>JAESFX010000020.1_pt1 | contig 546720 bp, 494 predicted proteins | sample 9269501 | NCBI WGS metagenome assembly JAESFX01 (sample SAMN14515570, study PRJNA621655) | algae metagenome | isolation source: Desmonostoc geniculatum HA4340-LM1 and co-occurring heterotrophs from cave... | place: USA: Maniniholo cave, Kauai, Hawaii | collected 2009-07-28
CGACACCACCGCCACCGGCTCACACCGCGACGCCCGCTCCACCTCCAGAGCACGCTCCGCCTCCACCAACGCACCCGCCGTACGACGCAGGTACCCCTCCAGACGAGAAACCTCGGACTCGGTCATCGCGATTCGCCTTCCATCAGGTCGACAGTTCGATCGTTCGGTGTGGTCGGTGCCGTCGGCACGTCGACCGGTGCCTGCTCGACGAGCAGGTGGACGTTGGTCCCGCTGAGCCCGAAGGCCGAGATCCCCGCGCGGCGCGGACGGTCGCCGTCAGCCGGCCAAGGGGCCAGCTCGTCGACCACCTCGACGCCGAGGTCGTCCCAGTCCAGGTGCGGGTTGCGAGGTGAGCTGTGGCGGGTCGCCGGCAATGCGTCGTGACGCAGCGAGGCCAGGACCTTGCAGAGGCCGGCGATCCCCGCGGCCGCCTCGAGGTGCCCGATCACCGACTTGGCGGTGCCGAGCCGGAGCGGGGCGGTGCCCTCTCGCGATCCGTAGGCGGCGGCCAGGGCGTTGACCTCGATGGGGTCGCCGAGCGCGGTGCCGGTGCCGTGGCACTCGACGTAGTCGACCGAGTCGGCGGGGATCCCCGCCACCTCGATCGCCCGACGGATGACCCGCTGCTGCGAGGCCCCGTTGGGCGCGGTGATGCCGCTGCTGGTGCCGTCGTGCATGACGGCGCTGCCCAGCAGGACGCCGAGCACCGGCGCGCCCGAGGCGAGGGCGTCCGAGAGCCGCATGAGCACCGCGACCCCGGCGCCCTCGCCGCGGCCGTAGCCGTCGGCCGAGGCCGAGAAGGTCTTGCTCCGGCCGTCGGGCGCCAGCGCCCCGGCCTGGCCGAGCGCGTCGAACATCTCCGGGTCGGCAATGACCTGGGCGCCGCCGGCCAGGGCGAGGTCGCACTCCCCTGCGAGCAGCGACTCGCGCGCGACGTGCACCGCCGCCAGCGACGAGCTGCACGCGGTGTCGACCGTGTACGCCGGCCCCTGGGTGCCGAGGTGGTGCGCGATGCGTCCGGCGGCGAAGCTCGCCAGTCGACCGGTCAGCCCGTGGAGGTCGCCGGAGCCGGCGTCGTACTCCGCACCGACGCTCCCGACGAAGACACCCGTGGCCGAGCCCCGGAGCGACCCGGGCACCACGCCTGCCTGCTCGAGCGCCTCCCAGGCCGTCTCGAGCAACAGCCGGTGCTGGGGGTCCATCGCGACCGCCTCGCGGGGGCTGATGCCGAAGAAGCCGGCGTCGAAGCCGTCGACGTCGTCGAGGAGCGAGGCGAGGGCGGGACCCGTCCCCGGTGCGGTTGCGCGTCCTCCGAACCGCGAGGCCGGCACCTCCACGACCGTGTCGACGCCCCGGGCCAGGACCTCCCACAGGGAGTCCAGGTCGTGGGCGCCGCCGGGCATCCGCAGCCCCACGCCGACGACCGCGACGGCGTCGTCGGCGACCGTGGCCTGGCGTGGGACGTCGAGCTCGTGCGTGGGGGTCGAGGCGTCCCCGACGTGCTCGAGCAGCCAGTCGGCCAGCGCGCGCACAGTGGGACGGTCGAAGGTGATCGTCCGCGGGGTCGGCACCGACGTACGACGCGTGAGCCGCTGGCTGATGGCCACCGCCATCATCGAGTCGACGCCGAGGTCCTTCATCCCGCGATCGGGGTCGATGCTCGCGGGGTCGGCGACCTTGAGCACTGCGGCGACCTCCTGGCGCGCCACGGCGAGCGCCCGGGCCGCGCGTGACTCTTGGGGGAGCGCCGCCAGCTCCGCCAGGACGTCGTCCTGCTCGTCGTCGACCGACGAGGCGGCCCGCGCCCGGGTGATCTCCCGCAGGAGTCCGCGGTGCACAGCGGTGCCGTAGGCAGCTCCGGCCTCGGGCCACGACACCTCGGCGATCACCGCCGAGCCGCCCGACCCGGCCGCCCGCGCCAGCGCGGACAGCGCGCGACGCGGCACGATCGGGACCAGTCCGGCACGGCGGAGCTGGGCGCCCTTGGCGCCCGACGCCATGCCGGGTCCGTCCCACGGCCCGAAGGCGAGGCTCGTGCCCGGGAGACCGGCCGAGCGACGGCGCGCTGCCAGTCCGTCGAGGGCGGCGTTGGCCATCGCGTAGGTCGCCTGCCCGTGGTTGCCGAGCACGCCCACGACGGACGAGACGAGCACGAAGGCATCCAGCTCGCGGTCGGCGGTCAGCTCGTCGAGCAGCGTGGCGCCCACCAGCTTGGGGTCGGCCACGGTTGCCAGGGACGCGGCGTCCACGTCGGGCAGCAGCCGGTCGTCCAGCACGCCGGCGGCGTGGACCAACGCCCGCGGTGCGAGGCCGGCGGCGTCGAGCTCGGCCAGGAGCCCGCTCACGGCGGCGCGGTCGGTCACGTCGCACGACCGTGCGTGCACCCGGGCTCCGTCGGCACCGTCGACGGTCCGACCCGAGCGGGAGACGAGCACGACGTCGTCCGCACCGTGCTGGAGGAGCCACCGGGTGAGGTGACCTGCCACGGCACCGCTGCCGGTCACCAGCACCGTGCCGCTCGGTCGCCAAGGGGCCGCCGACGACCCGTCGACCTCGACGAGCCGGCGGGCACGGGTCGCGCCGGCCCGGAGGGCGACGTGCTCCTCGGTCCCGCTCGCGACCACGTCGACCACCCGGCCGGCCGCGGCGGCGTCGAGCCGACCGTCGAGGTCGACCATTCCGCGCCAGCGGTGGTCGGTCTCCAGCGCCGCGACCTGGGACAGTCCCCAGAGGGCCGCGGCGGCGGGCTCGACCACGTCGCCCGGGACGGCGTCGGCCGAGGCCCGGGCCAGGCCCCACACGGTGGGTCCGGTCGGCGACGAGGTCACGGCCTGTGCGATGCGCAGGGCGTCGCGCACCGCGACGGAGGTGGCGAGCTCGCCGGGGCGCTCGCAGGAGGCGTCGCGCAGGTCGACGAGCACACCTGCGACGTCGGGGTCCGCCAGGACGCCGAGCTGCAGCGCGTCGGGCACCGTGAGCACGTCCACCGCACCCGCACCGGCCCCGGACAGGGCGCGCGCCACGTGCGCCGCCTCCCCGGGGTGCGACGACACGACCACCCACCGGCCGGACACGTCGGCCGGCTCGAGGTCCACGGGCAGCCAGCGCACCTCGAGCGCGAGGTCGCGCTCGGCGGGCGGGGCGACGAGGTCGCGGCGGAACCCGGCGAGGTACGGCGCGACGGCGGCCAGCGCCGCCCTGTCGGCCGCGGGGACCTGCAGGATCCGGGCGAGGTCCTCGACCCTCTCCTCGGCGACCGCGTCCCACCAGGCGTCCGCGCGGCGGCTCTCGCGTGCGGGCACACCGCTGCCGCTCACCCAGTGGCGGTCGCGGGCGAAGACGTGTCCCGGCACCGGGACGCGCGTCGCCGCCCACGGGACGAGCAGGTCCCAGCGCAGCTCGGCGCCGGCCGCGAACACGGCGGCGGCGGCCTCGTGGAGGGTCACGGCCTCGTCGCGGTCCGCCCGCATGCTGGCGGCGAAGCCGCCCCGCGGGTCGGAGGAGACACAGGTGGCCGCGAGGGTGGCGAGCACGGGCGCCGGCCCGCACTCGACGTACTGCACCACGCCGTCGTCCTCCAGGCGTCGCACGGCGTCGAGGAAGCGCACGGGCCCGCGGAGCTGCTCGACCCAGTGGTCGGCGAGCCGGTCGGGCGGAGGGAGCAGGTCCGCGGTGAGGGTGCTGACGACCGGCACGCGGGGTGCGCGGAAGGTGCACGAGCGCGCGACCTCGCCGAACTCCTCGAGGGCCGCGTCCATGTGCGGGCTGTGGAACGCGCGGGAGACCTGCAGCCGGCGGGTGCGGCGGCCCTGCTCGTCGAAGTGGCACACCACGTCCTCGACGGCGTCGGCGTCCCCGCTCACGACCGTCTGCGTCGGGCCGTTGAGGCCCGCGACCGAGAGCCGGTCGCTGCGTGCCCGCACCAGCTCGAGCACCTCGGCCTCGGTGGCCTCGACCGATGCCATGGCACCGTCCGCGCGGCAGGCGGCCATCAGCGCGCCGCGAGCGCAGACCAGGCGTGCGGCGTCGGCCAGGTCCATCACCCCCGCGACGTGGGCGGCAGCCAGCTCGCCGATCGAGTGGCCGGCCAGGACGGTGGGCCGCAGCCCGACCTCGTGCCACCAGGACGCGAGCGCGACCTCGATGGCGAAGAGGGCGGGCTGGGTGTACTCCGTCTGGTCGATGAGCGGCATGCCGTCGGGGCCGGTCGCGCCGTCGAGGACCTCGTCGAGGCCCACCGCGAGGTGCACGTCGAGCGCAGCCACGACGCGGCGCAGGTGCCGGTCGAACGCGGGCACGTCGCGGCGCAGGTCGCGTCCCATCGAGACGCGCTGGCTGCCCTGACCGGTGAAGAGGAGGGCGAGACCGCCGTCGGCGGCGCACCGCGCGGGGAGGTCGCCGCCGGAGGCGATCGCGCGGAGCCCGGCGACCACCTCGTGCGGCGTACGACCTGCCGCTGCGGCACGGTGCTCGCCCCGCCCGACCGATCCGGCCAGCATCGCGGCGATGCCGGCGAGGTCGTCGGGGGCCGACTCGAGGGTCGCGGCCACGGCCGTGGCACGGGCCCGGAGCGCGCGCCCGGACGTCGCGGACAGGGGCAGCACCCGCACCGTGGCGTCGTCGCGCAGCGGCTCGCCGAGGGCGCCGAGGTCGCCCAGCCGGTCGAGGACCTCCAGCAGGTGCGTCGACTCCTCGCCGGAGCGGGTCCCGGTCGTGAGCACGACGGGGTCGTGACCAGCGGCTCGCAGGGTGCGCTCGAGCGGTCCCGCCAGCACACGCTGCGGGGCGACCTCCACCAGCACGAGCGGGCGCTCGCCCAGGTCGAGGACCTTCGGCAGGGACTCCACCGCCGCGCGGACCTCCGCGGTGCCGACGGTGTTGGCGACCCAGTGCTCGGCGTCGAGGTGGTGGCCGAGGACGACGCCGCGGCCCTCGACGGTCGAGACGAACGGCACCGGGGCGTCCTGGCACTCGACGCTGCCGAGCCGCTGCCGCAGCTCGTCGGCGACGACGTCCGCGCCGGGCCCGTGGGCCGGGTAGGCGATGTCGACCGCGACGATTCCTCGCCCTGAGGTCTCGAGGAGCTCCTCGCACCGGGCGTCGAGCGCCTCGAGCGCGGCCGTGGTGCCGGCGACCGCCGTACGGTCCTGCGACAGCTCCGCGCTCACGCGCAGGTCCGGCTCGACCTCGTCGAGCAGGAGCTCGACCTCGGCCCGGGGCAGCGGCACGACGCGGACACCACCGGTGCCGTCGAGGCCCTCGCCGACCACGGCGGACCAGGTCGCGACGAGCCGGGCGCCCTCCTCGAGGGTCAGCGCCCCGGCGACCACCGCGGCCGCCGCCTCGCCGACGCTCTGGCCGACGACGGCGTCGACCCGGGTCCCGTGACGGCGCAGCAGCTCGGCCGTGGCGACCTGGTGGGCGAAGAGGAGCGGCTGCACCGTGGCCGTGTCCTCGACGGGCACGCCGCTCGCGACGATGCGTCGCAGCGGCAGGCCGCAGGCACGCTCGACCCGGGCGAGGACCCGGTTGAAGGCGGGCACGTGCAGCAGCCCGGCCCCCATCCCGGGCCACTGCGCGCCGTGGCCGCTGAAGCACAGCGCGACGGCTGGTGCGGCGCCCGTCCGAGCGGGGCGGGTGCCCGCGCCGGTGCCGGCGAGCCGCTCGACCTGCGTGGCCGGGACGGGGGCCCCGGCCAGCACGACGTGGGCGTTGCTGCCACCGAAGCCGAAGCTGCTCACCCCGGCGAGGCGGGGCCGGTCGGCCCAGTCCTCGAGCTCGCGCACCAGACGGAGCCGGGAGCCGGCGAAGTCGATGTGGGGGTTGGGGTCGTCGGCGTGCAGGCTCGGCGGCAGCGCGCCGTGGTGCAGGCACAGGGCGGTCTTCATCAGCCCGACGACGCCGGCGGCCGGCTCGAGGTGCCCGAAGTTGGACTTGGCGGAGCCGATGACGAGGTCGGGTCGGTCCGCAGCCCTGGGACGGCCGAGCACCGAAGCAAGGGCGTGGGCCTCGATCGGGTCGCCCAGGAGCGTCCCGGTGCCGTGCGCCTCGACGTACGTCGCCTCGTCCGGGCCGTACCCGGCGTCGTCCCAGGCCTCGCGCAGCAGCAGCTCCTGCGCGTCGGGGCTGGGGGCGGTGAGCCCGTTGCTCGCGCCGTCGCCGTTGATCGCGCTGCCCGCGATCACGGCGTAGACGGTGTCGCCCGACGCCAGCGCATCGCTCAGGCGGCGCAGCACGACCACACCACAGCCCTCGGCCCGGACGTAGCCGTCGGCGTCGGCGCCGAAGGGGTGGCAGCGGCCCGTCGGGCTCATCGCCCCGAACGCGGTCATCGCGACGGTCGTGCGGGGGTCGAGCATCAGGTTGACGCCGCCGGCGAGGGCCAGGTCGGCCTCACCCGACTGCAGGCTGCGGGTCGCGAGGTGGACCGCGGTGAGCGAGGAGCTGCACGCGGTCTGGAGCCCGAGGACCGGGCCGCGCAGTCCCCAGGTGTAGGCGATCCGGGCCGGGACCACCGAGGCGTCGCGGCCGGTGGCGCTGTGCGAGACCGTGTCGGCCGCGGTCGCGCCGGTGGCGGCGGCGTACTCCTCGAACATCGAGCCGACGAAGACGCCGGTGCGGCTGCCCGCGAGGCCGAGGGGGTCGATGCCGGCGTCCTCCAGCGCGGACCAGGCCGTCTCCAGCGCGATGCGCTGCTGGGGGTCCATGTGCTCGGCCTCGGCCGGCGAGATCGTGAAGTGCTCGTGGTCGAAGGACTCGACGTCGGAGAGGAACCCTCCCCAGCGAGTGGTGCTCGTGCCCGCCTCACCCTCGGCCCCGGCCCACGCCGACCAGTCCCACCGCGAGGCGGGCACCTCGGTCACGGCGTCCCCGCCGCCGACCAGGAAGTCCCACAGCTGGTGGCGGTCGTCGACGTCGCCGGGGAGGCGGCAGCCCATCCCGACGATCGCGATCGGCTCGCGGGACGTCGCCCGGGCCTGCTGCGCCCCGGCTCCGTCGGGCAGGCCGTCGAGGCCGCGTGCGAGCGCGCCGACCGTCGGGTGCTGCCAGGCCAGCCACGCCGGGACGGCCCGACCGAGCCGGGCGGACAGCCGACCGGCCAGCGTCACGGCTCCGGCGGAGTCGAGGCCGGCGTCGACCAGGCGGGTGGCGTCGTGCAGGACGCCGGCATCGCAGGCCAGGACGTGCGCGAGCTCCTCGCGCACCAGCTGTGCGGAGTCGGACATCGGGCACTCCTCTCGGTGGGCTCGATCGGGGGTGAGGACGGTTCGGGGCGGGACGGCCGCCGGGGGGTGGTCCGGCGACCGTCCCGGTCACGGGGCCGGGCTCAGGGCGCGGCCGGCTCGGGCGGCAGCGGGCCGGAGCGGCCGTACTGCTGGAGCAGCTGCGGGCTCAGCCCTCGGCGCGCGGTGACGTCGCCGTAGACGCGGACCGTGTCGGTGGCCGTGCGCTCCATCGTCGAGCGGTCCACGCTGTAGAGCCCGAAGTGCGGCCCGTAGCCCAGCAGCCACTCGAAGTTGTCGAGCAGGCTCCAGTAGTAGTAGCCGCGCACGTCGATGCCCTCGTCGCGGAGCTTGGCCACCTGGCGCAGTCCCCGGACGATGAACGCGCTGCGCCGGTCGGCGGACTCGGTCGCCATGCCGGACTCGCTGACCACGAGCGGCAGGCCCGGGTACTCCTGGCTGTAGCGCTTGACGACGCCGTACAGCGCGTCGGGGTCCTGCTCGTACTGCATGTGCGGGTTCCAGTACGACGGGTCGAGGAGCGGCATGCACGGCGGGCCGGCACAGGTCGCGACACCGGTCATGGGGACGGCCTGGGTGCCCTCGGCTCCGACCTGGGCCGTGACGCCGGTCCGGTCGTAGAGCTGGAGGCCGAGCCAGTCCAGCGTGCCCTTCCACTCCGGGTGGGGCTCGGTGCGCGCGCCGTCGAGGCGCGGGGAGAACCGCCCGGTGACGAGGCTGTCGACGATCGTCCGCTCGAAGAACCAACGGAACCGCTCCACGGCCGCCACGTCTGCCGGGTCGTCGCTCGGTGCGCCGTCACGCACCGGCACGTAGGCCTTGACACTGTTGGCCAGGCCGACCGACGCCCGGGGGCGCACCGACTTGATCGCCTTGTACATGGCCGCGTGCGCGTTGAGCAGGTTGCGCAGCGCCGGGACGAAGGCCGAGTCGAACTTCTCCGGGTTGAGCGAGGACTTGCCGGCCGGGCCCACGCCGAAGCCGTGGGCGAACAGCATGTAGACCATCGGCTCGTTGATCGTCACCCAGTCCTGCACCCGGTCGCCGTAGCGCTTGGCGAGCAGGCGTGCGAAGTCGGCCATCTCCTGCACGACCATGGCGCCGCCCTGGGGGTGGTCGAGGCCGCAGAGGTTCGTGTCGCTCGGCCCGTTGGCGCAGCCCGCGTCGCGCGGGTTGTCGACCCACGTCGGCAGCGCGAAGTGGTTGACGGTGATCATCGGTCGGATGCCCCGGGACCGGAGCTCGTCGAGCTGCCGGTCGTAGTGGCGCAGCGCCGCCTGGTTGATCTCGCCACGTCGCGGCTCGATGCGCGCCCACTCCACGCCGAAGCGGTACGAGTCGACGCCGAGGCGGTCGACCAGGTCCACGTCGTCGATCGCGCGGGTGTAGCCACCGACCGCGTCGCCGACCGGAGTGGCGTTGCCGAGGCCCTCGGGCTCGGGCTGGGTCCAGGCGTACCAGTCAGTGTTCGGGTTCTGGTCCTCGATCTGCGTCGCGGAGGTCGCGACGCCGAACCGGAAGGACCCCTTGCCGTCCGGCTCCGAGAGCGAGCCGTAGGAGCCGAAGCCCACGGTGCCGCCGGAGGCGGCGGACCGTGCAGGATCGGCGGCGGCCGAGCCGGAGCCGGCACCTGGGACGCCGACCACGACGGCCAGGGCGGCCGACGAGGCGACCGCGGCGGTGATGCACTGGATGATGCTTCGCTTCACGGTGTCCGTCCTCACTTCCGGGCCAGGTGGGTCTCGATGGCGTCGGCGGCGACCACGGGGCCGTCCACCGCGCGCATCTCCTCAGAGAGGGCGCGCACGCGCACCTCGATGTCGGTGTCGGCCGCCACGCGGTCGACGGCGTCGCGGAGCACCTCGGCCTTGACGTCGTCGCGCTCGAGGTGGACGCCGAGGCCCAGCTCGTCCACCCGGAGGCCGTTGGCGGTCTGCTCGTTCATCTGCGGGATCACCACCATCGGCACGCCGTGGTAGAGCGACTCCATCACGCTGTTCATCCCGCCGTGGGTGACGAAGACGGTCGCCTTCTCGAGCACGTCGAGCTGCGGGACGTGACGCTGCGCGGTGATGTGCGCCGGCAGCTCACCCAGCTCCTCGGGCGTGATGTGGTCGCCGGTCGCGAGCACGACCTCGTAGGGGCTGTCGGCGAGCGCCTCGACGGCCATGGGGAAGAACTCCGCCCAACCGGTGGCGGCGGTGCCGAGCGAGACCAGCAGGGTCGGGCGCTCCGGCGTGCGCGGCTCCCAGCTCCCCTGGAAGCCCGACCGGTCACGCAGGCACGGACCGGCGAAGACGAAGCGCTGGTCGAAGGTGTTGCCGTCGTAGTGGAAGGCGCGGGGCATGAAGATGATGCCGAGCTCAGGGATGTCCTGGAAGAACGCCATCGGGTCCGGGTCGAGGCCGTACTCGGGCAGCAGCGCGGCGAGCTTGCCCACCATCTCGATGACCTTCTCGTCCTCGAAGGTCGCCAGCGGGAAACGCGCCTGGATCGAGAAGCTCTCGTTGATGCCGTACGACGGGAACAGCCGCGCCTGCTCGATCCCGTGCTTCGAGCCGTAGAACCGCCCGCCCCACGCCATGAAGTCGTGGAGCACCAGGTCGGGGAGGTCGGCACCGAAGTGCTCCTCCGCGGCCGTCACGACGCGCAGCGCGTCGTCGAGGCAGCGGAGGCCCTCACCCTGGAGGGCGTCGGCGGTGTAGGGCGAGCGGTAGAACTCGCCGAAGGCGGAGTCGTAGACGAGCGGCTCGGCCCCCACGCTCCTGACGGCCTCGACGAAGTGCTCGGTCACCGTGCACGTGACGCGGTGGCCGCGGGAGACGAGCTCCTCGACGACGGCGAGGTTGGGGTTGATGTGGCCGATGGCCGGGAAGTTGAAGACGGCGATGTGTGACATGTCGCTCCTGTCGGTTCGGTGGTGCTGTTGCTGGTCGTGCGAGTGGTCGGACGGTGGTGCCGGTCAGACCGGCGAGGTCATGCCCAGCGCCCGGCGCATCTGCGCCATCTGTCCGGCGTGGAAGCAGTCGTGCAGCTGCGTGAGCGCGATGGCGTCGCCGAGGACCATGAACGGCGCGGCGTACTCGGCGAGGTTGGGGTCCGGCTCGATGACGCACCGGCGGGTCAGGTCCTCCGGCCCGAGCTGGGCGAGGAAGTCGGTGATCGTGCGGTGCGTCTCCTGGTAGAGGCCGACCATCTCCGCCAACGGCGGGACGATGCTGAAGTCGGTCTGGGCCCCGTCGGCGAAGTTGTCCGAGAACTCCTCGGTCACCGCCTTCGCCATGCCCTGGTGCAGGGTGTTGAAGTAGTCCTTGGCGCAGGTCAGGTGGCCCAGGAACCACACCAGCGGCTGGTGCGGCGCCGGGGCCGTGCTGCACGTGGTGTCGTCGAATCCGTCGACCATCTGCATCACCAGCTGGTAGCCGGCATCCATCGCGGACACCAGGTGGGCGCCGGTGGTGGTCGCCTCGATCGTCGTGGTGGTCATGGCACGTGTCTCCTTCGTGGTCGGTCGTGCGGTCGTGGGCCGGGGATCAGTCGAACGACGCGTAGGCGCTGGTCGCGGGCCGCGCGGCGTCGAGCCGGGCGCGTGCCTCGGCGAAGTCGGGCAGGCCGGCGTCGCGGGTGGACACCCAGCCGACGCCCTCCCAGTCGAACATCAGGTCGCGGGTGCGCTCGGCCGCTGCCCGGTGGGCCGGGGTGTCGAGGAACTGCCTCAGCGCGGAGGCGTCGCGCCACACGACGAGGTTGCGTGCGACGTTCCAGTTGCCGGGCGAGATGGCGACGCTGGTGGCGAGCATGCCGTCGAGCTGCATGATCGTGGCGAGGATGCCGGCGTTGAGCGCCGTCGCCTCCTCGGCGACGTCGTCCTTGGGCCAGCCCGCGGACGTCGCGACGTAGAACTTCTCCGGCAGCATGTCCGGGTCGAGCGAGCCGTCCTCCCGGATGACCGGACCGGTCCACGGCATCACGACCTCGAGGTCGGCCTCGTCCGACAGCGTCAGCTCGGCGAGGGTCGTCGGGCGGGCGGCGCTCATGCGGCGACCTCCTTCGCCCGGACCAGGACCTTCTTCAGCTCGGCGACCTGCAGGTGCAGCACCAGCGACTCCGGCACGCCGACCGGCTCGAGCTCGAGCAGCAGCGGCACGATGGCGCGCAGGGTGGCCCGGATCTCGAGGCGGGCCAGGTGCTGGCCCAGGCAGACGTGGGCACCGTTGCCGCCGAAGGCCACGTGCGGGTTCACGGTCCGGGTGATGTCGAAGCGGTGCGGGTCGTCGAAGGCGAGCGGGTCGCGGTTGGCTCCCGGGTACCAGAGGACGAGCGTCTCGCCTGCCCTGATGGTCCTGCCTCCGAGCTCGGTGTCGGCCACGCACGTCCGGGCGAAGTGCACCGCGATGGTCGACCACCGCAGGATCTCCTCCACGGCACCGTCGAGCAGGCTGTCGTCCTGCGCCAGTGCCGCGAGCTGGTCGGGGTGCTCCAGGAGGGCGCGCACGCCGGCGGCCATCGCGTTGCGCGTCGTGCCGTTGCCGGCGACGAGCAGGTTCTGCACGGTGTAGAGCACCTCGTGGTAGGCCAGCGGTCGCCCCTCGACCTCGGCCGACACGAGTGCGGCGATCATGTCGTCGCCGCCCTGCTGCTCCATCCGTACGCGCACGTGCTCGGCGAGGTAGCCACCCAGCGCCATCATGTTGCGCTGGAACGTGGCGGCCGCGTCCTCGCCCGGGAGCTGCTGCTCCGGGTCGGCGCACCCGACGAGGCCCTCGGTCCACGCGAGCACGTCCTCGCGGTCGCCCTCGGGCACCCCGACCATCTCGCAGATGGCGGCGACGGGGAGCCGGTTGGTCAGCCCCGTCGCGACGTCGGCTGTGCCGTCCGCGGCGAGCGTGGCGCGGAAGTCGTCGGCGTACCCCCGGGCGAGCCCGACGAACCGCTCCTCGAGGGCGGCGACGGCACGGACGCTGAAGAACGGCGCCATCACCCGGCGCAGCTCGCGGTGCCGCGGCGCGTCCATGTAGGACAGGGCGGGAGCGTCGTTGCGGTCGTGTCCGAACATCGCGGCGCGTCCGTCGATGTCGGCCTCGATCATCTCGATCGCGTCGGGCGGGTCGAGGGTCACGCGCTGGGCGCTGGAGAAGAGCTCCGGGTGGCGCGAGACGTGGGCGACCTCGGCCAGGCCGGTGACGGCCCAAAACGGCTCGAAGCCGGGCCGGCGGTACCACTGGACCGGGTCCTGGTCGCGCAGCGCGTCGAAGTCGGCGTAGGGGTAGCCGCCGACGTAGCGGGTCTCGTCGGTGACATCGGGTCGGTCGGTGACGGTGTCGAGGGTGGGCACGGTGCTCCTTCGGTGGGTCGGTCGGCGAGGTCGCTCAGGCAGTCGCGGTGGCGAGGAACTGGCTCACGGTGCGCCAGGCGGACGGGGCCCCGGTCAGCTGCGGCAGGCTGCGCGTGGCCCGCGGAAGGGCGGCGAGCAGCTCGTCGGCGGAGTCGGGGCGGTGCGGGTGCGGCACCACGAGGACCGGGTGCGGTTGGTCCGCGACCTGGTCGGCGGTGACCGAGATGAGGGGGCGGTCGGGGTAAAGGCCGTCGCGGAACGCGACGACCCGCGCCACGTAGCGCTCGCGGCCGAGCTGGGACAGCCCGTCGACGAGCTCGGCGTCGCGGGCCAGCTGGGGCCCGAAAGGACCGGCAGCAGCGCTGAGCGGGTCGTCGGCGAGCTGCTTCTCCAGGCCCTCGAAGCCGTGCGCGCGGACGAACCGCATCGGCTCGTCGAACATGGCAGCGAGGTCGTCCCACGTCCGGTCGGCGCCGATGACGAGCGGGTCGAGGAGCACGAGCGAGCGCACCCGGTCGGGGGCGAGGGCAGCCAGGGCGAGCGCCTGGGGCACGCCCGCGCCGATCGCCACGACGTCCGCCTCGGCCACGCCGTACGCGTCGAGCACCGCGACCCTGTCGGCCGCGGCGACCTCGTGGGCGAAGGGCGCCAGCCCAGCCGTGCCCGTGGCCGCCCAGCGCAGGTCGCACAGCACGGTGCGCACCTGCTGGTCCCAGGCGTCGTCGGGCCAGGCACCGTTCGCCCGGGCACCGTCGCCCGGCATCGTCTCGTGGGGCGCGCGGTCGTCGAGGAGGAGCACCGTCCGCGACCCGGTGCCGCGTGTGGTCGCGCGGATCCGGGCACCGTCGGCGAGGCTCACCTCCAGGTCGCCGTCGACGCCACCCGGTGCCGTGGCGGTGGGTCGGTCGAGGGTCGTGACGTCATGCATGGCGTGCCTCCACAAGGGTGTCGTCGTGATCGGTGGTCCGGTCGAGCAGGTCCTTCAGGGCGCGGGCCACCTCGGCCGCCATCCCCTCGGGGTTGTCGAGGGGCGCGGCGTGGGTGCCGGGGATGGTGGCGAGGCCGAAGGCGCCGGTGGTCCGTGCCGCCCACACCTCCATCGAGCCGTCGGGCAGGAGTGGGTCCTCTGCGCCCGCGACGGCGCTGACGGGGATCGAGAGCGGTGCCCGTGCGGCACCTGCGAGCACGTCCTGGTGCGACGTCGCCAGCACCGCGTCGGCACGCAGCCGGACCAGGTAGTCGCGGAGCAGCTCTGTCTCGGCCACCACCTCTGCCGGCAGCACCTGCCCGAGGAGGCCCGCCGCCCGGTCGTCGACGGTGTCGTGCCCCTCGTCCGAGGTGAGCTCGGCGGTCAGGGTCGCCAGCGCGTCGGGCACCGGTTCCGACGGCGGGAGCGAGCACGCCACGACCATCGCGTGGTCGGGCGCGCCGGGCCGCTGCGCCCAGCGGTGCGCGACCTCCCAGGCGAGCCAGGCGCCCTGGCTGTGGCCGACGAGGAGAACCGGTGCGTCGGAGTCCGCCGCGAGGCTCGCAGCGACCTGGTCGGCGACGACCATGGGGTCGGTGGGCGGCGCCTCGTCGACGCGGTCCTCACGGCCCGGGAGCTGGATGCCGAGGACCTCCACGTCGTCGCCCGTGCGCTCACGGACGTGCGCGGCCAGGGCCTGGAAGGACCCGGTGGTGCCTCCCATGCCGGCCATGCACACCACGCGGGCCCGGGGCCGGGTGGACTCGGTGAGGGTGCGCAGCCACGGGTCCCGCACGGTGGCCGGGGTGGCCGTCGCGGGCTCCTGCTCCTCCGGACCACCGCCGGGCAGCAGCAGCGCGGCGATGGCGCGGCACGTGCCAGCGCGCACCAGGTCGGCCGTACGCAGCGCGGTGCCGGTGCGTGCCACCAGCCGGGTGCGGACCGTGACGGCCATGAGGGAGTCGAAGCCACGGTGCCGCAACGCGTCATCGGGACCGATCGTGGCGTCGCCCACCACGGCGACGACCTCGGCGACGACGAGGTCGACGGCGGCCCGGGCCTGCTCGGCGGGGCTGCCGGCCGGGGGCCAGTCACCCGCGGCCGGGTCGGCCGGCGCTCCGGGCGCGCGGCCCTCCGAGGGCGCGACGTGGGTCAGCAGCGGACGGGGCCGGGCGGCCTGCATGACCTCTCCCATCACCGACCAGTCGATGTGGGCGACCGCGGTGTCGTGGATGCCGGCGCCGAGCACCGAACCGACGGCGCTGAGGCACGAGGCGGGCGACATCGTGTGCAGACCGCGGGACGCGGCCATGGCGCTCGCCCCGGCGTCGACCATGCCGCCGCCGGCCCAGCCACCCCAGTGGACGACCGTGGCGTCTCGGCCCGTTGCGCGCCGTGCGGACGCGACGGCCTCGAGCGCGGCGTTGGCCGCCGCGTAGGCGGCCTGGCCCGCACCGCCCCAGAACCATGCTCCGCTGCTGAACAGGAGGAAGGCGTCGAGGTCGCGCCCCCCGACGGCCGCGTCGAGGGCGACCGCGCCGTTCGCCTTCGCGGCGACGTCGGCCCGCAGGCGGTCGGGGGTCAGCTCGGCGAGGACGGCCGGGTGGGACACGCCCGCCAGGTGCGCCACCACACGAAGGGTGGGTCCCTCCGCGTCGAGCGCGTCGACCAGATCGCGCACGGCCCGGGCGTCGGAGACGTCGCAGGCGCGCACCTCCACCGGGACGTCGACGGACGCGACGAGGTCCTCGACCTCACGGTCGGGGGTCGCGCTGCGCGAGGCGAGCACGATCCGATCGGCGCCCCGGTCGACCAGCCACCGCGCGAGGTGACGGCCGAGGGCCCCCTGGCCGCCGGTGACCAGGGCGGTCCCGCTGGTGGCGAAGGTGTCGGGCGAGGCCAGGTGAGGAGCCGGCCGCAGGCGCCGGACGAGGACCCGGCCGGCACGCAGCGCCAGCTCGTCCTCGCCGTGCGCACCCGACACCAGCGACACGACGGTGTCCCAGTCGGCCTCTGCCGCGGCGTCGAGGTCGACGACCCCGCCGAACGTGCCCGGGTGCTCGAGCACGGCGACGCGGGCCAGCCCGTGCAGGAGCGACGCAGCGACGTCGGCCGGGTCGTCGGCGCCGGTGCTCGCTCCCCCGCGGGTGACCATCCAGACGGTGGTCTCCTCGTCGAGGCCGGACAGGGCCGAGAGCAGCTCCAGCGACTCCTCGGCGGCCGAGGTGGTGCCTGCACCGGTGGCGTCCGCGCCGTGGGTCGCGACGACCATCGCGGGCCGGAGCCCGGCGAGCTCGCCCGGGGTCGCGACGCTCCAGTCGATGCCGAGCCCGTCGAGCACCGCGGCGATGCCTGCGCGTGCAGCGCCGTCGGGGCCGACCAGCGCCCACGTCCCGGCACGAAGGTGCTCGAGCGGCGTGAAGGGTCCGATCGGCTCCCACTCCTGGTCGTACGCCGACGGCGCACCGCCGGCGGCCGGCCCGGGCACGTCGCCCGTCCCCGAGGGGGTGGTCGTCCGTCCCGCGACGGCGTCAAGCCAGAAGCGACGCCGCTGGAAGCGGTAGGTGGGCAGGTCGACGCGGTCCGCCCCGGCCGGGCCGAGGACGTCCGTCCAGGCGACGTCGAGGCCAGTGACCCAGGCCCGGGCGAGCGAGGCCACCACGTCCTCGCGACGGCCGTGGCCGCGGCTGAGGGTGGTCAGCACCGTGCCGGGTCCTCCGTCGGTCAGCGGCATCCCCAGCGCGGGGTGGGTGCTGACCTCCACGAAGTGGGTGACCCCGTCGGCCCGCAGCCGGGCCTGCACCAGGTCGAAGCGCACCGGCTCGCGCAGGTTGCGCAGCCAGTGGTCGAGGCCGAGCCCGGACGCCGGGGTGGGCTCGCCGGTCGCCGCTGAGACGAACGGGACGTCCGTGCGCTCACGGGTCTCGACCGTGCCCAGGTCGGCTGCCAGGCGCGTCACCGCTTCGTCCACCAGGGGCGAGTGGGACGCCACCGGCGCCTCGAGGAGGCCGCAGACCAGGTCCTCGTCGTCGAGCTCGGCCAGGAGGTCGTCGATGTCGTCGGCGTGACCGGCCAGCACGACCGATCCTGGCGTGTTGACGACCGCGACCGACAGCCGGCCGTCGAAGCGGGAGATGCGCTGCTCGGCCTCCTCGACGCCGATCTCGGCGAAGGCCATGGCGCCGGTGCCGCGAACCGCAGCGAGCGCACGGGACCGGGCGACCACCAGGCGGACGCAGGTCTCCAGCGACAGCGCGCCCGAGGCGCAGGCCGCCGCGATCTCGCCCTGGCTGTGGCCCGCAACGACGTCGGGCTCGACGCCGAGCGCGCGCCACACGGCGGTGAGCGCGTGCTGGACGACGAAGTGGACGACGTACGCCGTCTCGAGGTCGTCGGGGTCCGTCGGCGCCCCGCTGGACAGCAGGTCCGCGGCACGCAGGCCGGTGAGCGGGGCCAGGTGTGCGTCGCACGCCTCGACGGCCTCGCGGAAGTCCGCGCTCGTGGCCATCAGGTCCTGCACCATTCCGGGCCACTGCCCGCCCTGCCCGGCGTAGACGAATGCCACCTTCCCCGCCGCACCGGTCGGCTCGTGGACGACGTGCGGGTGGGGACGACCGAGGGCCAGCGCGCGGAGGGCGTCGACCAGCTCGGAGGGGGTCGACGCGACCACGGCCGCGCGCACCCCGTGCCGGGGCCGGGACGCCGCTGTGCGGGCGACGTCAGCCACCTGCGGCGCGTGCGCCTCGACGTGGTCGGCCCATGCGTCGGCCAGGTCCCGCAGCCCGGCCTCGGTGCGGGCCGAGACAACCACCGGCCACGCGGTGAGCCCGGTGACGGCGGACGGGTCGCGGTCCGACACAGGGGTCGCGGCCGCGTCGGGTGCTGCCTCCAGCACGACGTGCGCGTTGGTGCCCCCGATGCCGAAGGACGAGACACCGGCCCGCACCGGCGAGCCCTCGGGCCAGGCGGTGGCGTGCGTCGTCACCTCGAAGAGTCGCGGGTCGAGGGCCAGCGCCGGATGCGTGCGCCGGTGGTGGACGGTCGGCACGAACGTGCGGTGGTGGACGCTGAGCACGGCCTTCATCAGTCCGGCGAGGCCCGCCGTGGCGTCGGTGTGGCCGATGTTGGACTTCACCGAGCCGAGCGCCGCGGGCGCGGTCCGCGGGTCGGCCCCGAAGACCTGCTGCAGGGCGCGGACCTCGACGGCGTCGCCGAGCGCGGTGGCGGTGCCGTGCGCCTCCACCAGCCCGATGTCGCGCGGTGCGAGGCCGGCGTCGGCCAGGGCGCTGGTCACGGCGGCGACCTGGCCGGAGACACCGGGTGCGGTGAAGCCGACCTTGTCGCGACCGTCGTTGGTCACGGCACTGCCGCGCAGCACGGCGTACACCCGGTCACCGGCCTCGAGGGCCGCGGCGAGCGGCCGGACGACCAGGACTCCGACGCCACTGCTGAACGCGGTGCCGTCGCTCTCCTCGTCGAAGGGCCGGCACAGACCGTCGGCCGACATCACCATGCCCTCCTGGTGCCGGAAGGCCTGCACCGCCGGGGTGGTGACGGAGGACGCGCCGACGAGCGCCACGTCGGCGTCACCGGCGGCCAGCGCCCGCATCGCCTGGTGGGTGGCCACGAGGCCGGACGAGCACGCCGTCTGCACGCCGAGGGCCGGACCCGTGAGGCCGAGCGCGAAGGCGAGCCGGGTGGCGAGGTAGTCCCCGCGGGTCCCCGTGAGGGAGCGGTAGAAAGAGGCGAGGTCGTCGGGCTCGGCCTGGGGGTAGCCGCCGAAGCCCGCGCTCGCGAAGACGCCGATCGTCTCCTCGGAGCGCCGCGGGTCCAGCCCGGCGTCCTCGAGCGCCTCCCAGGCACACTCCAGCAGCAGGCGCTGCTGCGGGTCGGCGGCGAGGGCCTCCGCGTCGGTCATCGCGAACATCTCGGGCTCGAAGCGGTCGACGTCGTCGAGGACGCCCCGTCGGCGCACGACGTCGGGCGAGGCCACGACATCAGCGCGCGCGCCGGCCGCGAGCAGCTCGGCGTCGGTGAAGGTGGTCAGGGTGTCGCGGCCCGCGACGAGGTTGTCCCAGAACTCCTGGACCGAGCCGGCGCCAGGGAACCGGCAGGCCAGTCCCACGACGGCGAGCTCGCCGCCGTTCGTCGGCGCCGGGCCGGTCCGGGGGCCCGTCGCCGCGGTCGGCGCGGCGCCCAGGAGCGCGGCGACGTGGTCGGCCTGGCGCCGCGGCGTCGGGTGCTCGAACAGCACGGCCAGCGGCATCTCGGTGCCGGTGGCACGTCCGATGGACTCGTGGGCGGTGACCAGCGAGGCCGAGGTGGCCCCCTGGTCGAAGACGCCCACGTCGGGGTCGACCGGTCGCCCCAGGACCTCCGACCAGGCCTGGAGCACCTGGTCGAGGGCGGAGCCGGCCCGCTCGTCCGGATGGCCGACGGCGTGTCCGCCGTCGCCCGCCGTCGGGCGGACGCCGCGCAGCTCGCGGGCGTCACGGGCGATCCCGATGCGGTCGAGCTTGCCGTTGGGCGTGGTGGGCAGCACGTCGAGCCGCACCACGTGAGTGGGCACCATGACCTCGGACAGCTCGGCCGCCAGGTGCTCGCGCAGCCCGGGGTCGGCGTCGCCGGTGGACGTCCAGAACAGGTGCAGTGCGTCCTCGGCCACGACCGCGACGCAGTCCGCGACGGCGTCGCAACCGAGCGCGACCGCCTCGACCTCGCCCAGCTCGACGCGGTGCCCCCGCAGCTTGACCTGGGTGTCGCTGCGTCCGCAGAACTCCAGGCTGCCGTCACCACGACGGCGTACGACGTCGCCGGTGCGGTAGAGCCGCTCACCGGTCGCGCGGTCGGTGACGAAGCGGTCGGCGGTCAGCTCGGGCCGGTCGTGGTAGCCGCGCACGACTCCTGCGCCGCCGATCCAGAGCTCGCCCCGGACACCGTCGGGCACCGGTGCGCCGGCGCCGTCGCGCACGTGCAGCGACGTGCAGCGGATCGGGGCTCCCAGCGACACCTCGCCGGCCTCGACCTCCCAGGCCGAGGACCAGATCGTCGTCTCGGTCGGCCCGTACATGCTCGTGATCCGGCCGGGGCAGACCTCGCGCAGGCGTGCGGCCTGCGCCGGGTTGAGCGCCTCACCGCCCACCACGAGGTGGCGCAGGCCCGCGAGCAGCTCCCGGCCGACGGCGTCGGCGAGCAGCATCCGGGCGTGCGTGGGCGTGCACTGGAGGTGCGTCGGGCGGTGCGGGAGGGCACGCGACCACGCCGCGCCGTCCATGTCGGCGACCACGACGGAGTACCCCCGCGTGAGCGTCCACACCAGCTCCAGGACGGAGATGTCGAAGGAGACGCTCGTGATGGCCAGCCACACGTCACCCGCTCCCCCGCCGACGACCTCGTCCATGCCGGCGCAGAAGTTCGCGAGCTGCCCGTGCTCGACGAGGACGCCCTTGGGCTTCCCGGTGGAGCCCGAGGTGTAGATCGTGTAGGCGAGCCGGTCGGCGGCGGGCGCGACCGGGTCGGTGAGCGCGTCGTGGCCGTCAGCGGCGCGGGCGACGTCGACGACCTCGACCCCGGCCAGCAGTCCGGCCGTGGCAGGCGAGGCCAGTGCGACCCTGACGCCGCTGTCCGCCAGCACGTGCTCGATCCGCGCCCGGGGGTAGGCCGGGTCGACGGGCAGGAACGCCCCTCCCGCCAGCCAGGTGGCGAGGATCGCCACGACGAGGTCGTCGGAGCGCGGCAGGCACACCGCGACGGGGTCGCCCTCGGTGACGCCCTGGCCGCGCAGCGCCGTGGCGACGCGCCGGGCCCGGTCGACGAGACCTACGTAGGTGAGGGTCGTCGCGGCGTCGGTGACGGCGACGGCGTCAGGCGTGCGGTCGGCCTGCGCCAGCAGCCCGGTGAGTGCATCGGGGACGGCCTCGTCGGCCCAGGCCGCGATGATGCTGGAGTCCACGGTCGAGGGCAGCACGACCTCGCCGAGGGGTCGGTCCGGGTGGGCGCTGAGCTGGTCGGCCACGGCGACGAGGGCGGCTGCGAAGCCGGCGGCGTGGACCTCGTCCAGCGCACCGCCCCGGAACTCGACCTCGCCGCGCATGCCGGTGCGACCGGGCGCCAGCGTCACGCCGACGGGAGCCTTCGCCGCTCCCTCGACCATCCCGGAGGCGCCGGACTCCACGACCTCCCAGCCGTCGAGCTCGGGATGCTCCTGCGAGCGGAAGTTGAGCAGCGCCTCGAAGGGCAGGTCGCCACCCGGGAGCACGTCCGCGCTGCGCAGCGCGTCGACGACGGCGGTCAGCGGGGTGCCCTGGCGGGCGAGGATCCCGGCGCTCCGCCGTGCGGCCGCGTCGAGCGCGTCCGCGGCCGTGCGGTCGGCCGGCACCTCGCAGCGCAGCGGCAGGGTGGTGGCCAGGAAGCCGACGCAGGTCTCGGTCTGCGGGTGGTCGCGGTTGGCCCAGATCGTGCCGAGGCAGACGTCGTCGACCCCTGTGTAGGCCGCGAGGGTCGCTGCGGTGACCACGGACCACGCGGTGTGCTCGGTCGCGCCGGCCGAAGCAGCCCAGCGGGCCACGGCGGCGCGGGTGTCGTCGGGGACCTCGAAGGTGGTCCAGCCGGTCTCGTCGGCGTCGGCGGCGGCAGGCGGCTGCTGCTTCGCCAGCCCGCGGAGGTCATCGACGAACCACGCGACGTCATCGTCGTGGCGCCCGGCCGCGACCGCGCCGTCCTCCCAGACGCCGAGGTCGCCCAGCTGGATGTCGGGGCGCACCGCGGCCGGTGTGGCGCCGGCCAGAACGGAGGCGTACGCCTCCCGCAGCTGGCCGAGCACGAGCGAGATGCCCCATCCGTCGATGACGGCGTGGTGCACGACCAGGCTGAGCAGGTGGGTGCCGTCCTCACGACGGGCGAGCACGACGCGTACGAGGGGTCCACCGACGAGGTCGAAGGGCTCCGACTCCAGGCCGGCGACTGCCTCGTGGCTGCAGCTGCGCCACTCGGGCCGGGCGCCGACGACCTGGACGAGCTCGCCCTCGTCGACGCGCAGGGTGGTGCGGAGCGCCTCGTGCCCGGACACCACGTGGTCGAAGGCCGCGCGGAGCGCGTCGAGGTCGGTGTCCGCGGGCAGCACGAGCCGCGTGCGGGTCGTGTACGCCGTGTCGCGCGGGTCGAGCCGGTGCAGGAACCAGAGCCGCCGCTGGCCCTCGGTGGCCGGGTAGGTGGTGCGACCGGGGGTGCGGACCGGACCGGTCTCGACCTCCTGCGCAGCGCCGTCGGCGAGCTGCTCGTCGAGCCAGGCGGCCAGCGCACGCGGGGTGGGGTGGGTCCGGCCGAGCTGGGCGGGGACGGCCACGCCGGTGAGTGCGCGCAGGCGGTTGCGCAGGCGCAGCGCCATGATCGAGTCCATGCCGAGGTCCACGAGGCGGCGGTCGGCCTCGACCGGCTCGGCGGCGCCGATCACCCCGGCAACGGCCGCCGAGACGCGCTCGACCAGCCACGTCGCCCGCTCCTCGGGGGACATCGCTGCAGTACGCCCGCGCGCGGGCTGCTCGTCGGCCTGGGGCCGGCCGGCCGGGACGCCGGTGTGCACCAGCGCGCCGTCGTACCAGAAGCGCGTGCGGTCGAAGGGGTAGGTCGGCAGGACCGGGAGGTCGCGCGCGCCGGGACGTGCAGCGATCCGCGCCCAGTCGACCTTGGTGCCGTGGCACCACAGCTCGGCGAGGGAGGACCAGACGTCCTCGAGACCTCCCAGCCCGCGCCGCAGCGAGCCGACGACGACGGCGTCCGGGACGGCGTCGGTGATCGGCACGGCGAGCAGCGGGTGCGGGCTGACCTCGACGAAGACGTCGTGCCCGTCGTCGGCCAGCGCGCGAACGGCACGGTCCACCCGCACGGGCTGCCGGAGGTTGTCGCACCAGTAGTCCGCTCCCAGGTCGGCCGCACCGACCGTGCGGCTGCGGACCGTCGAGAACATCGGGGTGCGCGGCTCCCGCGGCGCGAGGTCGACGAGGGCCTGCCGGAGGCCGGGCAGGATCGGGTCCATGTGGTGCGAGTGACCGGCCGCCGAGACGTCGATGCGCTTGGCGTAGACCTCCCGGGCGGCCACCTCCGCGACGAGCTCGTCGAGCGCGTCCTCGTCGCCCGCGACCACGGTGGACGCCGTGCTGTTGACGATGGCGATCGAGAGCCGGTCGCGACCGGCGATCAGCTCCTCGACCTCGTCGGCGACGAGGCCGATGACGGCCATGGAGCCACGTCCGCGGCAGTGCTGCTCGAGGCCGGCGCTGCGCGCGTGCACGATGCGGGCCGCGTCGGCCACCGACACGGCACCGGAGGCAACGGCTGCCGCCACCTCGCCCTGCGAGCTGCCGAAGACCGCGTCGGGCGTGACCCCGAGGTCGCTCCAGACGGCGGCGAGGCCGACCATCACCGTGAAGAGGAGCGGCTGGACGACGTCCATGCGCTCGAAGGGGTGGTCGGGGTGCTCCTGCCCGGCGAGGGCCTCGCGCACCGACCAGCCCAGCAACGGCGCGAAGGCCTCGTCGCACTCCCGGACGGCCCCGGCGAACGCCGGGCTCTGCTCGAGCAGCTCGGCACCCATGTCGCGCCACTGGCTCCCGTGCCCGGGGAAGACCCACGTCGTGCGTCCTCGGTCGCTGGCGGTCGCGGTGGTGGCTCCGGCGACGAGGTCGCCGGTGGCGATCGAGCGGAGGCCGGCGACGGCCTCGTCGCGGTCGCTCCAGCGCACGCTCGCGCGGTGCCGGAGCTCGGCGCGGCGCGTGGCGAGCACCAGTGCCACGTCGTCGAGCGAGGTCTCGGGGTGCGCGTCGAGCCAGTCGGCGAGCTGACCTGCCATCCGGGAGAGGGAGGTCGGGGTGGCCGCGGAGAGCAGCATCGGGAGTCGCGGCCCGCTGCGCGTCGGCGCGTGCTCGTGGGCGGGGCGCGCGGGCGCCTCCTCCAGGATGAGGTGGGCGTTGGTGCCGCTGATGCCGAAGGACGAGATGCCGGCCCGGCGCGGGCGGGGCCCGCGCGGCCAGGGGCGCGCCCGGCTCAACAGCTCCAGGCCGGAGCGCGACCAGTCGATGAGCGGGCTGGGAGCGTCGGCGTGCAAGGTGCGCGGCAGGGTCTCGTGCTGCAGGGCGAGCACCATCTTGATCACGCTGAGCACACCGGCCGCCGCCTGCGTGTGCCCGATGTTGGACTTGAGCGACCCGAGGGCCACCGGCGTCGCGCGGTCGGCGTCGCCTGCGAAGACCTGGGCGAGCGCGCCCGCCTCGATCGGGTCGCCGAGGCGCGTGCCGGTGCCGTGGGCGTCGATCGCGTCGATGTCGGCCGGGGAGACACCGGCGTCGGCCATCGCCGCCCGGATGACGCGCGCCTGCGACGGGCCGTGCGGGACGGTGAGCCCGGCGCTGGCTCCGTCTTGGTTGACCGCGGTCCCGCGCACGACCGCCAGCACGCGGTCGCCGTCCGCCTCCGCGGCCGCGAGGGTCTTGAGGAGCACCAGGCCGCAGCCCTCGGCCCAGCCCCCGCCGTCCGCGTCGGCGCCGAAGCTCATGCAGCGGCCGTCGGGCGACATCGCTCCGAAGCGGCTGGACTCGATGAACATGCCCGGCTCGCACATCACGGTCACGCCCCCGGCGACCGCGAGGTCGCAGTCACCTGAGCGGAGGGCGCGCACCGCGTTGTGGATCGCCACGAGCGAGGACGAGCAGGCGGTGTCGACCGTCATCGCCGGACCGTCGAGCCCGAGCGCGTACGCGATCCGGCCCGAGGCGACGCTGCCCGAGATGCCCGTGCCGTGGTAGCCGTCGAGCGCCTCGTGCGGCGCCAGGCCCGCGGCGTAGTCAGCGCGCATCGCGCCGACGTAGACGCCGACGTTGCGCGGACGGGTGCTCGTGGGAGCCATCGCGTGACGCTCCAGCAGCTCCCAGGCCGTCTCCAGCAGCAGCCGCTGCTGGGGCTCCATGGTGCGTGCCTCGCGCGGGCTGATCCCGAAGAGCTCGGCGTCGAAGTCCTCGATCCCGTCGACGAAGCCGCCCTCGCGGGCATAGCTGCGGCCGACCGCCTCGGGGTCCGGGTCGTAGAGGTCGCGGCCAGCCCAGCGCGCCGGGAAAGGCCCGACCGCGTCCACCTCGTCGCGCAGCAGGTCCCAGAGGTCCTCCGGGGACGTGGCGCCACCAGGCACGCGGCAGGCGGCGGAGACGATGGCGACCGGCGCGTGCAGTGCGGCCTCCAGCGCGTCGGCCCGCTGGCGCTCGGCCAGCAGTGCCTTGACCGCTCGCTGGAGCTGCCCCTGATCGGCGCTGCGCTGCGTCGTCACGTCTGTCCTCCGTCCGTCGGCCTGCTCTTCACAAGACCATACCGTCCGGTCGGTTTTTGTCAAACCGTTTGGTCGGTTTTTTTTCTGCACCCGAACGCACACGTGCCCGCCACCCCCTGAGGGGCGGCGGGCACGATGAGGCGCGTCAGCGCGAGGCGAAGGTCGGCGGTCTCACCGTCAGCTTGTTGCGGACACGAGCCGGCGCAAGACCGGGGAGCAACAGGTGCCACAAGTACTCGACGCGCTCGAGCACGTCCTCCCGCCCTGTGAGCGCCTCGGAGACCAGCTGGGCGCCCGTCAGTGCGGCCACGGCGACCGCGGCGGCCTTGTCGGGATCGACGTCTGCGTTCAGCTCACCGGCGTCGCGCGCCTCGGCGAACAGCTGGGCGACCGAGCTCACCCACCCCTCGTAGGGACTGGGGTCGTCGGTGCGGAACGTGTTGCGCTCCAGCGTGAGCCTGATGCTGGCGCGCACCAAGAGGTCCGACCTGAGGGCGTGCACGAAGCGGAAGCTCAGGTCGATGATGCGCTGCAGCGCCCACCTCGACTCCGGGGAGTGTGCTTCGCGCCAATCGGCCTGCTGCTCGATGATCGCTGCGGCGAGCGCTTCCTTGGAGTCGAAGTGGAAGTACAGCGCGCCCTTGGTCACCGATGCCTCGTCGAGGATGTCGGAGATGGTGGCGCCCGCGAATCCCTTACGTTCGAAGACCGCCGCCGCCGCCATCAGCACGATGTTGCGCGTCGCTTCGGCCCTGGCTTGGCTCACTGTCTGCTCCTCGTCGACAAGGGAAATTTCTGGTGTCCGCACCCCACCCCTGGTTGTCGACATCGGCTGTCGTTGCTACGGTAAACAAACCGCGCGGACGGTTTTGTTTCAAGGTCAACCAAAACGACCCACGAGCAAAGGTAGCAGATGAGCACTCGGACGATTCGGCTTTCCACCCTCACGGCACCGCCTCTCGCGAAGCACGTGGGCCTCCCTGTACCCATTCGACTCACGCACAAGCACAGGCGGGAGGCGCAGGTTGTCGAGCGATGGTGGCGGACGGAGATCGACCGCTTCGGTGTCATCGCTCGGTGGTGTGCCGACCACCCCCACTACCTGCCAGCCGGAGACGGTGGTTCCGCCCTCCCCCTGGTGGCCGAGACCCTCCGACAGGCCGTCATCACGATCAGCCACGCCGCGTACGACGTGCCGCTCGACCACGCCTTCGTGATGCGTGCCCTGTCCGTCGAGCTCGACCCGGACCTGCCCCGCCTGGTCACGATGTCCGAGGTCCAGGTCGACCTCACCTGCCACGACGTGGTGATGTCGGGAGGTGAGCTCCGGAGCATGGAGGTCAGCCTGGAGTTCCGCCACCGCGGACATGCGTTCGGGCGGGGTACGGGGTCGCTGACCTTGATGCCCGCGTCGGTCTACAGGCGCGTGCGCTCCACCGTCGCCCCTGTGCAGCACCGGACGAGCGGACGGCGCGTGGCCGCGAGCGAGGTCGGCAGGTCGTGGGAGTCCGACGTGCTCCTGGCGGAGGCCCCCGGGTCCGACCTGCGCCTCGCCGTCGACACCGACCACCCGTGGCACTTCGACCACCCGGCGGACCACCTGCCCGGGATGCTCTTCGTCGAGGCGGCCGTGCAGTCCCACCTCCTCCACACCTCTGACGCTGCGCCACGCGCGATCGAGGCACGCTTCGACAAGTACGCCGAGGTCGCCCCCGACGTGGGAGTGGCCGTCGAAGGTCGCGACGGCGCCACCGCGGTGTCGTACAGCCAGGGCGGCGAGCTCGTCGCCTCTGCGGTGGTGTCCTCGTCGTGATCGACGTCCTCGTGATCGGCGCCACCGGGTTCATCGGCTCCGCCGTGGCCGGCGTGCTGGCCGCGCGCGCCGACGTGAGGCTGTCCCGGGGACACCGGGGCCGGCTGTCAGCCGCGGCCGGCCCGGTCGTCGACGTGCGCGACGCGGGCACCCTCGACTGCCTGGCCGAGGTCGACGTGGTCGTGCACGCAGCCCATCTCGTCCACGGCTCCGATGCGGCGCTGGAAGCCACCAACGTCGACGGCAGCCGACGCGTGGCCGAGCTGTGCGAGCGGACGGACACCAGACTGGTGAGCATCAGCACCGCGTCCGTCTACGGCGCCGGGCCGTGGCGCGGTGAGGACGTGCAGGACCTCGCGCCGCAGCCGGTCTCACCGGTCAGCCGGAGCCGCGCCCTCGGCGACGACGCCGTGCTGAGGACCGGAGGCCTCGTCATGCGACCCCACCTGGTCCACGGGCCTGACGACCGATGGTTCGTGCCTGCGGCTCGTCGGATGCTGCGCACGACGGGATGGATCGACCGCGGCGCCAGCCTGCACAGCTCGATCCACGTCCAGGACCTCGCCCGGGAGGTGGTCGACGCCGCACTGGGCACTGCGCGGGGGGTCCGGCTCATCTCGGACGGGCCGCGCACCCTCCCGGAGGTCCTGTCCCCCTACCTCGATGCGAGCGACCTCGCTCAGACCGGGTCGACACGCGAGGAGGCGCTGCGGCACCCGGCAGGTGCTGGCGACCCGCGGTGGCGCCATCACGTGGACCTCATGTCCCTCGACCACCACCTCGTCGACTCCGGGAGGCCCTGACGACACACGACCCACGAGACCGCACACGACGAAACCCCAGGAGGAACACATGTCGGACCACAGCGCGAACGCAGACCTGAAGGCCAAGATGCGCGAGGCCCTCGACCGGAAGCAGGGTCACGAGCACCCCGACGACCGAGCCGGCTCGCCCGAGAAGGCGCACGGCTCGGAGATCAACGACAAGAACGTCGCCAAGCCCATGCACCGACGCAAGGCCGGCGGCGGCGGCGCCTGAGCCCCGGGGCGGCTCCCGGTCCGTCCGGGTGCGCTCACGCGCGGCGGAGGAGGTAGGTGTCCATCACCCAGCCGTCGGCCTCCTTCGCCCGCGCCCGGGCCGTGCGGACCTCGTCGACGACGTCCGCCAGCGGCCCTGCGACCAGCTCCTCTGCTGGACTGCCTAGGTTGGCGCCCCACCAGATGTCCCAGTCGCCGGCGAGGGACGCGGCCTGCAGCCGACCGTCCAGCATCACGACGAGGTTGTCGTGCCCGGCCGCGACCTCGGCCGACAGACGGCGGCCCGTCGTGACCAGCACCGGCCGGCCCACCTCGTGGAGCACGACACGGTGTCGGGCCGCCAGCAACGAGAGCGCGGAGACGCCAGGCAGCACGTCGTACGGCACTCCGAGCCGCTCGACCACGCGGATCGTCGAGTCGTAGAACGCCGGGTCGCCCCACACCAGGAACCCGACGGTGCCCGGCCGCTGCGCGACCACGGACCCGTACGCCGTCGCGCGGGCGTCGTGCCAGTCGAGGACCGCACCGTCGTAGTCGGCGGGGTCGTCGCGGTCGCGGGGCGGGTCGGGGACGGCGACGACGTCGACGCCCAGGTCGGCGCAGATCGCCCGGCGAAGGGCCAGCAACGGATCGTCCGCCCCCTTGTCGGCGGCGATGACGTAGTCGCAGCCGGCGATCGCCTCGCGCGCCTCGAGGGTCAGCTGGCGCGGGTGGCAACCGATCCCGACGACGCGCACCCTGGCGAGGGTGCCCGCCTCGATCACCGGTCCTCCAGCTCGCCCTCGACGTCGAGGTAGACCTGCTGCAGCGCGGCCAGCACCTCGGCGTCCGGCTCCTCCCACAGCCCGCGCTCGGCGGCCTCGTGCAGCCGCTCGACGATGCCCCGCAGCGCCCACGGGTTGGAGGTCCGCAGGAACTGCTGGTTGGTCTCGTCGAGGACGTACTCCTTGGCCAGCGACTCGTACATCCAGTCGTGAACGACGCCCGCGGTCGCGTCGAAGCCGAAGAGGTAGTCGACGGTCGCGGCGAGCTCGAAGGCGCCCTTGTAGCCGTGGCGCTGCATCGCCGCGATCCACCGCGGGTTGACCACGCGCGAGCGGAAGACGCGGTTCGTCTCCTCCTGCAGCGTGCGGGTGCGGACCGCGTCGGGGGTCGTCGAGTCGCCGACGTACGCCTTGGGGTCGCTGCCGGTCAGCGCGCGGACCGTGGCGACCATGCCGCCGTGGTACTGGAAGTAGTCGTCGCTGTCGGCGATGTCGTGCTCGCGGGTGTCGACGTTCTTGGCCGCCACCTTGATCCGTCGGTAGTTGGTGCGCATGTCGTCCGCGGCCGGCGCGCCGTCGAGGTCGCGGCCGTAGGCGAAGCCGCCCCACGCCGTGTAGACCTCGGCCAGGTCGTCGTCGCTGCGCCAGTTGCCGGACTCGACGACCTGGAGGATGCCGGCGCCGTACGAGCCGGGCTTGGAGCCGAAGATCCGCGTGGTCGAGCGCCGCTCGTCGCCGTGCTCGGCCAGGTCGGCGCGAGCATGCGCCCGGACGTGGTTGTGCTCGTCGGGCTCGTCGAGGCCCGCCACGAGGCGTACGGCGTCGTCGAGCATCGCGACCACGTGCGGGAAGGCGTCGCGGAAGAACCCGGAGATCCGCACCGTGACGTCGATGCGCGGGCGGCCGAGCTCGTCGAGCGGGATCACCTGGAGGTCGCTGACGCGCCGCGACGCCTCGTCCCAGACAGGGCGTACGCCGAGCAGCGCGAGCACCTCGGCCACGTCGTCGCCGCTGGTGCGCATCGCGCTCGTGCCCCAGACCGACAGGCCGACGGACTCCGGGTAGCCGCCGGTCTCCTCGACGTACTTCGCGACGAGCGACTCCGCCATCGCCTGCCCGGTCTGCCACGCGAGGCGGGACGGGATGGCGCGCGGGTCGACGGTGTAGAAGTTGCGGCCGGTCGGGAGCACGTTGACCAGCCCGCGCAGCGGCGAGCCCGACGGCCCGGCGGCGATGAAGCCGCCGTCGAGGGCGTGGACCACCGCGTCGAGCTCGTCGGTGGTGCGGGCCAGGCGCGGCACGACCTGGGTGGCGGCGAACTCCAGCACCCGCTGCACCTCGGGGTCGTCGTGGAGGTCGGCGGCGCGGGCGGGGTCCCAGTCGGCCTTGTCCATCTGTTCGACGAGGTCGCGCGCGATCGCCTCGATGGCGTCGACGTCTGCCGTGGTCTCGATACGCCGCTCGTCATCTCCACTCGGTGGTCGAGTAGACCCCGAGGGACGAGGGGTCGTATCGAGACCCAGCCCCAACGCCGCCCGCAGCCCCGGCACCGCCTGCGCCTGCCCGCCGAACACCTGCGCCGCGCGCAGGATCGCCAGCACCAGGTTGACCCGCGCCTCCCCGGACGGCGCCTCGCCGAGCACGTGCAGTCCGTCGCGGATCTGCGCATCCTTGATCTCGCAGAGCCATCCGTCGACGTGCATGATGAAGTCGTCGAACTCCTCGTCGTCCGGCTGCTCGTCGAGGCCGAGGTCGCGGTGCATCTCGGCGGCGTGCATGAGCTGCCAGATCTCACCGCGGATCGCCGGCAGCTTGGCCGGGTCCATCGCGGCGATGTTGGCGTGCTCGTCGAGGAGCTGCTCGAGGCGTGCGATGTCGCCGTACGACTCCGCGCGCGCCATCGGCGGGATGAGGTGGTCGACGATCGTCGCGTGGGCGCGGCGCTTGGCCTGCGCGCCCTCGCCGGGGTCGTTGACGAGGAACGGGTAGACCATCGGCAGGTCGCCCAGCGCAGCGTCGGTGCCACAGCTGGCGGACAGCGCGGCGTTCTTGCCGGGCAGCCACTCCAGCGAGCCGTGCTTGCCGAGGTGCACGACGGCGTCGGCCCCGAAGCCCCCCTCTTCAACAGCACTGCCCAGCCAGCGATAGGCACCGAGGTAGTGGTGCGTCGGCGCGAGGTCGGGGTCGTGGTAGATCGCGATCGGGTTCTCCCCGAACCCGCGCGGCGGCTGGATGAGCAGCACGACGTTGCCGGCGCGCACGGTCGCGAGCACGAGCTCACCGGCGTCGTTGACGAAGAGCGAGCCGGGCGCCTCGCCCCACGCTTCGACCATGTCGGCGCGCAGGTCCGCGGGCAGGTCGGCGGTCCACGCGGCGTACTGCTCCGGCGTGATCCGCACGTGCGCGTCGGTCAGCTGCGCGTGTGTCAGCCACTCCTCGTCCTGCCCGCCGGCCGCGATCAGCGCGTGGATCAGCGCGTCGCCCTTCTCCGTCTCGGTCGCCTCGCGGTCGAGGATCTCGACGACCTCTCCCTCCCCCAGGTCGTACCCCTCCGCCCGCAGCCGTTGCAGCATCCGGATCGCGGAGACCGGGGTGTCGAGCCCGACGGCGTTGCCGATGCGCGCGTGCTTGGTGGGGTACGCCGACAGCACGAGCGCGAGTCGCTTCTCGGCGTTCGGGATGTGCCGCAGGCGCGCGTGCCTGACCGCGATGCCAGCGACCCGGGCGCAGCGCTCGGGGTCGGCGACGTAGCGCGGGAGTCCGTCGGCGTCGACCTCCTTGAAGGAGAAGGGCGCGGTGATGATCCGCCCGTCGAACTCCGGGATCGCGATCTGGGTGGCGGAGTCCATCGGGCTGACCCCGTCGTCGGACGCCTCCCACTCAGCGCGGCTGGAGGTGAGGCAGAGGCCCTGGATGATCGGGATGTCGAGCGCCGACATCCGTGCCACGTCCCACGACTCGTCGTCGCCGCCCGCGCTCGCACCCGCCGGCACGCTGCCACCGGCCGCAAGGACGGTGACGATCAGCGCGTCGAGCGTGCCGAGCGCGTCGTACAGCTCGTCGGGCGCGGACCGCAGGGACCCGGCGAAGATGGGTACGCCGACCGCGTGGCCCGTCGCGTCGATCGCGTCGGCGAGGGCGTGGGCGAAGGCGGTGTTCCCGCTGGCCTCGTGGGCGCGGTAGTAGAGCACCCCCACCCGCGGCAGCCCCCCGTCTTCGGTGGTTGAGGTGCGAGGAGCGCCAGCGACGAGCCTCGAAACCTCCGCCCTCTCCGCGAACCCCCACTGAGCCAGCACCTGCGGCGGCTCGAACCCCTCCCCCGTCAGCAGGACCGTGTCGGAGAGGAAGGCGTGGAGCTGGCGGAGGTTCGCCGGCCCGCCCTCGGCGAGGTAGCGGTGCGCCTCGGCCGCGACGCCGATCGGCACCGACGACAGCTCCATCAGCTCGGCGCTCGGCGACTGCTCACCGCCGAGCACGACGACGGGCATCCCGGTCGCGGCGACGCGCGTGAAGCCGGAGCAGAGATCCTGCGGCGAGCTGAGCAACCGGCCGACGACGAGGTCGCAGCCCTCGATCACCTCGGCCATCGACTGGTGACCCGGACGCGCCGGGTTGGCCAGGACGTAGTCGGCGCCGGACTCCCGCGCGCTCAGCAGGTCGGTGTCGGACGTGGACAACAGTGCGATGCGCACGGATCCTCCTCGGGGTTCTCGCCCCTCTGATGGGATCCGCGTGGGCCAGTATCTGGCTACGGGCCTGCACGCAGGCCCTCACAGTGGCGGAACCGCCCCGGACTGACACCGGGTTCCTGGGTCCCACGCGGAGTGGTGCAGCGAGCCTAGCGCCAGTTCCTGCTCGCTGGTCGAGTAGCCCGCGAGGAACGAGCGGGCGTATCGAGACCCCGACCCCATGCCAAGATCACCGCCATGGACCGGACCCGAGGCGACCTCTGCCCCGGCGTCTTCCGTCCCTGGCCCGCCGACGACGGCGCGCTCGTACGCCTCCGCATCCCCGGCGGCCACCTCACCCGCACCACGCTGCTGGCGCTGCTCGACGTCGCCGAGGCGTACGGCGACGGGCAGGTGTACCTGACCAAGCGGGCCAACCTCCAGCTCCGAGCGCTCCCGCTGGTCGACGGCGCCGTCCCGCCCGAGATCGTCGAGGCGATCCGCGCCACCGGCCTGCTCCCGCACCCCGACCACGAGCTCGTCCGCAACGTCCTCGTCTCGCCGCTGACCGGCCTGCACGGCGGCCGCGCCGACCTCCGCCCCGTCACGAAGGAGCTCGACGCGCGCATCTGCGCGACGCCGTCCCTCGCGAAGCTCCCGGGCCGCTTCCTCCTCGTCCTCGACGACGGCCGCGGCGACCTCGTCTCACGGACCTGCGACCTCGGCCTGGTCGCCCTCTCGGCGGACGAGGTCCAGCTGCGGATCGGCTCGGCGTACTGGGGTCCGGTCGTCCCACTGGACGAGGCGGCGGCACGGCTCACCGGCCTGGCCCGCGCCTTCCAGCAGGTCCGCGGCAACGAGGACGACGCGGCGTGGCACGTCGACGAGCTGCCGGCCATCCCGGACGCCCACGATCCCGACCCCCGCCTGCCCGTGACGAGCGAGCCACCGGCGTACGGCGAGGTCGCGCCGGGCATCGCTCACGCCGAGGTGGAGGGCGGCGCGCTGGACCGGTCGTCGGTCGAGAGGCTCACGGAGCACCTGGTCGTCACACCGTGGAAGTCCCTCGTCACACACGCCGCCCGCACCACCGAGTAGGAAGTGCGCCAGCCGACCTCAGGCGTAGACGTACGGCGGGATGAGCGCCCCCGCCACGACGCAGGCCCAGCCCAGGAAGAGCCACGGGTAGTGCCGCCCCGTCGAGGGCACCGGACTGCGGATCTCGCGCAGCCGACCCCGGTAGCCGATCGCCGCGAAGACGCTTCCCACCAGCGCGAGCGGCGGTCCGATCCAGAACGCGGCAAGGTCGCTCGTCATCGCGAGCGAGGTGTAGAGACCTGCCACACCCAGACCCGCCGCGACGAGCGGCAGGGCGCTGCGCAGCAGCTGGTTGAGCTCGAGCTGCTTGACGGTGCGGTCGACGGGATCCATGGCGACCGCACCGTATCCGGACATCCACGCTCGCCGGATCTGCCCTAGGCTGCCCCCGTCACGCGACGCAGGAACCCGGTGCAAGTCCGGGGCGGTTCCGCCACTGTCAGTCCCCCAGCCACATCGGGGGCGAGCCAGACACTGCCCGCGCGGCGTTACCTGCCTACCCAGGGGCGCGAACCCCGAGGAGCCGTGATGAGCCTGCTTGCCCGACCGACCCGTCGCTACGACTACATCGCCCGCGGGGCCGCGATCTACGACGAGTCGTTCGCGACGATCCGCCGCGAGGCTCGCCTCGACCACCTGCCGGCCGACGCCGAGCGCGTCGCCGTACGCATGGTCCACGGCACCGGACAGGTCGACCTGACCGACGACCTGGTGATCCATCCCCGCCTGGTGAGCGCGGCCCGCGAGGCGCTCGAGGCCGGCGCGCCGATCATCACCGACGCACACATGGTCGCGTCCGGCGTCACCCGCGCCCGGCTCCCGCGCGACAACGAGGTGCTCTGCGCGCTGCACGACCGGCGTACGCCCGACCTCGCGATGCTGATGGCCACCACCCGCTCGGCCGCCGCGCTCTCGCTGCTGGAGGACCGGCTCGAAGGGTCCGTCGTGGCGATCGGCAACGCCCCGACCGCGCTGTTCCACCTGCTCGAGATGCTGCTCGACGGAGCGCCGCGACCGGCCGCGATCGTCGGCGTGCCGGTCGGCTTCATCGGCGCCGCCGAGTCCAAGCAGGCGCTGGAGGAGGCGGACCTCGACATCCCGTTCCTCACCGTCCGCGGCCGGCGTGGTGGGTCGGCGATGGCCGCCTCCGCCCTCAACGCGCTCGCCCAGGAGCGGGAGTGACCGGCCGGCTGTACGGCGTCGGCCTCGGTCCCGGCGACCCCGAGCTGGTCACCCTCAAGGCCGCGCGGCTGATCCGCGACGCCGACGTGATCGCCTTCCACGCCGGCGTCGGCAAGCAGTCCAACGCCCGCCGGATCGCCGCCGACCTCATCCCGAGCTCGGCGATCGAGGAGGAGCTCCGCTACCCCGTCACGACCGGCCCCACCGCGCACCCGGGCGGGTACGCCGGCGCGATGGCCGAGTTCTACGAGGAGTGCGCTGGCCGTCTGACCGCGCACCTCGAGCAGGGCCGTACGGTCGTGGTGCTGGCCGAGGGCGACCCGCTGTTCTACGGCTCGTTCATGTACCTCCACGACCGGCTCGCCCCGCGCTTCGAGACCGAGGTCGTCCCGGGCGTGCCCGCCTTCGCCGCCGCCACCGCCGTCCTCGCCTCACCGCTGGTGCGGCAGACCGACGTGCTCACCGTCCTGCCCGGCACCCTCGACGTCCCCGAGCTCGCCCGCCGCCTCGCCGACACCGACGGCGCGATCATCATGAAGCTCGGCCGCCGCTTCCCCGGCGTGGTCGAGGCCCTGCGCCAGGCCGGGCGCCTCGAGCACGCGTTGTACGTCGAGCGCGCGTCGATGCCCGCCGAACGCTGGATGCCCGTGGTCGACGTCGACCCCGCGTCGGTGCCGTACTTCTCCCTGATCGTCGTCCCCGGCGACTCACTGTCCGAGGACCCCGGCGGCCGCCGCCCCTCCCTCGCCCCCTCCCTCGCTGGTCGAGTAGCCCGCGAGGAACGAGCGGGCGTATCGAGACCCCTCCAGGTCATCGGTCTCGGCCCCGGCCCCGACGCCTGGCTCACCGAGGAGGCCCGCGAAGCCCTCGCCCGCGTCGACCACGTCGTCGGCTACGCCCCCTACGTCAACCGCGTCCCCCAGCGCGAGGGCCTCACCCGCCACGCCTCCGGCAACACCGTCGAGGTCGACCGCGCCCGGCTCGCGCTGGACCTCGCCCAGCAGGGACACCGGGTGGCGGTCGTGTCCGGGGGTGACGCAGGCGTCTTCGGGATGGCGAGCGCGGTGTTCGAGGCCGCGGCCGACTACCCCGACGTACCCGTCGAGGTCCTGCCCGGCGTCAGCGCCGTCCAGGCCGTCGCCGCCAAGGCGGGCGCCCCGATCGGCGCGGACTTCGCAGTCGTGTCGCTGAGCGACCGGCTCAAGCCGTGGCCGGTGATCGAGCGCCGCCTGCGCGCGATCGCCGAGGCAGACCTGGTCCTCGCGGTCTACAACCCCGCCTCGCGCAGCCGCACCACCCAGGTCGCCGACCTCCAGAAGCTCTTCCTCGAGCACCGCGGCCCCGACACGGTCGTCGTCGTCGGCCGCGACGTCGGCCGCGCCGAGGAGTCGCTGACGGTGACCACCCTTGCCGAGCTCGAGGCCGACACGGTCGACATGAAGTGCCTGCTGATCGTCGGCGCCTCGTCGACCACCGTGACCGCCGCGGGCCGGGTGTGGACGCCGAGGTTCGTGGAGTGACCGTCCACTTCGTCGGCGCCGGCCCCGGCGCGGCCGACCTGATCACCCTGCGCGCCGCGTCGCTGCTGGCGGCGGCCGACGTCGTGCTCTACCCGGGGACGTACCTCGACGCTGAGGTCCTCACCCACTGCGCGGGTGCCCGTCAGGTCGACACCCAGTCGCTCGACCTCGACAGGATCACCGACGTGATGGTGACCGCGGCAGCGAAGGGACTCGAGGTCGTACGCCTCACCTCCGGTGACCCGTCGCTCTACTCCGCCCTCGCCGAGCAGACCGCGCGCCTCGACGCCGCCGGGGTCGAGTGGGACGTGTGCCCGGGGGTCCCGGCGTACGCCGCCGCGGCCGCCGTCGTCGGCCGCGAGCTCACCGCCCCGTTGGTCGCGCAGAGCGTCGTGCTGACCAGGACGCAGGCCCGCTCCACCGCGATGCCGGCCACGGAGTCGCTCGCCGCGTTCGCCGCAACCCGCGCGACGCTGGTGCTGCACCTCGCGATCACGAGGACCCGCGAGCTCGCTGCGTCGCTGGTCGAGGAGTACGGCGTCGACTGCCCGGTGGTGGTGGTCCACCGGGCGTCCCAGCCCGACGAGCTCGTCCTCCGCGGGACGCTCGGCGACATCGCCGACCGGGTCGAGGAAGCCGGCCTCAGGCAGGCCGCGGTGATCCTCGTGGGGTGGGCGCTGGCTCGCGATGGTGGCGAGTCGTGGCTCTACACGCCCGACCGACACCGCCAGCCTCCTGCTGGTTGAGGGGCGCAGCAACGGGACCGCGATATCTCCCCCACGGCCGATCCCACATCGGCCAGACTGACGCCATGCGTTCAGGGGGACGGCGGGAAGCAGCCGCGCTACTGCTGCTCGGCACGCTCTGCCTGGCCGGCTGCGGTGACCAGGACTCGTCCTCGCCCGACGAGGCGACGTACAGGGTCGACGGCCTCAATGGTGGCTTCGACGACCTGCCGGCAGGCGTGCCAACCCCCAGCACGTCATCGACCATCGAGTACCGAGATCTTCCGGCCTCGCCGCCCCCGACACCGTCACCGGACGAGTCCCCGTACGAGACGCCGACCTACGAGCCGCCCGACCTCGACAGCACCCAGCTCGAGGCCAACCTGGCGCAGCTGTCTCCCGCCGACCGGGACCTGGTCGAGCACCACCTCGGCAGTGGGTTGGGCGAGGGCACGTGGCTCGTCGCCTCGCCCATGACCGTCGAGGAGGCGAAGGCGATCCTGCTCGGGCCGGACCCGCAGGTGGCCCGCAAGCGGGACGTCGTCAGCAGTGAGTGGTCGGCGTACGCCTTCCTCCAGGTCGGCGACAGTGTGGTCGCCCACGAGGACACCGGGTTCTCCGACCCGCCGAAGCGCCTGCTCGCGGCCCTGTCCCGTGACGGCGGCACCGCGGCGGTGGCGACGGACAACATCGAGGCGATGACCCGCTTCGGCTACGCCCGCGACGGCGAGATCGTCTTCGACGACTACGAGTACGCCTTCGTCGACGACCTCGGGGAGATCCCGGCGGAGGTCCGCGACCTCGCCCGGCTCGCGTGGGAGGACTACGAGGGGCCGATGGTCGAGACCGCCGACTGGTTCAGCGTCGCGACGGCCATGAGCGAGAAGGTCACCGGTGTCCGGCCGACGCAGGACGTCCGCGACGTCGCCGACTGGTACGTCGTGCCGCTCCCCTGGGGTGTGATGGAGGACGGCTGACCCCGCGTCGGCCTCATCCGAACCGCGTGACGAACCGCCGCTGCCACGGCGTCTCCACCGCTCGTGAGTCGTAGTGCTCGCGCACCCATGCCACCGCCTCGTCGGCGGGCACGCCGTCGAGGACGGCAAGGCAGGCAAGAGCCGTCCCCGTACGCCCCCTTCCGCCGGCGCACGCCACCTCGACCCGTTCGGCAGGTGCCCGTTCCCAGGCCTCCCACAGCACCTCGCGCGCGGCGTCGCGGTCCACGGGCAGGCGGAAGTCAGGCCACCGGATCCACCGGCTGTCCCACGGCACAGCGGGAGGCGGCGAGCCGAGCAGGTACACACCCAGCTCGGGCGCGGCGCCCTCCGGCAGCGGCGACCGCAACCCGCGGCCACGCACCAGGCGGCCGGACGGCAGCTCGACGACACCGCGCGCCGCCGGGTCCCACGTGGGTGAGAGGTCGGTCATTCCGCAGCCCCCAGCGGCAGCGCCGCCTCGACCACCCCGCCAGCATCAGTGGCGTACGCCGTGAGCGTCCCGCCGACCTGGAGCGCGCGCTCGCGCATCGACGCGATCCCGACCCCCGGGGTCCAGGCGTCGCCGGATCCACCGTCGTCCCGGACCGCCAGCACGAGCCGCCGGTCCTCGACCGCGAACGAGACAGAGGCACACGTGGCGGAGGCGTGGCGGGCCACGTTGGTCAGCGCCTCGACGACGATGCGGTACGCCGCCACCTCCGTCGCGGCCGACAGCGCAGGCAGCGCGGACGGCACCGAGACGGAGACAGGCAACGGCAGGCCGGCGGACGAGTGCAGGGTCGACGCGTGCTGCCGGATCGCCCCTTCGAGTCCGAGCTCGTCCAACGCGGGCGGCCGCAGCCCCTCGACCAGCCGCCGGATCTCGGTGATCGCGTGCGCGGTGTCGGACCGCAGCTGCACCAGTAGCGCGTCGGCCTTGTCCGGGTCGGACCGCACCTGGTTGCGCGCGGCGTCCGTCGCGAAGGCCACCCCGCTGAGCGTCGGCCCGAGCCCGTCGTGAAGGTCGCGCCGCAGCCTGCGGCGCTCCTCCTCGACCGCCGCGACGACCGCCTCCCGCGACCGCTGCAGATCCGCGCTCATCTGCCGCGCGCGCAGGGTCTGCGCCAGCAACGGGGCCACGATGCGCAGCACGTCCTCGTCGGCGCGCGACAGCCCGAGGTCGCCCGCCCGCAGCCCGACGACCACCTCCCCCACCTCGTCCTCGCCGAGGCGCAGCGGCAGCACGCGCGTGTGCGTCACCTCGGCCCCCGACGACGCCAGCACCTCCCCGCCCGCGCGGATGCTGGCGTACGGCAGGACGAGCGCCTCCCGCACGGCGGACAGCGCAAGCGCCGGGTCGTCACCGATCCGGTCGGCCAGCGACGTCGCCGCCGCCAGCGGGTCGGGCCGGTCACCGAAGAGCAGCTGGTCGACGACCCCGCGCAGCAACACCTGCAGAGGCCGTACGCCGAAGGCCAGCACCGCGCAGAGGACGATCGTCGGCGGGAGGGCGAGCGGCTCGCCTCCCATCGCGGGGACCGCGGACGTGAGCCCGACCGCGACCGCGACGTAGACGATCAGCACGGTCGCCGCGACGACCGCCCGCGTCACCAGACCGCGTACGTCGACCACCTCGGGGCGCACCACGCCGACGACCATCGCCACGGGTCCGACGGCGAGGACCGCGACGTAGGCGGCGTCGAGGGCCGGGGCGGTGGTGGTGCCCATCGACTCGCTGAGGAAGGCCACGAACCCGGCAGCCAGCGCGGCGCCGATCCACGCCAGCGAGCTCCACGCGAGCGCGCGGCGGTCCTCGGCGTCCCCCCGCTCGAGCGCCCACCACACGTGGACCAGGAGCGCACCTACGAGGACGAACCCCATCAGCTCGAACGACTCCTCCCACGCGACGCCCAGCACGCCCGCGGCGACGACGACCACGAGCAGCACGAAGGAGACCGGCTCGCGCCAGGCGAGTCGGGGGTACGCCAGCACGGCCAGCGGCAGCAGCAGGCAACCGGCCAGCCGGAGCACCGGCGACGCCGCGCCGTCGACGTCGAGCACGACTGCCGCGCAGCCGAGGAGGAGCGCGACGCCTCCGAGCACGAGGAAGGCCGCGGACCACTGCGCCCGGCCGCTCTGCCGGACGAACCATCCCGACGCCGTCGTCACGACACCGAGGAAGGCCGTGGCCGCGAGGACGGCGGTCATGACCCGCCCAGCCCTCCCCGCCGCGCGCGCACGATGGCGGCCGACCGGTCGGCGACGGCGAGCTTCACGAAGATCGAGGAGATGTGGTTGGCGACGGTCTTCGGCGAGAGGAAGAGCCGGTCGGCGATCACCTGGTTGCGCTCGCCGGCAGCCATCAGGTCGAGGACCTCGCGCTCGCGGGCGGTGAGCTCGGGGAACGGGTCGGCGACCGGGGGCGGTGCCGCGAAGTAGCCGAGCACCCGCTGCGCGACACCGGGGCTGAAGATCGCCTCGCCCGCGACGACGGCCCGGATCGCGCGGTCGATCTCGACCTGGTCGGCCCCCTTGAGCAGATAGCCCTGCGCGCCCGCGCGCATCGCGCCGAAGACCGTGTCGTCGTCGTCGAACATGGTCAGAACCAGCACCGCCACCCCGCTGGCGCTCTCCCGGATCCGGCGCGTGGCCTCGAGCCCGTCGATGCCGGGCATCCGGATGTCCATGAGCACGACGTCGGGCTTGGTCAGCACCACTTCGCGTACGCCGGCCTCGCCGTCCGTCGCCGTGCCGACCACCTCGAAGTCCGGCAGCGAGTCGAGCAGCGCCCGCAGCCCGCCGAGCACGACCGGGTGGTCGTCGACGAGTACGACGCGGATCGGGGCCATGAGCACATCGTCCTGCCTGCGAGGGTCCGTGACCCGGGATCCTGCTCCTACCCGAGCCGGGATTCCTCCCTGATGATGGGGAGCGTACGCCGATCCCGTCCGCTGGGCGCGCGACGACTCTGGAGGCACCACCACCTCACAAGGAGCTTCTGATGACCACCACCGCACCCGCCGACATCACCACCCGCGCTCCCTGGAGCACCAAGAACAAGGTCGGCCTCGGCCTGGCCATGGCCTACGCGCTGACCAACCTGCCGAGCGCGATCAGCCCCGTGCCCGAGGGCGAGACCGGCCCGCCGATGTCGATCCTCTGGGCCTGCTCGATCCTCTCGGCGGTCGCGCTCGTCGCCGGCGTCGTGGCATGGCGCAACGGCAGCCGCCCCGCTGCCCGCCTCACCGCCGCGAGCATGATCGTCGTGACCCTGACCTCGCTGCCGGCGTTCTTCGTCGACGTGCCCGCCGCGATCAAGATCCTCGTGGCTGCGGGGGTCGTGCTCACCGTGGTGTTCACGGTGCTGATCTTCTCGCCGGGGAAGCGGAGCTGACGGCTTCCTCTGTACGCCGCCGGGCCATGGGGTGCCCGGCGGCGATGGCGTGTCCGGTCAGCGGCGCTCGATGCCGTCCAGCCGCAGCTCGGTGGAGGCGTCGGAGTGGGTGGTGCCGGTGCCGGCGTGCTTGTCGCTGATCGTCGCCCCGTTCTTGAGCACGCCGAAGAGTGCCTGCGCGTGGCCCCGGCCCACGTCGTAGTCGTCCTTGAGCCAGGTCGCGAAGTCGCCCGCCTTGCTCTGCGGGGTGAACCCCCGCGCCGCGGCCTCGTCCAGCAGCTCCTGCGGCGTCCTGCCGGTCTTCTTCTCGATCGCGTCGAGATAGGCCTGGTAGCTCATCGTCATCCCCTTCATCGGTGTGCCGCCGACGCTAGTGGCGCCGGCGCGGCACTGCTTCTCCGAAACCGCCGCGCACCCGGCGTTGGTGCCACGCGTCTAGCGTGGCGAGCAGGCCACGACGAGGAGACCCCTGATGAGCACGCTCGACGACGTCGGACTCACCGACTCCCCCTTCTCCGACTTCCTCGGCTTCGAGCTGCTGCTCGACGAGGAGGATCGCGAGCTGCTCAGCCGGGTGCGCGCGTTCACGACGCGCGAGATCGAGCCGATCATCAACGACTACTGGACCCGCGCGGAGTTCCCGCACCAGCTGGTCGAGGGCCTCGCGGAGCTCGGGATCGCGGGAACGCATCCTCGGCAGCCTGCTGGAGAAGCAGACGACCGTCCCCGCCACCTATCCCCTCACCGCGAACGCACTGGTGTCGGCGTGCAACCAGTCGAGCAGCCGCGACCCCGTCACCAGCTTCGACCAGCAGCTGGTCGAACGCACGGCGAAGTCGCTCAAGGACCGCGGGCTGCTGCGGATCGTGTGGGCCGACACCGGGCGCCGGACACTGAAGTACCACCAGATCCTCGACGAGCACCTCGGCCTCGAGCCCGACGAGCGGGCACTGATCACCCTGCTGCTGCTCCGCGGCGCCCAGGCCCCGGGCGAGCTGCGCACCCGCACGGAACGGTTGCACGGGTTCGCCGACCGGGGCGAGGTCGAGGAGTGCCTGCACCGGATGGCAAGCCGTCCGCAACCGCTCGTACGCGAGCTCGAGCGCAAGTCTGGCCAGCAAGATGCGCGCTGGATCCACCTCCTGGGCGCCGCGCCTGACCAGGCCTCGGGCGAGACCGGTCCGGCGGCGGAGGCCGACCCGTCGCGCGTCCGCGTCACGCAGATCATCGCCGACCTCCACGTCCCCGACCTCCGCGCTGCCAGGAGCTTCTACAGCGACTACCTCGGGTCTGGCTGAGGAGGAGTTCAACCTGGGCTGGGTGGCCCGCCACACGTCGCCGACGTCCAGGGCAACGCTCCAGGTGATGACCACCGATGCCACCGCGCCCGCGCACCCCGTGGTCTCGGTGATGGTCGAGGACGTCGAAGCCGCCTACCGCCAGGCACAGGAGCGTGGGCGCGAGATCGTGCATCCGCTGACGACCGAGGCATGGGGCGTGACTCGCTTCTTTGTACGCGCGCCGGATGGGAATGTGCTGAACATCGTGCAGCAGCACGCAGGCTGAAGATCTTGGTCAGCGACGCCGCCTCGCCGTCCATCGCCGTCCATCGCCGACCCGACAACCCCACAACTCGATCGCGAAGAAGCCAACTCCGTTCGCCCACACCTGAACGTCTGCTGCGACTCCGTACACGCCAATCCAGTGTTGCGACCGAGCTGCGACCGAGCTCCATCGCTCGGCCTTTCGGTCGCGCCTACTCGGTCATTCCGTCGGCCATTCAAGTACGGTTAGGACCATATGCATTCGCCGAGAGGACACGACTGTTCACATGGTCTCCACTAACGGCCTGGCTACTGGCCAAGTGTATGCGTTCCGGTACCCAGCGCTCGACGGCACGACGACAGAACTGTTAGCGACACTGGTCTCAATCTCGTTCGACCACTTCGAGGTTGCCGATGCGGATGGCCGCAAGGTCTTCCTTCCGGCAGCCAAGGTCGACCGCGTGCGACCAGTCAATACATATGGCTCAGCACCTCGGACTCAGATGGCCCTCGCTGAGGTCTTGGCCGCGGTACTGGCGCAAACCGAAAGTCGCGGACCTCAAAGGCTTGCTTCCCTGAAGGACGCGATCACCAGCGTGGAGGCGGAGATCTCGTCTGCCAAGACACAGGCACGCGCGTCTGCTACGCGCGAACTCGCTGTGGCCGTTGAGGAGCAAATGGAAGTCGGTTGGCCAGTGCCGGAAGCCCTAGAGAGGCGGATTGTCACTGCTAGCAAGCGTGCGATCCCGCGGCCTGGATTTCGCGCGACCGCTGGCTCACTGCTTGATATGGTGATCCGACTCGCCGAAGAAGTCGTCGCGATCAGTTCGTCACTTGATCCCGCTAACGCCGTGAAGCACAGGGATGATCACGTACCAAGCGTTCCTCCCAGAATTATTACCAGAGACGCCATCACAGTCACGCGAGGTCACGATAATGAGTTTGATCTCCAAGTTCGCATTACTCTTGACGCCAACTCGCCGGAGATAGGCAATGTTCGATTGGTCCTCGACAAGTTTCGCAATCTGAAGACGATTGGTGGCGCACCACACCTGCGAAAGTTGAACGCCGGCGAGACTCAAATTTTGCGTCAGCGCATGCGGGACAATCGGAAGCAAGGTGCTCGCGGCGACGTGAAGGTCGACGCTCATCTGGTGTACACCGACCACACGGGTAGGAGTCGCCAGTCGGCTCGACAATCCCTTGACGTTCGCATCTACGGGAAGGAACAGCATCGCTCAATTCCTAATCCGTTTCGGGCGTACGCAGGTGGACTTCCAATCGAAAACTCGAAGATGTTCTTTGGTCGTCAAGATTTGGTAAGTGAGCTTGTTCGGGATCTCAAAAAGACACCAGGAGGGCGCTGTTTCGCAGTTTACGGACAGCAGCGCACGGGTAAGACCAGCGTTCTAGAGCAAGTCAAATCTCACTTGATCGAGGAGCGCGCGATCGTCGCCAGTCTATCCGTCGGCATCCTCGACCAGAAGACGATGACGATCGATTTCATTGAGGAGGTTCTTGATCAATGGCGGGTCCAGATTGACTCGCTACTTCCAAAAGAACTATCTGGACGACTTCTTTCGAGATGGCCTGATAGTGCGACGATCGAGAAGAGTCCGCTAAAGAGTCTTCGGCGGGCTCGGCAAGCAGCGATACCCGTCCTTCGCTCAGCCGGCCGCACGGCGGTCCCTTTCGTTGTGGTTGTGGACGAGTTCACCTACCTTTACGAGATATTTCGACGCCGAGGGGTGGAACCGTCCGAGCAACACGAGCTTCGCGACTTCATGAGGCAGTTGAAGAGCCTACTCGAAAGCCATGTGTTTTCTGCGTTGCTGATTGGACAGGATACGATGCCAATGTTCCTGCACGCATTCCCCAACGAATTTAGCGCAATGTCGACGTCACGTCTCGACTATCTGAGTCCTGTCGAAACTCAGGCGCTTGCCGACGAGCCGATTCGCAAACCTGGTGGCCAAAGCCGATACTCGGGATATGCCCTCAGCACCATCGCCGCGTATACCGATGGGCACCCATTTTTCACTCAGATTCTGTGCGACCGCATCATCACGAATGTAAACGCGCGAAAGCGGTCGGAGGTGTCCGAAAGTGACGTAGAGGAGGCAGTCGAGGCACTCATCGATGGGCAAGAACAGATCGAGCCACACAAGTTTGACTGCCTTGTCAGCGCCGACAACTCTCACGATCTCATCTCCGACATGGGTCATTCCGCAGAAGGTGGGGGTTCCACCTTGGCGCAGGAAGTGCTAACCCGCATCGCCGCCCTCTCCGGTAGTCAAAACAACTCCGTGGCTGTCGAAGACCTGGCGTTGAGCGCGAAGCAACATGCCGCCCTTGAGGACCTCAGGATGCGGGGAGTTCTGCGACAGACTGAGAGCGGTGTGGCGATCCGCGTCCTGCTCTATGCCGACTACCTTCGGAGGCGTCAAGAGTGACTACCCGTTCTCAACTGCCTGCCCGCATCTGCCAACTGCTGCAAGCCCCCGCCAACGTGGCGGTACATGGGACGCCGGGGTCGGGAAAGTCGTGGATCGCTGATCAGGTACTGGCGGAACTTGGCACGCTAAACGTAGATACAGTGCGAATCGATCTGAGCACGGTGTCGTCCGGCGCCGAAGCGTTCCGACTTATCGCAGGCACCGCAGTAGCGGACCGACAGATGCGTAGCACGCGTGACGAGTGGCGAGACACCAGAACCAAGTTTGAGGCACGGGAGACCCATATAGTAATCGTGCTCGACCAGTTCGATCGCGTACTTCAGTTCGAGGATGCCCATGACTTCTTGTTGCTGTTGCGGGAGATGGTCCATAGGCCCGAGTCGCTCCATTGCACCGCGCTCATGTTTTCTCGTCGGCCGCTGGCCTCAATAGAACTAAAGGTCCGCGGAATAAGCCTTCTCGCAAGCGTTTGCTATACGCAGTTCTTGGGTGCGATGAGCCCTGTCGACGTTGCTGGCCTGGCGCCCGCTAACGCGAGCCTGGATGACGACGAGGTTGACGAGTGTCTTCGCTGGTCCGGAGGGCACCCGTTCCTGTCCAAGTATTGGCTGACCACTCGCCCCGACAGATCTGCGGATCCGGCTGCCGACCTTGAACGTGCGCGTGTCGTGCTCCGAGTCCTAAAGAATTTGGAGGATCAAGGCTTGCTGGTTGCGGCTGCGCAACTGGTTCTAGGCCCCGTGATATCAGACATGTTGATCGAGAAGCAGGAGCTCGAGCTCCTAGGAGTGCTGCCAGAATGGCTACCGGCGGCGGGTGCACCGTCGGCTTCGACGAGCCTTTCTGAGCTGGTCATATTTCATGATGCACTGAGGCATCTCACGTGGGATATGGACCCATGGGGTGTAATGGGGCTCGCGGAGGTGCGACTCCGCGGAGTGATCGACACGCTCCTTTCAGAGCGAATCGGGGACACATGGCCAGAAGAAGTTGCGCGCCGTTCCCCAGCGGTCAAGAAAGCTAGAGAGGAGGCAGATCTCAAGATCAGCCGGGATCAGAGATCGTTTGGGCGCGCAGCACCTTGGCTGTCTTACACCTATCCGGGAGACCTCTGGGCGATAGTTCAGAGCGAGTGGGAGATACTCAGAGACGTTTTCGACACCGCGGATAAGCCGCACTGGCACCGCGTTCTGATGGGTCTTGCTCAGTATCGCGCTCCTCTCGCACACGGTCGTCCGGAGGTACTCAGCGATGCCCAGCGTGCCCAGATTTGCGTGTATGCGGATGAGGTCATCGCGCGGATTCAGTCCTACGAAACTCGTCAGATTGTAGGTCCGGGCGCATAGTTCAGGACACGTCCGCCCCGAGTGATGGCCCGCGCCTGCAGCGACGCCAGACGCCAGTGTCTCCGCGCGCGGATGTCGTCCGCGTTCCAAGAAGATGCTGCGTGGTCTCCTTCAAAGTGCTTAGGTCGTGCCTGCGTTGTGTGGCCTCAGCCAAGCCCACTGAGTGACCGCGCGAGATGACGCCCAGCCTGTGAACCTTCCGATCGGGGCGGAGGTCTCGACGCCGATCCTCGTGAGATGACCACCGTGATCGGCGTACGCCTTGGCTAGCAGCGTCTCGGTCTCGAGCGTGACGCCGTGGACGACGAGTCGGCCGCCTGGCTTGAGCGCGCCGAGGCACGTCTCGAGGACGCCCTCGCGAGTGGCGCCGCCGCCGATAAAGATCGCGTCCGGCGCCTCGAGGCCGGACAGGGCTAAAGGCGCGCGGCCCTCGACGACCTCTAGGTCGGGGACGCCCAGAGTTGACGCGTTGCGGGCGATCCGTGCAGCGCGCTCGGGGTCGGACTCGGTGGCGATGGTCCGACAGCTCGGGTGCGCTCGCATCCACTCGATGCCAACCGAGCCCGCACCGGCGCCGACATCCCAGAGGAGCTGACCGGGGGCAGGCATCAGGCGGGCGAGGGCGGAGGCGCGAAGGTCGCGCTTGGTGAGCTGGCCGTCGTTCTCGAAGGCATCGTCGGGGAGGCCAGGCGCCCAGGACGCGAGGCCGCTCCCGACAACCTCGACAGCGATGACGTTCAGCGCCGGCGACGACTCCAACCACGACGACGCGACACCCGAGACCGAGGACTCAGACGACGCCCCCAGGTCCCCGAGCACCGTCAGACGCGACGCACCCCAACCCGACGACGTCAGCAGCTCGGCAAGAGCACCCGGCGTCGACGCATCCGATGACAGCACCAGCACACGCCGCCCATGCGCACACTCCCGCAGCACCCGGGCCACAGACCTCCCGACGACGGTCACCACCACACACGACTCGGCCGACCACCCCATCCGCGCCCTCGCCAGCGCCACCGACGACACCGCCGGCACCACGCGTACGGGTGCACCCAGATCCAGCAACGTCGACGCGATCCCCGACACCAGCGGATCCCCCGACGCCAGCGCGACGACGGGACGCCCGGCGTACTCCGACAACAGCCCAGGCAGGGATGCAGATAGCGGCGACGGCCACGGGACCCGGACCTGACCGGGCACCGAAGGCACCAGCGACAGGTGCCGCGATCCACCCCACAACACCCCCGCCTCCAGGACCAGCGAGCGCGACGACGCAGGCAATGACGCCCAGCCATCGGCCCCGATCCCGACGACGACGACCTCGCTGGGCACCCCGGTGGACGACATGGCCGCAGACGCTATCGTGACGCGGACAAGGCGAGAGGTGCCCCGAAGTCTGGGGAGAATCTGGGAAGCCGGTGAGAATCCGGCACAGGGCCCGCTGCGGTGACTCGAGACGTCGATCCAGGCGTTCAGAGAAGTCCGAAGACCGGCCTCCCGCCATCCACCAGAAGTTGGCAACGAGAGCGGGAGCCCCCATGCCACTGCAGTACCCCCTGTCCGCGATCGTCCCCTCACAGGCCGACGACCGCGACGACATGACCCTCGCGCTGGTCCTCACCACGATCTCCCCCGAGGTCGGCGGCGTCCTCGTGCGCGGCGAGAAGGGCACGGCGAAGTCCACCACCGTGCGCGCCCTCGCCTCCGTGCTGCCGCCGATCGAGGTGGTCGCCGGCGACCGGTTCTCGAGCCGTCCCGGCGACACGTCTCCAGATGGAGACTGGCCGCTCGACGCCGAGACCGAGACCCGACCCGTACGCCTTGTCGAGCTCCCCGTCGGCGCCACCGAGGACCGCGTCCTCGGCTCGCTGCACCTGTCCAAGGTGCTGGCCGACGGCGTCGCCGAGTACGAGCCTGGCCTCCTCGCCCGCGCCCACCGCGGCCTGCTCTACGTCGACGAGGTCAACCTCCTGCACGACCACCTCGTCGACCTGCTGCTCGACGCCGCCGCGATGGGCCGCTCAACCGTCGAGCGCGACGGCGTCTCGGTCGCCCACGCCGCCCGCTTCGTGCTCGTCGGCACCATGAACCCCGAGGAGGGCGAGCTCCGCCCCCAGCTCCTCGACCGCTTCGGCCTCACCGTCGAGATCGCCGCGCCGCGCGACCCGCGGCTGCGCGCCGAGGTCGTACGCCGCCGGCTCGCCTTCGACGCCGATCCGGAGACCTTCGTCGAGGCGTACGTCGACGCCGAGCGCGCGCTGACCGACCGGATCGCCGCCGCCCGCAAGCTGCTGCCCGAGGTCGAGCTCACCGACGCGGTGCTCACCAAGGTCGCCGAGGTCTGCGCCGCCTTCGAGGTCGACGGGATGCGCGCCGACATCGTCACCACGCGTACGGCAGTGGCGCACGCGGCCTGGAACGGGAGGACGTCCGTCACGCGGGCCGACATCCGCCAAGCGGCGCTGCTTGCGCTGCCGCACCGGCGGCGGAGGAACCCGTTCGATGCGCCGGGGCTGGACGAGGACCTGCTCGACGCGATCCTCGGGGACGAGGAGCCGGAGCCTGAGCCGCCGCTGCCGCCGCTGCCGCCGGAGCCGGAGGGTGAGGGGGACGGCGAGGGGGACTCGGAGGGTGAGGGTCTCGATACGGGCCCGGGGGGCCCTACTCGACCACCGAGTGAGGGAGACGGGGCTCCTCGACCATCGAATGAAGGTGGGCCCTCGAGCGAGAGTCTGACGTCCACGGTCGCCGCTGCAGACCCCTACAAGGTCCGCCGCTTCGAGGTCCAGGGCACGGGAGCGGGCGAGGCGGGCAAGCGGTCGCGCGCGCTTACGTCGAACGGGCGGCGTGCCGGCGTCGACCCGACCGGCCAGGGCGGGCTGCACCTCGTCGAGACGATCCGCGCCGCCGCACCGCACCAGCAGGCGCGCGGCCGGACCGGTGGACGGCTCAGGTTCGAGCACACCGACCTACGCACTGCCCGCCGCGAGGGGCGCGAGGCCAACCTCGTCCTCTTCTGCGTCGACGCGTCCGGATCGATGGCCGCGCGCAAGCGGATGGAGCAGGTCAAGACCGCGATCCTCAGCCTGCTGCTCGACGCCTACCAGCGCCGCGACAAGGTCGGGCTGGTCACCTTCCGCGGCGACGGCGCCGAGGTCGCGCTGCCGCCGACGCACTCGGTCGACATCGCCGCCCGGCGCCTGGCCGAGCTGCCCGCGGGAGGGCGTACGCCGCTCGCCGAGGGCCTGCTCACCGCGGCCGAGGTGCTGCGCGTCGAGGCAGTCAGGGACCCGAGGCGGCGACCGCTGCTCATCGTGATCACCGACGGCCGCGCCACCCACGGCGCGGACGCCGTCGCGCGCAGCCGGCAGGCCGCGCAGTGGATCGCCGAGCACCGGACGACCGCCGTCGTGGTCGACTGCGAGCAGGGCCCGATGCGGATGGGCCTCGCCGGCTCGCTCGCGCAGGCCATGCAGGCCACCCACCTGCCGATCGCCGACGTCAGCGCGAGCGCGCTGACCACCCTGGCGAACGCCGCATGAGCGCGCAGACGCTCAGCCAGGACCTCTACGACGTCATCGCCCGCCGCCGCGACGTACGCGCGGAGTTCAACGGCGAGGCCGTCGACCTCGGGGCGCTGCGACGCGTGCTCGAGGCGGCCCACCACGCGCCAAGCGTCGGGCACTCGCAGCCGTGGGACTTCGTCCTCGTCTTCGACGACCAGACGCGCGAGGCGTTCGCCGAGCACGTCGAGACCGAGCGGCAGAGGTTCGCCGCCGACCTGCCCCCGGACCGACGGGAGACCTTCGAGAAGATCAAGGTCGAGGGCATCCGCGAGTCCGGCCTCGGCGTCGTCGTGACGTACGACCCCGACCGCGGCGGGCAGCACGTCCTCGGCCGCCACGCGATCGCCGACACCGGGCTCTACTCCACCTGCCTGGCCATCCAGAACCTCTGGCTCGCCGCCACCGCGGAGGGCCTCGGCGTCGGATGGGTGTCGTTCTACCGCGAGGAGTTCCTCGCCGACCTCGTCGGGCTGCCCGACGGCGTACGTCCGGTCGCCTGGCTCTGCCTGGGGCCGGTCACCGAATTGCAGGAGGTGCCGGACCTGGTCCGGCACGGCTGGCGCGGGGACCGCACCCTCGACGAGGCCATCCACGTCGAGGGCTGGAGGGCCTGATGCCGCAGGGAGTGCCGACCACGATCCCGGACGACGGGCTGACCACGCGCGAGCGCCGCAACCGGCCCTTGATTGTCGTCAATACAGGTCCCGGCAAGGGCAAGTCGACGGCCGCCTTCGGCCTGGCGATGCGAGGGTGGAACCAGGGCTTCAGCATCGGGGTCTTCCAGTTCGTGAAGTCCGCCAAGTGGCGCATCGGCGAGCAGACCGTGCTCGAGCGGCTCGGCGAGCTGCACGAGGAGACCGGCGAGGGCGGACCCGTCACGTGGCACAAGATGGGCTCCGGCTGGTCGTGGTCGCGCAAGGCGGGCACCGAGGAGGACCACGCCGCCGACGCCGCCGAGGGCTGGGCCGAGATCAAGCGCGCGCTCGCCGAGGAGCGCCACGACCTCTACGTACTCGACGAGTTCACCTATCCGATGAAGTGGGGCTGGGTCGACGTCGACGACGTCGTCGCCACCCTCACCAGCAGGCCCGGCCGCCAGCACGTCGTCATCACCGGCCGCCACGCCGACCCGCGCCTGGTCGAGGCCGCCAACCTCGTCACCGAGATGGGCCAGGTCAAGCACCCGATGGAGGTCGGCCAGAAGGGCCAGCGAGGCATCGAATGGTGAGGCGAGCGTGGTAGCCCTCCCCCGGCTCATGGTCGCCGCGCCCGCCTCCGGCCACGGCAAGACCACCGTCGCCACCGGGCTGATGGCCGCGCTCGCGCGCGCCGGCCACACCGTGAGCGGCCACAAGGTCGGCCCCGACTACATCGACCCCGGCTACCACGCGCTCGCCACCGGCCGCCCCGGCCGCAACCTCGACCCGCACCTCGTCGGGGAGGAGCGCCTCGTCCCGCTGCTGCTGCACGGCGCCGCCGGCGCGGACCTCGCCGTCTTCGAGGGCGTGATGGGCCTGTACGACGGGCAGATCGGTGGTGACGGGTTCGCCTCGACAGCGCACGTCGCCGCCGTGACGCGTACGCCCGTGGTGCTGGTCGTCGACATCTCGTCCGCTTCGCGCACCATCGCCGCGACCATCCACGGCCTCTGCACCTGGGCCCAGCCGCCGGTCGACGTGGTCGGGGTGATCCTCAACAAGGCGGGGTCGGCGCGGCACGCCGAGGAGGTCGTCCGGTCCATCGGCGACCAGCTGCCGGTGCTCGGGATCCTCCAGCGCGACGACGGCATCGTGGCGCCCTCACGGCACCTCGGGCTGGTGCCCGCGGCCGAGCGGGCGGACGCCTCGGCGGCGCTCGACCGGCTCGCGGCGCAGATCGCGGAGCGGGTGGACCTGGAGCGGGTCGTACGCCTGGCGCGCGCGGCGCCGGGGCTGGAGGGGGCGCCGTGGGATCCGGCGGAGGCTCTGGGTCTCGATACGCCCGCTCGTTCCTCGCGGGCTACTCGAACAGCGAGGGGGGCGAGGATCGCCGTCGCGGGCGGGCGGGCCTTCACCTTCCGCTACGCCGAGACGACTCTGCTGCTGGAGACCGCAGGCGCCGAGGTCGTCGAATTCGACCCCCTCACCGACACCCGCCTGCCCGAGGGCACGACCGGGCTCTACCTCGGCGGGGGCTTCCCGGAGATGCACGCCGCCGAGCTCGGGGCCAACGAGCGCCTGCTGCTCGAGCTGCGTACGGCGATCGCGCGGGGGCTGCCGACGGTGGCGGAGTGCGCCGGGCTGCTCTACCTCTGCGAGTCGGTGCGCGGGCCGGACGGGCCGGCGCTGCCGATGGTCGGCGCGATCGACGCCACGGCCGAGATGGCACCGCGGCTCACGCTGTCCTACCGCACCGCCACCTCCCCCACCGACAACCTCCTGGCGCGGGCCGGGGAGGTGGTCACCGGGCACGAGTTCCACCGCACGCACCTGACGAGGGCGACGACCGGCGACCCCGCCTGGTTGATGCCCGACCCGGCCGGCGTCGCGACGACCACCCTGCACGCGTCCTACCTCCACACCCACTGGGCCGGCCACCCGCAGCTCGCCGCGCGGTTCGTCGAGGCGGGCCGCACCCACCGGGGTCCCGACCTGCGCCACCACGGCGACAAGGACACCGGACCCGGGCTCGTCGACCTCGCCGTCAACGTCTTCGACGGCCCGCGGCCGACCTGGCTCGACCGCGCGCTCGCCGACAGCCTCGCCGACGCTGACACCTACCCCGACGCCACCGACGCCGAGAGCACGGTCGCCCGGCGCCACGGTCGCGACCCGGCCGACGTGCTCGCCACCGCCGGCGCCGCCGAGGCCTTCACGCTGCTCGCGCGGCTGCGGCCGTGGCGGCACCCGGTCGTCGTGCACCCGCAGTTCACCGAGCCCGAGGTCGCCCTGCGCACGGCCGGCCACGCGGTCGACCAGGTCGTGCTGCGGCACGAGGACGGCTTCCGCCTCGACCCCGACGACGTGCCCGACGACGCCGACATGGTGGTCATCGGCAACCCGACCAACCCCACCGGCGTACGCCACCCGGCCGCCGTCGTCCGCGGCCTCGCCAGACCGGGACGCCTGGTCGTCGTCGACGAGGCCTTCCTCGACGACGACGTCGAGACGCTGGCCGACGAGCGGCACCCCGGGATCGTCGTCCTGCGCAGCCTCACCAAGATCTGGTCGATCCCCGGGATCCGCGCCGGCTACGTCCTCGCCGAGCCCGACGTCGTACGCGACCTCCGCGAGCTCCAGACGCCGTGGTCGGTCTCCGCGCCGGCCATCGCCGCACTCGTCGCGACCAGCAGCGAGCAGGCCCGCGAGGAGGCGAAGGCGAGAGCGCACGAGCTCGAGCGGCGACGCCGGCACCTCGAGGACGGACTGCACGAGCTCGGCGTCGAGACCGTGCCCAGCACCGCGCCGTACGTCCTCGCCCGCACCGGGGCCGGGAGCCGGGAAGCCCTACGGGGCTTGGGTTTCGCGGTCCGCAGGGCCGACACGTTCCCCGGACTGAGCGATGAGTGGGTCCGGATCAGCGCTCGCCGCGAGGCCGTCACCGACGACCTCCTGGGTGCGCTACGCTCCACGCACCCAGTCCTGAGGAAGCCGGTGGGAATCCGGCGCAGTGGCGCTACTGTGACATCGCTCAGCCACACCGAGCGGTGAAGTCAGACCCGACGGACTGGAAGTCACTCCCCATCAACCCGGGACGCTTTCATCCCGTAGGAGGAACACCATGGCGCACGCCATCTCCAGCTCCACCTCGTCCACCGTCGCTCCGACCGACCTCGCCATCCCGCTACGGGAGCTCGCTCCCTGGCTGGTCCTCGGCACGCTCTTCGCGATGTCGGTCCTCGTGCTGATCAGCTCGGTCCAGGGCGCGATCACCATCCCCGAGGGCACCGCGATCCACGAGTGGGTCCACGACGGCCGTCACCTGCTCGGCTTCCCCTGCCACTGATCCACCGATGACCACCCGCACCTTCCTGGTGCACGGTCTCCTCGCCGGTCTCCTCGCCGGTGTCGCCGCGTTCGTCGTGGCGTACACCGTCGGGGAGCCGCAGGTCGACCGTGCCATCGCGCTCGAGTCCGCAGGCGCCACTGCGGACCACCACCACGAGGACGGGGCCGCCGCCTCGCACTCCCACGATCACGGCGACGGCCATTCCCACGATGACGCCGCGATCTCCCGCACCACCCAGTCGACCCTCGGCCTCGCCACCGGCACCCTCGCCATCGGCGTCGTGCTCGGCGGCCTGACCGGTCTGCTGTCCGCGGTCGGCCTCGGCCGGCTCGGCAGCCTCCGACCCGCTGCGAGCACTGCTCTCGTGGCGCTGCTCGGGGCGGTGTCGTTCAGCGTCGTGCCGTTCCTGAAGTACCCCGCCACGCCACCCGCCGTCGGCTCCGGCGAGACGATCGACAGCCGCACCGCGCTGTGGTTCGGCTTCGTCGCCGTCTCGGTGCTCGGCGTGCTGGCCGCCGTCGCGGTCGCCCGCTGGGCGGCCCGCCGGTGGAGCGGGGTGCCGGGCACCATCGCCGGCGCCACGGCGTACGTCGTCGTGGTCGCCGTCGCCGCGCTCGCCTTCCCCAAGGTCGACGAGCTCGGCGGCTTCCCGGCCAGCGTCCTGTGGGACTTCCGCATCTCCTCGCTGCTGACCCTGCTGGCGATGTGGGCGGTGATCGGTGCCGTCCTCACGGCCCTGGTCGACCGCACCTGGCGCCGGCAGGAGGCGGTCGCGGCGCAGCGCGCCTTCGCCGCCGCGCTCTGACATGTCGGTCGGGGTGAGCCGGGCGCTCGGGATCGCGCTCGGCCACCTCGCCGACCGTCGCCTCGGCGACCCGCGCCGCGGGCACCCCGTGGCGATCTTCGGCAGCGCCGCTGCCGCCCTCGAGAGGCGCACGTACGCCGACTCGCGGGCGCGCGGCCTGCTCCACCTGGCCCTCCTGGCCGGGACCGCCGCGGGGGGCGGTCTCGGCCTGGAGCTGCGGACGAGGGGCCACCCCGTGGCCCACACGCTCCTCACCGCGGCGGCGACGTGGACCGTGCTCGGGGGCACGTCGCTGGCCCGCGAGGCACGGGCCGTCGACGACCTGCTCGCCGACGACGACCTGCCCGCCGCGCGGCAGCGCCTCACCCACCTCGTCGGCCGCGACACCTCGGTCCTCGACGAGGCGGAGGTCAGCCGCGCCGTCGTCGAGTCGGTCGCGGAGAACACCTCCGACGCCGTCGTCGCCCCGCTCGTCTGGGGAGCGCTGCTCGGCGTCCCGGGGCTGCTGGGCTACCGCGCGGCCAACACCCTCGACGCGATGGTCGGCCACCGGGGCGAGCGCTACGGCCGCTTCGGCTGGGCGTCCGCACGCTTCGACGACCTGCTCAACCTCCCCGGCGCCCGGCTCAGCGGCCTGCTCGCCGCGGCCCTCGCGCCCACGATCGGCGGGCGTCCGTCAGCCGCGCTCCGCGCCTGGCAGCGCGACGCCCGCCGTCACCCCAGCCCCAACGCAGGCGTCGTCGAGGCCGCCTTCGCCGGCGCACTCGGCGTACGCCTCGGGGGTCGCAACCACTACACCCACGGCACCGAGGACCGCGTGGTGCTCGGCGACGGTCCCCCGCCGGACCGCGCGGACATCGAGCGGGCCGTACGGCTGGCCGACGCAGTCGGCACCGGTGCCGTCGTCGTGGCCGTGCTCGTCGCGTGGCGGTCGGCCCGCTCGTAGACGCGCAGGAAATGGTCCGGGGACGCACACCAAGCCACGCTCAGCGGCCGGCGCCGGCCCGACCAATGTCTGCGTGTCTGCGTCCCGACTGGCGGCGGCTCAGGCGAACGGGTCCGGCAGCGCCCCCGGCAGCCCGGCCAGCAGCTCGCGCGCCCGGGCGGCGTCCTTGTGCTCCACCAGCACCTCGTACTTCGTCGCCACGACCTGGGTGATGGAGGAGAAGTCGCGCTGCCCGCGGGTGAAGGCATAGCCGATGAGGGCCCACACGAGGCCGAAGGTGGCGCCGATGAAGGCGGTGCTGAGCAGCACCTGCCAGAGGTTCTCCTCGGTGAAGAGCGCGAAGACCAGTCCGATGAAGATGCCGAACCACAGGCCGGACAGGATGCCGCCGACCGCGACCTTCGACCAGGTCAGTCGGCCGGTGACGCGCTCGATGCGCTTGAGGTCGGTGCCGACGATCATCAGCTGGTTGACGGGGAAGTCCGCGTCGGCGAGGAAGTCCACGCTCTTCTGCGCCTTGGCGTAGTCGTCGTAGACCGCGAGCGACTGCGGGAACTTCAGCTTGAGCGGTGAGGCGGGGGTCAGGCCCGGGGTCGACATGCCCTCACGATACGACCCATGCCAGCGCCGCAGCCGCGTCCGGGACGGTCTCCACGCCGTCCACCTCCGCACGTCGGCGTACGACCACGACCGGCACGCCGAGCTGGTCGGCGGCCGCCATCTTCGGCCAGGTGTAGGAGCCGCCGGAGTCCTTGGTGACGAGCACGTCGGTCGCGTGCTCGGCGAGGAGCTCGAGCTCGCCAGCGAGGTCGTACGGTCCCCGGTCCAGCATCACCAGCCACGGCGCCGGCACCTCGATCTCCGGCGGGTCGACCACGCGCACCACGGCCCGGTGCCCGGCCAGCGGTCCGACGAAGTGGCCGAGCGGCTGGCGCCCGACCGTCAGCAGCGGACGCCGTCCCAGGGACGCAGCCAGCGTCGCCGCGGCGGCGTGGTCGTCCACCCAGTGCCAGCCGTCCGCACCCGGGGCGTCGCCCCATCCCGGCCGGGCCAGCCGGAGCAGCGGCACCCCCGACGCGGTGCAGGCGGCGACGGCGTTGGCCGACATCCCCTCCGCGAAGGGGTGCGTCGCGTCCACGACCGCCGTGGCGCCGTGCTCGGCGAGCCACGCGCGCAGCCCGTCCACCCCGCCGAAGCCGCCCATCCGCACCTCACCGACCGGCAGGCGCGGTCGCTCGACCCGCCCGGCCAGCGACGACACGAAGTCCACCCCTGCCTCGTCCAGCAGCACCGCCAGCTCGCGCGCCTCGCTCGTCCCGCCGAGCAGGAGCACCGTCATCGCGACGCCCCCGGCTCCAGCACCGGCATGCCGCCCGGCGCGCCCTCCCGCGCGAGCGAGAGCAGCGCGTCGAGGTCGAGGTGCTCCTCGGCGAGGTCGCCGAGCAGGTCCAGCCGTCGCTCGCGCTGCTCGGCGAAGCTCACGTCGGAAGGCTCGTACGCCACCCCGGCCGCCGCAGCGACCTCGGCGAGCAACGCGCGGCGCAGGTCGTCGCCCTCCAGGCTGCCGTGCCACATCGTCCCGAGGACGGCGCCCGCGCGCGCCCCGCCCAGGAACTCCTCGCCGCCGTGCCGGGTGATCCGGCCGTGGTGGATCTCGTAGCCGTGGGCGTCCGCCCCCAGCGCCGAACCGACCGGCAGCCGCAGCACCTTGTCGGCCTTGAAGGTCGTCGTCACGTCGAGCAGCCCGAGCCCGGCCACGTCGGCACCGGCCACCCCCTCGACACCGGCCGGGTCGAGGATCCTCCGGCCCAGCATCTGGAAGCCGCCGCAGATCCCGATCACCGGCCTGCCCGCTGCGGCGTGGTCGAGCACGGCCCGGTCGAGCCCGCGCGAGCGCAGCCAGGCCAGGTCCTCCAGGGTGGCGCGGGTGCCGGGCAGCACGACGAGGTCGGCCCCGGCGAGCGCCCGCGGGTCCGAGGCGAAGACCACGTCGACGCCCGGCTCGATGCCCAGCGCGTCGACGTCGGTGAAGTTCGAGATCCGCGGGAGGCGTACGACGGCCACCCGCAGCCGCGCCTCCTCCTCGCTGGCCCGCCGACCGCTCAGGTCCAGCGCGTCCTCGGAGTCGAGCCACAGGCCCGGGTGCCACGGCAGCACGCCGTACACCTCGCGGCCGGTCAGCTCCCGGAGCTCGGCCAGCCCCGGGCGCAGCAGGCCGACGTCGCCGCGGAACTTGTTGACCACGAAGCCCGCGACCAGCGCCTGGTCCGCGGCGCCCAGCAGCGCCAGCGTGCCGAACATCGCCGCGAAGACGCCGCCGCGGTCGATGTCGCCGACCACCACCGTCGGGATCGCGCCGTGCTGCGCCAGCCCCATGTTGACGTAGTCGCCGGCCCGCAGGTTGATCTCCGCCGGGCTGCCCGCGCCCTCGGCGACGACCAGGTCGTAGCGGGAGGAGAGGTCGTCGAAGGCGGCGTACGCCGCGTCGCGCAGGTGGGTGCGCCCGCCGACGAAGTCCTTGGAGTCGATCGAGCCGCCCGGTCGCCCCATCACCACGACGTGGCTGCGCCGGTCGCCGCCCGGCTTGAGGAGCACCGGGTTCATCGCAGCCTCGGGCTCGACCCCCGCCGCGACCGCCTGGATCCACTGCGCCCGGCCGATCTCGACGCCGCGGCCGTCGCGGGTGGCGCAGACCATCGAGTTGTTGGACATGTTCTGCGCCTTGAAGGGCGCGACCCTCACACCACGACGCGCGTACGCCCGGCACAGGGCGGTCGTCACGATCGTCTTGCCGGCGTCCGACGTCGTCCCAGCCACCAGCAGCGCGCTCACGGCGTCAGCCTAGGGGTGGGTCTCGATACGCTCGCTGGCGCTCGCTACTCGACCAGCGAGAAGGAGAGGAGCCTGCGCAATCTTTACCTTTCAACTGTTTGATTCCGCGAACAAGAGGGCATGCTGGGTGTTATGAGCAAGCTGATCTTCGACAACCGGTTCATCGCGGTCCTGTTCGTCGCGCTGCTCTTCGTGAACGCGTTTGCGATCCAGCGCGGCTGGTACGGAGCCTGACGCAGGCCCTCACCACCTGCATGACACGATCCCCGGGTGGCGACACCCGGCTTGAGATCTGACTGCGCCTCCTGCTTCGGATTGTGCTGCGTGCTGCTGCCCTTCTCGGCGGCCTCCGGCTTCGGCGTCGACAAGCCCAGCGGGCGCGCCTGCCTCAACCTCCTCGACGACGACCGATGCGGCATCCACGACTCCCTCCGCGAGAAGGGATGGCCCGGCTGCACGGTCTTCGAGTGCTTCGGCGCCGGCCAGCAGGTCTCGCAAGTCACCTACGCCGGGGTCTCCTGGCGCGAGCAGGACAACCTGCCCGAGATGGCGGCCGTCCTGTCGGTGATGCGTCAGCTGCACGAGATGCTCGTGCACCTCCACGAGGTGGAGCGTCGCTCGCCGGACGAGGACTCGCGCGCCGCGAGCGCCGAGGTCGAGCAGCTCACCGCGGCCGATCCCGACACCCTCCTGCACCTCGACATCGACGCCCTCCACGACCGGGTCGGCCAGCTGCTCGCCGACGCCAGCACACGCGTACGCCGCCGGTGGCCCGACGCCGGCGACCTGTCGCGCCGGGACCTGGCGGGCCGTCGCCTGGAAGGCGACCACCGCGGCTGGACCCTCCGGGGCTCCGTGCTGATCCGTGCGGACCTGCGCGACGCCGACCTCGACGAGGCCGACCTGCTCGGCTGCGACCTCCGCGACGCGGACGTACGCGGGTGCGACCTGTCCGGCGCGCTCTTCCTCACCCAGCCGCAGGTCAACTCGGCGACCGGCGACGGCGGGACGTTGCTGCCTCCCGGGCTGACGCGCCCCGGCCACTGGTAGGCGCACAGACGCGCGCGGCCCACGGCGGGGTTCGCCGTGGGCCGCGCGCGGTGGTCGAGGTCAGCGCGTGATGCGCACCTGGACCCGCTGCTTGCCCTCCGAGCTGGTCAGTCGCAGCGCGACCGTCCGGTTGGGCGTGACCGAGCCGCGCGGCCGGATGGTGGCCACCCAGTGGGTGATCCCGCCCTTGCGGCCCGCCATCTTGAAGCGCGACGCCGAGATCGCACCGTTGCCGGCCAGGCGCGGCGCCTCGGTCGACATCACGTGCAGCACCCGACCAGTGCCACGACGCACGGTCCACGCGGACCCGTCCTTGCGGGACCGGGCGACCCACACGTCGAGCACCTGGTAGCGCACGGTCCGGGTGGTGGCGTTGCCGGCCACGTCGGTCGCCGTGACCGTCGAGGCCATCTCGCCGAACGGCCCGCCCTCGGTGGAGACCGCACACCCGGCCAGGCCGGAGAGCGCGTCGCTGCCCGCGCACTGCGCGATGCGGGCCCGACCCTTGTAGGTCCGACCGTCGCCCACGCGCGGTGCGGTGACGGCGGGGGCCGTGAGGTCGAGGTTGAACGGCCCTGCGCTGATGGTCGCGACGCCGCCGTCATCGGCGACCACGGTGCGGGTGACGTACTGACCGGCACCCTCGGCGGACAGCACGACGGGGGCCGGGCAGGTGCTGACGCCCGCGCCGCAGGTGAACGAGACCGTGACCGGTCCGGAGTACCAGCCGGAGCGCTCCGGTCCGGACGCCTTGGCGCTGACCTTCGAGGTGCTGCGGGCGGTCGAGGCGGACGACGCGGCGTGGTCGGCGTCGCCGCCGTAGCTCGCGCCCACCACGGAGCCGCCGTCGTGCGTGGTGCCCTCGAGGACGGCGACGCCCTCGTCGAGCTCGGCGGTCCCGACCTCGGCACCGTCGACGAAGAAGCGCACCGAGCCCGTGGGCTCACCGGCGCCGCTGACCGTCGCGGTGAGGCGGCCCGGGGCCGCGGTGACGGTGGTCGTCGTCGAGGCCTTCTCCACCAGGAACGCCGCCACGCCCTCGCCGCGCGAGAACGCCCCGGTCGTCGAGGTGTACGCAGCGCGGATCACGTGGACGCCGGCGCGCAGGCCGGTGACGTCCGGCACGGACGCCGAGCCTGCCGGGCCGACCGCGACGGGACCACCGAGAGCGGTGCCGTCGAGCGAGAACTGGACGGTGCCGTCGACCGGCCCGGCCGGCGAGGTGACCGTGGCGGAGACGGGGACCTTGTCGCCGAACGCCACGCCGGTGACGGGCGTGACGGTCACGGTGGTGGCGGACGCGCCCACCACGAGGGTGGCGGTGTCGCTGGCACCGGCGACGGTCGCGGTCACGACGTAGGTGCCGGAGGCAGTCGGGGCGCAGGTGGCGTCGACGCACTCGGTCGCCGTGCCTCCGGCGTACGGGGCGACGGTGATGGTGGCGTCCGCGGTGACGTCACCGAGGTCGTTGCCGAAGCGGTCCGCGCCGGCGACGGTGTAGGCCCGCGACTCACCGGAGGTGATCGACGCGGAGCCCGGCGAGAGGGTGATGGTCGCCAGGTCGGCGGCCACGACGTCCAGGTCGGCGGTGTCGGTGACGGCGACCCCGTCCGCACCGGGGGTGCTTGCGGAGACCGTGTGGTCGCCGACGGTATCGACCGAGCAGACGCCCTGCGGGCAGGCCAGGCCGGAGCCGCTGGGGCCCGTCACGGTCACGAGCGAGTCCGCCGTGATGTCACCGAGGTCGTTGCCGAACTCGTCGGTGCCGGTCACGGTGTACGCCGCCTGGGCGCCCGCCTCGACCGTGGTGGCCGCCGGGGACAGGGTGATCTCTGCGGCCGGTCCCGCGCTGACGTCGAAGGTCACCTTGCGGATCTCGTCGGCATAGGTGGCGGTCACGGTGTAGGTGCCGAGCTCGGTCGCCGAGCAGGCCGTCGCGGTGCAGGTCGCACCGGTCGTGCCGCCGGTCGGCGAGATCGTCAGGGACTCGGGAGTGACTCCCTCGGTGACGACGCCGTCGGTCACGGTCATCGAGACCGGGTTGGCCACGCCGGCCGCGACCACGTGGGCGCCGACGGTGACGTCGGCGTCCGTGATCGGGGAGGAGTAGGTGATGCGCAGCTGGGACGCCTGGCCGGTCGAGTTGACCACCACGCTGCCGCCGGCCGGGGCGAGGGACGATCCGCCGCCACCGCCGGACCCGACGCCGGTCGTGGCACCACCCGCACCGCCGCCGCCGTACAGGCCGCCGCCACCGCCGCCGCCGTAGTTGGCGCCACCGGCACCACCCTGGCCGAGGGTGCCCGGCGTGCCCGGAGTCGCGGAGGCCGACGCACCGGCCGCGCCACCGGCGTCCTGGGTCGCGCCCTGGCCGGGGCCCGAGTTCGCGCCGCTGCCTGTGACTCCGGGAGAGCCGACGAGACCGGCGTCGCCGCCCGTCGAACCGCTGACGTCGACACCGCCGCCGCCGCCGGCGACGACGAGTCGGGACTCCAGGGATCCGGCGGTCCCGACAGGGACGGTCCGGAGGTCCGTCGCGCCGCCACCGCCGGTGGTGCTGGAGTCGCCGATGGCAGCGCCACCGCCGTTGAACCCGGCTCCGCCACCTGCGGTGTTCGACCGCGCACCGGGACCGCCGACCACCACGTAGTAGGTCGCACCGGGCGTCACGTCGAGGCTGCCGCTGACCACGGCACCGCGGCCGGGCGTCGAGCCGCCGACACCGCCGGACGCACCGACGGCGACGACCTCGACGCTCGAGACGTCGGCCGGCACCTGCAGGGTCTGCTCGGCGCCGGTGAAGGCATAGGTGAGGGTGCAGGCGAAGGCGTCACCGACCAGGACGCAGTCCTCGTCGGGGTTGGCGGCCTGGGCCGGAGCGGCGAAGCCGACCAGGCTCAGGGCCGTGGCTGGCAGCAGGACGGCCGCCGAGGTCCGCAACCAGCGGTGGGCGCGCGTCGCGGACGACGGGAAGTGGGTGTGCATGCGCCCATCCCAGTCGTCGCGGGTCTCCACCGACGCCGAACGAGGTCGTTGTGGACCTCCCGTGGGGGCCGGGTGCCTCCCTGTGTCTTTCGCTCGACCGAAGGCACCCCTAGGGGTGTAGGCCGCATCTGAGTGTCCGGGCCCGTCCGCTTGGGGCAGGGACGCGGCAGACTCCCGGCATGACCTCGTCTCCCGACACCTGGCAGCGCCCCGGCCTCCGCGCCGCCCTCCTCTACGCCGTCGCCGCCGGTCTCCTCGGCACGATCGTGTCGAGCGTCAGCCGCCTCGAGCTCACCCGTCGCGCGGTCCCCACAGGTCGGCTTCCCGAGGGGCCCGTCATCGTCGTCGCCAACCACACGAGCTTCGCCGACGGCATCCTGCTCGCCCTGGTCGGGCGGCGGCTGGGCCGCTCCCTGCGCCTGATGGCGACCGGCGGAGTGTTCCGCTCCGGCCTGGTCGGCCCGCTCGCCAGGCGGCTCGGCTTCATCCCCGTGCTGCGCGGGACCGACGCCGCCGCCAGCTCGCTCGACGCCGCCGCCACCGCGCTCGCCGCCGGCGAGGCCGTGGGGCTCTTCCCCGAGGGACGGATCACCCGCGACGCGCAGCACTGGCCCGAGCGGTCGCGGACGGGCGCGGTGCGCCTGGCGATCCGGACGGGTGCACCGGTGGTGCCGGTCGCCCTCGTCGGCGCCCAGCAGGTCGTGGGTCGTCGCGGCATCCTCGCCCGGCTGCTGCGCAACACCGTCCTGCGTCCGCGCGTGCTCGTCGCCGTGGGCGACCCCGTCGACGTACGCCGACTCGCGGGCCTGGCCGACGGGGAGGTGCCGGACGAGGCGACCGTGCGGCGGGTGTCCGACGAGGTGATGACCCTGCTCGTCTCGCAGGTGGCCGAGCTGCGTGGCGAGCCCGCGCCCCACCCGGCCGGCGTCCCGGAGGAGGCGCTCACAGCCTGAGGAGATGCCTGGGGCTGCTCAGGAGTAGCGGTGGCTCTTGGCCGCGTGGCCCTGCTCGCGCGTGCAGGTGCGACCGCTCATGTTGCGGTGGCCGCACAGCTCCTCGGTCGCCGCGGGCTCGGTCGCCGGGACAGCAGCCTTCTTCGCCGCCGCCGGGGGCGCCACAGCCGCCTTCGGTCGCGCCGGGGCAGCCGCCGCCCGCTTCTGGGCCTCGGCGTACTTGGCCTCGCGCATGGCCCGGAGGTTGTCCATCTTGCTCATCGTTCGCTCACGTGGCGACCCTAGTCCCCGGCACCGACACCGCGGGACAGCGAGGTCGCTCAGCGGGGCCGGCGCCAGACCACGACCGACTGGCCGACGGACTGGTGCAGCACCGGGAGCTTGTTGGCCGGGGCCTGGACCGCGGCACGGGCAGCCATCCCGCGGCGTACGGCGTCGAGCTCGGCGAGCAGCTCCTCGTTGCGGGCGCGCAGCGCGTCGAGCTGGTTCTCCAGCTCCATGATCCGGCGTACGCCCTCGATGCCGATGCCGGCGCTGGTCAGGTCGGCGATCTCGCGCAGCCGCTCGAGGTCGCGGTGGGAGTAGCGCCGACCGCCGCCCCCGGTCCGCCCCGGCGCGATCAGACCCATCCGCTCGTAGGCCCGCAGCGTCTGCGGGTGCAGCCCCGTCAGCTCCGCCGCCACGCTGATGACGTAGACGGCGGCGTCGGGCGGGGGCGAGCCGAACGGGACGCTCATGTCTCGAAGAGTCCTTCGCGCAACGGCTTGCCGGCCATGGCCGCACGGTAGGACTCGACGGCCTCGCGCGCGGTGTCGTCGAGCGACGACGGCACGCACACCTCGACGGTGGCCAGCAGGTCGCCCTTGGTGCCGTCGCGGCGGGTGGCTCCCTTGCCGCGGACGCGGAAGGTGCGCCCGTTGGGGGTGCCGGCCGGGAGTCGCAGCGTGACGGGTGCGCCGCCCAGCGTCGGGATCTTCACCTCGCCGCCCAGCGCCGCCTCGTCGAAGGACACCGGGACCTCGAGGGTGAGGTTGTCGCCCTTGCGCCCGAAGACGCGGTGCGGGGTCACCTTCACCGTGACGAAGAGGTCGCCGGCCGGTCCGCCGTTCTCCCCCGGCGCACCCTTGCCCTTGAGGCGGATGCGGGCGCCGTCCTTGACGCCGGCGGGGATGCGGGCCTGGATCGAGCGCGCTGAGGTACCGCGGCCGCTGCCGTGGCACGTGGGGCACGCCTCGTCGTAGACGAGCTGGCGCCCGCCGCAGGCCGGGCAGGTCTCGTTGATCGAGAACGCCCCACCCGTGCCGGCCACCACGAAGCCGGCGCCCTCGCACTCGGGACAGATGTGCGGCCGGGTGCCCGGCTTGCCACCGGTGCCCTGGCAGGTGGCGCAGGCGGTGTCGGAGGTCAGCCGCAGCGAGACGGTGACGCCGTCGAGGGCGTCGGTGAAGCCGATCGTCGCGGTGCTCTCGACGTCCGCGCCGCGACGCGCCCGCGGCTGCTGCTGCGTACGGGTGCGCTGGCCACCGCCGAAGAGGTCGCCGAACATGTCGCCCAGCCCGCCCGACGCGCGGTCGCGCAGCAGGTCGTCCATGCTGAAGCCGCCGCCGCCCCCGCCGAAGCCACCGCCGCCCATGCCGGGACCGAAGCCGCCGCGCGCCTGCAGCGAGCGGAACTCGTCGTACTTGGCGCGCTTGGCCTCGTCACCCACGACGTCGTACGCCTCGGCGACGGCCTTGAACTTCTCGTGCTTGGCGTCGTCGCCGGGGTTGGAGTCGGGGTGGTTCTCCCGGGCCAGCTTGCGGTAGGCCTTCTTGACGTCGGCGGACGACGCGTCCTTCTGGACGCCGAGGACCTGGTAGAAGTCCTTGGTCGCCCAGTCGTTGCGGAAGCCTTCGTTGTCAGCCACGGGTGAACCTCCTCTCCGTCATCGTGTCGTCGCCGGCGGGTGCGGGCTCAGGCGTCGACAGGGTCGACCACCAGGACCTGGGCGGCGCGCACCACCCGGTCGCCGATCTTGTAGCCCGCCTTGGCGATGTGCTTGCACGTCGCGACGCTGACCTCCGGGTCGGCGCCCAGGTGGCTGAGCGCCTCGTGGAGGTTGGGGTCGAACGGGTCGCCCGGCGCGCCGAAGCGGGTCAGGCCGAGGTTGGCCACGACCCCCTCGAGCTGGTCGGCGACGGCCTTGAAGCCACCGTCGACGTCGCCGTGCTCGCGCGCGCGGTCGATCGTGTCGAGCACCTCGATGATCGGGGCGAGGACGCGGTAGGTCGCGTTCTCGGCGATCAGCTGGCGGTCACGGTCGACGCGCTTGCGGTAGTTGGCGTACTCCGCCTGCAGGCGCTGCAGGTCGGCCGTGCGCTCGGCGAGCTGGACCTCGGCCGAGGCCGCGACCCCGTTGTCGTCGAGGTCCTGGGGCTCGAGCGGACCGCCCTCCTCGAGCCAGTTGTCGACGCCGCTGGTGCTGTCGTCGGCACCGGGGTCCGTGGTGGTGTCGCCGGCCGTGTCGGGCTTGGCGTCGGACGGGGTGTCGGACGCTGCGTCCGGCTGGCCGGCCGAGGCCGAGGCACCCTCCTGGGGCGCCTCGACCTCGGTCTCGTTGGCCATCTCGCCGGCCGCGTCACCGAAGGATGCGCTGCCGGGCTCGGTCACTTGGACTCACCCTCGGAGGACTCGTCGGTCGTCTCGTCGACGATCTCGGCGTCCACGACGTCGTCGTCGGACTCGCCCGTCGCGCCGGTGGCACCGCCAGCGGCGGCCTGGTCGGCCTCCGCGGCGGCGTACATCGCCGCGCCCATCTTCTGGCTGGACTCGTTGAGCTTCGTGACGGCCGCGGTGATCTCCTCGGACGAGGCGTCCTCGCGGGCCAGCTCGGCCTTCAGCGCGTCGACGTCGGCCTGGACCTCGGTCTTCACGTCGTCGGGCAGCTTCTCGCCGTTGTCGGTGAGGAACTTCTCGGTCGTGTAGACGAGCTGGTCGCCCTGGTTGCGCGCCTCGACGGCCTCGCGACGCTTGGCGTCCTCCTCGGCGTACTGCTCGGCCTCCTTGACCATGCGGTCGATCTCGTCCTTGCCGAGCGCCGAGCCACCCGAGATGGTCATCGACTGCTCGCGGCCGGACGCCTGGTCCTCGGCCGAGACGTGCACGATGCCGTTGGCGTCGATGTCGAAGGTGACCTCGATCTTCGGCACGCCGCGCGGGGCCGGCGGGAGGCCGGTCAGCTCGAAGTTGCCGAGGGGCTGGTTCTGCGACCACATCTGGCGCTCACCCTGCGCGACCTTGATCTCCACCGACGGCTGGTTGTCGTCGGCGGTGGTGAAGATCTCCGAGCGCTTGGTGGGGATGGTGGTGTTGCGCTCGATGAGGGTGGTCATCACGCCGCCCTTGGTCTCGATGCCCAGCGACAGCGGGGTCACGTCGAGCAGGAGCACGTCCTTGACCTCGCCCTTGAGGACGCCGGCCTGGAGCGCGGCGCCGACGGCGACGACCTCGTCGGGGTTGACGCCCTTGTTGGGCTGCTTGCCGCCGAGGAGCTCGGTGACGACCTCGCTGACGGCGGGCATCCGGGTGGAGCCACCGACGAGCACGACGTGGTCGATCTTGTCGACCGCGACGCCGCCGTCCTTGAGCACGTTCTTGAACGGCGCCTTGGTGCGCTCGAGCAGGTCGGCGGTGAGCTTCTGGAACTCGCTGCGGGTCAGCTTCTCCTCGAAGTGGAGCGGGCCGGACTCGCCGTGGGTGATGTAGGGCAGGTGGACCGTGGTCTCGCTCGAGGAGGAGAGCTCGATCTTCGCCTTCTCGGCGGCCTCCTGGAGGCGCTGCTTGGCGATCTTGTCGGCCGCGAGGTCGACGCCGTTGGAGTCCTTGAACTTCTTGACCATCCACTCCACGACGCGGTTGTCCCAGTCGTCGCCACCGAGGTGGTTGTCACCGGAGGTGGCCTTGACCTCGACCACGCCCTCGCCGATCTCGAGGAGGGACACGTCGAAGGTGCCGCCGCCGAGGTCGAAGACGAGGATGGTCTGGTCCTCGCCCTTGTCGAGGCCGTAGGCCAGCGCCGCGGCGGTGGGCTCGTTGACGATGCGGCTCACGTTGAGGCCGGCGATCTCGCCCGCCTCCTTGGTGGCCTGGCGCTGCGCGTCGGAGAAGTACGCCGGCACGGTGATGACCGCGTCGGTCACGGTCTCGCCGAGGTAGGCCTCGGCGTCGCGCTTGAGCTTCTGCAGCACGAACGCGCTGATCTGCTGGGGGGTGAAGGTCTTGTCGTCGATGTCGACCTTCCAGTCCTCGCCCATGTGGCGCTTGACGGACCGGATGGTGCGGTCGACGTTGGTGACCGCCTGACGCTTGGCGACCTCTCCGACGAGCACCTCGCCGGACTTGGTGAAGGCCACGACGGACGGGGTGGTCCGGGCGCCTTCGGCGTTGGCGATGACGGTGGGTTCTCCACCTTCGAGGACGGCCACGACGGAGTTCGTCGTGCCGAGGTCGATGCCGACGGCTCGAGCCATGGGGGTTTACCTCCTGCGTTGGATCCTGCGGATGAGAGCCATCCTGCCCAACTGCGGCCGGAGTGGCAAAACACTTGAGTCGATCTCACTCAACTCTGTTCATACATCTCAACGCAGGGCGGCGCCGGATGTTCCCCGATCCGCGGACGATTTCGGTGTGGTGTGGGTCCCAGCAGTCACGGGGGTCCCGCGGGTGGGGGAAGTCCTGCGCGGATGGGGCGTTGCAACGCCCTGTCCGCGCGGGAGTCACCGCTCGAGCGGTGACTCCTGCAACAGACCGCTCACCGGGTCCAGACGTACGGCGTCGTCGTGGTGACCGCGCGCAGGCCGGCACGCTCGAGGATCGGGCGCGACATGTCGGTGCAGTCGGAGTGGATCAGGCGCACGCCGCGCCCGATCGCGGAGCGAGCCCGGGCCGCGACGAGCGCGCGGTAGATCCCCCGCCCACGGAACTCCGGCAGCGTCGACCCGCCCCAGATCCCGGCGAACTCCGTGCCCTCGACCGGCGTCAGCCGACCCCCGCACACCACCCGGTCGCCGACCTCGGCGATCCAGAACTCCGAGCTCCCGCGCTCCAGCTCACGCATCGCGGAGGCGACCGACGGCCCCCGCCCGCCACCGAAGACCGACTCCTGCGCCGCGAGCATGCGGGTCAGGTCGTCGACCGCGTCGGCGCCGGGCTCGATGCGGCGTACGACGACGGGGCCGGCAGGGGTGTCGTCGAGGGGCACGTCGGCCGCGAGCAGCGCGGCCTCGCCGATCATCACGGTCTCCAACGGCTCCGCGACCAGGCCGTGGGCGACGAGGTGCTCGCCGAGGTCGGCGGGCAGGTCGTGGCCGCGCGACTTCCACTCGAAGGAGGAGACGTCGGTGTCGTCGCGGAAGTGCGCGACCGTGCGCGCGACGGCGTCGTCGAGCGCGGCCCCCTCCAGCCCACCGAGGTCGCGGTAGGACACGAAGCCGCCGTGGTCGAAGACCGCCCACAGCAGCGGGCCGTCCTCGACGACCTCGTGGGCGCGGGCCATCTCGGCATCGGTGCGCAGCTGCTCGTCGTACGCCGCCAGGAGGCCGTCGCTCGTCATGGCGGGCAGCCTAGGCCGCGGCCGAACGCCCCCGCCTCCGGTTTGCCGCAGCGCCGGATGCCCGGATCAGGGGAAGTTCAGGGTCGTTTCCGCTTCGCGATCGCGGGCGGAGGCCGCACACTTCTCCTGTGCTCCATCGGGGGAACCTGCGCCGGGTCGTCGGCGCCTCAGCCATCGCCGTGCTGTTCGCTGCCCTGATGGCGTTCTACGTCGCCGACCGGGCCGGCGCGGGCCTGGGCCGCTGCCAGCAGCACCGCGCGGACGCCCGCGAGCGCGCCGCCATCGTCACCGGGGACGGCGAGCCGGTCCTCGTCATCGGCGACTCCTGGTCGGTCGGCCTCGGGCAGGACGACCTGGCCCGGTCCTGGGCTGCAGAGCTGCCCGGCGAGGTGCACGTGGCGGGCTTCTCCGGGTCCGGCTTCAGCGCCGGCGCGAGCGGGTGCGGTCGCGTGTCCTTCGCCGACCGCGCCTCCACCGCCCTCGACACCCGCCCGCAGCTCGTGGTCGTCGAGGGCGGGCTCAACGACTTCAACCAGCCCGCGGCGGCGATCGAGCGCGGCTTCCGCGACCTGATGGCCGACCTCGCCGGGCACCCGGTGGTGGTCGTCGGACCGGCTTCGGCTCCCGCCCGCGCCGACGCGGTGCCCCGCGTCGACGAGCTGCTCGCCGACCTCTCCGAGGCCTTCGGCGTCCCCTACGTCGCCACGAGCGACCTCGAGCTCGACTACCTCGCCGACCGGCTCCACCTCACCGAGGACGGCCACGAGGAGTTCGGCGACGCGGTGGCCGAGCGGATCGCCGACCTCGACCCCGCGCGGCCGGCGGTCCGGCGCGGCTGAGGCCCCGGCCTCACTCCGCCAGCCACGCCGCCCAGGCGTCGAAGGAGTACGGCCGGCCGAGGAAGTCCTCGACCAGCTCGGCGGCGTCGCGGCGACCACCCATCGCGAGCACCTTGTCGCGGTAGGCGTGCGCCACGTCGGGGGCGAAGAGGTCGCCCTCGTCGAAGGCGCTGAAGAGGTCCTTCGCGATCACCAGCGACCACATGTAGGTGTAGTAGCCCGAGGAGTAGCCGTCGAGGTGGCCGAAGGCGCAGTGCATGTGCGCCCCCTCCAGCGGCGGGAAGACCGAGTAGCGGCGCTGGAGCTCGTCGCCGTAGGCCGTGAGGTCGTCGTGCGGTCCCGCGTGGAAGTAGTAGGACTTGGCGGCGTACGCCATCTGCTGCGCGGCGTGGGTGCCCTTGCCGAAGTGGTCGGCACGGCGCATCGCCGCGACCAGCTCGGCCGGGATCGTCTCGCCGGCCTCGTTGCGGGCGAAGGTCGCCAGGACGCCTGCGTCCCAGGCCCACTCCTCCAGCATCTGGCTCGGCGCCTCGACGAAGTCCCACTCGGTCGCGACGCCGGAGAAGCGCGCCCACTCGCCCTGCCCGCCCAGCACGTGGTGCACGAGGTGGCCGAACTCGTGGAACAGCGTCACCACCTCGTCGTGCTCCATCAGGCCGCGGCTGAAGTTGCAGACCAGCACGCCCTCGGGCAGCTGCCGGCCGGCGATGCCGGTCACCATGTCGAACTGGGCCGCGTGCTTGAACTTGCCCTCGCGCGGGTGGAGGTCGAGGTGGATGCGCCCGATCCGTACGCCGTCGAGGCCGACGTCATAGCTCGCGACGTCGTCGTGCCACGTGCCGGCCTCGGCCTGCGGGACCGGGGTCCACTCGAGGCCGAAGAGCCGGCCGGTGACGTCGAGGAGCCCCTGGCGCACCTGCTCGAAGGGGAAGTAGGTGCGCACGACCTGGCCGTCGACGTCGTACTGCTCGCGGCGCACGAGCTCGGAGTAGTAGCGCGAGTCGTAGGTCTCCACCGTCTCGGCGTCCGGCTCGTCCTGGCGCTTGCGCTCCAGCAGCACCGCCAGCTCTCGGCCCGCGCGCTCGAGCGCTGCGTCGCTGATGCGGTCGATGAAGTCCGCGACGGCGCGGCCCGAGCCGATCATCTTGACCTCGGTGTCGTAGTCGGGCCACGAGTCGTGGCCGAGCAGGGCGGCGGTTTCGCGCCGCACCGCGAAGAGGTCCTGGAGCACCTGGTCGTTGACCGGCCAGGCGACGTTGTTGGCCGCCAGCGACAGGTCACGACGGGCCGCGCCGTCCGCGCCGAAGGTCATGAACGGCACCAGGTCGGGGTAGTCGGTGGTGATCGTGACCAGTCCGTCGTCGTCGGCGGGGTGGGCGGCGCGGTAGTCGTCGGGCAGCCCTGCGAGCCGCTCGGGCGCCAGCCGCACCGAGCGCACGTCGTCGCGGATGTGGCGGCCGAAGTCCTGGGAGAGGAGCACGCTGCGCTCCCTCAGCTCACGCAGCCGCTCACGGGTGGCCTCGTCGCGGTCGACGCCGGTGCGGCGGAAGTCCCGCAGCGTGTGGTCGAGCACCCGGCGGGCGTCGGCGTCGAGGGCCTCGGCCTCCGGCGTGGCGGCGAGGTCGGCGAAGACGGCGTACAGGTCGCGGTCCAGGCCCAGCTCGGTGACGTACTTCTGCACCTCCTGGCCCAGCTCGTCGGCGCGGTCGCGGACCGCGGCGTCGGGGTGCACCTCGGCCCACAGCGCGACCGACCCGGCGTTGCCGATGGCGGTCTCCGCGGCGTTCCAGGCGCCCAGCACGTCGGCCACGCCGGAGGCGGCCTTGACCTGCTCGACCCGGCGCCGCGCCTCGTCGAGCTGGCCCTCGCAGCGCGCGGCGACCCAGCCGAGCCAGTCACCTGCCCCGGGGAGGTCGATCGGCGCGGGCGGGGCATGGGTGTCGTGGGTCACCGGGCGAGCCTATGACGACCACCTCGGGGTGGTCGTGCGGAATACCTCGCGCCGCGTCGCTGTAGGAACCTGCATGACTGTTCCGAACATCGCGCTCCCCGACGGCACGTCCATCCCCCAGCTCGGCTTCGGCGTCTTCCAGGTCCCGCCGGAGGACACCGCGGCCACGGTGGTCCAGGCCTTCGAGGCCGGCTACCGCCACATCGACACCGCCCAGATGTACGGCAACGAGGCGGGCGTCGGCGAGGCGATCCGGACCTCCGGCCTGGCCCGCGACGACCTCTACGTCACGACCAAGCTCAACAACTCCTTCCACCGCCCCGACGACGCCCGCCGCGAGATCGACGCCTCGCTCGAGAAGCTCGGCCTCGACCAGGTGGACCTCTTCCTCATCCACTGGCCGCTGCCGACGCAGTACGACGGCGACTTCGTGCAGACCTGGCGCGCGCTCATCGAGGCCCAGGAGGCCGGCAAGACCCGCTCGATCGGCGTCTCGAACTTCCAGCCCGCCCACCTCGACCGGATCGTCGAGGAGACCGGCGTGGTGCCCGTGGTCAACCAGGTCGAGGTGCACCCCTTCTTCTCCAACGAGGACGTGCGCGCGGCCAACCAGCGCCACGGCGTGCTCACCGAGGCGTGGTCGCCCATCGCCAAGGGCAAGGTCATGGACGACGACACGATCGGCGAGATCGCCTCGCTCGTCGGGCGTACGCCCGCGCAGGTGGCCCTGCGCTGGCACGTGCAGCGCGGCGACATCGTCTTCCCGAAGTCGATGAACCCCGACCGGATGCGGCAGAACTTCGAGATCTTCGACTTCGAGCTGGAGCCGACCCACATGTCCGCGATCGACGAGCTCGACCGCGGTGAGGAGGGGCGTACGGGCCCGAACCCGGACACCTTCGACTGGATCCCCTGAGCCGTCGGACCCGCTCCGAGCGGTGGGTGAGACAGGTTTCGACAGCAGAGAACCTGTCTCACGCACCGCCGGCCCGGGGCTCGCGCGTCGGGCGGTGAGTGAGACCTCCTTTGTTGCCACAGAACCTGTCTCACTCACCGCTCAGCCGGACCCGTAGCGTGTCGGCGTGAGCACCGGGGCGAGCGAGCAGGAGTTCCGCTTCCGCGACATCTGGCTCGTGGCGTACGGACCCTCGATCGTCTCCGCGATCGGGCACGGCGCGATCATGCCGGTGCTCGCGCTGCGGGCCCGCGACCTCGGCGCGGACGTCAGCACGGCTGCGTTCGTCGTCGCGCTCACCGGCGTCGGCATGCTCCTGGCGAGCCTGCCCGCCGGGGCGCTGGTCGCGCGGATCGGCGAGCGCCGGGCTCTGGTGGGGGCCGGCTTCGTGGACGCGGGCGCGATGGCCCTGGCCGCACTCACCGACTCGGTCCTCGGGCTCGCGCTCGGCGTGCTGCTGAGCGGGGTGTGCTGGACGATGTTCCTCATCGCGCGGCAGGGCTTCATGATCGACGTCGTCCCGGTGACCCACCGCGCGCGGGCGATGTCGCTGCTGGGTGGCTCCTACCGCATCGGGGTGCTCGTCGGGCCGCTGATCGGCGCCGGGCTGATCCGGCTCACCGACCTCACGAGCGTCTTCTGGCTCGGGGCGGTGATGTCGGTCCTCGCCTCCCTGCTCGCAGCCACCATGCCCGACCTCGGCGAGGAGAAGCGTGCCCACGCCCGCTCGGCCGGCCACCTCGGCGTCTGGACGGTCATCGCCGCGCACCGGCGGGTGCTCGCCACGCTCGGGTCGGCGGTGGTCATCCTCGGGATGAGCCGCTCGCTGCGGCTGAGCCTGCTGCCGCTGTGGGCCGACCACATCGGCCTGTCGGCGTCCACGACCTCGCTGATCTTCGCCGGCGCCGCGGCGCTCGACGTGGCCTTCATGTGGCCGGGCGGCTGGCTGATGGACACCCGCGGCCGGATGGTCGTTGCCGTCCCGGTCGTGCTGTCCATGGCCGTCGCGTGCCTCCTGCTCCCGCTGGCCACCTCGGCCCTGGGCGTCGCGCTGGTGATGGCGCTGATCGCCACCGGCAACGGACTCGGCTCCGGCATCGTGATGACGCTCGGCGCGGACGCGTCGCCCGACGAGGGGCGCTCGCAGTTCCTCGGCGCGTGGCGGCTGTGCGGCGACATCGGCAACACCGGCGGACCGCTGCTGGTGGGCGCCGTCGCGGCCGTGGCACCGCTCGCCACCGCCTGCCTGGTGGTGGGCGCGCTCGGCGTGGCCGGGACCGGGTGGGTGGGCCACTGGACGCGCCGCGTGGACCGCGACCGGGTGGCCGCGGTCAGCCGACGGTGACGGTGACCTCGTTGGAGACGACCTCGGAGTCGGTGTCGACGACGCGGAACTGGTTGGGCCCGGTGCGGCCGGTCAGGACGTACGTCGCGAAGGTGCCGCCGCCGACCGACACGGTCACCGGGAAGTCGACCCACGCGCCGTCCTCGAGGCGCTGCACCTGCAGGATCGCGCCCTCGCCGGTCTGGTAGGTCCCGGTCAGGTCGATCTGCTGCATCGGGCTCACCGACTGCCGGCTGGTGGTCAGCGAGATGGCCTCGGCGGGCGCCTCCGACGTCGGCTCGCCCGCGGTGGGCTCGACCGGCTCCTCGGGCGCGGGCGCCGTGGTGCTGGTGTCGCTCGGCCGGGGCAGGTTGAAGGTCGCGGGCGCCTCGTCGCCGGAGCTCGCGCTCGACGTGGAGCCGATGCCGGTGGCCTGGACGCCGACCATCACGGCGAGCCCGCCCAGCAGACCGATGACCACGGCGACGCCGACCAGGGCGAGGAGCCCGGTCAGGACGGGACGCTTCTCGGTGTCCATGGAGACCTTTCGACCGCGGGGTGGGAGCACCGCCATTGTCCGCGACAGCCGGTGGCAAGGCCAACCAGCGGGGCCGCTCCGAGCCGCAGCAGGCAGGATGGACCCATGCAGTCACCGTTGCGACACGGCAAGGCAGCCATCGGCACCACCCTCGCCGGGGGTGCCCTGGCCGCGCTGTCCCAGGCTCCCGAGCGCGCCTCGCGCCTCCTGCGCCACCGCTACCCGACCGTGGCGGTGACCGGGATGACCGGCGTCGGCAAGACCCGGCTCGCCGACCGGCTCTCCCGCCGCGCGAGCGCCGAGGGCGGGCAGGACGTGGGCTCGGCGGTCATGGAGCGGCGTACGCGTCGCGCCGCGCGGCTGCGCGGCTACCGCTTCCGCGTGGTGCCCGGCGAGAACGCCGCGACCCGCCTCGGCGCGCTCGACGAGGTCTTCCACGACGAGCCGGTCGACGGCGTGCTGCACGTGGTCGCCAACGGCCACGCCACCCCGCGACGGACGGGCGGCACCAGCGGCGCCGGGGTCGCCACCCGCGAGGAGCAGCTGGCCGCCGAGCTCGAGGACTGGTCGATCACTGCCCACCGCATCGCGAGCATGGCGGTGCGCCGCGAGCGGCCGACGTGGCTGGTGGTCGCGGTGACCAAGGCCGACCTCTTCGCCGACGACGTGGACGCGGCCGTGCACTACTACTCCCCCGGCAGCGGCTCGCCCTTCGGCGACAAGCTCGACGAGCTGCGTGCCCTCGCCGGCGGGGCCAAGCTGTCCATCGACGTGCTGCCGGTCTGCGCGCAGGGCGGGGGCCGGAAGTCGGCGATGCCGGACAAGGCGTGCGCCGACCTGCTCGGGCGCCTCGAGCTGCGGCTGGCCCAGCTCTCCGGGCACGTCTGAGCCACACCCGCCCCACGTCGTTCACAGTTTCACCACTTCTGGTTTCGACCCCGTCCACCGGGGCAGAAGACCGGCATGAGGCCGATCGCGATCAACCAGCGGGCGCTGCGCGGCGCCCGGGAGGAGCTCGACTCCGCCCGTGAGGACCTGCGGGCCGCGCTCGGCGACGTCGACCACCCCGCGGACGACTTCCCGTGGCGTGACCTCCTCGTCGAGGGCGTACGCAGCCTCGTCGAGGACGCCGAGCAGGTCGCCCGGCGGTGCCGCACCATCGCCGGCGCGATCGACGACTCGGTCCTCGACTTCGACGAGCTCGACCTGATGGTCGGCGAGGCCGCGCAGGTCGCTGCTCGGCTCGAGCAGGTGAAGCCGTGACGAAGGTCGTCGTCGACCGCATCGAGGTCCAGCAGGACGGGCTGCGCTTCGGCGACCCGATCGGCTGCCACTACCACTGGATCGAGCCCGACGCCGTCGACGCCTACGGCGACACCGTCCGACGCGTCGCGAGCAAGGTCGAGGCCGCCGCCGAGGCCTTCGAGCGCACCGCCTCCCTGTCGGAGGACGTGTTCTCCGGCGAGGCCGCCGACATGCTGCGCACCCGCGCCGGGCATCGCCACGAGGAGTCGGTCGGCGTCCGCGACGACCTGCGCGGCCTCGGCCGGGCGATCAACGCCTACTCCGACGTGCTGCGCCGGCACCGCGACGGCCTCGAGCAGCTGCGCGCCTATGCCGTGTCCGCCGGTCTCGAGGTCCGCGAGCACCGCATCTGGCCGCCGGTCGAGACCCTGCCGGGCGACGCCCCGCAGAAGGAGGCCGACGCGTGGGAGCGTGACTGGAAGGCCTACCAGCAGTGCTTCGACGCCAAGATCGAGCTGCGCGACGCCCGCCGGGCCGCCACTCGCGAGCTGGTCAAGGCGCTCGCCGACCACGCCGGTGTCCACCCCGACGAGGACGGCGCCAAGGCGGTCGCCGCCCACCACCGCCGCGTGGAGTTCGGCGAGCTGCGGCGCGAGGCCGCCGAGGAGGCGATGGAGGCCGTCCAGGCCGGTGACGCCGCCGAGACCGCCCGCCACACGGTCGAGGTGCTCAAGCGCCGCGAGCAGGCGGCGCTCGGCGACCTCGAGGAGCTCGTGCTGGCCGAGCGCCCGCCCGCGGAGATCCAGGCCCAGGCCGAGAAGGTCGCGGCGCTGCACCGCGAGCTCACCGAGGCGCGCGTCGAGGCCCGTGAGGCCGAGGCGGTGGCCGAGCGGGAGCAGGCCCAGGCCAACCGCGCCGCCCGCGACCTCGAGGCAGCCGAGGACGGCCGACCCCGGATCGTCGCCCAGCCCGCCGACCTCAGGGGTCGGCTCGGCTAGGCATCGCGCTGGGTGGCCGTGCCACCCGCCCCCGCCGTACGCCGCTCGCGCTCCGCGACCGCGTGCGGATCGGTGCGGGAGTCGTAGGACCAGAAGTCCCGCAGCGCCGCCGCCGTGAGCAGCACGCCACCGACGCACGCCGCGCCGCCGCTGACGATCGCGCCCCTCACCGACCAGGCGTCGGCCACGAAGCCGGCCCTCGTCTCGCCGACCATCGGGCCGAGCGAGTAGGACAGCATCTCGATGCCGGCCAGCCGTCCACGCATCGTGTCGGGGATGGTCTGGTTCCACACCGTCGCCCGGAAGACCGCGGACACCATGTCGGCGGCGCCGGCCATCGCGAGGAATCCGCAGGCCAGCCAGAACGACGGCATGAGCCCGGCCATCGCGATGAAGGCGCCGTAGAGGCTGGCCGCGATGACGATCGCGCGTCCGTGGTGGTGCACGCGACCGACCCAGCCGCTCAGCGCGGTCGCGACCATCGCACCGACCGTCTCGGCGGAGTAGAGCAGGCCGAGCAGCTCGGGGCGCTCGAACACCTCGTGCGCCAGCGCCGGGAAGAGCACCACCGGGATCGCCAGCATCATCGCGGCGATGTCGACGACGTAGGTGCCGAGCAGGTCGCGGCGGCGCAGGGCGTACGTCAGGCCCTCCTGGATCCCGCGCAGGCTGGGCGGGGTGGTCTCGCCGTCGTGCGGGTAGGGCCGCATCGCGGCGAAGAGCAGGGTGGCGACGACGTAGCCGCCCACCGCGACGACGAAGCACCAGCCGACGCCGGCGTAGGCCACGAGGAGCCCGCCGACCAACGGACCGAGCAGCACCCCGAACTGCATCGCGAAGCTGCTGAGCGCGTTGGCGGCGGCGATCTGGTCGTGCCGGACGGTCCGCGGTTCGAGGGCCTCGCGCGAGGGACGCTGCATCGAGCTGGCCGCGGCGTAGACCGCGGCGAGGACGAAGATCACCCACACCCGCGGGCGGTCGGCGAAGGCGTTCCAGGCGAAGAGCACCATCAGCACGACCTGCACGACGCCCGTCGCCACCAGCAGCCGTCGACGGTCGACGTGGTCGGCCAGCGCTCCGCCGTACAGGCCGAAGACCACGAGCGGGACCAGCTCGACGAGACCCACCAGTCCGACCATGAAGTTGGACCCGGTGAGGTCGTAGATCGCGAACGGGACCGCGACGTAGGCGACCATGCTGCCGAGGTAGAACACGCTGCCGGCGGTGAAGAGCAGGCGGAAGTCGCGCGACTCGCGCAGCGGCGAGACGTCCATCCGCATCGCGCGGAAGCGTTCGGTCCAGGTCACGAGGGGTCAGTCTCCCAGCGCCGGGCGGCGCGCGGCACCGGTTTTTCAGCCCTCGGGCTCGACCTCGAAGCGCGGCACCGGGTTGTCGCGCACCGCACCGCAGGTCAGCCGCCCCGGGTCGCCCAGCAGGCGGCGCACCCGCACGCGGACCGGCTGCCCGGCCGCCTCGAGCGACACGGTGGTGAGGTCGGCCTCCGTGCGCGCCGACGTGGGCCGGACGTCGTCGAGCCCGGTGAGGCCGAGCCGGCGGCGTACGTCGATCTCGGCGGCCTGCACCGGCATCGCGACGTCGGAGCGTCCGCGCAGGTGGTCCAGCACGAGCCGGCCGTCCGCGACGGCGTCGGCGACCTCGATCGCCGAGGCCGGGTCGACGCGGCCGTAGTAGTGGCCGCGCGGCAGGACCAGCAGGTTGCCGGCGAAGCGGTCGCCGCCGATGTGCGAGCACTCCCACGTCGCCTCGGCGTGACGGCTCGCGGCGAGCGCCAGGGCGACAGGTCGGCCGCGCTCGGCGCAACAGGCGTCGTGGCGGCCGTGTGTGCAGACCGCGAGGACCGGCCCCGGGTGAGGCTCGAGGCCGGCAGGAGGCCCCTCGCGGAGGGCCGCGAGGTCGAGGTCGGCGACGTCGTCGACCCGGTCGAGCAGCGCGCCCGCGAGCCACGAGTCCGCACCGGCGGCCCGTGCGGCGAAGACACGGGTGCCCTCGGCGTCATCGCCTCGCCGGCCGGGGCGCCGGACGAGCAGGACCCGCACTCCGGCGCGACGGCCCGCGTCGGCCAGGTGGGCGCCGAGGCCGTCGGGGAGGCGGGCGTCGCGCAGCGCGTCGGCGCCCCACGGGCCGGCGTGCTCGACGAGGAGGAAGCTGCGCACGGTCGAGGCCGTGCCGGCGAGGTCGTCAGCACGCTCCAGGCTGGCGGCAGCGCAGCGGAAGCCGGTCACCGCACGACCTCGAGCAGGCCCTCCCGCACCAGCCGCCGGCTCAGCACGAGGGCGCTCGCGGGGTCGAGCGGCAGGTCGGCCGGCGTCAGGTCGGTGCGCCCGGCCACGACCTCGAGCGCCGCGCGGATCCGCGCCGGGACGCGCAGCACCCGGTCGCCGAGGAGCAGGCGGAGCGTGTCGCCGTCGTCGACGATCCGGCAGGGGTGCCCCGTGCGGCGGCGCAGGGCGGTGTCGGCCGAGAGCTCCCCGGCGAGCGCCTCGCGGTCGAGCAGTGCCCCGGCCATGCGCGGTGGGCGCTCCGACAGGAAGCGCACGACCTGGTCGTCGGCGACGGCGGGCGCGTCGAGGCGGCGTACGGCGTCGGCGAGCGCGGCGACGTGTCCGGCCAGCTCCTCCGAGAGCCGGACGGGGTCGTCGAGGTAGCCGGCCGGCAGGTGCGCGTCGGGCACCTCGGCGAGGAGCCGGCCGACCTCGCGGGTCAGCAGGCTGCGCCAGGTGAGCTGGTTGATGCCGATGGTGAGGTGCAGGGACACCGCCTCCTGCGCGCGGGCGGCGTGGGGGGTGCCGGTCGGGAGGTAGGCGACGACGCCGGGCTCGAGCAGGAGGTCGCCAGGGCCGCCCTCGCCGTGGATCTCCCACAGCTTGGTGCCGTGCGTCTGGAGCACGAAGACGTCGTGGGAGTCCGAGTGCACGGCGAAGCCCTGCGCACCGGGCGGGGTGAGGTAGGCGTTGGCCTGGCACGGGTGCCCCAGCTCCAGCTCGAGCTCGGCCACCAGGTCGGCGACGGGGGTCCAGTAGCGCTGGAGGCCCTGCAGCACGATCGTGGCGCCCTCGTCGTGGAGGCGCATCAGCCTCACCGGGTCCACCAGCCCGGTCAGCGGCTTGCCGGCGAGGCTGCCGCCGCGGGTGAAGGCCGACTCCGGCAGGACCGAGCCGTTCCGGGCCACCCGGACGGCCGGGGCGCGGATCGCGGTCTCGGTGAGGAGGTGATCGACGTCGGCGAGCGAGAGGACGCCCGCGCCGTACGCCGGGTCGGTGCGGTGCACGTGGACCGACGACGCCCAGACCTTGTCGGTGAAGGTCCGGGCGTCGCCGGTCAGGCGGTCGAGAGCGCTCAGGGCGCAGACCCGTCGGTGCCGTCGGCGTCGGTCGAGTCACCGTCGGTCGCGTCGGTGCTGTCGCCGTCCGTGGCGTCGGCGTCCGTGCCGTCGGCGTCCGTGGAGTCGCCGTCGGTGGCGTCGGTGCTGTCACCGTCGGTCGCGTCGGCGTCGGTGCCGTCGGCGTCGGTGCCCGGCGCGGCCGGGACACCCGTCGGGTCGACGCCCTCGGTGGTCATCTCGTCGTCGTTGAGCGGGTTGTCAGGAGTCGACGTCATGGATCCTCCTCGTCAGGTCCGGCGGGCGGTCCGTCGGCGCTCCGCCAGTGTGGGCGGCGGCGCGACCACCGTCCCACACCCCTCCGGGCGGAGGAAGGCTCCGTCGGACGGGCACCGGCGAGCACTCAGGCCGGGGTGGCGACCGCGCTCCCGTCGGCCGAGACGTCCACGTCGATCCGCGCGTCGCGGGTGCCGAGGCCCGAGACCCGGGTCGCGCCGAAGGACCACGGCCGGACGGGGTCGAGGCTGATGCCGTCCTGCCGGTCGGCGGCCAGGCCGAGGACCGAGCCGAGCAGCGACACCGACGACGCGGCGGACCAGGCCTGGGGACGGCACGCCGCCGGATAGGGCAGCGGGACGGGCTGGCTCGCGCTGGCGTCGCCGGCGAAGAGCTCCGGGGGCCGGCCGTCGAAGGCGTCCAGCGCGGCCAGCAGCGCCGCGGCGACCGGCGCCGTCTCGGGTCGCCGCTCGGCGGCGAGCCCGGCCAGGCAGATGGCGGTGTCGTGGGGCCAGACCGACCCGACGTGGTAGCCGGTGGGCGAGTAGCCGGCGGCCTGCGTGGACAGGGTCCGGATGCCGAAGCCGGACATCATGTCCGACCCGACGAGCCGCCGGGCGACCACGTCGACGCCCTCGGGATCGAGGATCCCGGTGCCCAGCAGGTGCCCGATGTTGCTGGTCAGGGAGACGACCGGACGCTTGTCGCGGTCGAGCGCGATCGCCGGGAAGGCGCCCACCGCGTCCTCCACCCAGAAGCGCTTGGCGAACTCGGCGCGCAGCCGCTCGGCCCACGTGCGCCAGCGGTCCGTGCCCGGGCGGCCGTGGGCCTCGAGCAGGTCGGCCCCGCGCACGGCGGCGGCGTAGGCGTAGCCCTGCACCTCGGCCAGCGCCAGCGGTGAGGTGGCCCGCGAGCCGTCGCTGCGGCGTACGGCGTCGCCGGAGTCCTTCCACCCCTGGTTGGACAGCCCGTGGCCGGAGTGGTCGACATACTCCAGCAGCACGTCGCCGTCGGCGTCCCCGTGCTCGACCTGCCAGGTCAGGGCGCGCTCGAGGGCCGGGAGCAGCTGCTCGACCTCGTCGGCGGGGGCACCCCACTGCCAGGCGTCGTGGAGGGTGAGCGCCCACAGTGGGGTGGCGTCGATGGTGCCGTAGTAGACCGGCGGGAGGTGGCGCTCGGCGCCGTCGTCCTCGCCGAGGCTGAAGCCGGCCGAGCGCACCTCGTGCAGGATCTTGCCGGGCTCCTCGGCCGTGGCGTGATCGGTGCGGGCGCCCTGGTGGTGCGCCAGCAGGCGCAGGGTGGAGAGCCCGAGGTCGGTGCTGACCGGCATCAGCATCCGCGCGGTCCAGAGGCTGTCGCGGCCGAAGAGCGTGAGGAACCACGGCGCGCCGGCGCCGATGAACTCCTCCTCCACGCCGTCCGCGGCAGGAGCGGCGAGGCGGAGCAGGCGGAGGTCGTCGAGGCCCCGCTGCACCACCGGACCGAGCCGCCGGTCGGCGGAGTCCACCTCGACCGGGGGCCAGTTCGCGTCGCGGCGCGGCGCGGCCACGGCCGCCCGGGCGTCGTCGAGGTTGAGCAGGAGCTCGTGGCGGACCGACTCCCCCGGTGCGACGACGACGTCCCACGTCGCGAGCACGTGGTCGCCCTCGTCACGGGTGCGCGCACCGGACAGGCGCAGCTGCGCCCGGAACCCGTCGCGCTCCCACGCCAGCACGTGACCGCCGACGCCCTCGGGCGCCACCGGGTCACCGGCCCGGCCGGCCTTGACGTCGTCCATCGGCACCAGGTCGGCGGCGATGCGCAACCCGACGGTGCAGGTGACGGGCTCGGCCGCGGTGCTGGAGACCGTGTAGGTCTCGCGGACCAGCCCGGCCTCCACGTCGCGGCGGCGGAGCACCCGCACGGTGGGGTCGGGACCGGGATCGCCGAGGTGGCGCGGCACCGAGGCGTAGGAGTGCGTGTCGCCGCGGAGGCCGTGGTGGGCGACCGGGGTGGGCTCGCGGCCGTCGACCTCGAGCAGGAGCAGGCTCAGCACGCGGCGCTCGCCGTGGTGCACGCCGTCCAGCGCGGCCGATCCGTCGCGCCGTCCCACCTGGCCGTCGGCCGTCGACCAGACCTGGGTGGGGGCGGACAGCGTGAGCGACAGGTCGTGCAGCCACGGCTGCTGCGGGGCTGCGGGGGCAACGTCTGGGGTCATCGGCGGGCCCTTCTCGTCGGTGCGAAAAGTCGAGGGGTGACAGGAAGTGTGACGTGCGTTACGGTTTGAGCGCTCAAAGTTTGAGCGCTCAAACACCCTAGTGGCCCGACCGGCGCACCCGCTACCCGCAGCGTCGGAACCGTCCAGGAGGCACCGATGGCACCCAGCGAGCCGGCAACGCTCGACTCCGTCGCCGCACGCGCCGGCGTCTCGCGCCAGACCGTCTCCAACGTGCTGCGCCACCCCGGGCGCGTCGCCGAGACGACCCGCGAACGGGTCCTCGCGGCCATCCGCGAGACCGGCTACCGCCCGTCCCTGCCGGCCCGCCAGCTCGCGACCCGCCGCGCCCACGCCATCGCCGTACGCGCCGAGCGCCAGCAGGACGGCATCTCGGGCCTGGTGCTCGACGCGTTCTACCACGGGCTCGCCGAGGCGGGTCACGACAACGGGCTGCGGGTGCTGCTCTACGCCCAGCCCGCCGACGAGGCGGCCGAGGTCGCGGTGATCGACGAGCTCGTGCTGACCGGCGCCGCCGACGCCGTCGTGCTCACCGCGACGAGCGCCGACGACGAGCGACCGGCCCACCTGCGCGAGAACGGCACCACCTTCTGCGCGTTCGGCCGCCCCTGGGGCCACGACGACGAGCCGCACGACTGGGTCGACGTCGACGGCGCCGTCGGCACCGGCCTCGCGGTGCAGCACCTCCTCGACCTCGGCCGCCGGCGCATCGCCTACCTCGGCTGGCCCGACGACGGCGCCGAGCCGAGCACCGGCACCGACCGACGTCGCGGCTGGCTCGAGGCGCTCGCCGGCACCGGCACCCCGGTCGAGGCACGCAGCACGAACGACGCCGCAGCCGCCGAGGCCGCGGTGGTCGAGCTCCTCGCCCGCGACGACGCGCCGGACGCGATCGTCTGCGCCAGCGACACCCTCGCCCTCGGCGCGCACCGCGCGGCGCTGGCGGTGGCCGGCGCCGGCACGCCCGCCACCGTCGTGGGCTTCGACGCCACCCCCGTCGCCGCCGCCCTGGGGCTGGCCAGCGTCGCGCAGCCCATCGACCAGGTCGCCCACCTCTGCATCGACCTGCTCACCGGGCGCCTCGAGACCCCCGACCGCCCCGCGCGGGGCCTGCTCGTCCCGCCCGCGCTCGCCCTCCCGTCCTGAGCCGTCCCCTCCCGACCCCCGCACCCGCACACCCCTCAAGGAGAGTCACCATGAAGCCCACCTCGCGTCGCCGCCAGGCGTCCCTCGCCGCGCTCGCCCTCGGCACCTCCCTCACCCTCGCCGCGTGCGGGGGCGGGTTCGAGGAGGAGGGCGGCTCCGAGCCGGCATCCTCGGGCGACGGACCCGCGGAGCTCCAGGTGCTCATCGCCTCCAGCGGCGACGCCGAGACGCAGGCGGTGGAGGAGGCCGCCCAGGCGTACGCCGAGGAGAGTGGCAACGAGGTCGAGGTGGTCGTGGCCAACGACATCGCCCAGCAGCTCTCGCAGGGCTTCGCCGGCGGCGACCCCGCGGACGTGTTCTACGTCGACGCGGGCGTCTTCGGCGACTACGCCGAGGCCGGCAACCTCTACCCCTACCTCGACCAGATGGCCGACGCCGACGACTTCTACCCCAACCTCGTCGACTCCTTCACCCTCGACGGCGAGGCCTACTGCGCTCCCAAGGACTTCTCGACCCTCGCGCTGCAGATCAACACCGCGGCGTGGGAGGAGGCCGGGCTGACCGACGCCGACATCCCCACCACCTGGGACGAGCTGCAGACCGTCGCCGACCAGCTCACCACCCCCGACCAGGCCGGCCTGGTGCTGGGCCTGGGCCGCGACCGCATCGGTGCGTTCCTGGTGCAGAACGGCGGCTTCTGGGTCGACGGCGAGTCCGGCGAGGCCACGGCCACCGAGCCGTCCAACGTCGAGGCGATCGAGTACGTCCAGGGCCTGATCGACAGCGGCTCGGCCGTGCTCGCACCCGACGTCGACGCCGGCTGGGGCGGCGAGGCCTTCGGCACCCAGAAGGCCGCGATGACCATTGAGGGCAACTGGATCCGCGGCGCGATGACCAACGACTACCCCGACGTCGACTACACCGTCGCCGAGCTCCCCGAGGGTCCGGCCGGCAAGGGCACGCTCCTGTTCACCCAGTGCTGGGGCATCGCCGCCGACTCGCCGAACCAGGAGGCGGCCGTCGAGCTGGTCGAGGCGCTCACCACCGCCGAGCAGCAGCTCGCCAACGCCGAGGCCTTCGGTGTGATGCCCAGCCGCGAGTCCGCGCAGGCCGACTACGTCGAGCAGTTCCCCGAGGACGCGCCGTTCATCGCCGGCGGTGACTACGGCCAGGGCCCGGTCAACCTCCCCGGTCTCGGGCCGGTCCTCGCCGACCTGGACTCGCAGCTCGAGCAGGTCGCCACGGCCGACGCCACCGAGATCCTCGAGTCCTTCCAGCAGAACGCCGAGGCGGAGCTGCAGTGAGCAGCTCCCCGAGCATCCGCAAGGGCCAGACCAGGGCGGGGTGGCTGTTCGTCACCCCGACCCTGGTCGTGCTCGGGCTCTTCCTCGCCGTGCCGATCGTGATGGCGCTGTGGGTGTCGTTCACCGACTGGAACGGGCGCGGCAACCCGTTCGCCGCGAGCGGCTTCGTCGGCACGGACAACTACCGTGAGCTCGTCGGGTCCGAGGGCGGGCTGACGCGCTCGGACTTCATGACCTCGCTGCGCAACAACTTCTACTACGTGCTGCTGGTCGTGCCGCTCCAGACGGCGTTCGCGCTGTTCCTCGCGCTCGTGCTCAACCAGCAGATGCTCAAGGCGGTCGGCTTCTTCCGCACCGCGTTCTACTTCCCGTCGGTGGTCAGCTCGGTGGCCATCAGCCTGGTCTTCCTGTTCCTCTTCTCCGGCGGCGGCGTGGTCAACTCCATGCTCGACGCGATCGGCGTCGACGGGCCGACGTGGTTCAACGACTCACGCGGGCTGCTGCACGTGCTGGGCGACGGACTCGGACTCTGGAGCGCCTCCGACCCGCCCGCCGCGCTGACCGGCGGCGGCGCGCTCGGCCTGACGTGGTGGCAGTGGCTCGCCGGACCCAGCGTCGCGCTGTCGGTGATCATCATGCTCGTCGTCTGGACGACGGCCGGCACGTTCATGCTCATGTTCATCGCCGCCCTCCAGGACCTGCCGCTGGAGGTCGAGGAGGCCGCGCGCATCGACGGCGCCGGGCGGTGGGGCGTGTTCCGCAACGTCACCCTGCCGCACCTGCGCCCGACGATGCTGCTGGTCACCACGCTCGGCCTGATCGGCACCTGGCAGGTCTTCGACCAGGTGTACGTCATGACGCAGGGCGGACCGGGCAAGACGACGCTGACGCCGGCGTTCCTGTCCTACTCCTACGCCTTCGACAACCAGAAGTGGGGCGTGGCTGCCGCGATGGCCTTCATCCTGTTCCTCATCATTTTCGCGATGGCCAGCATGCAGCGGTGGATCTTCCGCGACAAGGACGCCATCGCCCTCAAGCGGGAGGAGCGGCGTACGAAGAAGGACCGCGCCCGCGCCGTCGCCGGAGGTGCCGCATGACCGTCACGCGCACGGACGCCGGCACGCGCACGTCCGACACCAAGCCGATGCTCCGCAACCGCACGGCGCTGTGGGTCTTCGGCCTCTACGTCGTCCTCGTCTTCTTCTCCTTCGTCTACCTCTACCCGTTCGTCGTGCAGGTCACGACGTCGTTCAAGACCAACGCGGACGCCGTGTCGAACCCGCTCTCCCCGGTGGCCGACCCGTTCACGCTGGCGGCCTTCGAACGGCTCTTCCAGCTCGACTTCCCGCTGTGGTTCGCGAACTCGGTCATCGTCACCCTGCTGGTCACCGCCGGCCGCGTCTTCCTCTGCTCGCTGGCCGGCTACGCGCTGGCGCGGATCAAGTTCCGGGGCCGCAGCGCGGTCTTCACCGCGATCCTGGCGGTGATGGCGGTGCCGGGCGTCGTGCTGCTCATCCCGAAGTTCCTGGTGCTGAAGTACATCAACATCTACGACACCTACCCGGCGCTCATCCTGCCGCTGCTCGTCGACGCCGCGGGCGTCTTCATCATGAAGCAGTTCTTCGAGAGCATCCCGGAGTCGATCGAGGAGGCCGCCCGGATCGACGGGGCCAGCACCTTCCGGACCTTCTGGTCCGTCGTGCTGCCGATGTCGCGCCCGGCGCTGATCACGCTCACGATCCTGTCGTTCCAGGGGTCGTGGAACGAGCTGCCGCACTTCATCATCGCCTCGCAGGACCGCGACCTCTTCACCCTCACCAAGGGCGTCGCGACGCTGACCAGCGGCCAGCTCGGCTCGGGGTCGCAGTACCCGATCACGATGGCCGCGGCCCTGCTGATGACCATCCCGGTCGCCATCGTCTTCTTCGTCTTCCAGAAGTACCTCGTCCGCGGGGGCACCTCGGGAGCGGTGAAGGGCTGAGACTCCGGCGCCGGGCGGGGTCCGCCTCCTAGCACCCGCCCGGCACCGGCACCCCGCGCGACTCAGGGAGTCCGCACCTCGTAGCGCGTGGTCGCCTTGACCTTGTCGTCCCCGCAGGACTGGCGGCGCACGGGTCCAGGGACGGCCACCAGCTCGTCGTCCGGGTCGCCGCCGGTGAGCACGTGGAGCTCGCGCGCCTGCTCCACGCCCGGCCGCCCGGCACGGCCGCGGGTCACCTCGACCGGCACCTCGCCCCGCACCACGGCCTCGCACGCGGCCAGGACGTTGGACGTGTCGAGGCGCCCGAGCGTGAGGCCGCTGGGCAGCGCCAGCAACGTCCCGGAGAACCGGTGGCCGCCGAGGTGGGTGGTCTCCCACGTGCCATCGGGCCACTCCTCGGCCAGCAGGCCCGCGACCGGGCGGCCGAGCTCGGCGCAGCAGCGGTCGCGCTTGCCGTTGGTGCACACCAGCCACACCGGGTCGGCGTACGCCGGCAGGGTGCGCAGGTCGAGGTCGAGGAGGTCCTCCGGACGCTCGAGCACCGTCGCGCCGACGTCGTAGCCCTCGGCGGTGGCGCGGGCGTGGAAGACGTGTGTGCCCGGCCCGGCACTGCCGTCGTAGCGGCGCAGCAGGAAGACCTTCAGGTCGAGCCCGGCCAGGTGGGCGCGGACGACCTCCGGCAGGCGGTTGTCGGCGACCGCGTCGCGCCCCCATGGCCCCGGGCACTCCACGAGGAGGATCTCGGGATCGGTCGGCGCGGTGCCGACGATCGGCTCCTCGTCGTCGACGCTGGCGAAGGAGCACCGGAAGGCAGACATGGCGTGCAGTCTGGCCGACCGGTGCTCCTCGCCGGGGGTCAGTACCTCTGGTTCTGCCAGAGCAGGCCGGCAGCGGCGTACTCGGCGGCGTTGCAGTAGCCGCCGTAGGTCCGGTAGCGCTCGGGGGAGATGAGCTCCTTGGCGCAGTCGGCCGCGTGCTCGAGCGGGGACCACTCGGGCGCCATCGGGACGGTCGCGACGTTGGGGTCGGGGTTGTTGTCGGCCACGAAGACCTCGGCGGAGCGGGCCACGAGCGTGCTCCAGTCCTGGTTGGTGCCGCCCCAGTTGTAGAACTGCTTCGCGTGCGCGCACTCGTGGATCGAGATCCCGAGCTTGCTGACCTCCGGCTCCCGGGTGAGCGTCGCGAGGGTCGCGGCGTCGATCGTGATGCCGTACTGCCAGTCGAAGACGCCGGTGTGGTCCTCGGTGATGCCGGTCGTGTCGATGGTGACGCTGGCGTTCGGGCAGAGGGTGGCGATGGGGGCGTAGAAGCGGGCCTGCTCGCCGGTGTACATCGCCTGGTTCTCGAAGCGGACGGTCACCCGGTCGGAGGCCACGCTGCGTCGCGCCTTCCTCGGCCCCTTCGTGATCTTCTTCGTCTTCAGGCGGTAGTCGACGTTCTGCGCGACGACGCCGGCGGGGACGACGTGGGCGGGGATGCGGGCGGTGACGAGCGTGCGGCCGATCTTGCCGCGGGCCCCGGCGACGCGGGTCCACTTCCCGCCGTCGACCCTGGCCTGGACGAACACCTTCTTCGGCAGGATCGGCTTCACGCCGCGGTAGGTCTTCCACGCCGCCTGCAGCTGGATCCCGGTGCCGGAGCCGCGCACCGCGGTCGTGAAGCCGAAGCCGTCGAGGCGGTTGTACTTCCTGCCCCAGAAGGCGAAGAGGGGGCGCCGGGCCGCCTTCGCGGCGACCGCGCGGGCGGAGTCCGGGGCCGAGCGCACGAGCGGCGCCGGCGGGGCGAGCGGCTGGACGTCACGCGTCGACACCCCGGAGTCGGGGGTCCGGCCCTCGGCGGAGGGAGCGGCGCCGGCGGGACCCGCCGCGACGAGGGTCGGCGACACGATCACCGCCGCTGCTGCCAGGGCGGTGGCGAGACGACGAGCTGCGCTCATGTGGTGGGCTCCGTAGTGGCGTGGCTGGTGGTGCTGGGCTGCCTCCTGCCTACCCGGTGGGGGTGGTCGGCAAACGCCGGCGCCTCCGAGCAGGCCTCAGAGCAGCCCGCGGCGCCGGGCGACGGCCGCCGCCTCGGTCCGTGACGCGGCGTCGAGCTTGGCCAGGATGTTGGAGACGTGGACCGAGACGGTCTTGGTGCTGATGAAGAGCTGCTTGCCGATCTCGCCGTTGCTGCGTCCCTCCGCGACGAGGGCCAGGATCTCGGCCTCGCGCGGGGTGAGCACCGCAGCCGGGGCTCCCGGTGACGGGGCCGGCGCCGATCCCTGCGCGAGCAGCTCGGCGAGCAGGGGCTCCGCCTTCATCGCGTGGGCCGCCTCCCGGGCCAGGTCGGCTGCGGCGCGGGCGCCCGCGGCGTCGCCGGTGGCGCGCAGCACGCCCGCCAGCCGCACCCGGGCCTGGGCGAGCTCGGGCACGCTGCCGAACGCCACGGCCGTCTCCTCCGCGTGCCGCCAGGCCGACACGAGCTCGTCGGCCGACGGCGGGTCGAGCTGCGCGAGCCACCGCCAGCGCAGGTGCTCGGCGGCCCGCCGGGCCACCCACATGCGGTACTCCGGGCCGCGACTGGCCTCGTAGGGGGAGTAGAAGTCGATGACCCGGCCGCCGTCGGACATCAGCCGGTCGACGTCGGCGGCGCGCGCGGCGCGCTCGTCGGCGGACAGGTGCGCGGCGGCGCCGGCGAACGCGCCGACCACCAGCGTCGCGAGCCGCAGCCGCGCCTGGAACCACTCGTGCCAGAGCGGTACGACGCTCGCCACGACGTCGTCGTAGACCGCGAGCGCGGTCGCCGGGTCGTCGGCGGCCGCGGCCCGCAGGACCTCGGCGGTGCCCGCCGTGATGGCGGTGATGCCGTCGGTGCCCCAGTGCTCGCGCAGCCGCTGGAGCGCGTTGTCGCTGTGGGGGCCGCCGCGCAGGCCGAACTGGATGAGGACCTGGTGGGCGAAGTACATCCACTCGTAGACCATCGGCGGGTCCTGACCACTGACGTCGAGGGTCCACCACGCCTTGCCGAGCCTGCCCTGATGGGTCAGCGCGACGGCGAGCAGCAGCCGCGCCTCCGCCGGGTAGGGCGACCACGTGAGCCCGCCGACCTCGCTGCGCGCGAGCACCTCGCGGTAGACGTCGCCGGCCGCGTCGAGGTCGCCGCGGTCCTGGTGGAGGCGGCCGAGGAAGTAGAGGGCGCGCAGCTCGGGCTCGATCAGACCGGCGGCACGGGCGCGGTCGGCGGCGGCCCGCCACCCGACGCCCGGGTCCGCCCCGCCGGCCGGGTCGAGGCCCGCCAGCGTGGTGTGCAGCTCCACGGCGAGGCTGGTGAGGTCGTTGCGCTCGGCGATCTCGAGCGCCTCGAGCGCGGCCGTGCGTGCCTCGTCGGCGTGCCAGTTGCCGAGGGTCTCGGCGTGCACGAAGAGTGCCCGCGCGAGCAGCCTCGGCGGCCCCTCGCGCAGCAGGCCGACGGCCTCCGCCGCGGTCTCTCCCGGGGACTCGGTCGTGTCGGTGAGGAGCAGGGCCGAGGCCAGCGCCGTCAGCAGCTGGCCACGGTCGACGTCGGAGGCGTCGGCCGGCATCGCGGCCAGCCGGGCCCGCAGCACCTTCACCGCCTTCGGCACCCGCCCGGCGGCGACCAGTGCCTCCGCGCAGCGGCGTACGAGGGCGAGCGGGTCGCGGTCGGACACCGGCGTGCGGGACGTGTCGATGAGCTCGAGCGCGTCGAGGAAGTGGGTGGCCGCCTCCGACGGACCGCCCACGGCGAGGGCCTCCTCGCCGGCCTCCACCGACGCGCGCACCGCCACGGGGCGGTCGTCGGCGCGGCGGGCGTGCTGGGCCAGCTCGGCGGCCGTGCCGACCGCGCGGCCCTCCCCCAGGGCGGAGACGAAGTCGGCGTGCAGCCGGACCCGCTCGCCGGGCAGCAGGTCGTCGTAGACCGCCTCGCCGAGCAGCGCGTGGCGGAAGGCGTAGGTGCCGCCGCGGGAGGCGGCGAGCACGTTGGCCTCCACAGCGGTGCGCAGTGCGCCCTCCAGCTCCTCGGAGCCCAGGTCGGAGACGGCGGCGAGCAGGCCGTGGCTCACCTGGCGCCCGGCCACGGACACGATGCGCACCACGCGACGGGTCACCTCGTCGAGCCGGTCGAGGTGCACCAGCAGCACGTCGGCGAGCTCGCCGGGCACCTGGCCCGAGCCGGCCGCGCCGACGAGCTCCTCGACGAAGAAGGGGTTGCCCTCGGCGCGGTCGACGATCGAGACGTACTCGGCCTCCGACAACGTGCCGGGGCGCAATGCCCGGACGAGGCGGCGTACGTCGTCGTCGGCGAGCGGGTCGAGCGGGAGCCGGTCGACACCGTGCAGGCGCATCCACTCCGCCACCTGCCGCCGCAGCGGGTGGCGGCGGTGGAGGTCGTCGGAGCGGTAGGACACGACGAGCGAGACACCCGGGACAGGGCGGGAGAAGAGGAAGCTCAGCATGTCGCGGGTCGACTCGTCGGCCCAGTGGGCGTCCTCGACGACCACGAGCACCGGCGCCTGCTCGGCGACGGCGGACAGGAGGTCGCCGAACGCGTCGTAGACGTTGCCGCGGTCGAGGGCCTGGTCGCCCGACGCGGTCTCGCTGCTGCGGATGCGGCGGCCCGGCTGGAGCCGCGCGAGCGTGGGGTGCCGGTCGAGCACCCGCCCGGCGACGTCGGGCTGGTCGGCCATGACCCGGCCGAGGACCTCGGAGAAGGGGAGGTAGGGCAAGGAGCTGTCGGCGAGGTCGAGGCAGTGGCCCGCGACGACCTGCCAGCCGGCCTCGAGCGCGGTGTCGCGCAGGGCCATGATCAGCCGCGTCTTGCCGACGCCTGCGTCACCGGCGACGAGCATGGCGCGCACCGACGCCCCGTCGCCGGACGCACGGATGCCGAGCTGGGCACTCAGCTGCTCCAGCTCGGCATCGCGTCCGATGAGATCGGTGGTCCGCAGGGCCGGCACGGACGACATTGTGTCGCCTCCGTCCGACAGCCGCGGGTCGATCGCGGTGCGGGTCACTTCCGGGTGTCGGTGGCGCGGACCCGCGTCCAGCGGCGTACGCCGTAGTCCTGGCGGACCTTGTCCTGGCGGTAGGCGATCTCGGCACCCAGGAAGCTGTCGGTGGTGAACATGTCCTTCTCCTCTTCTCGGTCGGCCCCTTCCGGGCCGTGAGGAGAGAGTCCGTCCGTGAGGTAGCCCCGGACATCGGGCGCGTGCCCTATCCGGGGGTGGCCGGCTACCTCAGATGCGGTGCGGGACGGTGTGCGGACTACCTCAGACGACCGGGCGCCCGGCCTGCCAGACCCCGGCGACGAGGGGAACGCCGGGCCGGTAGGCGAGGTGGACGTGGGACGGGGCGTCGAGCAGGACGAGGTCGGCGGCCTTCCCGGGGGCGAGCACCCCGACGTCGTCGCGGCCGAGGGCCGCCGCGCCCGTCGCGGTGGCCGCGTGGAGGGCCTCGGCCGGGCTCATCCGCATCTCGCGCACGGCCAGTGCGATGCACAGCGCCATCGACGAGGTGAAGCAGGAGCCGGGGTTGCAGTCGCTTGCCAGCGCGACGCGTACGCCGGCGTCGACGAGGCGACGGGCGTCGGGATAGGGCTGGCGGGTGGAGAACTCCACGCCCGGCAGGAGCGTCGCGATCGTGCCTGAGTCGCTGAGCGACTCGACGTCGAGGTCGGACAGGAAGGTGCAGTGGTCGACCGCGACCAGGCCGAGCTCGCATGCCAGCCGCACGCCGCCGCCGTACGTCAGCTGGTTGGCGTGGAGCCGTCCGCGCAGGCCGCTGTCGGACCCCGCGGCCAGGATGGCGCGCGCCTGGTCGACGTCGAAGGCGCCGTCCTCGCAGAACACGTCGATCCACCGGGCGTGCGGTGCCGCGGCCGCGAGCATGTGGCCGGTGACGAGGTCGACGTAGTCCTCGGGGGTCGTGCCGGAGGGGACCACGTGCGCGCCGAGGAAGGTGGTCTCGTCGGTGAACTGCCGTGCCACCGCGAGGCTGCGCGCCTCGTCGTGGACCGAGAGCCCGTAGCCGCTCTTGATCTCGACGGTGGTCGTGCCCTGCGCGCGCATCTCGGCGACCAGGCGCGCGACATGGGAGGTCAGCTGCTCGTCGCTGGCGGCGCGGGTGGCGGCGACGGTCGTGCGGATGCCGCCGGCGGAGTAGGGCTCGCCGGTCATCCGTGCCTCGAACTCGCCCGACCGGTCGCCGGCGAAGACGAGGTGGCTGTGGGAGTCGACGAAGCCCGGGATGACGGCCCGGCCGCCGGCGTCGACGTGCACGTCCGCGGCGGGCGCCTCCGCCGCCGGACCGACCCAGGCGATCCTGCTGCCCTCGACGACGACGGCGGCGTCGTGCACCAGCCCGAGCAGACCGCCCTGATCCGCGCGCGCCGGGTCGTTGGTGACCAGCTCGCCGATACCGGTGATCACTGTCGTGCTCATTCCCAGATCCTCCCGATGACCTCGTCGAGCTCGCGCCCGATCGCGGCGCGGTCGCCGTCCTCGACGACCCAGCGACCGTCGGCCATGACGCGGCGCACGTCCTCGGCGGCCGCGGCGAAGACGACCGTGTTCTCGTCGCGGCCGGTGCCGGCGGTGCGCGGGCTCGTCGCGTCGAGCACGACGAGGTCGGCGCGGCGACCGACGGCGATCGCCCCGGCGTCGTCCCAGCCGAGCGAGGCGTGGCCGTCGGTCGTCGCCGCGGTCAGCAGCTCCGCGGCGGTCCAGTGACCCCGCTGCTGGGTGGCGAGACGCTCGTCGAGCTCGACGGCGCGCATCTCCTCGAAGGGGTCGATGACGGCATGGCTGTCGCTGCCGAGGCTCAGCCGGGCTCCCGCGTCGTGGAGCCGGCGCGAGGGTCCGATGCCGTCGCCGAGGTCGCGCTCGGTGGTCGGGCAGAAGGCGGCGTACGCCCCCGCCCCGCCGATCAGCGCGATGTCGTCGTCGCTCAGGTGGGTGGCGTGGACCAGCGACGTCGTCGGTCGCAGGAGGCCGTGGTCGGCGAGCAGCCGCGTCGGGGTGACGCCGTACGCCTCGAGGCACGCGTCGTTCTCCGCGACCTGCTCGGAGACGTGGGCGTGCAGGGGTCGGTCGCCGACCCAGCCCGCGACCGCGTCGAGCGCCGGCCGTGGGACGGCGCGCGCCGAGTGGACGGCTGCGCCGACGCGGGCGTGGGGCTCGACGACCAGGCCGTCGACCCGCTCCAGCCATGCCTCCACCGACCCGTCGCTGTAGCGCACCTGCGCGCCCTCCGGCGGCGCGCCGAAGCCGGACGACAGGTAGAGCGTGTCGAGCAGGGTGATCCGGATGCCGGCCTCGCGCGCGGCGTGCACGAGCGCCTCACCCATCTCGTTCGGGTCCGCGTGGGGCGTCCCGTCGGGCTGGTGGTGGAGGTAGTGGAACTCCCCGACGCACGTGATCCCGGCGGCGGCCATCTCGCGGTAGGTCGCGAGCGCGAGGGCGAGGTAGGTGTCGGGGTCGAGCCGCGCGGCGACGGCGTACATCTGGTCGCGCCAGGTCCAGAAGGACCCGCGCTCGCGCTGGGTGCGCCCGCGCAGGGCCCGGTGGAAGGCGTGGCTGTGGGTGTTGGCCAGGCCGGGGACGACCAGGCCGCGGACCGGGATCGCGCGAGGCGGGTCGCTGTCGGGGGTGACGGAGGTGAAGCGGCCGTCCTCGACCTCGACGAGCACGTCGTCGGCGAAGCGGTGGCCGAGCCAGGCGCGTTCGAGGAGGTACGCCGTCACCGGGCGAGCTCCTCGAGCACGTCGGCGAGTGCCTCGACGCCGGCCAGGCAGTCGGCGGTCTCGGCGTGCTCGTCGGGCGAGTGCGAGACGCCGGTGGGGTTGCGCACGAAGACCATCGCGGTGGGGATCCCGGCGTCCGACAGGATGCCGGCGTCGTGCCCGGCCTGGGTCGGGATCACGGGCCAGTCGCCGAGCCCGGCGAGCCGCGCGGCGAGGTCGGCGTCGAAGGCGACCGAGCCGGAGACCGACTCCGCGGTGACGGTGAGCGAGGTGCCGTCGCGCCCCGCGCGGTCCTGTGCCTGGCGTCCGACCGCGTCGACCATCTCGGCCAGCGCGTCGTCGGAGGAGGCGCGCGCGTCGAGCCAGGCGGTGACGAGCGAGGAGACGGCGTTGGTGCCGTTGGGCTCGACCGAGATCCGGCCGAAGGTGGCGCGCTGGCCGGCGAGCCGGGCCTGCTTGTTGGCGGCGAGGGCGGTCATCGCGTAGGTCAGCATCGGGTCGTGGCGGTCCTCCATGCGGGTCGTGCCCGCGTGGTTGGCCTGGCCGGCGAAGTCGAAGCGCCAGCGCCCGTGCGGCCAGATCTCGCTGGCCAGCCCGACCGCGACGTCGCGGTCGACGAGGTCGCGGCCCTGCTCGACGTGCAGCTCGACGAAGGTGCCGACGTCCTCCAGGGAGAGCAGCCCGGCCGACGGGTCGAGCCCGGCGGCCTCGACGGCGTCGGCGAGGAAGACCCCGTCGCGGTCGCGCAGCTCGCGTGCGTCGTTCCAGGTCGTCGCGCCGGTCACGAGCCGGGAGCCGAGGCACGCGCGGCCGAAGCGCGACCCCTCCTCCTCGACGAAGACCCCGATGCCGATCGGCCGGCCCGGCTCGAAGCCACGCCCCCGCATCGTGTCGACCGCGGCCAGCGCCGAGACCACGCCCAGCGGACCGTCGTACGCCCCGCCGTCGAGGACGGAGTCGAGGTGCGAGCCGGTCAGCACGCCCTTCCCGGTCGCGGATTCGGGCGCCCACCAGGCGACCTGGTTGCCGATGCCGTCGGTCTCGACCGTCAGCCCGCGCGCACCGCACTCCTCCGCGAACCAGCCGCGGAGCTCGGACTCGGCGGAGGCCCAGGGCGAGCGGTTGTAGCCGCCCGAGGCGGCCGATCGCCCGATCGGCGCCAGGTCACGCCACATCTCCTCGAAGCCCATGCCGCCAGTCCATCGTCATCGCCGAGCCGGGTCAACGCGGCGCGGCCGGGGGTCGTCTCGGATCCGAGACGAGCCGCGCACCCGGCCCGGTGCTGTAACGCCGGGTTAGGAGCTGTACCCACCCGGATATATCCAGGTGGGTACAAGCACTAACCCGGCGTTACAGCGGGAGTGCCCCGTCGCGCCGGGAGGGGAGTGAGAGCCTGCCCCCATGGACTTCCGCGAGGTCGTACGCCGTCGCCGCATGGTGCGCCGCTACTCCGACGCCCCGGTCGACCCGGCGGTCGTCGACCGGATGCTCGCCCACGCCCAGCGCGCGCCGAACGCCGGCTTCAGCCAGGGCTGGGCCTTCCTGGTCCTCGACACCGCCGGCGACGTCGCCCGCTTCTGGGAGTCCACCGGCGCCGACCCCGACACGCACAACGCGTGGCTCGACGGCATGCGGACCGCACCCGTCGTGATCGTCCCGCTGGCCAGCAAGGACGCCTACCTCGAGCGCTACGCCGAGCCCGACAAGGGCTGGACCGACCGGAGCGAGGACCGGTGGGCGGTGCCGTACTGGTGGGTCGACACCGGCATGGCCGCGCTGCTGGTCCTCCAGACGGCCGTCGACGAAGGCCTCGGCGCCTGCTTCTTCGGTATCCCCGGCGAGCACGTCGACTCCTTCCGCTCCGCGTTCGGCATCCCTGACGACCACGCGCCGGTCGGCGCGATCACCGTCGGGCACCGCCTCGCCGACACCGGGGCGTCGGGGTCACCGGCGAGGCGGGAGCGGCGCGACGACGTCGTCCACCGCGGCCGCTGGTGAGCGCAGGGGCTCGAGCGCGTCGCGCACCTGCGCGAGCAGCGGCCGGGCGGCGGGGTCGAGGCTGAGGCACGCGGCCAGCAGGTCGCGCACCTCCTCGGGCAGTGCGTCGAGGCCGGCCGGCGCGACGGGCGCACGCCGGTGGACCAGGGGCCAGCGCCGGCGCGAGTCCCACGTGGCCTCGTCGCCGTACGGCGCCGTGCGCGCGAGCGCCTCGACGAGTGTCATGCCGAGACCCCAGACGTCCGTCGCCGCCGACAGCCCGCGGCCCCGTGCCTGCTCGGGCGCGAGGTAGCCGCGCGTCCCCGCTCCAGGCCTGCCCTCCCCCGGCCGCCCAGCGAGGCTGAGGTCGATCAGCACCGCCTTGCCGTGGTCGACGACCACGTTGTCCGGCTTGAGGTCGAGGTGCAGCCAGTCGTTGCGGTGGAGGTAGCCCAGGACCGACGCGAGCTGGCAGCCGAGCTCGGCGACGTCGGCGAGCCCGAGCGGCTCCTCCTCCACCAGCGCCGAGAGCGTGGCACCACGCAGCGTCTCCAGCACGACGGTCGGCGGGTCGTCGAGGACGTCGTAGCCGCGGACCAGGTGCGGGTGGGCGAGCGTGGTGGCCAGGTGCCCCTCGAGGAGCACCGCCTGCCGCACCCGCGGGTCGTCTCGCCGGTCGGCACGCAGCAGCTTGACCACGCAGCGGGTGCCGCGCGCCTCGTCCCAGGCGTCCCACGTCTCCAGCCGCCGGCCGTCGGCCAGCAGGGCGAGGGGGCGGTAGCCCGGCGGCAGGTCGCCCGTCGGCGTACGCCGGGTGGCGCGGGCGCTCACGTCGCCACCGCCCGGAGCCGCTCCCCGGTCCGGAGCGGGGCCTCGAGGGAGACCACCCGGTCCACGTGCTCGAGCACCACCGGGTCGTGGGTGAGGACGATGATCGTGCGGTCCCGCTCTCCCTGCGTCAGCGCCGCCATCAGCCGACGCGACGCATCCGCGTCGAGGCCCGTGGTGGGCTCGTCGAGCACGAGCACGCGTCCCGGGCGGAGCAGCGCGCGGGCGATGGCGAGCCGCTGGCGCTGCCCGCCGGAGAGGCTGCGGCCGCGCTGCCCGATGCGGGTCTCGTAGCCGCCCGGCAGGGCCTCGACGAAGTCGTGCGCGTCCGCCGCGCGGGCGGCCGCGCGGACCTCGGCGCGGGAGGCGTCGGGGCGCGCGAGGACGAGGTTGTCGTGGACGCTGGCGTCCAGCATCAGCTGCTCCTGGTGCACGACCGTCACGGCGTCGCGCACGGAGGCGGCGGTGTGGTCGGCGACGTCGTGGCCGTCGAGGGCCACGACCCCGGCGTCCGCCACGAGCTGACGCGTGAGCAGCCGGGCCAGCGACGTCTTGCCGGAGCCGCTGGGACCGACCAGTGCGACGACCTCGCCCGCGGCGACGTCGAGGGAGACCTCGTTCAGCGCCGGCCGACTGGTGCCGGGATAGGTCAGCGAGACACCGCGCACCGACACGGAGCCGCGGCCGGCGGGCAGCGGCGTGGCGCCCGGGCGGTCACCCCCGACGGGCTCGTCGAGGAGCTCGACCACGCGCTCCACCCCGGCGCTGGCCGAGTAGAGCGCCGGCACGAGGTCGGCCAGCGTGCGGACCGGGCCGAAGCACTGCAGCAGCAGCGCCAGGAACGCGAGCAACCCGCCGAGGGTGAGCCGGTCGGTCGCCAGCGCCCACACGCCCATCGTCACCACCAGCAGCACGCCGACCAGCTCGGCGAGGTCGACCAGCGGCAGGAAGACCGCACGGATGCGGCTGGCGGCGAGCTCGGCGCCGGCGATCGCGCGGTTGTGGCCGTCGTACGTCTTCACCGCGCGGTCCTCACGCCCGTAGGACTGCACCAGCGAGGCGTTGGCGAGTGCCTCCTCGGTGACGCTGCCGAGCGAGCCCCCGCGCCGACGCCGCTCGCGGGAGACGTCGCGGGTCAGGCGGGCGAAGCGGGTGGAGATCCACCAGAAGAGCGGCCCGACGACCAGCGAGGCGAGCGCGAGCTGCCACTGCATCCACAGCAGCGCGCCGGCGAAGACGACCAGCCGCACGAGCGCCCCGAGGCCCTCGCTGACGTGGGTGACCATGAAGCGCTCGACGGCGGCGACGTCGGACGTGAGGCGCGTGAGGGTGTCGCCGAGGCGGCGGCGGTCGTGCGTCGCCGCCGGCAGCGAGAGGACGTGGGAGAACACGTCGCGGCGCAGGTCGACGAGGAAGCGCTGCGAGACGTAGGTCGCGAGGTAGTCGTCGGCGCCCGAGACCAGCCCGCTCAGGAGGTTGAGCCCGATGTAGAGCAGCGCCAGCAGCAGGAGCGGCTCGAAGGCCGCCGGGACCAGCACGTCGTCGACCAGGCGCTGGTAGAGCAGAGCCTCGGCCACCGAGATCGCGGGAGCGGCCGCCAGCAGGAGCACCCCGAGGACCAGCCACCCGCGCAGGGGTCGCAGCCGCGGCCAGAACATCCGGGCGATGTCGATCAGGCGCAGCGACGCCGCCACGTCGACGAGGGCCGACTGCTCGGGCGCGGCGCGCAGGGCCGCGGCGAGGCGACTGCGTACGGACATCGGTGCTCCTGCGGTGGTGTGGTCGGGAACGAGCGGGACGGGCAGGCGGCCCCGGGGGTCGGGCCGCCCACCCGTCGTGGTGGTGCGTGGGTTCAGCTCGAGCGCGACCAGCTGCGGCTGCGGTTGCGACGGCGACGACGCCGGCGGCGGCGGCGACGTCCGTCGTTGCTCGAGTCGGAGCCGCCGCGACGGGCCTGGACGGCCGGTGCGAGGGCGGTGAGGATTCCGGAGCGGGCCATGGTGGCCTCCTTCGGTTTCGGTACCCGGGGTGTCCCGGCTGACGAGGAAGACTCTGGGCGCCGTCCATGACACGACCGTGAGGCGACGGTGAGAGCGCCCTCATCGAGCCGGCGGCGGCGCTACGGTCACCCCATGACCGCTCTGCCCATCGAGAGACGTGCGGTGGACGCCCTGCAGGCCCTCGTCCGCATCCCGACCGTCAGCGACCGCGACCCCGCGCGGGTCGACGCCGACGCCTTCGAGCAGCTCCTGGCCGAGCTCGTCCGCCAGTTCCCGCTGCTCCACGAGCGCCTCGAGGTGATCCGCGTCGGCACCCACGGCCTGCTCGCGCACTGGGCCGGCGCGAGCGCCGAGCGACCGGTCGTGCTGATGGCCCACCTCGACGTCGTGCCCGTCGACCCGGACGCGCCGTGGCAGCACGAGCCCTTCGGCGGCGAGGTGCACGACTCCCCCGTCGGACCTGCGATCTGGGGTCGCGGCACCCTCGACGACAAGGGCTGCGTCGTCGGCATCGGCACGGCGGTGGAGCAGCTGCTCGAGGCCGGTCACGTCCCGGCCCAGGACGTCTGGCTGTCCTTCGGCTGCGACGAGGAGGTCAGCGGCACGGCGGCGATCGAGGCGGTCGGCGTCCTGCGCGAGCGCGGCGTGACGCCGTGGCTGGTGCTCGACGAGGGCGGCGCGATCGCCGGGGGCGCGTTCCCGGGCGTCAAGGCCCCGCTCGGCGTCATCGGCGTGACCGAGAAGGGGACCACCTCGCTCGAGCTGGTCGCCGAGGGCCGCGGCGGGCACGCCTCGACACCCGCCCCGAACGGGCCGACGGCCCGCATCGCGCGGGCGATCCTGCGGGTCGAGAAGTCGCCGTTCCCCGCCTCCGCACCTGCGCCCACCCTCGAGCTCATGCGTCGCCTGGCGCCCCACGTCCCGCTCCCGCTGCGCCCGCTCCTGTCCCGTGCCGACCGGATGGCGCCGGTCGTCACCCGCGCCCTCCTCGCCGCCGGCCCCGAGGCCGCCGCCATGACGCGTACGACGGTCGCGACCACCACGCTCAGCGGGTCACCCGCCCTCAACGTGATCGCCTCGACGGCCAGGGCCGGACTCAACATCCGCGTGATGGTGGGCGACACCGTGGCCGGGGTGGTCGAGCACGTCCGCAGGGCCGTGGCCGACGACTCGATCCGCATCGAGGTCGTCGAGTCGGGCGAGCCCTCGCCGGTGTCCCCGATGGACGAGCCGTTCGAGCTGCTGGAGGACTGCATCGGCGCGGTCTTCCCCGACGCGGTCGCGACGCCCTACGTGATGATGGCGGCCACCGACTCGCGCCACTTCACCGCGATCAGCGAGCACGTCTACCGCTTCGCGCCCTTCCGGATGACGAAGGCGCAGCGCGAGGCCATCCACTCCTACGACGAGCACCTCGGCGTGGCCGACCTGCTCGACGGCGTCCGCTGGTACGCACTGCTGATCGAGAGGCTCCCGAGATGACGACCACCCGGCCCCCGGCCCAGACCGCCGCGAGGAGCCTGGCGGCCATCGTCGGCTTCCTCGTCCTCGTCGAGGTCGCCAGCGGGATCCTGCAGGGCTACTACACGCCGATCTACCCGCAGATCGCCGAGCACCTCTCGATCAGCGAGGGCGACATCAACTGGTTCGAGGCGGCACAGCTGATCGTCAGCGCGCTGTGCATCCCGCTCCTGGCGCGGCTCGGCGACCTCATCGGGCACAAGAGCGTGCTGCTGATCTCGACCGCCGTGACCGCCCTCGGGTCGTGGTGGCTGGCCTTCGCCCCCGACTTCACCACCTTCCTCATCGGCTGGGCGATCCAGGGCGCGTACGTCGTGTGGCTGCCGCTGGAGATCGCGATCATCCACCGCCGCACGCGCGACTCGGGCCGCCAGCAGCTGCTGACCCGGCGCGGTGCGGCGATCCTGGTCGGGGCGCTCGAGCTCGCCGTCATCATCGGCGCGGTGACCAGCGGCGTGCTCGTCGAGTCGCTCGACATGAACGTCCTGCTCGCCATGCCCGCGATCGTCGTGACCGCGGTCTTCTTCGTCATCCTCGTCGGCGTCGAGCAGGCGCCCGGCGACGACACCGGCGGCATCGACTGGACCGGCCTGACGCTCATCACCGTCGCCCTCGGCGTGCTGATGGGCGGCCTGGTCTGGCTGCGCCTCGACGGTGCCGGCTCGCTCCTCGGCTGGTCGACGATCGCGCTGTCCACCGTGGTCTTCGCGGCCTTCTGGCGCTTCGAGCTGCAACACCCCGAGCCCATCGTCGACGTACGCCTCCTCTCCAGCCCGGCCCAGTGGCCGGTGCAGGTGACGGCCTTCCTCTTCGGCATCCCCGTCCTCGGCGGCCAGATCCCCCTGTCGACCTACGCCCAGGCCGACCCTGTCGAGCGCGGTTACGGCCTCGGCGCGGAGCCCGCCTTCATCTCCACCCTCATCGGGCTCTACGTCGTGACGCGGGCGATCGGCGCGTTCACCCTGCCGCTGACGACGCGGCTCCTGGGCGGCGTACGCCGTGCGCTGGTCGTCGCGTGCTGCCTCGTCGGGCTGGGCTACCTGCTGTGGCTGCCCTTCAACACCGAGACGTGGCAGGCGCTGGTCAACATGGGCATCGCCGGCCTCGGGTCGGGCGCGCTGGTCGCGGCCCTGCCCGCCGCGGCGGCGGCCGCCGCGCCCCCGGAGCGCACCGGCATCGCGACCGGCATGACCAACGGCACCAAGACCGTCGGCGGCGCGATCGCCTCCGCGGTCTTCGCGATCGCCCTCACGGCGACCGGCTCGCTCGACGCGACCGCCGAGGAGGTGGCGCCGTTCAGCGGCTACCTCACCGTCTGGGCGGTCTGCGCCGGCGCGTCCTTCCTCGCCGCGCTCGCGCTGCTGGCCGCGCCGAAGCACGCCTTCAGCGACGCGCCCGGGCCGTCTGCGGTCGACTAGCGGAAGGCCGCAGCACTAGATTCGCCGCCATGACTCGGGGGAATCGGGCGCGCCTGGCCGCGCTCACGACGGCACTGCTCACCCTTCCGCTGCTCGCCGGACTGCCGGCCCTGGCCGCGGACCGTACGCCCACCGTCGCGGTCGTGGCAGCGGACGACCGGGCCGCGGAGCGTGCACCCACCCGGCTGCCGGGCGGCGGACGGACGGTCTTCGGCAAGAAGCGCTTCCTCACCGCCTACTACGGCACGGCAGGCACCGGCGTGCTCGGCGTCCTCGGGGAGACCGACCCCGACCGTGCGTTCCGTCGGATCGTGCGCGCCGGCAAGCCGTTCCTCCAGCGCGGCGAGCGGCTCCAGCCGGTCTACGAGCTCATCGTCACCGTGGCCGACGGCGCGGACTTCCCCGGCACCGACGGGGACCACGCGCACGACGTCCTGCACAGCCGGGTGCAGTCCTACATCGACGCCGCCCGCCGCCACGGCGTGCTCCTGCTGCTCGACCTCCAGCCCGGCCGCACCGACTTCCTCGCCACCGCCAAGCGCTGGGAGTGGGCGCTCGAGGACCCGTGGGTCGGGCTGGCACTCGACCCCGAGTGGCGGGTCGGGCCGGGCGAGTTCCCGGGGCAGACGATCGGTTCGGTCTCGGCGCGCGAGATCAACCGCACCGCCGGCTGGCTCGCACGACTGACCCGCGACAACGGGCTGCCGGAGAAGCTCTTCGTCATCCACCAGTTCACCGACGGCATGGTCCCCGACATCCGCAAGGTGCGCCGGCGCGAGGGGCTGGCGATGGTGCAGCACGTCGACGGGTTCGGCAGCCCGGCCGACAAGCTCGCGACCTACCGCAACGTCGCAGTGCCGCGGAAGTTCACGATGGGCTTCAAGGTCTTCTACGACGAGGACGTCCCGCGCATGCGCCCGAAGCAGGTGCGGCGTGCACTGCCGGACGTGCGGTTCGTGTCCTACCAGTGAGACACCTCGACCGAGGCCGGATGCTGGTCCGCCCCCTCTAGGCTGGTCCGCACGGAGGTGACCGTGATGCCAGAGCACGACGAGTCCCCGGAGCGGTCCGGGGTCGAGCCCCCACGTCGCGGACCCGAGCGTGACGAGCGCACCGGTCGCTCGGCGGCCGCGGCGCGGATCGCCCACCAGGCCACCTGGGTCGAGCAGCAGCTGCGCGTGGCGATGGAGCGCGGGGACTTCGACGACCTGCCCGGGGCCGGCAAGCCGATCGAGGACCTCGGCGTGGAGCACGACCCGGACTGGTGGGTCAAGAAGCTCGTCGAGCGCGAGCAGATCGCCCTCCTCCCTCCCGCACTGGCGATCCGCAAGGAGGACGCCGAGCTCGACGGCCGGCTCGACCGGATCAACGTCGAGTCCGAGGTGCGCCGCGAGGTCGAGGAGTTCAACTCCCACGTGCGTCGGGCGCTCTACACCCCGCCCGTCGGCCCCTCCGGTCCTCCGGTCATCACCCGCCAGCGCGACGTCGACGCCGAGGTCGAGGCGTGGCGCGAGCGGCGTACGGCCCGCATCGAGGCCCAGCGCGCGGCCCGGGCGGCCGCCCCGCCCGAGCCGACGAAGCGGCGGTGGTGGCGGCGCGGCCGCTGACCTCGAGCCCTCCGGGTCAGTCCCAGTCGAGCCCGCCGCGGCGCCACTCGTAGGCGTAGGCGATGGACAGGTTGAGGATGAAGAGGACGGTGGCCAGGTAGCCGAACGTGCCGAGCTGGTCGAAGTGGACCGCCCACGGCACGAGGAACATGATCTCGACGTCGAAGATGATGAAGGTCATCGCGACGGTGTAGTAGCGCACGGGGATGGTGCGGTTGTTGCGGCCGGGGTCGGAGACGGGTTGGATCCCGCACTCGTAGGAGTCGAGACGCGCCCTGTTGTAGCGCTTCGGGCCGACCACCGAGCTCATCAGCACCGACCCGACCGCGAACAGGCCGGCGATCGCGGACAGCACGACGACGGGAAGGTAGAGCTCCACTGGTCGCTCCTCGAGTCGGGGACGCGTGCCCCAGTCATAGCAGCGCGCACCAAGTCGCTCACCGAGACATGCGTCATATCCACGCCGCCGCGGGCGGCGGTAGTTTGCGCCCCATGACCCGCCCCGCCAAGGACTTCTTCGCCCCGCTCGCCGTCGGTGCACCCGCACCGCTGCGCGAGATCCCCGCCCGGCCGAGCCGCGCCATCCACTTCTTCGACCCCGGCAACGAGAAGATGGCCGCCAAGGTCCCCGACATGGTCGGCTCCGTCGACGTGCTGCTCGGCAACCTCGAGGACGCGGTCAAGGCCGAAAACAAGGAGAAGTCGCGCCAGGGCCTCGTCGACATCGCGAGGGCCACCGACTTCGGTCCCACCCAGCTCTGGACGCGGGTCAACTCCCTCGACAGCCCGTGGGGCCTCGACGACCTGGTCACCCTGGTGACCGAGGTCGGCGACAAGCTCGACGTGATCATGGTGCCGAAGGTGCAGGGCGCCGAGGACATCCACTACGTCGACCGCCTGCTCGCCCAGCTCGAGGCGAAGGCGGGCCTCGACCGGCCGATCCTCGTGCACGCGATCCTCGAGACCGCGCGGGGCGTGGCCAACGTCGAGGAGATCTGCGGCGCCAGCCCGCGCATGCAGGGCCTGTCGCTCGGCCCCGCCGACCTGGCGGCGGACCGTCGGATGAAGACCACGCGCGTCGGCGGCGGCCACCCCGGCTACCTCGTGCGCCAGGACCCGACGCGCGACGACCTCGGCGTGCCGCAGTACGACGCCGAGCGGACGACGTACCAGCAGGACCTGTGGCACTACACGATCGCCCGCATGGTCGACGCGTGCGCGATGCACGGGATCTACCCCTACTACGGGCCGTTCGGGGACATCAAGGACGTGCAGGCGTGCGAGGACCAGTTCCGCAACGCGTTCCTGCTCGGCTGTGTCGGCGCGTGGTCGCTCCACCCGGTGCAGATCGCCGTCGCGAACAAGGTCTTCTCCCCCAGCGTCGAGGACGTCACCCACGCCCGCCGCGTCATCGCCGCGATGGGCGACGGCACCGGTGCGGTGATGATCGACGGCAAGATGGAGGACGACGCCTCGGTCAAGCAGTGCCAGGTGATGGTCGCGCTGGCCGACGAGCTCGCCGCGATCGATCCCGAGCTGAAGAAGCAGTACGACGCCATCGAGCTGGAGGCCTGACATGAGTCGCCAGGAAATGACATTCACCCCGCTCCGCTCCGTGCTCTACATGCCCGGCTCCAACGAGCGGGCGCTGGAGAAGGCGAAGACGATCGCGTGCGACGGCCTGATCCTCGACCTCGAGGACGCCGTCTCCCCCGACGCCAAGCCCGCCGCCCGTGACGCCGCAGCCGCAGCGGCCGCGAGCGGTGACTACGGCCGGCGTACGGTCACCATCCGCGTCAACGGCCTCGGCACCCAGTGGCACGACGACGACATCGTGGCAGCCAGCCAGGCCGGACCGGCCGCGATCGTGGTGCCCAAGGTCGGCAGCGCCGCCGAGGTCCAGCAGCTCGTCGCCGCGATGGAGGCGGCCGGCGCCCCGGACCACACGAAGCTGTGGGCGATGGTCGAGACGCCCGGCGCGATCCTCGACGCCCTCGCGATCGCCCGCGCGTCGGAGCGCCTCGGCGCCTTCGTGCTCGGCACCAACGACCTCGTCAAGGAGCTGTACGCCGAGCACGTTCCGGGCCGGGCCCCGATCCTGCCCAGCCTGCACACCGCGCTCCTGGCCGGGCGTGCGGCCGGCATCGCCGTGATCGACGGCGTCTACAACGACGTCAAGGACACCGACGGCTTCCTCGCCGAGTGCGAGCAGGGCCGCCAGATGGGCTTCGACGGCAAGACGCTCATCCACCCCGGCCAGGTCGAGGGCGCCAACGCCGCCTTCGCCCCCAGCGACCGGGCGGTCGAGGACGCGCACGGCCTCATCGCGGCCTGGGAGGACGGCAAGGGGGCAGGTGTGGTCACCTACAACGGCAAGATGGTCGAGAACCTGCACGTCGAGTCGGCCCGTCGCACGCTCGCCATCGACGAGGCCGTCCGGGCGCTGGCCGCGGGCTGAGCCGCTCCCACCCCTACGGGCGGACCGACTTTCCTTTTGCGGGTCCCGACGCCACAGTGGTTCGGCCGCCCACAAGGGGCTGCTTACAAGGAGGCGAAAACATGATTGTCCTCGGACTGATCCTGCTCATCCTCGGGCTGCTGCTGCCCCAGAGCATCCTGACCACCATCGGCCTGATCCTGATCGTGGTCGGCCTGGTGCTCAACTTCGTCCCGATCGGCGGCTCGAGCCGGCGCGTCTGGTAGTTCCACCAGCCAGTCACGGACCCCGGTCGCCGCTCGGCGACCGGGGTCCGCTGCGTCTGCCTCAGGGCGGTGGTCAAACAGCGTGCGTCGGCCTACCGTCACACGATGACCACCCGCCCGCTCCTCGGCTCGCTCCTCGCAGCCGTCGCCCTCGTCACGACCGGCCTCGCCGGCCCTGCTCCCGCCGCACCGACCCGCGTCCTCGACGGCCTCGGCGACTCGTACGCCTCCGGCTACGGCGTCGCGCCGTCCTTCACCACGCCGTGCGGACGTTCCGACGCAGCCATGGCACCGGCGATCGACGGGCGGATACGACTGGTGCTCGACGACTTCGTGGCGTGCGCGGGCGCGAGGACGACCGACCTCGTCCCGCAGGGCCAGATCGCCGCGCTCGACGCCGACACCGACGTGGTGACGCTGTCGATCGGCGGCAACGACATCGGCTGGTCGCAGTCGGTCGTGGCCTGCCTCGGCGGCAGCGACGCCCAGTGCGCCGGCGCGCTCGCCGTCACCCGGGGCCGCGTCACCGGCCAGCTGCCCGCGCTGCTCGATGCGGTCTACGACCGGATCGACGAGGCGGCCCCCGACGCACACGTCCACGTCACGGGCTACCCGCGCCTGTTCTCCCCCGCCTACGGGGCGGTGCTGGCCGCCTCACCTGCCGAGCAGGAGGCCCTCAACGAGGGTGCCGACCTGCTCAACGCGACGGTCCGCGCGGCTGCCGAGGCGCACGGCTACACCTTCGTCGACGTGACGAAGCGGTTCCTCGACCACGGCGTCAACGCCCCGGAGCCCTGGCTCCTCGGTCCGACGAGCCCCGGCTCGTTCCACCCGAACGCGCGCGGCTACGAGGCGTACGCCGCTGCGGTGACCGCCGCGATCAGGCCCTCCGACCTGCGGTGAGCCTCAGGCGCTCTCGCCGCGACGGAAGCGGTCGCCGAGCCACGTGCTCGCCGAGCCGACCCAGCCGGCGAGGTCGTGGACGAGGCGGCCGAGGGTGTCCTGCGTGCGCTCGAAGGTGACGGCGTAGCTCGCGGCCGCCTCCTGCGCGGCCTCGCTGACCGAGGCCTCGTCGTCGTCGGCGCGGCGCGGGTAGGTGCCACCGAGGATCGCGGTGTAGGCGCCGGAGTCGATCCAGCGACGGAGCTCGGTGGCCCGGACGACGGCGAAGGGGTGCGACTGCTGCTGCAGCAGCGAGAGCTTGATGAGCGACTCGCGGACGTCGCCGCCCTCGTCGTACTCCGCGCCCTGGGAGAGGAACGACGTCACGTCGAGCTCGTCGAGGGTGCCGCCGCTGGCGAGCTTCATGTGGGTGCGCAGTGCCGCGGTCGGGTCCTGCGCGGCGAGCAGCCCGGCGCGGTCGGCCGACAGCTCGGCCTTGCGCGACCACTCGAGCAGCCCGACGGTGACCATGCGGATGCCGATGGCGCCGCCGGGGATGGCGTTGAGCAGGCCGCCGAGGCCGAGCAGGCGCATCAGGAGCGTGCGGTAGACGGCGTGCCCGCTGATCGCGTGGCCGAGCTCGTGGCCGATGACGAAGCGCAGCTCGTCGTCGTCGAGGTGGTGCACCAGGCCCGAGGACAGCACGATGATCGGGCGGTCCATGCCGACGGTGATCGCGGTCAGCGTCGGGTCCGCCTGGACGTACATCTCCGGCAGGTCCGTGGCGTCGAGGCTGCGGCCGACCTCGGCCAGCAGCCGGTGCAGCCGCGCGAACTGCCGCTCGTCGACCCGCACCGCGGAGCCGAGCAGCGTCAGGCGCCACGCCCGCTCGCGGAAGACCCCCGACATGGTCTTGAGCAGCACGTCGAAGCCCTTGAGCTTGCGCAGCGCGACCAGTGCGCCCTTGTCGGCGGGGTGCTCCCACGCCCGCGAGCTGATGTCCGTCAGCACGACGCGCGAGCGCGCCGGCTTCTTCTCCCCCGATGCCATGGAGGGATCCTGACGTACGACGGCGCGAAAGTCAGCGGTTCGAAAGTCTTGGGTTGGGGCCGGCCGCCACGACCGCCGCACGTGCGGCGGCCTCGATCTCCTCACGCCGACGAGCCCAGAAGGAGGCGTCGGGCCCGTCGGCGGCCATGGCCTCCGCGTCGGTCCCGACCGCTCCGTCGAGCCCCTCGCGCAGGATGTCGGCGTGCCCGGCGTGCCGGCTGGTCTCGGCGAGCAGGTGGGTGAGGACGTTGAAGAGCGGCACCTCGGCGTCCCCCCACCACTCCACGCGGCCGGTGCTGTCGAGGTCGAGCGCCTCCACGGTCGCGTCGCCGTGCGCCCAGACCCGGCGGTAGCGGTCGACCACGTCGGCCCGCGACTCCAGCTGGGTCGCCCAGCTGTCGGCGTACTGCTCCGCCTCGTCGTCCCACCGCGGCAGGGGCTCCGGGAAGGGGCGGTCGAAGACCTCTCCGAGGTAGCGCGCCTCCCACGTCGCGAGGTGCTTGACCAGGCCGAGGAGGTTGGTCCCCGTGGCGGTCAGGGGGCGGCGTACGTCGTACTCGGAGAGCCCGTCGAGCTTGGCGAGCACCGCCTCGCGCTCGTGCTGGAGGTAGGCGTGGAGGTTGGCCTTGGCGGCGTCGGCGTCCATGGACGACACCCTGCCACCACCGCTCCTCAGCCCTCGGCCATCGGGATCCGTACGCCGCGCTCGTGCGCGACCTCGGCCGCACGGTCGTAGCCCGCATCGACGTGGCGGATCACGCCCATGCCCGGGTCGTTGGTCAGCACCCGCTCGATCTTCTCCGCCGCGAGCGCGGTGCCGTCGGCGACCGTGACCTGGCCGGCGTGGAGCGAGCGACCGATGCCGACGCCGCCTCCGTGGTGGAACGACACCCACGTCGCGCCGGACGCGGTGTTGACCAGCGCGTTGAGGATCGCCCAGTCGGCGATGGCATCGGAGCCGTCGAGCATCGCCTCGGTCTCGCGGTAGGGCGAGGCGACCGAGCCGCAGTCGAGGTGGTCGCGGCCGATGACGATCGGGGCCTTCAGCTCGCCGCTGGCGACCATCTCGTTGAACTTCAGCCCGGCGCGGTGGCGGTCGCCGTAGCCGAGCCAGCAGATCCGGGCCGGCAGGCCCTGGAACTGCACGCGCTCGGCGGCCATGTCGAGCCACTTGTGCAGGCGGGCGTACTCCGGCTTCTCGTCGGCCGGGAAGAGCTCCTTGATGGCGCGGTCGGTGGCGGCGATGTCCGCGGGGTCGCCGGACAGCGCCGCCCAGCGGAACGGGCCCTTGCCCTCGCAGAACAGCGGACGGATGTAGGCCGGGACGAAGCCGGGGAACTCGAACGCCCGGTCGTAGCCGCCCTTGCGGGCCTCGTCGCGGATCGAGTTGCCGTAGTCGAAGACCTCGGCGCCGGCGTCCTGGAACTCCACCATCGCCCGCACGTGCGTGGCCATGGACTCCTGCGCGCGCTTGGTGAAGCCGCGCGGATCCTCGGTCCGCTCGCGCTCCCAGTCGTCGTACGCCGTCCCGGCGGGGAGGTAGAAGAGCGGGTCGTGCGCGGAGGTCTGGTCGGTGACGACGTCGACCAGCGGGCTGTCGCCCGCCTCGCCACGGGCGAGGTGGCGCTCCAGCAGCTCGGGCAGCACCTCGGCGGCGTTGCCGAGCAGGCCGATCGACAGGCCCCGGCGCTCGTCGCGGGCCTCCAGCGCGAGCTCGATCGCGTGGTCGAGGTCGCGGGCCTGGACGTCGAGGTAGCGGGTCTCGAGGCGGCGGTCGATGCGGTGCTGGTCGCACTCGACGCAGATCGCCACCCCGTCGTTCATCGTCACCGCGAGCGGCTGCGCGCCGCCCATGCCGCCCAGGCCGGCGGTGACGGTGATGGTGCCGGCGAGCGACCCGCCGAAGCGCAGGTCGGCGATCGCGGCGAAGGTCTCGAAGGTGCCCTGGAGGATCCCCTGCGTGCCGATGTAGATCCACGAGCCGGCCGTCATCTGGCCGTACATCGTCAGCCCGAGGTCCTCGAGCCGGCGGAACTCCTCCCAGTCGGCCCAGTCGCCGACGAGGTTGGAGTTGGCGATCAGCACCCGCGGCGCCCACGCGTGGGTGCGCATCACGCCGACGGGCTTCCCGGACTGCACGAGGAGCGTCTCGTCGTCCTCGAGGTCGCGCAGCGAGCGGACGATGGCGTCGTACGCCTCCCAGCTGCGCGCCGCCTTGCCGGTGCCGCCGTAGACGACGAGGTCCTCGGGGCGCTCGGCGTTGTCGGGGTCGAGGTTGTTCATCAGCATCCGCAGCGGCGCCTCGGTCTGCCACGACTTCGCGGTCAGCTCGGTGCCGGTGGCGGCGTGGATGGGCAGACGTTCGTTCACTGGAGTTCTCCGATCACGGACTCGGCGGCGGCGAGGACCGCGCCGGACTGGACGAGGCCGACGGCGGCCTCGATCTCGGGCGAGAGGTGGCGGTCGGGCCCCGGGCCCTGGATGCCCGAGGACCGCAGGAGCTCGACGACCGCCGCGGTGGCGGGCGAGGGGGTCAGCGGCGCACGCAGGTCGAGCGCGCGGGCGGCGGTGAGCACCTCGACGGCGACCACGCGCGAGAGGCCGTCGACCGAGCGGCGCAGCTTGCGCGCGGCGTTCCAGCCCATCGAGACGTGGTCCTCCTGCATGGCGCTGGAGGGGATGGAGTCGACGGATGCCGGCACCGCCAGCCGCTTGAGCTCGGAGACGATCGAGGCCTGGGTGTACTGCGCGATCATGTGGCCGCTGTCGACGCCGGGGTCGTCGGCGAGGAAGGGCGGAAGCCCGTGGCTGCGCGCACGGTCCAGGAAGCGGTCCGTACGCCGCTCGCTGATCGAGGCCACGTCGGCGGCGACGATCGCGAGGAAGTCGAGGACGTAGCCGACCGGGGCGCCGTGGAAGTTGCCGTTGGACTCCACGCTGTCGCCCATGACCACCGGGTTGTCGACCGCACTGGCCAGCTCGCGCCCGGCCACCACGGCGGCGTGCTCGACGGTGTCGCGGGCCGCACCGTGCACCTGCGGCGAGCAGCGCAGGGAGTAGGCGTCCTGCACCCGGTTGCAGTCACCTGTCCGGTGGGACGCGACGATCGCCGAGTCCGCCATCAGCGCGGTGAGGTTCGCCGCCGACAACGCCTGGCCGGGGTGCGGCCGGATGGCCTGCAGCTCCGGGGCGAAGACCCGGTCGGTGCCGAGCTGGCCCTCGACGCTCATCGCAGCCGCCACGTCGGCGGTGCGCAGCAGCATCCGCAGGTCGGTGATCGCCATGACGAGCATCCCGAGCATGCCGTCGGTGCCGTTGATGAGGGCCAGGCCCTCCTTGGCCGCGAGCTCGACCGGGGCGAGCCCGGCGGCGGCGAGCGCGTCGGCGGCCGGCACCAGGGTGCCCGACGCGTCGCGCACCTCACCCTCCCCCATCAGCGCCAGCGCGCAGTGCGACAGCGGCGCGAGGTCGCCGGAGCACCCGAGCGAGCCGTACTCCCGCACGACCGGCGTGATGCCGTGGGTGAGCAGGTCGGCCAGCAGCTGCGCGGTCCCACGGCGTACGCCGGTGCGTCCCGTCGCCAGCGTCGAGAGCCGCAGCAGCATCAGCGCCCGGACGACCTCCCGCTCGACCTCCGGCCCGGAGCCGGCGGCGTGCGAGCGGACGAGCGAGCGCTGGAGCTGGGCGCGCATCTCGGTCGGGATGTGGCGGGTGGCGAGGGCGCCGAAGCCGGTGCTGACGCCGTACGTCGGCGTCTCCCCCGCAGCGAGCGCCTCGACGACGTCGCGGGCGCGATCGACTGCTGCGAGCGCCTCGCTGGTGAGCTCGACGGTGGCCCCGTCGCGGGCGACCCGCACGAGGTCCTCGAAGGAGACGGGACCGACCCCGACCTGGATGTTCTGCATGCCTGCCATCAAACTCCGGGCGGGCGGTCGCGAACACCCGGCCGAAGGCCCGGGCGTCTCGGATCCCAGACTCCCCGGCGGTCGACGGCCCGTCGACGGCCCCACCCGTACGGATGACGTCCACGAGCGCGCACCCGCGAGGTGTGCCACGGTGAACGACGGGTTGACCCGTCCGGGGTCGCCGGAGGAGGAGGAACGCCATGGGAACGACCGGTTGGATCATCGTCGTGGTCGTCGTCCTGGTCGCGGTGGCGCTCGCCGCCTGGCTGGTGACGCAGCAGCGGAAGAAGAAGCAGCACCAGCACGCCGAGCACCTGCGGGAGGAGGCGCGCGCGCACGCGTCGGAGATCCCCGAGGCGCAGGTGCGTGCCCAGGAGACCGCCGCACAGGCCGAGCGGGCGCGCATCGAGGCGGAGCGCGCCCAGCAGCAGGCGCGCGAGGCCGAGGTCGCGGCCACGCAGCAGCAGGCCGTCACCGAGGACAAGCTGCGGACCGCCGACGCCGTCGACCCGCGCGTCGACACCTCGTCGCCGGACCACACCCCGGACGCGAGCACGGACGCCAGCACGGACCCGTCAGACGGATCGGCGCGACACCGCGGTGACGCCGGGGAGACACCCCGCACCTGACGCGAGGTGCCAGACTGGTGCTCCGTCGTCGTCGTGAAGAAGGAAGACCGTGACCACGTTCATCGTCATCGCCGTCATCGTCCTGGTCGTGCTGGTCGTGGCGTTCGTCGTGATCCAGCGCAAGAACCGCGAGGCCAACATCGAGCGCGCCGACCAACTGCGCACGAAGGCGGCCACCGAGGCGCAGGCCACGATCGCACCCGCTCAGGACCGGGCGGTGACCGCTGAGGCGGAGGCCGCCGAGGCACGCGCCATCGCCGAGAAGGCCGAGGCGGAGGCGGAGGCCGCCCGGCTCGAGGCCCAGCAGGTCGAGGCCTCCCACGAGGCCCAGGTCCGTGCTGCCGACCGTCTCGACCCGCGCGTCGACCACAAGGCCGACGACTACTCACCCCAGGTCGCCGGCACCGTCGACCAGCAGCCGACGCCGCCGGCAGAGGTGAACGCCGGGCCCCCCGCCGAGCCGGCCGCCACGGAGCAGCCGGCGGCCACCGAGACCTCCACCGCCCCCGGCCTCCCGCGCCGCACCCCGGGCGCGCAGGAGATGCCGGGCAAGCCGATCGAGACCGACGGCTCCGGCGGCTGGTTCACCCGCAAGGACGGCGACCAGTCCTGACGAGGCTCCGGTCCGAGCCGATCCGCCGGTGAGCCAGGTCCCCGCCGCCACCCGCACGCTGCGGGTGCTGCGGTTCCTCGCGACCCAGGCGGACCCGGTCCCGCTCGACCGGATCGTGCGCGCCTGCGACCTCCCCCGCAGCACGGCCTACCACCTGCTCAACGCGATGATCGACGAGGGCTTCGTCGTGCACCTGCCCGACGAGCACCGCTACGGCCTCGGCGTGGCCGCCTTCGAGGTCGGCAGCGGCTTCACCCGCCAGGAGCCGCTGGCCCGGCTCGCGCGACGCCCGCTCGCCGAGCTGGTCGACCGGACCGGCCACGGGGCGCACCTCGCGGTCCTCCACGGACGCGACGTGCTCTACGTCGTCGAGGAGCGCGCCCCCGGGCGTCCGCCCCTGGTCACCGACGTCGGCGTACGCCTTCCCGCCCACCTCACCGCCTCCGGCCGCACCATCCTCGCCGCGCTCCCGGCCAGCCAGGTGCGTGCGCTCTACCCCGACCGCAGCGCCTTCGTCGACCGGCACGGCTCGGGGCCGACGTCCCTCAGCGCCCTGCGCACCCTCCTCACCGAGACCCGCCAGCGCGGGCACGCCACCGAGGACGGCGAGGTGACTCCGGGCCTGCGGAGCGTCGCGGTGGCGGTGCTCGACCACAACGCACACCCGGTCGCGGGCGTGGCGGTGACCTTCCCGAGCGACGAGGGTGCCGACGTGGCCGACATCGCCGCGGCCGTCGCGACGACCGCCTCCCGCCTGAGCCGACGCGTCAGCGGCCCGGCCTCGCGCTCCTCGTGACGTAGCCCATGACGGGGGCGGCTCGTTGAGCCCGCGACGACAAGGAGCCGCCGTGACCTCGACCCCCCGCCCTGTGCAGCGCATCGTGATCTCCGTCCTCGCAGCGGGCGGCCTGGTGGTGGGCGGCGCGCTCGTCGCGACCCCGAGTGGCCCCGGCGCGCCCAGCCTGCCGTCGACGTACGACGCCCAGGCCCGTGAGCGTGCGGCGGTCGCCGCCGAGGCGCAGCCGCACACGCACGCGGCGGATGGCGTGGAGACGATCGGCGACGGCTCGGTCGACGACGGACACGGCCACGTGCACGACCCGGCGACGAAGAACGCGATCAGCCGCTCGGGAGAGGCGGCGAGCGCCCCCGACCCGACGACGTCGCGTCAGCGCGCCGCGAGCCGCGAGCAGGTCGCACGCCAGCGCACCCAGCGCGAACCGCGCCTGGTGGGCGTCCCGCTGCGCACCCCGCGCCGAGTCGTGCCGGAGAGCCGCTACGCCATGGCGGGCGGCTGCTACCGCCTCGGTGGCCGGCCGCTGACCTTCCAGGCGACCGGCCTGGGCACCTACCTCCTCTACGCCACCGACCGCACCTTCCTCGCTGCGTCCGGCTCGGGCACCACCTGGGCGGGCGCTCCCTCTCCCGCGGCCGACTGGACCGTACGTCGCACCCGCACCGGCCGCTTCACCTTCGCCCTCGCCGACGGTCGCGGCCTGCGGCGCACGTCCGGTGCGTTGACCACCGGCGCCGCCGAGCCGCTGCGCCTGCGCCGCACGAGCGGCTGCACGGCCTTCCCCGAGGTCGGGACCAACGTCGACGGACGCCCGTTCGGCGGGGTGACGCCGTTCCAGGAGGTGCGCGGCTGGGCCGACCCGCACGTCCACGGCCAGACCCACGAGTTCCTCGGCGGCCGCGTCATCTGCAGTCCGCCGTTCCACCGCTACGGCGCTCCGGCCGCACTCGTCGACTGCCCCGACCACCAGCTCGCCGACGGCCGCGGGGCGCTGCTCGAGGACGTGCTGGCCGAGAAGACCCCCGGCACGGGCCACGACCCGGTGGGGTGGCCGACCTTCTCCTACTGGCCCAACCCGCACTCGCTGACCCACCAGCAGGTCTACTACAGGTGGCTGGAGCGCTCGTGGCGCGCGGGCCTGCGCCTGCACACCAGCCTGCTGACCGAGAACCACGTCCTGTGCACGGTCTACCCGCTGAAGAAGAACTCGTGCGACGACCGCGACGCCGTACGGCTCCAGGCGCAGCGGATGCGGGAGATGCAGGACTACATCGACGCCCAGCACGGCGGTCCCGGCCGGGGGTGGTACCGCATCGTCACCGACCCGTTCGAGGCGCGCCGGGTCATCAACCAGGGCAAGCTGGCCGTGGTGATGGGCATGGAGACCTCGGTGCCGCTGGGGTGCAACGTCCAGCTCGGCCGTCCGACGTGCACCGAGGAGCAGATGCTCACCGAGCTCACCGAGATGCGCCGGCTCGGGGTCAGCCAGATGGAGCTGACGAACAAGTTCGACAACGCCTTCACCGGAGTGGCCGGCGACGCCGGCACCACCGGCACGCTCACCAACGGTGCGAACTTCCTCAGCACCGGCTCGTTCCTGCGGATGGAGCAGTGCCCGGGGTCCTACCCCGCGGGCACCGAGGACCGCCTCCAGTCCCCGAACCTCGGCGACCTGACCGGCGGCACGCCGTCGACGCCGGAGCAGGACGCGATCTTCGGGGCGATCTGGAAGCTCTTCGGCGACACCGGGATCCAGCCGGCCCCGCTCTACCCCGCCGGCCCGCACTGCAACCGGCTCGGGCTGAGCCCGCTCGGCGAGCGGCTGCTGTCGGCGATGATCGACCAGAAGATCCTCTTCGACCCCGACCACATGAGCGTCGCCGGGCGCAACGCCGCGCTCGACTACCTCGAGCGGCAGCAGGCCGCCGGCCGCCCGGTCGGCGTGGTGTCCTCCCACTCCTGGTCGACGCCGGACGCCTACCCGCGGATCTACCGCCTGGGCGGCTTCGTCGCCCCCTACGCCGGCGACTCGACCGGCTTCGTCGAGAAGTGGCGCCAGCACCTCGGCTGGACCGACCGCCGGTTCTACTTCGGCTTCGGGTTCGGCTCGGACATGAACGGCTTCGGCGCCCAGGGCGATCCCCGCGGGGCCGACGCGCCCGCCCCGGTGACGTACCCCTTCACCGGCCTCGGTGGCGTCCGCGTCGACCGGCAACGCAGCGGGGAGCGGGTCTACGACATCAACACCGACGGGGTGTCCCACTACGGCCTGTACGCCGACTGGGTGGAGGACGCCGAGCACGTGGCGGGCGCCGACGGGGCCGCCCTCGGCACCGACCTCGCGCGCGGCGCGGAGGCCTACCTCCAGACCTGGGAGCGCGCGTGGGGCCTGGCGCCCGACTCGTGCCGCAACCCGGGGCTGCGGCGCTCGGTGCGTGCCTTCACCCGCGCCGCCGACACCGGCCTGCGGGCCCGCGCGCTCATGCAGCGCGTCGGCCAGCCGTGGCAGCGGCTGGGCCGCACGTTCACCTACTGCGCGAAGGAGCCCGGGAAGCAGCGGGTCCTGATGACCGTGCGGCTCTCACGCGGCGGGAGGGTGGAGGCCGTACGCCGGGCCTGAGGACGGTCACGAGGCGCCGGGCGCGAGCTCGTTGGTGACCCCGTGCCTGTCCGCGAGGTCCTCCGGCGAGACGGTCATCTCGAAGACGCCCGGCTCGACGGTGTCGGCGCCCAAGGCCGCGGCCTGATCGGCGTCGTCGATGAGGAGGAGCACCCGGGCGCCGGCGGGCCCGGAGGAGAGGATCCGGACCGGTACGCCCTGCCAGGTCGCCGTGAGCACCACCTCGAAGAGCTCGCACTCGGACGCCGGGACGGCCGCGACCCAGGTCTGCGGACGGACCTGCTCCCAGCCCTCGGGGCCGGTCTCGCCGCGCATGCTGAGGAGGACGCTGTCGCCGACGACGTCGGCCGCGAGCTCCGACCCGCGCCACCGCGCACGCGGACCGACGAGCGGGCTCCACGGACGCCAGCCCTTCGCCCCACGCCACCCGCGGGCGACGCCCTGGTAGGCCGAGAGGCACCGCTGCTCTCCGTCGGCGCGGATCCGCCAGTACTCCGCACCGTAGGAGTAGCGCGTCCGACTCAGCTCCCACACGGGCACGACCCCGTCGCTGCGGAGGAAACCGGTCGGGTAGAGCGGTTGCCGACCGGCGTCGGGTGCGACGGGGTTGGTCAGCGACGCCAGCGGCGGGAGCTCGAAGCGCACCACGTCGACGAACTCCTGGCCGCCCTCGAAGCCGTAGGCCCGGAGCACCTGGTCGGGAGTGCGCAGCACCGCGGCGTCGCTGGCGAGCACGACGACCCCACCGACGTGGTCGTAGCCCTCGTCGACGATCGCGGTCCCCAGGCCGTGGGTCAGCAGCTTCTGCAGCACCGGACGCTGCGGGACAACCTCAGACATCGATCTCCCTCTCGCGTACGTCGACCACGCTCAGCTCCTCGACCGGCACCGTCGCGCGGAACCCGTTGTACTGGTCGCCCTCGAGCCCCAGCCTGTCAGCCACGGTCGGCGAGCTGCCGTGGATCTCGGCCGTGTCGCCGTCGACCCGGCCCAGGCCGAACTCCTCGCCCTGCCACTGCACCGTCACGTGGCGGGAGAAGTAGCGCTCGAGGCCGGCCTTCGGGACCCGGGCCCAGCGCTCGCCGTCGCGGCGCGTGCCGCCCTCGAGGTGGTCGGGCAGCGGACCGGAGTCGCGCGGCACCCGCAGCGTCACCGCGTCCGCGGCCGCGGAGGCGACCTCGTAGGTCGCGCCGCCCCAGACGGCGAGGGTTCCGTGATCGGGCAGCGTCATCAGTTGCCCTGCGGGATCCACGTCGGCTCACCGTCGACCGAGCGCAGCACGGCGACCAGACGCTGCGTCCCGGAGTCGGTGACCTCCCACATCTCGGCACCCTCCCTGATCGTCACGGTCTCGCCCCTCGGCACGGCGTACTCCGGGATCACATCATCCGCGGCACTGGTGAAGCCATTGCCGGTGAACGGTTGCTTCCAGTCGTCGTAGGTCGTGGGCGAGCCGGTCATCTCCTGGTTGCGCGGGACCTCGAAGTTCGGGTCGTCGGCCTGGAAGCGGATGACGTGGGTCGAGGCGTCGTCGGGCGCGTGGTGGGTGTTGTCGTAGTCGAGGCGCAGTCCCTCGTTGATGTCGCGCGGGTTGCCCAGGTGCGCGGTGTCGTCGGCGACCGTCACCGCGCCGCGCACCTCGTTGGCCGTGTAGTGGTCGAGGACGTAGTTGTCCGCGTCCCCCCACCTCAGCTCGCCCGTCTTCGGGTCGAAGTAGGGCTGGTCGACGACCTTCTGCATGACCGTGTCGGAGGTCGGCGCGGGGAAGTCGTCACGCACGGCGTTGAGCGTGGCCCGCTCGGCGTCCGTGAGGTCGCCGACGGGCTTGTTGATCAGGTCGTCGAGCTCCCCGCGGCTCAGGTCGTGGCGGGCGAGGACGTCGTCGACCCGGGAGCTGCCGAGCTGGTCGGGCGAGAAGGTCGTGCGGTGCGGGACGTCGTCCATCATCGAGTAGATGCGGCCGTCGCCGAGGTCGTCGAGGTGGCGCAGGTCCCCCAGGTCACCGAGGTCGTCGAGGCGACGCAGCCTGCCCATGTCGCCGAGGGCGTCGAGCCCGTCCATCGCGAGCTTCCCGCCGCGCGTCGCGATCGCACCGGCGCCGCCGGTCGCCACCGCCGCGATCGCATCGGGCACCAGGTGACCGATCGCGCGGGCCGGGTCGTCGGCCCAGGTGTCCCAGTCCAGCAGGCTCTTGCCGAGCTCCTTGCCGAAGCCGATCGGGTCGGTGGTGAGGCCGGTGTAGATGCCCTGGGCCATGTCGACGGCGTTCTCGACGTCGAGCTCGTAGGTCTTGGCCAGCTCCTCCGGCGTGAGGTCGCCGGTGGCGAGCTTGTAGGCGTCGATCACCAGGTTGACCGGGCTGAACGGCACCATCGTCAGCAGGTCCCACACGGCCTCGCCGGCGCCCTCGAAGATCCCGCCGACGAACTTCAGGCCCGACTCGAGCCAGTTGGGCTCCTCGGGGGCGTCGGCGCAGCCGGCCCGGACCTCGCCCGCGCACACGTGGGCGGCGCTGTCGAGGTCGGCACGGACCGCTTGCATCGCCCGCAGCGCCTCCTGCTGGATCGGGTCGCCCCAGTCGACGAACGGCTCGGCCTGGTCGGTGCCGCCGCTGCTCCAGTAGGCACGCATCCGGCCCATGTAGGAGTCGTACTGGGTGCGCGCGCGCTCCGACTCGCGCTGACCGCGCTCGTGCTCTGCCTTCGCCTCCGCCGCGCGCCGCTGCGCGTCCTCCAGCACACCGGCGTACGTCGTGAGGCCGGCCGCGGCCTTCTTGAAGCCGTTGCCGGCCCTGGTCCACCGGTCCGGCTCGAGGTCGTGCGCCTCGCGGAACTCCTCCGCCGCACGACCGGTCCAGCCGGACACGTCGATCTTCGACAGCGCGTCGCCGGTGTCGTAGAAGAGCTGGCCCTTCTGCTCCATCAGCACGGCCCTGGAGCGGATGTTGCCGGGGTTGCCCGGGACCTCGAAGTCCGGCACGTCACAGCACCTTGGTGGCGGCGATGGTGCCCTTGAGGGCCGAGAGGGCGTCGTAGCCGGCCTTGTCGGTCTCGAAGTAGTTCATCGCGATCTTGCCGAGGCGACCGGCCATCTCCTCGACGTCCTGGCAGAGGTTGTTGACGCCCTCCTCCCAGCGACCCCTGAACTCGTCGAGGGCACCCCAGACCACGTCGCTGCCGACGTCGCCCTTGCCGGGGACGAGGTCCTCGACGTCCTTGTCCTTGAAGAGCTGGACGGTCTCGCTGAGTCCCTGGGCGGCCTGGCCCATGCTCTCGAGGTCGACCTCGAAGTCGTACGACGGCATGGGCTCCCGATTCCCCCTGTGACGACTGTCCAAACCGTCCGGGATCTGACGGACCGGGGTGTGGGATCGCGGCGCAGGGGGTAGGAAGGGGGCGATCGACCCGAGCGAGAGGGGGCGGCCGTGGCCGTCGGACTTGTCTACTCCGAGATGCAGGCGGCTGCGCAGGCCGTCGCCGATGCGGTGGAGCCGCTGCAGCAGACCCTGCAGGCACTGGGCGCCACCATCGAGACCGAGGCCGGGAAGGGCTTCAGCGGCCAGGCCGCCGCGGGCTTCGGCGAGGCGGTCAACGCGTGGTTCGACGTCGCGATCACGCTCGGCCCGATCCTCGACGGCTACTCGCAGAGCCTGATGTACGTCGCCCAGGAGCACGCCACCAACGACGTGGCCCAGGCCGAGCGCTCGGGCCAGCTCGCCGACCGGCTCGGCGGGGGTCCCCGGTGACCCGCGGCCTGGTCGTGCACCAGGGCTCGCTGTCGACCCTGGAGTCGGCGCTCGCCGACGCCACCGAACAGATCACCGCGCAGATCGACGACCTCCTCGAGCAGGTCGAGTCGCTCACGCCGGGCTGGGACGAGACCAGCGAGTCGCACATCGCCCACGTCGAGCACCAGCAGAAGCTGCGTGACGGGGTCACCCGGCTCACCGAGGCACTGGACCAGGTGAGGACGAAGCTCGCGACCTACCGCGAGGACGCCCGCGAGATCGAGGTCGAGAACGTCGCGATCGTGAACTGATCGCGACGGCTCCGCTGGAGTTCAAGTTACCTGCGGGTAGGATTCTTCTCACTCGCTCGAGCCCTGCCGCCCCCACCCGGGACGGATCTATGCTCCGGCTCTGTACGCCCCGACCGAGGAGCACCCCTTCATGCAGATCATCGCGATCGTCGTCTCGTTCGCCCTGACCGCCGTCGCCGTGGCCATGCTGGTCCCGGCCACCCGCCGGATGACGGCCGTGATCCGCGCGGGCCAGCCGGCCCCGGGGCGTACGGACAACCCGGCCGGGCGCGCGACGACGATGCTCAAGGAGACGTTCCTCCACACGCGGATGCTCCAGTGGCACTGGGTCGGCATCATGCACTGGTTCGTCTACGCCGCGTTCCTCTTCCTCAGCACGGCCGTGCTGGCGGCGTACTTCCAGCTCTTCGAGCCGTCCTTCGTCTGGCCGCTGATCGGCCACTGGTACCCCTACGAGTGGTTCAGCGAGCTCATCGGCCTGCTCAGCACGGTCGGCATCGTCTACCTGATCGTCTACCGCCAGAAGCACCACCCGCGCTCCGAGGGCCGACGCAGCCGCTTCTTCGGCTCGAACTTCTGGCAGGCCTACTTCGTCGAGGCGCTCGCCCTGCTCGAGGGTGCCGCGATCCTGTTCGTCCGCGGCGCGGAGTACAACCTCGGTGTCGCCGAGGGCGACGAGTACGCCACCCGTGCGCACTTCCCGATCGCCTCGTTCCTCGGCGACGCCCTCTACCCCTCCGGCGCGGGCTCCGAGCAGTCGCTGGAGAACATCATCTTCCTCATCGCCGCCTTCAAGATCGCGCTCGCGATGATCTGGCTGATGGTGATCGCCCGCAACATCACCATGGGCATCGCGTGGCACCGCTTCACCGCATGGTTCAACATCTACTTCAAGCGCGAGTCCGACGGCAGCACCGCCCTCGGTGCGATGAAGCCGCTGATGTCGGACGGCAAGGCCGTCACCCTCGATGACATCGACGACCTCGACGAGGACTCGGTGCTCGGCGTCGGCAAGGTCGAGGACTTCTCCTGGAAGGGCATCCTCGACTTCACCACCTGCACCGAGTGTGGCCGCTGCCAGTCGCAGTGCCCGGCCTGGAACACCGAGAAGCCCCTGTCGCCCAAGCTCCTCATCACCGCGCTGCGCGACCACGCGTACGCCAAGCACGACGGCGACCCGGCCCACGCCGAGCGCGAGCTGGTCGGGGTCGGCTCCAAGGGCGAGAGCGGCGGCACTGCCGGCGCCGACGTCCTCGACTACTTCTACAACCCCGAGGACGCGCCCTTCGTCATCGACGAGGACGTGCTGTGGAGCTGCACCTCGTGCGGCGCCTGCGTCCAGCAGTGCCCCGTCGACATCGAGCACGTCGACCACATCATGGACATGCGGCGCTACCAGCTGCTGGTGGAGTCGAACTTCCCGGCCGAGCTCAACCAGCTCTTCAAGGGCCTGGAGAACAAGGGCAACCCGTGGAACATGTCGAGCACCGCTCGCATGGACTGGGCCAAGGGCCTCGACTTCGAGGTCCCGGTCGTCGGCGAGGACCTGGAGTCCCTCGAGTCGGTGGACTGGCTGTTCTGGGTCGGCTGCGCCGGCGCGTACGAGGACCGCGCGAAGAAGACCACGCGTGCGGTGGCCGAGCTGCTCGACATGGCCGGCATCTCCTTCGGCGTGCTCGGCAACGGCGAGACCTGCACCGGCGACCCGGCCCGTCGCGCCGGCAACGAGTTCGTCTTCCAGGGCCTGGCCCAGCAGAACGTCGAGACGTTCAAGGAGTACAAGGTCAAGAAGGTCGTCTCGACCTGCGCCCACTGCTTCAACACGCTCAAGAACGAGTACAAGGACTTCGGCATCGAGCTCGAGGTCGTCCACCACACCCAGCTGCTCAACCGCCTCGTGCGCGAGGGCAAGCTGACGCCCGTCACCGACGGCGCGGGTGCGGCGAAGCGCTCGATCACCTACCACGACCCGTGCTACCTCGGTCGCCACAACCAGGTCTACTCCCCGCCGCGCGAGCTGCTCCAGGTCCTGCCGGGAGCGGAGTTCGTCGAGATGGAGCGCAACTCCGAGAAGTCCTTCTGCTGCGGCGCCGGCGGCGCGCGCATGTGGATGGAGGAGAACATCGGCGAGCGGATCAACATGAACCGCACCAAGGAGGCCGTCGGCACCGGCGCCGACCAGATCGCCGTCGGCTGCCCCTTCTGCCGCGTGATGCTCTCCGACGGCCTCACCATGCAGCAGAGCAAGGGCGAGGCGCGCGAGGAGGTCGAGGTGCTCGACGTCGCGCAGATGCTGCTGGCCTCGGTGAAGGGCGAGCAGGCGACCAAGGCAGCCCCCGGCTCCTCGGCTGCGGCTGCGGCGGCTCCCGCCGCTGCGACCGCCAGCGCCACGGACGTCGCCACCAAGGACGAGCCGGAGGCCGGGGACGTCACCGTCACCGAGGACACCGTCACCGAGACCGCCGACGTCGGCCCCGCCGCCAAGGCGTCGGGTGGCTCCTCGCTCTTCGACACCCCTGCCCCAGAGGAGCCCGCTCCCGCGAAGCCGGCACCCGCGAAGCCCGCCGAGTCGGGATCGCTCTTCGACACTCCCGCACCCGAGCCGGCGCCCGATCCCGCGCCCGAGCCCACGCCCGAGCCCACCGTCGAGGCTGAGTCTCCCAGCGACTCAACCGCGAGTGCGTCCGCCGAGACCCCCGCCACGACCGACCTCGGCGCGGGCGGATCGCTCTTCGACCTCGGCACCCCCAGCGAGCCGGAGGCCGCGGCCGCAGAGCCCGCCGTCGCCGTTGAGTCTCCCAGCGACTCAACCCCCAGCGCGCCCACCGAGACCGCCGCCACGACCGACCTCGGCGGCCGGTCGCTCTTCGACATCGCCGCGCCCGAGGCGGCTGCACCGAAGGCCGCAGAGCCGGCGCCGGCCGCCACGCCCGAGCCCGAGGCGAAGGCCGCGCCGGAGCCCGCTCCGGTCGCCGAGGCCGAGCCGGAGCAGCCGGTCGCGGCTGCGTCCGAGGCGCCGGCGGCGGCTGCCCCGGCATCGAGCGGCACGGCGTCCACGCCGACCACCGACGCCGACCTGTCGAGCCTCGGCTCACTGTTCGACCTCGAGGCGCCGGCCACCACGGCCGTTCCCGCTGCCAGCGCACCCGCGCCGGCTGCGGAGCCCGAGGCAGCGGAGCCCGAGGCAGCGGAGCCCGAGGCAGCGGAGCCCGAGGCGGAGACGACGCCGGAGCCTGAGCCTGAGCCTGAGCCCGAGGCCGAGCCGGAGCCCGAGGCCGAGGCGGAGCCGGCCGCTGCCGCGCCGGCCGCCCCGGCGTCCAGCGGTGCGACCTCGACCCCGACCACCGACGTCGACATCGCCGGCCTCGGCTCGTTGTTCGACCTCGAGGCACCGGCCACGACGACCGCCCCCGCCGCCAGCGCACCTGCGCCGGCCGCGGAGCCCGAGGCAGCGGAGCCCGAGGCAGCGGAGCCCGAGGCAGCGGAGCCCAAGGTGGAGCCGGAGCCCCAGGCCGCCGAGCCCGAGTCCGAGGCAGAGGCACCCAGCGCACCGCCCAGCGGCGCGGACCTCAGCCGGGCAGCGACCTTCGCCGACCCCGAGGACTCTGCGCCGAAGGTCGAGCCTGCCACGCAGCCCGCCGACGAGCCGGCCCCCGCCGGCGACCCGGAGACCGTGCTCGACGCGGACGACGCGTCGGCGGACGAGACGGCAGCCGAGGATTCGGACGAGCCCGAGGAGCAGCCGGCGACCGAGCCGGCCCCGTCCACCGACGGCCCGGCGCACGCGCCGCGTACGGACGTGGACATCAGCGGTTCGAGCTCGCTCTTCGACCTCTGACCCCGCCCAGCGTCATACGAACCCGCACCCATCGGTGCGGGTTCGTATGACGTCCGGGCCGTGCGACCGACACACATGACGTCACGACGATGTCAGATGACATCACTTTTCCCTTGACGTGACATCACAGTGATGCCACGATGGTGCGCATGGACATCACGCCGTACGTCGACTCCCTCCGCCGCGACCTCGTCGCCGCGGCCGAGGCGGGTGGTGACGAGCTCAAGCAGGCCGCCGAGCGCCTGGCCTACGCCCTCGACCCGAGCGCACGCCTCGCGCTGATGGAGGCCATCTCCCACGCCGCGGCCGAGATCACCGCAGAGCTGCCCGACGGCAGCGTCGACGTACGCCTGGTGGGTCGCGAGCTCGACTTCGTCGTCGAGGTCGCCCCGCCGAGCGCTGTCCCTGCCCCACCTCCCCCGCCGGCGCCCCCGGCACCGCCGGAGGACGAGGACGGCGACCTGGCCCGGATCACCCTCCGCATCCCCGAGGCCGTGAAGGCCCGGGCCGAGGAGCGGGCCGCCGCCGCCGGGCAGAGCCTCAACACCTGGCTGGTCGGGGTCGTGCGCGCCGCCTCCAACGACCACGCGATCAACATCGACGTCGACCTCAGCAGCATCCCGTTCGTCGGCTACGACCCCTTCGCGGCCACCCGGAAGCAAGGCAACGCCAGGCGGATGACCGGCTGGCTCTGAGCGCCAGCCCGCCCCACTCCACGCACGACACCGCACCACAGCGGACCGGCACCGGCCGGCCCGTCGGACGAGCACACCCCCACACCGACCGGAGACACCGATGAGCCAGCACCTCGACCGCAGCTTCGACACCCCCGAGCCGATCGACCTCTACGTCGAGAACGGCCGCGGCCTCGTCGACATCACCGCCACCTCCACCACGGAGACGACCGTCCGCATCACCGGCGAGCGCGCGGAGGAGTACGACGTCCGCGACCTGTCCGAGGGCCAGGGACCCCGCCGCATCGCGATCATCGCGCCGCCACGCAGCGGCGGGTTCTTCGGCAAGGACCCCCGCGCGGAGGTCGTCGTCGAGGTGCCGGTGGCCAGCCGCGTCGACGCCAAGGTCGGCAGCAGCGACGTACGCCTGCACGGACGCTTCGACGACACCCGCGTCGACGCGGGGTCGGGCGACATCTCCCTCGACGTCGTCGACGGCGACACCGTCGTCCAGTCGGGGTCCGGCGACCTCGTCGCCGAGCACCTCGCCGGCGAGGCACGGGTCAAGACCGGCTCCGGCGACGTCCTCGTGCGGCGCGCCGACTCGAGCCTCGTCGTCACGACCGGGAGCGGGGACGTGCGCGTCGGCGTGGCCGGCGACGAGGTGGCCATCAAGACCGGGTCCGGCGACGCCCAGGTCGGCACGCTCGACGGGGAGGCCGTCTTCACGACCGGGTCGGGCGACCTCGTCGTCGGCGAGGCGGCGTCGGGGCGGGTGACCGCCCGGACCGCCAGCGGCGACGTCCGCATCGGCGTACGCGCCGGGACGCCGGTGTGGACCGACGTCCGCACCGCGAGCGGGCGGCTGTCGTCGAGCCTGCCGTCCACGGGCGAGCCCGCCGCCGACCAGCCCTACCTCGAGGTGCGCGCCACCACTGCCTCGGGCGACGTCACCCTCCACCAGTCCTGACGCACCCCCACCACCGAGCAGGAAGGAGGACGGCCATGTACGAGTCACTCACCGACCTCGAGCTCATCGCCCGGCACCGCATCGCCGAGCGCGTGCGCTACTCCCCGCGCGCCCCGAAGCGCCGCTGAGCCGCAGAGGCGTCGCGGTTCAGGACCGCATCGCGACGCCGCGCCGCCAGTAGCCCATGAAGGCCACGCGGCTGCGGTCGAAGCCGAGCTCGTTGACCAGGTGCCGGCGCAGGCCGGTCACGACCTTCGACTCCCCCGCGATCCAGGCATAGGTCCCGCCGACACCGCCGACACCGCCGGCGTCGTCCGCGACCTCCTCGCCCGAGGACGAGTAGGACGGGGTCTCCCACAGGTCGGGGTCCACCTCGTCCGGGGCGACCTCGACCGTCGCCCCGGGGATGCCGAGGTGCGCCACGACGGCGTCGTGGAGGCCGAGGCCGAGCTCGGCCCCGTCACGGGCGAGCCACACGACCTCGACGCCGGCAGGACGGCGTACGTCCTGGACGTCGGCCGCGACGGGCACCTCGAGGAACGCCGTACCGCGGGCATCGTCGGGCAGCTGCTCGAGCACCGAGCACACCGCCGGCACCGCGGTCTCGTCGCCCACCAGCAGCAGGTCGGCGCCCGGGGTCGGGTCGAACTCGATGCCGCCGTAGGGGAACCCGCGGCGCGGCGCGAGCACCACGATGCGGTCCCCCGGAGCCGCCGTGGAGGCCCACAGCGACCCGGGTCCGACGAGGTCGCCCTCGAGGTGCAGCACCATGTCCACGACGAACGTGGTCTGCGGCCCCGAGCCGCGCACGTCGCGGATCGTGTACGTCCGCATGTGTCCGCGCTCGGAGGCGGGGCGGTCCAGCCAGGTGGCGAGCCACGTCTCGTCGGCGCCCTCGGTCGAGGTCATCCCGCCCGTCACCGGGTCGGGGAAGACCAGCTTGATGCGCTGGTCGTAGCGCGGGCCGTCGACGCCGAAGTGCGCCAGCTCGGGGCCGCCGAGCTCGACGCGGGCGAAGGTGGGGCTGATGCGTTCGACCGAGACCACCTCGACGTCGGCGAGCAGCATGGGGAGCACGGAGGTGGTCACGGTCATCGGGTCTCCTTGACGGGGCTGGCGGGGGCGGGCACGGGGGTGTGCCGACCCACGGGGACGACGAGCGGCGTGTGCGACACCGGGTCGTCGATCACGCGGTTGTCGAGGCCGAACACGGTGCGCACGACCTCCTCGGTGACCACCTCCCGCGGCGGCCCCTCGGCCACGATGCGGCCGTGCAGGAGGGCCACGAGGTGGTCGGCGTAGCGCGCGGACAGGTTGAGGTCGTGGAGCACCATCACGATCGTGGTGCCGCGACGGGCGTTGAGCTCGGCGAGCAGGTCGAGCATCTCGACCTGGTGAGCCACGTCGAGGTAGGTGGTCGGCTCGTCGAGCAGCAGCAGGTCGGTGCCCTGGGCGAGGGCCATCGCGATCCAGACGCGCTGGCGCTGGCCCCCGCTCAGCTCGTCGACCATGCGGTCGGCGAGCTCGAGGGTGTCGGTCAGCACGAGCGCCTCGGCCACCGCCTGCTCGTCCTCGGCGGTCCAGCGACCGAAGGCGCCGTGGTGCGGGTGGCGCCCGCGGCCGACGAGGTCGGCGACCGTGACGCCCTCGGGGGTGATCGGGTTCTGCGGGAGCAGGCCGAGGGTGCGCGCCACCTGCTTGGTGGGCAGGCGGTGGATCGCCTCGCCGTCGAGCAGCACAGCCCCCGACCGCGGGCGCAGCAGGCGGGCGAGCCCGCGCAGCAGGGTCGACTTGCCGCAGGCGTTGGCGCCGACGACGACGGTGACCCTGCCGTGCGGCACCTGCAGGTCCAGCTCGCGTACGACGTCGGTGTCGGCGTAGCCGAGCGTGAGGCCGCTGGCCTCGAGGCGGGCGCTGCTGGTGGGGTCGGCGGGGTTCATGCCGCCCTCCTTCCACGGAGTCCGTGACGGGGGCCGCGGGCGAGCAGCCAGAGCAGGAACGGTGCGCCGAAGGCGCCGGTGACGACCCCGACGGGCAGGTTGAGGTCCGGGACGGCGTAGGCGCCGATGTGGTCGCCCACCAGGACGATCACGGCGCCGACGAGGCCGGCGGCGGGCAGCGTCGTACGTCCACGGTTGAGCGCGCGGGCGATCGGGCCCGACAGGAAGGCCACGAACGCGACCGGGCCGGCGGCCGCGACGCCGACGGCGACGAGGAGCACGCCGAGCAGCATCAGCAGCTCGGTGCGAGCACGGCCCACGCCGAGGCCCGCCGCGGCGTCGTCGCCGAGCTCGCTGACCGGGAGGGAGCGCGCGGCCCACGCGGTGGCGGGCAGCAGGACGGCGAGGGCGACGGCCAGCAGGCCGATGCCCGTCCAGGCCACGCCGTTGACGCTGCCGGTGAGCCAGCGCAGCACCAGCTGGACGTCCCACTCGTCGACGCGGGTGAATACGTACTGGATGACCGACTGCATCGCGGCGGCGAGGCCGATGCCGGCGAGCACGAGCCGGAAGCCGCCGTGGTCGCCGGCGACGGCGCGGACCAGGAGCGCCACGCCCAGCGCCCCGGCCACCGCGGCCGCCGAGACCGACCAGCCCGACCAGCCGGCGAGGGCGATCGCCGACACCGCCGCGGCGCTCGCGCCGAGGCTGACCCCGACGATGTCCGGACTGGCCAGGGGGTTGCGCAGGGTGGTCTGGAAGATCGCGCCGCCCACGCCGAAGGCGACGCCGACCAGCACCGCCAGCACCGCGCGCGGCAGCTTGGACTCCATGACGATGTAGGTCGCGCCGGGGATCTGCTCGCCGCCGAGGATCCGCACGAAGTCGGGGATCGTCACGGTGTAGTCGCCGAGCAGGACGCGCACGGCGAAGGCGCCGACCAGGGCGAGCACGAGGCCCGCCACCAGGCGGCGGTGATGGACCCGCGGTGCGCGGCGCGCACGGCGTACGGCCTCGACGGCGTCGGGAGCGGTCAGGGCCTGGCGGCGCTCGAGGGTGAGGCTCACAGGGCCCTCCCGGTGCGACGGACGAGCGCGATGAAGACGGGTACGCCGACCGCGGCGGCCATGATCCCGACCTGCACCTCCGACGGCGGCAGGACGACGCGGCCGACGGTGTCGGCGACCACCACGAGGACCGCGCCGGCGAGCATCGAGAAGGGCAGCACGCGCACGTGGTCGGGGCCGACGAGGCTGCGGACGACGTGCGGGACCACGAGGCCGACGAAGGCGATGGGACCGGCGAGCGCGGTGGCGGTGCCGGCGAGGAGGACGACGGCCAGACCCACCACGATGCGGTCGCGGGTGGTGCGGCGGCCGAGCCCGCGGGCGAGGTCCTCGCCGAGCGCGAGGGTGTTGAGCAGGCGGGCGCCGGCGAGCGCGAGCACCGCGCCGGCGAGGAGGAACGGCAGGCCGGTCAGCAGCACGTCGAGGCCGCGACCGCCGATGGTGCCGACCTGCCAGAAGCGGAAGGACTCCATCGTCTTGCGGTCCGCGAGGAGCAGGCCGGTGGTCCAGCTGCTCAGGCCCGCGGTGAGCGCGGCGCCGGTGATCGCGAGCTTCATCGGGGTCGCACCGTCCCGCCCGATCGAGGCGATCGCGTGCACCAGGAAGGCGGCGACGGCGGCACCGATGAAGGCGACCGGCAGCAGCTCGGCCAGGCCGGTCGTGCCGACGACCGTGAGGGCCACGACCATCGCGAAGGTGGCGCCGGCGTTGACGCCGAGGATGCCCGGGTCGGCCAGCGGGTTGCGGGTCAGGCCCTGCATGAGCGCGCCGGCGAGGCCGAGCGCCGCGCCGACGGCGAGGCCCAGGAGGGTGCGGTCCAGGCGCGCCTGCACGACCGGGTGGAGCGGGTGGCTGCTGTCCCAGACCGCGTCCAGCGGCACCGCCCGCGCCCCCACCAGGAGCGACAGCGCCGCGGCGCCCACCAGCGCCGCGACCGCGATCGCGACGCTGGCGGGCAGTGCGGGTCGCCGCCCCCGGCCTCCCCCCAGGGGACCGGAGGCGGCTTCCCGCGCCAGGGGGAGGGTGCTCACTCAGGCGCCCTCGATGGCCTCGACGACGTTGGGCACGAAGTCGCTGATGATGACCGGGATCGACAGCGGCGTGGGGTTGGTCGACGCCATCGCCGTCGCCTTGTCGGCCTCGGCGTAGAAGTGGCCCTCGGCGACCGCGGGGATCGCGCCGACGAGGCGGTCCTGCTCGATCTGCGCCACGTCGTCCTGCGACTCCACCCAGGTGATGAAGACGTCCGAGCCCAGCTCGCTGGCCTGCTCGGCGGAGACCGTGCCGTAGAACTCACCCGGCTTGATCGCGTCGGCGACCGCCGGGGCGTCCACCATGCCGAGGTCGCGCAGGATGGACACGCGCGGGTCGGCCGGGGCGTAGATGCCGACCGTGGAGAGGTCGGCGGGCGTGAGGTAGCCGTAGATCAGCTCCGCGCCGTCGAGCTCGGGGTTGGCGGCGCTGGCCTCCTCGATGGTGGCCTCGGTGTCCGCGGCGACCTCGTCGGCCAGCGCGGTGCGTCCCAGCGCCTGGCCGATCATCTCGAGCGAGGTCTGCCAGTTGGTCGTCCAGGGCGCCTCGGGGTAGGCCACGACCGGCGCGATCTTGGAGAGCTTGGCGTACTCCGCCTCGGTGATGCCGGAGTTGGTCGCCAGGATCAGGTCGGGCGCGAGCTCGGCGATCTCGTCGATCGGGGCGCCGTCGGCGTCGTCGTACCTCACCGGCGCCTCGGCTCCGGCCTCCTCGACCGCGGCGTCGAACCACGCCGTCGAGCCGGCCTCGTTGCCGCCCCAGGTGATCTTGGTGGCGCCGACCGGCACGACGCCGAGGGCGACCGCGCTGTCCTGGTCGGTCCAGCCGAGGGTGGCCACGCGGGTGGGCTCGGCCTCGATCGTCGTCTCGCCGAGCGCGTGCTCGATCGTCACCGGGAAGGCGTCCGGGTCGACGCTCGTCGTCGTGGTCGGGTCGGCCGTGTCGGCAGCGGCGTCGGTGGATCCGGTGCTGCAGCCGGTGAGGGCCGCGACCAGAAGGGTCGCGGCGGCCAGCGGCGCGGCGAGGGTTCGCTTCATCAGTTGCTCCGTGCAGAGTGTGAGGGTGACCTAAGTAAGGACACCCTAACCACACCTCTTCGCAATTAGGCAACGCGGGTGTGCCGTAATCCGAAAGGTGGACACCGCGGTAGCCCACCGGGACGTGGCTGTTAGGCCCCCGAGGCTCGGCAGCGGGAGGGGACGGCGTACGCCTCAGACGGACGTGCGGTGGAAGTTCTGGAAGGAGCGGCTCGGGGTCGGGCCGCGCTGGCCCTGGTAGCGCGAGCCGTACTTCTCCGAGCCGTAGGGGTGCTCGCTCGGCGAGGAGAGCCGGAAGAAGCAGAACTGGCCGATCTTCATGCCGGGGTAGAGCTTGATCGGCAGGGTCGCGACGTTGGCGAGCTCGAGGGTCACGTGCCCGGAGAACCCGGGGTCCACGAACCCTGCGGTCGCGTGGGTGAGCAGCCCGAGCCGGCCGAGCGACGACTTGCCCTCGACCCGCGCCGCGATGTCCGCGGGCAGCGACACGACCTCGTACGTCGACCCGAGCACGAACTCGCCCGGGTGCAGGATGAACGGCTCGTCGCCCTCGGGCTCGACCTCGCGGGTCAGCTCGGACTGGTCGGCGGCGGGGTCGATGTGGGGGTAGCGGTGGTTCTCGAAGACGCGGAAGAACCGGTCGAGGCGTACGTCGACGCTGGAGGGCTGCAGCATCGCGGGGTCCCACGGGTCCAGCGCGATCCGGCCGGCGTCGATCTCTGCGGTGATGTCGCGGTCGGAGAGCAGCACGCGGCCGACCCTAGCCCTCGTTGGCCCCTGCGGGGAGGGCTGATCACAATGGTGGGGTGAGCTTCCACCGCTACGTCGCCCTGGGCGACTCCTTCACCGAGGGCGTCGGCGACCCCGACCCCACGCGCCCCAACGGCCTGCGCGGCTGGGCCGACCGGGTCGCCGAGGTCCTCGCGACGCAGACCGACGACTTCGGCTACGCCAACCTCGCCGTGCGCGGACGCAAGCTCGGCCCGATCGTGGCCGAGCAGCTCGATGCCGCGATCGCCCTCGAGCCGGACCTGGTGACCATCCACGGCGGCGGCAACGACGTCCTGCGGCCCCGCGTCGACATCGACGCCCTCGCCCGGACGTACGACGACGCCATCGCGCGCCTGTCCGCGACCGGGGCGCGGGTGGTCATGTTCACCATCTTCGACCCGGGCGGACGCGGGATCTACGGACCCGTGCGCGGACGGATGGCGATCTTCAACGAGTGGGTGCGCGAGATCGCCGACCGCCACGGCGCCACCGTCGTCGACATGTGGCGCATGCGCGACATCGAGATCGCCGGCGTCATGGACACCGACCGGATGCACCTCAACCACCACGGGCACACCCACATGGCCCACGCCGTCCTCGAGGCCATCGGCGTGGAGCACGGGCTCGAGCCCGTCACCGTCGGACCGCTCCCGGTCCTCGGGCGTCGCGAGCAGTGGCGGGCCAACGCGCAGTGGACCCGTGAGTTCCTCGTGCCGTGGGTGCACCGCCGGGTGACCGGGCGCTCCTCGGGCGACACCGTCTCCGCGAAGCATCCCGACCTGTCGAGGCTGACGTAGCCTGGCTCGGGTAACATCTGGCCCGCCGTCCACGGACGGCATGCGGATGTAGCTCAGCTGGTAGAGCGCGACCTTCCCAAGGTCGATGTCGCGAGTTCGAATCTCGTCATCCGCTCCAGTTCTTCCTTGGGCGCAGAGCGCGACGCTCTGCCCACCGTCGATGTCGCGAGTTCGAATCTCGTCATCCGCTCCAGTTCTTCCCTCGGGCGTCGCGCCCGCGCCTGTTGCGTTCCCCGGGTACCCGGGGAACCTTGAGCCTCACCCCCGAAACTTCGCACCGGAACCTCCACTTTCCCCGGGTACCCGGGGATCGCGACATGTGACAGATGAGGAACTTGCGCCTTCTGGGGCCAGAGAGGACAGTGAGTCGTCCGCATTCTCGGATCGAAGGTCTTCCCCATGCCTCACCTCCCCCGCCCCCTCCCTCGCTCCCTCGCCCGCGTCCTCGCCCACCGCATCGCCGGCGACGACGTACGCCGTCCGCTCTGGCGCCACCCCGTCGCGATCGCGACGGCCGCGCTCGCGCTCACGCTCGGCGCGGTCCCCCTCCTGCCCGACGACGCCGACCGCGACGGGATCGCCCCGTCCGCCGAGACGACGGAGACCCCAGGGGCCGTCGGCCGCGGCGAGCTGACCCCGGAGATGCGCCGCGAGATCGACCGCGTGCTGGCCGAGGGCACCACGCTCGACCGCGCGCAGGGGCGTACGGCGCTGGCGCGGGCGTCGGTGCGGTGCGCCACCTTCGAGGGACAGCGCTACTGCCTGGGCTTCGGCTGGACCAACCAGAGCCGCGAGGCCCTCGCCGCCCGGCTCGAGACCCAGCCGCGGGCCCGTCGCGCCGAGCGCACCGGCGATCTGGACGCCGACGGCCTGCTCGCCCGCGCCAGCACGCGTACGTCGACCGCGCGCACCGAGGCCGAGCGCGCGGAACTGACGATGGCGGCCCGCTCGGTCGGCAAGGTGTGGATGCTGCGCCACGAGATCCAGGACGTCGAGCTCCCGGCCGACTTCGCCGCGAAGCACCCCGAGCTCGCCGCCACGGCCCGCGCCCGGGGCGGTTTCGGCGCGAAGTACCCCGAGAAGTACGCGATCATGGACGAGTCGCAGGTGCAGTCGCAGAACACGACCTACTGGTGCGGCCCGGCCGCGATGCAGGCCATCGGCTGGGGCAACGACCAGAAGCGCAAGAACCAGACCTACTGGGCGCGCCGCCTCGGCACCACCACCGCCGGCACGGCCATCACCGACATGGTGCGCGTGGTCAACAACAAGACGTCGTACGACGACGAGGCGCACGCCGGCCCCTACGTCACGCTCGACATCAGCGACTTCACCTTCAAGCAGTGGTACCGCCTGATGATGCGCCACGTCCACGACTACCAGGCGCCCGTCGTCCTGCACCCGGTGCTGCTCAAGCAGTACTACCCCTACCTCGACGACGACGCGTCCGGCCACTTCCAGGTCGGCCGCGGCTTCGACCAGGACCCGGACGGCAACCGCAAGATCGGCTACTTCGAGCCGTGGGACCAGTCGCGCTTCGACCCCAGCGAGCCGGCCATCGGCCGCGTGCAGTGGCGCAACGCCTACAAGTCCTACCGGGCCAACCTCGACCACTTCCAGCACAACGTCGGCGTCTGACGTGGCCGTCCGTACGACGCTCGCTCTGGCGCTGCTGGTCGCGCTCACCGGGTGCGGCACCGACGGACCTGCCGACGACCCCGCGCCGACCGCCCCGTCCAGCAGCACGGGCGCGGCACCGAGCGAGACGCCCGCAGCACCCGCCGGTGGCACCATCGACGAGCCCGTGGTCGTCGAGCCGACCCCGGGGCTGCTCGAGTGGCGCGACACCGGCGTCCCGACCGACACCCGCTACGTGAGGGGCCCGGAGTGGGAGGCCCTCGCCGACGCCGGCGACACGCAGGTCGAGCTCACCCGCGACGGCGACGCCGTCACGGTGGAGGCGGGCGGCGGTCGCACGATCTCCGAGGTCCTGCTGAGCACCGACTGGGCGGTCGTGGTCGAGCAGGACCGCGCCGAGACCGCTCCCAGCGAGGTCGTCGCCGTCGACCTCGCCACCGGCGAGCAGCGCGACGTGGTGTCCCCGCCCGCGGCGAGCGGCGGTTCCTGGGCACTCACCGGCGGCGACCTCTACTACCCGACGTACGTCGACGACGCCTACTGCCTCGCGACCGGCGCGCTGGCCGACGGCAACGGCGAGGACGGATGGTGCGCCCCCGACCGGTCCGGCTTCTCCGGGCTCACCGCCAGCGAGCACGGCGTCGGCATCATGACCTTCGACGACGCGCGCCCGGTCGCCTGCCGCACGGTCAACCTCCTCGACGGCAGCGGCCTCCCGCAGCCGGTCGAGGGCGCGACGGACTGCACCGCCTGGGACGTCGCGGCCACCGCCGACGGGGCGCTGTGGTCGGAGGTGCCCCGGCCGCGCCGGCAGGAGGAGGCGCGGTTCCTCGCCTCGGCGGACGGCGCCTACTTCGACCTCGGCCCGGGCACGACCGGCACCGCACTCCCGTGCGGCGACTCGGTCTTCTTCGTGCGTGACCCGCAGGGCGACGACGAGCCGGCCCGGTTGATGCGGTGGACGCCCGAGCGCACGTTGCAGGTCGCCTACGAGTCGGCGTCGGAAGGCAACGCCTTCCTCGGCGAGCCCGTCTGCGGCGGTGACGTCCTCACCCTCACGTCCTTCGGAGAGCAGGGCGACGAGCACGTCTGGGCTAACGTCGGCTGACGTGAGCTTCACCGGATTCCCCGTCGCCGCGCTCGACTTCTACGACGACCTCGAGATGGACAACACCAAGTCCTTCTGGGAGGCCCACAGGGCCGTCTGGAAGGAGTCCGTCGAGGCGCCGATGAAGGCGCTCGTCGCCGAGCTCGAGCCGGAGTTCGGCCCGGCCAAGGTGTTCCGGCCCTACCGCGACGTCCGCTTCGCCAAGGACAAGACGCCCTACAAGACCCACCAGGGCGCGTACGTCGCCGCCGCTCCGTCGACCGGGTGGTACGTCGAGATCTCCGCGCGCGGCACCCGCGTCGGCGCCGGGTTCTACGACGCCGACGGTCCGCGGCTGGCGGCGATCCGCGAGGCGATGGCGGACGAGAAGTCCGGCAAGGCGCTCGAGCGGCTGCTGAAGCGCCTGGAGAAGGAGGGCTTCGAGCTCGGCGGCGAGCGGCTCAAGACCTCACCGCGCGGCTGGTCCGCCGACCACCCGCGCATCGAGCTGCTGCGCTGCAAGCAGCTCATCGCCAACAGGTCCTACGGCTTCGAGGCCGACGCCATCGACGCCGGTCTCGTCGACCGGGTGCGGGCAGACTGGAAGACCCTGCGCCCGCTCGTCAGCTGGCTGCGCGCGGTCGACCCCGGCTAGCAGCGAGAGTTCGGCTCGACGTCTGGCCGCGTTCACGCCCCGGACGCCGTACGCCGCAAGGCTGGCGCCATGGCCAAGAGACTGTTCCTGCTCCACATCGGCCCGACCCCCGTCGACGTGAACGCGATGACCGACGCGCTGGCCCTGGGCCGGATCGTCGTGCCCGACGTCGACGCCGAGGTCCTCACCTACGCCGGCCTCGAGATCCGGCGCACCCACAAGGCCGCCGGCCTGAAGCGCAAGCACGTCGAGGGTGCGTGGGCGAAGGTCTGCCGCAAGGCCCACAAGAGCAGGTCCGACTGCTTCGCCAGCGTGCCCGACTTCTTCGACGCGACCCCGGAGCAGGCAGCCCTCGCCCTCGACGGCCTCGCCGGGTTCCGCGTCGTGCTCGTGGTCACCAGCGGCTTCTCGGCAGCGCCGCCGACCGCGTGGACGTCACAGGTCAAGGAGGGGCGTACGCACGTGCTGCCCTCCGACCTCGGCGACGACCAGCTCGCCGCCCAGGTCGCGCGGATCGCGCTGATCGAGGAGGAGGCGCGCCTGGACCGGCGGCTCTCGAAGATCTCCAAGCGGCGCCGCTTGGTGAACCGGAGGCTGGCCGCCTGACGTTGCCGTCAGTGGGGCTGCCAGGCGTCCTCGTCCTGCGTCAGCGCGGCGACCTCCCGGGGCAGGGTCCCGTCGGCGAGGTCCTGGATCGAGACCTGCTCGAAGACCATGCGCAGCGAGTGGCGCGCCGCGATCCAGACGTGCTGGAGCACCTGGGCCGAGTCGTCGTACTCGACCGCCTCGGGACGCAGGCCGTAGACCGAGACGAGCGGGCCGTCGACCGCGCGGATGACGTCGGCGACGGTGATCGTCGCGGGCTTGCGAGCGAAGCGCCACCCGCCCGACTGACCGCGCTGGGACACCACGATGTCCGCGCGGCGGAGGTCGGCGAGGATCGCCTGGAGGAAACCGTGCGGGATGCCCTGGGCCTTGCCCAGCTGCTCGGCGCTGACGGCCGTCCCGTCGGTGCGCACCGCGATCTCGATCAGCGCCCGGAGGGCATAGTCGGCTTTGGCGGAGACGCGCATGGGGCCAGTTTGTCAGACAAGTCGACACACACACTCGTGTTGGGCCTCGCGGCACCGTGACAGCCGTACGCCGCCCCGGCTCGCGGGACGGCGTACGGCGTCGGGCGAAGCCCTCAGACGGGCTGCAGCTCCGCCTCGTCGCGCGCGGTGGCGCGGGAGAGGCGCTCCTGCTTCACGGCCCACACGATGGCGCTGACCCACAGGACGAAGACGACCGCGGCCGTCACGGCGACACCGACGCCGGGAACGCCGACGGCCTCGAGGAGGGTCTTGGAGTTGGTCAGGATGATCAGGCCACCGGCGGCGGTGCCGAGCACGCGCGCGGCGAGGTGGCGCACCAGCCATGCGGCGATCGGCGCGGCGATCACACCGCCGACCAGCAGCGCACCGGCGTAGCCCCAGTTGATCCCGGCCGACCCGAGGCCGAAGAGGAAGCCGAGCGAGGCGCCGACCGCGACGACGAACTCGGACGTGTCGATGGAGCCCACGACCTTGCGGGGCTCGAGGCGACCGCTGGAGAGCAGCGACGTGGTGCCGACCGGGCCCCAACCACCGCCGCCGACGGCGTCGAGCGTGCCGGCGACGAGGCCCATCGGGGCCAGGAAGGCCACCGACGGACGGCCCTTGAAGGTGGGCCGGGCGCCGCCCAGGCGCAGGAAGCGGTAGACGACGTAGAAGCCCAGGCTCAGCAGGATGACCGCGACGACCGGCTTGGCGACCGCAGCGTCCATGTTGGACAGGAGGGTCGCGCCGAGGAAGGCACCGACGAAACCGGGCACCGCGAGGATCGAGACGGTGCGCCAGTCGACGTTGCCGAACTTGTGGTGCGAGGCGCCGGACACCAGCGAGGTGCCGAGCTCGGAGAAGTGGACCGCGGCCGAGGCGGCGGCGGGGGCCACACCGGCGGCCAGCAGGAGCGTCGAGGACGTCACGCCGTAGGCCATGCCGAGTGATCCGTCGATGAGCTGGGCGAGGAGGCCCACGAAGCCGAGGACGATGAGCTTGCGCACGGGCGAGCCCCTTTCAGGTGCAGCGAGTCGAGTGAGTGACGTTTGTCAGGTGAAAGAGTAGACATACATGAAGCGATAGACAAAACCGACATGCCGCTCGGCGAGTCCGGGCGGGTGGTGTGACGAGGCAGATCCGGCGTTCGTGTTGCGTGACGCCCTCCGGCGAGGCATCATTTTGTTACCGGCGAGTAGCACGTGCTCCTCCAGCACGGCTCGCCCCCGAGATCCGCACCCGCACGCGACCTGACAGGTGGAAGCCGTGAGCCACTACAAGACCAACCTCCGCGACATCGAGTTCAACCTCTTCGAGGTCCTCGGCCGGGACGAGGTGCTCGGCACCGGACCTTTCGGTGACGTCGACGGCGAGAGCGCCCGCGAGATCCTCCGCGAGGTCGAGCGCCTCTCCCGCGAGGACCTCGCCTCCTCCTACGAGGACAGCGACCGCTTCCCGCCCGTGTTCGACCCCGCCACGCACACCGCGCCGGTGCCCGAGTCGTTCAAGACCTCCTACCAGGCCTGGATGGACGCCGAGTTCTGGCGACTGCAGGTCTTCGAGGAGATGGGCGGCACCCCCGCCCCCTCGTCCCTCATCTGGGCCATCGGCGAGATGGTGCTCGGCGCCAACGCGCCGATCTGGATGTACGCCGCCGGCCCGGCCTTCGCCAACGTGGTCCACCGCAACGGCAACGAGCGCGACAAGGCCGTCGCGCAGCACATGGTCGACCGCCAGTGGGGCTGCACGATGGTCCTCACCGAGCCCGACGCCGGCTCCGACGTGGGCGCCGGCCGCGCCAAGGCCGTCGCCAACGACGACGGCTCGTGGAACATCACGGGCGTCAAGCGCTTCATCACCAGCGCCACGCACGACATGAGCGAGAACATCATGCACCTCGTCCTCGCGCGCCCCGAGGGCGTCGAGGGCGTGGGCGGTCCCGGGACCAAGGGCCTCTCGCTCTTCTGGATGCCCGAGCACCACTTCGACCCCGAGACCGGCGAGCTGACCGGTGAGCGCAACGGCGTCTACGTCACCAACGTCGAGCACAAGATGGGCATCAAGGTCTCCAACACCTGCGAGGTCACCTTCGGCGACCCGCAGGTCGGCGGCGGCGAGCCCGCGAAGGGCTGGCTGCTCGGCGAGGTCCACGACGGCATCGCCCAGATGTTCCAGGTCATCGAGAACGCCCGCATGATGGTCGGCACCAAGGCCATCGCCACGCTGTCGACCGGCTACCTCAACGCCCTCGACTACGCCAAGGAGCGCGTCCAGGGCGCCGACCTCACCCAAGCGGCCGACAAGACCGCCCCGCGCGTGACGATCACCCACCACCCCGACGTACGCCGCTCCCTGATGACCCAGAAGTCGTTCGCCGAGGCCATGCGCGCGCTGGTGCTCTACACCGCCACGTGGCAGGACCAGGTCATGGTCGCCGAGCACGAGGGCACCGCCGACTCCGACGAGGCCCGCCTCGCCGCGGCCGTCAACGACCTGCTGCTCCCGATCGTCAAGGGCTACGGCTCGGAGCGCTCGTGGGTGCTGCTCGGCACCGAGTCGCTCCAGACCTTCGGCGGCTCCGGGTTCCTGCAGGAGTACCCGATCGAGCAGTACGTCCGCGACGCCAAGATCGACACCCTCTACGAGGGCACGACCGCGATCCAGGGCCAGGACTTCTTCTTCCGCAAGATCGTCAAGGACCAGGGCCGCGCGCTGGGCCACCTGGCCAAGGAGATCGAGGGCTTCATCGCCTCCGAGGCCGGCAACGGTCGCCTCAAGAACGAGCGGTCGCTGCTCGCCACCGCGCTCGAGGACGCCAACGCGATCGTCGGCCACATGATCAACGACCTGATGTCCTCGCAGGAGGACGTGCGCAACATCTACAAGGTCGGCCTCAACACCTCCCGCCTGCTGATGGTGCTGGGCGACGTCGTCTGCGGCTGGCTGCTGCTGCGCCAGGCCGAGGTCGCGCTGGACAAGCTGTCCGGCGAGGTGTCGGCCAAGGACAAGGCGTTCTACGAGGGCAAGATCCACGCGGCGCAGTTCTTCGCGCAGACCAACCTGCCGAAGATCAGCGCCGAGCGGGCCATCGCCGAGGCCACCACCCTCGACCTGATGGACCTCGACGAGTCGTCCTTCTGACGTCGTCACGCTCGCGCGTCCCGGGTTGACGCAGTATCGGGTTGAAACCATCACTCCCGCCCCCATCGATGGGGGCGGGAGTGACTTCTTCAGGCAGTTACCCGCGAGAGACGGAGCTGGGGTCGGCGAGATCCGGCATGACAGGTGTCATGCCGAGGTCGTGACCTCTGCCCTCGCTGGACCGGGACCGGGGCGGCGAGGCTGGAGCCGTGACCGACACCCACGCACCCGCCATCCGCACCTCGGGGCTCCGCAAGACCTTCGGCACCACCGACGGCGGCACCGTCGTCGCGGTCGATGCCGTCGACCTGGTCGTCGAGCCCGGTGAGATCGTCGCCTTCCTCGGCCCCAACGGAGCCGGGAAGACCACGACCGTCGACATGCTGCTCGGCCTCACCCGGCCCGACGCCGGCACCGTCGAGGTCTTCGGCACGAGCCCTTCCGAGGCTGTCCGGGCAGGCCGCGTGTCCGCGGTGATGCAGACCGGCGGCCTGCTCAACGACTTCACGGTCGAGGAGACGGTCCGTGCGATCGCCGCCCTCCACGGCCGGACCGACCGGGTCGAGCTGGTCCTCGAGCGGGCTCGCCTGACCGACCTGGCCCAGCGCCGCGTGGAGGCCTGCTCGGGCGGTGAGCAGCAGCGCCTGAAGTTCGCCCTGGCGCTGGTGCCGGACCCGGACCTGGTCGTCCTGGACGAGCCCACGACCGGCATGGACGTCGGCGCCCGCCAGGAGTTCTGGCGCGCGATGCGGGCCGACGCCGCCCTCGGCCGCACGATCGTGTTCGCCACCCACTACCTCGCCGAGGCCGACGAGTTCGCCGAGCGCACCGTCTTGATGAACCACGGCCGGATCGTCCACGACGCCGCCACCACCGACGTGCGGGCGGCGTACGGCGGACGCACCCTCACCTTCCGCCCACCGGCCGGGGTCGACGGCTCCGACGGCATCGACGCCAACTGGCTGGCCCGGGTGCGCGGGGCGCTCGCCCCCCTGGGCGTCACCGACGTCGACGTGTCCGCCGCCAGCCTGGAGGCCGCATTCCTGGCACTCACCGCCGAGACCTCCACCACCGAGCCGGTCGGAGCCGGCCGATGAGCGCCGCGACCACCCTCGGGAGCACGGACTCCCCCGCGGCCCGCGCCGTCCGACGACCCGCCATGGCGACGTACGCCCGCCTCGACCTGCGCCGTCAGCTGCGCGACCGGATCGGGATGTTCTTCGTGGTCGGGCTGCCGACCTTCATGTTCTTGGTCTTCGGCCTCGGGTCGGACGACGCAGTCGGGAGCGGCAACGTCGCGATGTACGTGATGATCTCGATGGCTGCCTACGGCGCCGTCACCGCGACCACCAGCGTCGCCGGCAGCGCCGCGACCGAGCAGGTGATGGGATGGGGTCGCCAGCTCGGCCTGACACCGATGCGCCCGGTCGCCTTCGTCGCGACCAAGGCGGCCGTGGCGATGGCCGTTGCCGCCGTCCCCGTGGTCGCGATCTACGCCATCGGCGCCGCCACCGGCGCCCGGGGCCACTGGTCGGACTGGCTGCTCTCCGCAGCGCTGGTGTGGCTGGGCTCGGCGCTGTTCGCGGTCTACGGCCTGGCGATCTGCTTGGTCTTCCGCGGTCCCAACGCGCCGGGCATCGCGTCGGGCATGATCGTCGTGCTGGCCTTCCTCGGCAACGTCTTCACGCCGATGAGCGGATTCATGCTCGACCTCGGCCGGTTCACCCCCCTCTACGGCTACGTCGCGCTGGCGCGCTTCCCGCTCACCGACGGCTACCTCCCCGTCGCGGGACGTGACGCGCTGTGGCTGCCGGTCGCTAACGTGCTCGTGTGGACGGTGATCTTCTGCCTCATGGCGCTCTGGGGCGTACGCCGCAGCCGGGCGCGCACGTGACGGCCTCCTGCGAGGCCGCGCCCCTCCCCGACAACCCGTGGGAGAAGTGGGGCTGGGCGTTCGCCGCGATCTGGCTGGTCTTCCTGGCCTTCCCGGTCATCGCGGTCGCGGAGTCCGAGGTGCCGGGGGCGGTGAAGGTCGGGGCCTGGCTCTGCATCGCCGGGTTCGCCGTGGCCAACGTGCTGGGCTACTCCCGACGTCGCAACACCTGGGTGTGCCTCGCCGCGATGGTGGCGCTGGGGCTGGCGACGCTGCCGGTGATCGGCATCGGCGTCATCTCCTACGCCCCTTACCTGGCCATCCTGTCCGCGCTGGAGCTCCCGAGCCCGGCGTGGAAGTGGGCCGTGGGCTTCTGGGCCGCGTTCCCCCTGCTCTCCCTGCTCGACATCGACAACTTCCCGACCTTCTTCTTCCTGATGCTCTGGCCGATCATGGTCGGCGGGGTGATGCTGCGGATCTTCGGCGAGCGCGAGGAGCTCGCCCACGCGGTGCGCGGCGAGCACGCCATCGTCGCCGAGCGCGAACGCGTTGCCCGCGACGTGCACGACGTGCTCGGGCACTCCCTCACCGCGCTCTCGGTGAAGGCCGAGCTCGCCGCCCGGCTCGTCGACCTCGACCCTGCACGCGCCAAGGAGGAGCTGGAGTCGATCCAGGCCACCGCCCGTCAGGCGCTCGCCGAGGTGCGCGCCACCGTCGGCGGGCTGCGGGCCGGCAACCTCGAGGCCGAGCTCGCGGCCGCGCCACGGGTGCTCGCCGACGCGGGCGTCACGACGCGCGTGGAGGGCAGCGTCGCCGACACCGACCCGCGCCACCGGGCGCTGCTGGCGTGGGTGCTGCGCGAGTCGGTCACCAACGTCGTACGCCATGCGCGTGCCGGCTCGGTGGTGATCGAGATCGGCCCCCGCGGCATCCGCGTCACCGACGACGGTGCGGGGTGCAGCGGCAGCGAGGGCAACGGGCTCCGCGGGATGCGCGAGCGCGTGAGCGGCGTCGGCGGCACTCTGGCGATCTCACCCGCGTCCCCCGGCACGCGGGTGGAGGTGGCGCTGCCGTGATCCGGCTGCTGCTCGCCGACGACCAGGCGCTGGTGCGGGGTGCGCTGGCCGCGCTCCTCGACCTCGAGACCGACCTCGAGGTGGTTGCGCAGGTCGGTCGCGGCGACGAGGTCGTGGAGGCCGCGCGGGCATCGAGCGCCGAGGTCTGCCTGCTCGACATCGAGATGCCGGGGCTCACGGGCATCGATGCGGCCGCCGCCGTGCGCCGCGAGCTGCCGGGCGTGCGCTCGCTGGTCGTGACCACCTTCGGGCGCCCGGGCTACGTCCGTCGCGCCATCGAGGCCGGCGCCTCGGGGTTCGTCGTGAAGGACACCCCCGCGCGCCAGCTCGCCGACGCGGTGCGACGGGTCCACGCCGGCCTGCGGGTGATCGACCCCGACCTCGCGGCCGAGTCGCTGATCGACGGGCCGAGCCCGCTGACGGGTCGCGAACGCGAGCTGCTGACGTACGCCCTCGACGGGTCCCCGGTCGCCGCGATCGCCGCGCGGGTGCACCTGTCGGAGGGCACCGTGCGCAACCACCTGTCGGCCGCGATCGGCAAGACGGGTGCGACGACGCGCAGCGAGGCGGCGCGGATCGCGCAGGACCGCGGCTGGCTGTAGGCGCCGCCTGCTTCTGCCACAATCACGCCATGGCGTACGGCGGCGGTCCCGGTTCGGTGCTCTCGGTGGCGGCCTTCGGGTGCGCCGCGGCGGCCGTGCTGGGCTTCGGCCCGATGCTCGCGATCGTCGCCATGCTGTGCGCCGTGGTGGCGATGGCCCGCGGCGAGGGCCTGGCCGGGGCGGCGGTGCTGGTCGCGCTCGTCGTGCTGGTGCTGTCCTTCGTGCTGCCGACCGGGAGCGCGCTCAACCAGCTGTGACGCCCGAGGGGTGCCGGGATGTGGTCGCCGACACCCCACGCGAGACGTCAGACGTCGCGGCGCTCCTCGACGTGGGTGGTCTTCGAGCGCTGGTTGTTCATGACGAGTCCGAGGACGAGTGCCAGGACGCCCGCGATGACCAGGATCCAGCCGACCGTGGTCGGGTCGACGACCTCCTGCAGGGAGTCGGGGAACTCCTTGATGGCGAAGAGGAGGATCAGGCCGATGACGAGCAGCAGGATGCCGATGCCGATACCCATGATGACTCCTTTGACGTGTCGCGGTCGGTCTGGGGGCCGACCGTCCCCGGAAGCCTAGGACCTCCCGGGACCCCGACCCGCGCACCTCACACCCGTGGGGGTGTCCGCAGGCGCCGCGCGATGTCGGCCGGTGCCCCTAGGCTCGGGCCATGACGGACCAGGACCGCCTCGCCGCCCTCGTCGCCGTGTGGTGGGAGGCGATCGACTCCTTCACCCACCTGCTGGAGCACGTGGGCGACGACCAGTGGACGACGCCGACCGACCTGCCCGGGTGGGACGTGCACGCCGTGGCGGCGCACACCGCGCACCTCGAGGCGCTCCTCGCCGGGCGTCCCCACGACGACGTCGAGGTCGGCGAGGCGCCCCACGCGCGCGGCATGATGGGTCAGTTCACCGAGCAGGGCGTCGTGGCCCGCCGCGCCCACCCGGCCGACGAGCTGATCACCGAGATCCGCGAGTCCGCGACCGCGCGGCACACCCAGATCCTCGCCGACCCACCGACCGACGCCTCCGCGCCGGCCCCGGGCGCCTTCGGCGCGATCGGGTGGACGACCGGCCTGCTGCTGCGCAACCGCCCGCTCGACGTCTGGATGCACGAGCAGGACGTCCGCCGGGCCCTCGACCTGCCCGGCAACCTCGACTCGGCGCCCGCGCGGCACGCGACCGACTACCTGCTGGAGAGCCTGCCGTTCATGGTCGCCAAGCGGGCCGGCGCGCCGGTCGGCAGCGTCGTACGCCTCGAGGTGGAGGGCCACGAGCCGGTGACCGCGGTGGTCGGCGACGACGGCCGCGGGCGTCCCGGCACCTCCGCCGACGAGGCGACCACCAGCCTGGCCATGGACCGCGAGACCTTCGTCCTGCTCGCCGGCGGGCGCCGCGCCCCCGCGCCCGGCAGCGTCCGGGTCTCGGGCGACACCGCGCTGGGCGATCGCGTCGTGGCCTCCATGGCCGTCACGCCCTGACGAGGACGACCGCCGACGTCGGTGACCGGTGGCCGCAGGCCGGTCGGCGCTACGAGCGGTCCTGCACCCGGACGAGCCCGGAGAGCGTGCCGAGCCACGCGGTGCCGTCGGAACCGAGGGCGACCTCGGAGTGGTGGCTGCCGGCGAGCAGGCCGGTGCCGGTCCGCACCCCCCACATGCTCCGTCCGGACTGCAGGTCGATCGCGGTCAGGTGCCAGGCACTCACGCCGGTCAGCGACGGCCGCTTGGTCCACGCGTAGGCCAGGCCGTTGGGACGGCTCACGGTCACGCCCGAGCTCGGCGAGACCGCGTCGCTGGTCCAGCGCACGACGCACCCGTCGTCGACGAGGTCGACGCGCGCCACGCCCGGACTGCTGGTGAAGCCGAGCAGGGTGCTGCGCGGGGAGGAGTAGCCGTCGTTGTTGGCGACCACGACGCCCCGCCCAAGGGGGGCCAGGGCGCTGTCGGTGGCGCTGTCCTCCTCGAAGACGGACTGCCGACACAGGTGGCGTCCGTCGTCGCGGGCCACGAACAGCACGCCGAGGCGGGAGTCGGCACGGTCGGTGATCGCCACGACGCCGCCGTCGAGCAGCACCGGCGGCGAGCCGCTCGAGCCGTCGTAGTCGGTGCGCCACACGGCCTGGGGGGTGCCGTCCGCCCCGGCGACGAGGCGGTGCAGCGCGGCGTCGGTGACGACGTAGGCGCCGGACTCGTCGGTGGCGAGCTGCCGGCCCACGTCCTCGCCGAGGTCGGTCACCCGCACCTGCCCGGTGTCCGCGGCGATGGTGCCGACGAGGCCCTTGCGCGACGCCCACCAGATCGTGCCGGTCCAGTCGGGCGCGAGCCCGACGAGGCAGTCGCCGAAGGGGACGTAGGGCTTGAGGTCGGTCGTCGACACCGTCGGCAGGTCGGGCTCGTCCTTCGCCGACCGCGTGCCGACCACCATCACCTGGCGGTCGCGGGTCGCGACCACGACGCGGTCGCTCGCGTCGAGGTAGGACGGGTCGTCGTCGCACGTCCCGTCCTCCGGCAGCTCGCGGCCGGCCACCGGTCGCATCGTGTCGGGGTCGACGAGGCGCAGGCTCGGCCCCGAACGATCGGTGCACCGGGCGAGCAGGAGGCCGGTGGAGGTGAGCTCGAGGCGCGCGCACTGCTGGAGGCCGAACCACGCGGTCTCCACGTCGGGCTGGAGGCCGAGGGGCCCGGGGCGCGACGACGCGGGGACGGCCAGGTGGGGGTTCTGCGGCAGCTCGCCGGGGACCGGCTGCGCGGTCGCCGGGCGTCCGACGTACGACGGCCCGGCCCAGGCCCCGGGCGCGGGAGGGATCGGCAGCCAGCCGTCGGGGACCAGCACGGCGACGCCGACCAGCAGGGCCACTGCCGCGGCCGAGATGCCGGCGACCCGGCGGCTGACGTGGGTGCGGTCCTGCACCCACCAACGCAGGCGCGGCACGCAGAGCAGGGCTGCGGCGACGACGAGCACGACCGGTCCCCACCCCAACCAGAGCAGCAGGAGCGCACCGACCAGCCAGACCACCGGGCGACTCTAGGTGAGCGACCCGAGGTGTCCGGGGAGGCGCAGCGCGGCGTACGCCGATGCGTGGGTCACACGCCGGGTCGATGCCCTGAGTGACGCCTCAGTCGAGGGTGGCCCGCGGTCGCGGCGCGGTGAGCGTGAGGTCGGCGAAGGCGCCGGCACCGTGGCGCAGGAACACGCGCGAGCGACGCGGCAGCGGGACCCGCTGCGGCGCGGGCTCGTGCACCGGGACCGCCTCGGCGACCGGCTCCGGCTGGGACCGGGCCACCAACGACCCGGTGAACATGTCGAGTGACTTGATGCGTCCCGAGAGGTCTTCCACGTGGTGATCGCGCTCGCGCTTCATCAGCTGGCTCCTTCTGCCCACCCGGCTGGTCCCCCACGGACCGCCTGGTGGGACCAAGGCTAGGAGCGCTCGGGGACGCCGTTCACGACTAGGAGAAGCCTTGGCGAAGTCTTCGAGAGACGGTCCAGACAGGTCCCGGACTGCGTCCGGACTGCGTCAAGGACCCGTGCTCAGGCCCTGACCCGTGCCGTCGGACGCGTGCGCACCACGACGGTCGGGGCGCCCGGCAGCAGGGCCGTGACCCGCACCCGCAGCCGTGACCCGATCAGCGAGCGCGTGAGGACCAGGCGTGGCTTCGTCGCGCCCCTGACCTTCCGTCCGTCGGCGCGCCACTGGTAGCGCAGCCGGACGTCGGAGGGGGAGAAGTCGACCCGGCGCACCCGCACGACCCTGCCCACCTCGAGCGTGCCGACGACCCGGGGTACGCCGCTGTGGGTGATGGCGGGCGCGGGGACCGGGGTGGGGGTCGGGGTGGGGGTCGGAGTGGGGGTCGGGGTGGTGGACGGTGTGGTCGTCGGCGTGGTCGTCGGCGTGGTGGACGGCGTGGTGGACGGCGTGGTCGTCGGCAGGGTCGAGGGCGTGGTCGTGGGCGTCGGCGTCGGGCTGGGGCTGGGGCTCTCCGTCTCCGTCGGCTCGACCACGCGCAGGGTGAGGTCGTAGAACGACGTGGCTCCCGGCCGCACCACGACGTCGAAGCCCTCCTCCACCTCGTCCACGTCCGGCGCGCCCGGCCAGAACACGACGTGGTGGGCGCCGGAGGTGTCCCGCACCCCGAGCCGGTAGGTGCTTCCGGCCTCGAGGCCGGGGAAGTGGAAGGTGCCCGTCGGCTCGAGCGGGGCGTCCAGGGCGACCGCCCACACGCCGTCGCCGTCCTGGGCCCACAGCTCCACGCGTACGTCGTCGAGCGCGGCGCCCGCGTCGCTCGTCACCCGACCGGCGATCTCTCCCGGGGCCGGGGCGAGCTCGGCGTCGACCGTGGTGGCCTCGCCGGCGATGACGGTGACGTCGTCCGCGTCGTCCACCGTGACGCTGTCGAGGTGGAACTCGTCGATCCACTCGTAGCCCGGACCGTCGTAGCCGACGCGATAGGTGCCGACCGGCAGGTCGTCGACGAGGTAGTCGCCGTCGTCCCCCGTGCGGGCGCGGTCGACCTCGGTCCACGCCGCCTCGATCTCGCTCCACGCGTAGGCGATGACCACGACGTCACCGATCGACCGGCCGTCCGGGTCGGTGACGGCGCCGGCGATGCTGCCGGTGGGGACCGGGGCGCCGAGGTCGGCGTCGATGTCGGTCAGCTCGTCGCCGGCGACGACCGGGAGCTCGGTCGCCTCGGGTGCGGTGCGCGCTCCCTCCCACCACTGGTCGCCCAGCGAGCCGGACGGGTCGGCGAAGTGGACCCGGTAGGTGCCGGGCACGGCGACGTAGGTGCGATAGGTGCCGTCCGCCTTCGTCGTCACGTGGTTCATCGCGGTCCACCGGCCGTCGTACAGGATCTCGGGCTCCACCACGATGCCGCCGCGTGCCGCTCCGTCGACCCGCACGGTGCCGGAGACGACCGCGGTGTCGGGCTTGCGGTCGAGCGCGACGTCGATCACCGTGTCCCCGCCTGCGGGCACCTCGACGGTGGTCGCCTCCTCGACGAACCGCACGCCGGGGTGGAAGGCGTAGTCGTGGGTCTCGAAGCCTGAGTCGACGGCCAGAATGCGGTAGGTGCCCCACACGCCGTCGATGCGGTATCGCCCGCTGGCGTCGGTGTACCCGGCGCCGGTGCGGGCGGGCTGCCAGTGGTCGCCCTGCAGCTCGTAGAGGTCGATCCGCGCGAACCGGATCGGGTCGCCGGTGAGGCGGTCGGTGACCTTCCCGCTCAGGGTGGTGGGCCCGGTCAGCACCGCGTCGGTGCCGCTCGCGTCCTGTCCGGAGACGACGGCGACGGGCGTCGCGGACCAGCGCGTCGGCGCGTCGCGGTAGAACTCCGACTGCTTGCCGGCGGAGGAGGCGCTGAACCGGACGACGTAGTCGGCGGTGGTGAGCCCGCCGACCTCGTAGGTGCCGTCCGCGTCGGTGACGCCCTCGAAGATCCGGGTCTCGCTGTCGGCGTCGGTCACGACGACCTTCACCTCTGCCACGCCCGCACCCGCCTCGTCGGTGACCGTGCCCTGCACCGTGCCACCGGCCAGCAGGTCGACGTCGACGCCGGTCACCGCTTCTCCCTCACCGACGACGACGTCGGCTGCGTTGCCGACGAGGTCGGCCGAGGGGTGGAAGGTGTCGACCCACGGTGCGTCGGGGCTGCTGACGCCGACCCGGTAGGTCCCTGGCGGCAGCTCGTCGAAGGTGAAGGCGGCCGAGGTGTGCCCGGTGTAGCCCGAGCGGGTCCAGGTCCAGCGGTTGCCGTCCTGGACGTAGAGGTAGAGGTAGGAGGCGACCTCGGGCGCGCCGTCGGCCCGCACCTCGCCGGAGATGGATCCCGTGGCCGCGACCTCGTCCGGACCGGCCGTCGACGGTGCCGTCGACATCGCGAGGACGAGGGCGATCACCACGAGCACGACCGACCCACTGAACGGCCGGCGCGAGCGCCAGCGACCTGACCGTGCCATCGTGCCCCCGTGTGCGTGGCCCCGGCCGAGCGTCGGGGTCGCCCAAGGATGCACGACAACGGCCGTGCCGTCCACGCCCGTACGGCGGTCCCCCCACCGCCGTACGGTCGCGACTCAGCGTCGGGGTGGACTCCCCGCGGTCTCCCGGTCTCCCGCGGCACGTGGCCTCGGCAGGACCGGCTGTGCGGCCTCGGGTCGTCCGTCGTACGCCGTCTCCCCCACGGCACCGATGCGGATCATCGGACTGCTCCCCTGGTCGTGCTCATCTCGATGCCCATCTCTCCCCGTGCTTCCCTGATGTCTACAAGGATGCTCCCGGAACGCTCCTGATACATCCGTGCCAGCACGAAGGTCCAGACCACCGGGTGATCGGGGTCAGGCAGCCGCGCGGGCCTCGCTCTCGAGCTTGCGGCCCAGCAGGCGACGCGTACGGCGGTCGCCGGTGGCCATCTTGTAGAGGATGCCGAGCTGCTGCGGGGCGTTCTTGGCGTTCGTCGTCTTGAGCCAGCCGTTGGGCAGCGAGAGGCGTACGACCTTGTGCCAGGCGGAGTAGACCTGCTGGGGCATGGGACGCGCGCAGTAGGTGAGGTCGTACTTGTCGAACAGCGCCTGCACCTTCGGCGCGATCTCGGCGTAGCGGTTGGACGGCAGGTCGGGGAAGAGGTGGTGCTCGATCTGGTGCGACAGGTTGCCGGTCATGAGGTGCAGGGCCTTCGACCCGGAGATGTTGGCGCTGCCGAGCATCTGGCGGACGTACCACTCGCCCTTGGTCTCGCCGTCGATCGAGCGCTTCTCGAAGGTCTCGACGCCCTCGGGGAAGTGGCCGCAGAGGATGACCGAGTTGGACCACAGGTTGCGCACGATGTTGGCCGTGAAGTTCGCCGCCAGCGTGGGCACGAACGAGCCGGTCGGGATCGACAGGACGGGGTGGACGACGTAGTCCTTGGTGGCCTGCTTGCGGATCTTGCCGAGCACCTGCTTGGCGCGACGGCGGAAGTCGGGGTCCTTGGTCTGCTTCTTGGCGATGACCGAGCCGAGCTCGAGGTCGTAGGCGGCGATGCCGTACTCGAAGAAGACGGCGTTGATGAAGCAGAACACCGGCTGGGCGAGCGAGGCAGGCGTCCACGGCTGGTCCTCGTCCACGCGCATGATGCCGTAGCCGAGGTCGTTGTCCTTGCCGATGACGTTGGTGTAGGTGTGGTGCAGCTCGTTGTGGCTGTGCTTCCACTGCTCGGCGGGCGAGGCCATGTCCCACTCCCACGTGCTGGAGTGGATCTTCGGGTCGCGCATCCAGTCCCACTGGCCGTGGAGGATGTTGTGGCCGATCTCCATGTTGTCGAGGATCTTCGAGACGCTGAGGCCGAGCGTGCCGAGGACCCAGGCCGGCGGGAACGCGCTGAAGAGGAGCACAGCGCGCGAGCCGAGCTCGATCTTGCGCTGGGTGTCGATGACCCGGCGGATGTACGCCGCGTCGGCGGCACCGCGGCTGTCGAGGACCTCCTGGCGGATGGCGTCGAGCTCGATGCCGATCTGCTCGATGTCGGCCTCGGTGAGGTGGGCGATCGGGTTGTCCTGTCCGAGGACGGACTTCTTCTGGATCGTGGTCATGTCGATCTCCTGGGGGTGTCGGGGGAGGTCTGGGTCAGTGGTCGATGTGGCACGGGCCGGCGGCGGCGTTGATGCAGGTCTGCACCTTGATGTCGCCGGTCTCGCCGGGCACGGCGGTGGTGATCGCGCCGTTGCGCAGGTCGCGGACGCTGCCCTCGCGCAAGGGGATGACGCAGCCCATGCAGATGCCCATCCGGCAGCCGCTCGGCATGAGCATCCCGGCCTCCTCCGCGGCGTCGAGGATCGGCGTCGCGCCGTCGAGGGCGAGGGTGGTGCCGGAGGCGAAGGTGACGGTGCCGCCGTCGCCGGGCTCGACGCGGGCGGTGCGGAACTGCTCCGTGGTCAGGGTGAGGCCGGCGGCCTCGTGGTGGGCACCGAGGGCGTCGAGCAGGCCGGCGGGTCCGCACGCGAGCGTGGTGCGCTCGGCGAGGTCGGGCACCAGGTCGGCAAGGTCGGCGACGTCGAGTACGCCGTGCTCGTCGTCGTACCTCGCGACCAGCTGGATCGCGCCGGCGGCGTCGAGGGCCTCGAGGTCGCGGATGAAGATCGAGTGGGGGTGGCTCGGCGCGACGTGCACGACCACGATGTCGTGCTCGGCGCTGCGCGCCGGGCGCAGCACGCCCTCGTCGGTGCTGGGGAAGAGGTTGCGCAGCATCCCGATGACGGGCGTGATGCCCGAGCCGGCGGTGACCATGAGGAACTTGCCGCCCTCGGGGGGCAGCACGAACTCTCCGGCGGCCTGCTCGAGGTGCACGAGCGTGCCGGGCCGGGCCTGGTGGACGAGGTGGTTGCTGACGAGGCCGTCCGGCACCGCCTTGACGGTGATGGAGATGCGGCCGTCGCGGCGCGGACCGTGGGTGAGCGAGTAGGCCCGCCACTGGCGTACGCCGTCGATGTCGATGCCGATGCGGAGGTACTGGCCGGGCACGTGGCCGGCCCAGTCGGCGCCGGGGCGGATCACGAGCGTGGCCGCGTCGGCGGTCTCGGGCTCGACGGACTCGATGCGGCCGCGGAGGTCGGCACCCGGGCGCAGGGGCGCGAACAGGTCCATGAAGTCGGCGGGCAGGTAGGGCGTGGTGGCGGCCTCGGCGACGCGAACGAGGCGGTCGCCGACCGTCTTCGTCAGTCGCCGTCCGCGCACCGGGGGCTCGAGAGTCGTGCTCATGTCATCAAATGTCGCTGATCCGGGCCGCGACTTCCTGCCTCGGGCACGTGAATCGGGGCTAGACTCTTGTTCTCAGCGAACAATAATGACCCCGGGAGTCCCAATGGCATCACGCCCTGTGCGCCCCGCCACACAAATACAGACGGTCGTCGGTCTCGACCCCCAGGTCGCGGAGGCACTGCGGTCACGGCTGGCCGAGGTCGCGGACCGCGCCGTGCTCACCATCATCGACGAGGTGCCGAGCTACGCGGGGTCGCTGAGCGGCCGGATGGGCGAGGTGATCCGCAACGCCGTGCAGCTCGCGCTCGGCGGCTTCCTCACCCTGGCCACCCGCCAGGACGCGGACGCCCCCAAGGCCCCGGCGATCGAGGGCGCCTACCAGCTCGGGCGTGGCGAGGCGCGCAGCGGGCGTACGGTCGAGGCGCTGCTCGCCGCCTACCGCGTCGGCGCACGGGTGTCGTGGCGCGACATGGCGGACGCCGCGGTGGCCGCGGGCATCGACCCCGGCCAGCTCGCGCGCTTCGCCGAGCTGGTCTTCGCCTACATCGACGAGCTCTCCGCCGCCTCCGTCGCCGGGCACACCGACGAGCTGGAGAGCAGCGGACGCGTGCGCCAGCGCAACCTCGAGCGCCTCGCGCGGGCACTGCTCACCGGCGCCCCGGCCGACGCCGTCAACGCCGCCGCAGAGCGCGCGGACTGGGACCCGCCGGTCACCCTGACCGCCGTCGTGCTGCCGGAGTCGCAGGTCTCGGCCGCGCTGACCGCCCTCGACTCCCGCACCCTCCAGTCCAGCGACGACGTGCCGGGCCTGCCCGAGGGCCACGCCTCCCTGCTCGTCCCGGGCACCGGGTCGGCCGGTGCGCGGCCTGCGCTCCTGCGCGCCCTGCAGGGCACCGACGCGGTCGTCGGGCCCTCGACGCCGTGGCTCGAGGCAGCCGCGTCCCACCGCCGGGCGCTGCGCTGCGCGGCGCTCGGGCGGGCGGGCCTGGTCGACTCCGAGGAGCACCTCGCCGCTCTCCTGCTCGGCGCGGACCCCGAGGCCCGCGCGGACCTCCGCGCGCGGGTCCTCGCGCCGCTCGCCGACCTGCGGCCCTCGACGGCCGAGAAGCTCACCGACACGCTCCGCAGCTGGCTGCTCCACCACGGGCGCCGCGACGCGGTGGCCGAGGAGCTCTTCGTCCACGCGCAGACCGTCCGCTACCGCGTCGGGCAGCTGCGGGAGGTGTACGGCGACCGGCTCGAGGACCCGGCCTTCGTGCTCGACGCGACGCTGGCGCTGGCGTAGGGGGCGCTCGCCCGGCCATACCCGCTGTAACGCCGGGTTGGTGCTTGTACCCACTGGGATATATCCGGGTGGGTACATGTACTAACCCGGCGTTACAGCGGCGGCCGAGCGCAGAACCTGCCTCACGCACCGCTCAGCCCGAGGGCCGGGAGAGGAAGGCGAACTGCGCGGTCTTCGCCGGCAGGTCGGGCATCGGGGCGGGGATCTCGGTGACCGGGCCGAGCTCGGCGCCGAGGCGCTGGAGGAGCGCGACCGACTTCTCGTTGGCGATGTCGGGCTCGAGCACGATCCGCTGCACGGCGGGGTCGGCGAGGAGCTGGGAGAAGAGGTACGCCGTCAGCTCGGGCGTGTGCCCGGCGCGGGCGGGGTCGTCGGCGAGGAAGAGGTGCACGCCGAGGTCGCCGGGGCGGCGGTCGTAGTGCTCGCCGATCTCGTCGACGAAGGGGTCGTAGGTCTGCAGGAGCCCGACGGGGTGCCCGTCGAGCAGGACCAGCGAGGCGGTGAGGTGGTCCTGCTCGTCGATCCAGCCGTAGATGTCGGCGACCTCCTCCTCGCTCCGCGCCCCCATCCCCCAGTAGGCCGCGCGCGGCTGGGTGAACCAGCCGTGCAGGAGCGGGGCGTCGGCGGGCGGGTCGACGGGTCGCAGGGTGAACGTGGGCGGGCTGACGGGGAGCAAGGTGCCGTCCTTCCAGGCGGTGAGCTGGTCGTCGTGGTGCGGGTCGCCGGGCACGCCGGAGGCGCCGAGGGGCACTGCCCAGCGGCTGCGTGACCGGTCACCGAGGTCCCACACCACTCGGGCGATCGGACCGGTGACGACCGCGTCGGTGCCGGGGATCCACCCGGTCGCGGCGACGCACTCCGTGTCGCCGCCGAGGGGGTGGCCGGCGACGGAGGGGAGGTACGCCGTCGCGTCGAGGCCGAGGTCGGCGAGGGCGTGCTGGGGAGCGAGCCGGTGCCGCTCGCCCCAGGCCTGCGGGTGCGCAGCGGCCACCTGCGCCAGGGCCGAACGGGCGATGCACCCGAGGTCCAGCCCGGCCGGAGGGTCGGCCACGAGGTCGGGCAGGACCCGCGCCACCCGGCTGGGCAGGTGCCACCACGGGGCCAGCACGTCGGCGTGGACCGGCGGCAGCACCGTACGCGCCGGGGCCAGGAGCGGGTGCGCGACGATCGCAGCCACGACCGCGTCCCGCACCGCGCCGAAGGCGCCGGCCTCGGTGGAGTCGGCCGCCATGGACCCGTCCCACCGGCGCAGCCGTTCGACGAGCGCGCGGCTCGGCCCGTCGAGATCGGGCAGCCCGACCAGGAGAGCGAGGAGCGAGCCGCCGGCGGCACCGTCCTCGTCGGTGAGGACCCGGGCCGCCGCGGCCACGTCGAGGTCGTCGGCCTCGAGGAGCGCGGTGATGCGGTCCCGCCGCCAGGTCGGCGCGAACCGGTCCGACAGCACGTCCCACCGCGCGTCCCTGCGGTCGTTGGCGCTCACCGCGACCTCCGAGGGGGCCACCTCGACCCGGGGCAGGTCGGCCCAGCCGGTCCACCCGCGGTCCCCGTCCTCGTCGACACTGCGCACCGGCACCCGCCCGGCCACCCGGTGCAGCACCCGGCCTGTCGTGTCGGCGACCAGCACGTTGTTGACCGGCTCGACCCAGTGGTCGAGGGCAGCGTCCACGTCGGCCACCGTGCGGGCGCGGAGCAGCGGCAGGAGCGCGCGCAGGCCCACGTCGCCCAGCACGGAGGTCGGGGTCCGCACGACCAGACGACCGTCGACGACCGAGACGTCCTGGTAGTCGGCCATCGCGTTGGTCACCGCCCAGGCGACGTGCCCGGTGTGCCCGAAGTGCTGTACCCCCGGGACGCCCGGGAAGGCCAGGCCCACCACGTCGACCTCGTCGCAGGCGAGCCCGACCTGCTGGTAGATGCCGGGGGCCTCGAGGACGCGGTGCGGGTCGGCGCCGATCAGCGGGGACCCCGACGCCGTACGCCCAGCGCCGACGGCGAAGGCGTTGCTGCCCTGCGGCGGTGCGACGCCGAGCAGGGACGCCAGTCGCGGGTCCAGGTCCGCACCGACCGACGACGCCCACAGCCTCGTCGGGAAGCCGGCGAAGAGGACGTGCTGGACGAGGAAGACGGCCACGGAGGTCCACGGCTGCCACTCGCCGGGGACGTCGCGGCCACGGAGCTCGGGCGACGTCGCGCCCTCGGCGAAGCCGGCGCGCACCCCGTCGGCGTACGCCGCGAAGAGCTCCTGCGACTCGGGGTCGAGGGCGTCGAAGCCGCGTCGCGCGGTGCCCACGACGTCGAGGTCGCGGGCGAGCGCGTCCCAGGCGTCCGACCCGCCGAGGGCAGCGGTCCTGGCCTCGCCGCGCAGCCGCTCGACGCTCAGCTGCCAGGCCCGGTCGTGCGCGGTCACCCGCCCCTGCTCGCGCGCGAGGTCGAGGACCGTCGTGGCCCGCAGGTGCGGCACACCCCAGCGGTCGCGGCGCACGCTCACCGGCGCGCGGCCGGGTTGTCGAGCATGCCCGCGAAGATCAGCGACTCGGCCTGGTCGGCGAGGTCGACCATCTGGAGGGTGTTGCGCAGCTGGAGCCGGTTGAGGCAGCTGTGCGCGAACTCCGGTCGCAGCAGGTCGTACGCCTCCGCCGCCGCGGCGAGCTCGGGGTGGTCGGCGGCGTGGTCGGCGATGCAGTCGTGGACGAGGCCCCAGAAGTGGTGGTCGCACAGGAGTCCGGACCCCGACAGGATCCCGCTGAGGTGGCGCAGGAAGCCGTCGAACACATCGGTGTGGACCGCCAGCGCGGCCAGGTCGGGGGTGACGACCGACCGGACCCGTTCGACGTCGGCGGGCAGCGGGCGGTCGGTGAGCACCGCGACCTCCTCGCCGATGTCCTTCATGACCATCCGCACCGGGACGTGGTCGCGCAGCACCATCACGAGGTTCTCCCCGTGCGGCATGAAGGCGAGGTCGTGGGCGAGCAGGCAGTGCACGAGCGGGCGCAGGTAGGCCCGGAGGTACGTCGCCACCCATGCCGCCGGCTCGAGCCCGGAGGCGGCGATGAGCTCCCCGACGAGGGGGGTGCCCTCGCGGTCGCGGTGCAGCAGCGAGGCCATCGTGGCCAGTCGCTCCCCCTCCGCCAGGCGCGGCACCGGGCTCTCGCGCCACAGCGCCGCGACCATCTTGCGGTGCGCCGAGGCCACCGGCAGCCGGTGGTAGGCGTCGCCCGTCCAGCCGATCGCGGCGTGCTCGCGGAGCACCGAGAAACCGGTGGCGGCCAGCTCCTCGTCACCCGAGACGAGGTCGTGCACCCAGTCGTTGATCGCCGGCGTGGCCGCCATGTAGGCCGGCGAGAGCCCGCGGAGGAAGCCCATGTTCTGGATCGCCAGCGCGACCTTCACATAGGACCGCTCGGGGTGCTGGTGGGGGAAGAAGGTGCGGATCGACTGCTGCGCGCGGTGCGCGACGTCCACCTCCCCGAGGGGCACCAGCGCCTGCCGGGCGACGTCGGGGGCGAAGGTGACCGCGAGCCGGTGGGTCCACTGCCACGGGTGCACGGGCAGGTAGAGGTAGTCGCCCGGGTCGAGGCCGAGGTCGCGCAGCCGCTTCTCGAAGTCGACGAGCACGTCCTCGCCCAGCTCGGCGCGGTAGTGCTTTTCCTCGGTGAGGCCCGCGGACAGCGACAGCTGCGCCTCGTCACGGCGTACGGCGACCCAGTGCAGGCGGACGTCCGCACCGGTCTCCGGCGCATAGGCGGCGTAGTCGTCGACGCCCCAGCCGATGCGGCCGTTGCAGGCGACGAAGCCGGGGTGGCCCTCGGTCATCGCGGCCTCGATCTCCTGGTGGTCCGCGTGCACGAGGTCGGCGGAGGAGAGCCGGTGGTGGGTGAGCTTCCACGCCGCCGAGGCGAGGGTGGAGGCGATCTCCTCGAGGTAGGTCGCGAGCAGGTGGTCGGGGATGCCGAGGGCGTCGTTGCAGTCGACGACGAAGTCCTGCGCGTCCACCGGCGCCGGGACGCCGTCGACCGTCCGCACGATCGAGGCGGGGTCGACGACCCAGTGCTCGAGCGGGTGCCGGCGTGCGGTGAAGGCGTACGCCGCTCGCGGCAGGTCGAGGCGCCAGCCGTCGCCGTCGGGGGTCGGCGCGAGCAGGCGCTCGTGGCTGAACTCGGCGATCGCCTTGGCGACGAGGTCGCGGTGCGCCCGCGCCATCGTGGCCGGGGTGAGGTGGGCGGTCTGGTCGGTCATGCGGTCCTTCCGAGGGCGGATGTGGTGAAGTCCTCGCGGCTGCAGAGGCTCAGCGCCGCGGTCTTGCCGGGCAGCTCGACCTCCCGCGCGACGACGAAGCCGACGGCGGCGTTGAGCACGGCGATGCGGTGGTTGCGGGCGTCGGGCTCCACGACCACGCGACGGACCGTCGGGTCCGCGAAGCACTCCTCCATCACCCGGCGCATCACTGCGGAGGTGAAGCCGTGGACCGGGGTGTCGGTGGGGGCGACGAGCACGTGCATGCCGACGTCACCGGGCCGCAGCTCCGGCAGTCCGGCCAGCGGCGAGTGCGCAGGGTCGTAGCGCTCCATCAGGAAGGCCGGCGTGCCGTCGGCGCGGCCGAGCAACGCCTCGTGGTGCGGGTCGGCGGCGATGCGGGCGTACTCGTCGTGCACCTGCTGCGGCGTCGCGTCCTGCATGCCCCAGAAGACCGAGCGCGGGTGGGTGACCCAGGCGTGGAGCAGGGCGAGGTCGTGGACCGGGTCGAGGACCTCCAGCGTCAGCCTCATCCGAGCGACTCCTGGCGGAAGCGGTCGGGGATGCCCCACTCCTGGACGGCGATCCGCTTCTCGACGGGGTAGGGCTCGCGACCGAGCACCTGGGCCAGGATCACCGACCCACGCATCGCGCCCATGCCGAGGTCAGGAGCGACGAAGCCGTGGGTGTGCTCCTCGGCGTTCTGCACGAAGACCTCGCCGTCGGTGTGGTCCACGGCGAACGTCGGGCCGGCCAGGAACCGACCGTCCTCGTCCCACCGGATCCGGTCCCGGACGGGTTCGAGGAAGTCGGGGACGCGCGGGGCGTAGCCGGTGGCGAGCACGAGGTGGTCGGTGTGCAGCCGTCCGGTCGAGCCCTGCTCGGTGTGGCGCAGGTCGAGGGCGTACGAGCGCCCGTCCCAGTGCGCCGCGGTGACCTCGGTCGCGGTGAGCAGCGTGGTGTCGACGCCGCCCGCGGCTCGGCGGCGGTAGAGCTCGTCGAAGATCGCGTTGATCGTGTCGGCGCTGATGCCCTTGGACAGCGCGGCCTGGCCGCGCTGCACCTCGCGGCGCCGCGGTGCCGGCAGCTCCTGGAAGTAGGACGACCACTCCGGCGAGGTCATCTCGAGGGTGAGCTTGGTGTACTCCATCGGGAAGAAGCGCGGCGAGCGCGTGAGCCAGGTGAGCGCGAACCCGCGCTGCTCCTGCTCACCCAGCAGGTCGGCGTACACCTCCGCGGCGCTCTGGCCGCTGCCGACGACCGTGACCGAACCGCCGGCGACCAGCTCGTCCTTGCGGGCGAGGTAGTCGGCCGAGTGCAGCGCGGGGCCGTCGAGCTCGAAGGGCAGCCGTGGCGCGGTGCCGGTGCCGAGCACCAGGTGGCGCGCGCGCCAGCTGCGACCGGTCGCGGAGCGGACGACGTAGGCCTCGCCGTCGTGCTCGACGGCGACCACCCGCTCGCCCCAGCGCAGCGAGTCGAGCCGGTCGGCCGCCCAGCGGCAGTAGTCGTCGTACTCGCGGCGCAGGGGGTAGAAGCTCTCGCGGATGTAGAAGGGGTAGAGCCGCCCGACGTCCTTGAGGAAGGCGAGGTAGGAGAACCGCGAGGTCGGGTCGGCCAGCGTGACCAGGTCGGCCATGAACGGCACCTGCAGCGTGGCGTCGGGCAGCATCATCCCGGGGTGCCACGAGAAGCCGTCGGCTGCGTCGAGGAAGACCGCGTCGAGGTCGTCGATCGGGTCGGCGAGGCAGGCCAGGCCGAGGTTGAAGGGCCCGATCCCGATGCCGAGGAGGTCGTGGGTCCTCATCGCAGCACCGCCAGCTGCTCGTCGCGCCGTCCCTCCGGGACGTCGAGCCGCCGGTCCCCCGCCTCGCGGACCATCTCCACGACGCCGAGCACGTCGTCGAGGGTGGCGAGGGGGTTGAGCAGGGTGAGCTTGAGGTACGAGCGTCCGTCGACGCGGGTGGCCGCCACGAGTGCGCGGCCCTCGTCGAAGAGCTCGGCCCGGATCGCGGCGTTGTGCCGGGCGAGCGCGTCCTCGTCGAGCCCGGCCGGGCGGTGCCGGAAGACGATCGTGCTCAGCTGCGGGGCGGCGGCGACCTCGATGTCTGGCATCACGGTGAGCTCGGCGGCGACGGCGTCGGTGAGGTCGATGACGGTGTCGAGGTGCGCGCCGATCGCGTCGGCCCCCATCACCCGCAGCGTCATCCAGAGCTTGAGCGCCTCGAAGCGGCGGGTGGTCTGCAGGCTCTTGTCGACCTGGTTGGGGTGGGCGGAGTCCTTGGGGTTGAGGTAGTCGGCGTGCCAGGTGACGTGGCCCAGCGTGCTGCCGTCGCGCACGACGAGCGCGCTGCACGACACCGGCTGGAACCAGGTCTTGTGGTAGTCGATGGCGACGCTGTCGGCGAGCTCGATGCCGTCGAGCCACGCGCGGCGACGCGGCGAGACCAGCAGGCCGCCGCCGTAGGCCGCGTCGACGTGCAGCCACGCGCCGTACGCCCTCGCCAGTGCGGCGACCTCCGGCAGCGGGTCGACGGCGCCGAAGTCGGTGGTGCCGGCGGTGGCCACGACGGCCATCGGCACCCCGCCCTCCGCGACGAGGTCGGCGAGGGCGGCCGCGAGGGCCGTCGGGTCCATCCGGCGGGAGCGGTCCACCGCCACCGGGACGACGGCGTCGCCGAGGCCGAGCATCCGCGCGGCCTTCTGCACCGAGAAGTGGCCGTCGGCGCTCGCGAGGATGCGCAGCCGCTCCAGCGGCGCGACCTGCTGACCGCGCGCGAGCAGCAGCGCCTGGAGGTTGGACTGGGTGCCGCCGGTCGTGAAGATCCCGTCGGCGCCCGGGCCGAAGCCGATCCGCGCGGCGGTCCAGTCGACGAGGTGTCGCTCGATGAAGGTCGCGCCGACGCTCTGGTCAAAGGTGTCGAGGCTGGCGTTCACCCCGCTGATGAACACCTCCGCCATCAGTGCGGGGATCACCACCGGGCAGTTGAGGTGGGCCGCGGCGGTCGGTTCGTGGAACCAGATCGCGTCGTCGAGCCACAGCCGGGAGAGCTCCGCGAGGACGTCGGGGCCCGCTCCCAGCGGGCGGTCGAGGTTCACCCCGGCCACCCGCTCGGCGGCCTCCCGCGGGCTCGTGCCGGTGAGCGGGCGCCCGTCCGTGGCGGACAGGTGGCCGACGAGGTGCTCGACGGCCGAGGAGACGGCGCGGCGGTAGTCCCCCGCGTTGGCCGGGTGGAAGAGCTGGTGTGAGTCTGCGGACACGCGCATGTCCCTCCGAGATGGGATTAGGTAAGGCTTACCTTACTCAGACCCACCCCGGGCATGGCTACGTGTCCCGCGTCACAGCGTGCGGTCCCATCGCGGCCCCCGCTGTAACGCCGGGTTGGTGCTTGTTCCACCTATGTCCTGCCATGGGTAGAACAAGCACCAACCCGGCGTTACAGCGGGGGCCGCGCTCACACCTCGCGCTCGTACGCCGGCTCGCCCGCCACCCAGGTCACCACGACCTGGTCGGCGAAGGCCCGCAGCCGCGCGGCGTGGTCCCGGTCGGAGTCGCCGTCGAGCGGGTCGGCGTCGAGCAGCACCAGGTCGGCCGGGTGCCCGGGCGCCACGGTGCCCCAGCCGTCGGTGGAGGCGGCGAGCGCCTCGCGGGCGGTGATGGCCTGCTCGGGGTGCCACGGCTCGCGCTCGTCGGCGGAGCGGTGCACGGCGGCGGCGATCGCCAGCCACGGGTCGAGCGGCGAGACCGGGGCGTCGGAGCCGAGCACCACGTCGACGCCGTCGTCGAACATCCAGCGCAGCGGGAAGCACCGCTCCGCACGACCGCGCCACAGCCGCTCGGCCACGTCGCGGTCGTCGAGCAGGTGGGCCGGCTGGACGCTGGCGCGCACGCCGAGGTCGGCCATGCGGCGTACGTCGTCGCGGGTGGTGAGCTGGACGTGCTCGATGCCGCCGCGGGCACCGGTCTCCTCGAACGCCGCGAGGGCCTCGGCCACGGCGCGGTCGCCGATGGCGTGCACCGCGACGTCGAGACCGCCGGCCGCGGCGCGGGCGAGCAGGGCGCGCAGCTCGTCGGGCGTCTGGTTGGGCTGGCCCTCCTCGGCGCCGGGCACGGCCTTCTCGGCGTAGGGCTCGCAGCACCAGGCGGAGCGGGTGTTGAGCGAGCCGTCGCTGATGATCTTCAGCGGCCCCATGGTCAGGCGCGGGTCCCCGTCGAGCGGGTCGCCGGAGCGCAGCCCGCGCGACAGCACGTCGTCGAGGCCGTCGGCGTAGCAGGCGTGGCGGATCCGGATCAGGTCCGCACCCTCGGCCCAGCGCTCGACCCAGTCCGCGACCCCGCCGCTGAACTCGAGGTCGACAAGACCGACCACGCCCTGCGCGGCGGCGGCCTCCATCGAGCGGCGGTAGGCCTCCGGCCCGGTGCCGTCGGTGCCGAGCACCGTGGCCAGGCGGCCGTAGGCCATGAACCACTCACCCTCGCTCACCACGCTGTCACGCGTGGGCAGGGCGAGCATGTGCAGCGCGGTCGTGTTGAGCCAGCCGTGGTGGCCGTCGCCGGCGATCAGCACGATCGGCTGGTCGGTCTCGACGGCGTCGAGGTCGGACACCGCGGGATTGTCCGGCCACGCGGTCGGTCGGTGCCCCCAGCCGATGACCGGCAGGTCGGGCCACTGCTCGAGGCGCTCGCGCACCAGCGCCACCGCCTCCGCGCTGGAGCGCGCCGGGGCGAGGTCGAGCCGCGCGGAGGCGAGGGTCCACTGGCCGAGGTGCACGTGCTGGTCCCACAGCCCGGGCGCCAGCCAGCGCCCGCGCCCGTCGTACGTCCAGCCCCCGAGGTCGGCGAGGCCGGGGCCGACCTCGACCACGCGCCCACCGTCGAGGCGTACGTCGACGGGGCCGGGGGCAGCGGGCTCGGTGACCGCCACGAGGCGGACGTTGCGGAGAAGCATGGGACCACCGTAGGAGGCGGGGAGCGACCGTGCGGACCAGCCCTTCTGTGGCGGACGGCTAGATTGGTCCTGTGAAGTGGCGGGGGCCTGCAGTGCTGGTCGCGCTCCTGGCGGTCGGCGCCGGGAGCGGCTTCGCCGCGTCCGCACAGACCCGCGACACCACGATCGGCACCGGCGTCGCCTCCCCGGTGCCCGCAGCCCGCCCCGAGCTGCCGATCGAGGCACCGCAGCCCTTCGAGGCCGACCCCGACGACCCGGCGCTCGAGCCCGGCATCGCGATGGAGCAGGCCCGGCTGGGCAGCGGGAAGTTCGAGATCACCTTCCCCGCGCCGAAGGGCTGGAGCACCAACGCCAACGCCACCAACGAGTGGAAGTGGAAGAAGCCCGGCACGTCCAACAACACCTACGTGATGCGCATCGAGCAGATCAACAGCCAGGACATCACCATCGAGGACGCCATCGACATCCGCATCGAGCGGCTGCTCGACGAGCAGGAGGACGTGTCGATCCGCGAGCGTGGCGCGAACTCGCTCGAGTACACCTATCGCAGCAACGAGGGAAACAAGCGCCACAGCTTCATGCGGTGGCTCGACCTCGACCGCAGCGGCCAGGCAGACGTCGAGATCGTGGTGCACGGCCGCGAGAGGGACGTCGAGGGCACCAGCGACCTCATCCGGCGCGTGGCCGAGGGCATGCGGGGCGCCACCGCCCGGGCGATCGAGCTCCCGTGACGGACGGCCTCGCGACGCGGCGTGGTGCCGCCCTCCTCGCACTGCTGCTGGCGCTGGGCCTGGTGGGCGGCTTCGGCGCCTCCTGGGCGCTCGGCGAGCTCCCCCGCGGCGACGGCGCGCCGGTCCCGGTGGTCGCCGCATCGCCGAGCCTGCCGGTGGACCCCGTGCCCGACATCCTGCCCGACCCGGCGTACCCGCCCCTCCAGCCGGGCACCCGCCTGGTCCCCGGTGAGGTCGGGAGCGGCGGGTTCCGGATGACGCTGCCGGTGCCGCAGGGCTGGACCTTCTCGGAGAACTCCCTCAACGAGTGGCAGTGGCGCCCGCCGGACCAGCCGTCCTTCGGCCAGGTCATGCGCGTCGAGCAGGTGCTCAGCAACCGCCGCTCGATCAGCTGGACCCTGGACCGCCGCATCGACGAGCTCAACGAGGACGAGCAGAACGTCACGATCGTCGACCGGACCGACCGGAGCCTGCACTTCACCTTCGTCACCAGCAACCACCTGCGCCACGGCTTCCTGACCTGGCTCGACGTCACCGGCTCGGACGACGCGCAGGTCGAGATCGCCGTCACCGGGCGCGCCAGGGACGCGGACGGCATGGCCGACCTGATCAGCCGCGTCGCGGCCGGCGTGTCGCTGGGCTGAGGCTCAGATCCCGGACGTCGTCACCGAGTCGAGGACCCGGTTGGCGGTGGGACGGTCGTCGCTGCGGACCTGCACCCACAGCAGCTGGCTGGCGTTGACCTGCACCACGCGCTCGACCATGAAGTCGGCACCCGGGCACCCGCTGAAGAACATCGTCATCGACGCGTCGTCGTTGCGCTCGTCCCTGATCAGCCCGCCGGGCGCGTCGACGCACTCCGCGTGCTGCGGCACGCGCGAGGGCAGCTTGTCGGAGGAGAGGATCCCGACGAAGACGCCCGGAGCGGCCCCCTCCTCGGTGTTCCAGCCCTCCCGGCTGCCGGCGGCCAGCGACGGCTGCGACTGCTCGCCCTCGACCGGCACCCACTGCTCGGGGTCGACCTGCGCCGTCCACGACTCCGGGACGGTGACCGAGAGGGTGCCCGTGTCGTCGGAGACCGTGCGGGTGGCGGTGCTGGCGCGCTCGATCGACCAACCCGCGCCGGCTCCGAGCAGGAGCACCACGGTGGCCGCGACGAGCGCCGGCCAGCGACGGCGCTCCGAGGGCCGGACGGACGGGGTCGGGTCGGTGTTGCCGGGCACCGGCTCGGTGCGGGTGAGGTCGGGGTCGACGGGGACCCACGCCTGCGGTGACGCGTCGAGCTCGCCGCCCATCGCGTCGACGAGCGCGGCGGTGAAGGACGCGACGTCGTCGAAGCGGTCGTCGCGGTCCTTGGCCAGCGCTCGCAGCACCACGGCCTCGGCCTCCGGGTTGCCGATCCCCATCGGCGGCGGCGGAGCGGGGTCCTCGGCCGCGGAGAGGCTGGAGTGGGCGAACGGCTGGCGACCGGCGAGGAGGTAGTGGGCCAGCGCCGCGAGGGAGAACTGGTCGGCGCGGGCGTCGAGGCCCTCGCCGCGGGCCTGCTCCGGGGCGACGTACGTCGGGGTGCCCCCGACCATGGTCAGGCGCGAGGACATGTCCATGGCCTTGCCGAGGCCGAGGTCGCCCAGCATCGCGACGACCTGCTCACCGGTGGCGGTGCCGACGGTGCGGAAGAGCACGTTGGCGGGCTTCACGTCGCGGTGCAGCACCCCGCGCTCGTGCAGGGCCGTGAGGCCCTTGCCGACCTGGTCGACGACCGTCAGCGCCTGCGCCCGGCTCAGCCTGCCGAGCTCGAGCCGGTCCGCCAGCGTGCCCTGGTCGGCGTACGCCATGACGAGGAAGGGACGCTCGTCGTCGAGCTCGCCCGCGTCGTAGACGCTCACGACGTGCGGCGACTCCACCTTGCGCAGGAAGCGGCCCTCCTCGACGAAGCGCTGCCGCACGTGGAGGTCCCCGGTCCAGTTGTCGGCCAGCACCTTGATGGCCACCGGCGAGTCGAGGTGGTCGTCGTGGGCGAGCCACACGGTCGCGAACGCCCCGGAACCGATGCGACGGCGCACCGGGTAACGACCGAGACGAGAGGGAGCGGACACGTGGGCATTATCGTGCAGGGGTGAACTATTCGGGGGACCCGGGCGACGCGCTGACGCCGGACGACATCGACGACCTGGCGCGCCGGGCGCGCGACGGGGACCGCGACGCGCTCGAGATGCTGCTCGGGGCGGTGCGTCCGCGGGTGCTCAACATCTGCCGCGGGGTGCTCCCCTTCTCCGGCGACTCCGAGGACGCGTGCCAGGAGGCGATGCTCAACGTCGCCACGCGGATCGACTCCTGGGGCGGTCGCGGCCGCTTCACCACGTGGCTGCACATCGTGGCGGTCAACAGCGCCCGGACGACCTACCGCCGGCTCAAGAACCTCGCCACGCCCACCGACTTCGAGGACGGCGCCCACGACCGGCCGGACCCGCGCACCACCAGTGTCATCGCCGGCACCCGCCTCGACCTGCTCGACGCGATGGAGACCATCGAGGTCGACCACCCGCAGTACGTCGAGCCGCTGCTGCTGCGCGACGTCTACGGCCTGCCCTACGACGAGATCGCCGCACTCGTCGACGCCCCGCTCGGCACCGTGAAGGCCCAGATCCACCACGGCCGCAAGCTCGCCCGGCCGTTGCTCCGGGGCGAGAGGTGAGCCTCACCGCTCGCACCGGACCCGCCCTCGTCCTGTCCCTCGCGGTCCTCACCGGATGCTCCGGCGAGGTCGCGGCCCCCGACACCCTGACCACGCCGGCGGCCCCGGCAGCGGCGCCGGCCTCCGACGGAGTGGCGCGGGCCTCGACGCCCCCGCTGGCGGAGCCCGTCGAGCAGGACCTCGACCTCGCCGTGTCGGAGCCGCGCGAGGACAGCGTCTACCCCGACGTCGGTGACCCGCGGGTCGACGCCCTGCACTACGACCTCGACCTCACCTGGGAGCCGGGGCGCGAGCGGCTCACGGGCAGAGCAGTCATCACGTTCCGAGCGGCGCGCACGGCCCCGCGCTTCCAGCTCGACCTCGGCGCGCCGCTGGCGGTCGGGCAGCTGACCCTCGACGGCGAGCCGGTGCGCTTCACCCGCCGCGGCAAGGACCTGGTGGTGCAGGCCCCGATCACCGCGGACGACCGCCACGAGCTCGCCCTCGACTACGCCGGCACCCCCGAGCCCGCGCCCGCCCCCACCACGCGCAGCGACTTCTCCACCACCGGCTTCACGGTCACCGACACCGGCGAGGTGTGGACGATGCAGGAGCCCTACGGGGCCTACACGTGGTACCCCGTCAACGACCAGCCGTCCGACAAGGCGCTGTACGACGTGACGGTGCACGCCCCGGCGCCGTGGACCGGGATCTCCAACGGAGCGCTCACCGAGCTCACCTCCGACGAGGACGGCACCACCACGTCGTGGCAGCTCGTGGAGCCGGCGTCGTCGTACCTCGTCACCCTCGCGATCGGCGACTACGCCCACGCCTCCAACACGACCGAGGGCGGCCTGCGCGTCGACTACTGGACCCCACGCGGGATGGTGCGCCGGCTCGAGGGGGTCCAGAGCGCCGCGGCCACGATCGACTGGGTCGAGGACCGGCTCGGCGACTACCCCTTCGACACCCTCGGCCTCGTGGTCACCGCCTCGCAGAGCGCGATGGAGACGCAGACCATGGTCACCCTCGGCGACAACGACTACGTCCTGTCGCCGCAGGTCGTCGCCCACGAGCTCGTGCACCAGTGGTACGGCGACCAGGTCTCGCCGTCGGACTGGCGTGACGTGTGGCTCAACGAGGGCATGACGATGCTGCTCCAGTGGATCTACGAGGACGAGCACGACATCCGCCCGCTGCGCGCCACGCTGGACGCCGCCCGCGCCGTCGACCAGCAGCTGCGCGACGACTACGGCCCGCCCGGGGCGTACGACCCGCGCCAGTTCGGCGGCTCGAACATCTACTACACGCCGGCGCTGATGCGGAACGAGCTGCGCGTGGAGCTCGGCGACGACGAGTTCTACCGCGTCGCGCGCTCGTGGCTCGCCGCGCACGACAACACGTCGGTCTCGCGCGAGCAGGCCTACGACCACTGGGAGGCCGAGACCGGCCTCGAGCTGTCGGACTTCTTCGACGCCTGGATCGTCGGTCGCACCACTCCCGGACCGGGCGTGCCCACCGGCTGACCTGCCCCGGATTCCTCGTGGTCGCGCGTACCCTCCGGACATGAGACGCCTCTCCGCCCACGACCTCATCGACCTCGTGCTCGACCAGGGCTCGTGGACCTCGTGGGACACCGCTCCCGTGCGCGGCGGCGTCAGCGAGGCGTACGCCGCCGAGCTGGCCGCGGCGGGCGAGAAGTCGGGCGTCGACGAGTCGGTGCTCACCGGCGAGGCACGGTTGCGCGGTCGCCGGATCGGCGTGCTGGTGGGCGAGTTCGGCTTCCTGGCCGGCTCCATCGGCCGCGCCGCTGCAGACCGGATCGTCGCCGGCATCGAGCGTGCGACCCGCGAGGGCCTGCCGCTGGTGGCGGCACCCGTCAGCGGCGGCACCCGGATGCAGGAGGGCACGCCGGCCTTCGTGCAGATGGTGCGGATCTCCGCCGCGATCGCCGCCCACCGTGGCGCGGGGCTGCCCTACCTCGTCTACCTCCGCCACCCCACCACCGGCGGCGTGATGGCGTCGTGGGGCTCGCTGGGCCACGTCACCGTCGCCGAGCCGGGCGCGCTCGTCGGGTTCCTCGGCCCCCGGGTCTACGAGGCGCTCTACGACAAGCCGTTCCCCGAGGGCGTGCAGACCTCGGAGAACCTCTACGCCCACGGCATCGTCGACGCGGTGCTGCCGCCGGACGAGATCGCCGATATCCTCGACCGTGCGCTGACGATCCTCATGGCCGCGCGCGAGGGCGTGGCGCCGGTGGCCGACCCGGGCCACGACGACGTCCCCGACGTCGACGCCTGGGACTGCGTGACCCGGTCGCGGCGACCGGACCGGCCCGGCGTACGCCGTCTGCTGCGATACGCCGCCAACGACGTCGTACCCCTCAACGGCACCGGACAGGGCGAGCGCGACCCGGGGCTGCTGATCGCCCTGGCCCGCTTCGGCGAGGCGCCGTGCGTCTTCCTCGGCCAGGACCGGCGCGGGCAGACCACCGACCACCCGATGGGGCCCGAGGCGCTCCGTGAGGCCCGCCGCGGGATGCGGCTGGCCTCGGAGCTCGGGCTGCCCCTGGTGACGGTCATCGACACCCAGGGCGCGGCGCTGTCGGCGGACGCCGAGAACGGCGGGCTCGCCGGCGAGATCGCACGGTCGCTGGCCGACCTCGTCACGCTGGACGCCCCGACGCTGTGCCTGATGCTCGGCGAGGGCAACGGCGGCGGCGCGCTCGCCCTGCTGCCCGCCGACCGCGTCGTGGCCGCGCAGCACGCCTGGCTCTCGCCGCTCCCGCCGGAGGGCGCGTCGGCGATCGTGCACCGGGACCTCGAGCACGCCGCGGAGATGGCGCGCTCCCAGCAGGTGCGCGCGCTCGACCTCCACCGCCGCGGCGTCGTCGACCGGATCGTGGCCGAGAAGCCCGACGCCGCCGACGAGCCGGAGGAGTTCTGCCGGAGGGTCGGGGCCGTGCTCGAGCACGAGCTCAGCGCGCTGCTCGCCGCCGGGCCGGGGTCGCCGGGGACGCGGACGCGGCGCTACGTGTGACCGCTCGCCCCGGCGGCGGTGAGTGAGACAGGTTCTGGGCGCCCAGAACCTGTCTGACGGACCGCTGGCCCGAGCGATCGGTGAGTGAGGCAGGTTCCGACGCTGCGAAACCTGCGTGGCTCACCGCTCCTCGGAGCCCTCGGCGGCCGCCTCCTGTGCCTCGACGACCTCGGCCTCGGTGACGGGCTCGGGCGTCGGCTCGGAGGTTGACTCGGGCTGGGCCATCCCCACGCCCGGCACGCTGGTGCCGCTGAGGGTGGCGAGCATCTGGCGGACGTTGGAGAGCTGGGCGTTGATGCTGTCGCGGCGCTGGGCCGCGGCGGCGAGCTCGCGCTCGGACTCGGCGCGGACCCGGTCGGCGGTGGCGCGGGCCTCGGCGACCATCGTGGTCGAGCGCTCCTCGGCCTCGGCGAGCATGCGGGCGATCTTGGCCTCGGCCTCGCTGCGGCTGCGCTCCATCGCGGCCTCGGTGTCGCGGTTGCGCGCGGTCATCGCGTCGAGCTCGGCCTGGGTGGCAGCCTGCTGGGCCTGGAACTCCGAGGTCGCCTTCTGCCGGCGCTCGGCCAGGGTCGTCTCGAAGTCGGCTGCCGCCTGCGCGGCCTGGGCGCGCGCGTCCTCGTGCAGCGCCTCGGCCTCGGCCCGGCGCGCCGAGGCGTCGCGCTCGGCCGCGTCGCGCTCGGAGTCGGCGGCCGTACGCGCGTCGGCGAGCACGCGCGCGCCCTCGGCCTCGGCGTCACGTCGGGTCTCCTCGGCGTAGCGGTCGGCGGCGGCACGCAGGGCGCCGGCCTCGGCCTCGGCCTCCTTGCGCAGCGCCTCCACCTCGCCCACCACCCGGTCACGGATCTCGGCGGCCTCGGCCTCCGCGAGGGAGAGGATCTGCCCGACGCGCTCGCCGAGGTGGGCGTACGTCGGCACCTCCGGCTCCTGCGCCCCACGCGACACCAGCGCCTCCCGCGAGGTGGCAGCCTCGGTGCGGGCGGACTCGGCGGCGGACTCGGCGGCCTCGAGACGGCGGCGGAGCTCGGCCACCTCGCCCTGCGCCTGGGTGACCGCCCGCTCGACCTCGGCCGGGTCGTAGCCACGGCGGACCGTCGTGAACATCTCTTCAGGCATCGGGGTTCTCCTGGTCGGGGGTCTGGCTGTGGGGGTGGGGGTCGGGCTGGCGCTCGGGGACGGAGAGCGCCTCGATGACGCCGGAGAGCTGGGCGAGCTCGGCCGCGATGGTGTCGCGCTGCGCCTGGAGCTGGGAGATCTCGGCGCGGGCCCGCTCGACGGCGCGGCGTGCGCCCTCGCGGAGCTGGTCGGCCTCGGCACGGCCCTCGGCGAGGTGGGCGAGCGACTCCTCGCGGGCCCGCCGGCGTTCCTCGGCGGCGGTGGCACGGCTGCGGGTCACCTCCTCCGCGACGAGAGCGCGCAGGCTGGCCGCGCCGGTCTCGGCCTCGGCGCGGCGGCGCTCGAGCCGCTCGACCGCGCGCTCGGACTCGTCGGTCGCGTCGGCGACGATGCGGGCGGCCTCGGCGTCGGCGCGCTCGAGGGAGGCGCGCGCCTCGCTCTCCATCTCGCCGGCCGCCAGCGCGGCCACTTGCGCGATGTCGTCGGCGCGCCGCTGGGCATCGGCGAGCTCGCGGGCCATCCGCTCGGCGACCGCGGCGATGACGGCCTGCAGGCGCCGGCGTACGCCCCGCACGTGCGCCGCGATCTCGGCGTGGCCGGCACGACGGATCGCCTCGGCCTCCTCGGACGCACCGGCGAGCACGGAGGTGACCGTCGCGGTGGCCCAGGCGGTCTGCTCGGCGGCGTGGCGCAGCTGCTCCTCGCTCTCGGCGCGGGCGGCCGCGAGGGTGTCCTCGGCCGCCCGGCGCATCCGCTCGACGTCGGCCCCGGTCGTACGCCGCTGCTCCTCGAGCTGCAGCGCCGCCTCGTCGCGCATCCGGGCGGACTCGGTGGACGCGCTCGCGCGCAGCGACTCGGCCTCGGCGGTCGCGGAGTCGAGGTGGTGCTGGGCGGTGGCGCGCGCCTGCTCGACCAGCTGGGTGGCGCTCTCCCGGGCCGCGGCGACCGTGGCCTCGGCCTCGGCGCGCGCGGCCTCGAGGAGGGCCGCCTTCTCCGCCGCGGCGCTGTCGCGCAGCTCCTGCAACTCGGCGCGGAGCGCGACGGCGTCCGCGCGGGCCTGCTCGCGCAGCAGGTCGCCCTCGGTGCGCGCCGCCTCGACCTGCTCGTCGCGCGCGCCCTCGGCCGAGCTCATGAGCAGCGACGCCTGCTCGTTGGCGTCGGCGACGATGGCCGCCGACTCCTCCGAGGCGCCGGCGAGGACCACCTCGGCCTGGCGGCGGGCGCGGTCGGCCTCGGCGCGGTCGCGCTCGGCGTCGGCCATCAGGCTCCGCGCCTGCTCCCGCAGCGTGGCGAGGTCGGCCGTGAGCCGCTCGGCCTCCTGACGGGCCTCGCGCTGGAGCTGGTCGGCCACCTGCTGGGCACGGGCCAGCAGCGTCGCCGTGGTGGGCTCGCCCGAGGCGGCCGTGGCGGCGTCGAGGGCCATGGCCCCTCCCTTCGCGCATTCCGAGATGCTCATCCTCTCAGGCCACCCCTGCGGGTGACAAAGAGGATGCCCCACGCTTTGCGCCCACAGCGAAAAGCCTTGTCGCGGCATCGTCGCGACCGGTGAGGTGACCCCATGAAGCTCCTCGTCCTCGGCGGCACCCGGTTCCTCTCGCGCGAGGTGGCGGTCCACGCGGTCGCCCGCGGGTGGGACGTCACCTGCGCGTGCCGCGGCGAGTCCGGCACGGTGCCCGACGGGTCGACCCACCTGCGCTGGGACCGCTCCGAGCCCGCGCCCGCCGCGCTGGCCGACGGCGGCTGGGACGCCGTGGTCGACGTGGCCCGCCTGCCCTCGCACGTGCGCGGCGCGCTCGCCGCCGCCGCCGACGCGCACTGGGTCTTCGTCTCGACCGTCAGCGTCTACGCCGACAACTCCTCCCCCGCGACGGAACCGCTGGTCGAGCCGATCACCGAGGACATCGACCTGTCCGAGGACCCGGACGCCTACGGCGGGATGAAGGTCGCCTGCGAGCAGCTGGTGCAGGAGCGCGCCGCGTCAGCGGTCGTCGTACGCCCCGGGCTGATCGTGGGACCGGGCGACCCGACGGGCCGCTTCGCCCACTGGCCGCAGCGCCTGGCCCGCGGCGGGGAGGTGCTGGCGCCGGGACGACCCGACGACGTGGTGCAGGTGATCGACGTGCGCGACCTCGCCGCGTGGGTCCTCGACCTCGCGGAGCGGCGTACGACCGGGACGTACGACGCGGTGGGGACCCCGGTGCCGCTCGGCGAGCTGCTGGCCCACACCGCCGCCGGCGTCGGGGCGGACTACCCGCGGCTCACCTGGGTGGACGCGGACTTCCTCGAGGAGCACGGCGTGGCCCACTGGGCCGGCGAGGGGTCGCTCCCGCTGTGGCTGCCGCGCCCGGAGTACGACGGCATGCTGGCGCACGACCCCGGTCCGGCCGTCGCCGCCGGGCTGCGGCTGCGACCGCTGGCCGAGACCGCGTCGGGATGCCTCGACTCACCGGTGTTCGCGCTCTCGCCCGAGCGGGAGGCCGAGGTGCTGGAGGCCTGGCACGCCCGCTGACGTCGAGCGGGCGCGTCTGCACGTCCAAACGACGTCGAGTCGGCGCATCTGCGCGTGCAGATGCGCCGACTCGACGGGTTTCAGCGTGCAGGTGCGCCCACTCGTCAGAAGAGCAGGGCGGTCCCCGGGTCGGCGAGGATCCCGGCGACGTCGGCAAGGAACCGCGAGCCCTTCTCCCCGTCGATGTGGCGGTGGTCGAAGGACAGCGCCAGCGTGGTGACGTCGCGGACCACGATCTCGCCGGTGGCCTCGTCGACCCACGGCCGCTTGTTGACCGCGCCGAAGCACAGGATCGCGGACTCCCCCGGGTTGATGATGGGGGTGCCGGCGTCGACGCCGAAGACGCCGACGTTGGTGATCGTGAAGGTGCCGCCGGCCATCTCGGCGGGCTGCGTCCTCCCCTCCCGGGCGGTGGCGGTGAGCTCGCCCAGCGCCGCGGCGAGCTCGGTCATCGACAGCACGTCGGCGTCCTTGACGTTGGGCACGACGAGCCCGCGCGGGGTCGCTGCCGCGATGCCGAGGTTGACGTAGTGCTTGTAGACGACCTCCTGCGCGGCCTCGTCCCACCAGGAGTTGATCTCCGGCGTGCGCTTCATCGCCAGGATGACCGCGCGCGAGAGCACGAGCAGCGGGCTGATCCGGACGTCCTTGAGGTCGCGCCGCGCCTTGAGCCGCTCGACGAGCTGCATCGTGGCGGTGACGTCGACGGTGATCCACTCGGTGACGTGCGGGCTGGTGAAGGCCGACTGGCTCATCGCCGTCGCCATCATCTTGCGCACGCCCTTCACGGGCTCGCGGGTCTCGCGGGCACCAGAGGTCTCGATACGGCCCTCGTCCCTCGGGCCTACTCGACCACCGAGAGGGGCAGCAGCGGGAGCCGACCCCGATGTCGCACCGTGGACGTCCTCGCGGGTGATCGACCCCGACGGGCCGGAGCCGATGAGGGTGGACAGGTCGACGCCGAGGTCCTTGGCGAGCTTGCGCACCGGCGGCTTGGCCAGGGCGCGTACGTCGCTGGGCTCGCGCTGGGCCGCGGCCGGGACGAGCGCCTCGGCAGGCGCGGCCGCGGGGGCCGGTCGCTGGTCGACGGCCGGAACCGGCGACTCGTCGGCGGGGAGCACGTCCTGCGACTGCGCGCCGCCGGGCGAGAACGCCCCCTGCACCTGCATCTGGGTCTGCGCACCGGCGTCGGTGCTCGGCGATGCCGAGCCGCGGCGCGCGCGGCGCATCGGGCCGCGCTCGGCCTTGATCCGGCCGACGAGGGACGCGCCCTCCATCGAGCCGGAGGCGGCCGGGTTGGAGAGGTCCATCTCCGTCAGGTCGGCCTCGGTCGCGCCGGCCTTCTCGGCCATGCCGAGATAGGGGTCGGACTCGGTCTGCTCGGCCGGGGCGGCGGGCGCGGGCGCCTCGCCCTCGGCGCCGATCGAGATGATCGGCGTGCCGACGGGGACGGTCTCGCCCTCGTCGACCAGCAGCGCCAGGACAGTGCCCTCGTAGGGCGACGGCAGCTCGACGAGCGACTTGGCGGTCTCGATCTCGACGATCACGTCGTTGATCTCGATGGTGTCGCCGACCTTGACCTTCCAGGCCACGATCTCGGCCTCGGTAAGGCCTTCGCCGACGTCGGGGAGGAGGAATTCGGACATGGCAGTTCCTCTCAGAAGGCGAAGGTGCGGTCGACGGCGTCGAGCACCCGGTCGAGGTCGGGGAGGTACTCCTCCTCGATCCGCGACGGCGGGTAGGGCATGTCGAACGCGCCGACGCGCAGGACCGGGGCCTCGAGGGAGTAGAAGCACTGCTCGGTGATCCGGGCCGCCACCTCGGCGCCCATGCCGAGGTTGACGTGCGCCTCGTGGGTGATCACGCAGCGCCCGGTGCGGCGTACGGACTCGTAGACCGGCGCCATGTCGAGCGGCGAGAGCGTGCGCAGGTCGATGACCTCGAGGCTGCGGCCCTCGGACTCGGCGGCCTCCGCGCACTTGAGCGCGGTCTTCACCGTCGGGCCGTAGGCCAGGACCGTGGCGTCGGAGCCGGAGCGGACGACGCGCGAGGTGAACAGCGGCTGGGGCGTCGCGGACTCGTCGAGCTCGGCCTTGTCGGCGTGGTACTGGCGCTTGGGCTCGAGGAAGATGACCGGGTCGTCGTGCGCGATGGCCTGCTGCATCATCCAGTAGCCGTCGACCGGGTTGGAGCAGGCCACCACCTTCAGGCCGGGGGTGTGCGCGAACTGCGCCTCCGGGCTCTCCGAGTGGTGCTCGACGGCACCGATGCCGCCGCCGAAGGGGATGCGGATGACGATCGGCATCTTCACCTTGCCCTGCGAGCGGTAGGTGTACTTCGCGACCTGGCACACGATCTGGTCGTAGGCGGGGTAGACGAAGCCGTCGAACTGGATCTCCACGACGGGGCGGTAGCCGCGCAGCGCCATGCCGACCGCGGTGCCGACGATGCCGGACTCCGCGAGGGGCGAGTCGATGACCCGGTCCTCGCCGAAGTCCTTCTGGAGGCCGTCGGTGATGCGGAAGACGCCGCCGAGCTTGCCGACGTCCTCACCCATCAGCAGGACCTTGTCGTCGTCCTCCATGGCCTTGCGCAGGCCCATGTTGAGGCCCTTGGCCAAGGTGATCTTCTGGTTGGCCATCAGTGGCTCCCCTCGAACGACGCGAGGTAGGCGGCGAACTCGTCACGCTGCTCGCGGATCTCGTCGGTCATCTCGCTGAAGACGTAGCCGAACTGGTCCATCGGCTTCGGATCGGGCAGCGCCTTGCAGCCCTCACGCAGGTGGTGGCCCAGCTCCTTGGCCTCGGCGTCGAGGTCGTCGAAGAACTGCTGGTCGACCAGGCCGTTGCGGCGGAGGTAGACCTTGAGCCGCTCGATCGGGTCCTTGAGCTTCCAGTGCTCGAGCTCGTCGTTGAGGCGGTAGCGGGTCGGGTCGTCGGTCGTCGTGTGCGCACCCATGCGGTAGGTGTAGGCCTCGACGAACGACGGGCCGTTGCCCTCGCGGGCACGCTGCAGCGCGGCCTTCGTGACGGCGTACGTCGCCAGCACGTCGTTGCCGTCGACGCGGATGCCCGGGAAGCCGAAGCCCAGCGCGCGCTGGTAGAGCGGGATGCGGGTCTGGCGCTCGATCGGCTCCGAGATGGCCCACTGGTTGTTCTGGCAGAAGAACACGACGGGGGCGTTGTAGGAGGCGGCGAAGATGAACGCCTCGTTGACGTCGCCCTGCGAGGACGCGCCGTCGCCGAAGTGGGCGATGACGGCCGAGTCGCGGTCGGGGTCGCCGGTACCGACGACGCCGTCGCGCTGCATGCCCATGGCGTAGCCGGTGGCGTGCAGGGTCTGGGCGCCGATGACGATCGTGTAGAGGCCGAAGTTGTTCTCGTTGGGGTCCCAGCCGCCCTGGTCGACCCCGCGGAACAGGCCGAGAAGCCGCAGCGGGTCGACGCCCTTGCAGTAGGCGACACCGTGCTCGCGGTAGGTCGGGAACACGTAGTCCTGGGGGCGCAGCGCGCGGCCGGCGCCGATCTGTGCGGCCTCCTGGCCGAGCAGCTGGGCCCAGATGCCGAGCTCGCCGTGGCGCTGGAGCGCGGTGGCCTCGACGTCGATGCGCCGCGTCAGGACCATGTCGCGGTAGAGACCGCGCAGCTCCTCGGCGGAGAAGTCGTGGTCGAACTCGGGGTGGTGGACGCGCTCACCCTCGGGCGTCAGCAGCTGGACGAGGTCGGGGCCACCATCGGTCTGGGAGGGTCCGAAGACCTCCGCAAGGTCGGGGCCGAAACTCACCGGGTCGGGCAACGGGCTCTCCTTCAACAGCTAGCGACGTTCCCGGGATCACCGGACGCCGACGGCTTTCAGCGTGGTCGTCGGCGTGTGTGACCCCGACCACATGATGGCGCCAAACGTATCTGCCGCGGCCTGCCAGCACCAATCTGGCGGGGGCCCGGCACCCCACCTCGCGGCGTACGGCCCCACCTGGTCCGGACATGGATGAGCCGGCGCCGACGGGCTCGTGGGTGACCCGTCGACGCCGGCCCGCCTCCATTGGGGGTTGGAGGCTCGGGCAGGCCGAAGCACTGCCCGGTGAGGGAGGTGGTCGGCCGGGGCTCCGGGCCACGGACCGGAGTCGAGCCGGACCTCGGGGGTCTGGCGCGACGCCGGGGCGTGGCGCGGTGGAGCCTGGTGGTCGACGCACCTCCGACAGGTCGTCGGTACGCCGCCGTCCCCGCGGGGCGGACCCGCGGGGACGGTGGCGTAGGCGTCAGGTGGAGGTGAGGCGCGGGGCCGAGTCGCGCACCACCTCGTCAGGCGTGGCGGACGAGCCGCCGGGTTGTCCCACCGTGAGGCCACCCACGGTGAGGGCGATGGCGACCAGCGCCAGGGCGGCGCGGCGCATCGCCTTACCGGCCACCGTTGCAGTTGGCCGGCTCGATGGCCGAGGCCGTGGCGGCCTGCCCCGAGCTGAGGACCGTGCAACCGCTGGCGGAGAGCAGTCGCCACGTGATCCGCGACGAGAACGAGCTGGACGACTGGGTGCTCGCGGAGACGATCCAGTAGGTCGCGTTGACGGTCCCGGCCGGAACGAGGATCGATCCTCCCGAGACGCCGCCCGGGCAGCCGGAGTAGGCCGCGTCGATGCACTTGTTCTGGTTGGTGACGGCGTGGCTGGGCGTGCTGAACACACCGGCGATGCCGGAGTAGACGCCCACACCGGGGCCGACCGGCGCCGACGCGCAGTTGCAGGTGAACATGCCGGTGATCTGGAAGACGATGTCCTCCGTGCCGGGGTTGCTGAGCGTGAGCGGCACCTGGAGCGACTTGTCGCTGCCGCAGCCCTTCTGGGTGGCGCCCGTGTTGCCGCAGGCCCCGCCGAAGTCGATGACCGGCGGCGGCGGCTCGTGGGAGGTGGCGAACGCCGGCACGGGTGCTGCGATTGCGATGACGGGCACGGTCCAGGCAGCGCCTCGGACGACTGTGCGACGGGTGTAGTTGGCCATGATGGTTCCTCTGATTGCCGTGGGGGTCGGCGCCCCAATACCGCCGACCGCATCTGCCGTCGCCCCCAAGACGGACGGCTCTGCAATCACAAGAGTGGGGCCCCCAACACCCCAGACATAGGGGCTACGACGAGGCGCTGGTCGATCTCCGAGAGGCCTTGAGTGAACCTCGATGTATTCGTGAGGATGTCGGTCAAAGGCTTAGACCAGCACACCCTCAGGAGGCCTCGCGGTCGAGCAGCTGGGGGCCGCGAAACCCCCATCAGAACGGGGTTTTCGGCGTGCGCCGACGTGGTGCGGGACGACGTACGAACCGGCGCCGACAGGCCCGTGGGTGACCTGACGACGCCGGCTCCCTCCATGGGGTGGAGGCTCGGGAGCGCAGACGGGGCTACCCGGAGACCAGGTGAGGCTTCACGACCGGCCGCCCTGCGTCAGGGAGGGGACGGTGAGGGGACCGGCGCAGCGCTGCGGCACCCGGGTCCGGTCGAGCCGGACGGAGCCGGCCTTCAGCGTCACCGGCGCCAGCGCACGGCCCCGGGTGACGAAGCGCTTGCTGCCCAGCGACGGCACGGAGATGCGGTGCACCTTGGCGCCGACGCGGAGCCGGTAGACCACCGTCTCCCCCGAGCGGTTGGCGAGCTGGGCCCTGACCTTGCCGCGGCACCTGGCGCGCACCGAGCCCGCCGGCGAGCTGAAGGCCTGCGCCGGGAGGACCTCGGGCGTGCAGGAGCGGACGGCGGTCGTGACGACCGGGTCGGCACCGCTCGCGAGGTCGACGGCGGCGCTGTTGGCGTACGTCGCGCAGGCCGACGGCGCGCCACCGGCGAGCGCCAGGTCATAGGTCCACGACCGCACCAGCCCGGGCGCCCAGGTCAGTGCGGGGTCGAGGACGACCCGCTGTCCGGGGACCGCGTGGTCACCGACGACGGCCACCGTCCGGTCGGGCTCCGAGGCGACGAGCTCCGCCGGGGCGGTGCCGGTCGAGTGGGCGTCCGGGGCCCACGACGCGGTCGCGGAGACCGAGCCGGACGCGGAGGGCGCGGAGGTGAAGGCGCAGGTCCAGGCGAGCGTGAGCGAGCCGGCGGCGGGGACGACGGCGTCGTCGCCAGCGGCGACGGTGCACGCGGCGCCGCCGCCGAGGTCGGTGGTCACCGCGACGTCGGCGACGACGTCGCCGTCCGCGGCGGGGTTGGTGACGGTCACGTCGCCGGCGAGCGCCCAGGCCGAGTCGGTGACGTCACCCGCACGGGCGGTGACGGTCCAGCGGAACGTCGCTCGGCCGGTGACGTCGACGGAGCGTGCGAGGGCGTCGACGGACTGGTCGATCGTCCAGCCGTGCGTGCGGACGAGGGAGCCGGCCGCGGTCACGGCGACCCCCAGAGGGACGTCGTCGGCGGCACCCGCAGGGACGGCCGTGGCCTGCAGCACGAGGGCGGGCAGGGCGACGAGGGTCGCGACGCCGCGGGCGCGCAGGGCCGTCGCGCCGGCCCTCGCCGTACGCACGTCCGCCGGACGCCTCCTGCGCGCTGCTCCCACTGTCCATCCCCTGTCGAGCGACCCCCGCGACGGGCGGTCAGCCGGTGCTGCCCACCCCGGACGGGCAGCCGATGGCACAACCGTGCCGTCTCGACACGCCCACACGGCGATGCTTCGACGAAGCGATGGACTACCTGAGGGCTGGCTTGACCGAAAATCGATCAATCACAGGGAAAGCACGGGAAACAGGCGTCACACCTGTCCCGGGCGTCCCGGTGGCGTACGCCTGTCAGCCGCGCCCGTGCGGGGTCAGCCAGACGGCCGGGTCGGGGCCGGCCGGCACGATCTGCGTCGGGTTGATGTCGGTGTGCACGACGTAGTAGTGCTGCTTGATCTGGTCGAAGTCGACCTCGTCGCCGAAGCCCGGGGTCTGGAAGAGGTCGCGGGCGTAGCCCCAGAGGTTCGGCATCTCGGTGAGCTTGTTGCGGTTGCACTTGAAGTGGCCGTGGTAGACCGCGTCGAAGCGGGCCAGGGTCGTGAACAGGCGTACGTCGGCCTCGGTGATCGCCTCACCCATCAGGTAGCGACGGTCGGCGAGGCGCTCCTCGAGCCAGTCCATCGCGGTCCACAGCCGCTCGTACGCGTCCTCGTACGCCTCCTGCGAGCCGGCGAAGCCGCAGCGGTAGACGCCGTTGTTGACCTCGGTGAAGACCCGCTTCATCACCGACTCCATCTCCTCGCGGAGGTCGGCCGGCCACAGGTCGGGGGCGTCGGCGCGGTGGTGCTCGCGCCACTCGAAGAAGAGGTCGTGGGTGATCTGGGGGAAGTCGTTGGTGACGACCTTGCCGGACTCGACGTCGACGACCGCCGGCACGGTGATGCCGCGGGGGTAGTCGGCCTCGCGGGCGAAGTAGGCCTCCTGGAGCCGCTCGATGCCGAGCACCGGGTCCTTGCCCCCCTCGTCGAGGTCGAAGGTCCAGCTGCGCGCGTCGTGGACCGGCCCCGGCGCGCCCCAGGAGATGACGTCCTCGAGCCCGAGGAGCGAGCGCACGATGATCGAGCGGTGCGCCCAGGGACAGGCGCGCGCGGCGACGAGGCGGTAGCGCCCGGGGGCGACCTCCCAGGTCGTGACGTCGCGGGGACTGTCCTTCGACCCGCTGGGGAACTGCTCGTCCAGGGGATCGGCCGACGACCCACCTGCGAGGACCCGGTCCGGGAGGTAGGTCATGTCGCGCTCGAAGGGCTCGCCCTGCTTGGTGTAGGTCGCCGTGTCGTTCACGCTTCAACCTTACTGACCCACGCCACGACCCGGGGTAGTCCAGTGAGCGATGGTCGGCAGTGAGCCCCCCGGAGGACCATCCGTCACTGGACTACCCGGGGAGGGGGCGATCGCAAACAAGTGTTTGCAAACAACCCTTGGCAGTCCTAGGCTGGCGAGGTGCCCTCCTCCATCACCCCGGACATCGCCGGCCTCCGCGCCCTCAGCCACCCGGTCCGCCTGCGGATGCTCGGCCTGCTGCGCTCCGACGGCCCCGCGACCGCGACCGTGCTCGCCGGCCGCCTGGGGCTCAACACCGGCGCGACGTCGTACCACCTGCGCCAGCTGGCGCAGCACGGCTTCATCGAGGAGGACTCCGAGCGGGGCAACGCCCGCGACCGCTGGTGGCGCGCGACGCACGAGGCGACCTACACCTCGTTCAGCGGGGAGGACATCACCGACGACGTGGAGGCCTACCTGGCCACCGTGGCGATGATCTACGGCGAGCGGTTGCGCACGGTCGTCTCCGAGCTGCGGTTCTACCCCGAGGAGTGGCAGGGCGTCAGCACGCTCAGCGACTGGCACTTCACGCTGACGCCCGCTCGCGCGAAGGCGCTGGTCGAGACCCTCACCTCCGCGGTCGAGGAGGTCGAGGACAGCAGCGAGGACGGAGCGGTCCCCTTCGTGGTCAACCTCAACGCCTACCTCGAGCCGGGTCGGCTCGACCTCCGGGAGCCGGAGTGAGTGTCGCCGGGACGACGCGTACGCCGCTGGTCGGCGGGCTGGTCGCCGAGGGCATCTCCTACCTCGGCACCCGGATCTCGATGATCGCGATCCCGTGGTTCGTCCTGTCCACCACCGGCTCGGCGACGCAGACGGGTCTCGTCGCGGCCGCGGAGATCACCCCGCTCGTGCTCTTCAAGGCGCTCGGCGGTCCACTCCTCGATCGGCTGGGACCGCGCCGCGTGACGCTCGTGTGCGACCTGCTCTCGGCCGTCGTGGTGGCGTCGATCCCGCTGCTGCACGGGCTCGGGATGCTGTCCTTCCCGACGCTGCTGGTCCTGGTCGCGGTGGCCGGCGCCCTGCGCGGGCCGGGTGACGCCGGCAAGGCGGCGATGACGCCGGAGATCGCCCGCGTCGCAGGGTGGTCGCTCGAGCGTGTCGCCGGACTGGCGGCGGCGGTCGAGCGCACCTCGACGATGGCCGGGGCGGCGCTGGCCGGCTTCCTCGTCGCCACGGTCGGTGCGACCAACGCGCTCTACGTCGACGCCGCGTCCTTCGTCGTCGCGTTCGCCGTCTTCGCGCTCGCCACCAGCGGCCTCGGCCGGCCGGTCCCTCCCGAGGTCGGCGCCGACGCGACGTCGTACGCCACCGAGCTGCGGCAGGGCTGGCAGTTCCTGCGCACCGAGCCCGTGCTCATCGCGATCTGCGCCATGGTCGCGGTGACCAACCTCGTCGACCAGGCGTACGCCGCGGTGCTGGCGCCGGTCTGGGCCAAGGAGTCCGGTGCGGGGGTGGCGGTGCTCGGCACGCTCTTCGCGGTGATGAGCGGCGCGTCGGTGCTCGGGGCGCTGGCCGCGGCGAGGTGGGGCGAGACCCTGCCCCGCTTCCGGACCTACGTCATCGCCTTCCTCGTGGCCGGAGCGCCGCGCTACGTCGTGATGGCGCTGGAGTCGCCGGTGTGGGCGGTCTTCGCGGTCACCGCGGTGGCAGGGTTCGCCTCGGGCTTCCTCAACCCGATCCTCGGCGCGGTGATCCTCGAGCGGATCCCCGCCCCGCTGCTGGGCCGGGTGTCCTCGCTCAACACAGCGATCTGCTGGTCGCTGATGCCGCTCGGCGGGATCCTCGGCGGGCTCGCCGTGGCCGGGCTCGGCGTCTCGCCGGCGCTGCTGGTGGCCGGCGCGGTCTACCTCGCGACGACGATGGCGCCGACCCGGGTGCCGAGCTTCCGTCGGATGGATCGCGCCCCGGCCGGAGACACGCAGACCATGGTCACCCCGTCAGGGCGAACGCCCGCCTGAGCACGACGCCGGGGACGACCAATGCCTGCGTGTCTACGCCGACACCTCAGGGAGCGAAGCGCGCGGCCACTTCGACCACGCGGTCGAAGGCCTCGGCCTCGCCGATGCTGACGCGCACGCCGTCGCCGGCGAAGGGCCGCACCGAGATCCCGACCTCGCCGCACGCCGCGGCGAAGTCCAGCGCCCGGTCACCGAGCGGGAACCAGACGAAGTTGCCCTGTGCGTCGGGCAGCTCCCAACCGACCTCGCGCAGCCGCGCGACCAGCTCGGCACGCCGGGCCACGAGCTCGGAGACCCGCTCGAACAGCTCCTCGCGTGCCTCCAGCGAGGCGATCGCCGCTGCCTGGGCGACGTGGCTGACGCCGAAGGGCAGCGACACCGCCCGCAGCGCGCCGGCCAGCGGCGCGGGCGCGACGGCGTACCCCACCCGGAAGCCCGCGAGGCCGTAGGCCTTGGAGAAGGTGCGGGTCAGCACGACGTTGTCGTGGCGGCGGTAGGTCGCGATGCCGTCGATCGCGTCGTCCATCCGCACGAACTCGAGGTAGGCCTCGTCGACGACCACGACCACGTGGGAGGGCACCTTCTCGATGAAGGCGTCCAGGTCGGACTGCGTCACGGCGGGGCCGGTCGGGTTGTTGGGCGTGCAGACGATGACCACCCTGGTGCGGTCGGTGATCGCGGCCGCCATCGCGTCGAGGTCGTGGCGACCGTCGGCGGTCACCGGCACCTGCACGCTCGTCGCGCCGCCGGCGGTGACGGCGATCGGATAGGCCTCGAAGGAGCGCCAGGCGTAGACGACCTCGTCGCCGGGCTCGCAGAAGGCGTTGACGAGCTGGTAGATCAGCGCGACCGACCCGGTGGCCGCGGCGAGGTCCTCGACCGGCACGCCCATCGCCTCGCCGAGGGCGGCGTAGAGCGCGGTGCTGCCCATGTCGGGGTAGCGGTTCATCTGCGCCGCCGCCTCGTGCGCCGCCTCCAGCACGCCGGGCAGCGGCGGGTAGGGGTTCTCGTTCGACGACAGCTTGTAGGACGTCAGCCCCTCACGGGCGACGGGCGGCTTGCCGGCGACGTACGCAGGGATCGCGAGCACGTTGGGCCGGGGCTGGGGGGTGGTCATGGGGAGACCCTATTCAGCCGTACGACGATCCCGCCACGGCCTCACGACCGGGAGCAGCACTGCCCCGATCGCGGCACCGATCCCGGCACCGAGGACGTTGTCGACGACGTCGGTGACGTCGCAGGCACGGTCGAGGCGGGCGAGCTGGAGCTGGGTGAGCTCGATGCCCAGGCTGTACGCCGCCAGGAGGGCGAGGCCGATCGGCGCGAGCACCAGGCCCGACCACCAGCGGCCGGCCGCCAGCACGAGGAACACCCCGGCCGGCACGAAGAGCAGCACGTTGAGGGTGCGCTGGTCGAGGCCGAGGACCTCGAAGGTGGTGCCCGACGGGCCGCCGTAGTCCCACGAGCACGACTCGCTGCGGGTCTCGGCCGGCACCACCCCGACGTCGGGCCGCGTCGGCACGAGGGTGACCAGGGCGATCGCCGTCAGCGACCACAGCAGCCCGGCGACGGCGGTCGAGGTGGCGGTGCCGAGCCGGGCTCGCAGCGCGAGGGCGAGCAACACGGCGAGCCCACCGGCGACGAGGGCGCCGAGCACCATCACGCCCGTGCCGCCGATCGTCATGCGGGGAGGCTAGCCGGACCCCGTACGACCTCCCGACACATGCCGCGCGCGACTTCGTCGCTCCCGGCTAGTGTCGTGACATGCGTTTCATCACCTGGTTGCTCACCTACGCCGCGGGACTGTCCGTCGCGGCCTGGCTGCTCGACGGGATCTCGTTCTCCGGCGCCGTCTCCGGGCAGGCCGAGCTCCAGGACAAGGTCGTCCCGGTGCTGCTGGTGGCGCTGATCCTCGGACTGGTCTCGACCTTCATCGAGCCGGTGATCAAGCTGCTGTCGCTGCCGTTCATCATCCTGACGCTGGGCTTCCTGCTGCTCGTCATCAACGCGCTCATGCTGATGCTCACTGCACGGCTGGCCGACGCCTTCGACATCGGATTCACCGTCGACGGCTTCTGGACCGCAGTGGTCGGCTCGCTCGTCATCACCGTCGTCGGCTGGGGCGTCCGCACCGCGCTGCCGTCGGGGGACTGACCAGGCTTGCGGACCCTCCCTCCTCCCCGTGACCCGGGCAGCTACCGCATCGAGCTCGTCTGCCTCGGCAACATCTGCCGCTCCCCCACCGCCCACGTCGTCCTCGAGAGCCGCCTCGCCGACGCCGGCATCGACGACCGCGTCGAGGTGACCTCGTCGGGCACCGGCGGCTGGCACGTGGGCAACCCGATGGACGACCGCGCCGCCGCGACCCTCGACGCCGCCGGCTACGACCCCACCCGGCACCGCGCGCGGCAGTACGACGACGCCCGCCCCGAGGCGTACGACGTGGTGCTGGTGATGGACGAGTCCAACCTCGCCGACGTGGGTGGGCGCTCCGACCGCGTCGGCCTCTTCCGCGACCTCGATCCGGTCGATCCCGGGGCCGAGGTCCCGGACCCGTACTACGGTGGGGCCGACGGGTTCGAGGAGGTGCTGGCGATGGTCGAGCGCACGAGCGACGCGATCGTGGCCGCCCTCCAGCCGCTCCTGGACGACTCGCAGGACCGGACCTGATGGCTCGCCAGCCACTGGTCGCCCGGCGCGCCGAGGAGCTCCTCGGCTCGTCCGTCGTCGCGACCTCGCCCGTCGCCGGGGGCGACATCGCCACCGCCACCCGGCTGCGCCTCTCGAGCGGCCAGACCGCGCTGATGAAGACGCTGCCGCACGCCCCCGAGGGCTTCTTCGAGGCGGAGGTGGCCGGGCTCGCCTGGCTCGGCGAGGTCGAGGGCGGCGTACCCGTCCCCGAGGTCCTCGCCTCCGCCAGCGACTGCGTGATCCTGGCGTGGGTCGAGCCGGGCTCCAAGACGCCCGTCGAGGCCGCCGCCACCTTCGGCCAGCAGCTCGCCGCCACGCACGCCGCCGGCGCCGACGGCTGGGGCCTGGACCACGACGGCTTCATCGGGCGACTCCCGCTGCCCAACCGCACCGCCGGCTCGTGGGCGGAGTTCTACGCCGTGCGGCGGGTCCTCCCCTACCTCAAGCTCGCCCGCGACCGCGGCGCGATCGCCGACTCCGACGCCGCGGCGGTCGAGGCGGTCGTCGGCCGGCTCACCGACCTGCTGCCTGACGAGGGGCCCGCGCGCCTGCACGGCGACCTGTGGAACGGCAACTGCCTCTGGGGCCAGGACGGCGTCATCCACGTGATCGACCCGGCGGCCCACGGCGGCCACCGCGAGGTCGACCTCGCCATGCTGCACCTCTTCGGCCTCACGCACCTGCCGCGGGTCGTGGCGGCGTACGACGAGGTGGCCCCGCTCGCCGAGGGCTGGGAGGACCGGCTGGGCGTCCACCAGCTCTTCCCGCTGCTCGTGCACGCGTGCATGTTCGGCGGCGGCTACGGCGCCCGCGCCGGGACGATCGCAGCCCGCTACACCTGACCTGCGCCGTTCTTCAGCCTCCGCTCAGGCGCGGCTGGCATCCTTGCGGCTGTGAGTGAGTCCAAGCCCCGCGTGCTGGTGGTCGACGACGACCGCGCCGTGCGTGACTCGCTGCGCCGCTCGCTGGAGTTCAACGGCTACGAGGTGGCGCTGGCCGCCGACGGCGCCGAGGGCCTGGTCGCGGTCGGCGCCCAGCACCCCGACGTGGTGGTCATCGACGTGATGATGCCGCGACTGGACGGCATCGAGACCACGCGAGCGCTGCGCGCGTCCGGCAACGACGTACCGATCCTGGTGCTCACCGCCCGCGACGCGGTCGGCGACCGGGTCGAGGGCCTCGACGCCGGCGCCGACGACTACCTCACCAAGCCCTTCGCACTCGAGGAGCTGCTGGCCCGGCTGCGGGCGCTGCTGCGCCGCGTCGTGCCCGACGACGACGCCGCGGGCGAGATGCTGACCTTCGCAGACCTGACGATGGACGTGGCCAGCCGCGACGTGACCCGCAACGGTCGCGCGATCGAGCTGACCCGCACCGAGTTCACCCTGCTCGAGATGTTCCTGCGTCGCCCGCGCCGGGTGCTCGACCGGTCGTTCATCCTCGAGGAGGTCTGGGGCTACGACTTCCCGACCAGCGCCAACTCCCTCGAGGTCTACGTCGGCTACCTCCGCCGCAAGACCGAGGCGGCGGGCGAGCAGCGGCTGATCCAGACCGTGCGCGGCGTCGGCTACGTGCTGAAGGAATCATGAGCGGCAGCACGCCGTGGCCGGACGGGCGCTGGCACTACCGCCGGTCGCTGGCCTCGCGGGTCGCCGTCATCACCACGGTGGCGCTGGGCGTCTCGATCGCCGTGATGGCCCTCACCGCCTTCGTGGTGATGCGCCAGCAGCTGATGAGCTCGCTCGACCAGTCGCTGCTCAACCGGGCGCACAAGGCGACCGCGACCACCACCCTGTCGGAGATCACCGCCCGCGGGGCCCCGGCCTGGATGCTCGGCGCGGCCGACGTGCGGATCATCTTCATCAGTGCCGAGGGCCGGGCCATGACCGGCGACGACGTGCCGAACTTCACCCTCGGCCAACCGGAGTACGACGTCGCGACCGGCCAGCGGGAGTCGGCCGTGCGCACCATCGTCACCCGTGAGGGCGAGCGGTTCCGGGTCGCGACCGTGCAGCACAACAGCGGCCACGCCCTCATCCTCGCCCAGCCCCTCGCGCCCAACGACCGCACGCTCGAGAAGCTCGGCGGCGTCCTCTTCGTCTTCGGCGCCCTCGGCGTCCTGGCGGCGCTGCTGGCCGGGTGGCTCGTCGCGCGCAGCGGCCTGCGCCCGGTGCGCCGCCTGACGTCCTCGGTCGAGCACATCGCCGTCACCGAGGACCTGACCCCGCTGCGGGTCGAGGGCGACGACGAGGTGGCCCGCCTGGCCACGGCGTTCAACCAGATGCTGCTCGCGCTCGGCGCCTCCCGCGACCGCCAGCGGCGGCTGGTCGCCGACGCCAGCCACGAGCTGCGCACGCCCCTCACCTCCCTGCGCACCAACCTCGACCTGCTCCGCCAGGCCGAGGGCAACGAGGCCTTCCCGCCCGAGGCGCGCCTGGAGCTGCTCGACGACGTGCGCGGGCAGATCGAGGAGCTCAGCGCGCTGGTCGGCGACCTGGTCGAGCTCGCGCGCGACGAGCCGACGACCCACGTGGTCGCCGAGGTGGACCTCGCCGAGGCCGTCGAGCGTGCCGTCACGCGCGTACGCCGTCGCGCCCACGGCGTGTCCTTCGACGTCGACCTCGACGCATGGCAGGTCGTCGGCGACGCCAGCAGCCTCGAGCGCGCGGTGACCAACCTGCTCGACAACGCCGCCAAGTGGAGCCCCGCCGACGGCACCGTCACCGTGCGGCTGACCGGCGGCGTGCTGACCGTGGACGACCAGGGCACCGGCATCGACGAGGCCGACCGACCTCACGTCTTCGAGCGGTTCTACCGCGCCGAGGAGTCGCGCGCGATGCCCGGCTCCGGGCTCGGCCTAGCCATCGTGCGGCAGGTCGTCGACCGCCACGGCGGCCGTGTCGAGGCCTCCGAGTCGCCGACCGGCGGGGCTCGGTTCACGCTGTGGCTGCCGGGCGTGCCGGCTGTAACGCCGGGTTAGTCGAAGACGCGCAGCAGCCGCTCGGCCTTCCACTGGGCCTCGGCCCACTCCCCGGCCACGTCCGAGCGGACGGTGATCCCGCCGCCCGTGCCGAGCGACCAGGTGCCGCTGCCGTCGGTCACCAGGGAGCGGATGACGACGCCCAGGTCGGCCGGGCCGTCGCCGCTGATCCAGCCGAACGCGCCGGCGTACACCCCGCGCGGGGTCGTCTCCACCTCCTCGATCACCTGCATGGTGCGCAGCTTCGGCGCTCCCGTCATCGAGCCCGCGGGGAAGAGCGCGCGCAGTGCACCGATGGTCGTGACGTCGTCGCGCAGCCGGCCGCGGACGGTGGAGACGAGCTGGTGCACCGACTCGTAGCTCTCGACCTGCATCAGCGCAGGCACCTCCACCGAGCCGACCTCGCACACCAGCGACAGGTCGTTGCGCAGCAGGTCGACGATCATCAGGTTCTCGGCGCGCGTCTTGGGGTCCTCGGCGAGCCTGGCCCGGTGCGCCTCGTCCTCGTCCGGCGTCGCGCCGCGCGGCGTGGTGCCCTTGATCGGCTTGGTCTCCAGGTGCCGGTCGGGGGTGATCAGGGCGTACCTCTCCGGCGAGCTCGACAGCAGCCACCCGCGCGCGCCGTCGACGTCGTGCTGGAGGAAGCCGGAGTACGGCGCCGGGTTGAGCTCGCGGAGGCGGAGGTACGCCGTCAGGGGGTCGAGGTCGGCGCGGCGGGTGAGCCGGTGGGTGAGGTTGACCTCGTAGGAGTTGCCGGCGCGCAGGTGCTCCTGGACGGTCGCGAAGGCGTCGGCGTAGGCCTCAGGAACCCCTTCAGCCCCAGGGTTGGGGGAAGCTTCGCGCGGATGGGGCGTTGCAACGGCCGGTCCGCGCGGGAGTCCCCGCTCAAGCGGTGACTCCTGCAGAACCCCGTGCTCGAACACCCGCACCGCCCGCGGCCGCATCCAGACCGCGTCCGGCAGGAGCGGGTCGGGGGCGGCGGGCAGGTCGGCGCGCGCGGCGTAGCCGAGGTAGCCGAACCACTGCTCCCCGGCGCGGATCCGCTCCTCCAGCACCGCGAAGACGTCGTCGCCGACGACCCTCGACGTGCCCCCGACGTGCTCGCGCACCTCGCGCCGGGCCGCCGACCACGACAGCGACACGTCGTCGTCCTCGAGCCAGCCGATGATCGAGCGCCGCCCCGACCACTCGCGCGCGCCGCCGCCGTCGAGCCAGAAGCAGCGCCGGTGCGTGGCGGCGACGTCTCGGAAGAAGGAGACCGGGTCGCTCATGAGAGGAAGTTCCTGACGAGGTCGACACCGTGCTCGGACAGGACGGACTCGGGATGGAACTGCACGCCCTCCAGCGGCAGCGTGCGGTGGCGCACGCCCATCACCACGCCGTCCTCGCTCCACGCGGTCGCGACCAGGTCGGCGGGGACGTCGACCGCGCCGAGGGAGTGGTAGCGCACCGCCGCGAACCCCTGCGGCACCCCGGCGAAGACGCCCTCGCCGTCGTGGCGGATCGTCGCGACGTCGCCGTGCGCCGGCTCGAGGCGCGCGACCGTGCCGCCGTACGCCGTCACGAGCCCCTGCATGCCGAGGCAGACCCCCAGCACCGGGCGGGTGCCCGCGCGCAGCACCGCTCCTCCCACCGCGAAGTCCGCCGGCGCCGCCGGGTGCCCCGGACCGGGCGAGAGCACGACGTGGGAGTGGGCGAGGACGTCCTCGGCCGCCACCTCGTCGTGCTGCACGACCGTCGGCAGGACGCCGGTGACCCGGGCCACGAGGTGCACCAGGTTCCAGGTGTAGGAGTCGTGGTGGTCGACCACGATCACGTCCGGCGTCACGCGCCGAGGCTAGCCCCCGCGGGGCGTCGCCTACCGGCGCAGGGCGCGGCAGGCGTCCGACACCGGCTGGTCGCCGGTCTCGGTGCACCCGTCGAACGCCTTCAACCGGGCCATCAGCTCCGCGACCTCGCCCTGCCGGCGCGGGTTGGCGAAGGTGTTGCGGCGCTCGTAGCGGTCGCGGGCGTAGGAGTAGTACTCATACCCCCACTTCACCTTGTCGCGGCGCGGGTCGAGGTCGAAGCGCGCGAGCAGCGCGGAACGGCTGCGCACCGCGGTGAAGGACGGGATCCGGTCGAGCTCGGTGCCGCTGAAGGCGGCGTCGGGGTCGGAGCCGGTCAGCGTCTGCTGGGTGTGCTCGAGGAAGGCGTAGCGGTGGCGGACCAGGCGCGGCTGCGACAGCGTCGGCACCAGCGAGACGCCGCTGCGCAGGGGCGCGGGCGCCAGCCCGGCGAGCTCCTCGAAGGTCGGCGCGAGGTCGATGTTGCTGGTGACCTCCTGGCGCTTGCCGGGCACGACGCCCGGGCCGGTGACGAGCAGCGGCACCCGGACGTCGGTGTCGTACGGCGTGCCCTTCCCGCGGCCCATGCCCTGCTGCCCGAGGTGGAACCCGTTGTCGGAGGTGAGCACGACGAAGGTGTTCGGGCCGACGGTGCGCAGGATCCGCGTCACCAGCCGGTCGGCGGAGCGGGCCATCCGCGCGCGGTCGCGCAGGTCGCGCACGGCGACGGGCGCGGGGAGCGTACGCGTGGTGTTCCACGCGCGGGTCCGCTTGCCGTTGGCCAGGCGCGGGCGGTTGTCCTTGCGCGGGTCGCCGAATCCGGGGAGGTCGGCGGTGGTGAGCTTGCGGCACGCGACCCGGCCGCAGCTGCGCGGACCGGAGCGGTCGCGGAACATCGGCGGGAAGAGCGGGTCGTCGGCGTAGTGGCCCTGCTGGTTGACCCGGTTGTGCGGGGCGTAGAGCGCGACCTCGAGGAAGTAGGGCGCGTCCGACGCCTCGCCGGAGCGGAGGAAGTCCATCGACAGGTCGCCGATGACGGTGCCGGCGTAGGCGCGGTCCTTGGCGGCGGCGCTGGCGCTCGCGGGCGGCGCCGGGTGCTGGGTGAGCCGCAGCCGCTGGCCGGCGAGCGAGGTGCTGGCGAAGTCCCAGCCGTCGTAGGCCGAGCCGAAGACGGTGTTGAAGGTCGACCAGCCCGGCACCACCGGCGGCAGCGCACGACCCGGCGACCACTCGTACTCGTTGAGGAACTTGCCGACGAAGCCCGTGTTGTAGCCGGCCTCCTGGAGGCGCACGTTGAAGGCGCGCTCGGGGTTGCCGTTGACGTCGTAGGCCGGCCAGCCGCCCAGCGTCGAGGTGCCCTGGTTGGAGGTGTTGGTGCGGACGCCGGTCTGGTGGGGGTACTGCCCGGTGAAGAAGCTCGAGCGCGAGACGCAGCACAACGAGTCGGTGACGAAGGAGTGCGGGTAGCTCGCGCCCGCCTTGCGCATCCGCTGCACCGACCGCATCGTCTGCACGAGGTCCATGGAGAAGTCGTCGAGCATCACGACCACGATGTTGGGGCGCTTGGCCTGGCTCGCGGCCGGCCGCAGGTCGACCGACGCGCTGCTCGTCGTCGACGGAGGCACCGGCCCGTCGTCGGCCGTGCCCGTGCCGCCCGGCGCGCCGCACGCGACCAGTGCGAGCACGCACAGGCCCGCCAGTGCTCCCTTGAAGTGCTTCACGTCTCCCCCGTCGTGTCCCGAGCCGGCTCGCAGGAGCCGACTACCCAGAGTGACGTCCTGCGTCCCCGGTTGGTTGCCTCCCACGCCGAACCAATGTCTATCCGAGGAATAGACTTTAGGTGGAGGTCAGGTCAGGAGGTCGCGCACCGCTGCGTGCAGCAGGTCGTAGCCGTTCTCGGTGAGGATCGACTCGGCGTGGAACTGGATGCCGCGGAAGTGCGGACCGACGACCGCGTGGATGTCGCCGGTGGCCTCGTCGGCCTCGATGCGTACGCCCTCGGGCAGGGACGCGCCGACCGGCACCCGACCGACGAAGGTGTTGTAGAAGCCCACCCGCTCGGTGCGACCGTCCAGCCGGACCGGCGACTGGGTGCCCTGGAAGACCACGTCCTTGTAGCCGAGGTCGAGGCCGAGCCGCTCGCACAGCGTCTGGTGGCCCAGGCACACCGCGAGGAACGGCTGCCCGGAGGCCAGCAGGTCGTCGACGGCGCGGCGGAACGACGCGATCTTGGGGTGCTCGCCCTCGCGCGGGTCGCCCGGCCCGGGGCCGACGATCACCAGGTCGGCGCCGTCGAACGCTCCGGCCGCGTAGTCCTCGTGGCGCACCACGCGCGAGGTCATGCCGAAGACGCCGAGCACGTGGACGAGCATGTTCACGAAGTCGTCCTCACCGTGGAGGATGACCACCGACTTCCCGGCCAGGCCGGGGTCGGCCGGCTCGCCGGCCTGGTCGGTCAGCCAGAAGCGCGAGAGCCGCTGGTTGCGCGACCCCAGGGCCAGCACGACGTCCTCGTCACGCGCCAGCTCGGCGATGTCGGTGCCGTCGGAGGTCGCCCGCGGCGCGAGGCCGAAGGCGCTCAGGATGCCGCCCGCCTTGGCGCGCGTCTCGGCCACCTCGTAGGCCGCCTCGGAGTCGCGGACCAGCGTGGCGCCCGCGGTCACCTTGAGCTCCCCGGACGGCGAGACGTCGGCGGTGCGGATGAGGATCGGGCTGTCCATGGTGGGCGTGCCGTCCGGCCCGCGGCCGAAGAGCGCGAGCGCGGCGCCGTAGTAGCCGCGGCCCTCGGGCTCGTAGTCGGCGATCAGCCGGCAGGCGTTCTCGACGGGCGCGCCGGTCACCGTGGCGGCGTACATCGTGTCGCGCAGGATCTCGCGGTGGTCGCGCTCGGAGCGACCCGCGAGGAGGTACTCGGTGTGGATCAGGTGGGTCATCGGCTTGAGGAAGGGACCGAGCACCTGGCCGCCCTCGTGGCAGATGTCGCACATCATCTTCAGCTCTTCGTCGACGACCATGAAGAGCTCGAAGACCTCCTTCTCGTCGGCGAGGAAGTCGAGCAGCCGGTCCTTGACCTCGCGCTCGTCGCCCTCCGGCGCGGCGACCCTGAAGGTCCCCGAGATCGGGTTCATCCGTACGTCGCCCTGCCGCACCGACACGTGCCGCTCGGGGCTCGCGCCGATGAGGAACCGGTCGCCGGTGAAGAAGCAGAAGGTCCAGTAGGCGCCGCGCTCGCGCTCCATCAGCCGGCGCAGCACGGTGAGGGCGCGCGAGGCGTCCCAGTCGGCGACGACCGCGCGGTAGTGGCGCCCGATGACGAGGTTGGCGCCCTCGCCCTGGCCGATCTCGTCGCGGATGATCGCCTCGACCACCTCGCCGTAGTCGGCGTCGCTGGTGGTGAACCCGCCGCGGTCGGCGAACTCGACCGGCACGTCGGGCAGCGCGGCCAGCAGGTCCTCGACCGCGACCTCGTGCTCGGCCTCGATGTCGACGACCGTCAGGGGCGCACCGTCGTCGATGGCGGCGAAGCCGCGCTCGCGCACCTGGCGGAACGGCACCGCGACGAGGCGGTCGGCGCTGCGGCCGGGCTCGGGGACGCCCGTCTCGAGCGGGATGTCGAGCAGTGAGGCGACCTCGTGGGGCGTGCCACCGATGAGCCCCGCAGTGGGCGCGGCCTTGCGCCGGATGACCGCCCACGCGCCGTACCCCTGGATCTGCTCCAGGAGGTCGGTGACGGTCGGGTTCTCGGTCATGGCCAGCACCCTAGTGTTGGATGGGCGAGGTCCTCCGGCCGGTGCGCGGCGGTGGACGCCGCCCTCCGGACCGCCAGGTCGCCGCCGCCCCCAGGAGCCCCCGTGACCGACGTGCATCTCGTGCTGACGGCGCCCGCTGCCGGCACGGTGCCGGACGAGGAGGGCGTACGCACCTGGCTCGAGGCGCTCGCCCGCGTCCCCGCGGCGACGCGCCGGGTCACCGGTGACGGCGTACGCCTCCCTGCCGCCACCGCCGAGTGGGCGGCGACCCTGGGCGTCACGATCGCCGGCGACACCGATCGCGCGGACGCGGTGACCGTGGTGGCCCGTCTCGGCGACCTGCCGAGCCCGCGCACGCTCGTCCTGCTCGCCGCCGCGGTGTCGGCGCAGCGACCGGTGGCCGTGGTGGCGCCGTGGCCGGGCGCACCGGACGACGTCGCCTGCGTGGCCCTCCACCGCACCGCCCTCGCTGCGCTGGGCGGTGCGCGCGACCCGGCCGCGGTGCTCGCCGCCTCCGGCATCACCCCGCACGTCCAGCACGGCACCCTCGTCGTCCCCGGCGGCGCGACGGTGCCCGACCCCGACGCGGTCGGGCCGCAGCCGGCGTACGGCCACCCGGCAGCACTCCCGTCGACGCTGCTCCACCGGATGCTGCGGCAGACCGGGCTGCCGACCCCCGAGCCCGCGGACACCTCGCCGCGCCCCTTCCTCAGCGTCGTCACCCGTACGCAGGGCACGCGGGTGCTGTGCCTGGAGGAGGCGCTCACCTCGCTGGCCGCCCAGACCTGCCGCGACCTCGAGGTCGTCGTGGCGGCGCACCGCGTCGCTGCCGACGACCTCGCCGCCGTCCACGCCGCGGTCGCCGCCCAGCCCGCGTGGCTGCGTGATCGGGTGCGGGTGCTCGACGTGCAGCGTCCCGGCCGGTCGGCCCCGCTGAACGACGCGCTCGACGTCGCCCGCGGCCGCTACGTCGCGGTGCTCGACGACGACGACCTCGTCACCCCGCGCTGGGTCGCGACGTTCGCGGCACTTGAGGCGCAGGCCGCCGGGACGGTGCTGCGCGCAGCGGCGCTGCGCCAGGACGTCGCCCCCGCGCGGGTCGACGTCGACGGCGTGGGCGAGGTCGCCGCGGCGGCGACCGGGGAGCCGCACGTCGGCTGGCCGGTCGACTTCGCGATGGTCGACCACCTCGTCGACAACGCCACGCCCGTGATGGCGCTCGCGCTGCCCCGCGGTGTCGTCGCCGACCTCGGCGAGCGCTTCGACGAGGACCTGGAGACCACCGAGGACTGGGACCTGCTGCTCCGCGCCGCCAGCGTGACCGGCGTGACGAGCTCGCCGGAGCCGACGTCGGTCTACCGCGTCTGGACCGAGGATGAGGGATCCCGGAGCCTCCACCACGGCGACACCTGGCAGCGTGGGCACGCCCGGGTGCGCGGACGGCTGGCCGAGCGCGTGGTGCTGCTGAGCGGCGCGGAGGCAGAGCGGCTGGCGGCCGCACGCGAGCGGCTGGCCGAGGAGGAGGCGGAGAAGTTCCGCTTCGCCGCCCTCAACGAGCAGGCCTCCGCCGACCTGGTGGCCGTCAACGAGGCGGTCGCGGTGCTGCGGGCGCAGCTGGCGGAGTCGGAGGACAAGCGCCGCCGCCTGGTCGAGCGCGTGCAACGGCTCAAGGCTCGCCTCGCAGAGGAGTAAGCCCGCCGCGCCACGGGTCGGGCTCAGCCGCGACGCCGGAGCTCGCGCGCCGGCACCCCACCCACGGTGGCCCCGGGGGCCACGTCGGTGACGACGGCGGCGCCCGAGCCGACCACGCTGCCCGCGCCGAGGCGTACGCCCGGGTTGAGCGCGGCGACGGCGCCGACGAAGCAGCCCTCCTCCAGCACCACGTTGCCCGACACGGCCACGAGCGGGGACAGCACGCTGTGGTCGCCGATGACGACGTCGTGGCCGATGGTGGCGTTCTGGTTGAGGTGGACGTGGCGCCCGACCCGAACGTGGCTCTGGACGCGCACGCCCGCGCACACGACGGTGCCGGGCCCGAGCTCGACGGATCTCCGGGCCAGCGTCGCGGCGGGGTGCACCAGTGTCGGGCTGGTGCGACCGGCGGCCTGCGCCATGACGGCACGTCGCGCCGAGGGCGAACCGATCCCGGCCACGACACCCACGTCACCCGGGAGAGAGGTCAGGTGGTCGATCCCGCCGAGCCGCTCCACGCCCCACCCAGCGAGGCGCGCGGGGTCGGGGCGGCCGTCGTCCAGCACGCCGACGACCTCGATCGACGCCCCGTCGGCGACCAGGGCGTCGACGACGTCGAGCACCTCGCCCGCGCAGCCGCCTCCGCCGAGCACCACGATCTTGAGGACCATGCCCGTTAGGCTAGGGCGTCGGTCTGCACGGGCCGCGTGACCCGCCCCCGCCAGATCGACCGGAGCCATCGCCACATGAGTCCCTCGCGCGACGCCCTCGGGGCGCTCGTACGCCTGGTCGCGTGGCACGACGCGCGGCCGCGGGCCACGGTCCGGGGTCCACGTGGCTGGGTGTGGGCCTGCGTGGTGGCGGCGGTCTTCTTCTGGATGTCCAACCCGCTCGTGTTTGTCCCGGGCTTCCACCTGTCCCTGGAGAAGGCGGTCGACCTCGTCCTGGTCGCCTGCCTGGTGACCCTGCCGTGGCTGCGCGTCCCCCGGGTGCCGTGGCCGTGGCTGGTCTTCCACGCCCTCGCCTACGCCTCGCTGCTGTGGACCATCGACCCGCACCTGACGGGCTACACGAACCTGCTCTACCTCAAGATCACGCTGGTGGCGCTCCTCATCGCCGCCAACTGCGAGGCGGAGGTGGTCGGGTGGGGGCTCGGCCTCGGCGGCGTGGTGGTGGTCGCCCTGTCGATCCACGCCTACCGCGAGGAGATGTGGGGAGCCTCGTACGCCGCCCTGGAGGGCGTGATCTTCACCGGGGTCGGCACCAACCAGAACATCCTCGCCTACACCGTCGTGGTGGCACTGGCCGGCACGTTGGCCGTCGCCCGCCGACGCCCCTTGCCGGCGCAGCTGCTGTGGGTGCTGGTGCTCGCGGTGAACCTCTACGGGCTCTACCTGGCGAGGTCGTCCACCGGCTACCTCGCCGCCCTGAGCGTGGTCGTGGTCCTCGGCGCCGTCAGCGCGTGGCCCCGCGTGCGGTCCCGCGGCCGTCGCCAGGTCGGGCTGTGGAGTGCTGGCGCCGGAGGCTTCCTGCTGGTCGCCGCGCTCGGCGTGATCACCCTGCTGGGAGACCAGCTCTCGACGTTCTCGGGCCGCGCGCCCTTCTGGGTCGCGACGCTGGAGGCCTCTGCCGACAACAGCCCCGTCATCGGGTCCGGGTGGGGCGCGGTGTGGCAGCACCCGTGGAGCCTGGTCCCGCCCAACGCGGTCGCCGACGACATCTACGCGCGCGCCGGCTTCCAGCTCTCCCACGGTCACAACTTCTTCCTCGACCTCGTGCCCGAGCTCGGGGTCCTCGGCATCGTCGCCGCGCTCCTCATCCTCGCGCGCTGCCTGCGCGACGCCCGCACGAGCGGCGTCACGCCGGAGGGAGCGGACCCGGTCGCGGGGCGCCTCGTCGTCCTGGGGCTGGCCGCCCTGCTCGTTGCCGGCATCACCGAGCCCATGTTCACCGTCCCCCTCGGCTGGTGGACCCTGGCGGTGCTGGGCGGCATCCGGGCCAACCGCGTCCGCGCCCGGCGGGCAGCTCACCCTCAGGGGCGACACAGGTCGTTCGCGGGTTCGGCCCCGGCGTCCTCCTCGTGACAACCTAGGACGGTGACGGGGGAAAAGACGGCACGCGACTCGACGCTGCCACCAGCACGCGAGCGGATCCTCGAGTGGATCCAGGTCGCCTGCCTCGCGTGGATCGTGTGGCTGCCGGTCTCGATGGGCATGGTCCTCTACCCCGCGCTCCTGCTCGTGGCGGCGACCTCGCTGCTGCTGGTGCTGTGGCGGCGCACCCGTCCGACCCGGGCCGCCGTGCTGGTCTGGGGCGTCTACTACCTCTGGGCGGTGACGTGGACCGCCGTCTCCGCCGCGCGCGGCAACGAGGGCGTGTGGCACCAGGCCGCCCTCTGGTTGGGCCTGCCGCTGCTGTGGGGCACGTGGAGCCTGAGCCTGCGCGCCGCCCAGGTCCGCCGTACGGTCGTGGTGCTCCTCGGCGTCGGATGCGTGGCCGGCACCCTGATGCTCCTCCTCGCCCTCCAGGGCGTCACCGGGTCACCGACCTTCCCTGCGTGGCTCGTCGAGCTGCAGGACATGCGCGTGGTGGTCTCCGGGACCGGTGAGATCGAGCAGAACTACCTCGGTCTCTCCAGCCTCGTCGGCGTGGCCACCTTCGCCGTGGCCGCCGCCGTGCTCCCGTCGCGCGACACCTGGCTGCCGCACCGGGCCCTCGTGGCCCTGGCCGCCGCCGTGATGTTCGCGGCCTCCTCGGTGTCGGGCAGGCGCGGCCTCCTGCTCGTCGTGCTCCTGGTGCTGGTGACGGCACTCCTCGTCGGCACCGGCGTCGTGCTGGCGCGGCACCGCACCCTCAAGCACTTCGGCACGTACGCCGCGGGCGTAGCCGTCACGCTGGCCGCGGTGGGCGTCTTCGCCGCCACCGCCCTCGGTCCGAACATCGCGACCCTCGTGGGCCTCGAGCCGGCCACCACGCCCGAGCCTCCCGCCTCGTCCTCGGCGTCGACCGAGGAGCTCGACGCCCTCAACGAGCTGCAGGCCGAGTCCGACCAGCTGCGGTCCGCCCAGTTCACCGAGCTGATCGACGCCTGGCGCGAGCAGCCCTTCGTCGGGCACGGGTTCGGGGCCACCCTCGACTCCGACTTCACCCGCAGCGACGAGCGCCCGTGGATGTTCGAGGCCGAGCCCCTGCAGGCCCTGATGAACGTCGGGATCCTGGGCCTCCTCGTCGCGGCCGGGCCGGTCGTGCTGCTGCTCCGACGCAGCTGGCAGGCGCTGGCCGCCGGCCTGCACCCGCGGGCCGTCATCGCGGGGCTCGCGACCCTCTTCGCGGTGGTCCTGGCCTCGGCGACCAACCCCTACCTCCAGGCGCCGGGGCACGGCTGGATGCTGTTCCTGGCCGCGGGGATCACTGGGGCGGCGCTGCACGAGCGCCGGGCGTCGAGCCCCGACCCCACGGACTAGGGTGACCGCCATGTCGGTAGACCCCGCGCTCAGTCGTCGACCGCTGCACCTGGAGCTGGGCTGCGGGAGCAGCAAGAGGTCCGCGGATTCGGTGGGCATCGACCTCATCGAGGCCCCGGGCGTCGACATCGTGGGGGACGCCCTGTCCGTCCTGCGCGACCTCGACGACGGCAGCGTGGCGTCCGTCTACTCCCAGCACTTCCTCGAGCACCTCGACGACCCGCTCGCGCTGGTCACCGAGGCGACCCGCGTGCTGGCGCCCGGTGGCGTCTTCGAGGCGGTGGTCCCGCACTTCTCCAACCCGGCCTACTACTCCGACCCCACCCACCGCACGCCGTTCGGCCTCTACACCTTCAGCTACTGGGTGCGCTCGACGCCCTTCACCCGCCGGGTGCCCCACTACATCGACCCGCTCCCCCTCGACCTGGTCTCCGCGCGGCTGGTGTTCAAGTCGCACCGGCCGTTCTACGTCCGGCACGCCCTCAAGAAGGCGACGTCGGCCTGGGTCAACGCCTCCACCTGGACCCAGGAGCTCTACGAGGAGCACCTCTGCTGGCTGATGCCCTGCTACGAGGTCCACTACGTCCTGCGCCGTGCCTGAGTCGCACACCCCGCACCGACGTCCCCGTCTGCGCCACCTCGGCGTCGTCGGCGCGCTCGTCGTCGGCAGCCTCGCCCAAGTCGTCACCCCCATCGTCGCCCTGCTCACCCTGGGCGCGCGTGACTTCGGCGAGTTCTCGCTGGTCTACCTCCTCTACGCCTGGGGCCTGTCGGTCCAGCTGTCGGTGTGCTCCGAACCGTTCACCCGCGGCCTGGTCAGGGCGCGCGCGCGTGCGGACGGCGCCGACCGCTACCGCTCGGTGTCGACGAGCCTCGCCGCGGCCACCGCGCTCGTGTGCGGCGTCACCGGGGCCCTCGTGTGGGGAGGCGCCGTCGCAGGTGCGCTGGGCGCCCTCGCCGCCTTCGCGTCGGTCGTCCGCGCGGGCGACCGCTACCGTCGGGTGGTCGAGCGTGGCCTCGCGGGGCCGGTCGCGGGCGATGCTGTCTTCCTCGTCGTCTTCGCCACGACCGCGGTGCTCTCGGCCGGCTCGCTCAGCGGTGTCGAGGGCGTGCTGGTCCCCTGGGTGGTCGCTGCCGTGACCACGTCCGCCGTGGCGAGCCGTCCCCGCCTCCCGCGCCGCGGGGACCTCACCTCCTGGCGACGGGAGCACGGCACGCACATCCGGCCGCTGCTCAAGGAGTCGCTGGTGCTCGACGCGAGCTCGGTGGGCGGCGCCTACCTCCTCGTCCCGCTCCTCTCGGTCACCGGCTTCGGCATCTACCGCGCGGTGTCCAACGTCGCGACCCCCGTACGCCTCGTGACCGAGGCGCTGCGCCCGCTGGCGAGCCGCCCGCTCGGGCAGCGGGCCACTCAGGCGTTCCTCGTCGGGCTGACCGCGGCAGGCGTGCTGGCCGGCGTCGCCGCCTGGGCGGCGCTCGTCGCGGTGGACCACTACGGCTGGGACCTCGGAGTCGTGGTGGAGCTGCGCGACCACGCAGTCGCGACGGCGGTGTTCGTCGGAGCCAGCCTGGTCGGAGCGATGACCTACTACCGCGCTCGGGTCTGGGCGTCGCCGCGACAGCTCTGGCGCGGGCGGCTGGCGCAGAGCGGCACCGCGCTGGCGGTGCCGCTGGTCGGCGCCTGGGCCGGCGGGCTGGACGGCGCGATCGCCGGCACCGCCGCAGCCACCGTGATCGGGGCCCTGGTGTGGGTGGTGCTCAGGCCGCAGGGGCAGGTCGGCCCGTCACCAGACGCTGCCACTCCCCGGCCCACCGGGCGAAGCTGAACTCCGCGCGGACGCCCGCGTGGGCCCGTCCCCCGAGGGCAGCGCGCTCGGCGACCGGCATCGTCACCACGGCCTCCAGGGCCTGGCGCCACTGGTCGTCGTCGGTGGCGGCGAGACCGCCGAGCGTGTCGAGGACGGAGGAGTTCACCCCCACCGGGCTGCCGATCACGGGCAGTCCCGCGGCGGCGTACTGGAGCAGCTTGTAGGCGCACTTGCCGCGCGTCCACGGATCGTCCGGCAGGGGCATCAGCCCCACGTCGGCGCTCGCCAGCGTCCGCTCGACCACGCCGGGCGCCCAGGCGACCCGCTCGGTGATCTCGTCGAGCGCTCCGAGCGACGCGCTGCCGGCGGAGACCACCCGGAGGCGCAGTCCGGTGCTGCGGTGCGCGGCCACCAGGGCCGGCGCGATGCCGGCGAGGTAGGGCTCGGTCGAGGGGCTGCCGACCCACACCGCGACGGGCGCGGGACCGACCTCGAAGTCGGCCTTGAGCGTGTAGTGGTCCGGCTCGACGCAGCTCGGCACCACCGCTACCTCGCGGTTGTGAGCAACGGCCGCCTCGGCGAGGTGGTCGCTGCCCGCGATCACCTGGTCGGCGGCCTCGACGGCCCGGCGCCAGGCACGCGAGCGGGAGAAGACCCGCTGCGAGAGGCCGGGTTGCTGCACCATGAGCGCGTCATCGAAGTCGTAGACCCCGCGCGCGGACCGCCGCAGCAGCGCGCTCTCCACGGCACCGTTGGACAGCGGCGACGCGTTGCGCACCAGCAGCAACGGGCGGTCGGCTCCGGGCGAGCGACGGCGCAGCGCCGCCTCCGCGCGGGCGGTGCGCCACGGCTGGCGCAGCAGGTCGCCCACGCCGGTGGTCGACGTGCCGAGGTAGTCCGAGACGTCGGCCCGCAGGCCGAGGTGGTCGACCCAGTCGAGCGCCCGCACGCGCGCGCTCGCACCGCCGCTGCCGTAGGGCATGACGACGTCGAGGTCTGCCGGGATCGTGGTCACCGTGCCGCACCGGCCAGCGCCGCGTAGTGACGCTCGTACGCCGCCCACACGTCGCGCTGGTCGAAGTCGGCCAGGGCTCTCTCCCGGGCGGCGGCTCCCAGCCGGGCCCGACCTCCGGCGTCGCGCAGCAACGGCTCGAGGGCGTCGGCCAGCGCCTCGGGGGTGTGGTCGGCGGCGAGCACACCGGTCTGCCCCTCGACGATCGCGTCCACGACGCCGGTGGCCGGGGTGCCCACGCACGCGACGCCGGCGACGGCGGCCTCGAGCACGACGTTGGGGAATCCCTCGCGTCGCGACGGCAGGCAGAGCAGGTCCATCAGCGCGACGTACGGCGCGACGTCGCTCACGTGGCCGGTGGTCTCGCTGGCCCAGCCTCCTGCGTCGCGCAGGCCGTCGAGGAGGTGCGAGGCACCCTCCTCGCCGCCCACCAGCAGCAGCCGCCCGCGGATCCCGCGGCGGTCGAGCAGGCGTACGGCGTCGACGAGCGTGTCGAGCCCCTTGTCGGGGTGCAGACGACCGACGAAGCCGACGACGGGGAGGTCGGACCCGTCGGGCCAGCGCACGGCACGTGCGGCGGCCCGCTGGTCGGGGGTGACGGTGAAGCGCTCCACGTCGACGCCGTGCGAGGAGCCCGCCCCGATGACGTGGATGCGGGACGCGATGCCGTCGGCGACGGCGACGTCGCGCAGGCTCGCGCTGACCGCGACGACGTCTGTCGCGGACGCGGCGGACGCCTTCTCGAGCCACCGCAGCACCCGACGACGGGTGCCGGTCGTGGTCTCGTAGCGCAGCCCCCAGAGCTGGTGGACGCGCACCGGCACCCGGCACAGCCAGGCCGCCAGACCGACGAGCAGCGCAGCCTTGGGCGTCGCGGCGCTCACCACGTCGGGCCGCACCCGGCGGACGAGCCGCACCATCCGGAGCAGGGCGACGAGGTCGGGCACGGGAGCGGGGTCGCGGCGCATCGCGAGGTCGTGCACCACCACCGGGCTGCGGTCGGACAGCGCGCGGCCGTTGTCCCCACCGGACGACACCACGTGGACGTCCCACCCCGCGGCCGCGAGGTGCTCGGCCGAGCCGCGCACGAAGGGGATCGAGGCGTCCGCGGTGACCGCGAGCAGGATGCGACGGCCGGACGGGCGAGCGCTCAACGCGTGGCCCCGGCGGGGGGCGACGCCTGGTCGGACGAGTCGGCGCTGCCGCGGAAGGGCTCCATCGTCGCCGACGTGCCGCTGCTGACGCCCTCGCGTCGCAGCACGGTCCGCACGGTCTCGGCGATCACCGTCAGGTCCAGGCGGAGGCTGCGGCGCTCGACGTAGTCGACGTCGAGCTCGAAGCGGTCGTCCCATGCCACGGTGTTGCGCCCGCGCACCTGGGCGAGCCCGGTCAGGCCGGGACGCACCTCGTGGCGCCGGGCCTGCCGAGGGGTGTAGAGCGGGAGGTAGTCCATGAGCAGCGGCCGGGGGCCGACCAGGCTCATGTCGCCGCGCAGGATGTTCCACAGGCTGGGCAGCTCGTCGAGGCTGGTGGAGCGCAGGAGACGACCGAAGGGGGTCAGCCGCTCGGCGTCCTGCTCCGGGGAGGCGTCCGGGGGCGCACTGCGCATCGATCGGAACTTGACGAGCGTGAAGGGCGCACCGTCCTTGCCGGGACGCACCTGGCGGAAGAGCACCGGACGACCCAGGTCGCGCGCGACGAGGACGGCCACCACCGCCTGCAGCGGCGCGGTCAGGACGAGCGCCACCGCCGACACCACGACGTCGATCGCCCGCTTGGGCACGTCGTAGGGGCGCCTGCCGGCGCTCATCGACGGGCCGCCAGGAACGCCTCGACGTGCTCGACCACCCGGTCGAACTGGTCGTCGGTCAGGGCGGAGCCGCTGGGCAGCGAGAGACCGGTGCGGAACAGCCGCTCCGAGGTGCCGTTGGTGTAGGCGGGCCGGCCGGCGAAGACCGGCTGGAGGTGCATCGGCTTCCAGAGCGGGCGGGCCTCGATGTCGGCGGCGGCGAGGTGCTGGCGCAGGTCGTCGGTCGACCAACCGGTGACCGCCTCGTCGACGAGCACCGAGGTGAGCCAGAAGTTGTCGTGGTCGTCGCCGGCAGGGGCGTCGACGCCGTCGGCGCCGCCGAACACGGTGAGGCCCTCCACCGCCTCGACGAGCTCGCGGTAGCGGCGGCGCCAGGCGCGGCGCCGCTCGAGCATCTGCGGGAGGCGTGCGAGCTGGGCGCGACCGACGGCAGCGAGCAGGTTGGACAGCCGGTAGTTGTAGCCGATGTCGACGTGCTCGTAGTGGGCCACCGGCTGGCGGGCCTGGGTGGCGAGGTAGCGGATGCGTTCGGCCATGTCGGGGTCGTCGCACAGCAGCGCGCCGCCACCGGAGGTGGTGATGATCTTGTTGCCGTTGAAGGACACGATCGAGGCGATGCCGTCGGCGCCCGCGGGGCGTCCGTCGCGGCGCGCGCCGAGCGACTCGGCGGCGTCCACCAGCACGGGTACGCCGTGGCGCGCGGCCACCTCGCCGACGCGGGCGTGGTCGGCCACCTTGCCCAGCAGGTCGACCGGGACCACCGCGGCGACGCGCTCACCGGAGCCGCGCTGGTCGTCGATGGCCTTCTCGACCAGGGCGGGGTCGAGGTTGCCGGTCTCGTCGGAGTCGACGAAGACGGGCGTCGCACCCGTGTAGGTGATCGCGTTGGCCGTGGCGGCGAAGGTCATCGAGGAGGTGACCACGACGTCGCCGGGACCGACGCCGAGGTGCAGCAGGCCCAGGTGGAGGGCGGCGGTGCCCGAGCTCAGCGCGACGGCGAGCGAGCGACCGGTCGCCTCCGCGAGCTCGGCCTCGAAGGCGTCCACCTCGGGTCCCAGCGGTGCGACCCAGCCCGAGCGCAGCGCACGGACCAGCGCGTCCTCCTCGGCCTGCGTCACGTCCGGGGAGGACAGGTAGGTGCGGTCGGTCAACGGTCCCCCACCGCGTGTGACAGGTCGCTGAGCTCAGCGGGGTCGAGCGCGGGGACGGCGACACTGCGAATCATCTCGTGCTCGGTGCGCTGCGCGACCTCCTCGTCGGAGAACAGCCGCTCGTGCAGCTTCTCGCCCGGGCGCAGGCCGGTGAAGACGATGTCGACCCCCGATGCCTGGGAGAGCTCGATCATCCGGTTGGCCACGTCGAGGATCTTCACCGGCGTGCCCATCTCGAGCACCATCACGTCACCCGAGCGACCCATGGTGCCGGCCTGGATGACCAGCTCGCAGGCCTCGGGGATGGTCATGAAGTAGCGGGTCACGTCGGGGTGGGTGACCGTGATCGGTCCGCCGGCCTCGATCTGCGCGTTGAAGGTGTGGAGCATCGAGCCGCGCGAGCCCAGGACGTTGCCGAAGCGGACGCTGATGAAGTGTCCGAGGCCGCGCTCGGCGTGCCAGGCGGTGAGCTGCTCGGCGATGCGCTTGGTGGTGCCGAGCACGCTCGTGGAGTCGGCGGCCTTGTCGGTGGAGATGTTCACGAAGTGCGCGACGCGGTGGCGCTCGGAGACGCGCAGCAGGTTGAGCGTGCCGAGGACGTTGGTCTTCCAGCCCTCGTCGGGGAAGCGCTCGAGCATCGGCAGGTGCTTCAGCGCGGCGGCGTGGAAGACGATCTCGGGCTGGTGCTCCTCGAAGACCTTCTCCAGTGCCGCACGGTCGCGGATGTCGCACAGCACCGTGTTGGGCTCGTCGAGCAGGCCGTGGCCGAAGATCGAGAGCTGGACCGCGTGCAGCGCCGACTCGTCGCGGTCGAGCATGACCATGCTGGCGGGGCCGAACTTGTGGACCTGGCGGGCCAGCTCCGAGCCGATCGAGCCGCCGGCGCCGGTGATCAGGACGCGTCGGCCGGTGAGGTAGCCGGCGATCTCGGTGATGCTGGTCGACACCTGGTGGCGCCCGAGGACGTCGCCGATCTCGACCGGTCGGATGTCGGCGGCACTGACCTGCCCGCCGATCATCTCCGAGACGCGCGGCAGCACGAGGAAGTCCAGGCCGGCCGACTGCGCGGCCTTCTGGGCCCGGTCGACGAGCTGACCGCTGGCCGAGGGCACGGCGAGCACGACCACGTCGACGCCACGCGCACCGCCGACCGCGACGAGCTGCGACCCGTCGCCGAGCACCGGCACGCCGCTGATGCGCAGGTGGCGCTTGCCGGGGTTGTCGTCGAGGAAGCCGACGACCTCGTCGGCGTCCCCGCGGAGCAGGTGGAGCACCTGGCGACCCGCGTCGCCGGCACCGTAGATCAGCACCCGGCGACCGGCTGGGCGGGACTCGTCGACGTGGAGCCGGTCGCGCAGGGCGCGGTAGAAGAGGCGGCCGGCAGCGGAGATCAGCAGCGCCAGCGGCGGGGCGAGCACGACGACGCTGCGCGGCGCCGGGGTGGTCATGACGGCAGACAGGACCAGCGTCGTCGCACCGACGGCGGCAAGGTGCAGCGCGAGGCCGAAGGCCTCGTCGAAGGAGCCGACGAGATAGCGGCCGCGGTAGAACTTGGTGGCGTAGCCGAGCCCGAGGAGCAGGGCGGAGGCGAGCAACCAGTAGACGATCACCGACTCCCACAGCACCTCGGAGAGGTTGAAGTCGTGGCGTACGCCGATCACGACGGCGGTCGCCAGCGCCCAGGACCCGATGTCCCAGAGCGCGAGGAATCCCCTGCGCGCGAATGCGTTGTCCAGCAAGCTTCTCGCCCCCGTGCGTGAAGGTCGGTCGTCGGTCACGGCCCCCACAAGGGCCAATCCATGTTAGACCCGTCCAGACCGCCTTGACGATTCGTCCTGTCCAGACCACCCCCAGGGGGGGTGCACGGCGTCAGTCGAGCTGGGTGCCGATCCACTCCTGCAGCCCGGCGACACCGTCGCGCAGGCTCCAGCGCGGCTCCCAGTCGAGGCGGCGCACGGTGTCCTCGACGGTGCAGGACGCGTGCCGGACGTCGCCGTCGCGGTACTGGCCGGTGATGTGCGGCTCCGGCGCGGAGTGGTAGCGCGCGACCTCGCGGGCGAGGTCGCCGATCGTGGTGCGGACGCCGCTGCCGATGTCGACGGTGCGCATGTGGTCGGCGGGCCGGCGGGAGATCGCTGCGACGAGCGCGCTCACGACGTCGTCGATGTAGACGAAGTCGCGGGTGATCTCGCCGTCCTCGTAGAGCGGGATCGACTTCCCCTCCCGCGCCAGGCGCGAGAAGAGCGACACGATCCCGGTGTAGGGGTTGGACAGCGACTGGCGCGGGCCGTAGACGTTCTGCAGGCGCAGCACCGACAGGCGGGTGTCGTGCGAGCCGGTCCACGCGGCCAGGATCTGCTCCTGCGCGAGCTTGGTGGCGCCGTAGACGTTGATCGGGTTCGGGTGGGTGCCGGCCACGGAGTTCGGCACGTGCGCCGCACCGTCGCCGTGGTCCCAGGTGCCGGCCTCGAGCTGGGCGTGGGTGCGCAGGCCCGGCTGGAAGGTCGACCCGTCGGCGTTGCGCCACACGCCCTCGCCGTACACCGCGCGGGAGCTGGTCAGCACGAAGTGGCCGGGGACGTGGCCGGCGCGGGTGAGCGCGTCCAGGAGCTGGGTCGTGCCGACGACGTTGACCATGCCGTGGCGCGTGCTCTCCGAGAGCGACTGCGCCGTGCCGGTCTCGGCGGCGAGGTGCACAACGGTGTCCGGACGCAGGTCGGCGACGACGGCGTCGAGGTCCTCGGCGCTGGTGACGTCGCCGATCCTGAGGTCGACGGAGTCGGGGAGGTCGGCCGGCGGCTGCGAGCCCGGGTGGACCTGCGGGTGCAGGTTGTCGAGGACGACCCACTGCTCGGCGGAGTCCGCGAGCTCGCGCGCCAGCGTCGTACCGATGAAGCCGGCCCCGCCGGTGACGAGGACGCGGCCGCCTGCCTGGGTTGAAGAGGGCATGGGGGTCAGCCTAGGAGCCACGGACCGAAACCCGGATGTCGGCGTGCACGAGCGGTGACAGACTCCGCCGCATGAGCCCGGTGTCGCACACGCGCGGACTCGTCGAGGTCGCCGTCGCGAGCGTGCTGTGGGGCACAGGCGGCCTCGCGGTCCAGCTGGTCCGCGAGGTCGAGCCGATGTCGCCGGTGACGATCAGCGCCTGGCGCATGGCCCTGGCCGCCGCGGTCCTGCTCGTCGCGCTCGTGCTCCTGCGTCGCGGCGGCGAGCTGGTCGACCTCGCCTGCACTCAACCGGCGCGGCTGCTCGCGGTCGGCGTCGGGACCGCGGCCTACCAGGGCTTCTACTTCGTCTCCGTCACCCAGGTCGGCGTGGCGGTCTCGACGGTCGTCAGCCTCGGGCTGGCCCCCGTCCTGCTGACCGTGGCCGAGGCGGTGCGGCACCGGCGCGCCCCCGCGACCGGCCGGCTGGTCGTGCTGGCAGCGGCACTCGTCGGGCTGCTGCTCGTCAGCGTCGCCGGCCACGCGTCCTCGACCGGACCCGACCCGGTGGCGGGCGTGCTGCTCGCCGTGGCGTCCGGGACGACGTACGCCCTGACGACGGTCGCCGGAGGCTCGATCAGCCGTACGTCGTCGCCGCTGGCGCTGACCACCGGCATGACGCTCGTGGGGGCCGCGGTCCTGCTGCCGTGCCTGGCGCTCGTCGACGGGCCGCGGACGACCGGGGACCCCGTGGCGCTGGCGTGGCTAGCCTACCTCGGCGTGCTGACGATGGCGTTGGCCTACGTCCTGCTCTACTCCGGGCTGCGGGTCGTGGCGCCCAGCACGGCCGTGACCGCCAGCCTCGTCGAGCCCGTCACCGCCGCCGTGGTCGCGGCCGTCGTGCTGCAGGAGGCGCTCGGACCGGCGGCGGTCGTCGGGATCCTGCTCGTGCTCGGCGCGGTGGCCGGGCTGGGCCGCCCGAGCGCGGCCGCCGGGCCGGTGCTGCCGGACGCCCGAGCTGCCTGACTGCTACGGGCGGTCGACCTCGACCGTCACCCAGTCGACCAGCATGCTGTGGCGGGTGCCGCCGGAGACGGCGTGCTCGGGCTTGACGTCCTTGTTGGACAGGCGGATCTGGATGGGCGCGGCGTTGCCGGGGACCCGGCGGGCGTCCGGCGCGGAGGTGAGCTCGTAGGGGCGGTTGCCCGCCGGATCGCTCGCGGAGAACAGCACGGTGTCACCACCGACGGTGAACTCGGCGGAGTAGCTCCAGAACCTGCTCCACGGCTCGGCCCCGGCCGGGAAGAACTGGGTCACCGGCGTCATGATCGGCGCCCTCCCCGTGGCGGCGCAGGCGTTGACGGCCGTCTCGGGGGTGTCGTCGTAGCAGATGTGGGAGGCGAACTGGGCCCCCGCCGGCTTGAGGGGACCGTAGCTCTCGATCACGTCGATCTCGCGCGGGTCGACGCCGTTGGGGTGCTGCACCCAGAGGGCGGCGTAGTTGCTGCCGGTGTCGGGCATGAGCAGGCTGGCGGTCACTCGCACCTTGGAGCCGACCGGGAGGACCCAGCCCTGGTTGGTGCGGATCTGGGAGAGGTGGCCGACCTCGAGCTGGCCCAGCCCGTTCTGCGCGGCCGCGTTGGTCCAGAGCATGTTGTGCCACTGGTCCGGCCACACCCCCGCGGGGCCGTCGAACCCGTCGTGGAAGACGGTCTCCCAGCCCGAGACCGGGGTGGGTTCGGGGGTCGGCGTCGCCTCGGGGTCCACGGGCACGAGGTCGGGGACGGGGTCCGGGGTGGGGTCGAGTGACTCGATCACGCCCGGGCCACCGCCGAACCCTGCGGGCGCGTCGGCGACGACGACGAGGAGGAGCGCCGTCGCGAAGGTGCCGAGTGCGCGCGCGAGCGGGGACATCACCCTCCTGGAGGCAGCTGACGGACCGGGACCAGAACGGAGAATGCTACGGGGCACCACCGACGACGGACGTCCGCCGGGCTCAGCCGACGGTGGTCAGCAGCTGGGTGGCACGGGTGAGCACGACGTAGAGGGTCGCACGGCCCGTGGCGGACTCGTCCTCGATCTCCTGCGGCGCGACCACGACGATCCCGTCGAACTCCAGGCCCTTGGTGTCGAGGCCGGTCAGCACCACGATGCGGTCCTCGCCGCTGGGCGTGACACTCGAGTCGACCGCGGCGCGCGCGCCGGCGGAGTCGGCGGCGTGCTCCGGCCAGGACGCCAACCAGGCGTTGACCTCGGAGCGGCGCGCCGCCGGCACCACGATCCCGACGGTGCCCTCCACCCGCTCGGCCGTCGAGGTCACGGCCTCGCGCACGGCGGCCTCGAGGTCGTCGACCGGACCGACCACCCGCGGCTCCTCGCCCGTGCGGCGTACGGCGTCGGGGAGGTCGGCGTCGAGACCCACGCGGCGGGCGTAGTCGGCGGCGAAGGAGTAGATCTCCGCGGAGTTGCGGTAGTTGGTCGAGAGGTGGAACTCGTGGAGCTCCTTGCCCTCGAGCGCCTCGGCGCGCGCAGCGGCCGCCTCGGGAGCGTCGGGCCACGACGACTGCGCCGGGTCGCCGACGATCGTCCAGCTCGCCGCACGTCCGCGGCGACCGACCATCCGCCACTGCATCGGCGTCAGGTCCTGCGCCTCGTCGATCAGCACGTGGGCGTAGCCGTCGTCCTCGATGCGGTGGGTCGGGGCCGACCAGGCGAGCCCGCCGGGGGCGTACTCGCGCTCGGAGATGGTGGTGAGCTCCTGGAGGTCGACACCGCCCTCGAGCAGGCCGGTCTCGTCGAGGTCGCGCTCGTCGTCGCTGCGCTGCGGCACGTCGCCGAGGGCGTAGCGCAGCTCGTCGAGCAGAGGCACGTCCTCGATCGACAGCCCGCCGTCCGCCCACGACTTGGCCAGCAGCAGCTGCTCCTCGCGGCTGATCACGCCCTCGCCGACGCGGGACAGGAACTCCGGGTCGCGCAGCCAGCCGAAGACCGTCGTGGCGTCGAGCGGCGGCCACCACGCGGTGGCGAACTCGACGAAGCCCGCGTGGCCGAGCATGTCGTCGTCAAAGGCCTCGCGCCCGCGCTCCTTGCCGCGCTCGCCGGTCACCTGGCGCCACATGGCGTCGAGCAGGGTCTTCGCGACGCGGGGCAGCTGGCGGTTGCGGCGGCCCTGCGACATCAGCTGGCGGCGCAGCCGTCCGAGCACGCCCGGGTCGAGGACGATCGTGTCGTCACGCCAGTAGATGCGGAAGCTCGTCGGGGCACCGGGGGCGTGCTGGCGCGCGGTGCGCCGCAGCAGCTCGGCCATCCGCGTCGCGCCCTTGACGTCGGCGACGGCCGGCTCGTCGTGGCGCGAGGCCCGGATCCCGCCGACGACCTCGCCGAGGGAGCGCAGCGCGACGGCGGTCTCGCCGAGGCTGGGCAGCACCCGCTCGATGTAGCGCATGAACACGCCGCTCGGGCCGACGACGAGCACGCCGCCACCCTCGTAGCGACGGCGGTCGTTGTAGAGCAGGAAGGCTGCGCGGTGCAGCGCCACGACCGTCTTGCCGGTGCCGGGACCTCCGGAGATCGACACGACACCCTTGCCCGGTGCGCGGATCGCCTGGTCCTGCTCGGCCTGGATGGTCGCGACGATCGAGTGCATCGACCGGTCGCGGGCCCGGGAGAGCTGCGCCATGAGCGCGCCCTCGCCGACGATCGGCAGGTCCGTCTCGGCCTGGTCGTCGAGCAGCTCGTCCTCCACGCCCACGACCGTGCGGTGCAGCGAACGCAGCACGCGACGGCGTACGACGCCCAGCGGGGTCGCCGCGGTGGCTTGGTAGAACACGCCGGCAGCCGGCGCGCGCCAGTCGATGAGCAGCACGTCGCGCTCGGCGTTGCGTACGCCGATGCGGCCGATGTAGCGCGGCAGGGTGTCGATCGACGGGTCGAGGTCGAGGCGGCCGAAGACCAGGCCCTCGTGGGCGGCGTCGAGCTGGGCGATGCGCTTGGCGGCCTGGAAGACCATCGCGTCGCGCTCGACGAGGCCGCCCTCGTGCTCCAGCCGGCCGCGGTTGCGCCCCTCGGTCGCCAGCGCGCGGGCGTTGACCATCGACGCCTCGAGCTGGACGTAGACCTCGTCGACGTACTCCTGCTCAGCCGCGATCTCCCGCGCTTCGAGCTCCTCGCTCAACTCCCGCTCCTCATCCCCCGATGAATCACTGCCCACCGTCTCGGGCAGACCGGAAAGCGTACCCGCGTGCCGACGCCATCGCCGACTTCCCGCGATTCCGCGGAACCCCCGTCCGTCGCACTCAGCCCACCAGCAGCAGCGCGCCGGCGACGCAGACGACCGCACCGAGCGTGCGGAGCCGGTCGGCGCGGTCGAGCCGCCGCATCAGCGCCGCCCGGTCCCCGGGAGGGGCTGCAGACAGCCGACCGTGGGTGGGCGCGGCCACCGCCGCCGTCGTGGCGACCGCCAGCAGCCCGCCGGCGAGGGCCACCCACGTCCCCGCGTCGGAAGGCTCCGCGAGCGCCGTCCAGCCGAGCGCCAGCAGCAGCGGCGGGTAGACCAGCGCGACCACTGGGGTGATCCGGCGCGAGTGCCGGTCGTGCGCCACGGTCCACGCCTCGCGCGGCACGTCGCCGAGCGCGGGGTAGACGACGAGGTCGACGGTGAGCTGGAAGCCCAGGTGGGCTGCCGCGACGAGCAGCAGCCAGGGCGCGGGCTCGGCCAGGCTCATCGAGCGGGCGCCCCGAAGGCGTCCGCGCCGAGGTCGTGCTCGCCCGCGGCCAGGGCGTCGACGATGCGACGCGCCACGTCAGCCGGGTCCAGGCCGGCCGGCAGCCCCGGCGCCTCGCCGGACAGCGGGCGGTCGGCCAGGCCGGTCTCGGTGTGCGGCGGGCGCACGTCGTAGACGTCGACGCGGCTGCGGCGCAGCTCGGTGCGCAACGCGGTCGCGACGGCGCTCAGCGCGGCCTTGCTGGCGGAGTAGGCCGCCATCCGCGGCATCGGGCGCTCGGCGACGACCGCGCTGACCTGGAGCACGAAGCCCTGCGACTCCTCGAGGAGCGGCACCACCCGGCGCAGCAGGAAGAGCGGCCCGACGACGTTGGTGAGGAACAGCTCCTCCACGACCTCGTCGGGGGTGTCGGCCAGCGCGCCGAAGGCCACGACCCCGGCCGCGTTGACCAGGCCGTCGAGGCCGCCGAGGTGCTCGCGGGCGGCGGCAGCGACCGCGTCACCGGCACCCGCGTCGCCGAGGTCGGCCACGACGGGCACGCCCGTGCCCAGCGCGGCGAGGCGCTCGGCGTCGCGCCCCACCACCAGCAGCCGGGCGCCGCGGCGCTCGAGCTCGGCGGCCACGAGCGAGCCCAGCGCGCCAGTGGCGCCGACCACCGCGATCCGGGCTCCGTCGATCTCGCGGCCAGAGGTGGACGGTGCCATCGGGTCTCCTTCGTCGGTCGTCGACTGGTTCTCCGTCGCAGGAGCCCCGGCGGATGCAGCCGGCCGCTACTTCCTGCTGAGGAAGGCCGTCATCGCCTCGCGGGCCTCGTCGCTGGCGAAGAGCCGCGCACTGGTCGTGGCCATCTCCTCGCCGAGCGCGTCGATGCGGGCCACGAGGTCGCGGTTGAGGATCCGCTTGGACTCCCGCAGCCCCTGAGCCGCACCGGTGGCCAGGCTCGCGCACACCGCGGCCACCTCCTCGTCGAGGCGCTCGGCCGGCACCGCCTTCGTGACCAGGCCGTACGCCGCCGCCTCGGCGCCGGTGAACACCTCACCGCCCAGCGTGGTCAGCTCCGCGGCGCGCGGGTTCATCCGGTGGTGGACGGTGAGGCTGATGATCGCCGCCGCCAGGCCGAGCTTGACCTCGGTGAGCGCGAAGGTCGCGTCCTCGGCGCTGATCGCGATGTCGGCCGCGGCGATGATGCCGATGCCGCCGGCGCGCACCGCACCGAGGTTCTTGGTCACGACCGGCTTGTCGAGCGTGGCGACGAGGCGCTGCAGGTCGACGATGCGGCGGGCGCCGACCTCCATGCCCTCGGTGGTCGCCTCGGCGAGGTCCGCCCCGGAGCAGAAGACCTTGCCCGAGCTCTGCACCAGCACGACGCGTACGTCGTCGTCGGCGCCGGCCCGCTCGAGGTGGGCGAACAGCTCGGTGACCAGCTGGCGGCTGAGCGCGTTGCGGTTGGCCGGGCTGTCGAGGGTGAGGGTCGCGACGGCGTCGGAGACGTCGTAGTGGACCAGTTCGGCGGGCGCGTCGGTCATGGCCGCCATCCTGCCGCAACCTCGCGCGCACGGGAGCGACCCCATCCGTGGCGCCGTCCGCTCCGAACACCCCCCATGCAGACACCGGACAAGACCGAGCGCTGGCAGATGCTGCGCCACGCGGCGTACGGCGTGCTGTCGACCGTCGTCGGCCTCGCGGCCGCCCACCTCGTAGCCGCGGTCACCGTGCCGGCGGCCTCCCCCGTGCTCGCCGTCGGCTCGACCGTCATCGACCTCACGCCCACGCCGCTGAAGGAGTGGGCGATCCGCGAGTTCGGCAGTGCCGACAAGGCGATCCTGGTCGGGTCGGTCACCGTCGTCGTGCTCCTGCTCGCCGCTGTCGCGGGCGTCGTCGCACGCAAGCGCGAGGCGATCGGGCTGCTCATCATCGTGGGCCTCGCCGGCGTGGCCGGCGTCCTCGCCGTCCTGCGCCCCGGCTCCGGGCCGCTGGACGTCCTTCCCGCCCTGGTCGCGGCAGCCATCGCCGCCACGTCGTTGTGGTGGTTGCACCGGATCGACGGCCAGGGCTCCCCGGACCCGTCGACGGGGGTCGACGGTCCGAGCCGGCGCGGGGTCGTGCTGGCGACCGGCGGCCTGGCTGCAGCGGCAGTGGCCATGGGGGCACTCGGCCGCTGGGTGACGTCCTACCGCCTCGGCGGCACGGACGTCGCGCTGCCGACCGCCACCGACCCCGCGCCGTCCTTCCCGACCGGCCTGGAGAAGAAGTACCCCGGCATCACGCCGCTGCGCACGCCCACCGCGGACTTCTACCGCGTCGACACCCGCCTCACCGTCCCGGCGGTCGACGTCGACTCGTGGACCCTCACCATCGACGGCGACGTCGAGCAGGAGGTCACGCTGACCTTCGAGGAGCTCTCCGCGATGGAGACCGTCGAGCGCGACATCACCCTCACCTGCGTGAGCAACGAAGTGGGCGGTCCCTACGTCGGCGGCGCGCGCTGGCTCGGCGTACCCCTGGCCGACGTGCTGGCCCGCGCGGGCATCGACGCGACGAAGGCCGACCAGATCCTGTCGACCGACGTGGACGGCATGACGATCTCCACGCCGCTCGACGTCGCCCTCGACGGGCGTGACGCCCTCATCGCCATCGGCATGAACGGCGGCCCGCTGCCGCGCGAGAACGGCTTCCCCGCGCGCATGGTCGTGCCCGGCCTCTACGGCTTCGTCAGCGCGTGCAAGTGGATCACCAGGATGACCCTCACGACGTACGACGAGGAGCAGGCCTACTGGACCGAGCGCGACTGGGCCGTCGACGCCCCGATCAAGATCTCCAGCCGCATCGACACGCCCAAGCCGCTGTCCACCAGCGACGCCGGCCAGATCATCATCGGCGGCATCGCCTGGGCACAGGGCGTCGGCATCGAGAAGGTCGACGTCCGCATCGACGGCGAGGCCTGGAAGCCTGCCACGCTCGGTCCGCAGGTCACCGACGACTACTGGCGCCAGTGGTTCTACGAGTGGGACGCCGAGCCCGGTCAGCACTTCATCGCCGTCCGTGCGACCAACAAGGACGGCGACGTCCAGACCGACGTGCGGATGACGCCGTTCCCCGAGGGGTCCTCGGGCCTCCAGGAGATCTCGGTCAGCGTGTCCTGATCCACCAGCTCCCTGCCTCCCCCTGACTGCGGTCGTCGGGCGGTGGGTGACGCAGGTTCCGCGCCTTCCGGAACCTGCGTCACCCACCGCCCGACGCCTGCGTCCGGGGCTTGTCCAACGTTGGTCCAAAGTTTTTCGCAGAAGCACCCATCCACCTGGTCCACCGCCCCGAACACCTCCTGTAAGCGGGCCACACACGGCCCACACAGAAGGCACCCAAGTCGAAAGGCACATCGCCATGAACACCAAGCTCCGCACCCGTTCCATGGGCCTCGCCGCCCTCGCGCTGACCGCCTCCATGGGCCTCGCCGCCTGTGGCAGCGAGGACGACACCACCAGCGCCAGCGAGCCCACCACCTCCGAGTCCACCTCCGAGGCCCCCGCCGAGGAGCCCATGGAGTCGGAGTCCGAGGAGCCGATGGCTGACGGTCCGTTCGGTCCCGGCTGCGCCGGTGTCCCCACCGAGGGTGAGGGTTCGGTCGAGGGCATGGCTGACGACCCGGTCGCCACCGCCGCCTCGAACAACCCGCTGCTCACGAGGCTCGTCGCCGCGGTGACCGAGGCCGGTCTGGTCGACACCCTCAACTCGGCCGAGAACCTGACGGTCTTCGCGCCCACCGACGACGCGTTCGCCCAGATCCCCAAGAAGGACCTGAACGCGCTCCTCGCCGACAAGGAGATGCTCACCACGGTGCTCACGCACCACGTGGTCGGCGAGCGCCTCGCCCCCGACGCCGTCGCGGGTGAGTTCGAGACCCTGGCCGGCGACATGCTGACCGTCGAGGGCTCGGGCGAGGACTTCACCATCGGTGACGCCAGCGTCGTGTGCGGCAACGTGCAGACCGCCAACGCGACCGTCTACGTCGTCGACCAGGTCCTGATGCCGCAGATGTGATCGTCCCTCTGGACGCACACTGCAAGGATGACTGACGTGGATCACGTGAGGCCCGTACCGGACGGGGCGCCCCAGGGCGTCCCGTCCGGGGGCGACGCAGCCAGGCTCGCCGACCTGCTACGGCAGGCCGCCCTCGGGGACGAGCGCGCCTTCGCCGAGTTCTACGACGCGACATCGGCCCGGGCCTACGGCCTGGCGTTGCGCGTCGTACGCAACCCGGCGCACGCCGAGGAGGTCACGCAAGAGGCCTACCTCGACGCCTGGCGCTCCAGCACCCGCTACGACTCCGCTCGTGGCAGTGCCGCCGGCTGGCTCCTCACCATCGTCCACCGCAAGGCCGTCGACCGGGTCCGCTCGGTCGAGGCGGCCACCACCCGTGACGAGACCTGGAACCGGGAGACCGCTCCGGTCGACCACGACCAGACCTCCGAGGCCGCCCAGGCCTCGCTGGAGGCGGCCCGCGTGCGCAACGCGGTCGCCACACTGACCGACGTGCAGCGCCAGGCCGTCGAGCTCACCTACTTCGGCGGCTACACGCACACCGAGGTCGCCACCCTGCTCGACGTCCCGTTGGGCACCGCAAAGACACGCATACGCGACGGACTGATCCGCCTGCGAGACCTGATGGGAGTTGCCTCATGAGCGATCTTCACAAGCTCACGGGCGCCTACGCCATGGACGCGCTCGACGACCTCGAGCGGGCCCGGTTCGAGCAGCACCTCGCCCAGTGCGAGGACTGCCGCGCCGAGGTGGCCGAGCTCCGCGAGACCGCGGCCCTGCTGTCCGAGACCGTCGCCACCCCGCCTCCGGCCGCGCTCCGCGAGTCCGTCCTGGCGGGCATCGCGCAGATCCGGCCGATGGCCCCCGAGGTTCCCCAGCCCGCTCCGACCCCCCTCGCCGACACCACGGCAGGGCGGGGGCGGGGTTGGATGCCCTTTCTGGTCGCGGCGGCACTCGCGCTCTTCGTCGGCATCGGCGCCATGGTGAGCCAGCCCTGGTCGGACGACGACCGGGTCACGAAGCTCACCGCCGCCGAGCAGGTCCTGCAGGCCCCCGACGCCGAGGAGGTCTTCGTCGACCTCGGCGAGGCCGGCCGCGCCACCGTCGTCCGGTCCAAGTCGCAGGACCGCGCCGTCATCAGCACCGAGGACATGGCCTCCGCCCCCGAGGGCAAGGCCTACGAGTTGTGGTTCATCAGCGGCGACGAGTTCACCGCCGCCGGCCTGATGCCCGACGCTCCCGACCAGACCGTCGTGCTGGACGGCTCGGCCGCCGAGGCCGCCGCCGTCGGCATCACCGTCGAGCCCGAGGGCGGCTCCGAGCAGCCCACCACCGACCCGATTGCCGTCTTCGACCTCACCGAGGCGGCGTGACCGGGACGGGACAGCGTCGGGTCGCGGTCGTCGGTTCCGGTGTTGCCGGGCTGACGGCTGCGTGGGTGGCCTCGCGCACGTCCCACGTCACCCTCTACGAGGCCGACGACCGCCTCGGCGGCCACGCCGACACCCACCTGGTGCCGACGCCCGAGGGCGAGCTGGCCATCGACACCGGCTTCATCGTCCATAACCGGCGCACCTACCCCACGCTCCTGCGGCTCTTCGCCGAGCTGGGCGTGGAGACGCAGCCGTCCGAGATGTCGCTCTCGGTGAGCGACGCCGGCACCGGGGTGGAGTACGCCGGCGCCCTCGGCCCCCGCGGCCTGTTCGCGCAGCGCTCGACGTTGCGCTCGCGCGAGCACTGGCGGATGCTGCTGGAGATCCCGCGCTTCCACCGTCGCGCCCGGGCCGTCCTGGCCACCGACCCCGCGTCCGGTGAGGCGTCGGACGAGACCCTGCGCGAGTTCCTCGACCGGGGCGGCTTCTCCGCGGGCTTCGTCCGCCACTTCATGGAGCCCCTGGTCGCGGCCGTCTGGTCCTGCGACCCCGCGACCTCCCTCGACTACCCCGCGCGCTACCTCTTCACCTTCCTCCAGCACCACGGCATGCTCTCGGTCTTCGGCTCGCCGGAGTGGCGCACGGTGACGGGCGGCTCGCGCACCTACGTCGCCGCGGTCGGGGCCGGCCTGCCCGACGTACGCCTCGACACCAAGGTCACCTCGGTGCGCGAGGTCGCCGACGGCGTCGAGGTCACCGACGGCAGCGGCGCCACCACGACCTTCGACGCCGTGGTCATCGCCACCCACCCGTCCCACGCGCTCGGCATGCTCGAGCAGCCGACCGACCTGCAGCGCGAGCTGCTCTCGGCGCTCCCCTACTCCAGCAACCCCGCGCTGCTGCACACCGACACCTCCCTGCTGCCCGACGCGCACGACGCGCGCGCGTCCTGGAACTTCTTCCGCCCCGCCAGCGAGACCGGCGTGGTCACCGTGACCTACGACCTCACCCGGCTCCAGCGGCTGCCCACCGACACCCACTACCTCGTCACCCTCGGTGGCGAGGACCTCGTCGACCCGGCCACCGTGATCGACCGGATGGAGTACGAGCACCCGCTCTACACCCCCGAGTCGGTCGCCGCGTCGCGCCGCCTGCCGGAGATCAACACCGAGCGGATCGCCTTCGCCGGCGCCTACCACGGCTGGGGCTTCCACGAGGACGGTGCGCGTTCGGGACTGGCCGCCGCCACCCACCTCGGCCTGCCGTGGACCCGCACCACCACGGTGCTGCCCGCCCCGGGCCGCTTCGAGACCACGATCCGCCACACCCGGCGTACGCCGATCCGGCGCTCGTTCGAGCACACCTCGACCTGCTGGCTCGTCGACCTCGACGACCTGCCCGACCACGGCAGGCTGGCCCGCTTCGAGGCTCGCGACCACCTGGGTTCGCCCGACGCCTCCCTGCGCGCCAACGTGGAGGCCTTCCTCGCCGACAACGGCGTGGTCCTCGGTGACGGCGAGCGACCCGGCACGATCCTCATGGCCGCCCACCCGCGCTCGCTCGGCTTCTGCTTCAACCCGATCAGCGTCTTCTGGTGCTTCGACGACCAGGGCCGCCAGGCCGGGGTCGTCGTGGAGGTCCACAACACCTACGGTGACCGCCACGCCTACCTCGTCCACCCCGACGAGCAGGGCCGCGCGCGCACGGACAAGGCGATGTACGTCTCGCCCTTCCACGGCGTCGACGGCACCTACGACATCGCGGTGCCGGTCCCGACCGACCGGCTCCACGTCGCCGTCACGCTGCGCGGCCACGACACCGACGCGGGCGGCTCCGCGCCGTTCAGCGCCAGCCTGACCGGGTCGCGCACCGACGTGCCGGTCCGCAAGACCCTGGGGGCGGCGCTGCGCGGCAGCGCGCTCATCCGGGCCCACGGCATCTGGCTGTGGGCGCGGCGCCTGCCCATCCGTCCCCGTCCCAGCCATCGCCAGGAGGGCGTGCAGTGACCGTCGAGAAGAACCGCCCCGCCGAGACCGGCTCGCAGGGAATGCCCCCGCTGGAGCCGCTGCGCGGCGGACCCCGCACGGCCGTCTCGGCGGCCGTGGCCCGTCGCCTGTTCCGCGCTGCGGTCGGTCGCCTCGCGGTGACCGTGATCGAGGAGCCCACCGGCCGCCGGCTCGGCCAGGGCGGCCCCGTCATGCGGCTGCACCGCCCCGACGAGTTCTACGCCCGCCTCGGCCGCGACGGCCTGATCGGCTTCGGCGAGTCCTACATGACGGGTGCGTGGGACACCGACGACCTCGCGGGCTTCCTCACCGTCCCCGCGGCCCGCATGGCGACCCTCGTCCCGCCGTCCCTCCAGCGCCTGCGCGCGCTCGTGACGCCGCGGCTGCCCCACCACCAGCGCAGCACCGAGGCCAACAGCCAGGCCAACATCTCGCACCACTACGACCTGTCCAACGACCTCTTCGCGCTCTTCCTCGACGAGACGCTGAGCTATTCCGCGGCCCTCTTCGACACCTCCACCACCCGGGTCGCGAAGGGCCCGGGATCGGTCGGCGACCACGAGGTCGCCACGCCGCCCGAGCCGGTCGACCACGACGACCCGCGCCGCCACGGCCCCGACTTCGCCGAGGCCCAGGGCCGCAAGATCGAGCGGCTGCTCGACGAGGCGGGCGTCACCGAGGGCTCGCGCGTGCTCGAGATCGGCACCGGCTGGGGCGAGCTCGCGATCCGCGCCGCCCGCCGCGGGGCCAGCGTCCACACGATCACGCTGTCGGTCGAGCAGCTCGAGCTCGCCGAGGAGCGCATCGCCGCGGCCGGGTTCTCCGACCGCGTCCACGTCGAGCTGATGGACTACCGCGCGCTCGCGGCCACCGGTGCGACGTACGACGCCGTGGTGTCCGTGGAGATGATCGAGGCCGTCGGCCACGAGTTCTGGGGCACCTATTTCAGCACCATCGACCAGGTGCTGGCCCCCGGCGGCCGGGTGTCCATCCAGGCGATCACGATGCCGCACGACCGGATGCTCGTCACCCGCGACAGCCACACGTGGATCAACAAGTACATCTTCCCCGGCGGCTTCCTGCCCAGCGTCGAGGTGATCGACGAGATCACCCGCGCCGAGACCACGATCCGCCTCGTCGACCAGCTCGAGATGGGCGACCACTACGCCGAGACTCTGCGCCGCTGGGACCGCCGCTTCCTCGCCCAGCGCGACGCCGTGCTCGGCCTCGGCTTCGACGACATGTTCATGCGGGTGTGGCACTTCTACCTCGCCTACTCGCAGGCCGGCTTCGCCAGCGGCTACATCAACGTCTCGCAGCTCACCTTCACCCGGGAGACCCCGTGACCCAGACCGCCTCCCCGACCACCGCATCGGTCCACCCTGCCGGCGTCGCCGATCGCCTCGCCGAGGCGGTGCGCCCCTTCATCGGGGGTGACCTGCCCGTGCGCCTCGAGGCGTGGGACGGCTCCGTCGCCGGTCCCGAGGGCGCCCCGCTCGTCGTGCTGCGCTCGCCCGACGCGCTCCGCCGGCTGATGTGGCACCCGGGCGAGCTCGGCGCCGCCCAGGCCTACGTCACCGGTGAGCTCGACGTCCCGGAGCAGGACGGCTGGGACCTCGACTCCGCGCTGACGCACGCCTTCGCGGTGGGAGCCGAGCGCGGCCTGTCCGGCGTACGCCTCTCGCCGCGCGCGATGGTCGACGCGATCCGCACCGTCTCCGGCCTCGGCGCGCTGGGCCGCCCGCCGGCGCCGCCCGCGTCGCAGGCGCGGATCAAGGGCCGCCTGCACAGCCTGGCCCGCGACCGGTCGTCGATCAGCCACCACTACGACCTCTCCAACGAGTTCTACTCCCTCATCCTCGAGCCGCAGATGGCCTACAGCTGCGGCTACCACGCCACGCCCGACACCTCGCTCGAGGACGCGCAGCGCGCCAAGCTCGACCTGGTCTGCACGAAGCTCGGCCTGGAGCCGGGCATGCGGATGCTCGACGTGGGCTGCGGGTGGGGCTCGCTGTCGCTGCACGCCGCCGAGCACTTCGGCGCCACGGTGACGGGCGTGACGATCGCGGCCGAGCAGAAGAAGTTCATCGACGCCCGGATCGCCGAGCGCGGGCTGGAGGACCGGGTCGAGATCCGGCTCCAGGACTATCGCGAGGTCCCCGAGCGCGACCACTTCGACGCCGTCGGTTCGCTGGAGATGGGCGAGCACGTCGGCGCCCTCAACTACCCGACCTACGTCGAGGTCCTGCGCCGCGCGGTGCGGCCCGGCGGACGCGTGCTGGTCCAGCAGATGTCGCGCCAGGGCGCCGGGGGCGGCAAGCACCCCGGCGGCGGTCCGTTCATCGAGTCCTTCATCGCCCCCGACATGACGATGCGTCCCGTCGGGGAGACGGTCGACCTCATCGAGTCCGGCGGCCTCGAGGTGCGCGACGTGCACGCGATGCGCGAGCACTACGTCCTCACGGTCCACGGCTGGCTCGAGCGCTTCGAGGCCAACATCGACCAGATCCGTGCCCTCGTGGGCGAGGAGGTCGTGCGCGTGTGGCGCCTCTACCTCGTCGGCGGCGCGCTCGCCTTCCGCGACGGCCGCATGGGCGTCGACCAGATCCTGGCCGTGCGCCCCGGCGCACCGCACACCCTCCCGGCGGTCCGCGGGTGGTGACCCAGAGCCTGGTCGCGCTGCTGGTGGCCCTCGTCGTCATGGGGGTCACCGCTGCGATCAGCAAGCGTCTCGACCGTGTCGCGGTGGTCGACGTGGCCTGGGGGTCGGTGTTCGTCGCCGTCGCGCTGGTCCTGGCACTCGTGTGGCCCGACACGCACTCGTGGCTGCTCGCGGTGCTGGTGACGCTGTGGGGCGGCCGCCTGGCCTGGCACATCGCGAAGCGCTCGAAGGGCCACGGCGAGGACCCGCGCTACGAGGAGATGCTCGGCGGGCCCGGCTGGCACGCCGGTGCGGGCAAGGTCCTGCTCCGCGTCTTCCTCACCCAGGCCGTCGTCGCGTGGGTCATCTCGTTCCCGCTGCACGTCGCCGCGGCGTACGACGTCCGCTGGTGGCCCGTGGTGTGGGTCGGTGTGGTGATCTGGGCGGTCGGCGTCTTCTTCGAGGTCGTGGGCGACGCGCAGCTCGCCGCCTACCGCGCGAAGCCGCGCGAGTCCCGTCCGAAGGTGCTCGACACCGGCCTGTGGGGCTGGACGCGCCATCCCAACTACTTCGGCGACGCGTGCGTGTGGTGGGGCCTGTGGACCGCCGGAGCGCTGTCGCTGGGCTGGGTCCAGGGACTCGCGACGATCTTCGCGCCCATCGCCATGACCTACTTCATCCGCAACGTCACCGGCGCCAAGCTGCTGGAGAAGACGATGTCGAAGCGGCCCGGCTGGGACGAGTACGCCGCCCGCGTCCCGCTGTTCGTCCCCCGCCCGCCGCGCGGCTGAGAGTCCCCACGACTCTCCCGGCGACCCCGGTGGTGCCCGGCGCGGAGCCGGTCGGGAGAGAATCGCGCCGTGGCCGATCCCGATCCCCTCGATGCCGCCGTCGAGCGCATGCTCGCCGGGGACGAGACGGCCTTCCGCCAGATCTACCGCGAGGTGCAGCCGCCCCTGCTGCGCTACCTCACGGTGCTGGTCGGCCCGGGGGACGCCGAGGACGTGGCCAGCGACGCGTGGGCCCAGGCCTTCCGCGACCTCCACACCTTCAGCGGTGACGCCGACGGGTTCCGCGGCTGGGTCACCACGATCGGGCGCAACCGCGCCATCGACCACCTGAGGCGCAGCAAGCGCCGGCCCGCCAGCGACGAGTCCGTCGACGACCTCATCGACCTGCACGACCCCGCCGACGTCGAGGGCGACATCCTCGGCAAGGTCCAGTCCGAGGAGGCGCTGCGGCTGATCGCCTCGCTGCCCCCGGACCAGGCGGAGGCCATCATGCTCCGCACCGTCCTGGGCTTCGACGCCCCGACCGCAGCCCGCATCCTCGGCAAGCGGCCGGGCGCGGTGCGGGCGGCCTCGCACCGCGGGCTCAAGCAGCTGGCCAAGAAACTTTCGGAGAACCCGTAACACCGCGCCCGCCCACGACGCTGAACGGAGTGAGATGACCACCCGCGACCCCCTGTCCCGACGCGACGCCGAGCGCCTGCTCGACGACCCCGCGGCGGACAGCAGCGCCCTCGGGGCGGCGCTCACCGCAGCGGGTGCTCCCGCCCGGCCCGCCGAGCTGCGCCGCGAGGACGCCACGGTCGCGGCCTTCCACCGCGCTCGGCTCGACCCCGCCCCCGTCGCGTCCCCGGCCCGCCAGCGCAGCCGCGCCGCCACGCGTGCGGTCGTCGCCACCGGCGCGGTCGTCGCCCTCACCACCGGCGGGCTCGCGCTCGCCAACACCGCCCACCTGTCACTGCCGCTCCTGCCCGACCGGGCCTCCGACCGCGCTTCCGAGGCAGTCAGCTCCGCGCCGGGCGGCGCCTCGAGCAGCGGCACCACCACCGGCACCACCACCGGCACCGACCCGTCGTCGGGGCCCGGCGGAACACGCGGCACGTCGGGCTCGGGGTCCGCCACCGCGACCGGCAGCAGCTCCTCGACGGTGGACCCGTCGGAGACCGGCTCGGCCGGGACCCCGACGACCACGTCCTCCTCCACCTCGACGCCCACGCCGAACCTCACCGGACTGTGCCGGGCCTACCAGGCAGCCGCCGGGGCGGGGAAGTCCCTCGACAGCGCCGCGTTCCGCGCGCTCTCCGAGGCAGCCGGCGGCGCGGACCAGGTCCCGGCCTTCTGCGTCGCGCTCGTCGGGGAGCCCAAGGGGACCGGCAAGCCGACCGAGAAGCCGACCCCGACGGGGAAGCCCACCGGCAAGCCCACCGGGAAGCCCACCGGCAAGCCGACGGACAAGCCCTCCCCCACCAACAAGCCCACCGACAAGCCGAGCCCCACGGGGAAGCCGACCGACAAGCCGACCCCGACCGAGCAGCCCACGCCGACCGAGCAGCCCACGCCGGACAACGGCCAGGGCAACGGCAACGGGAACGGGAACGGGAACGGTCAGGGGAACGGCAACGGCCAGGGCAACGGCAACGGAGGCGGCGGCTGACAGGCACCCCTCCCACCAGATCTTCGGTTCTCTGAACCGGAGCGGCCGCGTTCCGCGGGGCCGACCGTCGCACCCGTGTCTCGAGCTCCCGCCGAGGCACGGATCCCCCCAGGAAGCGGCACCGGTCCCGAAACGCACCGCAGCGGCACGGCCCCGAGGGCCGTGCCGCTGCTCGGTCCTCGGGGGCCGCGGGTGTCCCCGGGACCGTCTAGGTTGGCGGGGTGAGTCGGTCCCACGAGCTCTCCGCACAGGAGGACACCAACCGTCGCGTGCTGCGGGCACGCGACGAGATGGACCGCCGCTACGCCGAGCCCCTCGACGTGCCCACCCTCGCCGCGATCGCGCACCTGTCGCCGTCACAGTTCGGCCGGGTGTTCAAGGACGTCTACGGCGAGACGCCCCACCGCTACCTCCAGCGCCGGCGCGTCGAGCGGGCGATGACCCTGCTGCGCCAGACCGACCGCCCGGTCACCGACGTCGCCTGGGACGTCGGCTTCGCGAGCCTGGGCACCTTCAGTCGCACCTTCAGCACGATCGTGGGCTGCTCGCCGAGCGAGTTCCGCGCCCGGCACGCGCCGGTGGCCGTGCCGTCGTGCTTCATCGCGGCGTGGACACGGCCGCGCACCTCAGGGTCAGTCATGTCGGGGACAGCCGTTTCGGAGAAGCACGACGACCTCCGCGCTGACTAACGTCGATGCCATGTCCACTGACAACCACATCACCTCCCTCCACATCCGCAGCGTCCCGGTCCTCGACCAGGACGAGGCGCTCGACTTCTACACCTCCCACCTCGGCTTCGAGGTCCGCGACGACATCGACCTGGGCTTCATGCGCTGGCTCACCATCGGCGTCCCGGGGCAGGACACCTCGCTGCTGCTCGAGCTCGTCGGCGGCCCGCAGCACGACGAGGCCACCGCCGCGCAGGTGCGCGACCTCGTGACCAAGGGGGCGCTCGGCGGGGTGTTCCTGCTCAGCTCCGACGTGCACGCGACGTACGCCTCGCTCCGCGACGCCGGCGTCGAGATCACCCAGGAGCCGGTCGAGCAGCTCTACGGCACGGACTTCGGCATCCGGGACCCGTTCGGCAACCACGTCCGGATCAACCAGCCGGCCGGCGCATGAGCTACCCGCCGCCGCTATACGACGGCGACTCCGGCGAGGTGTCGGCCCACGTCGTGAGGGCCGGCATCGAGCCGGCCGTCGTCTACCCCAACGGCAACAAGGTGTTCTACCTCGCCCAGGGCTCCGAGACCCAGGGCACGTTCGGCCTCTACCGCTGGGAGTTCGCCGGTCCCGAGAGCGGTCCGGGCGCGCACTTCCACCGCACGATCACCGAGTCGTTCTACGTCCTCGAGGGCACGGTCACCATCTTCGACGGCACGGACTGGGTGAAGACGCATGCCGGCGACTTCGCCCACGTGCCGGCGGGCGGCATCCACGGCTTCCGCAACTCCGACGGCCCGGCGAAGATGCTGCTCCACTTCGCCCCGGGGGCCCCGCGCGAGGCCTACTTCGAGGGCCTGGCCGCCGGCATCGGCGACGTCGACGAGGACGCCTACGCCCGCTTCATGCGCGAGCACGACAACCACTGGCTCTGACGCGCGGGCGGTGGTGGACTGGCCGGGTGGACCCCGTCGACGCAGCCTTCGACGCCACCCCGCGGCGGGACTTCCTCCCCCGCGGGGTGCGGCACCGGGCGGCGTACGACGGTCCGCTGGCGATCGCGGCCGGACAGACCAATTCGCAGCCCCGCACGGTCGCCGACATGCTCCGACTGCTCGACGTACGCCCCGGGCAGCGGGTGCTGGACGTCGGGGCGGGGTCGGGCTGGACGACGGCGCTGCTCGCACACCTCGTCGGACCGACCGGGTCGGTGCTCGGGGTGGAGCTCGAGCCGGAGCTGGTCGCCTTCGGCGGGCGCAACCTCGCGGCCACCGACCGGCCGTGGGCGAGCATCCGGCGCGCGACGCCCGGCGTGCTGGGCGACCCCGGCGGCGCGGCGTACGACCGGATCCTGGTCTCGGCCGAGCCCGACGAGCTGCCCCGGGAGCTCGTCGAGCAGCTCGCCGACGACGGGGTGCTGGTGATCCCGGTGGCGGGCACGATGCTGCGCGTCACCAACCCGGGGGCCGTGGTGGGCGAGCACGGGCACTACCGCTTCGTGCCGCTGCGCTGAGCCAGGCGGACCGGCAGCCCGGCCACCGTCTCCAGCGGTCCGCGGCGACCTGCGATCCGGAGGGCGGCGCCGAGGGTGAGCAGCACGGCGACGTGGGTGGCGTACGCCGAGGGCCCCGCGTCCTCCGGCCACACCCGGGGCGTACGCATCACGACGTGCAGGCTGTAGAGGGTGAGCGTCGCGGCACCCGCGCCCAGGACGACGCCCAGCACGGCTGCCGCGGCGCGGGGCAGGAGGCGCTCGAGCAGCAGGCAGGTGGCGATCACGAGCACGGCACTGCCGATGGTCTGGGCGAGGTCGAACGGTGTCGCCGAGTGCGGGGCGACGACCAGCAGCCACGACCAGTCGCCGTCGGGCGGGGTGACGCCGAACATGCCGCCCTCGGTCTCCGACGCGATCGCCGGGTCGACGAGGGCGCGCGAGATGCGGGTGGCGAGGACGGCCGTGCCGAGGCCGCCGAGGGCGAGCGCCCCGAGCAGGCGGGTGTCGCGCAGGTCGAGGCGGCCGAGGGCGAGGCCGGCGAGGAGGTAGGCCAGCCACGGCACGACCGGGTAGTAGCCGGTGAGGAGCAGCTCGCCGGCCAGCTGTCCCGGGTCGGCCAGCTGCGCGAAGGTCGGGTTGTCGTAGCCGCGCTCGGGAAGGTGCGGGCGGACGAGGTGCGAGACCACGGGGGCCAGGACCACCCACGCGAGCGTGAGCGGCACGAGCGTCCGCACTCGGAGGAAGGTGAACGGGATGCCGAGGACGAACAGCACGCCGTAGTAGGTGAGGATCACCGCGAGGCCGCTGTCGAGGCCGCCAAGGGCCAGGCCCAGCAGCGCGACCAGCACCGCCCGGCCGAGGATGCCGAGGGCGCGCAGGGCTCGCGGGCGCCCCCGCAGCGGCTTGCGCGTCATCAGCGCGAGGCTCACCCCGGCGAGCACGGCGAAGAGCGCCGACGCACGGCCGCCGGCCAGCCACTGCGCGGTCGCGAGCTCGCCGTCGGGGGTGCGGGCGTCGAGCACGTGGGTGGCGACCATGCCGAGGAGCGCGAGGCACCGGGCGACGTCGAGCCCGACGAGGCGGCCCTGGCGCGTCGCGGTCATGTCCCCCATCCTGCCGGGACCCCGCAACGGGCCCGGGTGCTCAGCCGCCCGGGCGAGCGACCTGCTCGGCGAGGTGGCCGGGCGCCTGGAGGCAGTAGGAGTCGGTGAGCAGCTCGGCGAGCTCGTCCCAGTCGATCCCGGCCTCGTCGTCGAGGATCATCCCGATCACGTTGCCGCCCCACCCGGAGCGGAAGTAGGGGTGACCCATGTGCTCGAACGCCGCCACCTCGTCGGGCTCGCCGCGGAAGGTGATCCGGAAGACCTGGTCCTCGCCACCGAAGACGTGGGCCACGGTCGCGCCCCCGACCCGCCAGCGCGTGCCGGTCCACGCCGCCTCCTGCGCGCACCGCGGCAGCGCCCCGAGCACGGCGTCGATGCGCAGCACCCACTCCTCGGGCACCAGGGGTCGGTCAGCGAGGGCCACGGGGACAGCCTGCCACCGGGGTCGGACAGCGTGCCCTCAGACTGCCTCCGCCTCGGGCAGCGGCACCGACGCGAACGTGCTGCGCGTGAACCACGTCGGCAGGGCGCGGACGAGCGCTCGGGGTCCCGTGACGGCCAGGTCGCCCGACCTCACCGCGCCGAGCAGGTCACGTCTGCCCATCCAGTAGTCGATCATCGTCGCGACGTGCCCGACCACCTCGACGTCGACGTCGTGCCCCGGGTCGGTCAGGCACAGGTCGACCGTCGGCGACTCCAGCACGAGCCAGAAGTGGCTCTTGCGGTCGCTGGACCCGCTGAGGTGGAAGTGCACGACGACCCGACGCTCGGGCAGGGTGTCGACGTCGACATTCCGGTGGACGTCCCACATCAGCAACGAGGCGTCGTAGTGCTTGGCGATCACGTCGCCACGCGCCCAGCGCTGGCCCCACACGCCCATCGCCTCGCTGACCGGCCGCAGCTCGCGACCCGCGGCGGTGAGGAGGTACTCACCCCCGACGTGGTCGACCACCCCGACGCGCTCGAGGGTCTTGAGCCGCTTGGACAGCAGCGCGGGTGACATGAGCGGGACCCCCCGGCGGAGGTCGTTGAAGCGCGTGCTGCCGCACATGAGCTCGCGGACCACGAGCGGCGTCCACCTCTCGGTGAGCACCTCGGAGGCCATCGCGACGGGGCAGAACTGACCGTAGGTGGAAGGCATCTTCCGACGGTAGGACCGCTACGGGATCTGTACCAGTACAGGATCGATACTCGCGCGGCGCGCCTCGGCGGCCGGACGCTGGTCGGGCAGCACCCACCGACGAGGGAGACACCCATGACCACGCTCAGCATGACCACCACCGAGGAGCTGGCCGGCGACTTCGCCGGTCAGCTCATCACTCCCGCCCACCCGGCGTACGACGACCTGCGCCGCATCTGGAACGGCGAGATCGACCGCCGCCCGGCCGTGCTTGCCCGCTGCGAGGGCGCGAGCGACGTGTCCGCCGCGCTGCGCTGGGCGCGGTCCCGCGACCTCCCCGTGGCCGTGCGCGGGGGCGGCCACGGCATCGCCGGCCACTCGCTGGTCGACGACGGCGTGGTCGTCGACCTGTCCGGCATGCGGGGCACGGTGGTCGACCCGGTGGCGCGCACCGTGTCGGCCCAGGGCGGTGCGCTCAACGCCCATGTCGACCGGGAGAGCCAGGCCTTCGGCCTGGCGATGACCAGCGGCTACATCAGCCACACCGGGATCGGCGGCCTGACGCTGGGCGGCGGCATCGGCCACCTGATGCGCCGGACGGGCCTGGCGATCGACGCGCTGCGCGCATGCCAGGTGGTCACCGCCGACGGCTCGATCGTGCGGGCCTCGGAGACCGAGAACGCCGACCTGTTCTGGGGCCTGCGTGGGGGCGGTGGCAACTTCGGCGTGGTCACCGACTTCACGTTCGACCTCCAACCGCTGGGGCCCACGATCCTCGCCGGGCTCGTCGCCTGGCCGGCCGACGACGCACTAGCGGTGCTGGCGTTCCTGCGCGACTTCATCGCCGACGCCCCCGACGAGGTCGGGCTGATGGCCAACCTGCGCCTCGCCCCTGCGCTCCCGCTCTTCCCCGAACACCTGCACGGCCGGCCGATCATCGGCCTCGTGGCGACGTACGCCGGTGACGTCGAGGAGGGCGAGCGGGTCCTCGCACCGGTGCGGGCACTCGGCCACCCCGTGCTCGACACGATCGCGCCGAAGCCCTACGTGGCGCACCAGAAGTTCCTCGACCCGGCGGTTCCGCACGGGCGGCACTACTACTGGAAGTCACACCGCCTCGGCCCGCTCACCGACGCGGTCATCGACACGATCTGCGAGCACCTCGCGACCATCAGCAGCCCGCTCTCGACGGTGCCGATCTTCAGCTTCGGCGGTGCGATGAGCCGGGTCCCCGACGACGCCACCGCCTTCCCCCACCGCGATGCCAGCCACGACATCAACATCGTCGCCTCGTGGTTGCCCGAGCAGGCCGGCGACGCCGACCGCCACCGCGCGTGGGTGCGCGGGTTCTTCGACGCCCTCGCCCCGCACAGTCGCGGCGTCTACGTGAACTTCACCAGCGACGACGCGCAGTCCCGCGTGCAGGAGGCCTACAGCCCCGCGCAGTGGTCGCGGCTGCGGGCAGTCAAGACGACGTGGGACCCCGACAACGTCTTCCGGGGGAACGCCAACATCCCGCCGCTGGGGTGAGGGCGGCCGGACTATCCCGGCTTCCCGGCCCGTGAGCCCTTGGCCCACCCGGCCAGCACCGCGACCGTCGGCAGGAGCGCGCACACCACCGCCAGCGTCGCCGCCCCGTGCACCGACGTGACGAGCGAGACGACCACGGCGGCGACCAGCAGCGCCGGTACCACGACGACCCCGGCCAGCAGCACCGGCCAGCGGGGCGCCCGCGAGGGGCGTACGCCGAGTGCCGTGGCCGGCAGGGCCACGACCGCCCCGGCGACCCAGAGCCACCAGGCGCTCCGCCAGCGCTCGGGGTCCTCGAGGGTCCCGCACGGGGCCACGTTGCAGGAGCCCCCGGAGACCAGCTCGGGCTGCGGTGGCGCCCACATGCTCGCCGCGGTCATCAGCGCGACGCCGACGCCGAGCAGCACCCACCATCCCCGAGACCTCACCCGCAGGATCCTGCCATTGCTGCGTCATACGAACCCGCAGTCATGGGTGCAGGTTCGTATGACGCAGGACGGGGGCGGCCGGCTCAGTAGGACTTCGGCAGCCCCAGCGAGTGCATCGCGACGAAGTTCAGGATCATCTCCCGGCTCACCGGCGCGATCCGGCCCGCACGCGCGGCGACGAGCAGCCCGGCCATGCCGTACTCCTGCGTGATGCCGTTGCCGCCGTGGGTCTGCACGGCTGCGTCGACCGCGTGCACCGCGGCCTCGGCGGCGGCGTACTTCGCCATGTTGGCCGCCTCGCCGGCCGCCATGTCGTCACCGGCGTCGACCAGCGCGGACGCCTTCTGGGTCATCAGCCGGGCCAGCTCGTTCTCGATGTGGGCCGTCGCGAGCGGGTGCGCGATCGCCTGGTGCGAGCCGATCGGCGCCTTGAAGACGGTGCGCTCCTTGGCGTACGCCGACGCCTTCTCGAGGGCGTGGCGCGCCAGCCCGGTCGAGAAGGAGGCCGCCATGATCCGCTCGGGGTTGAGGCCGGCGAAGAGCTGCACCAGCCCGCCGTCCTCGTCGCCGACGAGCGCGTCGGTCGGGAGGCGGACGTCGTCGATGAAGACCTGGAACTGCTTCTCCGGGCTGACGATCTCCATCGGGATCGCGGTGAACTCGAAGCCGGCGGCGTCGGTCGGCACCACGAAGAGGCACGGCTTGAGCTTGCCGGTCCGCTCGTCCTCGGCGCGGGCGACGACGAGGACGTTCTCGGCCTCGTCGACGCCGGAGATGTAGATCTTCTGGCCCTTGAGCACCCACTCGTCGCCGTCGCGGCGGGCGGTGGTGGTGATGTTGTGGGAGTTGGTGCCGGCGTCGGGCTCGGTGATGGCGAAGGCCATGGTGGCGGTGCCGTCGCAGATGCCGGGCAGCCAGCGCTGCTTCTGCGCTGGCGTCCCGTAGCGCGCGATGACCGTCCCGCAGATCGCCGGGCTGACGACCATCATCAGCAGGGGGCAGCCCTGCGCCGCCAGCTCCTCGCAGACCGCGGCCACGTCGCCGATGCCGCCGCCACCGCCGCCGTACTCCTCGGGGATGTTGACCCCGAGGTAGCCCGCCTTGGCGATCTCCATCCACAGCTCGGTGGTCTTCTCGCCGGAGCGGGCGCGCTCCACGAACCAGTCGCGGCCGTAGCCCTTGGCGAGCCTGGCGACCTGGCGCCGCAGCTCCTGGCGCTCCTCGGTCTCACTGAAGGTGGTCATGCGTGCTCCTCGGGTTGTTCGGTGGCCACGACTGCCAGGACCTCCCCGGACGCGACCTGCGCACCGGGCTCGACGTTGATCTCGGTGACCGTGCCGTCGTGCGGCGCGGTCACCGTGTGCTGCATCTTCATCGCCTCCAGGACGAGGACGGCGTCGCCCGCGGAGACGGGGGCGCCGACCTCGGCGACGACCTTCACGACCGTGCCGGGCATCGGCGCGAGCAGGGAGCCGCTCGCCACCGCGTCGGCGGGGTCGGTGAACCGGGGACGCACCCGCAGGCGCTGCCGGATGGTGCTGTCGTTGTCGAGGAACACCTCGCCCGACTCCTCGAGGCGCACCTCGAAGACCATCCGGTGCCCGCCGGTGTCGAGCACGACGCGCTCCGGCGACGCCTCCAGCACCCGCCACTCCTCGCTCGGGTGCCGGATGCCGTCGCGTCCGCCGTACCACTCGGCCGCGACCGGCTCGTCGCGTCCCGGTACGTCGAACCAGGTCCGCTGGGGCTGGCTGACGACGTTGCGCCAGCCGACGGCGACGCCGGCCTGGACCGTACGCCGCTGCGCGTCCCGCGCGGCGAGGGCGACAGCGGCGACGAACGGGCCGAGCTCGGTGTCGCCCGGTCGGGCCGGCTCGTACGCCCCACGCTCGCCGAGCCGCTGCTCGAGGAGCGTCGTGGTCATCCGTCCGGCGACCACCTCGGGGTCGTCCGCCAGCGCCTCGAGGAGCTCGCGGTTGGTCACCGGGCCGTGCAGCCGGGCGCGCCGCAGGACGTGGCGCAGCGACCGCAGCGCCTGCCCGCGGTCGGGTGCCCAGACGATGACCTTGGCGAGCATCGCGTCGTAGTGGGTCGACACCTCGCTGCCGTCGGCGTACCCCGCGTCGACGCGTACGCCGAAGTCGCTGAGCAGCGTGAACGCCGCGTCGTGCGGGATGTCGAGCCGGCTGAACCCACCGCTCTGCGGCGTCGCCGCGGCGTCCGGGGTCTCGGCGTAGAGCCGGACCTCTACGGCATGGCCGCGCGGCTCGGGGGCCTCGTCGAAGCCGAGCACCTCGCGCAGCGTGCGGCCCTCGGCGATCCCGATCTGGGCGGCCACGAGGTCGACGCCGGTGACGCACTCGGTCACCGGGTGCTCAACCTGGAGGCGGGTGTTCATCTCCAGGAACCAGAAGCGCTCGCTCGCGGGGTCGTAGAGGAACTCCACGGTCCCCGCGCTGGCGTAGCCCACCGCGCGGCCCGCGGCGACGGCCGCCTCGTGCATCGCGCGGCGTACGCCGTCGGGGAGCCCGGGTGCCGGCGCCTCCTCCAGCACCTTCTGGTGGCGACGTTGCAGCGAGCAGTCGCGGTCGCCGAGGGCGATGCCGTTGCCGTGGGTGTCGAAGAGGATCTGGACCTCGACGTGGCGCCCGGTCTCGACGTACGGCTCGACGAAGACCGACCCGTCACCGAAGGCGCTCAGCGCCTCGGCCCGCGCCGCCTCGAGCTCGGCGTCCAGCCGATCGAGCGATCGGACGACGCGCATGCCGCGTCCGCCTCCGCCGGCGCTCGCCTTCACCAGCAGCGGCAGGTCCGTCCCGGTCGGCGTGTCGGGGGCCTCGAGGACCGGCACGCCCGCGTCGCGCATGAGGTCCTTGGCGCGGGTCTTGGACCCCATCGCCTCGATGGCGTCGGGAGGCGGGCCGATCCAGACCAGCCCCGCGTCCTGCACCGCGCGCGCGAAGTCGGCGTTCTCGGAGAGGAAGCCGTAGCCCGGGTGGACCGACTGGCCACCGGCCGCCCGGATCGCGTTGATCACCCGGTCGGCGTCGAGGTAGGTCTCGGCAGGCGTGCGCCCGGGGAGTCGGGTCGCGATGTCGGCGTGGTCGACGTAGGGAAGCCCGGCGTCGGCGTCGGAGAAGAGCGCCTGGCTCTCGATGCCGAGCCGGCGACAGGTGGTGAAGACACGGCTGGCGATCTCGCCGCGGTTGGCGACGGCGAGGAGCCGGATGAGCGTGGTCACGGGCGGAACACCCCGAATCGGTCGGCGCCCCTGATCGGCGCGTTGGCGATGACGCTGAGGCAGATCGCGAGCACCGTGCGGGTGTCGCGCGGGTCGATGACACCGTCGTCGTAGAGCATCCCGGAGAGGAAGTAGGGCAGGGACTGCTCCTCGACCGAGGCCTCGACGTAGTCCTTGACGCCCTTGAAGCCCTCGGCGTCGAAGACCTCGCCCTTGGACTCCGCGGACTGCTGCGCCACGATCTCGAGGACGCCGGCGAGCTGGGCCGGGCCCATGACGGCGGACTTCGCACTGGGCCAGGTGAAGAGGAAGCGCGGGTCGAAGGCGCGGCCGTTCATGCCGTAGTTGCCGGCGCCGTAGGACGCGCCCATGATCACGCTCAGGTGCGGCACGGTGGAGTTGGAGACCGCGTTGATCATCATCGCGCCGTGCTTGATGATGCCGCCCTGCTCGTAGTCCTTGCCGACCATGTAGCCGGTCGTGTTGTGCAGGAACAGCAGCGGCGTGTGCGAGGAGTTGGCGAGCTGGATGAACTGCGTCGCCTTCTGCGCCTCCTCGGAGAACAGGACCCCCTGCGCGTTGGCCAGGATGCCGATCGGCTGGCCGTGCAGCTCGGCCCAGCCGGTGACCAGCGAGGTGCCGTAGAGCGGCTTGAACTCGTCGAAGGGCCGGCCGTTGCGCTCGCTCGTGCCGTCGACGATCCGCACGATGACCTCGCGGGGGTCGAACGGCTCCTTGAGGTCGGTCGGGATGAGGTCGAGGAGGCCTTCGGGGTCGGCGTCGGGCTCGGCGAAGGCGGCGGCCCGGCCGTGTGGCGTTCCCCGGGTACCCGGGGAAAGTTGAGGTTCCCCCCCGAAGCTTCGGGGGTGAGGCTCCAGATTCCCCGGGTACCCGGGGATCGCGACGGAGCGGCGCCGGTTGAGCCGGGCCACGATCCGCCGCCCGATCCGGATCGCGTCGCGCTCGTCCTCGGCGAGGTAGTCGGCGAGCCCCGACACCCGGGCGTGCATCTCTGCACCACCGAGCGACTCGTCGTCGGACTCCTCGCCGGTGGCCATCTTCACCAGGGGCGGGCCGCCGAGGAACACCTTGGCCCCGCCGCGCACGAAGACGGTGTAGTCGCTCATGCCCGGGACGTACGCCCCACCGGCGGTCGAGTTGCCGAAGACCAGCGCGATCGTGGGCTGGCGTCGCGCCGAGGCCCGCGTGAGGTCGCGGAACAGCTTGCCGCCGGGGATGAAGATCTCCTTCTGCGTCGGCAGGTCCGCACCACCGGACTCGACCAGCGAGATCGTCGGGAGGTGGTTCTCCTCGGCGATCTGCGAGGCCCGGAAGATCTTCTTCACCGTCCAGGGGTTGCTGGCGCCGCCCTTCACGGTGGGGTCGTTGGCGCTGATCATGCACTCCACGCCCTCGACCACGCCGATGCCGGTGACGACCGAGGCGCCGACGGTGAAGTCCGAGCCCCATCCTGCGAGCGGCGAGAGCTCGAGGAAGGCCGACCCGGGGTCGAGGAGCAGCTCGATCCGCTCGCGGGCGGTCAGCTTGCCGCGCGCGTGGTGGCGGTCGACGTACTTCTCCCCGCCGCCCGCGACGGCGACCGCGTGCTGGGCGTCGAGGTCGGCGATCTTCTCCAGCATCGCCTCGCGGTTGGCCGTCATGCCTCGACCACCGCCTTCATCCGCTCCAGCGTCGTGCGCATCCCCTTGCGGTTGGTCCGTCCGCGCAGCGCGCCGAGCAGGGTCCAGTAGACGCGCGTGAAGATCGACGGCTCCATCCGGAAGTACTCGGTGACCAGGGTCCCGCCGTCCTTCGGCTCGAGCCGGTAGCCCCAGTTGTTGACCGTCACCGCGTCGGTGCCGACGGAGAACTCGAACACCTTCTCCGGCTCGCATGCCGTCACGCGGCACGGCGACCAGTACGTCGGCCCCACGCCGTTGCGCTTCACGTGACCGGCGAAGTAGGCCCCCACCTCAGGGCCCGTGGACCCGCGGGTCCACTTGGCCTCGAACGTCTCCGGGCTGAACTCCCCGATCCGGGTCACGTCGCTGACGAGGTCCCAGACCTCGGCGGGCGGGGCGTCCATCCAGACGGAGACCTCGTCACCCAGGGACGGCAGCTTGATCATCGAGATTCCTTCTCTGTCGCAGTCATGAGGCGTAACCCATCAGCTTGGCCGTCAGGTCGCGCAGCACCTCGTCGGCGCCGCCCCCGATCGGCAGGATCCTGGCGTCGCGGTAGTGCCGCTCCACCTCGGTCCCGTGCATGTATCCGGAGCCGCCGAAGACCTGGACGGCCCGGTCGCAGACGTACGACGCGCAGTCGACCGCCGTCTGCTTGGCCAGGCACGCCTCGGCGACGACGAATTCGCCCGCGACGTGGCGTGCGGCGACGGCGTGCGTGTAGGCGCGCGCGACCTCGACCTGGCGGCGCATCTCGACCAGCGTGTGCTGGACGGTCTGGTTGTCGACCAGCGGACGGCCGAACGTCGTCCGCTCGCGGGCGTACGCCGCGGCGAGGTCGAGCGAGCGCGCCGCGATGCCGTAGCCGTGCACCGCCAGCGCGATCCGCTCCACGACGAACTGCTCGGCGATCTGCCCGAAGCCGGTGCCCTCGTCGCCGACGAGGTTGGCCACCGGGACGCGTACGTCGACGAAGGACAGCTCGGCGGTGTCGGAGCAGTGCCAGCCCATCTTGCGCAGGGCGCGGTCGACGGTGAAGCCGGGCGTGCCCTTCTCGACCACCAGCAGCGAGATCCCGCCGTGGCCGGGGCCACCGGTGCGCACTGCGGCGGTGACGAAGTCGGCCCGCACGCCCGAGGTGATGAAGGTCTTGGCGCCGTTGACGACGTAGTGGTCGCCGACCCGCTCGGCGCGGGTCGTGATCCGCGCGACGTCGGAGCCGCCGCCGGGCTCGGTGATCGCGAGCGACCCGATGAGGTCGCCGGCCAGCGTGGGGCGTACGAACCTCTCGACGAGGTCGGCGTCACCGCTCGCCGCGATGTGCGGCAGCGCGATCCCGGCGCTGAAGAGGCCGGCCATCAGTCCGCTGGACGCGCCGGCGTCGAACATCGCCTCCTGCATCGCGACCGAGTCGAGCAGGTCCCCGCCGCTGCCGCCGACCTCCTCGGCGAAGCCGACGCCGATCAGCCCCAGCTCCCCGGCCGTGCGGTGCAGCGCGCGCGGGATCTCGCCCGCGTCCTCCCAGTCCTGCAGGTGCGGCGCGACCTCACGGCGTACGAACTGGGCGGCGGTCGCACGCAGCGCGTCCCTCTCCCCGGTCATACGAGGCTCTCCTCGATCGAGACCAGCCGCGAGCGCAGCCACTCGCCGAGGCCCTTGGCCTGCGGGTCGAACCGCGTGGAGGCGGCGACCCCCTCGCCGAGCAGGCCGTGGACGACGAGGTTGACCGCACCGAGCTGGGGCAGCAGCCACACGTCGACGTCGAGGTCGGCGGCCTCGGGCAGCAGGGTGCCGATGCCGCGGGGGGACATCACCTTGAACAGCCACTGCACGCGGGCGTCGTAGGTCTCCCGCTCGACACCGTCGTGCGCCACCCAGAGGCCGATGTTGGCGTCGCCGCCCTTGTCGCCGGAGCGGGCGTGGACGAAGGTGCCGAGCGGCAGGCGGCGGGTCAGCGAGTCCGTGCGGGCGGGGTACGGCGACGGGCGGGCGCCGGGCGCCTCCTGCGCGGGCGTGAAGGACGTCGGCTCCGCGACGACCTCGCGGCTGCCGTCGGCGTGGACGACGGTGTGCGTCACGTCGGTGCGGTCGACGTACGCCGCCCGGTAGACGCCGTAGGGGGTTGCGGCGGCGGGCGGCGCGGTCATCGTGAAGCCGGGGTAGGAGCCGAGCGCGAGCTCGACCGCGGCGGAGGTGAAGGCGCGTCCGACCGGGTCGGGCGAGGGGTCCTTGACGGTGCACCGCAGCAGGGTCGAGGCCGACTCCTCGGTGTCGGCGTCGACCGGCGGGACGCGTACGTCGGACCAGGTGACCTCGGCCGCGGTCAGGCGGGGTGCGAGCTGGTCCTTCACCCACGCCGCCTTGGCCTCGACGTCGAGTCCGGTCAGCACGAGCTCGAGGCTGTTGCGCCAGCCGCCGAGCTCGTTCACGCAGACCTTCAGGCGCTCCGGCGGCGCCTCGCCGACCACGCCGCTGATCGCGACGCGGTCCTCGGACTCCTGCTCGAGGCGCACCGAGTCGAGGTGGACGGTGACGTCCGGACCGAGGTAGCGGGTGGACTGGATCTCGTAGACGAGCTGCGCGGTGACGGTGTCGAGGGTGACTGCGCCACCGGTGCCGGCGTGCTTGGTGATGACGCTCGAGCCGTCGGCGGCGACCTCGGCGACCGGGAAGCCGAGCGGCCGCTGCCGGTCGGGGAGGGTCAGGAAGCCGCTGAAGTTGCCGCCCGTGGCCTGGGTGCCGCACTCGATGACGTGGCCGGCCACGACCGCGCCCGCCAGCTCGTCGTACGACTCCGGGTTCCAGCCGTGGTGGGCGACCGCGGGCCCCACCACGAGGGACGCGTCGGTGACGCGGCCGGTGACCACGACGTCGGCGCCGGCGGTCAGTGCGGCGGCGATGCCGAAGCCGCCGAGGTAGGCGTTGGCCGTGAGCGCGTCGTCCCATCCGTTGTGGCTGGAGAGGTGGCGTACGTCGTCACCCTCGACGTGGGCGACCTGCGGGTCCAGGCCGAGGCCGCGGGCGACCTCGCGGACCTTGTCGGCGAGACCGGCGGGGTTGAGGCCGCCGGCGTTGGCGACGATCTTCACCTCCTTCTCCAGGGCGAGCCCGAGGCAGTCCTCGAGCTGGCGGACGAAGGTGCGGGCGTAGCCCAGGGTCGGGTCCTTGAGCTGGTCGCGGCCGAGGATGAGCATCGTCAGCTCGGCGAGGTAGTCGCCGGTGAGGACGTCCAGCCGGCCTCCCTCGAGCATCTCGCGCATCGCGCTGAGGCGGTCGCCGTAGAAGCCCGAGCAGTTGCCGATCCTGACGCTCCCGCCGGTCGAGGACCGACGAAGTCCTGTCACGAGACCGTCGCTCATCGGGGCGCCCGTCCCTCACCCGGCCGGCCGGCGAAGGCCTGGGCGATGTCGAGCCAGCGGTCGGCGTCGGCGCCAGTGGCGACGAGGTCGGTGTCGGCGCGGTGGACGCGCTGGGTGACGAGGCGGCAGAAGTCGCCCGCGCTGCCGGTCACGGTCTGCGCCGCATCCTCCGGCCCCCAGCTCCAGACCTCGCCCGACGGCGCGACGAGGTCGATGCGGAACTCCTCGGCCGGGGCGTCGAGGCCGTGGACGGCGTGGGCGAAGTTGCGGGTGCGGACCCCGAGGTGGGCGACGTGGCGGATCCGGTCGGTGTCCTCGACGTCGACGCCGAGGCCCTCGTGCACGTCGAGGCTGTGCGCCCAGGTCTCCATCAGCCGCGCGGTGGCCATCGAGGTGGCCGACATCGGCGGACCGAACCACGGCATCTTCTCGCCCTTCGGCAGCGCGACGAGCGCGGCGCGGAGGTCGGCGCGGGCGCGGCGCCAGCGGCCGAGCAGGTCGTCGTCCTGGGCGAGCAGCAGTGCCTGGGCGTCGACGAAGCCCTCCGGATCGGCGATCGCACCGAGGACGACGGCGTCCCACGCGTCCTTGTCGGTCGCGGCCCTGACGGCGACCTCGTCGGTCCAGGCGAGGTGGGCGACCTGGGCCGCCACGTCCCAGCCGGGTGCGGGCGTCGGCGTGCGCCAGCCGGCCGCGTCGAGGTCGGCGACGAGGGCCTCGAGCCGGTCGCCCTCCGCAGCGAGGTCGGCCAGCACCTGGGTCAGCACGTCGGTCATGTCGGGGTCTCTGCCAGTTCCTTGTCGAGCACGTCCGCCCACTCCTCCAGGATGCGGCGGCGGCGGGCGGAGTCGTCGGTGATGGTGGCGGCCAGGCCCAGCCCGCGCACCAGGTCGAGGGTGGCCTGCACCAGCTCGCGCACGCCGGGGCGCGACTCGTCGGCGCCGAGGGCGGTGACGGTCAGGCGGTGGGTCTCACGACCCACCCGCTGCTCGAGCGGGGAGACCGCCGCGAGGAGCGCCGCGTCGGTGCGGGCCGCGACCCACAGCTCGAGCGCCGCGGTGAAGACCGGCGAGGCGAAGTGGTCGCCGAGCATCTCCACGACCGCCCTCGTACGCCGCTTGCCGGTCGGCAGCTGCGCCACCGCGTCGGCGAGCTCGGCGCCGCGCAGCTCGGTGAGGTGCTCGACGGCGGCGACGACGAGGTCGTTCTTCGTCGGGAAGTGGTGCAGCTGCGCCCCGCGGCTCACCCCCGCCCGCTCGGAGACGAGGGTCGTGGTCGTGCCGGTGAAGCCGCGCTCCACCAGCAGCTCCACCGTCGCCTCCAGCAGCCGGGCCCGCATCGCGCGCGTCCGGTCCGCCTGCGGGACGCGGGTCGTCTGGGCCTGGGAGGTCACGGGGCCAGCCTGCCGTCGTACAAACAAACAGTCAAGCCTGACTTTTACTGCACCTGGGTCAGGCTCCCCACCGCTCCGCACGTCGAGCCCGACCCCAGCCACAGGTCGCCCTCGGGGACCGAGGCACGCCACGCGTACCAGCCGCGCTCCTCCACCTGGAAGCTCAACGACGTGAACGTGCCGTTGCCCGGGCGGCGCTGGACGACGTCGCGGTGGTTGCCCGTGCAGGCCTGGCCGGCGGTGTCGTAGGGGCCGTAGAGCGAGGTGGTGACGTCGACCGGGCCGCCGAACGGCAGCCCGGTGAGGGAGACCTGCGTCGACACCACGTCGAACGGAGCCGCGGCGGCAGGGGCCGAGACCGCCACCGTCGACCGGCCGCGCACCCGCACCGGCGCCCCGCACGACGCGGCGGGCACGCTGGCCTCCGAGCCGTCGAGCACGACGCGCCACAGGTAGTGCCCCCCGACCGACGGCGTGACCGGGGGTGAGGCATAGGCACCGTCGCCCTCCACCGGCAGCGAGGCCGTCCCTGCCGCCGGGCCGTCGCAGTGGGCCGCGGCCGCCGACGCGAAGGGTCCGTGCAGCGACGCCGTGGCTCCCCTCCTCGAGCCGTCACCGTCGACCGTGGCGACCACCCGCGCCGGGGACCCGGCCACGAGCACGTTCGGGTCCGCCGCGATCGTCAGTGACTGCGGCCCGCGGACCGCGACGCGCGCACTGGCCGTGAGGGTGCGGCGGACGCCGCCCTCCGCGACCGCTGCCTGGCCGCCACGGGCCGCGGCGCGCACCCGCAACCAGTGCAGCGGCACCTGCCCGACCTCGGCGACGACGGTGCGCCAGCCGGCGAGGGGCGCGGCGAGTCGCACCAGCGCCCGCCCGTCGTCGCCGGTCACCGCCTCCACCGGGCCGGCGACCGGCTGGGACGTGCCGCCGTCGGGCGACGTGACGCTCACCGGCAGGCCGGCGACCGGCCCTCCGTGACCGTCGATCACGCGCACCGTCACGCCCGTCACCCCGCCCACGTCGGCCACGGTGGGCTGGACCCTGACCGCGTAGGGCCCCGCACTCGCGCGGGACCCGCTCAGCATGAGGCGTACGTAGCGACGCACGGTGGGCGCGTCGCCCGCGTCCCGGACCCGGGCGGAGCCACGCGGGCCACCCAGTCGCCAGGCGCCACCGCCGAGCAGGTGGAGGACCGCGGCGTCGACCGCGGCGGCCTGCACGGCGTCCCTGTGGCCGCCGTACTTCGACAGGATCCAGGCGGCGCGCCGGGTCCGGGCGACCGAGGGCGCCTTCGCACCGCGCAGGTCCGCGGTGGCGACGGCGGGCCGGAACCCCGCCCGGTTCGGCCGCCGACCGGGCGTGATCACGAAGACGGGCGTGTCACCGATCCTGTAGCCACCGATCCAGCCGCCTGCCGCACGGCCGGTCGTGGGGATGCGGAATCCCGCCCATCGCTCCGCCCGGTCGCCGGCACCGACGGCCCGGGGTGCGGGGAGCGCCGCGAGGGTGGCGAGGGCGAGCACGGCCACGAGCATCGCGGCGAGCGGGCGTGCGGTCCTCCTGGGCGTCGCGGTCGTCGCGCCGGTGGTCGCCATGGCGGTCCTCCTCACCCCAGGGGGCCAGGGTCCTGGGTTCCGGGGTCGGTCGGTTGGCCCGTCGGGCTCGGGTGCTGCGTCGGGCTGGGCTGGGGGCTGTGGCTCGGTGCCGGACCGGGCGACGTGGTCGGCGTCGAGCTCGGCTCGGGCGTCGACGTCGGCGACGCGGTGGGCGACGGGGAGGAGACGGACGTGGACGCGGCGGCGGACGCCGTGGCCGGCGACGGGGACGGGGCCTGCACGGGTTCCTCGGCCGCGGCCAGGGCAGGAGCCTCGGTTCCCGCCACCCGGACCTCACCCACGACGGGGGCAGCGGTCGGGGACGTCGCCGACCACGCGTACGTGCCCTCGTCGAGCCCGCCCAGGACCAGTCGTTGCCCCTCGCGAGTGCGTACGACGACGCTGCGGACGACGCTCCTGCCGGCCGATCCCGCGACCTCGAGCCGGACCCGCGCCGGCCGCCGCGTGGCGCGGACGAGGAAGACGGCGGCTCCCTCGGTCGCTCCGACAGGACGGACGCGCACCTCGCGGGCGGACACCGGGTCGGTTCCGTCCACCTGTCGACCCGGCCGCGCGCCCGGATCCTGCCCGGGGCCGTCGCCGACTGGCACCGGGTCGGACGGCTCGGCGCGGTCGGGGCCCAGGTTGGCGACCGACAGGGACACGGCCATCACGAGGGCCGCCCCCACCGCCAGCCGGGCAGCGGTCGCCCGCCGGGACAGCCCGACCGGCCCTGAGGGGGGCAGGGGGGTCGGTGGGGGCGGCGGTCCCGGGGAACCGTGACGGAGCGGGACGCTGGACGGGCCGGCCTGCTGCCGGAAGTCGTCGACGGGTGCGGCGGTGTGCCCGGCCGGACGCGCGGCAGCGGCCGCGCGCGGGACCGGGACGGCCGGAGCGGGGGCCTCGAGCAGGGCGAGGAGAGCGGGCGAGGGGCTCACGCCGAGCTCGGTGCTCACGAGGTCGCGGTAGCGCCCGACCTCGCGCACGGCACCGGCCCGGTCGCCGCGGTCGAGGAGGGCGCGGACGAGCACCTCGCGGGCCGACTCGCGCAGCGGCTCGGTGCGCACGACCGCCCGTGCGGCGTCCTCGGCGAGCAGGGTGTCCCCGCGGTCGAGGGCCCGCCGGGCCACCCGCTCGAGCGCGCCGACACGCTGGCGCTCGAGCTCGTCGCGGTGCTCCTCGACCCAGACGTCGTACCAGCCGGGGAGCAGGCGCCCCCCGGTGAGCGCGACCAGCAGCTCCGCGTCGGGCGGGGCGTCATCGCCCGGGTCGGGCCCACCGGCCGCCGCCACGGCCGCCCGGAGCGCATGGACGTCGACCTCGACCTCCGCCGCCAGCGCGACGCTGGTCCGGTCGGCGACCAGCAACCCGGGGCACCGCTGGTGGGTCTGGGCGACGGCGCGCCTCAGGCTGGCGAGGGCACGCGCGTCGGTGCTCTCGGGCCACAGCGTGCCGGCGACCTGCGCGCGAGCCCGCGTGCCGGTCAGCGCGAGCAGGGCGCACAGCCGCTGCTCGCGGCCGCCGAGCGCGACGACGTCACCGTCCACGACGAGCTGCCACCCGCCGAGGAGGCTCAGGCCGTGACTAGCGGCCGGCGCGGTCTTCGGCATGGTCGATCACCGAGACTTCTCTCTCCCGTGCCGCGGCTCGCGCGGCGAGCCGCGGGCTTCCCCGACCCACCACGGTGCCCCAGCGGCACCCCCGCCGGGCAGGCGACCGCCCGGATATCCCAAGTATTGGGGTCGACGTCCAGACCAGTCCCGGTGCAGGTCCGCGACGTCACCGCCGGGTCACGCAGGAGTCACGCTGGCCCGGGTGCGATGTCCCCGCCAGACCGACCGCACATCGGGGGGAGGTGAACACCATGCGGGAACTGTCATTCGCCGAGCTCGACACCGAGCGCACCGAGCTTCTTCCGACCCGGGAGACGCTCTCCTTCGGCAACAACAACTGGGCCAACATCGTCGCCAACAACTCGTCGATGGCCCTCAACGCCGCCACCTTCCACTCCCTCGCGCACAGCGAGGCGTGGCAGGCGATCACCGTCACGCAGGGCTGATCACCGCACGTGGCCTCCCTGCGGAGGGGAGGCCACGTCCGGCCACACAGCCCTCCGCCGACCCAGCACGGAAGGAGGTGGACCCGCATGGTCCGACGACCCGAGCTCGCCATGGCCGACCTCGACGCCGAGACGGCCACGCCGTTGCCCCGACGGGAGACGCTGAGCTGCCAGTTCGCCTGCGTCAACGTCACCAACGTCGTGGGCGTCAACCTCGCCCTCGCCGTCAACGCGGCCACGATCGGCTCCCAGGCCAACGCACTGGCGATGCAGTACCTCGCGTCGGTGCAGATGCAGGTGCCGTGAGACCCGGCGGCGGGTGTGTTTGCTCTGGCGCACCCGCCGCCGTCAGCCGATCCACACCGGAGCAGACAGAGCACCCAGAGCGATGAACCTGACGACCACGGACCACACGACGACCGCGCCGCCCCCGTCGACGGCGCCCGCCACCGCGCGACGCTGGCGTCAGGCGCACGGGCTGGAGTTCCTGGGCCGGGTGCAGGGGTCCGGACTGAAGGACCCGGCCTTCCTCGTGCGTCGCGTGGACGACCAGGTGGTGCAGCTGTCCGAGCTGCTCCACCTCGTCGTGCGCGCCGTCGAGCCGCCCCGGCCCGCCGAGCAGGTCGCCGACGACGTCAGCGCGGCGTACGGCCGGACCCTGAGCCCCGCGGGACTGGACCACCTCGTGACCACCCGGCTCGAGCCGCTCGGCCTGGTGGTCCCCGACGACTCACCGGAGCCGACGAGGGCGGCACGGGCGCGGCCGCTGCTCGCGCTCACCGCGAAGGGCACGCTGGTGCCGGCAGGGGTGGTCGGACGCCTGGCCGTCGCGCTGTCCCCGCTGTTCTGGCCGCCGCTGGTGGTGCTGGCGCTGGCCGCGCTGGTCGCCGCCGACGGCGCGCTCGTGACCCGCGGCGACTTCTGGGCGGCGGTCGACCAGCTGGTCGCCACCCCGACGACCGTCCTGCTGATCTACGCGCTCCTCACCGCGGCGGCCCTCGTGCACGAGCTCGGCCACGCGGCCGCCTGCCGCTACGGCGGGGCGAGCCCGGGCGAGATCGGCTTCGGGCTCTACCTCGTGTTCCCGGCGTTCTACACCGACGTGACCGACTCCTACCGCCTCGGACGGACCGGGCGCGTGCGCACCGACCTCGGCGGGCTGCACTTCAACGCCCTCACCGTGCTGCTGCTCGCGGCAGGGCACCTCGCGACGGGCAACGGTGTGCTGCTGCTGGCCGCGCTCGCGCTGCAGCTCCAGATGCTCCAGCAGCTCATCCCGGTCGTGCGCTTCGACGGCTACTACGTCCTCTCCGACCTGGCCGGGGTGCCCGACCTGTTCGCCCGCGTCGGTCCGGTGCTCAGGAGCCTGCGTCCCGGCCACCCCACCGACCCGCGGGTGAGCGAGCTCCGGCCCCGCTCGCGGCGCTTCGTGATCGGCTGGGTCGTGGTCGTGGTGCCGCTCCTCGCCGCGGCGCTGGGCTGGGCGACCTGGTACCTCCCGGAGTTCCTCGCACGTGGGCGCGAGGGGGTCCGGCTGCAGCAGCTCGTGTTCGACCTCGCCTGGCAGCAGCGCGACTGGCCGGCCATGACCCTCGCGGTGGTCTCCATCGCCCTCCTGCTGCTGCCGCTCCTCGGCGCGGTCCTGGCCCTGTGGCGGGTGGGCGAAACGCTGGTCCGGCTGGCCCTGAGAAGGATGGCGACGCGCGCGCCGGCGTCGTACGACGCACTGCCGGTGCCCGATCCCCCCCGGATCGTGTCGGCGGCGGACTTCACCGACGAGGTGATGTACGCCGCTCCGCAGCCGGTCCCGACGCAGGGCTGGCGCAGCGCGGTCTACCGCGGCAGCGGGCACCTGCTCAACCCCGGCCCCAGCCTGCCGGAGCAGCGGCGGCGCGAGCTCGAGCACCGGCTGCGCACCCCCATCGACGGCTCGCGGCGCGTCGTGGTGATGAGTCGCAAGGGCGGCGTCGGCAAGACGACGATCACCCTGGCCCTGGGCAGCACCTTCGCCCTGCTGCGCGGCGACCGCGTCATCGCGGTCGACGCCAACCCCGACGCCGGCAACCTCGCGCACCGGGTCGCGCCGCCGCACGACCGCACCGTGACCGACGTCCTGCGCGACCTCGCCGGCATCTCGACGTACGCCGCCCTGCGCCGCTACACCTCCCAGGCCCTCGAGTCGCGGCTCGAGGTGCTCGCCTCCGACGACGACCCGCGCATCGGCATGGCACTGGCGCGCGACGACTACCACCGGCTGATCGGCCTGCTCGACCGCTTCTACAACCTGATCCTGCTCGACACCGGCACCGGGATCCTCGACAGCGCCAACCAGGGGCTGCTCACCGAGGCCGACCAGGTCGTGCTGGTGGTGCGGTCCGGTCTCGACGGCGGCCGTGCCGGCGCGCTGACCCTGGACTGGATGGACCAGCACGGGTTCGACGACCTCGTGGCGCGCACCGTGGTGGTGGTCAACGCGGAACGACGTGGCGCCGAGCCGCCGGAGCCGATGCGGCGTCACTTCGAGAAGAGGTGCGCCCGCGTCGTGACGGTGCCGTGGGACGACGCACTCGAGCCGGGCGCTCTCACCGACATGTCTGCGCTGCACCGGCGCACCCGTGACGCGCTGGTCGACATCGCTGCGGCGGTGGCCGACAACTTCGTCGTCGAGGACGGCCCGTGAGCACCCGCGGTGTATCCGTCCACGCCGCGCTGGCAGTCCTGCTGCTGGCCTCCGCCGCGGGCGCGGCCCAGCGCGCGCCCGACGACCGGCGCCGAGACCTCGACGTCGTCGCCAGTGCCCAGCCCAGCGACCAGCGTCGCGTGGACACCGACAGCGCCTTCGACGAGGTCATGGTGCGCGAGGGCGACGTCAAGGCCGACGCGATCTCGACCAGCGTCACCACCTGCCACGGGTGCCGCGCCGAGAGCAGCGTGCTGCAGGTGCTCTACGTCCCCGGCCCGTCGGCCCGCCTCGACAACGTCGCCTCCGCCTGGACCCAGGACTGCTGGGACTGCACCGGGACGGCCCTCGCCGTGCAGGTCGTGGTCATCGGACCGGCGACGCGGGCACGAGCCACCAACCGCGCGCTGGCGGCCGGCGGGGCGTGCGCCACGTGCCGGACGGCGACGGCCGCGTTCCAGGTCGTGGTGCAGGCAGGGGCGGTGCGACGACTGCCCGACGCCACCATCGCCGAGATCGCCGCGTGGGCGGACGCGCAGGAAGCAGCGCTCCGGGCCGCCGTCGTCGCCCCTTCCGCTCCGCGCCGTGCAGCCGGGGGGGCCGCCCGCTCCCTCGGTGACCTCCGCCGCGTCGTCGTGCGCGCCCTCGACGCTCGTACGCGGTCCGCGCGCGTCGCGGTGACCCGCTGACCGGGCGGGCGGCCGCGGGTGGCGCGGTCGGGTGCGGTCCTCAGACAGCAGCGACGGTCAGCACGACACGCGCCCGCTCGGCCGGCGCGAGCCAGCGCCGCCGGGCGCGGAGCAGCCGCCACGTCGACCAGGCGAGGAACGGCAGCGCGAGGACGACCGGCAGCCAGGCCCACGGCCCGGTCGAGATGGTGGTGAAGACCATCCCGGTGAGGGTGGTGACGAGGGAGAGCTTGCCGGCGTACCCGGCCATCGCGGCGTGCGGCGCAGGCGTCGCGCGTGGCGAGGAGAGGTCGGCGGAGTAGGGAGAGCGGACCGACCACGACATCACGATCGCGAGCACCTGCACGAGCACGACGAGCCAGCACGCGGCGACGCTGACGCCGACCACGAGCGGCGGCGGGCCGTTGCGCAGCAGCGCCATCACGACGGTCGTCGCGGACACCGCAGCCATGCACTCGAGGACGACGAGGGCGCGTACGTCGAACACGTCGCCCGCGCCGACCGGCAGGGTCTCGCGCCACACCATGCCCTTGCCGTCGAGGCACCAGGCATTGACCCCGAAGAGCAGCGCGGCGCCGCTGGCGGTCAGGCCGGGCAGGAGCATCACCGAGCTCCACTGCAGCCCGGCCACGAGCGCGACCAGGCCGGGACCGAGGCCCAGCACGACGAGCCCGCGGCGCATGCCGACCGAGCGCCACACCGAGCCCCGGTCGAGGCGGCGCAGCAGCGCCCGCTCGGGCGAGCCCCAGCGCGGCTCGGGTGCGTGCCGCGCCTCGTGCACGCCCGACTGGACGCGCAGCTCCTCGCGCGGCGGCAGCCCGAGCGCCCACGCGGCAGGGCGGGCACCGAGGGCGACGGCGGCGGCGAAGAGGCCGAGCAGCACCACGACGACCAGCGGCCACGACGAGGTCTGCGCGGTCTCGGCGACCCAGGTCGTCGGCAGGGCCCGGACGAGCGGTCCGAGCGCGCCGGCCAGGTGGAGGCCGGCGAGCGCGACGACGACCACTCCGGAGGCGACCCGGACGGTGACGACGCCGTGGGGCGTACGCCGTACGCCCTCCGCCGCCCAGCCGAGCGCCTGACCGAGCGCGGTGGCGGCCAGCACCCACGCCAGCACGACCACCTGGGCGCCGAGCAGCCGGTCGGGCGGCGTGACGAGCGCGGTGACCGCGAGCAGGGCCCACATCTGGACCAGCCACGCGAGGTTGAGCGGGGCGAGCAGCAGCGCGCCGAGGTGCTCGGTCACGGGACTGACGGGATGGATCGCGGCCTCGCTGCGCGAGAGCAGCTCGCGACCACCGCCGCTGCTCATCGAGGAGCTGACCGCGAGGAGCAGGACGCCGATGAAGGCCGCGCCGAGGTTGTCGCGCAGCGTGTCGACGGCGCGGGTGAGGGCTGGCTGGTCGAGGGCGCCCGCGTCGAACGCCGCCGGCGCGAGGGCGAACACGAGGGTGAGGCCGAGGCCGACGAGGGCGCCGAGCACGGCGGCACCGGGTCGGCGTACGGTCCGGGCGCGGAAGCCGACGAGGTGCGCGGTGTCGCGGGCGGCGTCGGCCCAGCCGTCGCGGCGGGCCTCAGTCGAGGAGCGCACGGTAGGCCTCGCCGGTGAGGTCGGCGGCCTCCATCGCAGCGACGCGGTTGCCGCCGCGGAGGACGACTGCGTCGCCGCAGGCCTCGAGGGCGAGGTCGCGCAGGTGCGTGGAGAGCAGGACGCAGGCGCCACGGGCGCGGGCGTCGGCGACGACCTCGAGGGTCGCCTCGACACCGAGGGGGTCGACGCCGTCGAAGGGCTCGTCGAGCAGCAGCACGGCGGGCTCGTGCAGCGCCGCCAGGACGACGCTCAGCCGCCGGCTCATGCCGTGGCTGAAGCCGCCGACGACGCGGTGGGCGACGTCGCCGAGCTCGAAGCGCTCGAGCAGGTCGCGCCCGCGCTCCTCCCACACGTCCATCCGGCGCAGCCGGGCGCTGAGCTGCAGGTGCTCCCAGGGGGTGGCGCGCGGCACGAGACCGCCGACGTCGGGGCAGTAGCCCACCACGCGCTTGACGCCCAGGGCGTCGGTGGCGGCGTCGTGGCCCGCGACGGTGACCTCGCCGGAGGTCGGCGGGACGACCCCGGCCAGGACCTTCATCGTCGTCGACTTGCCGGCGCCGTTGCGGCCTAGGAGGGCGGTGGCGCGACCGCTCTCGGCGACGAGGTGGACGCCCGAGACGGCCTCGACGTCGCCGAAGCGGACGTGGAGGTCGCGCACGACGACCGCGGGGGGCTGGGTCACCGACCCATCCTCCCCGACCGGCGGCCTCCGTGCGGGTGCTTTGCGAGAGCCGGCGGCTGTTGTAACGCCGGGTTGGTGCTTGTACCCACCTGGATATGTCCGGGTGGGTACAGCTCCCAACCCGGCGTTACATCGGGCGGTCGGTCACGGCCTCAGGCGGGGAAGCCCTCGCCCTTCGCCGCCAGCTCGCGGAGGTACGCCGTCGGGCGGAAGCGCTCGCCGTAGGCGTCGGCCAGCTCGTCGGCGCGGGCCAGGAAGGCCTCCAGCCCGATCGGGCCGACGCCGTGGCCGGTCTCGTCGAGCGCCTGCCACCCGGTCATGAACTGCGCCGCGCCACCGGTGAGCGCCGGGAAGCCGATGCCCATGATCGAGCCGATGTTGGCCGCCGCGGCGGACGTGATGACGCCCTCCTCGAAGCACTTCGCGGTCTCCAGCGCCTCGATGAAGAGCATCCGGTCGCGCACGTCGCGGATCGGGGGCTGCTGCTCCGCGACGGGGAACGTCTCCGCGAGCCCGGACCACAGCGTCGTACGCCGCCCGTTGTCGTCGTAGTCGTAGAAGCCGGCGCCCTTGAGCCTCGACGGCCGGCCGAGGCCGATCATCGTCTCGATCACCGACCCCGCGGGGTAGTCGCCGAGGTCGACGCCCTCGCGCTCGGCGGCGTCCTCGGTGGCCTTGCGGATCTTGGCCATCAGCTCCATGTTGAGCTCGTCGCTGATCTGCAGCGGCCCCACGGGGAAGCCGGCCGACGTGGCCGCGCGCTCCAGCGAGACCGGGTGCACGCCCTCGGCGAGCATCGCGAGGCCCTCGTTGATCTGGGTGCCGATGACGCGCGAGGTGTAGAAGCCGCGCGAGTCGTTGACGACGATCGGCGTCTTGCGGATCTGCTGCACGACGTCGTACGCCTTGGCGAGCGCGAGGTCGGAGGTCTCCGCGCCGCGGATGATCTCGACCAGCGGCATCTTGTCGACGGGTGAGAAGAAGTGCAGGCCGATAAAGTCGGCCGGGCGCTCGATGCCGGTGGCGAGCTCGGTGATCGGCAGGGTCGAGGTGTTGGAGCACAGCAGCGCGTCCGGGTCGACGTACGGCGTCACCTCGGCGAACACCTTCGCCTTGAGCGTCGGGTCCTCGAAGACGGCCTCGATCACCAGGTCGCAGCCCGCCAGGTCCTCGGGCGAGGCGGTCGGGGTGATCCGGCCGAGCAGGTCGGCGGCCTTCGCCTCGGTGAGCTTGCCGCGCTCGACGCCCTTGGCGTTGAGCTTCTCGGTGTAGGCCTTGCCCTTCTGGGCCGCCTCGAGCGTGACGTCCTTGAGCACGACCTGCATGCCGGCGCGGGCGCAGGAGTAGGCGATGCCGGCGCCCATCATCCCGGCGCCGAGCACGCCGACCTTGGTGGCCTGCCACCGCTCGATGCCCTGCGGGCGCAGCGACCCGGAGTTGATGGCCTGGAGGTCGAAGAAGAAGGCCTGGATCATGTTCTTGGCCTGCTGGTTGACCACCAGGTTGGTGAAGTAGCGGCTCTCGATGCGCGAGGCGGTGTCGAAGTCCACCTGCGCGCCCTCGACCGCTGCGCTCATGATCGCGCGGGGTGCGGGGTAGATCACACCCTTGGTCTGCTTGCGCAGCAACGCCGGGAAGGCCGGCAGGAACTGCGCCAGCGCGGGCGTCTTCGGGGTGCCGCCGGGCATCTTGTAGCCCGCACGGTCCCACGGGTTCGTCGCCGCGTCCGCGTCGTCCTTGTGGGCGAGGATCCAGGCCTTCGCCGCCGGCACGAGCTCCTCGCGCGTCGGCACGAGCTCGTCGACGAGGCCCTTGGCCAACGCCCCCTGCGGGTCGAACTGGGTGCCGGGCATCAGCACGTCCATCAGCGCGGACTGGAGCCCGAGCATGCGTACGACGCGGGTGACCCCGCCGCCGCCGGGCAGCAGGCCGAGCGTCGACTCGGGGAGGCCGATCTTCACCGAGCGGTCGTCGACGGCGATGCGGCGGTTGGCCGCGAGCGCGATCTCGAGGCCGCCGCCGAGGGCGGCGCCGTTGATCGCGGCGACGACGGGGCGCGGGAAGGTCTCGAGGCGGCGCAGGCTGGACTTGACCGCCTCGCCCATCGCGAAGATCTCGTCGGCGTCGTCGGGCGTCGCCCTCATCATGTTCTTGAGGTTGCCGCCGGCGAAGAAGGTCTTCTTCGCACTCGCCAGGACCACGCCGACGACCTCGTCGACCTCGTCGTGGAGGCGCTGGACGGCTGCCTCCATCGACGACTGGTAGAGCTCGTTCATGGTGTTGGCGCTGGCGGTCGGGTCGTCGAGGGTCAGGGTGACGATGCCGTCGGCGTCGCGGTCGTAGCGGACCGCGGTCTGGGTGTCAGTAGTGCTCATGTGTGTCTCTCCAAGAGGCATTCGCTGGTCGAGTAGCCGGTCCGAGGAACGAGGTCCGTATCGAGACCTGGTTGTTCTCGGCGGGGGTTGCTTGTCGTCTGATCGGGTCTCGATACAGCGCCGTCACGGCTTCGTTCCTCAGCCGTGGGCGCCACTCGACCACCGATGACCGTGGCGGAGCTGGTCGCGGCGCTCCGCGCCTCAGACCAGCTCCACCACGGTCGCGATCCCCATGCCACCGCCGACGCAGAGCGTGGCGAGGCCGCGCTTGAGGTCGCGGCGGGCGAGCTCGTCGACGAGGGTGCCGAGGATCATCGCGCCAGTGGCGCCGAGGGGGTGGCCCATCGCGATCGCGCCGCCGTTGACGTTGGTGACCTCGTGGCTGATGCCCATGTCGCGCATGAAGCGCATCGCGACGGCGGCGAAGGCCTCGTTGATCTCCCACAGGTCGATGTCGTCGACCTCGAGGCCGGCGCGGGCGAGCGCCTTGCGGGCAGCCGGCGCGGGGCCGGTGAGCATGATCGTCGGGTCGGCGCCCGACACGGCGGTGGAGATGATGCGCGCCCGCGGCGTCAGCCCGAGCGACGTACCGATCTCCTCGGTGCCGATCGCCATGACGGCCGCGCCGTCGACGATGCCCGAGGAGTTCCCGGCGTGGTGGACGTGGTCGATCGCGGGGACCCAGTGGTACTTCTCGAGCGCCACGTCGTCGAAGCCCGCGTCGCGGCCGATCTGGGCGAAGGACGGCTTGAGGCCGGCCAGGCCCTCCACGGAGGTGTCGGGGCGCACGGTCTCGTCGCGGTCGAGCACGGTGACGCCACTGAGGTCCTTGACGGGCACGACCGCGCCGTCGAAGTAGCCGTTGGCCCACGCCTTCGCGGCGCGGTGGTGGGACTCGGCGGCGTACGCGTCGACGTCCTGGCGGTTCCAGCCCTCGATCGTGGCGATCAGGTCGGCACCGATGCCCTGGGGCACGAAGCCGGTCTGGAGCGCGGTGGCGGGGTCCATCGCCCACGCGCCGCCGTCGCTGCCCATCGGCACGCGGCTCATCGACTCGACGCCGCCGGCGATCACGAGGTCCTCGAAGCCCGACCGCACGCGCTGCGCGGCCTGGTTGACGGCCTCGAGGCCCGAGGCGCAGAAGCGGTTCAGCTGCACGCCGGCGACGGTCTCGGGGTAGCCGGCCTTGAGGGCGGCGGTCTTGGCGATGTCGCCGCCCTGGTCGCCGATGGGGGTCACGACACCGAGCACGACGTCGTCGACGCGGGCCGGGTCGAGCGTGGGGTTGCGGGTCTTGAGCTCGTCGAGGAGTCCGACGACCAGGTCCACCGGCTTGACCTCGTGGAGCGAACCGACGGCCTTGCCGCGGCCGCGAGGTGTGCGGATGTGGTCGTAGACGAATGCTTCTGCCATGACAGCGATTGTGACACCATTACTGTCACAGTCCAACAGGTGTGTCCCGGGTCACGCGGGACGGGGCGGTCGGCAGGAGAGGATGGGCGCGTGGACACCGAGCTGCTGACGCTGGACGAGCTGACCGAGCGCACCGGGGTGAGCGCGCGCAACGTGCGCTTCTACGCCTCGCGCGGCCTGGTCCCCTCCCCCGTGCGCCGCGGCCGCTCGGGCTACTACGGCCCCGACCACGTCGCGCGGCTCGAGCTGGTGCGCGAGCTCCAGGGCCACGGCTTCACGCTGTCGGCGATCGAGAAGTACGTCGAGCAGATCCCCGACACCGCCACCCCCTCCGACATCGCACGCCACCTCTCGCTCCTCGCCCCGGTCACCGGGGACCGCGACGTCGACGTGCCGGCCGGCCTGTCGGGCATGGGCATCTCGCCGGAGGCGGCCGCGGCCGTCTCGGAGGTGTACGCCGCCCACGGCCGGCAGGTCGCCCAGGAGCTGTCGGAGATCGTGCGCACGATGGTGTGGCCGCAGTTCCGCGAGCGGGGCGGGACGGCCGAGGAGCTGCGCGAGTTCGTGCACCGGCTCAAGCCGCTGACGATCGCCGGCCTCGTCATGGCCTACGAGCAGGCGATCGACGAGAGCCAGGCGGCGTACGACGGCAAGCGCCCGCACTGAGCGGACCCCGGCCTCGCCCGACGGGGTGACCGGACTGGGTGCGCACTGGGAGGCTTGGGGGGTGCCCGACCTCTCCACCCCCACCGGCGCGGCGCACCGATGACCGGCGCCGCCGTCTACCTCATCCTCGGACTGTCGCTGCTCCTGGCCACCGTCCTGCCGCACGCCACCCGGCGCGTGGCGCTGTCGCCACCCATCGTGCTCGTCGGGGTCGGCCTCGCCATCGGGCTGCTGCCGCTCGCCGGCGACCTGAGCCTCCAGCCGGAGGACAACCGCGAGCTGATCACCCACGTCGCCGAGTTCACCGTCCTGGTCTCCCTGATGGGGGTCGGACTGGCGATCGACCGCATGCTGGACCTGAGGTCCTGGCGGTCGTGGCGCACCTGGTCCCCGGTCTGGCGGATGCTCCTGGTCGCCATGCCCCTGACGATCCTCGGCACGATGCTGCTCGGCTGGTGGGTGGCGGGGCTCGCTCCCGCCGTCGCGCTCCTGCTGGGCGCGGTGCTGGCGCCGACCGACCCGGTCCTGGCGTCCGACGTGCAGGTCGGCGAGCCGCTGACCGACGACGTCGACCGTCCCGACGACGGCGACGGTCCGGACGAGGACGACGACATCCGGTTCTCCCTCACCGCCGAGGCGGGCCTCAACGACGGGCTCGCCTTCCCGTTCGTGCACCTCGCACTCCTCCTGCTGGCCGGTGGCTTCGGCCTCGCCGAGGCCGGGACCTGGCTCGGGTGGTACCTCGTCGGCAAGATCGCCATCGGCCTCGCCGTGGGCCTCGGGGCCGGCTGGCTGCTGGGCCGCCAGGCGTTCCACGTGCGCAACGAGGGCCTGAGGCTGGCTGACGCCGGTGAGCCCCTGCTCGCGGTCGCCGCGCTGCTGGCGTCGTACGGCGCCGCGGAGCTCGTCGGCGGCTACGGCTTCCTGGCGGTCTTCGCCTGCGCGATGCGCCTGCGCGCCTCCGACCGCGGCAACGCCTACCACCGCGCGATGCACGGCGTGGTCGAGCGCCTCGAGCGCCTCATGACGCTGCTGGTCCTGCTCGTCCTGGGCATGGCGATGACTCGCGGGCTGCTCGAGCACCTCGACTGGCGGGGCGTCGTGGTGGCCCTGTCGCTCGTGCTGGTGGTGCGGCCCGTGGCCGGCTACCTCGCCCTCGCGGTGCCTTCCCGCGACGAGCACGAGGAGGGCGGCCTGGACCGCGGGGAGATCGCCGCGGTGGCCTTCTTCGGGGTGCGCGGGGTGGGCTCGGTGTTCTACCTCGGCTACGCGGTGACGCACGAGCACGTGCCGGACGAGCCGTGGCTCTGGTCCACCGTCGCCTTCACGATCATCGTCTCGGTGATCCTGCACGGCGTCACCGCGACGCCGGCGATGTCACGCCTCGACGCACGCAGGAAGGCGTCCTCGGCCGCAGGATGACCCACCCGTGCGGACCGGGCTGAGAGGGTGGTGCCATGTCCACAGTTCTCGTCACCGGTGCAACCGGCTTCATCGGTCGCCGACTGGTCCCCGCCCTGATCGAGGCCGGCCACGACGTCCGCGCCATGACGCGCCGCCCCGAGGCGTACGACGGCCAGGGCACGCCGGTCGGCGCGGACGTCTCCGACCCCGACTCCCTGCGTCCCGCGCTGGAGGGCGTCGACGTGGCGATCTACCTCGTCCACTCCCTCGACGACCCCGACTTCGAGCGCAAGGACGCCGACGCCGCTCGCAACTTCAGCGCCGCTGCGGCCGCGGCCGGCGTCAGCCAGATCGTCTACATGGGCGGCCTCGGCGACGACGACGGGGAGCTGTCGGCCCACCTGCGCTCGCGGCGCGAGGTCGAGGGTCTGCTCGGCACCGACGGGGTGCCGGTCACCGTGCTGCGCGCGGCGATCGTCGTCGGCCACGGCGGCATCTCGTGGGAGCTCACCCGCCAGCTGGTGAAGAACCTCCCGGCGATGGTCGTGCCCAAGTGGGTCGGCACCCGCACCCAGCCGATCGCCATCGACGACGTCGTCCGCTACCTGTCCGGCGTCGTGGGCAAGGAGGAGGCGCTCGACCGGGTCTTCGAGATCGGCGGGCCGGACCAGCTGACCTACCGCGAGATGCTGCAGGGCGTGGCGCTCGCGATGAACGGCCGCAAGCTCCCGATCGTCGTCGTCCCGCTGCTCACCCCGGGCCTGTCCTCGCGGTGGCTGGCGCTGGTCACCGACGTCGACGTCACCACCGGGCGCAACCTCATCGACTCGATGTCCACCGAGGTCGTCGTGCGCGACACCTCGATCCGCCAGGTCGTGCCCGGCGAGCCGCTGACCTACGCCGAGTCCGTACGCCGCGCGCTGGCCGAGCGGGCCGAGGCGGGCCTGGAGAAGTAGGTACGGAGAAGTAGGCCTAGAAGAGCAGCGGCAGCAGGAAGAGCATCGACAGCGACCACGTGATGTGGGTCAGGATCGGCGCCAGCACGCCGCCGCTCGCGCGCCGCTCGAGCCCGCAGACCACTCCGAGCACGATGGCTGCGAAGCCGAGCATCACGTTGCCCGTGGCGAGCGTCGCGACGACGTACGCCAGCGTGGTCCACAGCACCGGGTGGCGCGGGATCGCGGCGTACATCGCACCGCGGAAGAAGAGCTCCTCGGCGATGCCGTTGAAGAACGTGATGACCGCCAGGACGGTCAGCGAGCCCTCGTCGGCGTAGGCCAGGACCGAGCTGACGTAGTCGGCGAGCGGGTCGATCTCGCGCACCACCAGCGAGCCGAGGACGAAGACCCCGACGAGCAGCAGGCCCAGCAGGATCGGCGCCAGGATCGGCCTGATGAAGGCCTCGCCGCCGGAGATCCGACCGAGGTGGAGCCGTCCGGACAGGAACGCGCCGGCGGCCCAGATGCCTGCGAGCAGGACCGCGGCGACGTAGAACGTGTTGCCGCCCGGCTCGAGGCGCAGCGACCAGCCCAGCACGATCGCGCCGACCAGCACCACGATGGCGGCGACGACCTGCCGGCGCCGGAAGGCCTCCGGGGTGTCGCGCTGGTCGCGCGGGACCACGTCCCACAGCGAGCGTCGGATGAAGGTGCGCATGACCGCCAGCCTAGGAGCCCGCCAACAACTCGCGGACCCGCGGGATCACTTCTTCGCCGTAGAGCCGCACCGACTCGAGGCGCTGCTCGTGCGGGAGGGAGCCCACGGAGTACTTGAGCTGGAAGCGGGAGAGGCCCAGCGTGCGGGCGGCCCAAGCGATCTTCTGCGCGACCGTCTCGGGCGAGCCGACGAACAGCGCTCCCTGGGGCGACGCCGCCTGCTCGAACTGGATCCGGGAGTACGGCGCCCAGCCGCGCTCGCGGCCCAGGCGGGTGAAGACCTCGGCCTGGTGGGGGTAGAGCTGCTCGCGCGCCTCGTCGTCGGTCGCCGCGACGTGGCCGGGCGAGTGCACCCCGATCGGCAGCTCGGCGTGGCCGTACTGCTCGAGCGCGCGACGGTAGAGGTCGGAGAACTGGACGAAGGCGGCGGGCGAGCCGCCGATGACGGCCAGCACGAGGGGCATGCCGTACTTCGCGGCGCGGACGACGGACTCCGGGGTGCCGCCGACGGCGATCCACGCGGGCACCTTGCCCGCGGCGGTCGTCGGGTAGACCTGCTTGCCCTCGAGCGGCGCGCGGATGCTGCCCTGCCACGTCACCGGCTGCTCGTGCTGGAGCGCGGAGAAGAGGTCGAGCTTCTCGGCGAAGAGCCGGTCGTAGTCGCCCAGGTCGAGGCCGAAGAGGCCGAAGGACTCGATGAAGGAGCCGCGTCCGAGCTGCACCTCGGCGCGGCCGTTCGACACGGCGTCCAGGGTGGCGAAGCGCTGGTAGACCCGGATCGGGTCGTCGGAGGACAGCACGGTCACCCCGGTGCCGAGGCGGATCCGCTCGGTCTGCCCGGCGATCGCAGCCAGCACGACGTCGGGTGCGGAGACGGCGTAGTCGGCGCGGTGGTGCTCGCCCAGGCCGATGTAGTCCACCCCGACCCGGTCGGCGAGCACCGCCTCCGCGACCACCTGGCGCAGCGTCTCGGCGTGGTTGCCGGGCGCGCCGTCGAGCGGAGCGTCGCCGAACGTGTCGAGGCCGAGCGAGATCTGCTCGCGGGTGCCGAGGACGGAGTGGTCGAAGTCGGGCATGTCGCTCCTTCGTTGACTGGTTGAAGGGTCAACGATGCGTGGAGGCCTGGCATTCCGCCAGCCCCGGGGACGACCTCGCCCCTGAGTCTCCAGGAGACTCAGGGGCGAGGAACGACTGCGAAGGGGTCAGCGACGTCCGCTGAACGACGCCGCGCTGTGGCCGCCACTGCTGCGGGACTGGCCGCCCTGGCCGCCACCCTGGCCGCCGCCGGAGCGACGACGCTGGCCACCGCCACCGCCCTGGCCGCCACCCTGGCCGCCGCCGGAGCGACGACGCTGGCCACCAACGGTGGAGCCGCCGGCGGAGCTGCCCGGGGTCTCGCTGGTGTAGCTGGTCGGGTTGCCGCGACGCGAGCGACCGCCGGTCTGACCGGTGGCGCGGGCGCGCTTGCGCTGGGCGTTGGCGCCGGTCGAGCGACCGCCGCCGCCCGTGGCAGGGGCCTCGACGACGAGGCCGCCGGGCGTGCTGCGCTCACCGGGAGCGAGCTGCTCGAGCATCGCGTGACCGGGTCCGCTGATCTTGGTGGTGGTCGGCTTGATGCCGGCCTGACGGGTCAGGTCGCGCACGTCGCGCTGCTGCTCGTCGGTCATCAGCGTGATCACGGTGCCCTCGGCGCCGGCGCGAGCCGTACGTCCCGAGCGGTGCAGGTAGGCCTTGTGCTCGGTGGGCGGGTCGGCGTGGATCACGAGCGCCACGTCGTCGACGTGGATGCCGCGCGCGGCGATGTCGGTCGCGACCAGCGTGGTGGCCTTGCCGGAGTGGAACATCTCCATGTTGCGCGTGCGCGCGTTCTGGCTGAGGTTGCCGTGGAGGTCGACCGAGGGCACGCCGGACTTGTTGAGCTGGCGGGCCAGCGCCTTGGCGCCGTGCTTGGTGCGGGTGAAGACCACGGTGCGGCCGGGGGCGCTCGTCAGGTCGACGAGCACCGGCACGCGCTGGTCACGCGAGACGTGCAGCACGTGGTGCGACATGGTCGAGACCGGCGACTGCGCCGAGTCGGCCTCGTGGGTCGCGGGGTTGGTGAGGTAGCGCTTGACCAGGACGTCGATCGCCTTGTCGAGCGTGGCGGAGAACAGCATCCGCTGGCCCGTGCGGGGCGTCTTGTCCATGATCCGGCGCACGCCGGGCAGGAAGCCGAGGTCGGCCATGTGGTCGGCCTCGTCGAGGATGGTGACCTCGACGGCGGAGAGGTCGGCGTAGCCCTGGCCCATCAGGTCCTCGAGGCGACCGGGGCAGGCGATGACGATGTCGACGCCCTTCTTGAGCGCGGTGGTCTGCGGGCCCTGGCCCACGCCGCCGTAGACGACGACGGTCGACAGGCCGGAGGCCTTGGCCAGCGGCAGCAGCGAGGCGTGGATCTGGCCGACGAGCTCACGCGTCGGGGCCAGGATCAGCGCGCGCGGCTTGCGCGGCATCGCCGGCAGCTTGCTCGCGTCGAGGCGGGCGACCAGCGGGAGCAGGAAGCCGTACGTCTTGCCGGAGCCGGTGCGGCCGCGGCCGAGCACGTCGCGCCCGGCGAGGCTGTCCGGCAGCGTCGCGGCCTGGATCGGGGTCGGGGTGGTGATGCCCTGCTGCTCGAGGATCTTGGCGAGCGAGGAGGGCACGCCGAGTTCGGCGAAGTTCATGTGAGTTGCTTTCGGTTGGCGTCTCGCCACCGTGAGCCGCTGCGTCGTTCTCGACGGGATGTGCGGCGTACGTGCCTCAGTGTGAGGAAGGGTCCCGCCGCGAGCGTGTCGGGCGAGCCTGCGCCCGGGGCAAGACCGGCCGGGCGTCTGAGTGGTCAACGGTAGCGGTACGCGTGGTGTTCCCGTGAATCCCAGCCCGGGTGGGCCTCGTCTCAGTCGTCCTCGCGACGGCGCTCGAGGAGCACCGTGTCACGCCACTGGCCGTCGAGCTGCGCGATCCGCCGGCGCACCGCCAGGGTGCGGAACCCGGCGGCGTGGTGGAGGGCGAGGCTCGCGCGGTTCTCCGGGAAGATCGAGGTCTGGAGCGTCCACAGCCCGGCCAGGTCGGCCTCGGTGACCTGCGTGAAGAGCAGGGCCTTGCCCACCCCGCGCCCGCGGGCCCGCTCCGCGACGTAGACCGAGCTCTCGCCCACGCCGGAGTAGCACTCGCGCGTCGAGGTGGGCGTGATGGCCGTCCACCCGACCACCTCGCCGTCGAGCTCGGCCACCCACGACGCCCCGGGGAGCCAGCGCGAGCGCAGCTGCTCCGCGGTCGGCACCTGCGTCTCGAAGGTGGCGTTGCGCGTGGCGAGACCCTCGGCGTAGATCGCCAGCACCGCGGGCAGGTCCGCGTCGACGGTCGGGCGGGTGACGACGTCCGCAGGCAGGTCCTCGGGGCAGCACGGGGGTGCCGACAGCGTGCCCATCACGACGTCCGCGGCGTGCGGGAGGCCGGTGCAGCAGGCCGCGTTGACCGAGACCATGCTCGAGGTGCCGACCTTGTCGACCACCACGAAGCCGACCTTGCGCAGCAGCTCGACGTGGTGGGAGCAGGTGGACTGGCTCACCTCCAGCGCCCGCGCGAGGTCCCCCACCCGCATGGCACCGGTCCGCGACGTCGAGAGGGTGTGCAGCAGCCGCACGCGCGTCGGATCGGCCAGGACGGCGAACCACTCGGCGTACTCCTCCGCCTGGACCTTGCCGAGCACCGTCGGCGCCTCCCGCTGCAACGTCATGGAGAAAGACTACCTTGCCTTCATCGACATCCGTCGATACAGTCACTACATCGACGCCCGTCGATGTAGTGATCGGACCGCAGGAGACCAGCCATGCACCACCCCGTCGTCATCATCGGAGCCGGCCCCATCGGGCTGGCCGCAGCCGCCCACGCCGCCGAGCGCGGCCTGGACTTCGTCGTCCTCGAGGCCGGGCCCGACGCCGGCGCGGCCGTGGGCGAGTGGGCGCACGTGCGGCTGTTCTCGTCGTGGGCCGAGCTCGTCGACCCCGCAGCCCGCCGGCTCCTCGAGGCCGACGGGGCCTGGACCGCGCCCGACGACGGCGCCTACCCGACGGGCGCCGAGTGGCGCAGCGCCTACCTCCACCCGCTGGCCGAGGTGCTGGACCGGCGCCCCGGAGGCTCGGTACACTACGACAGCCGCGTCGTGGGCGTCAGCCGCGCCGGCCGGGACCTGCTCGTGGACTCCGGCCGCGAGGCCGACGCCTTCGCCGTCCACGTCGATGGGCGGGCGGGGCGCGAGCGCCTGCTCGGCAGCGCCGTCGTCGACGCCTCCGGCACCTGGACCCGACCCAACCCACTCGGCGCCGACGGCCTGCCCGCGCTCGGGGAGACCGACCACTCCGGCCGCATCACCTACGGCATCCCCGACCTCGCCGACCCGACCGTCACCGCCCGCTACGCCGGCAAGCACGTCGCCGTTGCCGGGAAGGGCGCCTCGGCGCAGGGCGTGCTCATCGGGCTGGCCCGGATCGCCGAGCAGGAGCCGGCGACGCGGGTGTCCTGGCTGCTGCGCCGGCCCTCGGTCGGCGACGCCTTCGGGGGCGGCGACAACGACCAGCTCGAGCAGCGCGGCCGGCTCGGCCAGGACGCGCGGACCGCGGCCACCAGCGGCCTCGTGAGCACGGTGACCCGGTTCCGCACCCAGGCCGTCTCCGCCCAGGACGACGGCCGGCTCACCCTCACCTCGACCGACGGGCAGGAAGTGGCGGACGTGGACGAGGTGATCGTCGTGACCGGGTTCCGTCCCGACGTCACGTTCCTCTCCGAGGTGCGTCTCGACCTCGACCCCGCCCTCGGCTCGGCGCGCGCGCTGGCCGGGCAAGTCCACCCCGACCACCACAGCTGCGGCGACGTGGCGCCCCACGGCCACCGCGAGCTCGTCCAGCCCGAGCCGGCGCTCTACCTGGTCGGGATGAAGTCCTACGGCCGGGCGCCGTCGTTCCTCGCGATGACCGGCTTCGAGCAGGTGCGCTCGGTGGTCGCCGCGCTCGCCGGTGACCTCGAGGCCGCCGACCGTGTCGAGCTGGTGCTGCCGGAGACCGGCGTGTGCAACGGCGCCGGCAGCTTCGACGCCCCCGACGCGGTCGCGGGTGCCGACGGCGGCGGGTGCTGCGGGCCGGTCGACTCCGAGCCGCAGCTGGTCGCGCTGGGCCGCTCCGAGCAGTGACCGCGCCCGCGGGGCACGGGGCGACGGCGTCCCGTGCCCCCGGACGCGCTCGACGACGTCGGCCTCCGGCAGGTCGTCGTGGTGCTCAGCACCGTCCAGATCGTCTCGTGGGGCGTCCTCTACTACGCCTTCGCGGCCCTGCAGTCCTCCATCACCGCCGACACCGGGTGGTCGGCCACGGCGGTCACGGGTGCGTTCTCGCTCGCCCAGCTCGTGTCCGGCGCGGTCGGCATCTGGGTCGGGCGCCGCATCGACGCAGTCGGGCCGCGCCGGGTGATGACCGCCGCGTCGGTCGTCGCGGTCCCCGGGATCACGGCCGTGGCGCTGGCCCCCGACCTGACGGTCTTCTACCTCGGCTGGGCGCTGACCGGCGCCGCGATGGCCGGGACCCTCTACCCGCCCGCGTTCGCCGCCCTCACCCACTGGGGAGGCGTACGCCGGGTCCGCGCGCTCACCACGCTCACCCTGGTCGCCGGCCTGGCGAGCACCGTCTTCGCCCCGCTCGCGTCCGTGCTCGACGACGCCCTGGGCTGGCGTACGGCCTACCTGGTGCTGCTGGCCGGGCTCGTGCTCGTCACCGTGCCGCTGCACTGGTGGGGACTCGACCACCCGTGGCGGAGCGAGCACTCCGCGATCGGCGCACGCGGGCAGGCGCGACCACCGGCAGAGGTGGTGCGCAGCAGGGCGTTCGTGCTGCTGACCACGGCTCACGCCCTCACGGCCCTGGCCGTCTTCGCCGTCGTGATCAACCTGGTCCCGATGCTGGTCGAGCAGGGGATGAGCCGCAACCTCGCGGCGCTGGCCCTCGGGCTCAGCGGCGTGGGGCAGGTGGTGGGCCGGCTGGGCTACGCCCGCTTCGCGGCCGGCACCACGGTGACGGGTCGCGGCGTGGTCGTGCTGGCGGCCGTGGCGGGCACCACCGCCGCCCTGGCGCTGGTCCCGTCGTCACCCGGCGTCCTGATCGCGGTGGGAATGGTGCTGGGGCTCGCCCGCGGCGTCTACACGTTGGTGCAGGCGACCGCGATCACGGACCGGTGGGGACCGACGTCGTACGGCACCCTCAACGGCCTGATGGCCGCACCGGCGCTCGTCGCAGCCGCGTCCGCCCCCTTCGTCGGGGCCGTGCTGGCCACCGCACTGGGCTCGTACGCCCGCGCCTTCCTGGCGCTGGCGGGGCTGGCTGCGCTCGCCGCCGTGCTGATGGCGTACGCCGCACCGGCCCGGATTCCGGAGGACGGCCCCGGCCGACCGGGCTCAGGCGTCGGCGAGCACTGACGGGGGCAGCTCGAGGTCCGGGACCAGCTCGACGAGCAGGGCACGGACGCGGCCGTCGAGGTCGGCGATGATCGCGCGGACCGTCTCCTCGTCCTGGCCGCCCGGGTCGGCGACCGGCCAGTCGACGTAGGTCACACCGGGCACGTAGGGGCACTCCTCACCGCAGCCGAGCGTGATCGCCATGGTGCTGGCCGCGACGGTGTCGCGGGTCAGCAGCTCGGGACGCTCGCGGGAGGTGTCGAGGCCGAGCTTCTCGAGGACGGCCGCGACCTCGGGGTGGATGTGGTCCCCGGGCTGGGTGCCGGCGGAGAGCGCGACCACCCGGCCGCCGGCGTAGTGCTCGGCGAGGACGCGGCTGATGACGGACCGGCCGCCGTTGCGGACGCAGGCGAAGACGATCTGCGGGGTGCTGGAGGTGTCGCTCATCGGGTGGCTCCTGAGGAGTGGGTGGAGGACGGCTCGGAGGTGCCGTCGCGGAAGAACCGGCGGGCCCAGAGGCTGACGTAGACCAGGCCGACCAGGGCGGGGACCTCGATGAGGGGGCCGACCACGCCCGCCAGGGCCTGGCCCGAGGTCACCCCGAACACGCCGATCGCCACGGCGATCGCGAGCTCGAAGTTGTTGCCGGCGGCGGTGAAGGACACGGCCGTCGCGCGCTGGTAGTCGAAGCCGAGCGCCTTGGTCAGCAGCATCGAGCCGCCCCACATGAGGACGAAGTAGACCAGGAGCGGCACGGCGATCCGGGCGACGTCGAGGGGCTGGCTGGTGATGGTGTCGCCCTGCAGGGCGAACAGCAGGACGATCGTGAAGAGCAGTCCGTAGAGGGCAGCGGGGCCGATCCGCGGCAGGAACGTCGACTCGTACCACTCGCGGCCCTTGGCCCGCTCGCCGAGCGTGCGGGTGAGGAAGCCGGCCAGCAGCGGGATCCCGAGGAAGACCAGGACCGACTTCGCGATGCCCCACACCGAGACGTCGAGCGCGGACTGCTCGAGGCCGAGCCAGCCGGGCAGGACCTGGAGGTAGAAGTAGCCGAGGAAGGCGAAGGCCAGGATCTGGAACACCGCGTTGATGGCGACCAGGATCGCCGCCGCCTCGCGGTCACCGCACGCGAGGTCGTTCCAGATCAGCACCATCGCGATGCAGCGGGCGAGGCCCACGATGATCAGGCCGGTGCGGTACTCCGGGAGGTCGGGCAGCAGCAGCCAGGCCAGCGCGAACATCAGCGCCGGGCCGAGGACCCAGTTGAGCACGATCGAGGTCACCAGCATGCGGGTGTCGCGGGTGACGTGGCCGAGCTCGTCGTAGCGCACCTTGGCCAGGACGGGGTACATCATGATCAGCAGGCCGATGGCGATGGGGAGCGAGACCGAGCCGACCTCGACGGCGGCGAGCGCGTCGTCGAGGCCCTCGACCAGGCGACCGAGGAGCAACCCCACGACCATGGCGACGCCGATCCACACCGGCAGGAACCGGTCGAGCGTCGAGAGGCGCTGGAGGACCGGGTCCGCGTCAGGACCGGAGGACGGGGCGGCGGGCTCGTGCACGGTGTCGCTCATGCGCCCGCTCCTGCCAGGGCGGCGGGCGGAGCAGCGGTGAAGAGGCTGCCCAGGGCGTCCATCGCCTCCGGGCGCGCGATGTAGTAGACCCACGTGCCGCGCTTCTCCCGGTGGAGGAGGCCGGCGTCGTGCAGCACCTTGAGGTGGTGGCTGATGGTGGGCTGGGAGAGGTCGAAGTAGGGCAGCAGGTCGCACACGCACGCCTCGCCGCCCTCGTGTGACAGCACCAGCGAGAGCAGCCGCAGGCGGGCCGGGTCGGCGATCGCCTTCAGCATCGGCACCACGCCGTCGGCCTGGGCGGGAGTGATCGGCTGCCGAGCGAGGGGGACGCAGCACTCGAGTCCCTCGGGGGCCCCGACGTCGCAGGCGGAAGATGACTTCGACATGTGTCTATGTTGACAGAGGTCGATGAGTTCCGCCACATTGACGGTCATCGACATTGATCGATGTCGATGTCATCTCTTCCGGAGGAACGTCATGCCCGACGCCACGACCCCGACGCCGTCGACCAGCCACCAGCGCGGCGACCTCAGCTCGGCGAGGACCGAGCTCCTCGACGAGTTCGCCGGGACCTTCGCCCCCGAGACGGTCACGACGTGCCTGGAGGACTCCTACGCCCGCCTGCTCCCGGCCAGCATCGGGGCCTACCTCCCGCTCCTCGCCCAGCGCTTCGCGCGCGAGCGCCTCCGGGCGGCGGCGCGGGCCGGCACGACGGGCGGATCCGACGAGCACGCCGGTCGTGCCCCGCTCGTGCTGTTCGTGTGCACGGCCAACTCCGGGCGTTCACAGCTCGCCGCGGCTTTGGTGGCGCACCGCTCCGCCGGCCTGGTGGAGGTGGCCTCCGCGGGGACCGCGCCGGGGTCGGCCGTGCAGGAGGAGGTCGCCGTCGTGCTCGACGAGCTGGGCATCGACGCGACGGACCTCTTCCCCAAGCCGCTGACCGACGAGGTCGTGGCGGGCGCCGACGTCGTCGTCACCATGGGCTGCGGCGACTCCTGCCCGGTCCTTCCCGGACGCCGCTACCTCGACTGGAAGGTCGCGGACCCCGCCGGGCAGGGGCTGGACTCGGTGAGGGTGATCCGTGACGACATCGACCGGCGCGTCACCGAGCTGCTCGAGGGGCTGCGCACGGAGCGCGGGGCGTACGTTGCCCCTCATGCTTCCTGACCACGTCGAGGTCACCGTCGTCGGCGGTGGTCAGGCAGGCCTGGCCACCGCGTTCTACCTCCGGCGCGCGGGACTCGTGCCGGGCCGGGACCTCGTCGTCCTCGACGCGGCAGAGCGCCCCGGCGGGGCATGGCCGCGGACCTGGGAGGGGCTGCGCCTGTTCTCCCCTGCCGGGTTCTCCTCCCTCCCCGGCTGGATGATGCCGCCGTGGGACGACGCCACGCGGGGCTACCCGCCACGCGACCACGTCGTCGACTACCTCACCCGCTACGAGGAGCGCTACGACCTGCGTGTGCAGCGACCGCACCGGGTCACCTCTGTCACCCGTGAGGACGACCGCCCCGACGGCCGGCTGCTCGTCCACACGGGTCACCACACCGTGTCGGCGCGCGCCGTCGTGTCGGCCACAGGCACGTGGGAGCGGCCCTTCTGGCCGCGCTACCCCGGCATGGCGGACTTCGCGGGCCGCCAGCTCCACGCCGCCGACTACCGCACGCCGGCCGACTTCGCCGGGCAGCACGTCGTGGTGGTCGGGGGCGGCAACTCCGCCGCCCAGGTGCTGGCCGAGGTGTCGACCGTCGCCACGACGACGTGGGTCACGACCCGCACGCCCCGCTTCCTGCCCGACGACGTCGACGGCCGCGTCCTGTTCGCCACCGCACGTGCGCGGATCGAGGCGCTGGAGCAGGGGCGCGAGCACGCCGGGGTGGGCGGTCTGGGCGACATCGTCATGGTCGCCAGCGTCAAGGACGCCCGTGAGCGCGGTGTGCTGGAGGCGCGGGCGATGTTCACCGCCCTCGACGGCGACGGCGTCGTCTGGCCCGACGGCATCCGCCAGGACTGCGACGCGGTGATCTGGTGCACCGGCTTCCGTCCGGTGCTCCAGCACCTGCGCCCGCTCGGGCTGCGCACCCACGACGGCCGGATCCCGGTCGGCGGGCCGTCGGGGACGGCGGCGCTCGCCGAGCCCCGCCTGCACCTCGTGGGCTACGGCGACTGGACCGGGCCCGCCTCGGCGACGCTGGCCGGGGTCGGCCCGTCAGCGCGCGCCACGGCCGCCGCGATCACGGGCCGCTGACCGGCGCCGGCCGGCGTACGTCTCTCAGGCGCTCTCGCGACGCACCAGCACCGGCGGGACGATCACCCGCATCGGGTGGCCCTCCTCGACGCCGTCGATCCGCTCGAGCAGCAGCCGGGTGGCCTGGGCGGCCATCTCCTCGACCGGCTGGCGGACGGTCGTGAGCGTCGGGGTGGTGCGCTCGGCCACGCCGAGGTCGTCGAAGCCGACCACGGCGACGTCGTCGGGCACCCGGCGTCCGAGGGCGGCCAGCACCCGCAGCGCCCCGGACGCCATCAGGTCGGAGGCCACCACCAGGCCGTCGAGGTCGGGGTGGCGCTCGAGCAGGGCGCGCGCCGCCTCCTCGCCGCTGCCCTCGGTGAAGTCGCCGTGCTGGACGGCGTCGGCCTCGAGCCCAGCCGCGACCATCGCCCGACGCCAGCCCTCGAGGCGGTCGACGCCGGCAGTCATGTCAGCGGGACCGGCGATCGTGCCGATGCGCCGGCAGCCGCGCGCGATGAGCACCTCAGTGGCCTCACGCTCGCCGGCGGTGTTGTCGACGTCGACATAGGTCACCCGGTCGCCGCCCGTCCACGGGCGGCCGCCGAAGACGCAGGGCAGGCCGAGGTCCGCGAGGTGCTCGGCGAGCCGGTCGTCGCGGTGGTGGGAGGTGACCACGGCGCCGTCGACGTGGCGGTTGGTGAGGTAGCGCAGCGTGCGCGCGGTCGAGGCGCCCGGGCGCGCGAGCAGCAGCACGAGCTGAATGTCGCGCTCGGCGAGCACGCCGTTGACCCCGCGCAGCGTGCCGGCGAAGAAGGGGTCGGAGAAGACCCGGTCGTCGGGCTCGGGCACGACCACCGCGATGGAGTCCGTACGCCGAGTGACCAGGCTGCGCGCGGCCGGGTTGGGGACGTAGCCCAGCGCCTGCACCGCGTCGTCGACCGCGGACTGGGCGCGGGCGCTGACCCGCTGGCCGCCGTTGATGGCCCGCGAGGCGGTGGCGCGCGAGACGCCGGCGACCCGCGCCACGTCGTCCAGGGTGGGCGAACCCGGGCGGATCGGGGTGCGCGGCGTGTCCACGCCGACACGCTAGTGGGCCGGGTGGCTTTCCCCGGGTACCCGGGGAAACTGGAGGTTCCGGTGCGAAGTTTCGGGGGTGAGGCTCATGTTTCCCCGGGTACCCGGGGATCGCGACGAGGAGGGGAGCCTCAGGACCAGCGCAGCACGCCGTCATCCAGCTTCGCCCGCCGCAGGGCGAGGGCGTCGTGGAGGTAGTTCTGCTTCAGCGCCCACGGCGCTCGCGTGCCCTGGCGCGGCAGCGTGTGCACCACCCGCTGGACGTAGCCGGCGTCGAAGTCCATGAGCGGGACCTCCTCGACCGACGGGTCGCGCTCGGGCATCACGGTGCGCGTGCCGGTGGACCGCATCCGCGACAGGACGCGGACGACGTACTCCGCGACGAGGTCGGCCTTGAGCGTCCACGACGCGTTGGTGTAGCCGATGGTGAAGGCGAAGTTCGGCACCCCGGACAGCATCATCGCGCGGTAGGCCATGGTGCCCGCGGGGTCGACGACCTCGCCGTCCACGCTCAGCGTGGCGCCGCCGAAGATCCGGAGGTTGAGGCCGGTGGCGGTGACGACGATGTCGGCATCGAGGTGCGCGCCCGACTCGAGCTCGAGCCCGGTCTCGGTGAAGGTGCGGATCCGGTCGGTCACCACCTCGGCCTGACCGCGCTTGAGGGCGTGGAACAGGTCGCCGTCGGGCACCAGGCACATGCGCTGGTCCCACGGGTCATAGGTCGGGTTGAAGTGGGTGTCGACGGCGTAGCCCGGCGGCAGCAGCGCGACGTTGGCCTTGCGGACCAGGCCGCGCACGAGCGCGGGACGGCGCCGGCTGAGCTGGTAGAGGGCGGACTGCACCGCGACGTTCTTCCACCGCGTCACGGCGTACGACGTCCGCTCCCCCGCCACCGACGTGAGCCGCCGCTTGAAGGCGTCGTTGCCGGGGACGGGGAGGATGTAGGTCGGCGAGCGCTGGAGCATCGTCACGTGCCCGGCCCCGCCCGCGACCATCGCGGGGACGAGCGTGACGGCGGTCGCGCCCGAGCCGATCACGACCACCCGCTTGTCGGCGTAGTCGAGGTCCTCCGGCCAGTGCTGCGGGTGCACGACCTGCCCGCCGAAGCGCTCCTGGCCCTCGAAGTGCGGCGTGTGGCCCTCGTCGTAGTCGTAGTAGCCGCTGCAGGCCCAGAGGAAGTCGGCCGTGATCTCACGGGTCCCGCCGCCGACCTCGGCCCGCACCGTCCACCGCGCGGTGGTCGTGTCCCAGTCGGCCGAGGTCACGTGGTGGCCGTGGCGGATGTGCTCGTCCACGCCGAACTCGCGCGCGGTGTCGCGGAGGTAGGCCAGGATCGATGCCCCGTCGGCCAGCGCGACGTCGCCGCGCCAGGGCCGGAAGCGGTAGCCGAGGGTGTGCATGTCGGAGTCCGAGCGGACGCCGGGGTAGCGGAACAGGTCCCACGTGCCGCCGCTCGCCGCGCGGCGCTCGAGCACGGCGTACGTCGTCCCCGGCAGGTCCTTGGCGAGGTGGGCGGCCGCGCCGATCCCGGACAGGCCGGCACCGATGATCAGCACGTCCACGTGGTCGCTCATGCGGCCAGCGTAGGCGAGCCGGCGAGACCCTGTAACTATGAGTTACACCTCAGGTCGGCGCCGGGACCCGCCTCGGCCGGAGGTCGCGTGCCATCGCCGCGAGGCCCAGCACCGGACCCGGCAGCAGGATCCAGGCGACCTGCGGCCCGAGGTCGCCCACCAGCGCCGCGGTCAGCGCGATGGCGCCGATCGTCAGCGCGAACCCCAGGCCGTTCTGGATCGCGAGCGCGCTGCCGACCAGGTGGGGCGGGCAGGCGCGCGCCGACAGCGCGGAGAACTGCGCGGAGTCCGCCACCACCGCGACGCCCCAGAAAACCAGCACCGCCAGGACGACCGGGACGGGCGCCGGCTCGAGCAGCGGGAAGACCAGGCAGACGGCCCCCGACGCGGCCAGGGCCGTCGCCGCGACGCGCACCCCGCCGACCCGCCGGGCCCACATCCCGCCGAGCACGGAGCCGACCGCGCCTGCCGCGATCACGACGAAGGTCGTCGCGCTGACCGCGCCGGCGCCGCCGTCGAGCAGCGGGACGAGCAGCAGCGGCACCAGCGTCCAGAAGGCGTACAGCTCCCACATGTGGCCGAAGTAGCCCAGCGCGGCACCCCTGTACGCCGGGACACGGAAGGCCTGGAGCACCGCACCGGGCCGCAGCCCGACCGCCCCGGCGCGCGGCAGGTGGGGGCCGTCGCCGAGCAGGAGCACCGCGGCCCCGGCGAGCAGGGCGAGGACCGACGAGGACAGCACGACCGCCTGCCACTGCCACCCCACGCCGACCGCGGAGACGAGGTGCGGCAGCGCCGTGCCGAGGGTCAGCATCCCGACGAGCAGGCCCAGCGCCTCGCCGGCGCGGTCCGGCGCCCACGACACGACGAGCTTCATCCCGAGCGGGTAGATGCCGGCCAGGCAGAGCCCGGTCGCGAAGCGCCACGCGGCACCGGACGCGGTGTCGTCGGCGAGCAGCGCGAAGCCGGCGTTGCTCACCGCGCCCAGCACGCAGGCGACCGCGAAGATCCGACTCGCGGCGAAGCGGTCGGCGAGGCTGGTGACGGCGGCCAGCAGGGTGCCCGTCGCGAACCCGGCCTGCACCGCGACGGTGAGGCGTCCCAGGTCGGCGTCGGTGAGTCCCCACGGGCCGCGGAGGTCGGCGGCCGCCGCATTGGCGCTGAACCACAGCGACGTGCCGAGGAGCTGCGCGAGGACCACGACCGCCACCGCGACGGGGGCGCGTACGGTCCGGGCCTCCTCCATGCGGCCCAGCGTGCCAGACCGGCCGGTCAGGCCCGGGCGTACAGCTCGACGAACCTGCCGAGCAGGCGCACCGGCTCGGTCACCATCGCCTCGCGCGCGGCAGCCTTGAGCGACTCGCGCTCGTGGGGGGCGTAGTAGCCGTGGGCGCTGTAGGCGTCGATCCGGTCGCAGATCGCGACGGCGTCGAGCTCGGGGTGGAACTGCGTGGCGTAGACGTTGCGACCGATCCGGAACGCGTGGACCGGGCAGGTGTCGGTCGAGGCCAGCAGCACCGCGCCGTCGGGCAGGCGGGACACCGCCTCCTTGTGGCCGAGGTAGGCCGCGAACTCGTGGGGCAGCGCGCCGAAGAGCGGGTCGGCCCGCCCCTCCTCCGTCAGGCGCACCGGCAGCGCACCGATCGGCTCGCCGTACGTCCGGTCGACGACCCCGCCGGCCAGGGTGCCGAGCACGCCGATGCCGTAGCAGGCGCCGAGGAACGGCACGTCCGCCGCGACGACCCGCACGGCGAGGGCGTGCAGCTCGGCCTCCGCGCGGCGCTGCACGGCGGACTTCGCGTCCTGGGGGTCCGACATGTTGAACGGCCCGCCGCCCAGGATGACCCCGGAGTAGTCGGCGAGGTCGACGTCGCCGAGGGGACCGGCCTCGAGGCGTACGCGGACCAGCTCGTCGGGGTGCAGGCCGCACCCGGCGAGCACGGCGTCGTACTCCTGCTGGGCGACGTCGTCCTCGGCGCGGGTGCCGAGGAAGAGGAAGGGCCTCACGCCTGCGTCGCCGCGCCGGCGGCGATCAGCGCGTCCACGTCGTCGATGCCCCAGGCCGCGAGCGCCTCGCGGGTGTGCTCGCCGGGGCGCGCGGGTCGGCTGCCGAGCGTCGCCCCGGTCCGGGAGAAGCGCGGGGCCGGCGCCGGCTGCGTGACGCCGTCGCGCGCGACGTAGGTCCCGCGGGCAGCGAGGTGGGGGTGCTGCGGTGCCTCGGTGAGGGGTACGACGGCCGCGACGCAGGCGTCGGTGCCGTCGAAGACCTCGCTCCACTCCGCCTGCGTCTTCTCCCGGAAGCGCCGGACCAGGGCGCCGCGGATGGTCGCGTGGTTCGCCGGGTCGTCGCGGTCGGGCAGCTCGACGCCGATGCGTGCGACCAGCTCGGCCCAGAACTGCGGCTCGAGCGCGCCGACGCTCATGTGCTGCCCGTCGGCGGTCTCGTAGAGGTCGTACCACGGCGTGCCGCCGTCGAGGAGCCCCGAGCGCCGCCGGTCCGTGGTCGCCCCGAGGGCCGCGAACGTCCAGGCCATCGCGTTGAGGTGAGCGGTGCCGTCGACGATCGCGGCGTCGACCACCTGCCCCTGACCGCTCGTGCGGGCCTCCAGCAGGGCGGCGAGGACGCCGACGACGAGGTAGGTCGACCCGCCGCCGAAGTCGCCCAGCAGGTTGCCCGGGAAGTGCGGCCGGTCGCGGTCCTGGCCGAGGCCGTGGAGTGCGCCGGCCGTCGCGACGTAGTTCATGTCGTGGCCCGCGACGTGGCTCCACGGACCGTACTGGCCCCAGCCGGTCATCCGCCCGTAGACCAGCCGCGGGTTGCGGGCCAGGCACTCGTCCGGCCCGAGGCCGAGCCGCTCCAGGGTGCCCGGTCGCATCCCCTCGACGAGCACGTCGGCGCCCTCGACCAGGTCGAGCACGGTCGCCACGGCGTCGGGATGCTTGAGGTCGAGCGCGACGCTGGGCCGGCCGCGGTTGAGCACGTCGTGCTTGCCGATGCTGAACGCGCCACCGCCCGGCCGGTCGATGCGGACCACGTCGGCGCCGAGGTCGGCCAGGAGCATGCAGGCGTGCGGGCCCGGCCCGATGCCGGCGACCTCGACCACCTTCACGCCCCGCAACGGTCCGGTCCCCTGCCCCAGCGCGTACGTCATGCGGCCGATCATGACACCGGTGCTGTCAGCCTCGCGCCACCTCGTCCAGCGCGCGGCCGAGGTCGGCGCACAGGTCCTCGGGGTCCTCGAGGCCGATCGAGAGGCGCAGCACGTCGGCGTCCGGCTTCGCGCCCGCGGCGACCGGCCGGTGGGTGAGCGCGGCCGGGTGCTGGACCAGCGAGTCGACGCCGCCGAGCGAGACGGCATGGGTGAACAGTCGGACCGACTCGGTCACGCGTGACGCGGCGGCGTACCCGCCCTCGACCCGGAAGGCGAGCATCGCGCCGGGGCCGCGCATCTGCCGACCGACGAGTCCGAGCGGGTCGCACTCGGCGAGGCCGGGCCAGCGCACGTCGCGCACGGCCGGGTGCGAGGCGAGCCAGGCGGCGACCTTGCCGGCGCCCTCCTGCTGCGCGCGCACCCGCAGCGGCAGCGTGGCCAGACCGCGGTGGAGGAGGTAGGCGCCCAGCGGGTGGAGCAGCGCGCCGGTCACGGCACGGACGCGGCGCAGCGCGGCCGCCCACTGCTCGGAGCAGGCGACGACACCGCCCATCGCGTCGCCGTGGCCGCCGAGGTACTTCGTGGCGCTGTGGAGCACCAGCGCGGCGCCGTGGTCGGCAGGGTTCTGCAGCACCGGGGTGGCGAAGGTGTTGTCGACCAGCACCGGCACGTCCCCGGCCGCGGCGACGACCGCGTCGAGGTCGACGAGCTCGAGCGTCGGGTTGGCCGGCGTCTCCAGCACGACCAGGCAGGTGTCGGGTCGGACGGCGCCGGCCACCTCGTGCGGTGCGCAGTAGGTCGTCTCGACGCCGAGCATCCCCGAGGCGAGCAGGTGGTCGGTGCCGCCGTAGAGCGGGCGGACGGCGACGACGTGGCGGCCCGCGCCCTCACCGACGGCGGCCAGCACAGATCCGGTGACGGCGGCCATCCCGGTCGAGAAGGCGACTGCCGCCTCGGTGTGCTCCAGGTCGGCGAGCGCCTCCTCGAAGCGCGCCACGGTCGGGTTCCACAGCCGCTGGTAGACCATGCCGCCCTCGGCCGGGTGCCCGCCGGTCGCCATCGACTCGTACGACTCGCCCCCCGCGTCGATGCTGGGCAGGGGGTTGGTGGTGGACAGGTCGAGCGGGAGGGCGTGGACGCCGAGGGCCCCCAGGTCGGCGCGCCCGGCGTGGACGGCGAGGGTGTCGAGGCTGGTCATGGCGCCACCGTCGCGGAATCCTCGACACGGGGCAATACACTCCGAACAAGTGACCCGGAAGCGGCGCTCACACCGAAGATCACGAGGAACGCACCATGCCTGCTGCACGCCCGCCCGCGGATCCTGCGCCCCTCGACGCACTCGACCGACGCCTGCTGACCGAGCTCGCGGCGGACGGTCGGGTCACCAACGCCGCGCTCGCCAAGCGCCTCGGCATCGCGGAGTCGACCTGCCTGCAGCGGGTGCGGTCCCTGCGGGAGCGGGGGGTCGTGCGCGGCGTCCACGCCGACGTCGACCTCGCGGCGCTCGGCTTCCCCATCCAGGCGGTGATCAAGGTGCGGCTCGGCAGCCACAACCGCGACCACGTCGCGAGCTTCCACCAGGTGCTGGCCCACGTGCCTGGCGTGCTGCGGATCCTGCACGTCGGCGGCGAGGACGACTACCTGCTCCACGTCGCCGTCTCCTCGACCACGCAGCTGCGCGACCTCGTGCTCGAGCACCTCAACGTGCACCCCGTCGTCCGCCACACCGAGACCCAGCTGGTCTTCGAGGAGATCCCCGGCGCGGGCGTGCTGTGACGAGACCGGCATTGCAACTCGTTGCATAGGTCGGGCACCATGTCCCCATGGCCCTCGAGCACGCCCTCCTCGTCGCGCTCAGCGAGCGACCCGCGAGCGGCCTCGAGCTCACCCACCGCTTCGAGAAGTCGCTCGGCTTCTTCTGGCACGCCACCCACCAGCAGATCTACCGCGTGCTGGCCCGGATGGAGGCCGACGGCTGGGTGACGGTCGAGGTGGTCGAGCAGGAGGGCCGCCCGGACAAGCGCGTCCACACTCCGTCCGACGCCGGGCGCCGGGTGCTGGCCGAGTGGCTGGCCGAGCCGATGCCGATGGAGACCTTCCGCAGCGAGGTGGCCGTCAAGCTGCGCGGGGCGTCGTACGGCGATCGCGCCCGGCTGGCCGCGCACCTGCTCGACCTGCGCTCCGACCACGCGACGCGCCTGGCGCACTACGAGCAGATGGAGCGCGAGCAGTTCCCCGACCCCGACGGCCTCGCCGGCGCGGCGCTCGACCAGTGGCTGGTCCTGCGCGGTGGGATCCGGATGGAGCGCTTCTGGATCGACTGGTTCACCGACTACCTGCAGGCCCACGAGGGTTTCGAGGCTCGCTCCGCTCGCACCTCAACCACCGAGAGAGTTCGATCATGACGCACCCCACCTACCCCCACCTCCTCGAGCCGATCACCCTCGGCGCCGGCCCGGACGCGCTCACCCTGCGCAACCGCGTCGTCATGGGCTCGATGCACACCGGTCTCGAGGACCACCCGTGGGACATCGACAAGCTCACGGCCTTCTTCACCGAGCGCGCGCGCGGCGGCGTCGGCCTGATCATCACCGGCGGCTACGCCCCGACCAAGCGCGGCTGGCTCAAGCCCTTCGCCTCCGAGATGACCAACCGCCTCCACGCGATCCGTCACCAGCGGATCACCGGCGCGGTGCACGAGGCGGGCGGGGCGATCGCGCTGCAGGTGCTGCACGCCGGTCGCTACGGCTACCACCCGCTCTCGCAGAGCGCCTCGGACAAGAAGTCGCCGATCACGCCCTTCAAGCCGCACGCGATGTCGAGCAAGGAGGTCGACCACACCGCGACCGCCTTCGCCAAGAGCGTCGCGCTGGCGCGCAAGGCCGGCTACGACGCGGTCGAGATCATGGGCTCCGAGGGCTACCTCATCAACCAGTTCCTCGCCGCGCGCACCAACGACCGCGACGACGAGTGGGGCGGCTCGGCCGCGCGCCGCATGCACTTCCCCGTCGAGGTCGTACGCCGCTCGCGCGAGCTCGTCGGCGACGACTTCCCCATCGTCTACCGCATCTCGCTCCTCGACCTCGTCGAGGGCGGGCAGACCTGGGACGAGATCGCCGAGCTGGCCCTGCACCTGCAGGCGGCGGGCGTCACGGTCTTCAACACCGGCATCGGCTGGCACGAGGCCCGGGTGCCGACGATCATCACGCAGGTGCCGCGCGGCGCCTGGCGGTCGCACACCGCTCGCCTCAAGCAGGTCGTGGACGTGCCGGTCTGCGCGTCGAACCGGATCAACACCCCCGAGCTCGCCGAGGACATCCTCGCCGCCGGTGAGGCCGACCTCGTGTCGATGGCGCGCCCGCTGCTCGCCGACCCGGCCTTCGTCGCCAAGGCGATGGACGAGCGCGCCGACGAGATCAACACCTGCATCGCCTGCAACCAGGCCTGCCTCGACCACGTCTTCGTCAACGACCGCGCCTCCTGCCTGGTCAACCCCCGCGCCTGCCACGAGACCGAGCTGGTGCTGACCCCGACGATGCGCAAGCAGACGGTCGCGGTCGTCGGCGCCGGCCCCGCCGGGCTGGCCGCCGCGACCAGCGCGGCCGAGCGCGGCTTCGCCGTCACGCTCTTCGAGAAGTCGCCCGCGCTGGGCGGGCAGTTCCGCCTCGCGATGGCGGTTCCGGGCAAGGAGGACTTCGCCGAGACGCTGCGCTACTTCACCCGCCGCCTCGAGGTCCTCGGCGTCGACGTACGCCTCTCGACCGAGGCCTCGGCCGACGACCTCGCCGGCTTCGACCAGGTCGTCGTCGCGACGGGCGTCGAGCCCCGGATGCCGGACATCCCCGGCATCGACCACGCATCCGTGGCGTCGTACGCCGAGGTGCTGAGCGGCGCGGTCGTGCCGGGCAAGCGGGTCGCGGTGATCGGAGCGGGTGGCATCGGCGTCGACGTGAGCGTCTTCCTCACCCACGAGCACGAGGACCTCGACGACTGGATGGCCCACTGGGGCGTCGGCGACCCGGCGCTGCACGTCGGCGGGCTGACCGAGGCCAAGCCGCGTACGCCGGCGCGCGAGGTCACCCTCATCCAGCGCAAGGCCACGCCGATCGGCATCGGCCTGGGCAAGACCTCGGGCTGGGCGCACCGCGCGGTGCTCAAGCAGTCGGGCGTGAGGCAGGTCCGCGGCGCGACCTACGACCGCATCGACGACGCGGGGCTGCACATCACCGTCGACGGCGAGGCCCACGTCGTGGAGTGCGACACCGTGGTGGTGTGCGCCGGGCAGGACTCGGTGCGTGGGCTCTACGACGCCCTGGACCGCGAGGCCCACCTGGTCGGCGGAGCCACAGTGCACCTGATCGGCGGAGCCGATGTCGCCGCCGAGCTCGACGCGAAGCGTGCGATCAAGCAGGGCACGGAGGTCGTGGCCGCCCTGTGACGACAGGCGGCCCGGGCCCGAGGGCCCGAGCCGCCGTCACGGTCGGGCCGGTCAGTCGCAGAGACCGGTCGCGGCGGCGTTCTTGCCGGGGCCGCCGACGGCCTTCACCAGCTGGCCGACGTTGTCGAACCCTTCGAGCCCGCCACTGTTGACCAGCTTGTGGATCTGGCCGAAGCAGGCGGCGTCGCTCGGCGCGGCCTGGGCGGTGCCGGCGGAGCCGACGAGTGCGAGCGCTGCGATGGCGCCTGCGGCGAGAGTGCGCTTCATTGGGACATCCCTTCAGTAGTGAGTGATGTTCCCCCCATTACCTGTCTCTCGCCCGTCAGCACCGCAGCGGATGCACCCCGCGGCAGATTTCCTGGGGATCCAGCCACGCTCGGGGCGCGCGTGCGGACCCGATACGTTGGGTCGCGCTCGCGAACCCCTTCGTCGCGACCCAGATCGTGAGGAACACCGTGCCGGCTCAACCGCCCCCGTGGGCAGCGTCCTACGCCTCCGGCGTGCCCCTCCACCTCGACTACGGCGACACCACGGTGCTCGACCTCTGGGAGGGCGCGGCACGGCACCACCCCGACCGACCGGCGCTGGACTTCCTGGGCCGGGTCTCGACCTACGCCGACGTCGACGCCGAGGTGCGGCGCGTGGCGGGCGGCCTGCACGCGGTCGGCGTACGTCCCGGCGACAACGTCGCGCTGGTCATGCCGAACTGCCCGCAGAACGTCATCGCCTTCTTCGCCGTGCTGCGCCTCGGCGCGACGGTCGTGGAGCACAACCCGCTCTACACCGCGGCCGAGCTGCGTCACCCCTTCGTCGACCACGGCGCCCGGGTGGCGATCGTGTGGGACAAGGTGGTGCCCGTCATCGAGGGCCTCGTCGCCGACACGCCGCTGGAGCACGTGGTCGCCGTCGACATGACCACGCGGCTGCCGTGGAGCAAGCGGCTCGCGCTGCGCCTGCCCGTCGCGAAGGCCCGCGCGGCGCGCGACCTGCTGACCGCGCCCGCCCCGCAGGTCATGCAGTGGTCGGAGCTGGCCTCCGCGGCACCGCTGGACGAGTCGCACCCGCGCCCCGACAGGGACGCCGTCGCGCTGCTGCTCTACACCTCCGGCACGACCGGGGTGCCCAAGGGCGTGCCGCTGCTGCACCGCAACCTCGTCGCCAACGTGGTGCAGGGCCGCGCCTGGGTGTCGGGGCTGCGGGAGGGCGAGGAGTCCTTCCTCGTGGCGCTGCCGCTGTTCCACGCGTACGGCGTGACGGTGAGCGTGCTGCTCGGCGTGGCGCTCGCCGCCAAGCTGGTCCTGCTCCCCAAGCCCGAGATCGGCCTGATCATGGACGCCGTCGCGCGAGAGGTGCCGAGCTTCGTGCCGGCCGTTCCGCCGCTCTACCAGCGCATCGTCGACGAGGCGGAGCGGCGCGGGGTCTCGATCGCCGGCATCCGCTACGCCCTGTCCGGCGCGATGCCGCTGCCCGCTCCGCTCGTCGACCGCTGGGAGGCCGCGACCGGCGGGCTGCTGGTGGAGGGCTACGGCCTGACTGAGACCTCGCCGGTGATCGTCGGCAACCCGATGTCGCGCGAGCGCCGTCCCGGCGCCATCGGCGTGCCCTTCCCCGACGTGGAGATCCGCATCGCCGACCCCGAGGACCTCGACCGCGAGGTCCCGCAGGGCGAGCGTGGCGAGCTCCTGGTGCGCGGGCCGCAGGTCTTCAGCGGCTACCGGGGCCTGCCCGAGGAGACCGCGGCGGCCTTCCACGACGGGTGGTTCCGCACCGGTGACGTGGTGACGATGTCGCCCGACGGGTTCCTGACGATCGTGGACCGGATCAAGGAAATCATCATCACCGGCGGGTTCAACGTCTACCCCTCGGAGGTGGAGGCCGTGATCCGCACCCACGCCGGCGTCGTCGACGTGGCCGTGGTCGGTCTTCCCCACGAGGACGGCGGCGAGGAGGTCGTCGCGGCCGTGGTGCTCGTCGAGGGCGTCCCGGTGCAGCCCGACGAGCTGCGCGCGCACACCCGCGAGGGCCTGACCCCCTACAAGGTGCCGCGCCGCGTGGTCTTCGTGGACGAGCTGCCGACCAACCCGATGGGCAAGGTCCTGCGCCGCGAGGTGGCGAGCCGGATCCGCGACCGGCAGGACTGAACAACGCGCCGGCCAGGCCCCATGATGGAGCCATGGCCTCCCACGACGTGACCGCGCCCGGTGTCGACGACCGGGCGCTCGGCTCGCTCCGCGGGTGGAACCTCGCCCTGGCGGTGCTCCACCTCGCGCAGGGGGTCGCCGTGGTGGTGCTCGCGACCGACTTCGCGATCACGATCACCCAGGCGCTGCCGACGGGTCCGCCCGGCAGCGCGATCGCGTCGCCCGAGGCGGTCCTCGACCTGCCCGTCGGGATCGCGATCGCGACCTTCCTCCTGCTCGCCAGCCTCGACCACCTGCTCACCGCGACGGTCCTGCGCGGCACCTACGAGCGCGACCTGCGCCGGGGGATCAACCGCTTCCGGTGGGTGGAGTACTCGTTCAGCGCGACGATCATGGTCGTCCTCATCGCGCTGTACGCCGGCGTGGTGGACGTCGCGGCCCTGATCGGGATCATCGGTGCCAACGTGGCGATGGTCCTCTTCGGCTGGCTCCAGGAGTCGGCCAACCCGCCCGGCGGCACCGACACCACCCGGACGATGAAGCCGTTCTGGTTCGGCTGCATCGCCGGCGCCGCGCCGTGGGTGGCCATCGGGCTCAACCTCCTCGCCGCCGAGGAGGTCCCCGGCTTCGTGGTCGGGATCTTCGTGTCGCTCTTCGTCTTCTTCAACAGCTTCGCGCTCAACCAGTGGTTGCAGTACCGCGGCGTCGGTCCGTGGCGAAGCTACGCGTTCGGGGAGCGGGTCTACCTCGTGCTGAGCCTCGTCGCGAAGTCGGCGCTGGCCTGGCAGATCTTCGGCGGGTCCCTGGCCTCGTAGCCCCTCAGGAAAGCCCCTCAGGTCCGCGGCGGGAGCAGCTTCGAGGGCCCCGTGGCCCGGGCCTCCCCGCGGTCGACGGCGGTGTCGTGGCTGTCGCGGGCGCGCTGGAGCAGTGCCATCAGCTCGTGGTGGTTGCGGGCCTTCTGCCGGTACGTCGGCCCCAGCGCGATGATCTGGTCGCGCTCGGCGAGCAGCAGGTCGTAGATCCGCTCCCGCTCGGCGGGGTCGCTGGTGTACTCGGAGTCGAGGTAGTCCTCTGCGTGGCGGCGCGCGTTGTTGATCGCGTTGCGCGCCCGGCCCGCCGGGCTCACGACCGAGGCGACGACCGTGACGGCGAGGACACCGAGGATCACGCTCAGCGACACGGACGTGCTGATCTCGGTCACCGGGATCGGCTCACCGTCGTTGATGAACGGAATGTTGTTCTCGTGCAGCGCGTGCAGGATGAGCTTGATCCCGATGAAGGCCAGGATCGCCGCCAGCCCGTAGGAGAGGTAGATCAGCCGGTCGAGCAGGCCCTCGATGAGGAAGAACAACTGGCGCAGCCCGAGCAGCGAGAACGCGACGGCGGTGAAGACCAGGTAGGTGTTCTGCGTGAGCCCGAAGATCGCCGGGATCGAGTCGAGCGCGAAGAGGATGTCGGTGCCGCCGATCGCCACCATCACGAGCAGCATCGGCGTCATGGCCCGCTTGCCGTCCACCGTCGTGAAGAGGCGGTCACCGTCGTAGTGGTCGGTGGTGTGCATGAACCTGCGGGCCAGGCGTACGACGACGTTGTCCGCGCTCTCGGCGTCGCCGTGGTCGGACTTCAGCATGTTGCCGGCCGTGAGGATGAGCACCAGGCCGAAGAGGTAGAAGACCCACGCGAAGGTGTTGATCAGCGCGGCGCCCACGAAGATGAAGCCGGTGCGCGCCACCAGGGCGAAGGCGATCCCGAAGAGCAGCACCTTCTGCTGGTCCTCACGGGGGACGCGGAAGCTCGACATGATGATGAGGAAGACGAACAGGTTGTCCACCGAGAGCGCCTTCTCGGTGATGTAGCCGGCGAAGTACTCACCACCGGGGGTGGGTCCACCGAAGAGCAGGACGCCGAAGCCGAACATGATCGCGATCCCAACGTAGAGCGCCGACCAGATCGCCGCCTCCCGCAGCGTCGGCACGTGGGCCTTGCGGACGTGGAAGTAGAAGTCGAAGAGCAGCAGGCCCACGATGCCCGCGATCGTCAGGCCCCAGAGCAGCGGAGAAACGTCCATCACGTTCCTCCGTCACCGCTGCAGCGCGTGCGGCCGGCGTGGGTCGGGACTGCCGCCGCTCCGGCGCGCCGGGACCCGGCGTGCGCGCCGCGCGTTGCCACGGGGCGCCCAGCGCCGCGTCGACGGCAGCATCCGCAGGCCGAGCAGCCCCACGACCACTGCACAGGCGACGACGTCCTCGAGGTCGCCGTAGGACCCGAGGGCCCACCATGTCCATCCCGCATCGTCCATCCCACACCTCCGCGTTGCCGGCTCACGCCGGACTCCCGGAGGTCTTCCCCACCGCCGCTGTGCGAGCGGTCGACGCACCGGGACGGACAGGGCCGGCCGGGGTGACGATGTCGTCGAGGACGGGGTACTCCCCTCTGCTGTCCATGATCCGCGCCAGGGAGCCCCCGGTCAACAGCCTGGACGGCCATGCGTCGTACGCCGTCCCGTCGCGGCCTACCCCGCGCCGACGAGCAGCATCGTGGTGGCGAAGACCAGCCCCGACGCGATGAGGGTGACGAGCGTGTAGCCGAGGATGTCGCGGATCTTCAGCCCGGAGATGGCCAGCACCGGCAGCGCCCAGAAGGGCTGGATCATGTTGGTCCACTGGTCGCCGTAGGCGATCGCCATGATCGTCACCGAGGGGTCGACGCCGAGGCGCGCACCGGCGTCGAGCATCACCGGTCCCTGCACGGCGAACTGCCCGCCACCCGACGGCACGAAGAAGTTCACCAGTCCGGCGGAGAGGAAGGCCAGCAGGCCGAAGGTCGAGGGTCCGGCGGTGTCGACGATGAAGTCCGAGAGGACGGTGATCAGGCCGGAGGTGGCCATGATCCCCATGATCCCGGCGTAGAGCGGGAACTGGAGCAGGATCTCGCCGACGTTGGACGCCGCGTTCTTCACCAGGGCGATCAGCTCGAGGGGGCTGCGCACCAGCAGGAAGATCAGCGCCAGGAAGGTCCAGTTGACGATGTCGAGGGTGGCCGTGCCGCCGTCGGAGTAGTGGATCACCAGGTAGGCGACCAGGGCCAGGCCGACCAGCGTCGTGAGCACCCGGCTGGCGTCCACGCGGTCGGCCGGGGTGACGACCTCGTCGATCACGACGTCGTCGCCGAAGCGGGCGTTCTCGTCGAGCTCGACGACCGGGTCGCCGCCCCGCGGCGCGACCAGCGCCAGGCCGATGCCCACCGCGACGATGGTGGCGACGATCGCCACCAGGTTCCACCAGGCGAAGGTGGTCTCGCTGATCGGGATGGTCTCGCCGAGCTGCTCGGCGATGAACGAGCCCTCGGTGGCCGCGGTCAGGGTGCCGGAGCCGGAGTAGCCCATGTGCCAGATGACGTAGCCGGAGTAACCCGCCGCGACGAGCAGCGGGAAGTGCAGGCTCAGCCCCTTCTCCCGGCCCTGCTTGGCGACCTCCACCGCGAGCAGCACGCCGACCACGAGGCCGAGGCCCCAGGTGATCAGCGAGGCGACCGCGGCGACGACGAAGACGAACAGGTAGCCCTGCAGCGCTGTCTTCGGCAGGCCGCCGATCTTCGCGAGCAGCCGCCGCACCGGTCCCGTGTTGGCCAGCGTGTGGCCCAGCAGCAGGATCAGCGCCATCTGGGTCATGAAGGCCAGCAACCCGGACAGGCCCTCGCCCCAGCCCCGGGTGACGTCGACGGGGCCGGCGTCGGTGAGGAGCAGCGCCATGATCGCCACGACGAAGGTCAGCACGATGGCGAAGACCAGCGCGCTGGGGATGAACCGCTCGACGACCGAGTTGACCGGACGCATCACTCCCGCGAGCCCGGAGGATCGTGGCTTGGTGCTGGCGCTGGACATGGGGGATCTCCTGACCTGGGGGACTCGGCTCGGGCCACCATTCGGTGCCGCCCCACGGTTGTCAAGGCGCTCCGTGCCGCGAGGTCCTGCCCCGTTCGCCCCCGGCACCGGCGTGGTCCCGCGCCACGAAACCTCAGTCCTCGATGACGTCCAGGCCCTGCTCGCGCAGCTTCGCCAGGCTGTCCAGCATGGCCGCCAGCGCCTCGGGCGGGTGCTCGCGCCACTCGTCGACCTCGCGCAGGACCCGCAGCGGGGCCTTGGTCCGGTAGGACTCCGTCGGGTTGCCGGGGAAGCGCTTGTCGGTGACGTTCGGGTCGTCCTCGAACGGGCCCGTCGGCTCGACGACGTAGACGTGGCCGCGACCGTCGAGACCGGCCAGCGCCGTCGCCAGCTGGGCACCCCAGGCCGCCGTGCTCTCGAGCGTCGTGAAGTAGAGGTGGTTCGAGACCCGGCCCTCCTGGAAGTTCGAGGAGCGTCCTGGCACCAGCTCGTCCCCGGGGTCGAGCTCGACCCGGGTGCCGTGGAGGTACGGCCCCGGCACGTGGTCGTGGTGCTCGTACGTCACCGGTGTCCGCTCCCCCATGCTCGCGAGGCTACGACCCGGACGACGCACCGGTCGAGAGCGACACGTCGGACCCAGCGTCAGGGTCAATGGCGGGGCGAGGCCTCGAGGCAGCCGGAGCCACGCGTGTCAGCATCCGCGTGTCCCCGGTGGCATCTCCTTACGTCCGCCTGGTGAAGCGGACCTTGCCGTGCTTGTCGAGATGGTGCTGGAAGGCCGGGTCATGGATGCGGCGGTGGTGCGGAGGACAGAGCAACCGACCCTTCTCGACGCTCGTCCCCCCGTTGCGCGACCAAGGCACCTCGTCGTGGTGGGCCTCTGTCATGGCGGGTGGTGCGTCGCAGCCGTCCGCGGTGCAGCCGCCGTCGCGAATGCCCATCGCGATCCGCTGGGCTTCGGTGTGGAACCGCCGCCTGCGACCGACATCGAGCGGGACGCTCGGCCCGCCCAGCACCACCGGGATGATCCCCGCGCGGCACGCCAGGCGGCGCGCCTCACCGGCGCTGATCCGACCACCGGTGTCGAGCGAAGCGGCCTTCAACCCGCCCAGCAGCGTCTCGAGCTCCATCGTCACGACGACAGTGGCCGCGAGACCGCCGGCTTTCGGGACTGACCTGCGTGGACGCGTCTCTATGTAGTCGACGAACGCCAGACCCATCCCGTGTCGGGCGTAGCGGGGAGCCACCTGGCCGGGGTCCCCGTCGACAGCCCTCCCGGGCGTCCGGGCCACGCGGGCCTTCAGGTCCTTGGCGAGCATCGCCCCATGCAGTGAGGGGACGGTGAAGCGGCCGTGGCACGACCCTCGCCCGTCGTCGACCAGGGTGAACGACGCAGCAGCCAGGGCATCCGCCTCCTCCGCCTCCAGGCGACGTGCCTCGGCGGCATCGGCGGCATCCGGGTCGACCACCTCCAGCACGCGGCGGCCCAGGACCCGGAGCGCCTTCGCGTCGTGCTCACCCGCCTTCTCCAGCAGGAACCGCGTCGCCGCCTCCGGCACCCCCTCCTCCACCACGTCGGGGAGAGCATCGACCGCCTCCGTGACGACACGCGCCTGTTCGGTCCGCACGTCGCCGGCGACCAGCGCCCGGCCGACCTCCTCGTGGTCCTCCAGTGACCTGGCCAGCCGAGCGGTGCGGTGCGCCTCGGCGCGAGTGGTGCGGGTCGCGTGGGACCACCAGTTTGTCGTCGACGTCGCTCCCGTGTCGAGGCCCGCGCCCACTGCCTCGGCCTGCCGCAGCACCCGCATGAGCAACGCGTCGAGCTGGCCGCGAACCCGCGTCAACGCCAACAGCGCGTGCTCCGCGTCCCGGGTCGACATCGACCACATCGGTCGATCCACGATCTCTGCAAGATCGGCCTCCAGCCATCGCGCGAAGGCCACCACCTGGTGGTCGTCGAAGTGCGCGATCGCTGTCATGTGAGAACTCTTCCAGAGGGCACCGACATCGGGTCCGACCACATGCGGTGTTCGGGCCCGCCGGCAACCGGGTGTCACGCAGCCCCGTCAGATGACGCGCTTCAGGCAGACTGCACGGGTGTCCGACCCGCTGCGCACCCTGCTCGCCGCGCCGCCCGACCTCCCGGTCACGGCCGGCCTGCCCGCTCTCGTCGAGGCGCTTCGCGCCCACGGGGTGGCGGTGGTCCAGGCACCGCCGGGCACGGGCAAGACGACCCTGGTCCCGCCTGCGGTCGCCGGGGTCGTGCAGGGGAGGGTCGTCGTCACCCAGCCCAGCCGCATCGCCGCCCGCGCGGCCGCCCGGCGGCTGGCGCACCTGCTCGGCGAGCCGGTCGGCGAGACGGTCGGCTACGCGGTCCGTGGCGAGCGCCGCAGCAGTCGGCGTACGCGGGTCGAGGTCGTCACGACCGGTCTGCTGCTCCGGCGCATCCAGCACGACCCCGAGCTGGCCGGCGTCGGGGCCGTCGTGCTCGACGAGGTGCACGAGCGCCACCTCGACGCCGACCTGACCCTGGCGCTGCTGGTCGACGTCCGGGCCAACCTGCGCGAGGACCTGGCCCTGGTGGCGATGTCGGCCACCGTCGAGGCCGAACGGACGGCCACCCTGCTCGGCGGGGACGGGGACGGGGGAGGCGCGCCGGTGGTCCGCGTCCAGGGTGCCCTGCACCCGGTCGAGACGGTGTGGTGCCCGCTGCCCGCAGGGGTGCGGCGCACCGACGACCGGGGCATCACCCCGGCGTTCCACGACCACGTCGCGGCGACCGTGCGTCGTGCCCTGCACGCTCACGAGGGGGACGTCCTGGTCTTCGTGCCGGGCGTCGCCGAGGTCGAGGCGACCGTACGCCGCCTGGCCGGCGTGGACGCGTCCGTGCACGCCCTGCACGGACGCCTCTCCGGCGCCGAGCAGGACCGTGCGCTCAGCGAGGGCCCGCGCCGCCGGGTGATCGTCTCGACCGCGGTCGCCGAGTCGTCGCTGACGGTGCCCGGAGTGCGTGTCGTGGTGGATGCCGGGTTCTCCCGTGAGCCGCGCACCGACCACCGCCGCGGACTGGCGTCCCTGGTCACCGTCGCGGTGAGCCGGGCGGCGGCCGAGCAGCGGGCGGGGCGGGCCGGGCGGCTGGGGCCGGGCACGGTGCTGCGGTGCTGGTCCGAGGCGGAGCACGCGCACCTCGCCGCCCACCCGGAGCCGGAGATCGCCACCGCCGACCTGACGGCCTTCGCCCTCGAGGTGGCGTGCTGGGGCAGCGACGACGTCCGCGACCTGGCGCTGCTCGACCAGCCACCGGCGCACGCCCTGTCGGCGGCCACGGAGGTGCTGGTGGGGCTCGGGGCGATGACCGAGGACGGGAGGGTCACCCCGCGGGGCCGGGTGATCTCCGGCGTCCCGGTCGACCCCCGTCTGGCGCGCGCACTGATCGACGGGGCCCCTCTGGTCGGGGACAGGCGGGCGTCGGAGGTGGTCGCGATGCTGAGCGAGGACGTACGCGCCCCGGGAGGCGACCTGGTCGCTGCCCTCCGGTCGCTGCGTGCCGACAAGCGGGCCGGGTCGTGGCGCAGCCAGGTCACCCGGCTGCACGAGGTCGTGGCGCAGCAGGGCGACCGGCCAGGGGCGTCGACCCGGCCCCTCTCCGACGACGTGGCAGTCGGTCTCGTGGTCGCCCTGGCGCACCCGGACCGGATCGCCCGCAAGCGCACCGGCACGTCCGGCTCGGCCTACCTGATGGCGTCCGGGACCGGCGCGGCGCTCGACCCGCGCGATCCCGGCCCGCTGGCCGGGCTGGAGTGGCTCGCCGTGGGTGATGCCCAGCGGCGGCCCGGGCAGCGCGAGGCGCAGATCCGAGCGGCGGCACCCCTCACCGGGGACCTCGCACTGGAGGCCGCGGGCTCGCTGTGGACCGAGGCGGACGAGGTCACCTGGACCGGTGGTCGGGTGCTGGCTCGCCGACGGACGCTGCTGGGCTCGATCGAGCTCAGCTCCGTCCCGTTGAGCGACCCGCCCGCGCAGGCCGTGACGGACGCGATCCGGGGCGCGATCGCGCGCGAGGGGATCGCCCTCCTCGCCTGGACGGACGCGGCCACGGCACTGCGCGCCCGCCTCGACTTCCTCCACCGCGCGCTCGGCGACCCGTGGCCCGACGTGGGCGACGCAGCACTGACAGAGGGCCTCGACTCCTGGCTCGGGCCGCAGCTGTCGCGGGTCCGCTCGGACCGGGATCTCCGGCGCATCGAGGTGACCGCCGCCCTGCGGGCGATGGTGCCGTGGCCGCAGGCGGGCAGGCTCGACGAGCTGGCCCCCGAGCGCGTCGAGGTGCCCAGCGGGTCGAGCGTGCGGATCGACTACTCCCCGGAGCAGCCGGTGCTAGCCGTGCGCCTGCAGGAGGTCTTCGGCTGGACCGCCGTGCCGGTGCTGGCCGACGGTCGCGTCCCGCTCCTGCTGCACCTGCTCTCCCCCGCACGACGCCCGGCCGCGGTCACCGCGGACCTGGAGTCCTTCTGGGACAACGGCTACCCGGGCGTGCGTGCCGACCTGCGCGGGCGATACCCCAAGCACGCCTGGCCCGAGGACCCACGCACCGCACCCGCCACCTCGCGGACGAACCGGCCTCGCCGAGGCTGAGGACCGTCGTACAGTCGCGGCATGTCCCGCCTGCTCCTCCCCGCCCAGCACCTGCTGGCCGCGACCGGCGTCCGCTCGCGGGCGCGCCACCGTGCGGACCCCGGCGACCTGGGGCACCCCAGCGGTCCTCCCTCCACGCGCGCCGCGCTCGGCGAGCTCGGGTCCGCGCTCGACGGCGTACGCCTGCTGGGTGCGCTGCCGCGCCTGTCCTCGGCGCCGCGGGGCGACGGCCACCTCGTCGTCGACATCCCCGGGTGGCGCGCACCCGAGCTGTCCGGGGCGCCGCTGCGCGCCTACCTCCGGCGACTGGGGTACGACGCCCGCGGCTGGGGCTTCGGCACCAACACCGGCGATCCACGGCGCGACGTGGCCCGCCTGTCGGAGCGGCTGCTGCAGCTGGTCGAGGTGACGGGCGAGCCTGCCTCGCTGGTCGGGTGGAGCCTCGGCGGAGTGATCGCGCGCGAGGTGGCGCGTCGCCACCCCGACGCCGTACGCCGCGTCATCACCTACGGCACGCCGGTCACCGGCGGGCCGCGGCACACGACCGTGGCCCGCGCCTACCGCCGGGGACCGGATCCCGACGGCCGCCGCGTCACCGAACGGCTGGACGCGACCGCGCCGATCCCGGTGCCGCTGACGGTCCTGTTCTCCAAGCGCGACGGCATCGTGTCGTGGCAGGCCTGCCTCGACCACACCTCGCCCGACGCCGAGCACGTCGAGGTGTCGTCGACCCACATCGGGATGGGCATCGACCCCGACGTGTGGACGATCGTGGCCGACCGGCTCGCGCGCGCCTGAGGCGAACCGCGGTCGGCCCGGACCTCGAGCGCACGTCGGGGTCACCGGTTGACCGGGGACCCCGACGGCAGCGCGGTCCCTGTGGCGCGGCAGGCGCACCATGATGACAGCACAAGGCTCGGCCCGCGGGTGACTACCGGCGCACGCGCAGCTTCACCTTGCTCGTCACGCGCTCGCGCCGTACGTCGTCCCAGTAGCCCACGCGCACCCAGCGGATGCCGGACCGCGCGAAGGCGCGAAGGCGCACCGTCGTCCGGCCGTCGTCCAGGCCCGACCGGTAGGTCCGGCCGCCGACCTTCACCGTGACGCGGCGGTCGGAGACCGTGGAGCGACCGGAGTCGGCGCGCAGCACCACCTCGACCCTGGCCCGGGTCTGCCGCGCGACGATGCGCCGGGGTGCGACGCGGACCACGAGCCGGACCTCCGGGGCGACCGGACCGATGACAGGAGGCACCGGGAGCGGGGTCGGCGTCGGGGTCGGGGTCTCCGTCGGCGTCTCCGTCGGGGTAGGCGTCGGCGTGGCCGAAGGGTCCGTCACGCTCACGGTGGTCGCCGCGCTGGCGCTGGGCGCCACCGCGCCGTCACCGTCGTAGGCCACCGTCACCTGGTGGGTGCCCACGGCGAGCTCGTCCCCTGCCAGCGAGAAGGTCGCGGTGCCGCCCGCGACCTCGGCCACGGCGATCTCGGCGTCACCGTCGAGGAGGCGGGCGGTGCCCGACGGGACCAGCTCGGAGTCCACGGTCGCGGTGACGGTCGAGGTCGCGCCCAGGACGAGCTCGGCCGGCACCGTCGCGGTGGTCGTCGAGGCGACCTGCGGGAGCTCGGCGCCGACGAGCGTGTGGCTCGGCTCGGCGATCAGCGCCAGGCGCGGCTTGCCGTCGAGGTCGTCGGGGACGTCCATGGTCACCTGCGCTGCACCGCCAGAGACGGGGAAGGACGCGAGCCGACGGTAGGTGTCGCCGTCGACCGCGTAGGCCACCACCTGGCTGTTGGCCGGGCTGCCCTGCGAGGTCAGGTCGAGGCCGGACAGGCCGACGTCGACGCGGGCGCCGGCGCTGATGGTAGAGGGCAGGGTGCCCGTGACGTCGACCTGCTGGCGCGCGAAGTCGGGCCGGACGGGCGAGTCCTCCCGGAGCTGCGCGGCGAACAGGTCGAGGTCGAGCAGGCCCACGTCCGTGGAGGTCCCCTGGGTGAAGGCGGAGAAGCCGTCACCGCCGCCGGCGAGGAAGTTGAGGGTGGACACGGTGTAGGTCCCGGCCGGGTCCACCAGCTCTCCGCCGAGGCGGATCGACGTGACCCGGTCGCCTGCGGGGCGCGTCGGGTCCGCGGTGACCCGGACGTTGTCGGAGACGCCCAGCCGCAGTGTGGTGGTGCGGCTCCCGGTGGGCCACTGCTGCTCGAAGAGCTGGTCGAGGGCGGCGCCGGACAGCTCGACCAGGCTGACGGTGTTGGCGAACGGGAGGACCGAGGCCGCCTCGGCGAGGGTGATCACGCCGTCGGTGTTCGCCGGGTAGGTGGAGGTGTCACCGGCGAATCGGAGCTCGGCCCGCAGACCGCCCGGGTTCGTCACCGCGAGGTCGGGCTCGCCGTTGCTCACGCCGTCGAGCAGCGCCTGCGCGACGAGGTTGCCGAGGGTCGACTCGGAGGCACGGTCGTCGCGGGTCCCGCCGACGTACGTGCCACCGGGGCCCGAGTACGCGCCGCCTGTGAACGCGGTCGTGACGTCGCCGACCTGGGTGCCGACGACGGTGTTGCCGATCTCGACCGACCGGGCGATCGCCGCATCCACGATGGTCTTCACCGCCGCGACCCGGGGCAACGTGGTGTCTGCCGTCGCCACGCGTGCGACGTTCGCGCGGGTGTAGTAGGCGACGGTGTCGGTGTCAGGGTCGTAGGTCAGCTCGACCTGGCCGATGTTGGCACCGTAGGACCCGGTCTGGACGATCGGGCGGGTGCCGCCCGTCCCGGGCACCGGCGCGTCCCAGGCGTACGTCGCGTGGGTGTGGCCGGTGAAGATGACGTCCACCGCCGGGCTGGTGTCTGTGACGATGTCGGCGAACGCCCCGCCCTTCGCGACCTCGGCGGAGAGGTCGGAGGCGGGGGCGCCGGCGTCGGCGCCCTCGTGGTACTCGGCGACGACGAGGTCGGCCTCGCCGTTGCCGTCGTCGCCGTCGGTGAGCCGGCCCGCGACGCGGTTGACCGCCTCGACCGGGTCACCGAAGTCGAGGTCAGCGATGCCGTCCGGGGAGACCGCGGTCGTCGTCTCCTGCGTCACGACCCCGATGACGCCCACGGTGATCCCGCCGACCTCGTGGAGGGCGTACTCCTCCAGCGCCGGCGTGGTCGTGCCCTTGTCGTAGACGTTGGCCCCGAGGAGCGCGAAGTCGGCGCGGTCGCTGACACGGCCGACGAGGTCCGCGGCGCCCTTGTCGAACTCGTGGTTGCCCACCGCGGAGGACTGGAGGCCCAGCGCATCGAGGACGTCGAGGGTGGGTTCGTCCTGCTGGGAGCTGGACGCGAAGAGGGAGGCCCCGATGTTGTCGCCCGCCGACAGGAAGAGGGTGTTGGGGTTCCCCGCGCGCAGGTTCTCCACCGTGGTGGCGAACTTCGTCGTGTTCGCGTCGATGCGGCCGTGGAAGTCGTTGATGTTGAGGAGCTGGACCGTGACAGGAGCGGCGGCCTGGGACGGCGTCGCCACCGCGCCCAGCACGGTGGCCGACAGGCACAGGACCGTCACGGACGAGACGACCCGGAAGGTGGAGCGGCGCGGGTGGGACGGGTTCACGAGAGGGCCTTTCGGTGGGGCTGACGACCAGCCCGGCACACAGTAGGCGCGATCCCCGAGCACCTCAGGCGTATGGGAAAACGCGCCTGAGTCAGTCGCGAGGGGCGAGCACGACGTGGCCGGTGGCCAGCCGACCGCTCACCGTCTCGTCCGTCATGCCGGCGCTGCGCAGGAGGCCGATGATGGCCGCGTTGTCCGCCATCATCTCGGCGCGGAAGCGCTTCACGCCCACCTCGATCGCGCGTGCGGTCAGCACCCGCAGCAGGGCTGCGCCGAGCCCGCGCCCCTGCCACGAGTCCGCGACGGTGACGGCCAGCTCGGCGTCGTCGGACGCGGAGCCGTAGCGGATGAAGCGCGCGACTCCGATGATGTAGGTGTCGTCGTCCGGGGCGTGCGCGACGTAGGCCTCGTGTTGGACGTGGTCGACGGCGGTGAAGTAGGCCGCCTGGCTGTCGGTCAGCCGCGGGGTGCCGGTCATGAAGCGCTGGTACTGCGACGTCTCGCTCATCAGCGCGAACGCCCGCTGCAGCTCGGCCGCGTCGCTCGCCCTGATCGGCCGGACCAGGACCAGGTCACCACTGCGGAGCCGGACCTCGCACGCGGCCTCGTCCATCGCTACTACCGGGCCAGCGGCGGGAGCGTCACGACCTGGCCGGCGTAGGAGAGCCCGGCGCCGAAGGCGATCAGCAGCGCGGTGTCGCCCGCCGACGCCTCGTCCTGGCGCAGCATCGCCTCCATCGCCAGCGGCACCGACGCGGCCGAGGTGTTGCCGGAGTCGACGACGTCGGTGGCGACCGCCACGGTGTCGGGGAGCTTGATGTTGCGCGCGAGCGTCTGGGTGATGCGCAGGTTGGCCTGGTGCGGGATGAAGGCGTCGAGCTCGTCGACGGACACCCCCGCCAGGCGCAGCGCCTCGTGCGCCACCTCTGCCATCGCGAAGGGCGCCCACCGGAAGACGGCGGTGCCCTCCATCTGCACGACCGGGTGGTCCGCATCGGAGTGGCTGCGAAGGCCCATGCAGCTCGGGGTCTGGGTGATCACGTGCGCCTGCGAGCCGTCGGAGCCCCACGCGGTCGGACCGATCCCGGCGGACTCGGACGGTCCCACCACGACCGCGCCCGCACCGTCGGCGAAGATGAAGGCGGTGCCGCGGTCGGTCGGGTCCATGAAGCGGCTGAGCTGCTCGACGCCGATCACCAGCACGTGCTTCTCCGCACCCGAGCGCACCATCGACGCCGCGAGGTTGAGCGCGTGGCAGAAGCCCGCGCAGCCGGCGGAGATGTCGAAGGCCGCCGCAGTGATGCCCAGCGCGGTCGCGACCTGCGGCGCGGAGGCGGGCGTGTGCTCGGGGTGGGTGGACGTCGCGACGATCACGCACCCGACCTCGGCGGCATCCACGCCGGACGCCGCGAGGGCCTTCTCGGCGGCGGAGATCGACATCCCGATCAGCGTCTCGTCCTCGCCGGCGAAGCGGCGCGTGCGGATGCCCGACCGTGTCTGGATCCACTCGTCGGTGGAGTCGAGGACCTCGCAGATCTCGTCGTTGGTGACGAGGCGCTCCGGCCGGTGGACCCCGAGTCCGAGCATGGCTGCGTGGGTGAGGTCGGTCGGCTGCTGGATCGTCATGGGCCGAGCATAGGCATGGCGGGGCTCATCGGAGCAGGGCAGGAGTGCGCCCGTCGCGCTCCCCGTCGAAGAACCGCTCGAGCACGCGGTCGAAGACCGGGTCGTCGGGCGCTGCCAGCGCGAAGAGCGTCATCGAGGACCGCAGCTTCATCGCGTCCGTGCCCCCGAGGACCTGCTCGGCCGACACCCCCTCGAGCCCCAGCAGCGCGTCGCAGCACGCGTGGAGCCGCGGACCGAGCACGTCGTGGGCGAGGTAGGCGCGGGCCTCGGCGAGGTCCGCGACGGCGTACGCCTGCGCGGTGGGGCTGTGCCCCAGGCCGGCGACCTGCGGGAAGACGAACCACATCCAGTGGGTCGTCTTCCTGCCCGCGCGCAGCTCGGCGAGCGCGCGGTCGTGGGTCCCGCGGTCGTCCTGGGCGCGAACGAAGCGTGCGAGGTCGGCGGCCACGTCGCTCAGACGGGGGCCGGGTCGGTCTGCGGGGCAGGGGCGCCCGGCTCCGGACCGGGGTCGATCGGGTTCACGTCGGGGTCGCCGGACGGAACGATCTCTGGCTCGGTGGACGGCTCCATGGGTGTGGTGGTCATGCCCTCCGGTCTACGCCGCACCACCGTCGACCGCAATGCCCGGCCCACCCCGAGGGTGGGTCGCGCCAGTAGGTTGGCGGCGTGCCCGACACCCCCTCGCGCGCCGCCCAGCTCGGCGCGGTCGCCTTCCTGCTGCGACCGACCTACATCGCGACCGAGGTGGTGACCGCCGCTGCCACGACCGGTGGCTACAGCTTCGTGGCCGACTCGGTGAGCAAGCTCGGCGAGGTGGGCTGCTCGGAGGGCTACTGCTCGCCGCGACACGAGGTGATGAACGGGTCCTTCATGGGCTACGGCGTGCTGCTCGCCGGCGGTGCGCTGCTGCTCGCGAAGCCCCTCGGCCCGTGGGTGACCGGGCTGCTCGTCGTCTCGGGTGTCAGCTCGTACGCCACGGGGCTGGCGCCGCTGGACCAGGATGCGACGCTGCACGCGATCGCCGCGACGCCATTGTTCGTCGCCCAGCCTCTGGCGCTGATGGGGCTGGGCCACCGCATCCGGCACGACCGACCGCGCCTGGCCAAGGCCCTGCTCGCGACGGGGATCGTCACCGCCACGGCCGCCGTGGGATTCATCGTGTCCGGCGACGAGCAGGCGGCCGGCGCGCTGGAGCGGCTGGCGCTGTGGCCGGTGCTCTTCGGCCTCGGCGCGTTCGCATGGGGCCACCGGCCCCGCCGCGGCGCCTGACGCAGCCCCGGGGGGACGGCCCGCTCGGCTCAGGTCAGCGAGGGCGCTGGCGGCGCTCCTGCACCTTGGCCACGGCGCTCTTGATCTTGGCCTGGTTGTGCGGCTTGCGAGCCTCGTCGTAGACCTTCTTGGCGACCGCGAAGGCGCCGGCCTTCTTCATGATTCCCATGCCCCCACCGTGCCAGCGAGCGCCAAACCGCGGCGTCACTCGTGCAGCGTCAGGTGCAGCCACGGTCGGGACAGGCGGAAGGCGCGGCCGGTGACGACCCGCGGGGTGATCTCGACGACGTTGTACTTCACCGTGCCGACCCACGGACGCAGCGGGAGGCTCTCCGCGCGGTGCTCCTCGTGCTCGTCGAGGATCCGGGCCGAGCCGCGTACGACGACGCTGCGGGCGTGGTCCTCGTCGTAGCGGTCGATCTCGAGGGCCACCTCGGATCCCATCGCCACCGCGAGCAGCTTGTCGCCGCCGGCGCTGCGGAAGAGCAGGGTGTCGTGGTCGACGGCGTAGTTGATCGGCGTGATGTGGACCTCGTCGACCATCCGGAAGGCGAGGCGGGCGAACTCCTCCTCGCGCAGCATCGCCCAGCACTCGTCGGGGCTGAGCTGGGTCACGACCTCGTCGTCCATGGTGATCACTCCTTCGCGTGCGGGTTTCCTGCCCCGACGCTAGGCCGCGGCCGCGGCGGCGGGCAGGGCTGAAGGTCCCGCAGAAGTCGCACCCATCCGTGACCCGGGTCACTCCGAACTCCTGGAAAGCCGTCCGGTCCCGACGGCACCGACGAAGGGTTCGACCCATGCGCCTCCCCTCCATCCGCCGCCCGTCCCCGTCCATGGCCGTGTCGGTCATGGCCCTGCTCGTGGCCTCCACCGGCACGTCGTACGCCACCGGCCTGATCGGCTCGGACGACGTGAGGAACAACTCGCTGACGACCATGGACATCAAGGACAACTCGCTCAAGGGCCGCGACATCAAGGACGACGTGCTCGGGTCGAACAAGATCCGCAACGGCTCGCTCAAGTCCAAGGACTTCAAGGCCGGCGAGCTCCCCGCCGGCCCCCAGGGCCCCGCGGGCGTCGGCCGGTGGGCCCTCGTCGACGCGACCGGCGCGATCATCGCCCAGTCCGGCGGCTTCTCGGTGACCGCGGGCTACCCCGCGGCCCCGGCCGCGGCCAACGGCAACGTCTACATCAACGCCGGCGAGAACCTCGCCAACAACGCGGTCATCGCCACGATCGCGCTCCAGAACACCGCCGACCTGAACGGCGACGCGATCCTCAACGGCCGCGCCCCCGGCGCGGACGCCAACCCGGAGTTCTCCGGCGAGATCTCGGCGGCCGTCTGCACGCCCGGCGTCGTGAACTGCGCGCCTCCCGGCACCGGCAACCCGAACCACCTCGTGGTGAGCCCGCGCAACAGCGACGGCAGCTTCACCACCGACGGCGCCCGCAAGCGCTTCTACGTCGTCGTCACCGGCGACTCCACCGACCGCGGCTGATCGCAGGGGCCGGTCGCACGGCGCGGACGGGGTCCCGTGGGGGGATCCCGTCCACCGCCGCGTCGCCGGCCCATCACCGACGTGCGGCACACTGACCGCGTGACCACGAAGATCTCCGTCGCCGGGCTCGGCTACGTCGGCCTCTCCATGTCCGTGCTGCTCGCACGGCACAACACGGTCGTCGGCCTCGACCTCGACGCCGAGCGGATCGCCCGGCTCGAGGCCGGCGAGAGCCCGATCCACGACGACGACATCTCGCGCTTCCTCGCCACCGAGGACCTCGACCTGGCCTTCACCACCGACGCCGAGGTCGCCCACGCCGGCGCCGACTTCGTGGTGATCGCGACGCCGACCAACTACGACCCGGTCACGAACTACTTCGACACCAGCTCGATCGAGGCGGTGATGCGCGACGTCCTGCGGATCAACCCCGCGGCGACGATGGTCGTGAAGTCGACCGTGCCGGTGGGCTACGTCGAGGACGTGCGCGAGCGGCTGGGCACCGACGCGGTGATCTTCTCCCCCGAGTTCCTCCGCGAGGGCCGGGCGCTGCACGACAACCTGCACCCCGCACGCATCGTGGTGGGCGAGGACTCCGACCGGGCACGCGCCTTCGCCGAGCTCCTCGTCAAGGGCGCCGACGCCGACGACGTGCCCGTGCTCTTCACCGAGCCCACCGAGGCCGAGGCGATCAAGCTCTTCGCCAACACCTACCTCGCGATGCGGGTCGCCTACTTCAACGAGCTCGACTCCTTCGCCCTCTCACGCGGACTCGACCCGCGGGCGATCATCGACGGCGTCGGCCTCGACCCGCGCATCGGCACGCACTACAACAACCCGTCCTTCGGCTACGGCGGTTACTGCCTGCCCAAGGACACCAAGCAGCTGCTGGCCAACTACAGCGACGTCCCGCAGACGCTGATCTCGGCCATCGTCGACGCCAACACCACCCGCAAGGACTTCATCGCCTTTGACATCCTCGACCGCCACCCGCGCGTCGTGGGCATCCACCGGCTGCTGATGAAGGCCGGCTCGGACAACTTCCGCGAGTCGTCGGTGCAGGGGATCATGAAGCGCCTCAAGGGCAAGGGGGTCGAGGTCATCGTCTACGAGCCCGAGCTCGGCGAGGACTCGTGGTTCGGCTCCGAGGTCACCGACGACCTGGCGTCCTTCAAGGCGCGTGCCGACGTGATCGTGGCCAACCGGATGTCCGACGAGCTGCGCGACGTGGTCGACAAGGTCTACACGCGGGACCTCTTCGGCGCCGACTGAGTCAGCGACGCCGGCCGAACAACCCCCGCTTGCCGTCGGGCTCGGGGTCCGCGTCCGCGTCCGCGTCCGGCGCGCGCACCACGGACGTGTCGGTCGCCTTGCGGAGCGCCTTGCGCAGCCGGTTCTCCGACTTGTCGGGGTCCATCGCCGGGCGGGCGCCGAGGGTGAAGCGCTCCACGACCCGCAGGTCGACGGGCACGAAGCCCACGTCCGTCGCCGGGTAGGCCTTCACCCCGAAGGACTCCTCGAGCAGCGCGTCGCGGTCGTCGCCGCCGCCCGACAGGCGGGCGACGCGGGCCAGCGCTGCGGTGCGCTCGAGGCGCGCTGCCGCGCCCGAGTCGTACGCCAGCACGCGGGCGCCGTGGTGGGTGCGCTCGAGGTCGTCGAGCAGGGCCGCCAGTGCCGCGGGGAGCGGGGCGAGCGTGACGTCGGGCAGGGTCAGCACGAACTCGGCGTCCGAGGTCGCGGGCGCGGTCTCGACCAGGCGTACGCGCGGCTCGTGGAGGTAGGAGCGGTGCACCAGCCGGGTCTCCAGCACCGGGTCCTCGACCGGCTGGACGCGCTCGTCGTGGACCGATCCCCACGGTCCGACGACGGTGACGCGGAGGTCGGGCACGTCGCCGTCGAGCAGCGAGTCGACGACCCGGATCGTCTCGTCGGCCGGCCCGGCAGCGAGCACGACCTCGAGGTAGGGAACCTGGTAGGCGCGGCCCCGGCGGTTGCGCTTGGGGCGCATCGTCGGCACGAGGTCGGCGAGGTAGGGGTCGTTGAAGCGGTTGACCTGCTCGGCGCGACGCAGGACCTGCGAGCGGCCGAGGTGCCAGCTGCGGGCCTCGCGGTCGACGACGAAGACGCCGCCGGCCTGGGCCAGCGAGTGGCCCAGGTGCATGTCCTCGCCGAGGCGGAGGGTGCGGTCGAAGCCGTCGGAGTCGAGGTAGAGCGCCTTGGTCACCGACCCGGTCATGCCGATGTGGAAGCGCTGCGCCCGCGGGCCTGCGGTGCGCAGGTCGTCGGTCTTGGCCCAGTAGTCCTCGACCCACTGGTGCGGCTCGTGCTCCTGGCCGGGGAAGAGGTCGCCGGCCTCGCCTGCGGCCACGCGGTCGCGCACGACGGCGGGGTCGGTGCCGAGCAGGCCGGCCGGGTCGACGAAGAGCTTGTGGCCGCCGGGGACGGCGTAGTCGACGAGGTGGTGCCAGCGGGCGTGCGCCTCCACCTCCTCGCGGTAGGCCAGCATGTCGGCGTCGTACCAGTGCAGCACGTCGCCGTCGGCAGCCATCGCGCCGAGGTGGCAGGCGTTGGCGCGGCCCCAGCCCTCCTCCACCCGGATCAGCCGGGTGTGCTCCGGACGGACCTCGGGCAGCTCCTGCGCCGGGGAGCTCTGGTCGTCGACGACGAGCACCTCGAGCAGGTGCGAGGGGTAGGACTGGGCGGCGAGCCCGGCCAGGACGTAGGGCAACGTGTGCTGGTAGTTGAAGGTCGGCACCACGACGGTCACCGACAGCGTCGGCTCCCAGTCGCCGAGCGTCGCGGGGGTCAGCGACCCCCAGTCGTTGTGCCGCACCACCGGCTGCCGCGCCATGTCCTAGCTCCCCCCGTCAGGCCGGTCGAGCGGATCGACCTCCAGCGCCAGGCTGGGCCGGAACCCCTTCCACTCCGAGGCCACGATGTCAGGTCGGCGGAACTCCTCGTCGTCCCGGGCCCACGTGTGTCCGGCACCGGTGCGCCGCAGGACGTAGCCCAGGCCGTGGGTGCGGTAGATCCGACCGCCCGCCGCCTCCACGCCGGCGAGCAGCTGCGCGTCGACGAACTTGCGCACCCGGCGGAAGTCGCCGAGCGAGCGCAGGAGGCCGCGGTCGAGCAGCAACGTGCCGCCGGCCACGAAGCGGGCGAAGAGCTCCGAGGGGTGCTTGCGGCGCACGGTGAGGTCCTCGCGCTCCGCGTTGGCGTGGAGGTAGACGAACTCCGACGGCATCCCGACCACGTCGGCGCCGGAGAAGCGTCGCGCCATCAGCAGGTCGTGCACGGCGTCGGGTGAGTACCAGTCGTCGTCGTCGACCTTGAGCAGCACGTCGCTCGACGCCGCCCGCGACGCAGCCGTCAGCACGTCGCCGAAGAACGCCGACTCCTCGAAGGTCAGCACCTGGTGCGGCCGGTCGCCGAGCACCCGGCGTACGGCGTCGCGGTCGGGCTCGAAGCCGTGCGCGGCCAGCACCAGCTCGACCTCCGCGCCCCGCTGCCGGGCCACCTGCCGCAGCGCGAACTCGAGCATGTCGGGACGCTTGGTCGACAGCAGCGCGCTGACCGGCGGCAGCGCGACGTGGCGTACGCCGGCACGTGAGGCCAGCGCCGAGCGCCAGGCGAGCGTGGAGTGGTGGTCGAAGGCGGCACGGCGGACGGCGAGGCTGTGCTCCTCGCGGCGCAACGGGTCGTCGAGGTCGACGTCTGCGTCGAGCGCCGCGGCCAGCGCGGGTGCCACGTCGAGCACGCCCTCGGTCACGACCGGGACGCCCGAGATCGCGAGCGCCAGCAGGTCGGCGGTCGGGGTGTCGGCGGTGAGGCGCACGCCCTGGAAGCCGCGCGCGGCCTCCACGACGCCCTCGGTGACCGGTCCGGCGCTGATCCGCGAGAGGTCGACGACCGGGTGGTCCCAGTCCTTGCGGAAGCCGATGGGGTTGAAGACCCGCTCGTCGACCGGCTCGGGACCGGGGTCGGTGACGACGGTCGGCGCGCGGTCGACGACGTGGTGGGGGGCGACCTCTCCTCCGCGACGGGCGACGACGACGTCCGGCGGCACGTCGCGCTCGGCGTCACCCGCACCGGCCACGTCGGGCAGCAGCACGCTGCGGGCGTCGAGGCCGGGTGCGGCGGGACGACCGGCGTACGCCACGACGAGCCCGCCGTGGGTGGTGTCGCCCTGCCCGGCGGCCTGGCGGGCCATCTCCATCACGACCAGCTGGGCCCGCGCGCCCGAGGCGAAGCGGGCGACGGTGAGCACCCCGCGGTCACCGGCCTCGCGGGCGGCGAGGTGCACCAGCGGCGGCCACTCCGGACGCGGCACCAGCACCCACGGCGTCGGGGCGTCGGTGAGCCAGCACGCGATCGCCTTGCACTGGCCCAGCAGCGGCACGGCGCTCGCCATCCGCCGCAGCCGGGCGCGGTCGGCGGCGACCACGAGCACCGAGCCCCAGCCCTTGCGCGGACCGCCGAGGGCCGACAGCGTGACGACCTGCGGCTCGATCCCGGGGACGTCCTCGATGCCGTGGAGCGCCTCGAGTGCCAGGGCGTCGGAGTCGTCGACGAGCACCAGTGTCGGGCCCGGGAGCCGGAGGTCCCGGAGCGGGTGGTGGGCGGGCTGCTGGGGGGTGGGGCTCACGGTCGCGCGCCCTCCTTCGGCGCTCGGTGCTTCAGGGACGACGGCAGCGAGTGCTGCACCAGGGGACGCGGCTGGCGCCAGAGCCAGTCGCGGCTGACGTGGTCGATGATGTGCACGCCCTCGGGCGCGGTCACCTTCACGAGCCCGCCGAGCGCGTCGGGGTCGCCGTGGCGGATCGCCTCGTCGACCTCGAACTCGCGCAGCTTGCGGTAGAGCCGGGTGTTGGTGAAGTCGACCCCGTCGCGCCGCCAGTGGGCGTACTCGTCGGCGTCGAGCCACTTGACCTCGAGCACGAGCCCCTGCTGGAGCACGATCCGCTCGACCCCGGCGGTGAACTCTCGCAGCTCCCAGTCGAAGGCCTTCACGAACGTGAAGTCCGGGCCCATCGGGTAGACCCACGGCTCGAGGAAGCGCAGCGACAGGTCGAGCCAGCCGGTCGAGTCGTCGACGACGGTCAGCGGGTGGCGCGGCATCGCCACGATCGCGCGGGTCGACTGCAGCTGCCACGCGAGGTCGCGCAGGATGCCCGCGCCCTCGGGCGTGAGCACCATGTCGCCGTCCCACTTCATCGAGTAGGTCGTGCGGACGTGGGAGAAGCACCAGTTGTAGAAGTGCGTGAGCGAGTGGACGCTCGTGGCCGGCGTGGCGAGGTGCTCGCCGCCGGCGCGCGAGACCCGGTGGGGGTAGTCCAGGACGGTCAGCCGCTCGCCCGCGCCGCACTCCTCGGCGACGCGGCGCGCCACCTCGGCGGTGCCGTCGTCGGAGCCGTTGTCGACGAGCAGCACGTGGTCGACCGCGGAGAAGACCGGCGGCAGCACCCACGGCAGGTTGCGCGCCTCGTTGCGCACCCGGAAGACGCACGTCAGCCCGGGCTCCAGTGGCTCACCGGAGGTCCACGGCCAGGTGACGTCGTACGCCGGATCCCCCTCGAGCGACGCGATGTCGGGCATCAGGCGGATCCCTGGGGGCGCTCCCGGCCGATCGCCCTGCGGAGCTTCTGCCGGGCCGCGGGCGGCACCATCGCGCGCACGGCGTGGGGCACGCGGTCGGCCGCACTGCGCGCCGGCGCCTCCTCGAGCGCGTCACGGCGGGCGTCCGCGGCAGCGCGGCGCCGCTGGGCCACGACGGTCGAGTGGGCGAACGCCTCGGCCTCGGCGTACTGGCCCGCGTAGGCGGTGCGCAGCTGGTCGCACCACTCCTGGTTCTTCGCCGAGTCGTCGGCGGCGATCGCGTCCAGCGCCTGCCAGGTCTCGTCGGCGAGCTCGCGCAGCCGGTCCGGCACGCCGATGTCGTCCCAGGTCATCGTCACCCGGCGCAGGGAGGGGTCGATGAAGCGGTGCACCTCGGCGATGTCGACCGCCATCGCGGTCTTCACGCCCTGGAGGTCGAAGGCCTCGCCGAGGGCGAAGACCGGCTGTGTCCAGTCGTCGAGCAGGTCGCCGTAGTGGACGAAGGCGCGCTGCTGGCCGCGGGTGGCGCGCTCGGTGTGGAGCATCATGTTGACCCAGGCGGCGGTGCGGGTGATCGCGCCCTGGTCCGACCCCGCACCCATCTGTCCGTAGTAGGTCTGCTTGGAGCCGACCACCTCGGTGACCGGCCGCAGCATGGTGACGTACGCCGACGTGGCGTCGCAGCGATCCGCCGCGGCGCGCCACAGGCCGAGGAACCACGACGCGCGCGGGTCCTTGACGACGAGCTCGTCGGCGACGGAGAACTGGTCCTCCAGCCAGGCCGCGACCCGCTCGCGGGTGGCGTGGTCGCCGCTGGTGGTGCCGGTGTCGAGCCAGGCGCGCGGGCGGGCGTCGGAGACCTGCACGTTGCTGCGCTGGAGCAGCTCGTGGTGCAGGTCGACCACCCAGCGCGGTTCACCGAAGCCCTTGGGGTTGGTCGCGTCGGCGACGACCTCCGGCTGCGGCACGTGGAGGCCGAGGGTGCGCAGGGTGCCGGCCATGGTGCTCGTGCCGCTGCGGCCCGACCCCACGACGAACACCACCCGTCGACTGCTGCTCATCGACGTCCTCGCTTCGCTCCGGGCGCCGACGAGGCACAAGGGCGCTCCATGGGATTGACTCCCTCGCTGCGCTCGGTCATGGCGCGAGCCTATCGGTGGATCTCGGTACGGCCTCGTCGCCTCAGAGATGTTGCGGCTGGGCCTTGATCAGGTCGGCGTACCAGCCGAAGGACTTCTTCGGCGTCCGGACGAGGGTGTCGTAGTCGACGTGCACCAGGCCGAAGCGCTGGGTGAAGCCCTCGGCCCACTCGAAGTTGTCCATCAGCGACCAGCAGTAGTAGCCGCGTACGTCGACGCCACGCTGGATCGCCTCGGACACGGCGTTGAGGTGCGAGCGGAGGTAGTCGATGCGGGGCTGGTCGTCGACGACGCCGTGCTCGTCCGGGCCCATGTTGTAGCTGCACCCCGACTCGGTGATCACGATCGGCGGGAGCGCGGCGCGGAACCGGGCGCGGAACATCACGAGGAACTCGCGCAGCGCGTCGGGGACGATCGGCCAGCCGATGTCGGTGGCGGGGTAGCCGACGACGTCGCGGTTCTCCCACGGCAGCTCCGAGCCCTCGGACGCCGCGGCCACCTTCATCGGGTTGTAGTAGTTGACGCCGTAGAAGTCGAGCGGCTGGCGGATCGTCGCCAGGTCGCCCGGCTGCACGATGTCCTCCATCAGCGGCGCGAGGTCGGCCGGGTAGCGACCCAGCAGCATCGGCTCGAGGAAGAGACCGTTCCACACCGCGTCGAAGAGCTTGCTCGCGCCCACGTCGGCGTCGTCGTCGCTGGCCGGCCACACCGGGGCGTGGTTGTTGGCGCAGCCGATCGAGGTCGCACCGGCGCGGCGCAGCTCGATGGCGGCGCGGCCGTGGGCGACGAGCATGTGGTGCGAGGCCCAGAGCGCGTCGAAGAGGAGCGTGCGCCCCGGGGCGTGCATGCCCATCCCGTAGCCGAGGAGCGAGGCGACGTTGGGCTCGTTGACCGGCACCCAGTGCTCGACGCGGTCGGCGAGCCGCTCGCCCACGATCGCGGCGTAGTCGCCGAAGCGCTCGGCGGTGGCGGGGTTGAGCCAGCCGCCCTCGTCCTCGAGGGCCTGCGGCAGGTCCCAGTGGTAGAGCGTGGCCATCGGCTGCTGCCCGTGGGCCAGCAGGGTGTCGACGAGCCGGTCGTAGAAGTCCAGGCCCTTCGCGTTGGCCGGTCCGCTGCCGGTCGGCTGGATGCGCGGCCACGCGATCGAGAAGCGGTAGCCCCCCGTGCCCAGCTGCTCCATCAGCGCGACGTCCTCGTCGACACGGTGGTAGTGGTCGCACGCCACCGCACCGGAGCCGCCGTCGACCACCCGGCCCGGCTCGGCGCAGAAGGTGTCCCAGATGCTCGGGCCCCGGCCGTCCTCGTCCGCGGCTCCCTCGACCTGGTAGCTCGCGGTGCTCGTGCCGAACCGGAATCCGGGCGGGAGCAGGGGGAAGTCGTGCGGGGGGGCCACATCCGTGAAGATATCGGCATGACCGTGGCCCTGTACGCCGGATCCGACAGGTCGTCGGAGACCGTCAAGGGCCGCTTGACCAGGCATTCCTTCTCCTTCGGGCCGCACTACGACCCGGCCAACCTCGGCTTCGGTCCGCTCGTCTGCCACAACGACGACGTCCTCGACCCGAGCGGCGCGGAGGTCGCCGGCTACGCCGAGCACCCGCACGCCGAGCTCGAGATCGTCACCTGGGTGCTCGAGGGCGCGCTGGTGCACACCGACTCGACCGGCGCCTCCCACGTGGTGGAGGCGAGCCGGGCGCAGGTGCTCTCGGCCGGCTCCGGCATCCGGCACAGCGAGGTCGCCGACCGCGCCTCCGGGCGCTGCCGCTTCGTCCAGGCGTGGCTGGCGCCGTCCGCGTCCGGCACCGCGCCGTCGTACGTCGTGGGCGAGGCGCCGTCCTCCGGGCCGGACGGCCTCGTCGACGTCGTCGGCGGCAGCGGGCTGCCGCTCGGCACCGACGGCGCCCGGCTGCTGGTGGCCCGGCTGGAGCGCGGCCGGACGGTGACGCTGCCCGACGACCCGGCCCAGCACGTGTTCGCCGCGACCGGGGCGGTGGACCTCGAGGGGCTCGCGCTGCGGTCGGGCGACGCCGCACGCCTCACGGGCGAGCCCGGACGCACCGTGCGCGCCGAGGAGCCGACCGACCTGCTGGTCTGGTCGTTCTCCCGTCAGCCCTGACCGGGCGGCGGTCCCCACTGGCCTGCGGGGGGCTGGCCCATGGGCTGGTCGCCCTGCTGCGACCACGGCTGGCCGGGACCCTGCTGGCCGGGACCCTGCTGCGGGTACGACTGCTGGCCCCACGCGGCGGCGGGAGCCTGGCGCGGTGCCTGCGCCCGGACCGCTGGCGGCACCCAGAGCGCGTAGAGGGCCAGGGCCGGCAGCGCGAAGAGGATCACCACGTCGCGCGCGGTGAACTGCGCCTGGGCGATGGAGGCGGCGTCACTGCTGGCCACGACCACCCACATCACCACGCCGAGGACGATCGCGAGGCCGGCGGCCGCCGACACGGCGACGCGCATGGCGAGGTTGGTGCCCATCGAGGCCGCCACGCCTGCCGCGACCGCGACGCCGAGGTACATCAGGGTCAGCGCGATGACCACGCCCGGGAACATCTCGAGCATCGTCATGACGAGCAGCAGGACCACCGCGGTGCCGAGCGTGAGCGCGGCGGCGGTGGCCAGGGAGACCTGCACGGTGGTGAGCCAGCCGCCGACCTCGTCGTCCTGCGTACGCCGCACGCTCGGCCGGCTGAGCAGCAGCGCGCCGGCGAGGCCGAGCAGCCACACGCCGCCGGCCGGGGTGGCCCAGCCCTCGACCTGGGACCCGGTGACGGCACCGCTGCCGTCGGGCTCGGCGACCAGCGTCACCAGCACCACGCCCCACGCGAGCACCGCGAAGGTACGGCGGCCGCCCGCCGACCCGCGCAGCAGCGCGACCAGCGGCAGGGCGAGGAACAGGGTGGGGAGCACCAGGTTGGAGGCGATCCAGACGGTCCAGAAGGTCGCGCCGGAGACGTAGCCGCTGTCGGCCAGGGCGATCGACCCGGCCACGAAGGTGGCGACGGACACCACCAGCGCCGCCACGGCGGCGGCGAGACCGGCGGTGCGCCAGGCCTGCTCGGCGAGCAGGCCGGTGGCCTCCTCGTGCCGGCGCGGCTGCGCCATCAGCGCCGCTCCGCCGAGGCCGAGGGCGACGGCCAGGCCCAGGCCGCCCTCGAAGCCGGGCGAGAGGCCACCGAGGGTCTCGTCGTCACCGATCGTCGTCAGGTCCATGACGAGCGCCACGAGCGTCGAGACGAGCAGGGGCGCGGCGAGCAGGAGCTTGGTGACGAGCGAGGCCTGCGGGGTGAAGGTCGGGACCACCCGGGAGGCCATCAGGTAGGGGACGCCGAGGCCGACCAGCGCCAGGAGCAGCGAGATCACGACCCACCAGTGGTCGTTGGCGTCGTTGGACCAGTCCCACGGCTGGCCGAGCGCGACGAGCAGGGCGAGCGCCGCGGCGCCGTCCTTGACGAAGTCCGCGACCGGGACGCCGAGGAACGGGTTGACCAGCGGCACGGCCCGCGGAGGTCGCTGCGGCGCCTGCGGCACCGGCCCGCTCGGACCGCCCCACTGCTGCTGGCCCTGCTGCGGCGCGTGCGGAGGGGCGTACGCCGCGGGACCGCCGGGCTGCGTCGGCCACCCCTGCGGGGGCTGCTGCTGGAGGGGCTGCTGGGGGGCGGCCGGCCAGGGCTGGGTCGGCGCGGACTGCTGCACCGGGGCGGGCTGCTGGACAGGCTGAGGTGCCGGCTGGGCGGCGCGCTGCGGGCGCGTGACGGTGCGTCCGTCGTCCTCCAGCGGCGGCCGGATCGCGGTGTGGTCCGACATCGGCTCGACCGGAGCCGGGGCCGGCGCCGGGGTCGGCGCGGGCGCCGGTGCCGCGTGCAGGGGTGCTCCGCACGACCCGCAGAAGCGCTGGTCCCCCGCGGGCGCGCCGCACTGTCCGCAGAACTTGGCCATCTGTGTCCCCCACATTCCCGGCAGCACCCCGCTGCTCGTCGCGCACCGTAGCAACGGGTCCGCGTGCAACCGGGGCAGTTTCTGAAATTGGCTCCGCTGAGCGCGGGGACAGGCCACCATTCGTGCCACGGGGGCTCGTGGGGAGCGCCTGCTGGGCGAGAGCGGTTGCTGATGGTGTCGCAGTTCTGTGGTGGGTGCGGTGCCCCGCACGAGGGTCAGAGCAGGTTCTGCGTCCACTGCGGCGCACCCCGCGAGGAGGCGCAGGCGACCACGCCGGCGCAGCCCGTGGCACCGGCGCCCGCGATCCCGGCGCCCGCCGCACCGGCGTACGCCGTCCAGCCCCGCCGCGGGCGATCCGTGCCGCGTGGCGCCCTCGTCGCGGCGGCCGGCGTGGCGGGCGTGCTCGCCGTCGGCGCGGGCGTAGCGGTGGGCCTGCAGGTCTTCTCCGGCGGCGACGCGGCCACGACCGGCGCGCCGAGCACGGCGCAGCGCCAGGTCGTCGAGCCGGTGACCTCGCAGCCGACCGAGGCCTGGACGTGGCGCTCGCAGGAGGACGGCAGCGCCTCGGTCGTCGCCGACGGCGACCTCGTGGTGGTGGTGGACTCGCTCGCCGACCAGTCGCGCGTGGTGCGCCTGGACCCCGACGGCACCGAGGTCTGGGAGAACACCGACGGCGTCTGGGCAGGCGGCGTCGACGAGAGCGAGGGCCGCGTCTACGTCGCGACCGAGTGGGAGGGCCCCGGGCTCGCCGCGCTCGACGCCGACACGGGCGAGGAGGTGTGGAGCGACGACGACCGCAACTTCGTCGCCACCCTCGACGACGGGCGCGTGCTGGCGTCCTACTGGGCCGACGACTCCGACACCGGCGAGGTCGCCGTCCTCGACGCCTCCGGCAGCGAGCTGTGGGCTATGCCGTACGACAGCGTGGGCACCAACGGCGACCGCGTGGTCGCCCTCACCGACGCCGAGCTCTCCGTCCGCGAGACCGTGTCCGGCGAGGTCGCGTGGGAGGCCGACACCGGGCTCGACCTCTACGACACCTACGCCAGCCTCGCGGTCACCGAGGACCTCGTGGTCGTCTCGGCCGGCGACACCGCCGTCGGCTACGACCCGGCGTCCGGCGAGGAGCTGTGGCGCGAGGACATGGGCTTCGGCTACGACGTCACGGTGAGCGCCGGCGGCCCCGGCCTCGTCTACACCTACGACAGCGGCGACAGCGAGTCCTACGAGGACGGCGAGGTCGTCTTCCTCGGCGTCGAGGGGGTCCTCGAGCGCCGCCCGCTCGACTACGACGAGTGTTGCTTCTCCGGCTTCGGCTTCCGCCAGGACGGCCAGGACTACTTCGCGGCGACCGACGAGGGCATCGTCTACGACGAGGAGCTCACCCCCGTCGCCCAGTTCGACGGTGAGATCGTGCCGACGTCGACCGGCTTCTACGAGGCCTCGAACGGGGAGCTCAGCTACCACCTGCTCGACGGCACCGAGGAGTGGGCGCGCCAGGTCGGCGAGCCCGACTCCTACCTCTCGGTCATCCCGCTCGACGGCCGGGTGCTGGTCGCCGACGGCCCGTCGATCACCGCCTACGAGTAGGAACCGCCATGAACCACCCCGGGCGCACCTGCCCGCACTGCGGCGCCGCCGTCTCCAGCCCGTTCTGCACCTCGTGCGGGCGGTCGGTGGAGGCCGCCCCGCTCTTCGCCCCCCGCGACGAGCAGCGGACGGCCCCGCAGCCCGCCGTACCCCCACGCGCCGTCCCGCCCCGCACGGTCCCGCAGCCCGTCGCCCCGCAGGCGGTCGTCGCGCAGCGACCGCAGGGCGGCACCGGCGCCCGCACCCTGCTGCTGCGCGCCGGCATCGCCTTCGCCGTGCTCATCGCCACCGGCATCGCCGGTGTCTTCGGCTACGAGTGGTGGCGCGACCGTCCGGCGATGCAGGCGCTCGACGCCGCCGACGCCGCCGTCGCGTCCGTGTCGCGCCCGCTCGGTGAGGCCGCGAGCCTCGAGGACGTCAGCGCGGCGGCCGCGGCGGCGCCGGCCTCCGCGGAGAAGGTGTCCGACGCCCTCGCCGACCTGTCCGACGACGAGACGACCCTGGCCGAGCGCGTACGCCCCGTGCTGCAGACCCAGCAGGCCTTCCTCGAGTCCCTGGCCCCCTTCGAGGGCCTGGGTGATGAGTCCCTCGCCGTGTGGGGCACCACCCTGCCGTCGGTGCAGGAGTCGCTGACCGAGCTGGTCGTGGCGCGCCGGTCGCTGGGCGCCTACGACGAGGGCGCCGCCGACCGGGTCCGCGACCCCGGCAACGCGCTCGACCACGCGGTCGAGGTGGTCGGGTCCTCGGCTGCCGAGAGCCTGCGGGTGCAGCTCGACGAGCTGCTCGTCGAGCTCGCGAAGGTGCGCACCACCCGCGAGGCCGCGGTCCTCGGCGAGCGCGCCGACCCGCTGGCCGACGCAGCCGCCGCGGCCGAGGCCGGGCAGCAGGGCACCGACCTCGACGTCCTCACCTCCCTCGGTGACGCACTCGGTGCGATCGCCGCGCTCGACGGCATGGACCCCGAGACGCTGCAGCGCTGGGGTCCCGCGCGCACCGAGCTGACCGCGGCCACCGCCGAGCTCGGCGTCTCGTCGGAGGATGCCGCCGAGTCGATGAGCACCTGGGTCTCGCAGGCCCAGAAGAAGATGGACACCTGGCGCGCGGAGTACGACCGGGCGGAGTCGCTGCGCTCCTCGGCGACCAGCCAGCTCGACACCTACGCCGCCTCGGTGCGGCGCACGCTGCGCCAGTACGACCGGGCCCGCGACGCGACGTCCGACGCGCTCGAGACCGCCGAGCTCGACGACTACTCCTCGTCCTACGACGTCGAGTACGCCATGGAGGAGGGCGTGCTCACCCGCCGCGACCTCCTCGACGACCTCGAGTCGTTGTCCGTCCCGGCGGCGCTGGCCACGACCCACGGCGGCCTCGCGGCGGTGCTCGGGTCGGGCGTGGAGGCGATGCGCACCGGGGAGCAGGCGGTCGAGGACTGGAACCTCTGCTACCTCGACTGCGCGGAGACCTACCGCGACACCAGTGGCTGGCAGGCCTTCTCGAACCGCTCGGGCGAGATCAGCGGCGAGTTCGACCGGGCCCTCAAGGCGTGGAACACCGCACTGAACCAGGCGCTGTCGCAGGCCAACGCGGTGCCGCTGCCGGCGATGCCGAAGGTCTGAGGCCGGTCAGGCGACGAGCACGCCGGGGTTGAGGACCCCGGCCGGGTCGAGCTCGGCCTTCACCGCCCGCAGCACCCGCACGCCGACCTCGCCGATCTCGTGCACCAGCCACGGGCGGTGGTCGGTGCCGACGGCGTGGTGGTGGGTGATGGTCGCCCCCGCTTCCACCATCGCCTCGCTCGCCGCCCGCTTGGCCCCGGCCCACTGGGCGAGCGGGTCGTCGCCCTGCCGGGCCGCGACGGTGAAGTAGAGCGAGCACCCGGTCTCGTAGACGTGCGAGACGTGGCAGAGCACCAGCGCGCCGTCGCCGAGCGCGGACTGCAGCGCCGCCCGCACGTCGGCGTACAACCGGGCGCGGTGGGACCAGAACGTCGCGGTCTCGAGCGTCTCGACCAGCACGCCGTGGTCGAGCAGCGCGTCACGGAGGTAGGGCGCGGCGAAACGGCCGTGCACCCACCTCTGTCCCGGCTCCTCGCCGAGCGCGGTGCCGCCGAGGCCGGTGAGCGCCTCCGTCACGGCGGCGCGACGCGCCCCGACCTGGTCGAGGGTGCCCTCGTAGCCGGTGATCATCAGGCAGCCGGGGTCCTCCGACCCGCCGATGGAGCTCGGGTCGGCCAGGTTGAGGGCGGTCTCGGACTCGTCCGACAGCCGGATCACCGTGGGCAGCAGCCCGGCCTGCGCGAGGGTGCGCATCGCATCGGCGCCGGTGTCGAAGGACGGCCAGCGCCAACCCTCGTACGCCGTCACCGCGGGCGCGCGGCGCACCCGGACGGTCACCGACGTGATGACGCCGAAGGCGCCCTCGGAGCCCAGCACCAGCTGCCGAAGGTCGGGTCCGGCGGCGTTGGCCGGCGAGGAGCCGAGGTCGAGCGATCCCGTGGGGGTGGCGACGGTGAGGCCGACGACCATCGCGTCGAAGCGGCCGTAGCCGGCGCTCGACTGGCCGCTGGAGCGGGTCGCGGCGAACCCGCCGATCGAGGCGTGCTCGTAGGACTGCGGGTAGTGCCCGAGCGTCAGCCCGCGCTCCGCGAGCAGCGCCTCCGCCTCGGGACCGCGCAGGCCGGGCTGGAGGGTTGCGGTCATCGACTCCTCGTCGACGGCCAGCAGGCGCTTCATCCGGACCAGGTCGAGGCTCACCACGCCGGCGAAGCCGTCGCGCCGGGCAGCGAGGCCCCCCGTGACGCAGGTCCCGCCGCCGAAGGGCACCACTGCGACGCGGTGCTCGCTCGCCCACGCCAGGACGGCGAGCACCTCGCCGTGGCCGTCGGGCCGCACGACGGCGTCGGGGGCGTCGGTGAGGTCGCCGGAACGGGCCCGGAGCAGGTCGGGGGTGGACTTGCCGCGGGTGCGGAGCGTGCGGGTCGCGTCGTCGAGGAGCACGTGCTCGGCTCCCACGAGGGCGCGCAGGCCGTCGAGGAGCTCGTCGTCGAGGGCCGTCGGTGCGGGCCTGGCGTCGGCAGCGACCGCGGGCTGCTGGAGGCCGAAGGCCAGCTCCACCAGACCGAGCGCCGACTCCGGTAGGTCCGTGGCGGCGGCGGGGTCGCCCCAGCGCTGCGGGTGCATCTCGACGGTCGGTGTCTCTGGCGTCATGCGTTACAGTGTGACATATGTCGTCACTTCGTCACATCGACCGTCCGGCCGGCGACCCCCGGGACGCCTACCTGGACGCTGCCCGCGACTGCATCCTCGACGTCGGGTGGCGGCGTACGACCCTCACCGAGGTCGCCAAGCGTGCGGGGGTCTCGCGGATGACGATCTACCGCGCGTGGCCCGACATGGGCTCGCTCCTCGGCGACCTGATGACCCGCGAGTGGGTGGGCATCGCGGCCGCGACGCAGGTCGCCGCGAAGGACACCACGACCCCTGCCGGCATCGCCGCGGCAGCCCTCTCGACGGTGCGCGCACTGCGCGACAACGAGCTCTTCGTGCGGATCGTCGAGCTCGACCCCGACCTGATGCTGCCCTACCTGCTGTCGCGCCGCGGCCGTTCGCAGGAGGCACTCATCGAGATCCTCGCCGCCGAGATCGCGGACGGCCAGGCAGCCGGAGCCATCCGTGCCGGCGACCCGGTCCTGATCGCGCGCTCGCTCACCCTGGCCGGGCACGGCTTCGTCTTCTCGGCGATGACGATGACCGACGCCGGCATCGGGCTCGCGGACCTCGACGAGGAGTACGCCCAGCTCATCACCCGGTCCCTGGCACCGTGACCGGCACCCGCATCACCCCCGGCCTCGACGGTGTCCCCGCCGAGGTCGACGTGGTGGTGGTCGGGCTCGGCATCACCGGTGCGGGCGTCGCGCTCGACGCGGTGACGCGCGGCCTCAGCGTGCTCGCGGTCGACGCCCACGACCTCGCCTTCGGCACGTCGCGCTGGTCCTCCAAGCTCGTGCACGGCGGCCTGCGCTACCTCGCCCAGGGGCAGCTCGCGATCGCCCACGAGAGCGCGGTCGAGCGGGGCATCCTGATGGACGTCACCGCGCCCCACCTGGTCCGGCCGCTGCCGATGCTCACGCCCGTCGACGCGTCCATGACCCGCGGTCGCACCGCGCTCACCTGGGCCGGTCTCCGCGCCGGGGACGCGCTGCGCCGCACCGCCCGCACCACGACCGGCACCCTCCCCCGCCCCCGCCGGCTCAACGCCACCGAGGCGCTCGGCCTCGTCCCGTCGCTGCGCGCCGACACCCTGCGCGGCGGCCTGCTCGCCTGGGACGGCCAGCTCGAGGACGACGCCCGGCTGGTCGTCACGGTCGCCCGCACCGCAGCGGCGTACGGCGCCGAGGTGCGCACCCGCGCCCGCGTGACGAGCGCGACTGGCACCCGTGTCGAGCTGCGCGACGAGATCACCGGGCAGGCGTACGCCGTCCGCGCCAGCGCCGTCGTCAACGCGACCGGTGTCTGGGCCGGCGACCTCGACGACGAGGTCCTGCTGCGGCCCAGCCGCGGCACCCACCTGGTGCTGCGCGGCGCCACGCTGCCGCACACGCGGGTGGCGGTGATGGTGCCGATCCCGGGCACCACGGCCCGCTTCGCGATGGTGCTGCCGCAGCCCGACGGCACGATCTACGTCGGTCTCACCGACGAGCCGGTCACCGGTCCGGTGCCCGACGTGCCGGTGCCGAGCGAGGCGGAGATCGACTTCCTGCTCGGCGTCGTCGGCACCGCCTTCACCACGCCCCCGACCCGCGACGACGTGGTCGGCGCCTACGCCGGGCTCCGGCCGCTGCTGGAGGTCGCCGGCGCCGACGCGACGGCCGACCTGTCGCGCCGCCACGCGATCCTCACCTCCCGCACCGGGGTGACCACGGTGGTGGGCGGCAAGCTGACGACCTACCGCCGGATGGCCCAGGACACCCTCGACGCGCTGGCCCTCGGCGCGGGCCCGTGCCGGACAGCACGGCTACCGCTGCTCGGCGCCGCGCCCGCCGACGTGCTGCGGCGCAGCACCGCCCCCGCCCGGCTCGTACGCCGCTTCGGCACCGACGCCGACCTGGTGCTGGCCACCGCGCGAGAGGTCACCGGGCTCACCGACGACGAGCTCCTCGCGCCGGTCTCCGACGAGGTGCCGGTGACGCTGGCCGAGCTGGTCTTCGCGATCACCCACGAGGGCGCGCACGACGTCGCCGATCTGCTGGATCGGCGTACGCGGGTGGGGCTGGTGCCGGCCGACCGCGCGGTCGCCGAGCCGCTCGCGCGCCGTGCCCTGGAGCTCGTCCTTGCCCGCCCAACCACTCCATCCGTCCTCCGGACCACCACGTGACGGCGCCGTCCGCCACACGTGATCCAGAGGACAGCAAAATGCGGGGGTAGTTCCGACGAACCCCGGACACCGACGAGGGCCGGATGGGATCGTTCTCCACGGCGCGCCCCTTGCCGACCCCATGCGGCAAGGGGCGCCCAGTCCATTTCGGGACCGAGCCGCTACTCCACCGTGACGGACTTGGCCAGGTTGCGCGGCTTGTCGATGTCGTGGCCCAGGTGCTGTGCCGCGTGGTAGGCCAGCAGCTGCAGCGGGATGGTGAGCAGGATCGGGTCGAGCTCCGGCTCGTTGCGCGGCACGTCGATGCGGCGGGCGCCGACCTCCCCGAGGTCCACGTCGGCGTGGGTGACCACGACGAGCGGGCCCTTGCGGGCGTCGATCTCGTGGAGCGCGCCGATGTTGCGCTCGGTCAGCTCGTCGCGCGGCACCAGCGCGACGGTCGGCACCTCGGGGTCGATCAGCGCCAGCGGACCGTGCTTGAGCTCGGAGGTCTGGTAGGCCTCGGCGTGGCGGTAGCTGATCTCCTTGAACTTCTGCGCACCCTCGCGCGCCACCGGGAAGCCGCGCACCCGCCCGATGAAGAAGAGGCTGCGGGCCTCGGCGAGGTCCTTCGCCACCTCGACCAGGTCGGCCTCGCCGGCGAGGATCTCCTCGATCTGGCCGGGCAGCTTCTCCAACCCGGCGACGAGCCGCTTGCCGTCGGCGATCGACAGGTCCCGCACCCGGCCGAGCTGGAGGGCGAGCAGGGCGAAGCCGAGGAACATGTTGGTGAGCGCCTTGGTGCTGGCGACCGCCACCTCGGGCCCGGCGTGGAGGTAGATGCCGCCGTCGCACTCACGCGCGATCGCCGAGCCCACGACGTTGACCAGGCCGACGCAGCGCCCGCCCTTGCGGCGTACCTCCTGCACGGCGAGCAGGGTGTCGATGGTCTCCCCGGACTGGCTGACCGCGACGTAGAGGGTGTCGGGCTCGATCACCGGGTCGCGGTAGCGGAACTCGCTGGCCGCCTCGGCGTCGGCAGGGATGCGGGCGAGCTCCTCGATGAGCGCGGCACCCATCTGGCCGACGTAGTAGGCCGAGCCGCAGCCCAGGATCTTGACCCGGCGCACCGCGCGCAGGTCGCGCGCGTCCATGTGGAGGCCGCCGAGGTGCGCGGTGCCGAAGCGGTCGTCGAGCCGACCCCGGAGGACCGCCTGCGCGGTGGTGGGCTGCTCGAGCATCTCCTTGTGCATGTAGGACTCGTGGTCGCCGGCGTCGTACGCCGACGCGTCGATGTCGACCTGGCTGGCCGTCTTGCCGGTCGAGGCCAGGTCGCTGTGGCGCATGGTCGTGAAGCCGGACTCGGTCACCGTGGCCATCTCGCCGTCGTCGAGCATCGCCACCGTCGTGGTGTGCCGCACGATCGCGGCGAGGTCGGAGGCGACGTACATCTCCTTGTCACCCACGCCCACCACCAGCGGGCTGCCGTTGCGCGCCACCACGATGCGGTCGGGGAAGTCGGCGTGGAGCACCGCGAGGCCGTAGGTCCCCACGACCGCGCCGAGCGCGTCACGGACCTTGCCCTCGAGGCTGTCCGCGTCGCTGCGCGCGACGAGGTGGGCCAGCACCTCGGTGTCGGTGTCGCTGGCGAGCGTCACACCGGCGTCGACGAGCTCGGCGCGCAGGGCGGCGGAGTTGTCGATGATGCCGTTGTGCACGACCGCGACCCGGCCGGACTCGTCGGCGTGCGGGTGGGCGTTGGCGTCGGTGGCCGGGCCGTGGGTGGCCCAGCGGGTGTGTCCGATGCCGGTCGTGCCGGCGAAGCGCTTCGGCAGCGCGTCGGTCAGCTCGCGCACCCGGCCGGCGCGCTTGGCCACCCGGATCCCGCGGCCGCTCAGCACGGCGACGCCGGCGGAGTCGTAGCCGCGGTGCTCGAGCCGGGTCAGTCCTTCGAGGACGACGGGTGCTGCGTCCTGGCGGCCGATGTAGCCGACGATTCCACACATGTGGGGTTGGGCCTTTCTGTCAATGGGATCGGGTCTCGACGTGAGGTTCGCTGCGCGTCCCTCACCCGTAGACCATGCGGCGCAGCTGGCGCTCGGAGAGCTCCGGCGCCGCGACGACGCGGTCGGCGAGCTCCGCGGCGATGCGCGCGAAGATCTCGGGGTTCTTGGAGCCGTACGCCTTGAGGTGGGCGTGCCGCTCCCGGACGTAGACCTCCACCGGCTGGGCGTGGAAGGCGATCACGTCCTCGATCACCCGCGCGGCCTCCGACGCCGAGAGCGACGTGGTGGCGACGACGTGGGAGACGAGGGCGTGGTCGGGCACCCCCTGATCGTGCGTCCCGGCGACCGGAATGGCAACTTCCTGCCCGAAATCGGGCAGGAATGACGTTCTCGGGCTCGAGTGTCGATCCTGCACGTCGCCCCACTCGCCCCAGGTGGGGCCAGATGGGGCGCCGCGCCGCGTCCCGACCCCTCCAGTGGGGGCTCGCGAGGGATGTCGAGCGAAAAGGTGGTGCGTCAGTGGGGACGTGCTATCTTAGGTGAACAGAAAGTGAACGGGAGGTGTCACATGAGCAAGCACTCGATGACCGGAGCGCCGGTCTGCACGTGGGTGAGCGTCACCGACGCGTCGGGGCGCACCCACCTGGAGGCCCGCTGGTCGGCTGCTCCGACGATCCAGGCCGCCGCTGCCTGACCCCGCTCCACGCACGAGCCACGTCCCCTCAGGGGGGCGTGGCTCGACGCATTTCGGGGGGCGGACGAAATTCCCCGGTCGATCGGGAATGAAGCTCGCGGGCACTCCGTTATGATGGTTGAAAGTTCTACCAACCACCTCGCACCACCACCCCAGGAGCCTTCTGACATGACCACCGGATTCGACGCCCCCACCACCGCCATCGACGACATCACCGGCGACTACACCCTCGACGTGAGCCACAGCCGCCTCGGCTTCGTCGCCCGCCACGCGATGGTCACCAAGGTCCGCGGCCAGTTCGGCGCCTTCACCGGCACCGCCCGCATCGACGAGGCCAACCCGTCGAGCTCGAAGGTCGACCTGACCGTCGACGTCACCACCGTGTCGACCGGCAGCCCCGACCGCGACGGCCACCTCGTGTCCGGTGACTTCTTCGACACCGAGACCTACCCGAACATCACCTTCGTCTCCACCGACGTCAAGCGTGACGGCAGCGAGTGGGTCATCACCGGCGACCTGACCATCAAGGACGTCACCAAGTCCCTCACGATCCCCTTCGAGCAGACCGGCTCCGCGCAGGACCCCTTCGGCAACGTGCGCGTCGGCTTCGAGGGCGAGACCACCATCAACCGCAAGGACTGGGGCCTCACCTGGAACGCCGCGCTCGAGACCGGCGGCGTCCTCGTCTCCGACAAGATCAAGCTCGAGTTCGACATCTCGGCGATCCGCAACGCCTGATCCACCGGGCGCGTCTGCACGCGCCTCAGCCGTCGAGTCGGCGCGTCTGCACACATCCCGTGTGCAGACGCGCCGACTCGGTGCATTTCCGGCGCGCAGATGCGCCGCCTCGAGCTGGTGTCCGCGTCAGCGGGGGTTCTTGCCCTTGTAGCCGCCACCGCTGCCGCCGCGGTGTCCGCCACCCGGGCGGCCGCGGAACGGGCCGTTGTCCGGCTTGATCTCGATGAGCTTGCCGGAGATCCGGGTGCTCGCGAGGCGGTCGAGCGTGCCGGGGGGCAGGTCCGCGGGGAGCTCGACGACGGAGAAGTCCGGCTTGATCGAGATGTAGCCGAAGTCGCCGCGCGACAGGCCGCCCTCGTTGGCCAGCGCACCGACGATCTGGCGCGGCTCGACCTTGTGCCGCTTGCCGACCTCGATGCGATACGCCGCCATCGGCGCGCCGCTGCGCGAGTCGCGCGGTGCCCGGTCGGCCTTGCCACCGTGGGTCGGCCGCTCGTCGAAGCTGCGCGACGCTCGCTCCGGCTCGGGCTCCAGCAGCAGGGGCTGCTCGCCGTGCATCACCGCGGCCAGGGCGGCGGCCACGTCGACCTCGGACACGTCGTGCTCGCTGACGTAGTGGGAGACCACGTCGCGGAAGAAGTCGATGCGCTCCGGCTGCGTCAGCGCCTGGGTGATCTGGTCGTCGAAGCGCGACAGGCGGGTCGCGTTGACGTCGTCGACCGTGGGCAGCTGCATCTGGGTCAGCGGCTGGCGGGTCGCCTTCTCGATCGCCCGCAGCAGGTGGCGCTCGCGCGGGGTGACGAAGGCGATCGAGTCACCGGTGCGGCCCGCGCGACCCGTACGCCCGATGCGGTGGACGTAGGACTCGGTGTCGGTGGGGATGTCGTAGTTGACGACGTGGCTGATCCGCTCGACGTCGAGGCCGCGCGCGGCGACGTCGGTGGCGACGAGGATGTCCAGCTTGCCGGCCTTGAGCTGGTTGATCGTGCGCTCGCGCTGCACCTGGGCGACGTCACCGTTGATGGCCATCGCGGAGTAGCCGCGGGCGCGCAGCTTCTCGGCCAGCGTCTCGGTCTCGTTCTTGGTGCGGACGAAGACGATCATGCCCTCGAAGTTCTCGACCTCGAGGATGCGCGTGAGGGCGTCGACCTTCTGGGGGTAGGACACGATCAGGTAGCGCTGGGTGATCGAGGAGACCGTCGACGTCTTGTTCTTGACGGTGATCTCGACCGGGTCGGCGAGGTACTTCTTGGAGATGCGACGGATCTGCGCCGGCATGGTGGCGGAGAACAGCGCCACGTGCTTGTCGGACGGGGTGTCGGCGAGGATCGTCTCGACGTCCTCGGCGAAGCCCATCTTGAGCATCTCGTCGGCCTCGTCGAGGACGAGGAAGCGCAGCTCGGAGAGGTCGAGGGTGCCCTTCTCGAGGTGGTCCATGATGCGGCCCGGGGTGCCGACGACGACGTGCACGCCACGACGCAGCGCTGACAGCTGGACGCCGTAGCCCTGGCCGCCGTAGATCGGGAGGACGCGCACGCCCTTCATGTGGGCGGCGTACTTCTCGAAGGCCTCGGAGACCTGCAGGGCGAGCTCGCGGGTCGGGGCCAGCACGAGCGCCTGCGGGGTCTTCTGCGACAGGTCGAGCTGGGACAGGATCGGCAGCGCGAAGGCGGCCGTCTTGCCGGTGCCGGTCTGGGCGAGGCCGACCACGTGGCGGCCCTCGAGCAGCGGCGGGATGGTCTGCGCCTGGATCTGCGAGGGGGTCTCGTAGCCGACGTCGGTCAGCGCCTTGAGCACCGCGGGCGCGAGGCCGAGGTCGGAGAAGGTCTGCTGGGGGGCGTCGGTCTGGTCGTCACTCACCCGAACAAAGGTAGGGCCTCAGGCGTGAATCGGACATTCCCCACCGGGTCCGGAGGGCGCGGATAAGCGCGCGACAGGCCGCCACGTGAGGCAGCACACTTCCTCCATGCCCGAACGACCCCGTCCCGACCTGTCGTCGACCACCCTGCCCGATCTCCCCCGAGGCCTCACCACCCGGCCCCTGGAGAAGACCGATGCCAGCGCCGTTCACCTCCTCATGGCCGCGCAGGAGATGGCCGACATTGGCGAGGTGGCGATCGAGGAGGCCGACATCGTCAGCGACTGGGCCCGCCCCAGCCACGACCTCGGCTCCCGCTCGGTGGGCGTCCTCGACGGCGACGAGCTGGTGGCGTACGCCGAGCTGATGGGCGTCGACCGCGCCGACACGGCGGTCGCCCCGTCCCACCGCGGGCGCGGCATCGGTACCTGGCTGGCCCACTGGTTGCAGGACCTCGGCCGCCGGGTCGGCTCACCGGTCATCGGCATGCCCGTCCCGCAGGGGTCGCCGGGCGACCGGCTGCTGGAGCAGCTCGGCTACCGGGTGCGCTGGACCAGCTGGGTCCTCAAGCTCCCCGAGGGCGCGACCATCCCCGAGCGCGAGCTGCCGGCGGGCCACGTCGTACGCGCGGCACGGCCCGACGAGCTGCGGGCCGCCCACGACGTGCTGGAGGACGCCTTCCTCGAGTGGTCGGTGCGCGAGCGGGAGGCCTTCGAGGACTTCGAGGCAGCGACCACCGGACGCCCGGGCTTCGAGCCGTGGAACCTCCGCGTCGCGGTGGACGCCGGGGGCACCGTGGTCGGCGTCTCGCTCGTACTGGTGTCCGACAACGGCACGACCGGCTACGTCGACCGCCTCGCCGTACGCCGTGACCAGCGGGGCCGCGGCCTGGCCCAGGCACTGCTCGTGGACTCCTTCGCCCAGGCCCGCGCGCACGGCACCACGACGTCCGAGCTGAGCACCGACTCGCGCACCGGAGCGCTCGGGCTCTACGAAAGGGTGGGCATGGTCGCGACCAGCATCTGGGTCAATCGCGCGATCGACCTCGAACCCACCACTGAAATCGCACGCTGAGTCATTCCGGGCCAAAGATTCCGTCAAATGCACTGGTCTAGACACGCATCCACAGCACGGGAACTATTGCGCCATTGACTGTTTCCACCCCGTACCATCGATCAACGTCGCTCACGCGACGCCATCGCAGGGACGTGGGGTCCTTGCTGTGAGCTCATGGTGGGGGTTTCAACGTGCAAGATCTTCATGCATTGGTCGTCGAAGACGATCCAGACATCTCGTCCGCGCTGGTCGAGACGCTCGAGGGCGCCGGTTTCCGGGTCACCTCGGCGCGCGACGGCCGGCAGGCGGTGGAAGTCGCGGCAGGCGATCCACCTGACCTGGTGACACTCGACCTGACCCTGCCGCACATGGACGGCATCGAGGTCTGCCGCCGCATCCGGGAGAGCAGCGACTGCTACATCGTGATCGTGTCCGCACGGTCCGACGAGGTGGACAAGCTGATCGGCCTGGAGGTCGGCGCCGACGACTTCGTGCTCAAGCCGTTCTCGCCGCGCGAGCTGCGGGCCCGGGTGGCGGCACTCTTCCGCCGTCCCCGCTCGGCCGGGACCACCGACGACGCCTCCGCGTCCTCGGCCCCGCACGTGCCGAGCCCCTCGCAGCCCGCCGACGAGCCGAGCACGATCTCGGCCGGAGCAGGTCTGATCATCAACTCCGCGCGCCGCGAGGTGCAGGTCGACGGCGCGATCGTCGACCTGACCCGCATCGAGTACGACGTGCTGGAGTACCTCGCCACGCACCTCTCGCGGGTCTGCACCCGCGAGGAGATGGTCCTGGCCATCTGGAGCAGCGCGCTCACCCACGACCACCACCTGGTGGACGTGCACGTGGCCAACCTGCGCGGCAAGCTGCGCCGGCACTCCGACGCGACCTGGATCCACACCATCCGCGGCATCGGCTACCGGATGGACCGCGAGGGAAGCCAGGAGGACCGGCGCGCAGGCGGCGGCCCCTACCTGGTGGCGCGCATCGACTCGGAGGACTGGGCCCGGGGCCTGGACTTCTGAGGGACGCACCCCCCGGGGCACCGGGGTGGCACGAACGCAGACCACCCTCCGAGCCGCTGCCCACGATCGGCAGCGGCTCGGAGTCGTCTGCCCGCACCGGCTCGACGCATGGGTTTGACCCGTACGTTTCCGGGTAGATGATTTTTCAACGTGGGGAGCTGTGCTGATGCTGAAGGAACGGACCGCCGTGGTCGTCGAGGACGACCACGACATCGGTGACGTCATCTCCAGCCTCCTCGACCAGGCCGGGTTCGACGTCGTCGTCGCCCGCACGGGGTCCGAGGCACTGAACCTGATCCGCGAGCGCAAGCCCGACCTGGTCACCCTCGACCTCTCGCTGCCCGACATCGACGGCGTGGAGGTCTGCCGGCAGATCCGCGTCGTGAGCGACTGCTACGTCATCGTGGTCAGCGCCCGCACCTCCGAGGTCGACCGGCTGATCGGGCTCGAGGTCGGCGCCGACGACTACCTCGTCAAGCCCTTCTCCATGCGCGAGCTGCAGGCGCGCGTCGCCGCGCTGTTCCGGCGTCCCCGCACCTCCGACCTCGTCTCGCCGTCGACGGCCGCCGCGACGGCCCAGGCGGCGGAGGCCGTGGCGCTCGCCGTCGTGGACCCGGCCACCGACCCCGCCACGGGCGAGGCCTACCCGCCCACGCACCCGCTGGGCTGCGACGACCTGACGCTCAAGCCGGGCGCTCGCGAGGTCCTGGTCTCCGGCGAGGAGATCGACCTGACCCGCACCGAGTTCGACCTGCTGGCCCACCTGGTGCGCAACCCCGGCGTCGTCGTGGCGCGCGAGGACCTGATGCGCGCGGTGTGGGCCACCGAGTTCGTCCCCGACAGCACGCACGTGGTCGACGTGCACCTGGCCAACCTGCGCCGCAAGCTGCGCAAGGCCGCGTCCGGCAACGAGTGGATCCGCACGATCCGGGGCGTCGGCTTCCGCTACGACCCCTGCTGCCCCTGACACCGAGCCCACGCGTCAGGGGCTCGCGTCACCGCGCCGACTCGCGCAGCGTCGCCCCGCGCGCACCGCGCACCGTCATCGACGCACTGATGAGCGCGACGGCGCCGAAGACCGCCGCCGCGAGCAGCGCGAGCACCACCAGCCGCAGCGGAGAGATCGCCGAGACCAGTGCGGGCGTCGTCGGGTCGTCGGCGTAGCCGAGGGTGATCGTGCGCAGCACCACCCACTGCGCCAGCGACCCCGCCAGGATGCCGGCGAGCGCCGCGCTGCCGAGCACGACGCCGAGCTCGCGCACGACCGCGACCATCACCGCGCCGCGCGGCACGCCGACCACGCGGAGCGCCGCGGCGTCGCGGCGGCGAGCCGGGAGCTGCACGGCCGCGCTCACGAAGAGGCCGGCCAGCGCCATCACCAGCACCAGCGCGGCGACCACGCCGTAGAGGCGCAGCGCGAGGGCGTACGCGCTCTGGTCGAGCACCTGCCGCTCCTGCGCCAGGGTGGTGGCGACGCTGAGTCCGGCCTCGGACAGCTGCTCGGTCACCGACGCCGGCGTGCCCTCGCGGGCCAGGACGCTGGTGGTGAAGAGGTTGTCGAAGACCGGGCGGTCGGTGATGAAGGAGGAGTAGTCGACCAGCAGGCCCGACGGTCCGGTGAAGGGCATGCCCTCCACGGCGCCGATGCCGCCGAGGGTGTCCACGGGGATCAGGCCGTAGCCCTCGTCGAGCCGGTCGAGGGCGCGCTGCTGCACGCCGGGGCCGGCCAGCGCGGGGCGGTCGCGGGTCAGACCACCGGAGGTGAGGCGCGCCATGCCGACGGAGTCGCCGGTGTCGACGGCCATCTCGAGGGTGCCGTCGACCTCCTGCAGGTCGGTGATGGACGTCTTCACGGCCGGGTCGGGGGTGGCTCGCCAGCCGGCGCCGTCGATGCCGCCCTCGACGGGCTGCCCGTCCACCTCGATGCCGACCAGGCGCAGGGTGCCGGACATCTGCGTGTTGGTGCCGGCGCCGCCGCCGAGCGTCATGCCCTCGAGCGGGCAGCCCTCGGCGCACCGCGGCAGTCGTGCCGAGCGGGTGGTGACGCCCTCGGGGAACGGACCGAGGTAGACCTTGAGCGGCACCCCGGCGCGGGTCCCGAACCGGACCTCGACCGACAGGTCGTCGTCCATGTCGGCGCCGTTGTCGACGGTGAGGCTGAGCCGTCGGCCCTCGACCGTCGGCACCAGGCCGTCCGGCGCGATCTGCTCGGCGACCTGCTCGACGTCGCGGCCCGGGCTCCAGGTCGGGGGCCAGGTCGCGACCCGGGCGAGCCGGCTGCTGTCGACGACGGAGAAGTTGGCGCCGGGGTTGGTGACGCTCGCGGCCGCCATGATCCACTCGCCCTCGGGGTCGATGCGCCGGGTGAGGTCGATCGTCTCCGACATGCTGAGCGTGGTCGACCAGGTGGTCTGTGCCGGCGACGCGGTCGCGGCGACGCTGGTGCGCCAGGTGGCCGCGGAGTCGTAGACGCCGGCACCGAAGACGGCCACCGCGATCGCGGCGGTGATCGGCAGGATCACCAGCGTGCCCTCCTGGCGGCGCGAGATCGCGCGCGAGGACACGAAGCCGCTCAACGAGCGACCCGTCGAGCGCTTCGTCCACCAGGTCGCGAGCACGGCGATGAGCCTCGTCGCGGCCAGGCCGGCGACCACGGCGAGCAGCACCGGGAGGACGAGGTCGGTGGCGTCGGGCTCGCCCGGTCCGCTCGCCGACAGCTTGCTGGCCAGCGTCGCGACGGCGAGGGCGACGAGGGTGAGCTGGGCGATGACCGACCAGCGGCGCGCAGCGACCGGACGGCGTACGCCGCTGAGCTGGGAGGCCAGCGACTCGCGCACCACCAGGCCCACCGCGACGCACGCGACGGCGAAGGACGCGAGCAGCACCAGGCCCGCCGCGACCCAGCTCGCCGCCGGGAGCGGCAGCGGCAGTCCCGGCACCAGCCAGCTCCGAACGAGCACCACCGACAGGCCCAGGCCGAAGGCGATGCCGAGCGGGGTGGCGAGCAGGAGCAGCGTGAGGGGCTCGGCCAGTCCGAGCCCCCACAGCTTGCGGGCCGTGACGCCGCGCAGCGAGGCGAGCGCGAGCTCGGGGACGCGCAGCTCGCTGGCGGCGTTGAGCAGGCGCATCAGCAGGGCGAGCGCGACGAGGACCAGCGACAGCACCGCCGGGGCGATCGAGCTGCGGGCCGTGGCCTGCTGGAAGCGGACCTCCCCGACGACGTCGGCGAGCGAGTTGGTGTCGTCCGCGCGCAGCGTGCCGCCCTCGACCTCGACGTCGGTGTCCGGCGGCACGGCGCGGGCTGCGTCGGCGGCCTCGTCGAGCTCGGCGGGCGTCAGGTCGGCGGGCACGTCGAGACGGGTGTCGACGCGGATCGTCCACTCCCCGACCGCGGCCACCGTGTCGTCGGTGGTGATGAGCGGGGCGGGGGCGTAGGGCTGGTAGCCGCCGCGGATGCTCTCCTGCTCGTTGGTGCTCGTGAGCCGGCCCGGGATCAGCCAGTCCGCACCCGTGCTCGGGGTGTCGTAGGTGCCGACCACGACCACCTCGCCGAGACCCGGGCGCGGGAGGCCGAGGGCGGCTACGCCGGGGGTCTCGAAGATGGCGAGCGGGAGCGGGCGGCCGACCTCGGCGCCGGTCTTCTCGACGTCGGCGGCGAGCATCAGGACCTCGCCCTGCCGCTCGGGGCAGCGTCCCTCGACCTCGAGGACGTCGCACGCGTCGGAGCGCGACCAGAAGGTCACCACGCCGCGCAGCGCGCTGAACCGCTCGGACTGCGCCGTCACGACCGGCTCCTGCCACGGCCCGGTCGTCAGCGCGTCGGAGGCCGCGACCGCGTCGCGCTCGGCCTGCTCGATCGCGACCCCGGAGTCGGGGGTGTAGACGCGGCTCAGGCCGGTGAGCCCGGGCGGCGACTCCTGGAGCCGGGTGACGACGTAGGAGTTGGTGACCGCCTCGGAGAAGACCGGGCCGAGCACGGCCGAGCCGATCGCGAGCGCCGTCAGCAGCACCGAGCCCGCCGAGAGCAGGGCCCGGGACCGCAGGCCGCGCACGATGGCGCCGAAGAGCTGGATCATCTCTCCTCCTCGCGCAGCAGGCTCGGTCGGGTCGTGGAGGCGCGCACCGCGCGGGCGCGGCCGCCGACCAGCACCACCGCGGCGGCAGCGAGGACCGCCGGGACGACCAGGGGCCACGCGTGCGGGGCGGTGTCGAGCGGCAGCCCGGCGACCGGCACCGCGAGCAGCGGCAGGCCGTCGAGGAGCAGGGTGACCGCCAGCCACCCACCGGCCACGACCACCGCGAGCACCAGGACGGTCAGGCTGGCCAGCTCGGCACGGCCGGCGCGGCGGGCGGTGCCGGTGGAGACGCCGAGCACGCGCAGCGACGCCACGTCGCGGCGGTAGTCGCGCAGGTGCCGGGTCACGCCCGCGCCCAGCGCGAGCAGCGCCACGAGCGCACAGGCGAGGGCCGTGAGGGCGTACGCCACGGACTGGGCGCCGCCGTAGCGCTCGCCCAGCGCGTCGCGCACGCTGGAGCGGGAGCGCCACGTCGCGCCGGCGGCCTCGGCCACCTCGTCGAGGACCGCCTCCGGGGTGTCGGCGTCGGCCACGACCTGCACCTCCGCCGAGGGCACGGTCGGTCCGGAGCCTGCGGCCGAGGTGCGGATGTCGGCGAGGACGCCCACCGCGCCCAGCAGCGGGAGGGAGCCCGCGACGCCGACGACCTCGGTGGTGCGGTCGTCGCCGCCGAGGTCGAGCGCGACGGGCTCGTCCTGGTCGGCTACCAGGACCGGGACCGTGGCCTCGCCGCGGTCCTGCTCGAGCCGGAGCGCGACCGCCGGCAGCAGGGCCACCTGGAGCCCGTCGGGGCGGTTGACCACGAAGGACGTGGGCGGCTGGTAGTTGCGGAAGAAGTTGCTGTTGAGCGCGGACTCCACCGAGCTCGGGTCGGGCAGCCAGGGCTGGGCGAGCAGGTCGGCGCTGCCGAGCTCGAGCGTCTCGAGGAGCACCTCGAAGTCGCTGCCGTCGATCAGGCCGCGGCTGTCGCGCGAGACGTCGAGGCCGGTGATCGCGCACCCCTCGGCGCACTCCGGCACGCGGACCGAGCGGCGCACCCGCGAGCCGTCGGCCGGGACCTCGAGGCGCAGGATCGTGGCGCCGGACTGGTTGGCCGAGGTGACGAAGGCCAGGGTCAGCTCGAGACCACCGCCCCCGGCGGTGACGACCTGGCCGGTCGGGCCCCGCTGGGTCCGCACCTCCGGGACCGTGAGCCCCGCCGCGGTGACGCTGAGTCGCTCGCCCCGCACCTGCACCGGCGCGATGTCGGTGTCGATCGAGGAGACCGCGTCCGAGGCGGCGGCCGCCGGGGTGCCGTCGTAGAAGTCGGCGACCACGCCGTCCCAGCGCCCGGCGTCGACGTACGCCCTGCGCTCGCCCAGGCGCGTCTCGTTGCGCACGACGGCGGTGGCGATCAGGTGCTCGCCCTCGGGGTCGACGCGCTCGGTGAGGTCGACCGCGCCGAGGGCGCCGAGCTCGGTGACGTCGATCGTGCGGGCGCCCGGGACCTCCACGGCGGCCTGCTCTCCGGTCCAGCGGTCGACGGACACGGCCCCGCTCAGGGCGAGCGAGCCGACCACGGCGGCCGCGACGACGAGGCGGACCGGGGTGACGAGGTCGTCGGCGCGGGCCAGGCGGCGGGCGGCGAGGAAGGCGCCGAGGCCGCGCTTCTCGGTGGCGGGCGTCAGGACGCGAGCAGCGATCCGGACGACCCAGATCGCCACCTGCCCCAGCGCCAGGCCGACGAGGGCGGGGCCGAGGAGGACGACGAGGTCCGGCTCGCCGGCCGCCTCGCGGCTGCGGTAGGCCGCGACGCCGGCGCCGACGAGCACCAGCACGCTGAGGAAGATCGCCAGCGTGGTGGCCCGTCGCGGACGGCGGCGCGCGGAGACCTGCACGGCCAGCGGCTCGCGCAGCGCGGCCGCGGCGGACAGCCCGACGATCAGGAGGCCGGCCCCGGCGATGCCGGCGGCGGCGAGCAGGGCCGTACGCCCCAGCGCGGGCGCGGCGTCGTCGAGCCACGTGCGGGTGGCCAGCACCGTGCCGACCGCACCGAGGGCCACGCCGATGCCGGTGCCCAGCACGATCGCGAGCAGCGGCTCGACGAGCAGGAAGCGCCACAGCCGCACGCCGTGGATCCCGCGCAGGCGGGCCAGGCCGATCTCCTCGCGCCGGGCCACGGCGAGCACGGCGCCGATGCTCGGCACGGCGACCGCGCCGAGGAGCAGGAGCGGCGCGGTGAGCCACGGCGAGGTGCCGGCGGCCGCGGCGAACTGCAGGACCACCACGGCACCGCCGACGACGACCAGCGTCATCAGCACCAGGGTCGTCAGGGCGCCCCGACGGCTCCAGGCCCCGCGGAGGACACGGCTCAACGGACGACCCGGCCCTCGTCGAGCGCGATGTGGAGGTCGCAGGCCTCGACCACGGCGGGGTCGTGGGTGGCCACCACGACGACGGCGCCGCGGGCGGCCTCCTCGCGCAGCTCGGCGAGCACGACACCGCGGTTGCCCTCGTCGAGCTCCGAGGTCGGCTCGTCGGCGAGCAGCACCTCGGCGCCCACGACGAACCCGCGGGCGCAGGCGACGCGCTGCATCTGCCCGCCGGAGAGCTCCTCGACCTGGCGCTCACCGAGGTCGGCGATGCCGAAGCGGGCCAGCGCGGCCTCGGCGGCCTCGTCGGCGTCGGCGGGTGCGGTGCCGCGCGCGCGGAGGGCGATGGAGACGTTCTCGCGGGCCGAGAGGATGGGCACCAGGCCGTAGACCTGGAGCACGAACGCCACCTCGGGCAGCGGGTCACCGCTGCCGCTCCACATCTCCTGCCCGGCGAGCGCCGCGGTGCCGGACGTCGGTTCGAGCAGTCCGCCGGCGATGGAGAGCAGGGTGGTCTTGCCGGAGCCGCTGGGCCCGGACAGGGCGGTCACCCGGCCGGCGGGGAAGGTGACGCTGACGTCGTCGAGGAGCGTACGGCCGTTGACGTAGGTGATGTGCTCAAGCACGAGGTCGCGCGTCATGCCGGCCCGCCTTCGCTGCTGGCGCGGGTCACGACGATCCGGCCCTCCTCGTCGTCCTCGAAGCGCACGAGCGTGCCGGGGGGCCACTCGGCGGCGATGTGACCGGGGAGGTGCAGCACGCCGTCCTCACCGACGACGGCGTACTCCGACCCGCCGTGGCCCTCGGCCCCGACGCGACCGCCCTTCATCGTCACCGTGCGCGGGAAGGTCGCGGCGACCTCGGGCTGGTGGGTGACGACGACGATCGTGGTGCCGAAGTCGTCGCCGAGGGAGTGGATGAGGTGCAGCACGTGGTCGCGGTCGGCGTGGCTGAGCTGGCTGGTGGGCTCGTCGGCGAGCAGCAGGCGCGGGGCGGTGGAGACCGCGCAGGCCAGGGCCAGGCGCTGGCGCTGGCCGCCGGACATCGTGGAGACGACCTGGTCGGCCTGGTCGACGAGGCCGACGCGGTCGAGCAGCTCGACGTCGGCCAGCGCCCGGTCCCGGTCGCGACCGGCGAGCGAGAGCTGGGCGAAGGCGATGTTCTGCCGGGCGGTGGCGTAGGGCAGCAGGTTGCGGGTGGCGCCCTGGAGCATCGTGGAGACCTGCCGCGAGCGGATCCGGGCGAGGTAGCGCTCACCCATCCGCGACACCTCTTCCTCGCCGAGGAAGATGCGGCCCGCGCTGGGACGCTGGATGCCGCCGAGCAGCGCCAGCAGCGTCGACTTGCCCGAGCCGCTGGGGCCGAGGAAGGCCACGCGCTCGCCGGGGCGGATGGTGAGGTCGACGCCGCGCAGGGCGACGACGTCGTGCCCGCCGAAGGTCTTGTAGAGGTGGACGACGCCCTCGCACCGGATGCCGAGGCCTCCCGTGCGGGTCTCCTCGACCGTGGCCGCGCTCTCCCGCACGTCTCCCCCATCTCTGCTGAACAACCGGTTCAAGATACACAAACTGTCGTACGTTGAGCGCATGGTGATTCGAGTGGCGCTGGTCAACGACGACGAGGTCGTCGTGCGCGGCCTCGACGCGATGATGCGCAGCTACGGCCACCGGATCGAGGTCGTCGAGCTGGTGGCGGGCAAGCCCGTCGCGCAGCCGGTCGACGTCGCCCTCTACGACACCTTCGGGATGGGCCAGGGCAACGGCCCGGCGGTGCACCGGCTCGTCGAGAGCCCGCAGGTGCGCCAGGTCGCGGTCTACACCTGGAACTTCCAGCCGTGGCTGACCCGCGACACCCTCAACCAGGGCGTGCGCGGCTACCTCTCCAAGAGCCTGCCCGCCTCCCGCCTGGTCGACGCGATCTCCGCGATCTCCGCCGGACAGGTCGTGGTGTCGCCCTCGCGCGGTCGCTCCGCGCTCGTCGGCGGCGACTGGCCCGGTCGCGAGGAGGGGCTCACCGCCCGCGAGGCCGAGGTCCTCTCGCTCATCACGATGGGCCTGAGCAACCAGGAGATCGCCGAGCGGACCCTGCTCTCCCTGAACTCCATCAAGTCCTACATCCGCTCCGCCTACCGCAAGATCGACGTCGACTCGCGCTCCAAGGCGGTGCTCTGGGGTGTGGAGCACGGCATGCGCGCGGACCGGATGCGGATCAGCGGGTCGCCGGCGCGCGAGGGCTGAGGTCCGGCTCCTCGCCGGCCGCTTCGTCGCTTTCCCCGGGTACCCGGGGAAAGTGGAGCCTCACCCGCGAAACTTCGCACTGGAACCTCCAGTTTCCCCGGATATCCGGGGATCGCCCCGGCGCCCGTACGCTTCCCCGGTGAACCAGCAGCACCCCGGCATCGACCCCGACGACCTCGCGACGACCTTGCGGGTGCTGCAGACGCTCCACCACCTCCCCGGCGACCACCCCGACCACGTCACGGTCAAGCGCGCGGCGTCGCACATGTACAAGTCGATCAAGTCCGAGCGCAAGCTCGCCAAGCGCGCCGCGGAGCTGGCCCACGACCGCGAGATCATCGAGAAGACCGCGACCGGGTCGGCGATGCGCATCGACGACGAGACCGCCGGCATCCCGCTCGTCTCGACCAGCGTCGGGGCGTTCGCCGGCGAGCTGATCAACCCGCGCGGCTGCTACATCTGCAAGCAGGACTTCACCCTCGTCGACGCGTTCTACCACTGGCTCTGCCCCACCTGCGCGGCGATGAGCCACGCCAAGCGCGACCAGCGCACCGACCTCACCGGCAAGCGCGCGCTGCTGACCGGCGGCCGCGCGAAGATCGGGATGTACATCGCCCTGCGCCTGCTCCGCGACGGCGCCCACACGACCATCACGACCCGATTCCCCAAGGACGCGGTGCGGCGCTTCTCCGCGCTGCCGGACGCCGACGAGTGGATCCACCGGCTCAAGGTGGTCGGCATCGACCTGCGCGACCCCACCCAGGTCATCTCGCTGGCCGACGACGTCGCGGCCGCCGGCCCGCTCGACATCCTCATCAACAACGCCTGCCAGACCGTACGCCGCACGCCGGGCGCCTACGCCCCGTTGGTCGAGGCTGAGCAGCTCCCGTTGCCGGAGGACTCGGTCCCCGAGCTGGTGACCTTCGACCACATCTCCGAGGCGCACCCCGCCGCGATCGCGGGGGCGCTGACCGACACCGCGATCGCGCACCACGAGGGCGAGTCGGTCGAGCACGCGCGGGCCGCGCACAACGCCGCGACCCTCACCGCGCTGGCGCTCAAGGCCGGGCACGCCTCGCTCGACGCACACCTCGCCGGGACGGCGGTCGACGCGGGCGGCCTGCTGCCCGACGTGCAGGACAACAACTCGTGGACCCAGACGATGGGCGAGGTCGACCCGCTCGAGCTCCTCGAGGTGCAGCTGTGCAACTCGATCGCGCCGTTCCTGCTGGTCTCGCGGCTGCGTCCGGCGATGGCGGCCGCCGCGACGACCGCGGCGTCAGGACGGGCGTACGTCGTCAACGTCTCCGCGATGGAGGGGCAGTTCTCCCGCCGCTACAAGGGTCCCGGCCACCCGCACACCAACATGGCCAAGGCCGCGCTCAACATGATGACCCGCACGAGCTCGGGCGAGATGTTTGAGACCGACCGGATCCTGATGACGGCCGTCGACACCGGCTGGATCACCGACGAGCGCCCGCACCACGAGAAGCTCCGCATCGCCGCCGAGGGCTGGCACGCACCGCTCGACCTGGTCGACGGGGCGGCGCGCGTCTACGACCCCATCGTGCTCGGCGAGGCCGGCGAGGACCTGTTCGGCTGCTTCGTGAAGGACTACCGGCCCTCACCCTGGTGAAGCGGTGAGGGCCGGCAGCCACACGTCGGTCGAGAGGGGGCTCAGGAGCCGGTGACGGCCTGGTTGAGGTTGTCCAGCGTCGACTCGAGGTCCGACTCGCTCACGAGCGGGAAGGCGACCTTCTGCAGGAGCGCCTCGTCGGTGACGTTGCTCCAGTCGTAGGTGTGGCGCACGCGCGTCGCGTCGGAGCCCTCGGACTCCAGCTCCCACACCCACTGCCAGCCGGGGGGCTCCTGGCCCGCCGGGGCGGTCTGCCAGGCCAGCAGCTGGTTGGGCGAGAAGCCGGTGACGTGGTTCTCGGTCTGGTAGTCCCCGCCCATGTGGTCGCCGGTCATGTTCATGGTGAACACGTCGCCGGTGCCCTGGATCCGGTTGGTGCGCTCGTCGCTGACGACGAATCCCGACCCGTCCAGCGCCACGTGGCGCTCGGGGTTGCTGAGCACCTCGAACACGTCCGCGCTCGAGGCCTGGATGGTGCGTTCCACGGTGATCTTCTTGTCGGTCATGCCGTCGACCATCCCTCGCCACTCCGGCACGGAACACCCCACAAGGGGTGGGCGGTGCCAGACTCACGGCCATGAGCGATCTCGAGACCGCCGAGGAATTCCACGCCCGCGTCGCCGCCGCGACCGACGACGAGGGCCGCCTGCCGGTCGCCATCGAGGCGATGCCGGGCTGGGACATCTTCCCCTTCGAGCTCGACGGGCTGCGGGTCAAGGCGCTCGAGCCGCTCGCCGACGCCGAACCGCCCCGGCGGGGCGAGGACCCGGCCGAGTGCTTCTGTCGGGAGCCGATGCCCGCCGACCGGGCCGCGCGGGTGGCGTGGCGCAACGAGCGGTGGCTGCTCGTGCTGCTCGACATGAAGCTGCCGGTCACGTTCATCCTGCGACCCGTCGACCACCATGACATCGCCGACCTCCCCGACGACCTGGCCGCCGAGATGGGAGTCCTCACGGTGGCGATCACCCGGGCGGTCGAGGAGCTGCCGAGCGTCGGGCGCTGCCACATCGGCCGCTACGGCGACGGCGGTGCGCACGCGCACCCGTTCTTCTTCGGCCGGCCCGCACGGATGCTGCAGCTGCGCGGCTCCTGCCTGCTGGACTGGGAGGAGAACCTCCCCGAGGTCCCCGCGGACGTACGCCTCGCGAACGGCGCCCACGTCGGCCGCCGGCTCCTCGAGCGCTTCGGCGGCGACGGCCCGGCCTGGTGACGGAGACCGGGTGCCGACCGTGACCCACACCGTTGCGTGGAGCGACGGCCAGTGGACGAACGAACCCGCCGACGTCGCGACCGACCGTGATGGCCTCCACGTCACGGCCCGCCACGGGAGCGACGCCTGGCGCATCACGTCCTACGACTTCATCCACGCCACCGAGCACGCGCTCCTGACCACGTTCGCGCCCGAGTCTGCGATCGAGGTCCAGTTCCGGCTCGACCTCGCCGAGCAGTTCGACCAGGCCGGCATCTTCGTCAAGGTCGACGACGAGTCGTGGATCAAGGCCGGCGTCGAGCTGAGCGACGGGGAGGAGAGCCTCGGCGCCGTGGTGACCAGGGGGACGTCGGACTGGTCCCTGTCCCCCGTGCCGAGCTGGGCGGGCCGAAGGGTGACCATGCGTGGCAGCTGGTCGGGCAACGCACTCACGGTGCGCGCGCGGGTGGACGACGAACCCTGGCAGCTCGTCCGCGTCGCACCACTCGATGCGGTCACGCCGGTCATGGCAGGGCCGTTCTGCTGCGCGCCGACCCGCGCCGGGCTGACGGTCCACTTCACGTCGTGGCGGACCACCCCGCCGGACGCCGAGCTGCACCCGAGCGACTGAGCCTCGCTGAGCACTGGGTGGTGCGCCCGTCAGCGATCTCCATCGAGCTGCTCGGCAGGGTCGAGGGTGAGTGCCGCACCGTTGATGCACCACCGCTGACCCGTCGGCCGCGGACCGTCGCCGAAGACGTGGCCCAGGTGGCCTCCGCACCTGGCGCAGCTCGCCTCCCGTCGCGGGACGAGCAGCTTGAAGTCGGTGTGGACCGCCACCGCGTCGCGATCCGACGGGTCCGAGAAGCTCGGCCAGCCGGTCCCCGACTCGAACTGGTCCTCCGCCCGGAACAGCTCGGCCTCACATCCGGCGCAGCGGTAGACGCCGTTCGTCCCGGCCGACGGGTGCGCGTAGGGACTGCTGCCGGGCGCCTCGGTCCCCGACCGGCGCAGCACGCGGTAGGCCTCGGGCGCGAGCCGTTCGCGCCACTCTGCGTCCGTGCGTACGACGGGCGGCTGAGGTCGGGAGCGGCGCTTGAACACAGGACGAGCCTAGGTCGGGCAGCCAGCGCGGACGCGCGGCCGTGAGCCTCAGGAGGTCGAGGCGGCACCTGCGATGTTGACCATCCAGGAGATCCCGAACCGGTCGACCAGCATCCCGAACTCGTCACCCCAGGGCGCGGCCTCGAGCGGCTGGCGCACCTCGCCGCCCTCGGACAGCGCGGCGAACCACGAGCGCAGCCGGTCGCCGTCCTCCGGGCCGCCGGACAGGCTCACCGACATGCTGTCGCCGAAGGTGACCTGCACCATCTCCGGCGGTGCGTCCGCCCCCATCAGCACGAGCCCGCCGGGCACCTCGAGCTGGCCGTGCATCACCTGGGTAGCGAGGGGGCCCTCGGTGCCCATGTCCCCGAAGGTCATGATGTTGAGCTCGCCGCCCATCACCGAGTGGTAGAGCTCCATCGCCTCACGCGCCCGGGCGTCGGGGAAGCTGAGGTAGGGGTTGAGGTTGATCGACATGGGCTCGCTCCTCGCGCTCGACAGGAGCTCCCACGCTAGCGAGCAGCCGCCGCCGGCGGAACCGTCAGCGACGCCCGCAGCGCGCGGGCCACGGCGCGCAGGTCGTCGGTGATCCGGGCGGCCGTCGCCACCGCGTCGGTGCTCATCGCGCTGAGGCACGCGCGGTCGGTGTCGGCCTCGAGGTCGTCGCGCGCCTCGGTGCCCTGCGGCGTGATCGCGCCGTCGTCGTCGAGCCAGCCGCGCTCGCGCAGCCGGTCGTGACCCGCGGCCCACTCGTCGTCGCTCCAGCCGCGGAGCGCCTGCTGCTGGGGGAAGGTGCGACCGGCCGCCACGTTGAGGACGTTGGCGTCGACGCCGCCCAGCCCGTGGGTGACCAGCACGGCCACGTGGCAGTCGCCGCGGAACTCGCGGACCACCGCGTCGGCCAGCCAGAAGCGGCCGAGGTCGTCCGCAGGCGCCTCGAGCGAGGCGTGCGCGGCGGCAAGCGGCTTCCCGGCGAGGTCCAACCCGTCGACGATCGACGCCAGGGAGTCCGCGAGCGGGGCGACCTGGTCGCCGGTCACGGCCCGGCCGAGCACGGCGGTGGCGAGCTCGAGGCGCGCACGGTGCACCTCGGCCGGTGACGCGAAGCCCCACGCGTCGGGCAGGGCCCGGTGGACGAGGTGCGGCGCGAAGCCGTGGAAGGTCGCCACGACGAGCTCCGGCGAGGCGGCCCCCATCGGCGCCGACCGCGACGCGAAGTAGCCCATCCACGAGCCCTTCAGCCCGATCGAGGTGTAGTGCCTCCCCGCCTCGGGCACCAGGTAGACGAAGTTGTTCAGCGCCTCGACCGAGCGCCAGAACGGCGTCGGGACGCTCATCCCTGGCCCGAGCCCGAGTGCCCGCGCAGCAGGTCGCCGAAGGGCGTCACGTCGGCCTCGACCTGCGTCCCGGACGTACGCCGGGGGCGGGCCGCGAGGTCGGGCGCGAAGCCGCCGACGGCGTACTCGCCCTGGCTCAGCACCGCGGCGGCGAGCTGGGCCGCGGCGCGGGTGATCCGCTCGGCGAGCCCGTGGCTGCCGAAGTCCTCGGTGGCCGCGAAGACGCCGGTGGGTACGACGACCGCGCGGAGGTAGGCGAAGAGCGGGCGCATCGCGTGGTCGAGGACCAGCGAGTGCCGGGAGGTGCCGGCGGTCGCAGCGATCAGCACGGGCGTGCCGGTCAGCGAGTCGGGGTCGACGGCGTCGAAGAACATCTTGAACAACCCGCTGAAGCTGGCGTTGAAGACCGGCGTGACGGCGATCAGGCCGTCGGCGGCCGCGACCTGCTCGCGCAGCTCGCTGAGCCGCGGCGTCGGGATACCGCCGGTGACCATGAACGTGGCCAGCTCACCGGCGACCTCGCGCAGCTCGATGAAGGACGTCTCCACCGACTCGCCCCGCGCGCTCACCTGCACCGAGGTGGCCTCGGCGAGCTGGTCGGCGAGGAGCCGGGTGGACGACGGGACGGTGAGTCCCGCCGTCACCACGACGATCCGAGGACTCATGCGCGTACTCGCTTCGCTCCGTGCGCGCATGAGGCACGAGGGGCACTGTGTTGGATGATTCGCTCGCTCCGCTCGCTCATGCGCCGACCTTGGCGGGCTGGGCGGCCTGCTCGGCCTTGAGCTTCTCGACGTGCTCGCGGGCGGGCTCGACGAGGTGGTGCGGGGCGTCCGCGCCGGCCGCGACGAGCGAGGCGTGGGTGGGCGGGTCGCTCGGTACGTGGGCGGGGCGACGCCGCTCGAACTCCGCGCGCAGCACGGGCACCACCTCGGTGCCGAGCATCTCCACCTGCTCCAGCACCAGCGACTCCGGCAGGCCGGCGTGGTCGATGAGGAACATCTGGCGCTGGTAGTCACCGACGTAGTCGGCGAAGCCGAGCGTGCGCTCGATGACCTGCTCGGTCGTGCCGACGGTCAGCGGCGTCATCTTCGTGAAGTCCTCCAGCGACGGGCCGTGGCCGTAGACCGGGGCGTTGTCGAAGTAGGGGCGGAAGACCCGCTTGGCCTCGGCCTCGCTGCCGGCCATGAAGACCTGGCCGCCGAGGCCGACGTAGGCCTGGTCGGCGGCGCCGTGGCCGTAGAACTCGAAGCGGCGGCGGTAGAGCTGCACCATCTGCTCGGTGTGCTCCTTGTTCCAGAAGATGTGGTTGTGGAAGAACCCGTCGCCGTAGTAGGCCGCCTGCTCGGCGATCTCGGTGCTGCGGATCGAGCCGTGCCACACGAAGGGCGGCGTGCCGTCGAGCGGCGCCGGCGTGGAGGTGTAGCCCTGCAGCGGGGTGCGGAACTGGCCCTGCCAGTTGACGACCGGCTCGCGCCAGAGCGTGCGGAGGAGGTGGTAGTTCTCGATCGCGAGCTTGATGCCGTCGCGGATGTCCTTGCCGAACCAGGGGTAGACCGGGCCGGTGTTGCCGCGCCCCATCATCAGGTCGACGCGCCCGCCCGAGAGGTGCTGGAGGAAGGCGTAGTCCTCGGCGATCTTCACCGGGTCGTTGGTGGTGATCAGCGTGGTGCTCGTCGAGAGCAGCAGCTTCTCGGTCTTCGCTGCGATGTAGCCCAGGTGCGTCGTCGGGGACGACACGACGAAGGGCGGGTTGTGGTGCTCGCCGGTCGCGAAGACGTCGAGCCCGACCTCCTCGGCCTTGAGCGCGATCTTCGTCATCAAGGAGATGCGCTCGGCCTCGGACGGCGTGTGCCCGGTGGTCGGGTCGGGGGTGATGTCGCCGACGCTGAAGATGCCGAACTGCATGATGTCCTCCGTCTAGTTGAAGTTTCTATGATCTCCAACAGGGGTCGCAGCACCAGTATTCCGCCGGTTCGGCTGCACGGGCCACCGCGCCCACCTACTCTCCGAACCATGCGCCCTGCACTCGCCTCCGTCGCCGCCCTCGCCACCCTCGCCGTGGTCGTCCCGGCCGGCCCGACGGCGTACGCCGCCTCGTCCGACGACTGGCGCGCCGCGGCGTGCGCGGAGGACAACCGCGACGGCCTCGCCCTCGGCGCCTACACCGTGGCGCAGGTGCAGAGCCGCCGCGTGAAGCAGATCCCCTCGCTCACCCTGACCGCGGAGCGGCTCGTCTTCGCGAGCGGGACGCGCTGCGACCTGATCAGCCTCGACGGCTCGGTCCCCTTCGGCCGGGAGGTGAAGGGCCACGGCTCGTCGATGTCACTGCTGGGCGAGCTGGTCGTCGCGGGCGTGAGCCAGGGCGAGATGGAGGGCTCCGGCTCCGTGACCGGCGTCGGCGGCTCCGAGCCCATCCGCGGCATCCGCGACGTGGTCCTCGGCGCGGAGGTCTTCACCGACGTCGAGACCGGGACGATGCCGGACTCCACCTCGCTGCCCGAGTCGTGGCGCAACCAGCCCTACACCTTCACCCACACCCGCACCGGCTTCCTCGCCTCGGTCAACGGCCGCACGTCGACGAAGAAGACCTTCACCGTCACGCCGGCGACCCGGGCGGCCGCGAAACGACGGCTCGCCTCGGCGCTGGCGCGCGCCGACTCCCCGGCCGAGCGCAGCGACGCCCGACGGACCTACCGCCTCGCCCTGAAGGGCGTCCGGCTGGTCATGAAGCCCTTCCGCTACGACTGGTCCGGCGAGCTCGCCCGCTGACCCTCGCCGACCAGGCGCGGCGCGCCCGCGGAATGCCTCCCGCGTCCGGGGCGTTGGGCGGGGCACCATCGAATGACATCGAACGACATCGATGGCATCGAGCCGGTGCCGACGCGAGAGGAGCGACGATGACCGACTTCACCCCCTTCGAGGACCTGCTGCGCGGACACGCGGGGCTGCTCGAGGACTCCGTCCACGACCGCTGGGTGCGGGCCCAGGCCCTGTTCGAGGAGCGCGCCTACCGCGAGGCCGCCGTGCTGCTCACCGAGCTGCTCGACGACCCGGGCGAGGTCGTGCACGAGCTCACCGACGTACGCCTGCTGCTGGCGCGCTCGCTCTTCCACTCCGCCCAGCTCGACGGCACCATCCGGGTTGCCACCGAGCTGCTGGAGCACGACCCCAACGAGCCGTACGCCCACCTGCTGGTGGGCCGTGCCCTGCAGCGCAAGGGACGCCAGGACGAGGCGAAGCCGCACCTGCGGCTGGCCGAGCTCCTGGGCGGCTACCGCAGCTGAGCGGAGACGCGGCGACGAAGCCTGGGTGAACACTCACCCGGACGGCCCCGTTCCGGGCGACAACCCCGGACGGGGCGCCGCATGCTGAACGCGTGACCAGCTACGGCGACATCCGTTACGGCGACCACCCCGGTCCGCTCGCCATCGCCCACCGAGGCGGCATGGCGCTCGCCCCCGAGAACACCCTCGCCGCCTTCGGACGTGCCACGTCCCTGGGCCTGACCCACCTCGAGACCGACGTCCGCACCACCCGCGACGGCCACCTGGTGTGCTTCCACGACGCGAGCCTGCGTCGCGTCACCGGGCACCCGGGCGACGTCGCCGACCTCGACCTCGCCGACCTGCGCCGACTGCGCGTCGACGGCACCGACCGGATCCCGACCCTCGTGGAGGCGATGGCGGCCTTCCCGCAGTCGCGGTTCGCCATCGACCTCAAGGACGAGCCGTCGGTCGGGGCGATGGCCCGCCTGCTCGCCCAGCACCCCGGCTGGGCCGAGCGGATCCTGGTCGCCGGCGCGTGGAGCCGCTGGCTGCGACGCCTCCAGGACGAGGCGCCCGGCGTCACGACGGCGCTCGGCTGGCGGTCGCTGACGACGCTCATCGCCTGCTCGCGCGGCGGCGTACGTCCTGTCGGCGTACGCCCCCGCGGAGGCGTCTTCGCGCACGTGCCGCTGCGGCTGGGCCGGATGCCGATCCACTCCGAGCGCGTCATCGCGCGTGCCCACGAGCTCGGGATCCGGGTGGTCGTGTGGACCGTCGACGACCCGGACACCATGCGGTCGCTGCTCGACGCCGGCGTCGACGGGATCATCACCGACCGCCCCGACGTGCTGCGCGAGGTGCTCATCGGTCGCGGCGAGTGGACGCGCCCGGCCGATCGCGACGGCGTACGCCCTGCCCCGCTCGCCTGAGCGGCTGGTCAGACCTTCTCGAGCACGTCCGCGCGCACGCCGTGGTTGACGGCCCAGAGGACGGCCTGGCTGCGGCTCTGCACGCCGGTCTTGCGGTAGGCGCTGCGGATGTAGGACTTCACCGAGTTGAGCGAGATCCGCATCTCGTGGGCGATCTCGTCGTTGCTGCGGCCGGTGGCGATGAGGGCGAGGGTCTCGCGCTCGCGGACCGTGAGGATGTCGGCCTCGCTCGGCACGCGGGTCCCGCCCCCGGCATGACCCGCCAGCGGCGGGGCCACGACCGGCTCGCCGAGGTGGATCGCGCGCAGCGCGCGGCCGAGCTGGATCGCGGTGAGGCTCTTGCCGAGGTAGCCCGAGACGCCGTCCCTGAGCACGTCGTCGACCAGGCCCGGGTGGTGGTTCCAGGTGAAGACCGCGACGCGCCTGATGAAGGGGTCGGCGACGGCCCGGGAGAGTGTGGTGTCGTCGAGCGGGGTGCCGAAGGTCTCGATGAGCGCGATGTCGATCGGGGCGCGCATCCGGTCCTTGAAGCTCCCGAGCTCGAAGCCGCCCAGCGTGCGGAGCATGCTCTCCAGGCCCCGGCGGACGAGCTCGTCGCCGCCAAGGAGGCCAACACGGATGATCATGGACAGTCCTGACGGTGGGTGAGGAGGACCGCACGTCCGTGCGACCTCGACGCCCCCCAGACCGTCCCGGCCACTGTAGGTGTGCCCGGTCGACCGAAACGCTCGCTGAGCGTGGCACTCGCGTGAGTCCGCGACGAAATACACCCCCACGGGTGAGGATCGGGGTCGGCGGCGCTTGCGCTTGATACCCCCTAGGGGTATGTTCGGACCATGAGCGAGCAGCACGGCCACCTCGAGGGCAACGACGCAGCGGTCCAGGCCCACCTCAAGCGGCTGCGCCGCATCGAGGGACAGGTCCGCGGGATCCAGCGCATGGTGGAGGAGGAGAAGTACTGCATCGACATCCTCACCCAGGTCTCCGCCGCGACCAAGGCGCTGCAGGCGCTCGCGCTCTCGCTGCTCGACGACCACATGGCCCACTGCCTCGTCGACGCCGCCCGCCAGGGCGGGGCCGAGCAGGAGCAGAAGCTTAAGGAGGCCTCCGAGGCCATCGCGCGCCTCGTGAAGTCCTGAGCCCTCACCCACCGACACAGGAGACACCCCATGACCACCGAGACCTACACCGTCACCGGCATGACCTGCGGCCACTGCGCCGCCTCGGTCACCGAGGAGATCTCCGAGATCAGCGGCGTCGAGACCGTCGACGTCGTCGTCGAGACCGGAGCCGTCACCGTCACCAGCACCGCCCCCCTCGACGCCTCGGCCGTCCGCGCCGCCGTCGAGGAGGCCGGCTACGCGCTGGCGTGAGCACCCGATGAGCACGCCGCTGCGCGTGGCCGCCTTCGTCACCGCCCTGGCCGTCGCCTTCGCGGTGGCCTGGGGCGGGGGTCGGCTGGTCGGACCGGTCGGTGCCGAACCGGTCGCCCACGAGGGCACCGCCGACCACGGTGAGACCGCCGCGGCCGGTGACGGCGCCGCCCACGGGGGCCACGAGGCCGCCGCGCCGGTCGCCGACGTCGGTGGGCTGACCGCCCGCGCCGACGGCTTCACCCTCGACCTCGCCGAGCGCACGCTCCCCGCCGGGACGACCCGGCTGGACTTCCGCGTGCTCACCTCCAGCGGCCGGCCGCTGCTCGACTACACCCGCGAGCACGAGAAGGACCTCCACCTCATCGTCGTACGCCGTGACCTCACGGGCTTCCAGCACGTCCACCCGCGCCTCGACGCCGCCACCGGCACCTGGTCGACGGACGTACGCCTGACACCGGGCGTGTGGCGCGTCGTCGCCGACTTCACTCCCGAGGGTTGGGACGGCCTCACGCTGGCCGACGACGTCGCCGTGTCCGGCGACTTCACGCCCGAGGACCTCCCTGCTGACACCCGTGTTGCGGAGCTGGAGACGGACGAGGGCACCTACACCGTCTCCCTCGAGGGCGACACCGCTCCGGGTGCCGACACCGTGCTCACCACGAGCATCGAGCTCGACGGGGAGCCGGTCACCGACCTCGAGCCCTACCTCGGCGCCTTCGGCCACCTCGTCGCGATCCGCTCCGGCGACCTGGGCTACCTCCACGTCCACCCCGAGGAGGGCGAGCCCGGTCCGGGGATCGACTTCGCGACCGCGTTCCCGACACCGGGGACGTACCGGCTCTTCCTCGACTTCCAGCACCGCGGCACCGTCCGCACCGCCGCCTTCACCGTCGAGGCGTCGGGCGTGCCCGGCACGACCTCGGACGGATCCACCGACCACGGGGAGGGCGGCCATGACCACTGAGTCGACCACCGAGCCGCTCGCCGACGTCGAGCTGGCCATCACCGGCATGACGTGCGCGTCGTGCGCCAACCGCATCGAGCGCAAGCTCAACAAGCTCGACGGCGTCACCGCGACGGTCAACTACGCCACCGAGAAGGCGAAGGTCTCCTACCCCGGCTCCGTCTCCACCGACGACCTGCTGCGGACCGTCGAGGCCGCGGGCTACGCCGCCGCGCTGCCCACCCCGCCCGACGCCCCCGCCGAGGACGCCGAGCCCGAGCGCGACCCCCTGCTCCAGCGGCTCCTGGTGAGCACCGCCCTCAGCGTCCCGGTGATCGCGATGGCGATGGTGCCGGCGCTGCAGTTCACCTACTGGCAGTGGGCCTCGCTGGCCCTGGCCGCGCCGGTCGTGGTGTGGGGCGCGCTGCCCTTCCACCGCGCTGCGTGGACCAACCTGCGCCACGGCGCGACCACCATGGACACCCTCGTGTCGGTCGGCGTGCTCGCCGCCTTCGGCTGGTCGCTGTGGGCGCTCTTCCTCGGCACCGCCGGCGAGCCGGGGATGACGCACCCCTTCCGGATCTCGATCGACCGCACGGACGGCGCGTCCAACATCTACCTCGAGGCCGCCGCCGGGGTGACCACCTTCCTCCTCGCCGGGCGCTGGCTCGAGCACCGCTCGAAGCGGCAGTCCGGTGCGGCCCTGCGGGCGCTGATGGAGCTCGGCGCACGTGATGTCGCCGTGCTGAGGGACGGCCGCGAGGTGCGGATCCCGACCGACCAGCTGGTCGTCGGCGACGAGTTCGTCGTACGCCCCGGCGAGAAGGTCGCCACCGACGGCGAGGTCGTCGAGGGCAGCTCCGCGATCGATGCCTCCATGCTCACCGGCGAGTCCGTGCCCGTCGAGGTCGGCCCCGGCGACACCGTGGTCGGGGCGTGCCTGAACGCCGGCGGCCGGATCGTCGTGCGTGCCACCCGCGTCGGCGCCGACACCCAGCTCGCGCAGATGGCGCGCCTGGTCGAGGACGCCCAGAACGGCAAGGCCGAGGTGCAGCGCCTCGCGGACCGGATCTCCGGCGTCTTCGTGCCGATCGTCATCGGCCTGGCCGTGGCCACGCTCGGCTTCTGGCTCGGGAGCGGCGCGGGTGCGACGGCGGCCTTCACCGCGGCGGTCGCGGTGCTGATCATCGCCTGCCCCTGCGCGCTCGGCCTGGCCACGCCGACGGCCCTGATGGTCGGCACCGGCCGCGGCGCCCAGCTCGGCATCCTCATCAAGGGCCCCGAGGTGCTGGAGTCGACCCGCCGTGTCGACACCGTCGTGCTCGACAAGACCGGCACCGTGACGACGGGCGCGATGACCGTCCACGAGGTGGTGGCCGCCGAGGGCGAGTCCGAGGACGACGTACGCCGACTCGCCGCCGCCCTCGAGTCCGCGTCCGAGCACCCGGTCGGCCGGGCCATCGCGGCCTCGGTCGAGTCCCCGGCCGCGGTGGAGGACTTCGCCAACCGTGAGGGCCTCGGCGTGCAGGGCGTCGTCGAGGGCCACGCGGTGGTCGTCGGCCGGCCGCGGCTGCTCGAGGAGTGGTCGCAGCACCTGCCGCCGTCACTCGTCGAGGCGGTCACCGCCGCGCAGGCGCAGGGGCGTACGCCCGTCGCGGTCGGCTGGGACGGCCGCGCCCGCGGCGTCATCGTCGTCGGCGACACGGTCAAGCCCACCTCCGCCGAGGCCGTGGTCCGGCTGCGCGAGCTCGGGCTGACGCCCGTGCTGCTCACCGGCGACAACGAGGCCGCCGCCCGCCACGTCGCGGCCCAGGTCGGCATCTCCGACGTGATCGCCGACGTGCTGCCGGCCGACAAGGTGGCCGAGGTGCAGCGGCTCCAGGCTTCGGGCGCGGTCGTGGCGATGGTCGGCGACGGCGTCAACGACGCGGCCGCGCTCGCCCAGGCCGACCTCGGGCTCGCGATGGGTACCGGCACCGACGTGGCGATCGAGGCCAGCGACCTGACTTTGGTGCGCGGTGACCTGCTGGTCGCGGTCGACGCGATCCGGCTGTCGCGCCGGACGCTCGCGACGATCAAGGGCAACCTCTTCTGGGCCTTCGCCTACAACGTCGCCGCCCTGCCGCTCGCCGCCGCCGGGCTGCTCAACCCGATGCTCGCCGGCGCGGCGATGGCCTTCTCGAGCGTCTTCGTGGTGACCAACAGCCTGCGGCTGCGGGGCTTCCGGTCGTCGATCGCCTGAGGCGCGGTCTCGCGGCTCCGGGAGCGGTGTCCCAGCCACATTCCACGCATGCGCCACGTGGCTGGCGCACCGTCCGCCGGCGCGTCGCGGCCGACACGGCGTACGGGCGGTGTCCCACCCACCTCCCGGACGCGCGGAATGTGGCTCACACACCGCTCCAGCCAGCGCGCAGGCTCCACGGGGTGTGCCCCGCGCGACCGGGTGGTCCCTACTCTCTGCGCATGGGACTCAAGGACCTCCTCACCCCGGGCAGCGACGAGACGACGAAGACCCGCGCCGCGCTCGACGCCGCCGACGACCCGCGCCCCGACCCGGGCGCGATCGACCGACTCGTCGAGATGCTCATCGACGTCGGGCTCGAGGGCCGCGGCCCGATCGACCCGGTCCGCGAGGTGGCCGACCGCGCGCTGACCAAGGCCGGCGGTGATCGCGAGAAGGCGATCGCCGCGGTGGCCCGCTCGACGACGTTCTTCGGTGCGGTCGGCGGGTTCGCCACCGGGCTGGGCGGCTTCGTCACGATGCCCGTCTCGCTGCCGGTCAACGTCGCCGAGTTCTACCTCCAGGCCGTCCGGATGGTCGGCACCGTCGCGACGCTGCGGGGGTACGACATCTCGGAGCCGCGCGTGCGCACCGCGGTGCTGCTCACGCTCGTCGGCTCGGAGTCCGACGAGGTGCTGAAGAAGGCCGGGATGCAGAGCGCCGGGAGCCGCGTGACGACGTACGCCCTCAAGGGCCTGCCGCCCGCGGCGCTGATGGTCGTCAACAAGGCGGTCGGCTTCCGGCTCATGCGCGGGGTGAGCGAGAAGGTGCTGGCCCGCTTCGGCCGCGGCATCCCCCTCGCCGGCGGCCTGGTGGGCGGTGGCATCGACGGCTACATGATGAAGAAGATCGCCGACCACGCGATGAAGGAGTTCCCGGCCGTCAGCTGATGACGGCGCGAATGGCGTCGGCCTCCTCCTCGACGGTCGCTGCCTCGACGAGGTCGCCGGCCTGCTCGGTGAGCACGGCGACCCACTGGTCGAGGACCGCCTCGGCGTAGCCGCTGTCGTAGAGCTCTTCGACCAGGTCGGTCCTCGCCTGCTCGACGAGGTCGGCCCACTCCTCGACGGCGGTGAAGCGCTCGACGAGGACGTTGGACCCGCCGCGCATCCCGCCCGGTCCGCCCTCGGGCATCCCCTCGGGGCGCTCACCTTCGGGTCGCTCGCCCTCGGGCATCCCCTCCGGGAAGTCCGAGGGGAAGTCGGTCGGCATGTCGGTCGGCATCCCCTCCGGCCGCTCGCCGCCCCCTGGGAACCCGCCGCCGGGGAAGCCGCCGCCTCCCGGGGAGGTGCCGAAGGCGAGGTTGTGGTCCCACGCGACGACGGTGAATCCGCCGGTGCTGGCGTCGTAGCGGAGGTAGGCGTTGTTGCCGGGCCCGTCGATGTCGTCGAAGTTCTCCACGACCTCCTCGAAGGCGAGGTAGCGGGCGAAGGCCTGCACGTCGAGGCGCTCGGGCAGCTCGGCGGCGAACTCCTCGTCGGTGCTGTTGTTGACGAAGTCGAGGAACTCGATCAGCGGCGTGAGGTCGTCGTCGCCGGTCTCCTGGTCGAAGACGTCGGTGTAGGCGTCCGGGTCGTCCCCGCGCCACGACCAGTCGCCGCCGGCCTCGGCCTTGTAGAGCAGGCCGGGCGTGGAGAAGTTCTCCTCCTCCCACCGCTCGTCGAGGTGCTGCACGACGAGTCGCAGCCGTGCGTCGGCGCCGTTGACGCTGAACGACGTCGCGACCGCGTGCTCGCTCGCCAGCCCCGCCTCGGCGAGCAGGTCGAGCGCCAGCGCCTCGTTGAGCGCTGTCTCGGAGGCGTTGGACCGGACGACGAGCTCGGTCCACCCGTCGACCCCCTGGTCGTCGACGAACTTGTCGAGGCGGATCAGCCACGGCAGGTCGGTCGGCTCGGCGTCGGCGTCGACGCTGCGCAGGGACGAGTTGCCCTTGAGCCGCAGCCCGGCGCGCTCGACGACCTCGCCGTCGATCGTCACGGTCGCCTCGATCCACTCCTTCTCGTCCGTCTCCTCATAGGTCGCGATCATCGCGGCGTAGGCCTCCTCGTCGACCTCGACGGAGATGTCGTGGAGCGTGCTGGCGTCCCAGATGCCGGTGCCGGCGGCGACCTCCTCGGCCGCGGAGGTGACGCCGGTGGTCGCAGCGGCGCCGGGCGCGTCCGGCGTGCTCGTCGCGCAGCCGCCCAGGGCGAGGGAGGCGAGCGCGGCCACGGTGATCGTGCGTCGGCGGATCGGGCTCATGCGAGGACTCCTGTGTCGAGGGTGAGGTGGGCGGCGAGGTGCCGCGAGGTGACGCGGTGCCAGCGGTTGAGCTGGAGGTCGGGGGTCAGCAGCGCCAGCCCGGTGCCGTACTTCGAGATCCGCACCGGCCGGTGCCCGAGCTCCCACAGCCGCCGGTCGAGCGGGCCGGGGCCGACGGAGGCCGACTTGGTCTCCACGACGAGCACGTCGCCGACCTCGGCGCTGCCATGGCCGGAGACCCAGCGCAGCTCGCGGTCGATGGTGGCCCGGCCGGCGCCGGCGCCGACCAGGAGCGTCGTACGCCGATAGGTGGTGCGCAGCGTCGGCACGAGGGACTGCGGGTCCACCCCGTGTACGTCAGCCTCGCGGAGGCGGTCGCGGACCCACCCGTCGGCCGAGGCGGGGACCTCGAGCGGGTTGCTGCCGGGGTGGAGCATCCGCTCCTTGACGGTCGCGCCGCGGCGCCCGCGGGTCTTGACCTCGAGCCAGCACTCGCCGGTGTCGGCGTAGACCCTGCTGCGCACCTTCCAGCGCCGCCGGCGCCGGTGGGCCGAGGCGGTCCAGCTCTCGAGCCCGACGGTGTCGAGGTAGGTCGACTCGTAGTGCGAGGACCGGCGCCCGTCGATGGTGAGCACCCGCAGCCCGGGCATCCCGGTGACGAGGGCGTCGAGGTCGCCGGCGGGGACGACGTACTTGCGGTCCACGCGGGTGAGCAGCTCGGCCTCGGCGTTGAGGTCGGCAAGGCTGACCCGTGCGAGTCGTTCGATCGCACTCATCGGGTCAGGGCCGGGGCGTCGTGGCGCTCGGCGCGCGGCAGGGCGGGACGCGAGGCGGCGGCGTAGTGGACCTCGACGGTCGTGGTGTCGTTGACCAGGTCCACGCGCACCGGGGTCACCCGGGTGACGCGGGCGTCGAGGAGCAGCTCGAGGCGCTCGACGAGGGTGCGCTCGTCGGTGATCGCGGAGTCGAGCACGACCACCTGGCGCAGGCCCGTGCTGTGCAGGAGCCGGCTGTCGGCGACGGCGAGGACGACCACGAGCCCGGCCATCAGCGAGACCGACAGCACGAGGTCCGCGGTGCCGAGCCCGCCGATGAGGCCGATGGCGAGGGCGGCGAAGTAGTAGGCGATCTCGTGCTGGCCGAGCTCGTCGGAGCGCAGCCGGATGATGGAGAGGACACCGAAGAGGCCGAGCCCCAGGCCGATGGTCGCGGCGCTGCTCGACAGCACGATCGTCACCGCGAGCACGCCGACGTTGACGGCGATGAAGGCGGTGACGAGGTCGGCGCGGCGGTGGCGGGGGTAGTAGACGGCCATGGCCAGGACGAGGACCGCGACGACGTCGACCGCGGCGAGCAGGTAGGTGGGGTTCATGCTGCGAGGCTCGCGGCCGCACCTGTCGACGACCTTCCACGAGTCTGTGCCAGCCCTGTGAAGTCCCGCCGCTGGACCGCTCTGGGACAATCTGACCTCGTGGACAGCCCCTTCCCCTCCGTCGTGCTCGTCGCCTCGCTGATCTTCGCCGCGGTGGTGCTGGTCTACGTCGTGCTCGACCGCACGCCCGACTGGGGCCTGCTCGGCGCCGCGGGCTTCATCGAGGGCCTGACGCTGGTCCTGCTCGTCGTCGCCGGTATCCAGGTCGGCGGGGTCGACCTGAGCGGCGGCGCGCTCGTCACGTTCTTCGGCTACCTCGTCGCCGGTCTGGTCCTGCTGCCCGCCGGCTTCGTCTGGTCGCTGGCCGAGCGCAGCCGCGGCGCGACGGCCGTGCTGGCAGTCGCCGGCCTCGCCCAGGCCTTCGTGATCCTGCGCGCCATGCAGGTCTGGCCCTCGTGAGCTCGACCAGCTCCGGCGCCGGTCGCGTCCTCGTCGCGGTGTACGGCGTCTTCGCCCTCGCCGCGACCGCCCGCTCGCTCGTGCAGCTCTTCACCAAGGCCGACGAGGCACCCCTGGCGTACGCACTCTCCGCGCTTGCCGCCGTCGTCTACATCGCCGCGACCCTCGGCCTCGCCGAGGTCGGCCCGTCGCCGCGACGCCTCGCTTGGGCGGCCGTCGTCTTCGAGCTCGTCGGCGTGCTGACCGTCGGCACGCTCACCGTCCTCGACCCGGAGCTCTTCCCCGACGCGACCGTGTGGTCGGCGTACGGCGCGGGCTACGGCTGGCTGCCGCTGGTCCTGCCGTTCGCGGGGATCGCGTGGCTGTGGCACACGCGGGTGCGCGACTGACGGCGGGGGAAACGGGCGTACACAACTCGATGCCGCACGGGGGCGGATTGCTCACTCGGCGCATCCAACACGATGACGGCCAAAGTCCTTGGAACGCGAACTGGTTGTAGACGGGTCCTCGCTTGCCGGGTTGTCATAGGTCCCGCCGGAAGACCGTCCGCGGACATCGCTTTCGCCTGATGTGAGGTCGAGACTCCGCGCCATGCGCGGTTGGGGCACCCGCCCTCGACCCAAGGCCATCTCCTCCAGAGCGATATCGACGTGGACCCAAACGCTTCCTGAGATTGCTCCTCGCAAGCCCGACAGCGCGGCCGCGGCGGGTGCCGCCGTGCCGGGGAACGGTTCGCGCCGTCAGCGGGTTCGCGCGTGCCTGGCCCGCCAACTAGATGGTGCCAGCGTCACGCTGTGTAGCAATTACGCCCAGTCGAGGAGAACTCCGGCTGTCCGACCACGGGTATAACGTCGAGCTGGTAGACCAGGCAATAGTATTGCGAGCGATAGGGGTTGTACGTGTTGACCCACTGCGCGGTAATTGGACCATTCACCCGAGACCAGGACTGGTCCTCACCCCACCTCACAACATTGCCGTCGCGATGCATGCTGGCATTGAAGGAGATCCATTGTTTCGGATACTGGGTGCACTTGATCCTTGGCGTTGCACGCACACTGTTATCGATGTGGGACCAAGTCACCTCCACCCAACAACCGCCCGCAGCGTGGGCAGGTGCAACCGAAAAAGTCGCAAGCAGCATTCCGGGAATCGATGTCAGCAACAGCAGGAGAGCGCGCTTCATGGGGCGTTCCTTCTACTCGGCGGGAAGGGGAGTCAGAATGTCGCGACGGCCTCGGCATAATTCATCCAAGGCGTATCGTTCACGCCCGCCAAGTCGACATAAACGTTCACCCGCAACCGGAACGTCTGACTCCCAGCGGGGTTGCCAGCTCTGATGTAGGACTCGCACCGTTGTCCGCTCGTTGTGCGGGTACACCTAACCGATCCATCTCCGACCACCAGGCCATTGCGTACCACTCGGGCTTCCACGCGCACATTCAGGTTCGCAGCACACTGGGCTCCAAACGAATGAATTGATCCGTACGTGCTGGACGCCCGAATGGCGGCCGCTGGTTGGCAGTCCACGTTGGCGAACGCGGGCGTTGGCGGGACGACCGCCAAGGTGCCGACCAATAGAAGGACGGTGGCCAAGAGTTTGGTAGTGCACCTCATTGAATTGCTCCCCGTGAAAGATGCAGTCGGATTGTGGTCCGGTCGTTTCACCCCCTCGCCCGAAGCGCTTTCCAGTGACTGTTAGGGAGCTACGAGTGTATTTGACCTCGCAGCAAGCCAAACCTTGGCACCGATATGGAGCCGCTGTCAATCAAACCCAGAATCTTTGTTCCGTCTCATCGATCAGCGCAGGATTGACTGCTGCTCCTGGGGGTCTGTAGACCGCGGCAACCTCAACTCGAAGTCGCTGGTGGAGATACTGCACTACTCGCAAGGTTCATCCGACTAATCGCGATCAAACAATAGATGGACGGGCCACCGGAGGACTCAACTGCTGATCGAGGTCGGCAGGCAACAACTAGTCTCCCGTCAGCCCGCAACGGCGGACGCCAGCGCTCGTCGAACGGGCCCGGCTCTAGGCGTTCGCTGATAACAAGTTCTTCGTTCGCAACGCACCCGAACCGAAGTAGCCACGCCGCGCTCTCCCGCTGCTGACGTCCGAGACGACCACCTTCAGCCCCCTACAAGATCACGCTAATACGACGCTCGAACACAGCGGCGCGGTAGTCCTCGACCCGTTCGAGCCGTCCGGCAGCTCGTCGACGAGCTGAACGGCGGGAAGTAGTCGTCGTCCCCCATGCGCGCGGGCTAGTGCCCCCTCGGCCCGAACCGGGCGCATGCTGCACACGCATCAGGGGCACGTGAGTCCATGAGCACTCCGGATGAGCAGACGCCCAAGCCCGACACCGACGAGCGTCGGGGTACGCCGAACTCGTCGGGCCCCGAGGGAGCAGCGGGCGGGATGGGCTCGAGCAGCGAGCGGGTCGGACCCACCGGTCCGGGCCAGGTGAGCACGGACGGGCTGCGCGACACCAGCGTGCTGCCCACACCGGACGACGCCCCGCCGGAGCAGAGCGCGGGCGGCGAGGAGCCCCAGCCGGACGGGATCAAGCCGAAGGCGGGCTACCCCAGCAAGGACCCGCGCAACGACGACAAGCCCTACGACGCCTGAGCCGGTCGCTCAGCCCAGCATGAAGTCGGCGACCACACGGCCGAGCTCGGCGCCGGCGTCCTCCTGGAGGAAGTGACCGGCGTCGGCGATGGTCGGGTGGTCGAGCCCGCGCGTGCCGGGGATCAGCTTGCGCAGAACCGGCGCCATCGCCCCCGTGATCGGGTCGCTGTCGCTGAAGGCGACGAGGAACGGCAGCTCGCTGGTCGAGAGCACCTCCCACGCTGCGCGGTTGGCCTCCGTGGCGGGGTCGTCGGGGCGTGTCGGCACGAGGGTCGGCATAACCCGTACGCCCGCCTTGGCGCGCTCCTCGGGGAACGGGGCGTCGTACGCCGCCCGCACGTCGTCGGCCATCGGCCGCGCGCAGCCTGCTGCGACGAGTCGTCCCACGTCAAGGGTCGCGGCGCTCTGCACCGCATTCCGGAACTGCCACCAGATCTCCGGCATGTCGAAGTCGCCGGTCGGGAGGCCGGTGTTGGCGGCGACCACGCGGACGAAGCGGTCCTGGTGCTCGGCAACCAGGCGCAGCCCGATCAGCCCGCCCCAGTCCTGACCGACCAACGTCACATCGCGCAGGTCGAGGTGATCGAAAGCGAGCTCGCGCGTCCACTCGACCAGACGGGCGAACGAGTAGTCCTCCGTCGCGAGCGGCTTGTCGGAGCGACCGAAGCCAACCAGGTCCGGCACCACGCACCGGATCCCGCGACTGACGAGCACCTCGATCACGTGCCGGTAGAGGAACGACCACGAGGGCTCGCCGTGCAGCAGCAGCGCGACCGGCCCGTCCGCCGGTCCCGCATCGACGTACGCCACCCGCAGGGTGCCGCCGTCGGGGTCAGCGACCTCGGCGTAGCTCGGCTTCCACGGGAAGTCGGGGAGATGGTCGAAAGCGCTGTCCGGGGTGCGGTAGACCTCCATGCACGTCAGTCTCGCAGGGCCGCGGGGGCCATCAGGTGTCGACGGGCGCCGCCACGGCGACGTGCCCGTTAGCTCGACCTGATCAGCGGCGGTCGATGCCGTCCAGCCGCAGCTCGGCGGAGGCATCGGAATGGGTCCCGCCGCTGTCGACGTGCTTGTCGCTGATGGTCGCGCCGTTCTTGAGCACGCCGAACAGCGCCATCGCGTGACCCCGGCCCACGTCGTAGTCGTCCTTGAGCCAGATCGCGAAGTCGCCCGCCTTGCTCTGCGGGGTGAACCCACGGGCAGCGGCCTCGCTCAACAGCTCCTCGGGCGTCTTGCCGGTCTTCTTCTCGATCGCGTCGAGGTAAGCCTGGTAGCTCATCGTCATCCCCGTTCAATGGTGTGCCAGCGACACTAGGGCCAGCCCTGGGCGTTGGCTTCTCCGAAATCGCTGTGCCCGCTCGACACGCCCGATTGCGGCGGAGAGAAGTGCCCCCTCCCCTACGTCCGCATCACAAAGCCGACCGTGTTGTCGGCGTGGATCGTCATCGCATAACGGGAGTCGTGGGCCAGGCGGTGATGTCGTGGGCACAGGAGCCGGCCGTTGGCGAGATCGGTGAGCCCGCCCCGGGACCAGGGGTCGTCGTGATGGGCATGACACCCGGAGGCCGAGGTCTCACAACCGCGCGCGGTGCAGCCGCCGTCGCGCAGCCCGAGCGCGATGCGCTGGGCTTTGGTGAAGAGCCGTGCCGCGCGCCCCATGTCCAGCGGCACCGACTTCGAGTCGAGCACGACCGGGATGATCCCGGCCTCGCACGCCAGCCGTCGCGCCTGACCCGCCGACATCCGCCAGCCGTCGTCCAGCAGCGCCGTGGCGCTCTCGCCCAGCAGCTGCTCGATCGTCATCGTCACCACCACCGTGGCGCTCACCCCTGCGGTCTGCGGGGTCGCGTCGACCGGGTAGCGCTCGACGTACTCGACCAGCGCCTCCCCGAGTCGGCGTCGCAGCGGCTTCCACTCGCCTGTCTCGTCGCGGAGCTCGTCCTCGGTGTGGCGGGCCGGGTTGGCCAGCGCCAGCAGGTGGCGCTTCAGCATCGCCCCGACGTGTGAGGGCACGACGAACCTGCCGTGGCAGCGACCCTCCCCGTCGTCGACCATGGTCAGCTCGACACCGGCGGTGGCGCGGTCCTCCTCGGCCCGCAGCACCGCCTCTTCGTGCGACTCCCCCACCTCGGGGGCCACGACGTCGAGGATGCGCTTGCCGATCTGCCTCAACTCCCGTGCGTCGTGCTGCCGCGCGAGCCCCAGCAGCGTCGCCTCCGCGTCGTCACGGACGTCCGCGTCGACGTGGGACGGCAGGGCGTCGACCGCGTCGGTGATCACCCGCGCCTGCTGCGAGCGCACCACGCCCGACGTCAGCGCCGTCGCAACCCACGGGTGCTCCTCCAGCGCCCGCCCCAGCGCCAGGTCGCGGCGCGCCTCGCGCCGCGTCGTCCTGGTCTCGACCGCCAGCCACGCGGCCGCGTCACGCAGCCCGTGCGCAGCGGCCACGTCATCGGAGGCGCCCAGCACCTGCGCGAGCAACGCATCCAGCTGCGAGCGCGCCTCGGTGAGCCGCACCAGGGCCGACTGCTTCTCCGCCACCGACATGAACGCCGGCTCCACCGACACCACGCCCTTCAGCGCAGCACCGAGGTCGTCGGCACACTCGATGATCGGATGCACGGGGCCATCTCCTGACGCACGTCACGGACACCCACCCGGTCCGGGTGGGGCGGTGAGGCGTACTGGCCCATGCGCCACGGTCGCCATCCGAGAGCCGCAAGGCATCCCGTCAGCACCAGGACGGGTTCTATGGATGACTGTCCCGACCCCGGGATCCTCGTCGCCTCTGACGGGATCCGTTCCGGATCGGCGTGCTCACACCATCGTACACCTGTTCGAATACAGGCGCAAGGGTGAGATCAGGCGCTCGCCGGCGGCAGGTTCTTCTTCAGCAGCCGCTTCACCCGCCGCTGCTTGCGGTCGGGGATCATCGAGCGCATCTCCTCGAGCTTCCCGAAGCACAGCAGCCGGTCCTCGCCCTCGAGCACCGTCTTGTTGCGGGGGTTCGGGATGACCTGGGTGCCGCGGTGGAGGGTCAGCACGGTGATGTCGCGCTCGTCGAGGCCGGACTCGCCGAGCTTCTTGCCGACCATGTCGGAACCGCCGTGGACCACGATCTCGGCCACGCCGTAGCCGGTCGAGACGGTCAGGCGCTGGCGTACGTCGATGTCGGGGAAGGCGACCTGGTTGTCGATGTAGTCGATGATCGCGCCGGCCACGTCGAGCTTGGTCGCAGCCTCGATGCCCTCCAGGCCGGGCGAGGAGTTCACCTCCATCACCTGCGGGCCGTTCTTGCCCTCGAGCATGTCGACACCGGCCACGCGCAGGCCCATGATCTGCGCCGAGCGCACCGCCACGCGCTCGAACTCCTCGTCGAGCTCGACCGGTTCGACGCTGCCGCCGCGGTGCACGTTGGAGCGGAACTCATCCCCCTGCGCCACGCGCCGCATCGCCGCCACCACGCGGTCGCCGACGACGAGGGCGCGGATGTCGCGGCCCTTGCTCTCCTTGACGAAGCGCTGGATCAGCACGTTCTGACGGGTGCTCTGCAGCGTCTCGATGATCGCCTCGGCGACCTTGATCGTCGGCGCCAGGATCACGCCGATGCCCTGGGTGCCCTCGAGCAGCTTGATCACGACGGGCGCACCGCCGACCCGCTCGATCGCGGGGATCACGTCGGCGCGGTCCTGCACGAAGGTCGTCGCCGGCATCGGGATCTTGTGGCGCGACAGTATCTGCGTGGCGCGCAGCTTGTCGCGGCTGTTGGCGATGCCGTAGGACGTGTTCGGCGTGTAGACGTCCATCTGCTCGAACTGGCGCACGACGGCGGTGCCGAAGTAGGTGATCGAGTTGCCGATGCGCGGCAGGCACGCGTCGTACGTCGACAGCTGCTTGCCGCGGAACAGCAGGTCGGGCTCCTCCCCCGTCAGGTCGATGCCGAAGCGCAGCGTGTTGAGCACCTTGACGTCGTGACCGCGCTCGAGGGCTGCGGTCCGCAGGCGCTGGGTGCTGTAGGAGCGCGGCGCACGGGAGAGGATGGCGAGCTTCACGGGCGCCATACAAGCACGTCGCCACCCACGCAGGACCGCCTGTCAAGATGGCCCGGTGCCGAACGACCCCCAGCAGCCCGTGACCGAGAAGGTCGTCGTCGGCTGGCGCGAGTGGGTCGCGCTGCCGCAGGCCGACGTCGACTGGGTGAAGGCCAAGATCGACACCGGCGCACGCTCGTCGTCGATCCACGCCTTCGACCTGCGCACCTTCGAGGAGCAGGGGCAGGAGTGGGTGCGCTTCTCGATCCACCCCTGGCAGCGCTCCGACGAGGACCACGTCGAGCTCAGCCTGCCCGTGCTCGACCGCCGCGAGGTGCGCAGCAGCAACGGCCTCACCGAGCAGAGGTACGCCGTCGCGATGGACGTACGCCTCGCCGGGCGGACCATCACGACCGTCATGACGCTGAGCAACCGCGACGAGATGGGATTCCGGATGCTGATCGGGCGCGAGGCGCTCGAGCGCGGCTTCCTCGTCGACTCCGCGCTGTCCTACGCCGGCGGGAAGCCGAAGCGCGCCGTACGCCGCAAGAACTGGGGCAGGTAGCCCCGATCAGTGGCGCTTGATCTCGCAGCTGCGCAGCTTCTCCCCGCTGCAGGTGTCGCGACCGGCGTTGCCGGAGATCACGTCGCGGCCCGGCCCACCGACGAGCAGGTCGCGGCCGGTGCTCCCGCCCAAGTAGTCGTCGCCCACGTTGCCCAGGAGGTGGAACGCCCGTCGCTCGCAGCGCAGCCGGTCCGAGGAGGGGATGCCGTAGATGCTCTGCGTGATGGCGTCGGCACCCCCGCGCCCGCGCACGGTCGCCGTGCACGCCTGGAACCTCAGGTCGTCCGCCCTGCCAGTCCCACGGACCACCAGGTCCCTCGCCACGAGATAGGTCTGCTCGAACCCCCGCAGCCTGGCGCGGAGCGTACGACCGGAGTGGCGCGTCTCCATCCGCCCGGACGCGAGGTCGACCTCCAAGCTCTTCCCCGCCCAGGTGGCCACGTGGTCGCGACCCGCGCCACCGGCGTACGAGCTGCCGGCGGAGCCGACGTTGTCGTCGAATCCGATGCTCAGGACGTCGTCGCCACCGGACATCGCGATGCGGTGGCGCACGGTCTGTGCGCGCGGGAAGCGCACCTCGAGCTCCTCGTCGCGCTCGGTCCCGAGGAAGGTGAAGGACTCCGGCGCCCGGGTGTTCGGGCCGCCGACGAGGAACCGGTCGAAGCCCGTCCATCTGAGGTACGCAGCGCCCTGGCTGGCGGTGCCACCGCGCGCGTCGACCAGCACGTCCCCGGTGCCGGTCTCGAAGGCCAGGGTGCTGCCACCCGAGGCGCCACCGTCGAGCAGCCCACCCGCACCCAGCGCACCCGTCCACGTCAGCGTCCCGCCACCGGTGAGCAGCACCGCGTCGGTGTTGATGACGGTGCGCTCGGAGCCCGAGACCACTCGGTCGACGCCGCCGGCGCCGGTCGTGATGACGTCGCGCTCGGTGTCGATCGTGTCCCCCGTCCCGGTGGACTGCGTGCCGCCGAGGACACGCTCGTCGGACGGGGACCCGACGTAGCTGTCGCTGCCGGCCCCGAGGCGTACGTCGACCGCGCCGCCCACCCCGGACGCATCGACCGCGTCGGCGCCCGGACCGGCGTCGAGGGACATCTCGGAGAAGGCGCCCCCACCGGTGATGCAGACGAGGTCGTCTCCACCGAGCGCGGAGACGGTGACGGCGCCGTCGGTCACGATCACGTCCGCGCCCTCGGTGCCGGTCAGAGCCATCCCCGGACTGCCGACGAGGGTCACCGGCCGCCCCTGGCAGGTCTCGGCGACGGCCGTCGCCGGCGCGGCAGGGACGACCAGCGCGGCCAGGAGGCCGGTGGCGAGCAGGGGACGGGTGCGCAACGGGTTCCTTCGTTCGGTGACGTGCGTCAGCGACGCTTGATCTCGCAGGACTTCAGCTTCTCGCCGCTGCAGGTGTCGCGGTTGGCGTTGCCGTCGATGGTGTCGCGGCCGGCGCCGCCGACCAGCAGGTCCCTGCCGCGGCTGCCGCGGATGGTGTCACGACCACGGTCGCCGTAGATCCTGATCTTCGACTTCCGCGCGTCGCAGTCGAGGACGTAGCCGTCCTCGCCGGTGCGGTAGGACTCGATGTCGTCCTTGCCCCCGCGGCCCCGCACGGTGGCCCGGCACGCGTAGAAGCGGATCTCGTCGGCGCGCTTCGTGCCGAGGATCTCGACGCGCTGGGCGCCCAGGCGCGAGGTCTCGAAGCCGTTGAACCGACCCTTCACGGTGCGCCCGTCCTGGCGCATCTCGAGCTTCCCGGAGGCGAGGTCGAGGTCGAGGCGGTCGCCGGCCCACAGGTCGATGTCGTCCTCGCCCGCGCCACCGACGTACCTGCTGCCGGCGCCGCCTGCACCGTCGGGCGACAGCACCGTGTCGTCGCCGCCTCCGAGGTCGTAGCGCTGCCGACCGTCGCCGTCGGTGAACGAGGCGTAGACGAACTCGTCGCGGTCGCTGCCGGTGAGCTCGAGGGAGCGGGGGGAGACCGTGCCGAAGAGGGTGAAGGAGGTGAAGGGGCCCGACCAGGCGAGGGTCTGGACACCGTCGGTGGTCATCGTCCCGGAGGCCGCGTCGATCGAGACGTCGCCCGCTCCGAGGTCCGGCACGAGCGTGCTGCTCGGTCCCACGTCGAGGCGGGCTCCCGCGGCCATCGGACCCGACCAGAGGACCTCGCTGCCGATCCCACCGAGCACCAGCACGTCGGAGTTGGGCACCCCACGCGACCCGGACCGGACCTGGTCGCCGGCGTTGGTGGCGCTGGTGCCCACTCCGGCCGAGACGGTGTCCTGCTCGTTGTCGACCGATCCGTCGCCGGTGACCACCTGGTCCCGGGCCGGGGACCCGGAGTAGGTGTCAATGCCCGCCCCGAGCACCGCATCGATGTCGGCCAGGGTGAAGGTGCCGTCGACCACGTCGTCGCCGGGACCCGTGTCCAGCCTGACGCCGAGGCGCCGGCCGGGCTCGTCGGTCACGCACACGAGGTCGTCGCCGCCGAGGGTCTTCACGACGGTCGCGCCGTTCGTCACCACCACGTCGGGACCCTCGGTGCCGGTGAGGTCCTGCTGGAGGAACGTGCCCACGATCGTCGCCGGCTGCCCCTGGCACGTCTCCCCTGCGGCGTACGCCGTGGGGCTGGCCAGGAGGGTGGCGGCGAGCAGTCCAGCAGCCATCAGCGGCAGCGGTCGCATGGGGAGTCCTTCGATCGGGTCCGAGTCGTGTCCGGGAGGAGACGCCCACCCTGCCCCAGAAGTTGTCGCAGCCGCTCGACGGCTCACAGGAACCGCACAAGGTCAGCCCACCTCCCCGACAGGCGGGCGCACCAGCATCGACGACATGCCCACCTCCCGCTCCCTCCGCACCCATGTCCGACAGGCCCTCGCCGCCTCGCTGGCCACCGTCCTCCTCGCCGGCTGCGGCGCCTCCGTGGCCACCTCCACCTCGTCCTCGTCCTCGTCCTCGAGCACGTCGACCAGCGCGGTCGTCACGACCGACGCCACGACGGTCGACGACGCCCTCGCCGACGACGTCGCGGTCGAGACCGGCGACACGGCGTACGACGAGGCCGACGCCACCGCGATCAGGCTCTCCGGCTCGGACGCCACGTCCGACAGTGACGCCGTCACCGTCGCGGACGGCACCGTCACGATCACCGCGGCCGGGACGTACGTCCTCTCCGGCGACCTCGACGGCCAGGTGGTCGTCGACAGCGCCGGTGACGGCGTCGTACGCCTCGTGCTCGACGACGCCACCATCACCTCGTCCACCACGGCGGCGATCGACGTCGTCGACGCGAAGTCCGTCGTGGTCGTGCTCGCCGACGGCAGCGACAACGCGCTCACTGACGCGACGACGTACGCCGACACCAGCGAGGACGCGGCCACTGGGGCGCTCTACTCGACCGCCGACCTCACCATCGGCGGCACCGGGTCGCTCACGGTGACCGGCAACAGCAACAACGGCATCGTCGGCAAGGACGGCCTCGTCATCACCGGCGGCACCATCGACGTGACGTCCGTGGACGACGGCATCCTGGGCAAGGACTACCTCGTCCTCACCGACGGCACCGTCACCGTCGACTCCGTCGGCGACGCCTTCAAGTCCGACAACACCGAGGACGCCGGCTCCGGCTTCGTGCTCATCGAGGGCGGCGAGCTCACCGTCAGCACCGAGGACGACGGCGTCAAGGGCGTCCAGGTGCTGGTGAGCGGCGGCACGATCGACGTCGCCGGGTCCAACGAGGCCATGGAGGGTTCGCTGATCATCGTCGACGACGGCGACGTCGAGCTGCACGCGGCCGACGACGGCGTCAACGCCGCCTCCTCCGACGACAGCGCGGCCGTCGACGGGCAGCCGGGTGGCGAGATGGCGGCCGACGACTCCGTACGCCTCGTCGTCAACGGCGGCACCCTCGAGGTCTGGGCCAGCGGCGACGGCCTCGACTCCAACGGCAGCGCCACCGTCACCGGCGGCGACATCACCGTCTACGGCCCCACCACCGACGGCAACGGCGCGCTCGACGTCAACGGCACCTTCGACGTCAGCGGCGGCACCCTGCTCGCCGCCGGCAGCGCCGGGATGATGGTCGCCCCGTCGACCGACTCCGCGCAGGCCTGGATCGCCACCGCCCTCAGCGCCACCGCAGCGGCCGGGGCGGAGGTCGTGGTGACCGACGACTCCGGCGCCGAGGTGGCGGCGTACACCCTCGCGAAGGACGCCGCCTCGATCGTCCTCTCCTCCGCCGAGCTCGAGCAGGGCGCGACCTACACCGTCGCCGTCGACGGCACCGACACCACCGTCACCGCCGGCGAGGCACCCGCCGGCGGCCGCGGTCCGATGGGCGGCTGACCCGCATGAAGGACCACACCTCCACACCCACACCCGAAGGACACGACATGACCGAGAACCCCCAGCCCGCCACCCGCACCTGGCGCGACCGCCTGCCGCGCCGCCTCCCCTCCGGTCGCAAGGCCGTCGCCGCCGGAGCCGTCGTCGCCGCCCTCGCGGTGGGCGGGGCGGGCTTCGGGGCGGGGTACGCCGTCGCGGACAGCGGCGCGTCCGACACCGCCACCACGCAGACCACCGACGACTGGGATGACCGCGGCTTCCCCGGCGACGGCGCCGGCCGCGGGCCGATGGGTGAGGTGCCGGGTGGAGAGATGGGTGGGCAGGCGCCCGACCTCGACGGCGACGGCCAGCCCGACACCGGCTCCTCGGACTCCGGCTCACAGAACGGCTGAGTCCCACCCCCTCCCCGACTAACGGGTCCATTCGCGCACTCCCGCCCCCACCGATGGGGGCGGGAGTGCGCGTTTCGGCCCGTTACCCTGACCACCGTGAGCCCCGCCGCCCGAACCCCCAGCCGCACTCCCGAGGTCGGCTAGTGGCGCGCGAGTCCTTCGCCATCGGCGGCATCCGGGTACGCGCCGGCACGATGCGCTCCCTCGAGCTCCCGATCACCCGGCTGGTGACGGGGGCCGACGTCGACCTGCCGGTCCGCGTGGTGCACGGCCGTGAGGACGGGCCGAGCGTGTGGATCGACGCGGCCATCCACGGCGACGAGGTCGCGGGCGTGGAGATCGTGCGCCAGGTGATGGCCGGCCTCGACGCGAAGACCTTCCGCGGGACGCTGGTCGCGGTGCCGATCGTCAACGTGCTCGGCTTCATGACCGGTGACCGCTACCTCCCCGACCGCCGCGACCTCAACCGGTCGTTCCCCGGCTCCGCCCGCGGGTCGCTCGCCGGCCGGATCGCCTACCTCTTCATGAAGGAGATCGTCGCCGGCTGCGAGGTCGGCATCGACCTCCACACCGGCTCCGACCGCCGCAGCAACCTGCCGCAGATCCGGGCCGACCTCGACGACCCCGGCACCCGCGACCTGGCCGCCGCGTTCGGCGCCCCGGTGATGCTGCACGCCAAGATCCGCGACGGCTCGCTGCGCCACGCCGCGCGCGAGCAGGGCGCGAAGGTGCTGCTCTACGAGGGCGGCGAGAACCTCCGCTTCGACTCCTACGCCGTCGACGCCGGCGTGATCGGCGTACGCCGTGTGCTTGCCGCGCTCGGCATGACCGAGCCGGTCGTCGAGCCGGCCGTCGAGCCCAGCCTGGAGTGCCGCTCCAGCGGCTGGGTCCGCGCGCGGCGCACCGGCATCCTGCACCTCGACGTCGCGCTCGGGCAGAAGGTCAGCGACGGCGAGCGGCTCGGCACGCTCTTCGACTCCTTCGGCAAGACCTTGCGCGCGGTCTACGCCAACCGCGACGGCATCGTCATCGGCCGCACCGAGGCCCCCCTCGTCAACTCCGGCGACGCCGTGGTGCACATCGCCAACTGACCGTCTGGTTGGCTCGACGCATGTCGTTCGACGTCGCTGCTTTTCGAGCCCACTTCCCGTCCCTCGACTCCGGGATCGCGCACTTCGACAACCCGGGCGGCACGCAGACCCCGGCCGTGGTCGGCGAGGCGATCGCCCGCGCGATGACCGGTCCGATGTCGCAGCGCGGCGCGGCGACGGTGAGCCAGCGCAACGCCGAGGCGACCGTCGCCGGCTTCCGCTCGGCCGTGGCCGACCTGGTCGGCGGCGAGCCCGGCGGCGTGGTGCACGGCCGCAGCGCAACCGCGCTGACGTACGACTTCTCCCGCACGCTGGCGCGCACCTGGTCGCCGGGCGACGAGGTCGTCGTCTGCGAGCTCGACCACGACTCCAACGTGCGGCCGTGGATCCAGGCCGCGGAGCGCGCCGGCGCGACGGTGAGGTGGCTGCGGCTGGTGCCGGAGACCGGTGAGCTCGACCTCTCCTCGCTCGACGTCATCGGCGAGCGCACCCGGCTGGTCGCGCTGACCGCGGCCTCCAACCTGCTCGGCACCCGCCCACCGGTCGAGGCGGTGGCGCGGCGCGCGCACGAGGTGGGCGCGCTCGTCCACGTCGACGCGGTGCACCACACCGCCCACGCGGCGCCGGACCTGCGGTCGATGGGCGCCGACTTCCTGGTGTGCTCGCCCTACAAGTTCTTCGGGCCGCACTGCGGCGCGCTCGTCGCCGACCCCGACCTGCTCGAGACGCTGCGGCCCGACAAGCTGCTGCCGTCGACCGACGCCGTGCCGGAGCGCTTCGAGCTCGGCACCCTGCCCTACGAGCTGCTCGCCGGCGTGACGGCCGCGGTCGACCTGATCGCCTCGCTGGCCCCCGACGGCGCCTCGCGCCGGTCCCGCCTGGTCGCAGCGGCGGCTCTCGTCGCCGACCACGAGCTGCGCCTGCGCGCCCGCATCGAGGACGGCCTGGCCGACCTCGACGAGCACCTCGAGCTCCACTCCCGCGCTGCCGACCGCACCTCGACGCTCTTCGTCACGCTGCGCGACCGGCTGCCGGTCGACGCCTACGAGTTCCTCGCCGAGCGCGACGTGCTGGTTCCGGCCGGCACCTTCTACGCCCACGAGACCTTCCGTGCGCTCGGCCTCCCCGTCGACTCGGGCCTGCGGATCGGGCTCGCGGCCTACAACGACGACAGCGACGTCGAACGGCTGCTGGCGGGGCTCGGGGAGTTCTTCTCGTCCTGACGCAACGGCGTATCTAGGTATGTGCTGTACTTAGATACATGACCGACCCAGCACGTTGGCCGACCCCGTGGGTCCGTGCCGCCCTCGACCTCGCCGTCCTGGCGAGCCTCGTCGAGGGGCGGCTCCACGGCTACGCGATCGCGCAGGCGCTCGCCGAGCACGGCTTCGGCCTGCTCAAGGGCGGCTCCCTCTACCCGGTGCTCAACCGGCTGGAGGAGGCCGGCGACGTCGAGGCCGCCTGGACGGAGGGGCAGGGCGGTCCCGGGCGCCGGGAGTACGCGCTGACCGCGGCCGGCCGCAAGCGGCTGGAGCGCGACCTGGGTTCGTGGCGGGAGCTGGGCGAGACATTGACGACGATGAGCAGGGGGACCACGCATGACTGAGGACTCGCCGATCCCGGCGACGGTGGACGCGTACAAGGAGGCGCGCGGCGAGGGACTCGACGGCCATTGGGCCTTCGCCGTGTCGTGGAAGCTCTCGATGAAGAGCGTCGACGTCGCCCTCATCGAGGAAGGACTGCGCGAGTCCCTCGAGCTCGTCCGCGAGACCGGGGAGTCTCCCGAGGAGTTGTTCGGAACACCGGCCGACCACGCGGCAGAGCTCGTCCAGAGGTGGCGATCCGAGGGTCGCCTCAACCCCGCGGCCGTCTCGGTGCCCAACGCACGGAGCGTCGTCGCCTCGAGCCTGAAGGCGAGCGGGGGGATCGCCTTCATCATGTTCGTCCTGGAGCTCGTCGGCGGTCGGGACCTGCAGGTGGGGTTCTTCGCGATACCGCCCGTGCTGGGCTTCGCGACCATCGGCGGGCTCGCGTTCTGGGAGTGGGCCTCACGCGCGTGGGCCACCGCTGTCGTCGTGGCGGCAATGACCGCAGCGACGGTGGGGATCGGCGCGACGATCGTCGTCGTCCTCGAGGCCACCTCGGGCACGTCGCTGGGCGCGCTCACGCCCTGGCTGCTCCTGCTGGAAGCGGCGGTGCTCTGGTCGGCCGGAACCGTGGTGCTCATCCTGGTCACCGCCAAGACGTTCGCCGAGGTGCGGGAGGACCCGGACGACGAGCAGTGGGTGCGCCGGTTCTCTAGCGTCCTGCGAGGGCCGGGGTGGCAGTCCGATGCGCGAGTGCGCGAGATCGTGAGGGAGGCCCGCAGCCACGCCGCCGAGTCCGGCCGGACACTGGCGGAGGAGTTCGGCCCGCCCGACGCGTACGCCATGACGTACGGCGTCGACGTGCGGCGTCGTACGACGCTGAAGATCGCCTTCTACGCCGTCCTCGTCGCTCTCAACCTCGTGCCGATGGTGGACGGCTTCTCGTGGGCCACGTCCGTGGTGGCGCTCTTCTTCGCCTGGCAGGCGTGGAAGGAGTACCGGAAGTACGACCGGTTCCGGTCCCGCGCCCAGCTCGCGGGCTAGTCCTCCCGGACCTGCTCCACGACCTCGTCGGACTCCGGCCCGTCCTCGTGGACGTCGGAGTCGACGTCGTCGGTGGCGACCGTGTCGCCGACGGTGGCGTTGCCCCCGGGCTGCGCGTCGAGCGCCCGCTGCCGGTCCTCGTCGCTGACCCGCTCGCCCGCGGCGGGGAAGGCCGACTCCTCCGGGTGCTCGGCGTAGGGGTCCGGGTCGGTGGAGTGGTCGCTGCTCATGCCTCGACCGTACGCCGCGGGCGCCGGCGTCGCGGACCCCCGCAAGGGTGGCGGCACACGACGTCCGGCCGCCGCAGGGTGGCGGCACACGACATGCGCGAGGCACTTCCAGATGCGGTCTGCCGCCACCCTGCCGGCCCCGGGTGCGATGTGCCGCCACTGTCGGACGACTCGGCCACAATGACGGGGTGACCCACTGGGTGCTCCACGTCGACATGGACCAGTTCCTCGTCGCGGTCGAGCTGCTGCGCCGCCCCGAGCTGGTCGGCCTCCCCGTCGTGGTCGGCGGGCGGGGCGACCCGACCGAGCGTGCGGTGGTGTCCACGGCGTCGTACGAAGCACGTGCGCACGGCGTACGCAGCGGCCTGGCGCTCAGGCTCGCCAAGCGGCGCTGCCCGGACGCGGTCTTCCTGCCGGTCGACTTCCCCGTCTACGAGGCCGCCTCGGCGCAGGTCATGGAGACCCTGCGCGCGACGCCCGGTGCGGTCGTGGAGGTGCTCGGGTGGGACGAGGCCTTCGTCGGCCTCGAGACCGACGACCCGCTCGCGGCCGCCCGTGCGATCCAGGCAGCGGTGCTCGAGGCCACCGACCTGCACTGCTCGGTCGGGATCGGCGACACCCTCGTGCGGGCCAAGATCGCCACCGACTTCGGCAAGCCGCAGGGCACCTTCCGGCTCACCCGTGACAACTGGATGGAGGTCATGGGCGAGCGCCCGACGACCGCCCTGTGGGGCATCGGCACGAAGATCGGCGCCCGACTGGAGGCGATCGGCATCCGCACGGTGGCCGACCTCGCCGGCACCGACACCGACGCACTGGTCGCCGCCTTCGGACCCGCGAGCGGCGCCCACCTCGGCCGGCTCGGGCGAGGCGGCGGCCGTGACCGTCCCGACGACACCCCGTGGGTGGCCCGGGCCCACGGCCGCGAGACGACCTACCAGTCCGACCTCGCCACGTCCGACGACGTACGTGCCGCCCTGGCCGAGCTCGCCGCGCGGGTCGTCGACGACGTACGCACGGAGGACCGCGCCGTGCAGCGGGTGCACCTCAAGGTCCGCTTCGCGCCGTTCTTCACCTTCGCCAAGGTCCGCAAGCTGCCCGAGCCGACCAACGATGCCGACGTCATCGCCGCGACGGCGTACGAGCTCTACCTCGCGCTCGACGACCAGCGGCCGGTGCGATTGCTCGGGGTGCGGGGCGAGATGGTGCCGCCGGAGGGCGGCTACTGACGCCGGCCCGGTCGGCGGTACGTCATGTCAGGTGGCCTCCCGGACGACCACCTGCCATGACGTTGCCAGCGGAGGGCTACTCCGTCGCGATCGCGTCCAGCACCTTCATCCGCGAGGCCCGGATCGCGGGGACGATCGCGGCGAGCACGCCGAAGATGACGGCCACCACGAGGAAGACCAGCAGGTTGTCCAGCGGCAGCGACAGCTCGGTGAGGTCGTCCTTGAGCGACTGCCGCAGGACCACGCCGATCACCAGCCCCAGCACCATGCCGAGCACCGCGCCGAGCAGTGCGATCGCCACCGACTCGAGCGTGATCATCGTCCGCAGCCGGCGCCGCGAGAGCCCGACGGCGCGCAGCAGCCCGATCTCGCGGGTGCGCTCGAGGACGCTCAGGCCCAGGGTGTTGACGATGCCGATGACCGCGATGATCACGGCGAGCGCGAGCAGGCCGTAGATCACGTAGAGCAGCTGGTTGACCTGGCCGCTGATGAGCTCCTTGAACTCGACCTTGTCCTGCACCGAGAGGATCGGCAGCTCCTCGACGACGTCCTCGAGCTCCTGCTTGACCGCCTCGCGGTCGGCGCCGTCCTCGACCGTGATGCTGAGGCTGGAGTCGCTGCGCTTGATGCCGGCGTCCTCCAGCACCGTGAGCGGGACCGTGATGCCGCCGGTGGTGGGGCTGTCCTCGAAGATCCCCACGACCTCGACCGGGATCGTCTCCCCGCCCGGGAAGGAGACGTCGATGGTGTCGCCGGGGCCTGCCTGCAGGTCCTGCGCACGACCCTCGCTGAGCAGGGCCTGACGTCCCGAGATGTCGCCGGTGCCCTCGACGATGGTGAGGTCGTAGATCTCGAAGTACGCCGGGTCGACGCCCGCCGCGAAGCTCTGGTCGGGCCGGCCGTCCACCTCGACGCTGACCGGGGTGCCCTGCTGGCGGGAGACGAGGTCGACGCCGTCGACGTCCTCCATGCGGTCGCCGTACTGCGCCGGGAAGCCCTGGAAGGTCGGCATCTGGACGAGGAAGTCGCTCTTGAACGCGTCGTCGACGACCTTGTCGTTGGTCGCGCTGAGCGAGGAGGCGAGCACGCCGACTGCGGAGACGACGGCGAGGCCGATCATCAGCGCGGAGGCCGTGGCACCCGTACGCCGCGGGTTGCGCAGCGCGTTCTCGCCGGCGAGGCGACCGGCCGTGCCGAAGACGCGGCCGAAGACCGACCGGCACGCCAGCAGGACGGGCTTGCCCAGCACCGGGGCGAGCACGGCGGTGGTGATCACCCAGATGACCGCGCCGGCGCCGATCCAGATCGCGTCGGTGCCGGGCGCGCCGGTGAGGCCCGCGGCCGCGAGAGCGACGCCCACGACCATGGCGATCGAGCCGAGCAGCAGTCGCCGGCCCATCCCCTTCTCCTGCACGACCAGGTCGTCGCGCATGGCGGCGACCGGCGGCACCTTCGCCGCACGGCGGGCCGGGACGAAGGCCGCGACCATCGTGACGAGGATGCCGGTGACGTAGCCGGCGGCGATGGTGAAGGGCGTCAGGGTCAGCACCTCGCCGGCGATGTCGAGGCCGAAGGTGCGGAACAGCCCGGCCAGCAGGCGCGAGAGCCCCAGGCCCAGCAGCAGGCCGAGCGTGGCACCGACCACCGACATCAGGAACGCCTCGATGAGCACCGACCGGGTGACCTGTCGCTTGCTGGCGCCCAGCGCGCGCAGGAGCGCCGACTCGCGCACCCGCTGCGAGACGAGGATCGAGAAGGTGTTGAAGATGATGAAGGCGCCCACCACGATCGCGATGACCGCGAAGGTGGTGAGGAAGATGGAGATGACGTCGAGGAACTGGCCGATCTGGTCCTGGGTCTCCTTGACCACCTCGTCGCCGGTGACGCCCGCGAAGCCGTCGGGCGCGACCTCGTCTGCGGCCGCGGCGAGATCGGCCTGCGAGACGCCGTCGGCGGCGGTGAGCGCGACGCTGGTGAAGGCGTCCTGGCCGTCGAGGAAGATCTCCTGCGCCTCGGCCGTGTCGAGCAGCACCAGGGTGGCGCCGGCCGTGCCGCCGCCGTTGAAGTCGGCGGTGCCGACCAGCGTGAAGGTCCGCCGGGTCTCCCCGAGGGTCGGCACGATCATCGTGACCTCGTCGCCGACGGCGTACGACCCGCGCTCGGCCGACGACGTGTCGAGGGTGACCTCGCCCGGCTCGGACGGCCACTCGCCGGCGGTCAGCTCGAGGATCTGCTCGCCGGCCATGTTCTCGGTCGGGGCGTAGTTGAAGGCCAGCGTCGGGGCACCCTGGCCACCGACGAGCTTGCCGTCCTCGCCGAGCAGGAAGGAGCCGATGCCGTCGACCGAGCCGACCGCGTCCTCCACCTCGGGCAGCGAGCTGAGGGCCTCGACGTCGGCGGGCGTGATCACCTGGGTCGTGCCGACCCCGGCGTTGGCGCCCTGGATGTCACCGGCGGGACGCACCAGCCCGTCGGAGGTGGAGCCCTTGACGATGTTGTCGAAGGTCGCGTTGAGGCCGGTGCTGAAGGTCATCACGCCGGCGAGGAAGCCGATGCCGAGCACGATCGCGAGCGTGCTCATCAGCAGGCGCACCTTGCGAGCGAGCAGGTTGCGCCAGGTCAGGCGGAGCATCTCAGCCCGCCGCCTTCGCGGACGCGGCGTCCTGGAGCGACGCCATCTTGGCGAGGATCTGGTCGCGGTCGGGCTGGCGGAGCTCATCGACGATCTTGCCGTCGGCCAGGAAGACGATGCGGTCGGTGTACGACGCCGCGACGGGGTCGTGCGTCACCATCACGACCGTCTGGCCGAACTCGTCGACGCTGCGGCGCAGGAAGCCCAGCACCTCCGCGCTGCTGGTCGAGTCGAGGTTGCCGGTGGGCTCGTCGGCGAAGACGATCTTCGGCTGGCTCACGAGGGCCCGGGCGCAAGCGACGCGCTGCTGCTGCCCGCCCGACATCTCCGAGGGGCGGTGGCCCAGGCGCGGGCGCAGGCCGACGGCGTCGACGACCTGGTCGAACCACGCGCTGTCGGGCTTGCGGCCGGCGAGGTTGAGCGGCAGGAGGATGTTCTCCTCCGCGGTCAGGGTCGGCACCAGGTTGAAGGACTGGAAGACGAAGCCGACGCGCTCGCGGCGCAGGGTCGTGAGGTCCTTGTCCTTGAGCTTGCCCAGGGACGTGCCGTCGACGACGGCCTCTCCGGAGGTCGGGGTGTCGAGGGCCGCGAGGCAGTGCATGAGGGTCGACTTGCCGGAGCCCGACGGGCCCATCACCGCGGTGAACTCGCCCTGCATGAGGTCGATCGTGACGCCGTCGAGGGCCCGGACCTCCGCCTCGCCCTTGCCGTAGGTCTTCACCAGGTCGTGCGCGCTCGCTGCGACGCCCTGCGTCGCCTCCCCCAGGGTGTGCTCAGTCATGGGGAGAGTCTGGCAGGGTCCCCGAACGCGCAGCCATGGGATAAGACCCGCAGCCGACCCTGACATGTGTCAGGGGTGTCCCGGGGTACGACCGCCGGCGCCGCCCGCGGCCCGCGAGCCCTAGGTTGACCGCGTGGGAGACATCGCGGCCGGGCTGCTCACGGGTCTGTCCCTCATCATCGCGATCGGCGCGCAGAACGCCTTCGTGCTCCGCCAGGGGCTGCGCCGCAGCCACGTCGGGCTGGTCGTCGCGATCTGCGCGCTGTCCGACGTCGTCCTCATCCTCGCCGGGGTCGCCGGCATCGGCGTCGTCGTCGACCGCGCTCCCTGGGCGATCGAGGTGATCCGCTGGCTCGGCGTCGCCTTCCTCACCGTCTACGGCATCTCCTCGCTGCTGCGCGCCCGGCGACCGCAGGCCCTCGCGGTGGGCGCCGACGTGGTCGAGTCTCGTACGGGCGTGGTGGCCCGGGCGGTCGCGCTGACCTGGCTCAACCCGCACGTCTACCTCGACACCGTCCTGCTGCTCGGGTCGATCGCCGGCACCCACGGTGACCCCGGCCGCTGGTGGTTCGCCCTCGGGGCGTGCGTGGCGAGCATCGCCTGGTTCGCCGGTCTCGGACACGGCGCGCGGCTGGCCGCACCCCGGCTGTCGGACCCCCGGGCGTGGCAGGTGCTCGACGTGCTGATCGGGGTCGTGATGCTCGCGATCGCCGTACGCCTCGCGCTGGGCGCCTGAGCCGGGGTAGTCCAGTGACCTTTGGCTGTCCGGGTCGGGTAGTCCAGTGAGTTCTGGCTGTGCTGAGGGCGTCTGGACCGCCAACCGTCACTGGACTACGCCGAGCTCGATCACGGGTCGGTCCACAAGCGCTCGCGCGCCGCAACCCCGCAGGTCGATGATGTCCCCATGAGCGAGCGCAAGACCGTCCCGACCGCCGCCTCCGTCGATGCGGTCGTCGACGCCGCCGTGGACGAGCGCCGACGGGCCGACGCCCGCGAGGTGCTCGAGCTGATGCAGCAGGTCACCGGCGCCGAGCCTGTCGTCTGGGGCTCCTCGATGATCGGCTTCGGCCGCCAGCCCTACACGACCGCCGACGGCAAGGAGCACGAGTGGTTCGCGGTCGGGCTGGCCCCGCGCAAGGCGGCGCTGACGCTCTACGGCCTGACCTTCTACGGCTCCAACGAGGACCTGCTCGAGCGCCTCGGCCCGCACACCACCGGCAAGGGGTGCGTGTACGTCAAGCGCGTCGACGCCCTCGACCGCGACGTGCTCACCGAGATGGTCGAGCGGGCCTGGCAGGAGAACCACCACCCTGGATGAGGCGGCTCCTCAACCAGCGGTGGAGTCCTCCGCCGACTCGCGCGCCACGGCCTCGTCGTGGCGCTTGTGCAGCCGTTCGCGGATCTCGCCCGCGTCGTAGTGGCGGCGTACGCGCTCGTCACGGGCGACCGCGGCACCGGTGGCGACCCCGGCGAGGATCCCGGCCAGGCCCAGCAGCTTCCACGCGCGCATGGCGCTCACCCTAGGCCAAATCCCTAGGGCAGACTGCGCGCATGGCAACGGCCCTCACCCTCGACCAGGCGGTCGACCTGACCCGCAGCGGTGACATCTGGCTGTTCCGCGGTCGCCGGGCACCCGACCGGGCGATCCGGGCGGTGACCAACTCGCCGGTGAACCACGTCGGGATGGCTGTGGTCGTCGACGACCTTCCGCCGCTGATCTTCCACGCCGAGCTCGGCAAGAAGCAGCCGGACATGTGGACCGGTGCCCACCACCGCGGCGTCCAGCTGCACGACCTGCGCGAGGCGGTCTCGCGCTGGCAGACCGACTACGACCAGGACGCCTGGCTGCGCCAGCTGCACCCCGAGATCGGGCAGCAGGAGGAGGACGGCATGCTCCGCGCGGTGGCGCGGCTCGACGGCGTCTCCTTCCCGAGCCTCACCCGCCTCGGCGCGCGCTGGCTGCGCGGTCGCGACGCCTACGTGCCGCACCGCAAGCGCGGGCGCCGGGTGACTCCGGAGGCGGCGTTCTGCGCCGAGATCGTGGCGACCTGCTACATCGAGATGGGCATCCTGCGCGACGACCGCCGCGCCACCTGGTACGACCCCGGCAAGTTCTGGAGCGGCGACTACCTCCCGATCTCCGAGGGCTGGGACCTCGGCAAGGAGGTCGCGGTCGCTAGGTGAGCGAGCGCGCGAGCCGCTCGGCCACCTCGGCCACCGCCTCGCGCAGCTCCGGCCCGCCGACCACGGTGAAGGCGAAGGGCACGCCGGCCAGCCACTCGCCGGCGTACGCCCGCGCGTTGCTCGTGCTGCCGACCAGCTCGCACCGGCCGTCGGGGAGCTCGGCGAGGGTGCCGAGCGTGGGCCGGATCCAGGGACGTACGTCGTCCAGCGGCGCGTCGAAGACGACCCGGGTCTCGTGCTCCCAGCCGGTCGCGAGGTTGGCCTCGAGCTCGGCCGCCGGGTCGAGGTCGGCCGGGACGGTGAAGGTGCCCTCGAGCACCTCGACGCCGGTGATCCGGTCGATGCGGAAGGTGCGCAACGCGTCGGCGTGGTGGGAGAGGCAGAGGAGGTACCACCGGCCGTAGCGGACCACCACCGACCACGGGTCGACGTCGAAGCTGCGTGCGTTGCCGGCCGCGGTGCGGTAGCCCACGCGGACCTGGCGCTGCGCGGCGACGGCCGCGACGAGCTCGCTGGTGACGGCCGGGTCGGGCTTGGACGGGAAGCGATCGGGCACCGCGCGCGCGGTCTCGCGCACCATCACCGCCTGCCGCGCGACGTTGGTGGGCAGCACCCGCAGGATCTTGCCGAGCGCCGAGCCGACCGGGTCCTCCGCGTCGGCGACCGCGTGCTGGGAGTCCAGCGCGGCCATCACCAGGCCGAGCGCCTCGGTCGCGGAGAAGACCAGCGGGGGCAGGCGCAGGCCGCGGCCGAGGGTGTAGCCGCCGTAGGGGCCGCGGGTCGACTCGACCGGGATGTCGGCCTCGCGCAGGATCGCGACGTAGCGCCGGGCGGCGCGCTCGGTCACCCCGAGCCGGCGCGCGAGCTCGCTCGCGGTGATCCCCGGGCGCGACTGGAGCAGGTCGAGCGCCCGCAGCGCGCGGGCGGTGGGGCTGATGTCGGACCTGGTCTCGGACCTGATCTGGGGCATGGCTCGATCATGTCACCGGTTCCGGATGCAGAACGTCCGGAATCCTCCGTAACGTGTGCCGTGAGGGTCGAACACATCCAACGGAGGAGAACCCACATGGACATCGTGCTCATCGCCGGACTCTGGCTCGACGCGTCAGCCTGGGACGACGTGCTGCCCGAGCTCGAGGCGCGCGGCCACCGCGGCATCCCGCTCACGCTGCCCGGCCAGGGCGACGGCGCCACCGCGGCGACGTACGCCGACCAGGTCGCGGCCGTGCTCGCCGCGGTCGACGCGGCCGACGGCGCCCCGCTCGTGGTCGGTCACTCGGCGGCCTGCACGCTCGCGTGGGCGGCGGCCGACCAGCGACCCGACGCGGTCACGGGTGTCGCACTCGTCGGCGGGTTCCCGTCGACCGAGGGCGAGAAGTACGCCGACTTCTTCGAGCCCGTCGACGGCGCGATGCCCTTCCCCGGATGGGAGAAGTTCGAGGGGCCGGACTCCGACGACATGTCCGAGGAGCTGAAGTCCGACCTGCTCGGCCGGATGATCCCGGTGCCGGTCGGCGTCGCCCGCGGCGAGGTGCACTGGACCAGCGAGGCTCGCCACGACGTACCGCTCACGCTCGTGTGCCCGGAGTTCAGCCCGGCCGAGGCGCAGGAGTGGATCGACGGCGGCGACGTGCCCGAGCTCGCGTCGGCCAACGCGCTGGAGGTGGTCGACATCGCGTCCGGCCACTGGCCGATGTTCACGCAGCCCGCCGCACTGGCAGCACTGCTGGACGACGCCACCCGTCGCTGACGAGGGACCGGCTCAGTCCAGCAGGTCCTCGCGGCGCGCCGAGACGGTCGGCTCGCCGAGGGCCGCGCTGTCGGATGCGGGCGGCACGACCCTCAGCGGGGTGATCGGCGTCAGCGGCATGCCGGCGTAGCCGCTCGGCACCCCGGCCGCGAGGTCGAGGTCGAGGCCGGTGAGCTCCGCCGACGCCACGCCGAGGAGGGCGGCGACGTCGTGGGCGTTGGCCGGCCGCTTGGCCGGGTCCTTCTCCAGCAGCGTCGCGACCACGGCGCGCAGGTCGACGGGCACCTCGTCGCCGAGCGGCGGCGGGGGCTCGTTGACGTGGGACATCGCCGTGGCGATGGGGGTGCCCCGGTCGAAGGGTCGCGTGCCGGTGAGCATCTCGTGCGCGACCACGCCGAGGGCGTAGAGGTCGCTGGCACCGGTCGCCTGCTGGCCGACCGCCTGCTCGGGGCTGATGTAGTTGGGGGTGCCGAGCATCTCGCCGACGCGCGTGTGGCCGATGGCGTCCATGGCTCGGGCGATGCCGAAGTCGGTCAGCTTCACCACGCCGTCCTCGCGCACGAGGATGTTGGCGGGCTTCACGTCGCGGTGCACGACGCCCGCCTCGTGGGCGGTGCCCAGCGCGAGCGCGGCCTGGGCCAGGACCGAGCGCACGACCTCGGGGGACAGGGCGCCCTGCTCGCGGATGACCGCGGAGAGCGGCTGGCCGGCGACGAGCTCCATGACGAGGTAGGTGAGGTGGTCGTCCTCGCCGTAGTCGAAGACGGTGGTGATGTTGGTGTGCATCAGCGCCGCCGAGTGGAGCGCCTCGTCGCGGAAGCGCTCGGCGAAGATCTCCTCGTTGTCGGGGTCGGCGCGCATGACCTTGACCGCCACCAGGCGCTGGAGCACGTCGTCGAGGCCGCTCCAGACGTCGGCCATGCCACCGGAGGCGATGCGCTCCTGAAGCACGTAGCGGTCCCCGAGTCGGAGTCCTGCCACGAGTCGCTGCACGGGGTGTGCCCCACTTCTCTCGGGTACGGCGCGCGAACCGCACCGCTCGGGATGCTAACCCGCCCGACCTTGATCCCATGCCCGCTCCAGCGACCTGTACCCCCCTGCGGGTGGGCCCTTGACAACGTACAACCAACTAGTTGTAGGTTAGGCCCATGAACACCAGCGACGAGGACCGCGCCGACGCGTGGTTCCACGCGCTGGCCGACCGCACGCGGCGCGACATCCTGCGCCGCGTGCTGGCCGGGGAGCACTCGGTCACCGCGCTGGCCCAGAGCTACGACATGAGCTTCGCGGCCGTGCAGAAGCACGTCGCCGTGCTGGAGCGCGCGGGCCTGCTGACCAAGCGTCGGCAGGGCCGCGAGGCGCTGGCCAGCGGCGACGTGGAGGCCGTGCGCTCGGTCGGGCTGATGCTCGGCGAGCTCGAGGCGCTCTGGCGCGGCCGCATCGCCCGGATGGACGAGCTGCTCGCGACACCCGACACCACACCCGACACCACACCCGACACCACCACTCACCGAACGGACTGACCCATGCCTGTCACCGACGTCCAGCACGACCTCGACGCCCTGACCCTGACCATCACCGCCGAGTTCGCCGCCCCGGTCGAGCGGGTGTGGGAGGTGTACGCCGACCCGCGCCAGCTCGAGCGCGTCTGGGGCCCGCCGACCCACCCGGCCACCTTCGTCGACCACGACCTCACCCCCGGCGCGCGCACGACCTACTACATGACCAGCCCCGAGGGCGAGAAGTACTACGGCTACTGGACCATCACCGGCGTCGCGGCACCCGGCGGCTTCTCCTTCGACGACGGCTTCGCCCTCGACGCCAGCTTCGCGCCCAACCCCGACCTCCCGGTGTCGCGCAACGACTACACCTTCACCGAGGTCGAGGGCGGCACCCGGGCGACGTACGTCGGCACCTACGCCTCCGCCGAGAGCCTCCAGCAGGTGCTCGACATGGGCGTCGTCGAGGGCGCGGCGTCCGCCATCAACCAGATCGACGACCTGCTCGCCTCCTGAGCCGGCACCCCAGAGAGAAGGACTGCCATGCGCACCATCGTCGTCACCGAGTTCATCACCCTCGACGGAATCGTCGACTCCCCCGGCGGGGGCGACCACCCGCACGCCGGGTGGACCTTCCAGGACGTCGCCTTCGACGAAGCGGCCTACGAGATCAAGGGCCGCGAGACGGACGCCGCCACCGCGCTCCTGCTCGGGCGGCAGTCCTACGACGAGTTCGCGCCGGTGTGGCCCTCGATGGAGGAGTTCGCCGGCTACAACGCGATGCCCAAGTACGTCGTCTCCTCGACGTTGCAGGACCCGCAGTGGCACAACACCTCCGTGCTGCGATCCCTCGACGAGGTCGCCGCGCTCAAGGAGACCGAGGGCGGCGAGATCCACGTCCACGGCAGCGCCACCCTCGCCCAGGGCCTGGCCGCCGCCGGGCTGGTCGACCGCTACCACCTGCTCGTCTTCCCCGTCCTGCTCGGCAGCGGCAAGCGCCTGTTCGCCGAGACCGACAAGACCCGGCTCTCGCTCGCCGAGCACGCGGCCTACTCCAACGGCATCACGCTCCAGGTGTACGACGTCGTGCGCTGACGGTGAACACGATGGTCTGATCGAGGCGCAGCCGCGACAATCACTGCGTGGAACTCGCCCTGCTCCTCGTCTCCATGGCCGCCGTCGTCCTGGCCGCGACCGCGGTCAGCGAGCGCGTGGGCGTCCCGGCGCCGCTGCTCCTGTTGGTCGTCGGCGCCGCGACGTCGTACGTCCCCGCGGTGCCCACCATCTACCTCGAGTCCGAGGTGGTCCTGCTCGGGCTGCTCCCGCCGCTGCTCTACACCGCGGCGATCCAGACCTCGCTGGTCGACTTCAACGCCAACCGCGGCTCGATCCTCAGGCTCTCGATCGTGCTGGTCGTGCTCACCTCGCTCGCGGTCGGGGCGGTGGTGGAGTGGCTCGTGCCCGGCATCGGGTGGGCGGCGGCCATCGCGATCGGCGCAGTGGTCGCCCCGCCGGACGCGGTCGCCGCGACGGCGGTCGCCAGGAAGATCGGCCTGCCGCGCCGCGTCGTCACGATCCTGGAGGGCGAGTCGCTGCTCAACGACGCCACCGCGCTGGTGTCGCTGCGGACCGCGATCGCCGCGATCTCCGGCGGCGTCGCGATCGCGGAGGTCGGCCTCGACTTCCTCGTCGCGGCCGGCGGCGGGGTCGTCATCGGCGTCGCCTTCTTCGCCCTCGTCGCGTGGCTGCGCAAGCGGATCACCGACCCGCTGATGGACACCGCGATCAGTTTCCTCGTCCCCTTCGCGGCCTTCGTGGCCGCCGAGGAGATCCACGCCTCCGGCGTCATCTCGGTGGTCGTCGCCGGCCTGCTGCTCGGCCACAAGGCGCCGATCATCCAGACCGCCCAGTCGCGCATCACCGAGCGGATCACCTGGCGCACGGTGGCCTTCGTCCTGGAGAACACCGTCTTCCTCCTCATCGGCCTCCAGCTCGACTGGATCCTGGCCGACGTCGGCGACTCGACGCTGTCGCCGGGCCGCATCGCGCTGGTCTGCCTGGCCACCCTCGTCACCGTGATCGTCGTACGCCTCGCCTGGGTGTACGCCACCTGGCTGGCCCGGGGCCTGCGTGCCAACCCGCTGCCGGCGTCGTGGACCTTCCTCATCGGGTGGGCCGGCATGCGCGGCGTGGTGACGCTGGCGGCCGCCTTCGTGATCCCCGAGGACGCCCCGCACCGCGAAGTGCTGCTGCTGGTCGCCTTCACCGTCGTGGCCGGCACCCTCCTGCTCCAGGGGCTCACCCTCCCGCTGCTGACCCGGCTGCTGAAGGTGCCCTCCCCCGACCCGGCCGAGGACGCGCTGGCCCGCGCGGCGCTGCTGCAGGAGGCCTCCGACGCCGGCAACGCCCGGCTCGAGGAGCTCGACTTCGACGACCACCACGGTGTCAGCACGCAGATCCGGGCCCGGCTCGACCAGCGCTCCTTCGCCGCGTGGGAGCAGCTCTCGACGGCCGTCGGCGAGGAGACGCCGTCGGAGCTCTACGCGCGGATCCGCGGCGAGATGATCGAGGCCGAGCGCGCCAAGGTGCTCGAGGTCCGCAGCCACGGCAAGGTCGACTCCGAGGTGGTCAGCCAGGTGCTCGGGCTGCTCGACATCGAGGAGTCGATGCTCGACGCCGGCAGCGAGGCACGCGCCAGCGTGCGCACCGGCTCGCTCGCCTTCACCTCCGGGCGCGAGTGCGACGACCTGGTCGAGCACCCGGTGGTCGAGACGGTCGACGACCCCGCCTGCGCGACCTGCGTGGCCGACGGCACCCGCTGGGTCTCGCTGCGCCAGTGCCTGACCTGCGGCCACGTCGGGTGCTGCGACTCCTCGGTCGGCAAGCACGCGACCGCGCACTTCCACCAGACCCTCCACCCGGTCATGCAGTCCGCCGAGCCCGACGAGGCCTGGCGCTGGTGCTACGTGCACAACCTCACCGGCTGAGCCCGCCCTCCCTGCGTGCGTCACACGAATCCGCACCCATCGGTCTGCCTTCGTATGACGCTGACCTGCGGCCCGGGGGCGTGCGTCATACGAACCCGCACTCATGGGTGCTGGTTCGTATGACGCAGCGGGCGGCGGCCGGTCGTACGATCGCGGTATGGGAGCGCCCGCGATCGTCATCGCCTCGTCCCGCCACGGCGACGTGCTGGCCGAGGCCTTCGGCCGCTACGAGCGGGAGTACGACGTACGCCTGGTCGGCGACGAGCTGGCCGCCAGGGCGTGCGCCGAGGACCTGCTCGGCACGGGCCACCCGGTCGCGCTGTTCGTCATCGACAGCGACCACGACCAGGACAAGCTCTACGCACTGATCGCCGGCACCCGCAAGGCCGTGCCGAGCGCGCGGCGGCTGATCGTGTCGCACGTCAGCCGCTTCCGCGAGGACAGCCCGGCCTTCCGCCACGCGGTCGCCGCGGGCAAGGTCGACGCGCTCCTGCTGATGCCGCAGGGACCGCGCGACGAGGAGTTCCACGGCGCGGTCGGCGAGCTGCTCAACGAGTGGAACGCCACGGTCGCCGCCCCCGTGGTCGAGAACGTCCGCATCATCACCCCCGAGAAGGACGCGCTGACCCGCGAGCTGCTCGACTACCTCGGCCGCGTCGGCCTGCCCGCGGGCGTGCACCACCCCGACAGCGAGGTCGGGCGCGCCGTGATGGCGGACTGCCCCGAGGACGAGGGTCGCTGGCCGGTCGTGTCGTCGCTGGTCGGCTGGTGCGGCCACTGCCCCAGCGTGCGCGCGCTCGCCAACCAGCTCTACGGCCGCCCCGACGACATCGAGCTCGACGAGGTGGTCGACCTGGTGGTCGTGGGCGCCGGCCCGGCGGGCCTCGCCGCGAGCGTGTACGCCTCGAGCGAGGGCCTCTCGACGGTCTGCCTCGAGGCCGAGGCCATCGGCGGGCAGGCCGGCACCAGCTCGATGATCCGCAACTACCTCGGCTTCCCGCGCGGCATCTCCGGGATGCGGCTGGCGCAGCGGGCCCGCGGCCAGGCCCTGCGCTTCGGCACCCGCTTCTTCACCGGCTGGCCGGCGACCGGCATCTCGCCGTGCGCGGACGGTGGGCACCACATCGTGCACACCGAGGGCGGCGACGTGCACGCCCGCACGGTCCTGGTCGCGACCGGCGTCGACTACCGCCGCCTCGGCGTGGAGGCGATCGAGGAGCTGGTCGGCCGCGGGGTCTACTACGGCGCCGCGATGGCGGCCGCGCGCGAGCTCGCCGGCGACCACGTCGTGATCGTGGGGGGCGGCAACTCGGCCGGCCAGGCAGCGATCCACGCGGCGCGCTTCGCCAGCGCGGTCACCATCGTCGTACGCCGTCCGGACCTGACGGCCACGATGTCGTCCTACCTCATCGACGAGATCGAGTGGAACCCGCGGATCACGGTGCGGGGCTCGACGCGCGTGGTCGACGGCGGGCCAGACGACGTCAACCACCTGGCGTGGCTGCACCTCGAGGACGTCACGACCGGCGAGCAGGAGCGGGTCGAGGCGCGCGGGCTCTTCCTCCTCCTCGGTGCCGCTCCCGAGTGCGGCTGGCTGCCCGACGAGGTGCTGCGCGACGAGCACGGATTCGTGGTCACCGGCCGCGACATCCCGCGCGAGCGCTGGGTCGGCGACGTGCCGCCCGAGGACCTGGCGACCACGCTGCCGGGCGTCTTCTGCGGCGGCGACATCCGGTCGGGGTCGATGAAGCGGGTCGCCTCGGCGACCGGCGAGGGCGCCTCGGTCGTGTCGTCGGTGCACACATGGCTGGCGGGCTGACCCGCCGACCGGCGCCTCAGAGCTGGAGCAGCAGGAACACCACGGCGAGGGCGGGCAGCGTGCCCTGGACCAGCGCGGCCCGCACCATCCGCCGGTCGTGCGCGACCAGCACGAGCGCGGCCGCGAGCATGGAGCCGGTGCCGGCCAACGCGAGTGCCGTGCCGACCGCCTCGTGCGAGCCGATGAGGGCGAGCCCGACGATCGTGGTGATCGCGAGGAACAGGTTGTAGAAGCCCTGGTTGAAGGCCATCGACTCCATGACCCGGGCGTCGGCCTCGGAGACCCCGAAGGTCCGCCGGGTCGCGGGCTCGGTCCACCGGAACGACTCGAGGACCCAGATGTAGACGTGCAGGAGGGCGGCTCCGGCCGCGAGCACGGCGGCGACGACGGTCATGGAGGCACCCTAGGCCCGCCTACCCCTGCGAGGGTGGCAGTCAGCGGTCCGGTGGGCGCATAGTCGCAGTCGACGGCGGTCTCGCCGTCCTGGACGAGGAGGCACCCCCGTGGGACGACTGATCGGCATCCTGCTCGTGATCTGGCTGGTGATCGGCGGCTTCGCCGCCTTCCAGCGCGGCTACTTCGACGACGCGCGGACCAACTGCTCCGAGGCGAGCGACATCGCGCTCAACATCGTCGCGGGCCCGCTCAACTACACCGGCGTCAACCCGAAGGTCGACTGCGCCGACATCGACGTCGACACCCCGGAGCCCTCGGAGTAGGCCCGCGCCTCACCACCGCCAGTTGGCCGGGGGGTCCTCGCCGACGAGGCCGTCGACGTCCTCGCGCAGGAGGTCGGCGTGCCCGGTGTGGCGGCCGTACTCCTCGAGCAGGTCGACCAGCAGGCGGCGCAGGCGCGGGTGGTTGCCGTTGCCGTCGTCGACGTGCGCGACCAGGTCGAGCCCGCCCTCGGCGAGGGCGTCGTCGATCCGCCGTGTGTTGCGGACGACGGCAGCGTCGAAGATGGCGTACACCTCCTCGGCGGAGAACGCCTCGGTCGTGAACTCCCACTCGTCGGTCCCGTCGTGGCCGAGCGAGCGCCACGGCTCGACGAGCTCCTCGCCGCGCAGCTTGGTCGTGAGGTAGTAGTCCTCACCCATCGCCAGGTGGAGCAGCAGTCCGCCGAGCGACAGGCGCGACGAGGCGATCCGGTGCCGCAGCCCGACCTCGTCGAGACCGCCGGCCTTCCATCGGAGGGTCGCGCGCTGTCGGCGCAGTGCGCCGAGCAGGTGCTCGGCCTCGGTCCCGTCGATCGGTGGCTCCCACGGCGGCGGGACCCAGACCTCTCCAGTGCTCGGTGTGCTCATGGGCAACGACGCTAGACCCGCAACCGGACGATCGGCTGCCGGATGCCGACGGACAATCCGCCGACGGGCCCGCGTCGAACACCAGGCGTGACCCAGCCCGACACGATGTTCGCCAGCCGCAGCGTCCCGGTGCACCTGGTCCGCGGCGCGCTCGGGCTGCCGATGATGGTGGCCGCGTTCGTGCTGGTGCCGTGGTGGGGTCCGCTCACGCTCCTGCTGGTCGTGCCCGCCGCGGTGCTGCTGCGCGGGTGCCCGACCTGCTGGGCGCTCGGCCTGGCGCAGACGTGCGCGCTCAGCCCACGGGCTGGAGCGGGTGGATCGCGACCTCCCCGCTGAGCGCACCCTCTGCGGCGGCGAACGCGGCCGCCACGTGGGGCGTGCGCATGTGCGCGTCCAGGGCGTCGGCGTCGCGCCACCGCTCGAGCGTGACGAACGTGCCCGGCGCCGCGCCGGACTCGAAGAGGTCGTAGGCCAGGCACCCCTCCTCGGCCCGGGTCGCCTCGACGAGCGCCTGCAGCGCCGGACGGACCTGCTCGACCGCCTCGGCCTTGACGGGGATGGTGGCCATGACCTGGAGATCGCTCACGTGCAGTCCTTCGCTCGGGGGGACCCAGTGTGACCTGCGGGGGGCGTCATGACCATGGGTCCGATGGCTAGTCTCGGCGTCGTGCCTGCCTCCTCGACCGTCCCCACCGCCCCGTTGCTCGCCGCCGGCCTCGTCGGCGGGTTCGCGCTCGCCCAGCGCACCGGCGTACGCCCCCTCGGCGGAGCCGCGATGCTCGGCGCCAACGCGGTCGCCGCACGGCAGTGGTACGCCGTCGGCGGGGCGCCGCTCGCGGCCGGGCTGACCGCCGGCTACTGGACCGCCATGGGCGTGTCGCACCCCCTGGCGAAGAAGGTCGGCACGTGGCCCTCGGTCCTCGGCGTCACCGCGGTGAGCGCCGGCGCAGCCTGGCTGCTGGCCGACCGCCGGGCCCGCTGACCGGCCCGGATCCCGCTCAGTCCTCGGGCAGGTCGGCGAAGGCCTGCTTCATGTCGCGGTACCACCCCAGCGACCGCTTCGGGTGACGCCAGCGCGCCTTCATCTCGTCGCGAGCCGGCTGGTGGGCGGCGTCGCCCTCCTTCTCCGCGGCCTTGCGGTGCTGGTCCTGGGCGTTGATGACGTCGTCGTGGGTCTCGCCGCGGTGCGCGAGGTCGCAGGGTCCGCCGAGCTGGCGGCAGGTCATGGTCTTCATCGGTTTCCTCCTCGGAGGGGCTTCAGGGATGGATTCAGTGGTGTGACGACCCGCGGCCGCCGGATGTGACGGGCTACCTCGGTGCGCCGCCCTCACGGCGTACGACCCGGGCCAGGACCGCGGGGTCGGCCCGGAAGGTGATGGCGTGGACCCGGCCGTCGCGCACGGTGAAGTCGAAGACGACCCGGGCCTCACCTTGCATGAACCACGCCGACGCCGGGCGATCGCCCACGAAGACGGCGAGCGCTGCCTGCGCGCTGCCGTCGAAGAACGCAGCCACCTCGTCCCGGCCCTCGATGGAGGCCGGCGTCCCGGCGAGGACGGCTGCCTCGTCGGCGCCGACGACCGCGTCCGGGGCCAGGAGCCGCAGCAGGCGGTCGAGGTCGCCGCCACGCGCGGCCGCCATGAAGGCGTCGACCACCTCCCAGTCGGCCAGCGCGTCCTGGGCCGCGGGCTGCGCCACCTTGGCCCGCGCCCGCGACGCGAGCTTGCGCGCGGCAGCAGGCGTGGTGTCGAGGACCGAGGCGATCGTGGTGAACTCGAAGCCGAAGCTGTCGTGCAGCACGAAGGCCACCCGCTCGCGCGGCGTCAGCCGGTCGATGACCGCCTGGAGCGCGACGCCGACGGTGTCGGCGAGGGCGACGTCGTCGGCCGGGTCGGGCGCGGTCCCGGTGACCTCGACCTCCTCGACCGGCACCGGCACACGGGCCCGCAGCCGGTCCAGGCACAGCCGCGTGGTCACCGTGGTCAGCCAGGCCGGGAGGTTCTCGATCTCCACGTCGTCGCGCGTGCGGGTCCGCTCCAGGCGCAGCCACGCCTGCTGCACGACGTCCTCGGCCTCGGCATGGTCGGCGAGCACCCGCGCGGCGAGCACCAGCAGGCGCGGTCGCTCGGCCTCGAAGACCCCTGTGCTGTCCATCGGCTCCCCCTCGTCGTCGCCCATCCTTCCAACCCCTCGACGTGTGGGCGAGCGGAAGTGTGACCGGACCCGTGGCTGGACCGATGGCTGGGATCCGTCACGCACACTGGAGCGATGGACGGCCTCCGGCTCCGTGCCGCCACCGCGCTGGCACCCCTGCTCCTGCTCGTCGCGTGCTCCGACACCACGGGTGGTGACGAACCCGGCTCGGCGCCGACGCCGTCCTCGTCGAGCGCGTCGCCCTCGGAGTCTCCCTCGGAGTCTCCCTCCGAATCCCCCTCCGAGGACGCCACCGAGACCCCGACGGAGGAGCCGACCGAGGAACCGACCGAGGAGCAGCCCCCGAACCCGATCTCGGTCGCGGCCCTCGCCGAGGCCGACCTCACCGGCGGTGACCTGCGCCTGGGCGCGGTGCGCGAGCGGACCGCGGCCTTCACGTCGTACGACGTCACCTTCGCCTCGACCACCGCGGGCGAGGGCACCGCCCCGCTGCGGATCAGCGGCGTGCTCAACGTGCCGACCGGGCGCCCGCCCCAGGGCGATCAGGGGTGGCCGGCCGTGGTGCTCGCCCACGGCTACATCGACCCGGCCTACTACGTCCGCGGCCAGGGCATGACGCGCGAGCGCGGCTTCCTCGCCGAGCGCGGCTTCGTCGCGCTGCACGTCGACTACCGCAACCACGCCGAGTCCACCGACGACCCGCGCATCGAGACAGCCGTCCGCCTGGGCTACTCCGCCGACGTCGTCGCCGCGGCCCGCGCCCTGGCCGACTCCGGCGACGTGCGCGTCGACCCCGACCGCATCGCGCTCTTCGGCCGCTCCATGGGCGGCGGCGTCATGCTCAAGGCGCTGGCCGCCGAGCCCGGCCTCTTCGCCGCCGGCACCGGCTGGGCGTCGGTGTCGAGCCTGGAGGCGGAGAACTTCGACCAGTTCCAGCGCCCGGACGCACCCGTCGCCGAGCTGCGGGCGTCCTACCGGGGGCGCCACGGCCTGCCCGGCGAGGACCCGGAGTTCTGGCGCGGCGTCTCCTCGCGCCCGGCCTTCGACCAGATCACCGAGCCGGTGCTGCTGGTGCACGGCCGCTTCGACGACACCTGCCCGCCGCAGTGGGCACGCGCCAGCCAGCGCGCCCTCACCGCGGCCGGCGTCGACTCCACGCTGGAGTGGTACGACGACGGGCACGCCTTCGGGCCGGCCTTCGTCGCCGCGATGGACCGCACGGTGCGGTTCCTCCGGGCCCGGATGCCGGCCTGAGGTCGTCGGGTCAGTCGGGCGCGCCGACGCCCTCGAGCTGCTGCGGTGGCGCGGCGGCGTACGCGTCGGAGAGCCGTCGGTAGGGGGCAGAGGCCAGCGCGACGAGCACCGTCACGAGCATGATCGCGCCGGCGCCCATGAACACCAGCGCGATGCCGCGCGCATCGCCGCTGCCGACCAACCAGCCCCAGGTCGAGCGCCCCTCGCTGGACTCCATGTAGGGGATCAGCCAGAACTCCGCGATCGGGCCGATCATGAAGGCCGAGATCGGGCTCGCCGCGACCTCCACGCTCTGCGCGAAGCCGAACACCCGGCCCTGGGTGCGGAAGGGCACCACGCGCTGCAGGATCGTCTGCTCGGCCGACTCCGCCGCCGGGATGATGCACATGAAGAGGAAGATGCCGACGACGTAGAGCCAGGCCCACTCGCGCAGGGTGAAGGTCATGCCGAGGCCCGCGACGCCGAGGTTGACCAGCAGCAGCGTGCGGACCGGGTTGGCGCCGAGCCCGAACTTCGCCACCAGCCCACCGCCCACCACGAAGCCCAGGCCGGTCACGCCGAGCACGACGCCCCACGCCTCGACGCTGAACAGGGTCAGGCCGTAGGGGTCCATGAGCGCGATGTAGACGCCGCTGACGAGGTTGTTGAAGGTGGAGAAGAGGATCAGCGCCACCAGGCCGGGGACCGCGCGGATCGCCGCCACCGCGCCGCGGACGTCGAAGCGCGAGACGCCCTCCTCCGGCTCCGGGTCGAGCTCGGGGATGGTGACCGGGAGCAGGTGGACCAGAGACGCACCCGTCAGCGCGATCGCGATCGCGAGCGTCCAGCCCATGCCGAGCAGGCCGACGCTGAGCCCGCTGAAGACGCTGGTGATCATGAAGGCGATGCCCTGGACCGTGCCGACCAGCCCGTTGGCCTTGTCGCGCCCGTCCTCGGGCACGAGAAGGGTCACGGTCGTGGACAGCGCGATGTTGCGCAGGCTCTCCACCACGCCGCCGACGAGGATCACCGCGGCGAACAGCCAGAACCAGGCGCTGCCCCAGTCGGCCAGCCGGTCCTCGCCGAGCGCCAGCCAGATCCCGCCCGCGAGGGCGTAGGTGACGAGCGTGACCGTCGAGGACGCGACCATCACGTGCTTCTTGCGGTGGCGGTCGACCAGCGTGCCGAAGAACGTGCCGAAGACGGCGGTGAAGAGCATGAAGCCGCCGCCGATGATCGCGGTGGCCATGACCGAGCGGGTCTCGAGGTAGGCCCAGAAGGTCAGCGCGAACCAGAGGTAGCTCGACGTCACGTTGGCGACGAGCGTGTTGGCGAGCACCGCCCGGAAGGCACGCAGCGTCTCCGGCCCGCGGGTCACGCCCGGGGGCAGGTGGTCCTCGACCAGCGGGGCGGCGGGGTCCGCGGGGATCGGGTCGAGGTCGTCCAGGGGCACGGACGAACCCTAGGGCGACCCACCGACAGCGCGCCTCCGACTTTCGCCCGACCCCGCTCGCGGGCCGAGCGGCGGGCAGCCCGGGCACCGTCGCGTGCCACGATGACGCCATGACGACCGAGCGCATCACCGAGGTGGTGCGGCCGGCTCGCGTGCAGTGGCAGCGTTGGCGGAGCACCGCGGCATGCGCAGGCGTCTGCCTGCTGAGCGCCGTCGCGCTGCTGTGGCTCGGCGACCGCAGCCAGCAGACCAGCCTGGGCCAGGCCCTCGACCAGGCGGGCATGGACGTGGTCGTCGGCGACCGCGCCGCGACCCGGCAGCTCGTGGGTGTGCTGGGCAACGTCTCACTGGGATCGGTGGCGCTGGCCGTCGTCGTGCTCGTCGGCATCGCGGTGCTGCGCCGGCGCTACACCGCCGCTGCGGCGGCCGGCGTCCTCGTCCTCGGCGCCAACGTGACGACCCAGGTGCTGAAGGCGTGGTCGGACCGGCCCGACTACGGCAACCTCACGGTGGCCAGCTTTCCCAGCGGCCACGCGACGGTGGTCGTCTCCCTGGTGCTGGCGGCACTGCTGGTCGTCCCGGGACAGGCACGCACGACGGTCTCGCTCGTCGGCTCCGGAGCCATCACCGTGACCGCGACGGCGATGCTCGTCGCCAGCTGGCACCGGCCGGCCGACATCGTCGGCGCGGTGCTCGTGTGCCTGGCGTGGGGCACCGCCGTCCTCGTGGCGTGGAGCGTCGTGCGCGGGGGCATGGCCGGCGTCCCGCCCGGCCGGCCCCACCGGATCTTCGCCACCACGGGGGTCGTGCTCGCGGCTGCCGGACTGCTCGCGATCGGCGTACGCCCCGGCGGGGGGTGGTCGGGCTTCCTCGATGCAGGTGTGGTCCTCGCCGGCATCGCCCTGGTCACCGCCCTCGCCGTCACGACCTTCGCCCAGCTCTCGGCACCGATGGAGGTCGGTCACGACCGACCCGAGGACGCCCCGACCGGCACCTAGCCCGTGCGCGGTCGCACCACCGGCGACCAGCCGTCCCACATGGCCGCGACGTGCCGGGCGTCGGTCCCGCAGCACCCGCCGACGATGCTGACGCCGGGCAGCTCCCCGGCCAGGTCGCGGGTGGCGCGCGCGAGGTCGGCGAGGTCACCCTCGTCGAGCTCCTCGGCCTCGTCGAGCTCGGCGTGGCTGAGCCGCGAGGAGTTCACCCGCAGCCCGACGATCCGCCGGGCCCAGTCAGCGGACGCGTCGAGACCGGGTGCGACGTGGTCGGGGTGCGCACAGTTCACGAGCAGGTGGGCGGCACCGGTCGACGTGGTGGCGTCCAGCGACCGCACCGCCTCGCCGAGCGGCGTACCGTCGGGAAGCCGGCCGTCGGTCTCGACGGTGAAGGAGATGCCCACGGGCAGCGCCACGTCCTGCGCGACGCGCACGACCCCGACCGCCTCGGCGACCGTCGAGAGCGTGTACGCCGTCGCGAGGTCGGCGCCCGCCTCGGCGAACGCGGCCAGCTGCGGGCGGTGGTAGTCGGCGTAGTCGTCGGCCGCCAGGTCGCCCGCGACGTAGCCGTCGCCGCGCGGACCGACGGCACCGACCAGCAGCACCTCGGCGACGTCGACGTCGCCCGCCAGCTCGCGCACCAGGTCGACCGCGTCCCGGTTGACCCGGGCCAGGGCCGCGGCGTCGTACCCCAGGCGTGCGCCCCAGTCGGCGTTGGCGCGCCAGGTCGGCGTCTCGAGCAGCAGCCCGGCGCCGGCCCCGGCCGCGACCTCGGCGTAGCCGCGGTAGTAGTCGGCGAGCACCGCGCGCCCGTCCGCGTCGTCGAGGAGCGGGAAGGAGGCGAAGTCCGGCAGGTCGATGCCGCGGTGGAAGATCAGGTCCGTCTCCAGCCCGCCGTCGGTGACCCACCCGGCGCCGGTGTCCGGCAACCGCCAGGCAGTGGTGCTCATCCCGGCCTCCTGACATCCGATCCGTCAGGTGTAGCACTCCCCGACGTTGTCGGGCCCGGTCGACTAGACCGGCCTCACCGCGCGACCGGCTCCGGCACGCGGCGTACGTCCTGGGCGGGGGCGACTCCGCGACGGCGCGGGTCGGCGGTGACGAGCAGCACCACCGCCAGCGCGGTGAGGCCGGCACCAGCCCAGATCGGCGAGACGTAGCCCAGACCCGCGGCGATGGTGACGCCGCCGAGCCACGCGCCGAGCGCGTTGCCGAGGTTGAAGGCGGCGATGTTGGCCCCGCTCGCCAGGGTCGGCGCCGACCCGGCGTGGGTCATCACGCGCATCTGCAGGGCCGGGACGGTGGCGAACCCGAAACCACCCATCAGCACGAGGCTCACGACAGTCATCGGCTTGCTGGCGGCCGTGAGGGCGAACACGACCATCACGACGACGAGCGCCGACAGGGCCACCAGGAGCGTGCCCCTGACCGACCTGTTGGCGGCGCGGCCACCGAGGATGTTGCCCACCACCAGGCCGATGCCGAACAGCACGAGCAGCCACGGCACCGCGGAACTGGCAAAGCCGGTGACCCCGGTCAGGGTGAAGGCGATGTAGGTGAAGGCGCCGAACATGCCGCCGTAGCCGATGACGGTGAGCAGGAGCGACACCCAGACCTGCGGCTCGGCGAAGGCACGCACCTCACCCCGCAGGTCCGCGGCGCCCGAGGCGCGCTGCGCCGGGACCAGCGCTGCGATGGCGACCAGCGCCAGGACCCCGATCACGGTGATCGCCCAGAAGGCGGCCCGCCAGCCCCACTCCTGGCCGATGAAGGTCCCCGCAGGCACGCCGAGCACGTTGGCGAGGGTGAGGCCGCCGAACATCAGCGCGATCGCGCCGGCCTTCTTGTCGGGCGCCACCATGTCGGCGGCGGCGACGGAGCCGATCCCGAAGAAGGCACCGTGGCACAGAGCGGCCACGACCCGGCCGACCATCATCGCGTCGTAGGTCGGTGCGATCGCGGACAGCAGGTTGCCGGCGACGAAGAGCACCATCAGCCCGATCAGCACCTGCTTGCGCGGCAACCGTCCCAGTCCCGCGGTGAGCGGGATCGCGCCGACGGCGACGGCGAGCGCGTAGCCGGAGATCAGCCAGCCAGCGGTGGCCTCGCTGACTGCGAAGTCTGCGGCAACCTCCGGCAGCAGGCCGGCGATGACGAACTCGGTCAGGCCGATGCCGAAGCCTCCGACGGCGAGGGCCAGCAGTCCTGGCTTCATGGGTGAACCTCCACAAATAGTAAGCGTGTGCAATAGAGCGCGTGTGCAACTACTGTGAAGATAGTTGCACACGCGGGATGTTGCAAACGCTGGTAAAGTGAGGTGCACGACAGCCGGGGGACGGACGAGAGGTGTGGTCATGGGCATCAGCGACGACGCGGTCGAGGTGCGCGCCCGTGGGTGGCGCCGGCTCGCGGCGCTCCACCAGCTCATCGAGGCGCGCCTCGAGCGCGCGCTCCAGGAGCGGCACGGCCTCTCCGTCGTGGAGTTCACCGTGCTCGACGCCCTCTCGCGCCAGGACGGCTGGCACCTGCGGATGGCACAGCTCGCCCGGGCCACCGGGCTCTCACCGAGCGCGACCACCCGACTGGTCAACCGCCTCGAGGGTCGGGGACTCATCACCCGCATCCTGTGCGAGGACGACCGCCGCGGGATCTACACCGAGCCCACCGCCGCCGGACGACGCCTGCTGCGCGCCGCACGCCCCACCCACGACGCCGTGCTCGACGAGGCGCTCGGGGAGGCCGCCGAGACACCCGAGCTCAGCGACCTCGCCCGCACGGTCGTCGAGCTGGTCTGAGCACCCGCGTGAGCTCCCGCGTCCACTCGATCCACCTCGCACCGGGTCGGAAGATCGCGACGAGGTCCGTGCCGTCGGTCGAGGCGGAGGCCGGGACCGGCCTGGTGGGCGACCGCTACCACGGCACGAAGCACCGCCACGTCACCGTGCAGGCGCTCGACGACCTGGCCGCCGCCGCCGAGGTGCTCGGCCGGCCGGTCGACCCGGCGCTGACGCGGCGCAACATCACCCTCGACCGCGGCCCGATCCCGACGCGCCCCGGGGAGCGGATGACGATCGGCGACGTCGAGCTCGAGGTGGTCCGCATCGCCGCGCCCTGCCGGCTGCTCGACGACTGGCTCGGGCCCGGCGCGATGCAGGCGCTGCGCTCACCCCGCGGCGGGACGGTCTTCCGGCTCCTCGGCTCCGGGACGATCTCGGTCGGCGACGAGGTCGAGGTCCACACCCGGACGTCGTGAGAACCGGTCGTCCGAACCGCCACTTCCCATGACGGCCGTCCGGCATGAGCCGCCTAGCGGTTCTGCACCATCCGCAGCAGGTTGCCGTCGGCGTCGACGAGGTAGCCGATCCGCATCCCCGAGTCCTCGACCGTCGGCGGGTGCAGCCGCGGCCGGCCGAGGTGCGTCACGGGCAGGCCCGCGGCCACGCAGTCGGCGTACAGCGCATCGAGGTCGTCGACCCGCAGGCAGCAGTCGGCCGCGGTGGTGGCCGGGTCGAGGCCCGGATCGGGGAAGAACTCCAGGATCAGCGAGCCGCGCTCGAGGATGAGCCAACCCGGAGCGCTGTACGTCGTCTCGAAGCCGAACGCTGCGTAGAACGCGGCTGTCCCGTCGAGGTCGCGGGAGGGCAGGTTCGGCGTGGCGTGGTCGACCATGGACCGAGGCTAGTGCGGTGATCCTGGTGCGGCTGGCGCACCAGGATCACCGCACTGCTGTCGGGATCCCCGGGTAGCCGGGGATCCCGACAGCGATCAGGCGTACGACCTCAGCGGAGGTCGAAGCGGTCGTTGTCCATGACCTTGGCCCACGCGGCGACGAAGTCGTGCACGAACTTCTCCTCCGCACCGTCCTGGGCGTAGACCTCCGCGACCGCACGCAGCTCGGAGTTCGACGCGAAGACCAGGTCGGCCCGCGAGCCGGTCCAGGCATTGCCTCCGAAACTCGCCTCGAAGCGGTCGTTGGAGCCGGCGGGGCTCCAGACCGTGCCGAGGTCGAGGAGGTTGACGAAGAAGTCGTTCGTCAGCTGGCCGGGACGCTCGGTGAGCACGCCGTCGGTGGAGGCCGCCGTGTTGGCGCCCAGGACCCGCAGGCCGCCGACGAGGACGGTCATCTCCGGGGCAGTGAGCCGCAGCAGGTTGGCCCTGTCGACGAGGAGGTACTCCGCCGGCAGCTTGGAGTCGGACCGCTCGAAGTTGCGGAACCCGTCGGCCTTCGGCTCGAGCCACGCGAAGGACTCGACGTCGGTCTGCTCCTGGGTCGCGTCGCCGCGACCCGGGGTGAAGGGCACCTCGACGGTGACGCCGGCAGCGGCCGCCGCCTGCTCGACACCCACGTTGCCCGCGAGCACCACGGTGTCGGCGAAGGTGATGTCGTGGGCGTCGGCGATGCCCTCGAGCACCGTGAGGACGCCGGCGAGCTGCTGCGGGTCGTTGACCTCCCAGCTGCGCTGCGGCTCCAGGCGGATGCGGCCGCCGTTGGCGCCACCGCGCTTGTCGGAGTCGCGGTACGACGACGCGGCGGCCCAGGCGGTCGAGACGAGCTGGCTCACGGTGAGGCCGGCGTCGGCGATCTTCGCCTTGACGGCGGCGATCGTCTCGGCGGACGCGGTGTGCGCCGGGGCCGGGATCGGGTCCTGCCAGAGCAGCTCCTCCGAGGGGACCTCGGGGCCGAGGTAGCGGGTGACCGGGCCCATGTCGCGGTGGGTCAGCTTGAACCACGCGCGGGCGAAGGCGTCGGCGAACTCGTCGGGGTTCTCGAGGAAGCGACGCGAGATCGCCTCGTAGGCCGGGTCCGCCTTCAGCGCGATGTCCGTGGTGAGCATCGTCGGCAGGCGCTTGGCGCCACCCTCGTCGGGGGCGGGGATGATCGCCTCGGCGTCCTTGGCGACCCACTGCGCCGCACCGGCGGGGCTCTTGCTGAGCTCCCACTCGTACTCGAAGAGGATCTCGAAGTAGCGGTTGCTCCACTGGGTCGGGAGGTCGGTCCAGGTCACCTCGAGGCCGGAGGTGATGGCGTCCTTGCCGACGCCGGAGCCGTACTTGCTCAGCCAGCCCATGCCACCGGTCTCGATCGGCGCGGCCTCGGGCTCGGGGCCGACGTACTCCTCGGGGTCCGCGGCACCGTGGGTCTTGCCGAAGGTGTGGCCGCCGGCGATCAGCGCGACGGTCTCCTCGTCGTTCATCGCCATCCGGCCGAAGGTGTCGCGGATGTCGTGCGCCGACGCGACGGGGTCGGGGTTGCCCTCCGGGCCCTCGGGGTTGACGTAGATGAGGCCCATCTGGACCGCGGCGAGCGGGTTGTCGAGCTCGCGGTCACCCTTGTAGCGCTGCGCGCCGCCCTGGTCGCCACCGAGCCACTCGGTCTCCGGACCCCAGTAGACGTCGGCGTCGGGCTCCCACGCGTCGATGCGACCGCCGGCGAAGCCGAAGGTCTCGAAGCCCATGTCCTCGAGCGCGACGTTGCCGGTGAGGATCATCAGGTCGGCCCACGACAGCGCGTTGCCGTACTTCTTCTTCACCGGCCACAGCAGGCGGCGGGCCTTGTCGAGGTTGCCGTTGTCGGGCCAGGAGTTGAGCGGGGCGAAGCGCTGCTGGCCGGTGCCACCGCCGCCGCGCCCGTCCTGCACGCGGTAGGTGCCGGCGCTGTGCCACGCCATCCGGATCATCAGCGGGCCGTAGTGGCCGTAGTCGGCGGGCCACCAGTCCTGGCTGTCGTGGAGGACCGAGGTGATGTCGGCCTTGACCGCGGCGAGGTCGAGGGTGGCGAACGCCTCGGCGTAGTCGAAGTCGGCGCCGAGCGGGTTGGTCGCCGGCTGGTTCTTGGCGAGGATCTTGAGGTTGAGCCGCTCGGGCCACCACTCGCTGTTGGCGTCGCCCTGCGTCGGGTGCTTGAGGCCCTGGTGCATGACGGGGCACTGGCCGCCCGGGGCGTCCTGGTTCATCTCGCCGACCTCGGCGTTCGCCTGGTTGCTGTCGGAGGTGTCGACCGCGGCGGCGGAGTCGTTGGGCAGGTCGTCAGGCATGAGGTGTCCCTTTCAGTTGCTGCTGGAGGCGGAGCTGGCGGTGGGGCTGGTGGTGGGGCTGGTGGTGGAGCAGGAGGGGCAGGTGCCCCAGTAGGTGACCTCGGCCTCGTCGATGACGAAGCCGTGGGTGTCGGAGGCGTCGAGGCAGGGGCGTACGCCGACCGCGCAGTCGACGTCGGCGACCTCGCCGCAGGAGCGGCAGACGACGTGGTGGTGGTTGTCGCCGACCCGCAGCTCGTAGCGCGCGACGGAGCCGGCGGGCTGGATCCGGCGGACCAGGCCCGACTCGGACAGGACGCCGAGGACGTCGTAGACCGCCTGGTGCGACACGGCTGGCTCCTCGAGGCGGACGGCGGCGAGGACGCTGCCGGTGTCGGCGTGCGGATGGCGGCGTACGGCCCGCAGGACGGCGAGGCGCGGCCGGGTGACCCGCAGGTCGGCGCCGCGGAGCAGGTGCTCGAAGTCGTGGTCGTCCATCAGGACCACCCTGCCGCCTTTTCTTGAACGAGTCAAGATTTGTGACCGCGGCGCGTCGGGGCTCGGGAAGGTCGCCAACCCCTCGACGTACCCCGTCGGCCTTCGTCAGATGCGCGCCACAGCAGAAGTGTGGAAAGGTCGACGGCCTCTCGGACCGAGACCGACCGATCGATGAGTGAGGAAAGAAACGTGTCCAGCTCCCCCGACAGTCCCCCGACGCCGCCCCTCGAGGCGGACGTCCCCGTGCAGGACGGCCTGCGCCCCGACTCCGCCATCACCGCTCCTCGGGTGTTCTGGCCCGCCGCCGCGATCATCCTGGTGTTCGTCGGCCTGGCCGTGGCCATGCCCGAGCGCCTCGGCAACACCCTCAGCACCCTCAACGACACCGTGATCGGCGACCTGGGCTGGTTCTACGTCCTGCTGGTGAGCTCGTTCATCGCCTTCTCGCTGTGGGTGGCCCTGTCGCCGATGGGCAGGGTGGTGCTCGGCAAGGACGACGAGGAGCCCGAGTTCGGTCTCAAGTCGTGGTTCGCGATGCTCTTCGCCGCCGGCATGGGCATCGGCCTGGTGTTCTGGGGCGTCGCCGAGCCGCTGAACCACTTCGCCTCCCCGCCGCCCGGCACCGCCGACGGCGAGCCGGCTGCTGCGCGCGCCGCCATGGACACCACGTTCCTCCACTGGGGCCTGCACGCCTGGGGCATCTACGTGGTCGTCGGCCTCGCGATCGCCTACGCCGTGCATCGCAAGGGTCGGCCCGTCTCGATCCGCTGGGCCCTGGAGCCGCTGTTCGGCGACCGGGTCAAGGGCACGCTCGGTGACGTCATCGACGTGATCGCCATCATCGGCACCATCTTCGGTGTCGCGACCTCGCTGGGCTTCGGCGTCAGCCAGGTCAGCGCGGGCCTGGCCTACCTCGGTGTCGTCGACGAGGCGTCGACCACGCTCAAGGTCGCCCTCATCGTCGGCATCAGCCTGATCGCGATCGTCTCGGTGGCCACCGGCGTCGACAAGGGCATCAAGTGGCTGTCCAACATCAACATGGGCCTGGCCGCCGCGCTCCTCGTGACCGTCGCGATCCTCGGTCCCACGGTGTTCATCCTGGGCGACTTCGTCCAGCAGCTCGGCTCCTACGGCCGCAACTTCCTCGAGCTGTCGTTCCGCACGATGAGCTTCCAGGGCGAGGAGGGGAGCGCCTGGCTGTCCGGCTGGACGACCTTCTACTGGGGCTGGTGGATGAGCTGGGCGCCGTTCGTGGGCGTCTTCATCGCCCGCATCTCGCGCGGGCGCACCGTGCGCGAGTTCGTCACCGGCGTGCTGCTCGTGCCGACGCTCGTGACCTTCCTGTGGTTCTCGGTCCTGGGCGGTTCGGCCATCTACCGCGAGATGTTCGGCGAGGGCGGGCTCGTCGGCGAGGACGGCGCGGTCTCGACCGACGCCGCGCTGTTCCAGTTCCTCGAGGGGCTGCCGGCCTCGGGCCTGCTCAGCGTCGCAGCGATGATCCTGGTGATCGTCTTCTTCGTGACGAGCTCGGACTCGGGATCGTTCGTCGTCGACATGCTCGCCAGCGGCGGCAACCCGCAGCCGCCGGTCTGGTCCCGGGTGTTCTGGGCCGTGCTGGAGGGTCTCATCGCAGCCACGCTGCTCATCGCCGGCGCCGTGACCGGACAGGACGGCCTCAGCGCCCTCCAGACCATGGCCATCCTGCTGGCGCTGCCGTTCAGCCTGGTGATGATCGCGATGATGGTGGCCACGGCCAAGGCTCTCCTGCACGAGAACTGGCTCATCGAGCGCGCCGAGCGGCGCCTGCTCGCCGCCGAGGTGGCCGGGGAGGTGGCGCGCGTCAACGGCACCACGCCCGGACCCATCCGCGACGAGCGGCCGCAGCGACGGACGAAGGTCTGACCGGCCGGGGTAGTCCACGGCAGCCACAACCCGGCGGACTACCCCGTCAGCCCAGCCCGGCAGCCTCGGTGAGCCACGACCACGCCCGCGCCCGCGCATCGGGGTTCGGCCGCGTGGTGGGCAGGATGCTGGTGGGGCGCTCGACCCGGTCGTGCCAGAACCGACCCGTCGGCGGCGCCGGCTCGACCGCCGCCAGCCACACGCTCGTGTCGGCGCCCTGGGCGTCGTCGCGCAGCACCGGTCGGGTGATCGAGCGGAAGCGCGGCAGCGACTCCTGCACGCCGGGGGTGTCGGCCCAGCCCGGGTGCATCGTGGCCACGGTGATGCCGTCGCCGGCCCAGCGCCCACCGAGCAGCGGGCCCATCTCGACCTGCATCCGCTTGGACCGGGCGTACGCCGTCGTGGGCGAGTAGTCGCCGGTGAGGTAGCCCGGGTCGTCGGCGCGCAGCGCCTGGCCGTACATCCCGCCGCTGCTGACCAGCACCGCCCGGCCGCCCGCGAGCGGCCCGCGCAGCGCCTCGGTCATCACGACCGGCCCGACGACGTGGACCGCCATGCTGAGCTCGTGGCCCTGCGCGGACTCGGTGCGGCTCGGCGGCATCACGCCGGCGTTGTGGACGATCGCGTGCAGCCGCGGCACCTCGACGGCGAAGTCGGCGGCGAAGCGGCGTACGTCGTCGAGGTCGCCGACGTCGCAGCGCCACAGCCGCACCTCGGTGCCGGGCAGCTCCGCCCGGAGGCGGTCGGCCACACCGGTGCCCTTGGCCTCGTCCCGCACGAGCATGTGGACCGTGGCGCCGAGACGCGCGAGGCCCTCGGCGGTCGCGATGCCGAGGCCGGAGCTGGCGCCGGTGACGAGCACGTGGCGACCGTCGAGCGCGCCCGCGGGCGGGTCGGACGGCCAGCCCGGGAGCGTACGCCGCACCGCGAGGCCGATGGTGGTGTAGCCGAGCACCAGCGAGCGGTCCATCGCCGCGTCGACGGCGCGGGCCAGCAGCGGTCGTGCCACCGGGTCAGCTCGCGTCGAGGCGGGCGACCTCGTCGGACGTCAGCTCGATGTCCGCCGCGGCCGCCGAGTCGGTGATCGACGAGGGCCGCTTGGCCCCGGGGATCGGGATGACGACCGGCGACTGCGCCAGCTCCCACGCCAGCGCCACCTGCTGGGCGCTCACGCCGCGCTCGGTCGCGATCTCGGCGAAGGCCGGGTGCTTCTCGGCCAGCTCCTTGGCATCGCCCAGGCCACCGAGCGGGCTCCACGGCAGGAACGCGAGGCCGAGCTCGTCGCACACGTCGATCTCGGGCTTGCTGGACCGGAACTTCGGGCTGAACTGGTTCTGCACGCTCGCGAGCGCGTCACCGAGGACCGCGTGTGCGGCGCGGATCTGGTCGGGATCGGCGTTGGACAGGCCGACACGGGCGACCTTGCCGCTGTCGGCGATCTCCTTCAGCGTGCCGATGACCTCGTCGTAGGGCACCTTCGGGTCGGGGCGGTGGTGCTGCCACAGCGCGATCTGCTCGACACCGAGGCGCTGGAGGCTGGCGTCCACGGCGCTGCGCAGGTGGTCGGCCGAGCTGTCGGTGTCCCAACCGCCGCCGTCGGTGCGGACGTGGCCGCCCTTGGTGGCGAGCAGGACCCGGTCGCGCACGCCGAGCTCGTCGAGGATCGAGGCGATCAGGCGCTCGTTCTCGCCCTGGGCGCCCTCCCCCAACTCGTCGCCGGGCCCGTAGGCGTCGGCGGTGTCGAACAGCGTGACGCCGGCGTCGAGCGCGGCGGTGACGGTGTCGAGGAGCTGCTGGCGCGGCTGGGTGCCGGTCTGGTCGAAGGTCATCAGGCCCAGGCCGATGGCGCCGACCTGCTGGTTTCCGAGGGTGCGAGTCTGCATGGATCCGACCCTACGACTCCGGCCGAAACCCCTTCCCCGCCCGTCGAGGTGGGTCCGGCGAGGCTCAGACGGCGCTCAGACGGCGTTGACGCGGAAGGTGTCGAGCAGGCCGAAGGCCGCCACCGCGTGGGCGCTGAGGTCGTCCCCGACGGACTCGCGCGCGAACGCGGTGAAGTCCTGCAGCTCGGCGACCTCGCGGGCGCTGACGTTGCGGAAGCCCATCGACCACGAGGTGAAGGCGCGCTCGTCGACGAGGCGGCGGTCCACCACGCGTACGCGGCTGTGACGGGCGTCGGCACGGATCGCGTCGAAGACCGAGTCGACCGACGTGGTGTCGCCCTCGAGCGTCTGGATCACGTTGCCGCCGCTGTAGAGCAGCAGGCCGGTGACGCCGAGGCGCTCGTTCTTCGGGCGGATCTGCTCGATGAGCTCGACGAGCTGACCGACGGACATCAGGCGCGTGGCCGCACTGGTGTAGGTGAGGCTGAGGACGCGCCCGTCGTGGGCGCCGGTGTGGGTGCTCATCGCGGCTGGACCATAAGCAGGTCCGCCAGCGCCGCACCACACCCGTTCGGGCCTGCTGGCCCTCTCGCTACCTGCCGAGCTCGCGCAGCCCCGGCAGCACCTCGGCCCCGAAGGAGGAGAGGAACGCCTCCTGGTCGTGGCCGGGCGCGTGGAAGACGAGGTGGTCGAAGCCCGCCTCCACGTAGGGGCGTACGGCGTCGACGACCGCCTCGGGCGTGGTCTCGACGATCCAGCGCGACGCCACCTGCTCGATCGGCAGCCGGTCCGCGGCCGCGGCCATCTCCATCGGGTCGTCGAGCTGGTGCTTCTGCTCCGCACTGAGCGACAGCGGCGCCCAGAAGCGGGTGTTCTCGAGCGCCTCCTCGCGGGTGGGGGCGTAGGACAGCTTGATCTCGATCATCCGGACGATGTCGTCGGACGGTCGGTCCGCCGCTTCGAGGCCCTCGGCGACCGCGGGCAGCAGCTTGTCGGTGTAGAGGTCCATCCCCTTGCCGCTCGTGCAGATGAAGCCGTCGCCCACGCGGCCGGCGTACTTCGCCATCTGCGGGCCGCCGGCCGCGACGTAGATCGGGACGCCACCGTCGGGTCGGTCGTAGATCGTGGCGTCGACGGTGCGGTAGTAGTCGCCGTCGAAGGTGACGCGCTCGCCGGCCCAGAGCGCGCGCATGAGGCGTACGGCCTCGCGCAGCCGCGCCCATCGCTCCTTGAAGTCCGGCCACTCGTCGAGACCGACGGAGATCTCGTTGAGCGCCTCGCCCGTGCCGACGCCCAGCACCACGCGGCCGGGGTCGAGCAGGGCGAGGGTGGCGAACTGCTGCGCCAGCACGGCCGGGTTGTAGCGGAAGGTCGGCGTGAGCACGCTGGTGCCGAGCACCACCCGGTCGGTGCGCTCGCCGAGGGCGGCGAGCACCGCGAGCGCGTTGGGGGCGTGGCCGCCCTCGTGGCGCCAGGGCTGGAGGTGGTCGCTGAGCCAGACGCTGTCGAGGCCGACCTCCTCGGCACGGGTGCCGAGCCCGACGAGCTCGCGCGGGCCGAACTGCTCGGCCGAGGCCTTGTAACCGATGGTGAGCGGCGAGGTCGTCATGAGGAGATGTTGTCCTTGCGTCGGGTGGCGGCGGCGGTGCGGGGGCCGCCCGGAGTGGCATCGTGCGAGGTGTGAGTGATCTTCCCCTGCCCCTGCTGGGGTTCGGGCTGCCGGTGTCGGGCAGCTGGGCCTCGCCCACGTCGATGATCCACCTCGCCCGGAGGGCCGAGGAGCTCGGCTGGGCCTCGCTGTGGACCTTCCAGCGCCTGCTCCAGCCGCTCGACGCGGAGCCCGACGCCGCGCAGAACCCGGGCACGAGGCCCATCAGCGACCCGTCGTACGCCTCGGTGCACGACGCCCTCCTCCCCCTGGCCCTCGTGGCGGGCCACACCGCGACCATCGGCCTGGGCACCGCCACGCTCTGTGCGCCGTTCACCCCGCCGGTGGTGCTGGCCAAGGCGATGTCCACCCTCGACCACCTCAGCGGCGGTCGCGTGACCGCCGGGATCGGGATGGGGTGGCTGCCGCAGGAGTACGTCGCCGCGGGTGTGCCGTTCGAGCGCCGTGGTGCCCGCATGGAGGAGTACCTGCGGTGCCTGAGGGCGGTGTGGACGCAGGACCCTGTGGAGCTCGACGGCGAGTTCTACACCGTGCCGCGGTCCCACGTCGGTCCGCGACCGGTCCAGCGACCGCACCCGCCGGTCCTGGTCGGTGGAGCCGCGGAGCCCGCGCTGCGCCGGGCCGGACGACTGGCCGAGGGCTGGATCGGCAGCACCCGCACGGACCTCGACTCGCTCGCCCGCTCGGTCGCCCTCGTGCGAGCGGGCGCCGTCGAGGCCGGCCGCGACCCCGACGCCGTACGCATCCTGGTGCGGGTCGTCGTCGACCTGGTCGACGACGACCCCGGTCCCGACCGCCGGGCCGGGCACGGGACACGCGACCAGGTGGCGGCCGACCTCGCCGCGCTGGGCCGCTGCGGGGCGACCGAGGTGCTGGTGGACCTCAACTTCCTGCCGCGCATCGGATCGCCCGACGCGGACGCCGAGGCGTCGGTCGTCGAGGCCGAGCGCGTGCTGGCCGCGCTCGCCCCGGACCACCTCAGGAGGCCTCGACCTTCGGCATGATGTCGTGCTTCAGGCGCTTGAGGTCGTCGAGCGTCTTCGACACCGGCACGTCGGCGAACGGCGGCCACAGCCGCGGCATCGTGAGTCCGGCCTCCTGGTACTGCTTGAGCCGGTCGACGATCTGCTGCTCGGTCCCCACGAGCAGGTTGGAGACCTTCCGGTTGTCGGTCTGGTCGGTCTCGGTGTCGGTGATGGTGAACCAGATCATCGAGCACATGTCGAGGTCGTCGATCGACTTGTCCTTCTCCTCGAGCTCGCGGGCGATCGCCGTGCGCCACTCGGTGAGCTCGGCCGGGGAGTCCTGGATGCCGATCCAGCCCGACAGGCCGTACTTCGCCACCCGGTTGGCCGAGCGCTTGGGGTCCTTGAGGCCGCTGAAGTAGATCGGCGGGTGCGGCTTCTGCACCGGCTGGTGGCCGAAGCCTGCGGGCTCGAAGTCGGCGAACTCGCCGTGGTACTCGAAGATCTCGTTCTGCCAGATCCCCAGGCAGATCTCGATGGTCTCGCGGACGTGGGCGTGGCGGCGCGGGAAGAGGTGGCTGGCGCTGGCCGCAGCGAACTCCTCGGGCATCCAGCCGGCGCCGACGCCGACGTTGAGGCGGCCGTTGGAGAGGTGGTCGATCGTCGCGCACTCGGCGGCGAAGACGCCCGGGGAGCGGTAGGGGGTGTCGGTGATGCTCATGCCGATGCGCACCTTCTCGGTGCGGGCGGCGAGCCAGGGCAGGATCGGCCAGCCCTGGAACCACTTGCCCTTCGACTCCACCGGCATCTGCAGGGGGAACTGGTCCATCATCCCGAACGGGTACTGCATCTCGGCGCGGTCCGAGGCCTCCGGGACGATGATGCGGTCGAGGGTCCAGACGGAGTCGAAGTCGAGCTCCTCCGCCAGGTCGGTCAGGTCGGCGAGCTCCTGCACCGTCACGTGGTTGCGGAAGGTGGGGAGGTAGAGGGCGAGCTTCATCGGTCAACAACTCCTCGGGAACGGTCTCGGCGAAGGCCGGGACTGGTCCTGGTGTCCCGGTCGGGCCCTTGTGTCGTATCTCACAATTCGCCCGCTGGGCTCCGCAAGACAGCCGGTGCTCATGGTTTGCTCAACGCTCGCCGACGACCGCGTCAGAGGCGTTCGCGCAGCTCCCGCTTGAGCACCTTGCCGTAGTTGTTGGTGGGCAGCGCGTCGAGGAAGACGTAGTCCTTGGGCCGCTTGAACCGCGCGATCCGGTCCAGGCAGGTCCGGTCGAGGTCCTCGGTCGGCACCTGCGCGCCGTCGGTTACCACGAAGGCCACCACCGACTCCCCCCACTCGTGGTCCGGACGCCCGACCACGGCGACGGCCTCGACGTGGGGGTGGGTCAGGAGGGCCTCCTCGACCTCGCGGGGATAGATGTTCATGCCCCCGCTGATGATGAGGTCCTTCGACCGGTCGCGCAGGGTGAGGAAACCGTCGTCGTCGAAGCTGCCGACGTCGCCGGTGTGCAACCAGCCCCCGCGCAGCGCCTCGGCGCTCGCCTCCGGCTGGTTCCAGTAGCCGGCCATCACCACCCCGCCGCGTACGACGATCTCGCCGACCTCGCCGGCCGGGAGCGGGCGGTCGTCGTCGTCCACCACGCGCACCTCCACGTCGGTGCGCGGGAACCCGACGCCCTGCATCCGCTCGCGCCACCGCGGGTGGTCCTGATCGGCGTGGTCGGCTCGGGACAGCCCGGTGATGGTCATCGGGGTCTCGCCCTGGCCGTAGATCTGAGCCAGGCGCGGGCCGAAGGTCGCCAACGCATCCTCGAGGTCGGTGAGGTACATGGGCGCGCCGCCGTAGATGATGGTCTTCAGCCCGCCCATCGCCGCGGGACCGGCGGCCGTGAGGACCGGGTCGGAGGCCAGCCGCCGGACCATGATCGGCGCGGCGAAGAACGACATCCCGGGCCAGCGTCCCAGCAGCCCGAGCAGCTCCTCCCCGTCGAGTCCCGGCCCGGACGGGAACACGCTCACCGCACCACGAGCGACGTGCGGGAGGCCGTAGAGGCCCGACCCGTGCGACAGCGGCGCGGCGTGCAGCACGCTGTCGCCCGCCGCGACCGGGTCGATGTCGGCGAAGTAGCTCAGGGAGGCCATCAGCAGGTTGCCGTGGGTGAGCGTGGCGCCCTTGGGCCGCCCCGTCGTCCCGCTTGTGTAGAAGAGCCAGCCCGGGTCGTCGCGGTGCCGGTCCTCCAGCGGCAGAGGCGGTGTGGCGACCAGTCCGTCCCAGTCCTCACCCGGCACCACGAGCACCCGCTCGAGCGACGCGACGGCCCCGAGCAGCGACTCGACGTCCGCCGCGTGGGCCTCGTCCGTCAGCACGACCCGGGTGTCGCTGTCGTCGAGGATGTAGGCGATCTCGTCGCGGTGCAGGCGGGCGTTGACCGGGACGGCGACCAGACCGGCGTGCCACACGGCGTACTGGACCTCGAGGTACTCCGGCCGGTTGGCCATCACGATCGCCACCCGGTCGCCCGACGCCAGGCCGAGGGCGCGCAGCCCTCCCGCACCGCCGGCGACCCGCGCAGCGAGCTCCGCCCACGTGGCCCGGACCGCGTGGCCCTCGGCGAGGGCCGGATGGTCGCGCAGACGACGACCGTTGCGCTCCACCCAGGAGGCGAGGTTCATGTCGACAACCTCGCCGGGAACCAGTGGCCGGTCAAGGCTCCCGCGCCAGCGTTGAGGAGGCCGTGATTGTTCGCGGGGGCCGCATCGGCGAGGCTGTCGAGCATCCGCGTACGCCGTCCCCGACAGGTGGGAGCCCGTCATGAGGTTGACCGAGCAGGCCGCACGTGCGCGCCTCGAGGAGCACGTCCACGGGGTGTTCGCCACGCTCCACCCCGAGCGCGGCCCCGACCCGCAGCCGGTGGTGTACGCCGTCCACGACGGCCACGTCGGCGTGCCGATCGACCGGGTGAAGCCCAAGGCCTCCTCGCGGCTGCAGCGCGAGGACAACCTCGACGCGGACCCGCGCGGCTCGCTGCTCGTGGAGCACTGGGACGCCGAGGACTGGTCGCGGCTGTGGTGGGTGCGCGCGGACACCGAGCACGTCCCCGACCCCGACGAGACGCTGGTCGAGGCGCTGGCGGACCGGCTGGCCACGACGGTGCCGCAGTACGCCGACAAGCCGTTCCACCGCGTCCTGGTGTGCCGGATCGTGAAGGTCACCGGCTGGTCCGCCAGCGAGGAGTGAGGGCCCCTCGCCAAGGTCGGCGTCAGCGCGACGGTGCCCCCACGCCCAGCGTCTCCGCGACCTCCCGCGTCCGCGGTCCCGCCCCGAGCACCATCGCGGCGCGCAGGTCGGCCAGCGTGTCGACGTCGTGCCGCGCAGCTGCCGGCGCCCGGTCGAGGGCGCGCAGGCCGAGCGCACGGTGCCGGGCCGCGGAGTCCGGTCCGTAGCGCGTGAGGGCCGCGACGCCGGTCGACTGGACGACGAGCGTGGTCCCGGTGCCGGCGCGGTCGGGCACGAAGACCCCGCGCCCGCCGGTGTCTGCCGCCGACGCGACCAGGACGTCGGTGACGTCGGCCGGGGTCAGGCAGGGAAGGTCTCCCGGCACGACCGCGACACCGCTGTCCGAGTGCCACCCGGACGCGACGCGGATGCCCTCGCGCACCGCGGCCCCCAGACCGGTGCCGCAGTCACCGGTGACCCGTGCGCCCGACTCCTCCACGCGACCGGCGACGGTCTGGTCCGAGGTCACCACCAGCACTCCCACGACGTACGTCGTCCGCACGAGCGCGGCGACGGTGTCGATCGCGAAGGCCAGGGCGAGTGCCTGACGATGAACGTCCGGCACGGCCAGCCGGGACTTCGCCAGCGCCAGCGGCTTCACCGGCACGACCGCCACCACCCGCGGTGCACCGGTCTCCTCCGCCGGCACCCTCACGTCCCCCCGGCGCGTGGGAGGGTCAGCCGCATCGAGGTCCCCCCGGGGCCCGATCGCGCCACCTCCAGCTCGCCGCCCATCGCCTGGACGAGACCGTGGGCCAGTCCCAGGCCCAGGCCGATGCTCTCCTCCTGGGCCCCCTCGTCGGCGGTAGCGCTCGGCGTACGCCCCGGCGTGGCGCCCCGGGCGAACGGGGTGAAGATCCGGCCGAGGAGGTCGGGCGGGATGCCCGGGCCGTCGTCGTCGACGAGGACCACGACTGCCTCGGAGCCGGACGTGGCGGCGTGGACCTCGACGCGACCTCCGGCGTCCCCGTGCCGGATGGCGTTGGCGACGAGGTTGAGCACGACCTGGCGCAGCCGACGGTGGTCGGCGAGCGCGACGTCGTCACCCAGCCGGTGGGCCAGCGTGACCGTGCGCGCGTCGGCCTTCGCGGACAGCAGGCCGAACACCTCGGCCACGACGTCCCGCACGCTGACCGGCTCCCGCGCCACCGGAAGCACGTTGGCCTCCAGGCGGCTCATGTCCAGCACGTCGGAGAGCAGGTCCATGACGTGCCCGGCGGCGGCACCGATGTGGTCCAGCGCCTCTCGCCGGCGCGCCTCGTCGAGGTCCATCGTGCCGAGCAGCTCCGCGAAGCCGACGATCGCCTGGATCGGCGTACGCGCTTCGTGGCCGACCGCGGCGAGCAGCTCGGACTTGGCGTGCGAGAGCTCCTCTGCCGTCCGGCGGGCCGTCTCGGCCTCGAGGCGGGCGCGACCGTCCTCGAGCAGGCGCGAGTGCCCGATCGCGACCGCGGCGAGGTGGGTGAAGCGGTCCACCAGGAGCTGTTCGCGCTCGGAGGGGGCGTGCGGGAGGTCGTGGTAGACGGCGAACGTGCCGACGGGCAGCCCGTCGCGGCCGTCGATCGGGGTCGACCAGCAGCTGCGGAGGCCGGCGTCGGTGGCGACCGCACGGAAGCGGGGCCACCGGAGGTCGGTCAGCACGTCGCTCGCCACGACAGGGACGTTCAGCGCGGCGGCGGTCCCGCACGACCCGGCACCGTCCCCGACCTCCAGGCCGTCGATCGCGGAGACGTAGTCCGCCGGCAGGCTCGGGGCGGCGCCGTGGCGCAGGGTGCGGCGCTCGTGGTCGAGCAGCAGCACCGAGCACCTCGCGCCGGGCATGAGGTCCTCCAGCGAGGTGAGGATCTTCTCCAGCACCTCGGCGAGGGGAGCGGCGCGTGCGATGAGCTCGAGGACCTCGGTCTGGCGGTCGAGCAGGTCTCCGACGTCCGCTGCTCCCAGACCGGGGTCGGACCGGACCCCGACGCCCTCGATCACGGCTCGTCCACGAGCTGGTAGCCGACCCCGCGCACGGTGCGCAGCAGACGCGGGTGGGAGGGATCGGCCTCGAGCTTGAGCCGGAGCCGGTGGACGTGCTCGGTCACGGTCGCCTCGCCGAGCCACTCCGACGAGGAGTTCCACACCCGGTCGAGGAGCTGGGCGCGGGTGAAGACGTGTCGCGGGTGGACCGCGAGGAAGACGAGCAGGTCGAACTCCTTGGGCGTGAGGTCGACCTCGTCCTCGTCCAGCAGCACCCGGCGGCTCGACGGCTCGATGCGCAGCGAGCCGAGCACGACCGCCTCGTCGGCCAGCTCCGGCGACGCTCGACGCAGCACCGACCGCACGCGGGCGGCGAGCTCCCCGGGGGAGAACGGCTTGACGAGGTAGTCGTCGGCGCCCAGGTCGAGTCCGACGATGCGGTCGGTCTCGCCGTCGCGTCCCGAGAGCACGATGATCGGCGTGTCGGAACGTCCGACCTGCCCTCCCCGCACGGAGCGCAGGACGTCGAGGCCGCCGAGGCCCGGCAGGGACAGGTCGAGCACGACGAGCGTCGGGTGGTCGTCGCGGATGCGGCGCAGCGCACTCGTGCCGTCGTCGGCCTCGACCACGCGGAACCCCGCGTCGTCGAGCTGCCAGCGCACCACGGTGCGGATCGCGGCGTCGTCGTCCACGACGAGCACGACGGGGGCCTTGGCGTCGACCACCCGCTCGGCACCGGGCTGGCTCATGTGTGAAGGACACCACACGGGCCGGTGCAGGTCACGGGTCCGTGACGACTCGTTGTGACCGCGTTGAGAATCCGTTGGCCGCTCAGTGAGGGCCCACCCCCACACTGGGTGCATGCACCCCGGTGACACCGCATGACCGCCCTCACCGAGCTCTCGACCCCAGAGCTCCTCGACCGCGCCTCGCAGCGCCGCGACGCGCTCTTCGGCACGCGCGTCACCTATTCGCCGAAGGTCTTCATCCCACTGACGAAGCTGTGCCGCGACCGCTGCGGCTACTGCACCTTCGCCGAGTCCCCGCGCACCGCCGCCGCGCCCTACCTCTCGCTCGACGAGGTGCTGGCCATCGCCCGCGCAGGCGCTGCCGCCGGCTGCCACGAGGCGCTCTTCACCCTCGGGGAGGCACCCGAGCTGCGCTATCCCGCGGCCGCGGAGTGGCTCGCCGCGCACGGCCACACCTCGACGGTGTCCTACCTCGCCGAGGCGAGCGCGCTGGTGCTCGCCGAGACCGGCCTGCTGCCGCACGCCAACGCCGGGGCGATCGGTCGCGACGACCTCGCCGCACTGCGTACGTCGTGCGCGTCGCAGGGGATGATGGTCGAGAGCCTGCGGCCCGACCTGGCCGCCCACCGCGGCGCCCCCGACAAGGAGCCGGCCCGCCGCCTCGCCACCCTCGACCTCGCGGGGCGCCTGGCGGTCCCCTTCACGACCGGCATCCTCGTGGGGATCGGCGAGACCGAGCCCGACCGCGTCGAGGCGCTGGAGGCCATCGCCGCCGCGCACCTGGAGCACGGGCACGTGCAGGAGGTGATCGTGCAGAACTTCCTGCCCAAGCCGGGCACGGCGATGCGCGACGCCTCCCCGTGCCCGCACGAGGACCACGTCCGGGCGATCGCGCTGGCCCGCCTGGTGCTGCCCGACGACGTGCACCTCCAGGCGCCGCCCAACCTCTCCGCGCCCGAGGAGCTCGCGGGCCTGCTGGCCGCGGGCATCGACGACTGGGGTGGGGTGTCGCCGGTGACGGCCGACCACGTCAACCCCGAGCGCCCGTGGCCCTCGCTCGACACCCTGCGCGCGGCCACCGAGGCGGCCGGGCACGAGCTCGCGCCGCGCCTCACGATCTATCCCGAGCACGCCGCCGAGCCCGAGCGGTGGCTGGACCCGGCCGTGCGGTTCCCGGTGCTCGACCGGGCCGACGCCGAGCTGCTGGCGCGCGACGACCCCGGTGCGCTGTGGCCCGAGCGCCACCGCGACGCCGCGAACGTCGGCACCGGTGCGGAGGTCGTGCAGGTCGGGCGGCGCTCCACGACGTGGTTCTCCGGCGCCGGCGTCGACCCGGTGACGCTCGTGCCCGCACGCGGCGGCGCGGTGACCGGCCGGGTGCGCGAGGTGCTGGACGGCGTACGCCTCGGGCAGGAGCCGGGTGCCGAGGAGCTCGAGACCCTCTTCGCGGCGCGCGGGCGCGAGGTCGGCGCGGTCGCGGAGGTCGCCGACGAGGTGCGCAGGCGCGTGGTGGGCGACGAGGTGACCTACGTCGTCAACCGCAACATCAACTACACCAACGTCTGCACCTACAAGTGCACGTTCTGCGGCTTCTCCAAGGGACCGCTCTCGCTCAACCTCCGCGGCAAGCCCTACCTCCTCACCCTCGACGACGTCGCGGACCGCAGCGAGGAGGCGGCGGCGCTCGGCGCGACGGAGGTGTGCCTCCAGGGCGGCATCCACCCGAGCTTCGACGGCAACTTCTACGTCGACGTCACCCGGGCGGTGCACGAACGGGTCCCGGACATCCACATCCACGGCTTCACCGCGCTGGAGGTCCTCGAGGGATCGCGGCGCCTCGAGGAGCCGCTCGAGAGCTACCTGCTGCGCCTCAAGGACGCCGGGCTGCGCTCGCTGCCCGGCACGGCAGCTGAGATCCTCGACGACGAGGTCCGGGCGGTCTTGTGCCCCGACAAGGTGACCACCGAGGAGTGGCTCGAGGTGCACCGCGTCGCCCACTCCGTCGGATTGCGCAGCAACGTCACGATGATGTTCGGCTCGGTCGAGCACCCCCGCCACTGGGTGACGCACCTGCTGCGCACCCGGGCGCTGCAGCGCGAGACCGGCGGGTTCACCGAGTTCGTCGGGCTGCCCTTCGTGCACATGGCGGCGCCCATCTACCTCAAGCGGGGTGCCCGTCGCGGGCCGACGTGGCGCGAGACCGTGCTCGTGCACGCGGTGGCCCGCATCGCGTACGCCGACGACATCGACCACGTCCAGGCGTCCTGGGTCAAGCTCGGTCCGGTCGGCGCCGGGCAGCTGCTGTCCGCGGGCGTGGACGACCTCGGCGGCACGCTCATGGACGAGAACATCAGCCGCGCCGCCGGCGCGAGCCACGGCCAGGGGCTGACGTCCGACGACCTGGCCGCGATCGCGCGCGAGGCCGGGCGTCCGCTGCGCCAGCGCACGACCCTCTACGGCGAGGTGACCGCCGCGGTGGTCGGGGGCTGATCCCCGACCGCCGCGGGGAGCCTCAGGCCGCGCGGGGACGGACGCGGATCTTCACCGTCCTCTTCTCCGCCAGGGTGGCGGCGTCGCCGGCGTAGGCGATCCTCACCTTCGCCCTGCCGGCCTTCGTGAACACCGGAAGCCTGAGGACGACCCGTCCGTCGCGCAGCGTGCCCTTGAGCGTGCGGCCGCCGACCTTGACGCGCACCTTGCCCGTGGGGGTGGCGCCGGTCGAGACGACCGTGACCTTGAGCTTCGCCCGGGTCTTCCCCGCCAGCACGCGACCGGGCTTGACCTTCACCTTCACGGTCGCCTCTGCGCGTGCGGGAGTCGGCGTGGGAGTGGGCGTGGGGGTGGGCGTGGGAACCGGGGTCGGCGTGGGCGTGGGCGTCGGGCTGGGCTCCGGCGGCGGCGCCGCCGTGACCACGATCGGCAGGCGCACCGAGGTGCCGGTGGTGGTGCCGGTGACCACCACGGTCGTGGCGCCCGCGGGCAGGTCCACCGGGATGGTGGCGCGGACCGCGACGGTGCCGTGGGCGTCGTAGGTGTCGTCGACCAGGGTGTTGTCCACCGCGAAGGTGCCCGCCGCGCGACCGCCGATCGTGACATCGACGGCCGTGTCGCGCGGGTCGGTGGCGGTGGAGTAGGACCACGAGCTGAGGTCGACGGCGTACGTCGTGCCGGCGACGTACGACGACGCGGTGCCGGGCACGTGCACGCCGATCGCGCGCTGGGTGGCCGGTGCCGCGAGCGGGCCGGCGGCCGAGGCGTCACCGACGTAGGCGGCGAGCGCCGACACGGTGGTGGCCTCACGCACCTGCGGGACCAGGCCCGCGGTGAAGCCGCGGAAGTTGTCGGCCCCGCCGGCGAGCGACTGGCTGACGGTGACGGAGTAGGTGCCGTTGGGCAGCAGCGGTGACCCGTCGAGCCAGGTGCCGGTGATCCGGTCGCCCTCGGGGCGACTGGCGTCGTGGGTCCACGTGAAACCACTGGAGGCGCCGAGGCGGAGGAAGGCGGGGCTGGGCACCGTGCCGCCGCTGGTGCGCTGCCACTGCTGCTCGAGCACGGTCTTGACCTGCGCGCCCGTCAACCGCATGTTGACCAGCGGCTCGGCGTCGAGAACGGCTGCGGCGCGGTCGTACGTCGTGGCGGCGGGGTAGGCGCCGGTGGCGACGAGGTCGGCCTCGAGCGCGGTGGGGCTGGTGAAGGCGATGCGCGCGGTGCCGCCGGAGGACGTGCGGGTGGCCCAGCGCTGGGCGTCGGCGACGAGGTTGCCGAGGGTGGACTCACCACCCGGGTCGGGCGTGGTGCCGTCGGCCTTCACCGCACGGCGCACCGGGCCGGCGAGGCGGCCGAGCTCAACGGTCGGGCTGAGCTGGATGTCGCGGAAGTCGACCTGCGAGGTGCCGCCGCGGTTCTCCAGGCCGATGAAGCCCGCCGTGGCGGCGGTGCGGTCGAGGGTGTTGACGACCGTGCCGTTCAGCAGGACCCGGATCCGGGCCGGGGTGAGCTGGATCGCGAAGCGGTTCCACTCGCCGAGCGGGCGGACGGCCGCCGCGACCGCAGCCGCATCGGCGGGCTGGGCAGTGCCGCCCGTCGGGACGATGGTCCCGGTGTCGCTCGCGCCGATGCGGACGGCGTACCCGCCGTTGGGGGTCGCGCCGCCGGTGCTGCTGGAGGCGAGGTAGACGCTGGACGCGTCGTCGGCGTCGCCGCGACGCCAGTCGACGCCGAGCGTGTAGGGGCCGGTCTGCTGGGTGGTGTTCCACGTCGCGCCGGGGCCGCGGAAGCCCCGGATCGAGCAGTCGGTCTGGTGCCCGAAGCCGCCACCGCCGGCCTTGCGCCACTGGTCGAAGGTGGCGAAGGTGCCGTCGAAGAGCCGGGTGCTGCCGGCGGGCACGGCGGTGGGCACGCAGGTGTCCGCGGCGAGTCCCCCGACCTGGATGGCGTCGAAGTTGAGGCGGCACATCTCCACACCGCGGTCACAGCTCAGGGTGAGGGTGTTGGTGCCCTGGACGAGAGTCACGTCGGCGCGGGCGAACTCCCAGTCCTCCCAGCTCCCGGTGAGCTCGTAGGGCACGGTCTGGCGCGCGCCGCCGTTGGTGAGCAGCCCCATGCCGCGGGTGACGTTCTCCTCCGCGCTGAGCGGGCCGGCCGCGTAGCGGATCCAGACGGGGTACGTCCCTGCGGCCGGCGCGGTGAAGGTCATCGTCGACGTCATGCCGGTCTCGCGGAAGGTGTAGGAGCCGCTGCCGGAGAAGTTGCCGTGGTCGCCGGAGTTGAGGGCGGGGCCGCCGGAGATCGCGCCCTCCTCCACCTCGAGCCAGGCGACCTGGGTGTCGCCGACCGCGGCCTGGGCCGGCGCGGCGGCGACCCCGCCGAGGGTCAGGGTGGCCGCGGCCAGGGCGGTGAGCGCACCACGCAGACCTGCACGCGTGGGGGCAGAAGAGGGAGATGAGAACGGCACGTGAACTCCTCGCGGAACGCGCTGTGACGCACGCCACAGCCGACCGGGACGCTACGCCTGCCAGTTCACGTTGTCGAACAGGATTCCAAATCGCGGACGAACGCGTATGGATGGAATGCAAGTTCACATCCTCGAATCCCTCCCTGAGGGTGGCGCTACCCCGAAGCGCTGCGGATATGTCGTCCGTCCGGAGGTGTTGGCCGCTCGGGCATGCGACCAAAGTCGGAGCCACCGAACGAAAGGACACCCCCATGGACATCGGTGACAGCTTCCAGAACACGACCGACGGATTCTTCGACTTCCTGCCCAACCTGCTCGGCTTCCTGCTGATCCTGCTGATCGGCTACATCGTGGCGAGGGTCGTCGCGGGCGTGGTCGGCAAGCTCCTGGAGCGGGTCGGCATCGACCAGCGGCTCCACCAGAGCTCGGCCAACCGCTACGTCGACGCGGTCCTGCCCGGCGCCTCCGCGGCCAACGGCATCGCCCGCGTCGTCTTCTGGCTCATCTTCATCTTCTTCATCACGACCGCGATCGGGGCGCTCGGCATCCCGGCCGCCACCGGCTTCATGAACGACGTGCTGGCCTACCTGCCCAACGTCATCGTGGCCATCGTGATCTTCATCGTCGCCGCGCTGCTCTCCGGCGCCATCGCCGGCGGCGTCACCCGCTTCATGGGCGACACCCCCACCGGCAAGGTCGTCTGTGCCGTCGCACCCGCGGTGATCATGACGATCGCGTTCTTCATGATCCTCGAGCAGCTCCAGATCGCTCCCGAGATCGTCCGGATCGCCTTCACCGCCATCATGTTCGCCCTGGCCCTCGGCCTCGCCCTGGCCTTCGGCCTCGGTGGGCGCGACATCGCCGCCGACCTGCTCCGCCAGGCGCGCGACAAGGGCTCGGAGGCCGCGAGCCAGGCCAAGCAGGACGCCCACGTCGGCGCCCGCCGCGCCCGCGACGAGGTCAGCCAGCACACCGACGCCGGCCACACCAGCAGCACCGGCACGGACTGGGCCTCCACGTCCACGGCCGGCGCGACCGGATCGGCGTACGACCCCGAGGCGACGCAGCACATGCCTCCGCCGGCCTCGCCGAACCGCTGACACACTGGCGGACATGACCGGACTCCCGGTGCTCCGCCACCTGAAGACCGCACGCCTCGTCCTCCGGCCCCGACTGGAGGACGAGGCTGCGGTCTTTCGTCAGCTGTGGGTCGAGCGCGACCCGCGCGTCCCGGCCCGCCGGCGGATCGACGACGACGGCCGTCCCACCGTCGAGGACGTCGCCGCCCAGCTGCGCGACGAGTCCCTCGCGACCGGCCTCACGGTCCTCGCCGTCGAGGTCCGCGGGACCGGCGAGGTCCTCGGCTACTGCGGCCTCTTCGCCGTCGACGGCCGTCCCCCGGACGAGCCCGAGCTGGCCTACGAGCTGCTCGCCGCAGCCCATGGCCGGGGCTACGCGACCGAGGCGGCGCGCGCCGTCGTCGATTGGGCACGCGACCACGGACACCCGCGGCTGTGGGCCGACGTGTGGGACTGGAACGCCGCCTCCCTCCGGGTGCTCGAGAAGCTGGGCTTCACCGAGGTCGAGCGGCGCGAGCCCGGGCCCCACGGGGTGAACATCACGACCGTCCTCGAGCTCTGAGGCGCGCGCGGAGAAACTGATTGCGGAGCCCCGCCCACGTCGCGGAGGATCCGCCCCGTGACGATCGAGACCGCCGCCGCGACGAGCCCCAGCCGCGACGAGCTCGCCGGCCTGTACGACGCGGTCGGCTGGGTGGCCTACACCCGCGACCTCGACACCCTCGAGCGGGCGGTGCGGGGCTCGGCGCACGTGGTCACCGCGCGACGCGACGGCCGCTTGGTGGGCCTGGCGCGGGTCGTCAGCGACGGCGCCACCATCGCCTACCTGCAGGACGTGCTGGTCCACCCCGAGGAGCAGGGCAGCGGCCTGGGCAAGCGCCTCGTCACCGAGGTCATGGCCCCCTTCGAGCAGGTACGGCAGAAGGTGCTGCTCACCGACGACGAGCCCGGACAGCGTGCGTTCTACGAGTCGCTGGGCTTCGCGGAGCTCCGCGACCTCGACGACGGGTCCCTGCGCGCCTTCGTCAGGTTCGACTGACCCGACCGTGCGGGATCAGAGGTGATCGTCTGCCGGGCGCACCAGGGCGGCCGACACCCACGACTGCGACATGAGCACCTCGGACCCGGTGCCGGTCGAGTAGGACTCGACGCGCACCACCCACGCCTCCCAACCTCGGCGATCCGAGTGCCTCCATGCGAGCAGGACACCAGGGGCTGGCACGGCCCACCGGCCCGTCAGGTCCACCCACACGTGAAACGGCGGCTGACGGGGCACCGATCAAGAATAGAACACGTGTTCGATCATCCGCCGGGACGGGACTGTCGAGATGCACGAAGGATTGATGGCCCGCCCGCGGGAGACCTTCACGAGATCGGCCATTTGCGTGGTTGCCGTCAAGGTAGGCCGGTCCGGACACGAGCTCTCCCCGCAGAGCGCCCCGTCACCGGCGAGCTTCGCGGACGGGTCATCCGGGACGCCCGGGCATTGGTCAGTGGGCTGGCCTGCTCAGGTCCCGCACGAGGTTCGGCTTGCGGTCAAACCCGGCCTTCAGGCCAGTGTCCAGGTCGCGAGTGTCTGGTGGGACCGCTCGCGGCCGACGTGCCTCCGAACTCGGTGGTTTGTCAATGGTCAGCTTGAACCATGGTGTTGCCGTCTTGTTGAGTTCTACTCTGCTCGTCCACGTGCCTCGTCGAGGTAGTCGCGGTCGGGGGATCGGGATGCTGTTCTTGGGTCGGTTTGTCGTTGTGCTCGTAGCTGTAGGTGTTGTGTCGGGGGGCCTCGTCGTTCCTAGGTCAGCGCCTGTCCTATTGGAGGGCAGTTGGGCTGAGTCCGTATCGGAGACGCGACGCCCGGACAAGAAGGCGCGGATCGCCGACGCGCCGCGGGCTGGGAAGCAACAGCCGATCGTCGTGACGACTCCGGTGTCTCGGATCGTCCAGCGGGGTGACCGCGTTCGTGCCGAGTACTTCAGCGCCCCGGAGTTCGCGCAGACTGCGTCTGGGTGGAGTCGGCTCTCGGGCGCTGTACGGCGCGTCGGCGCGGATGTTGTGGCTCGGGGCAGCGCCGTTCCTGCCACGTTCGGTGCTGCCGACCAGGACCTGGTGTCCCTTGACCTGGGTGCGCGATCCATTGACATGCGGATGATTGGGGCGCGGGCCGCGAGACCGTCCGTCCGGGTGCGGGGCGACTCAAGCACGGCTGGTCTCGTCCGCTACGACGCGGTCATGCCCGGGGTGAGTCTCGAGTACGACGTGGCTGGCGCATCTCTGAAGGAGCGCATCGTCCTCGCGTCGTCGCAGGCGCGTCGCGAGTTCACCTTCATGCTCGAGGACCCGCGTCACAGTCTGGGTGAGGTGTCGGAACTGCCCGGGGGCGGGTTCGCCTTCTCGAACCGGACCGCGGCTGGGATGCAGATCTCACTGGTTGCTCCGACGGCGTGGTCGCGGGGCATGCAGGCGATGGCGGTGCCGGGCGATGGTTCGGCCTGGCAGCGGGTGTCGCGGGTGCGGGGCGGGTACCGGATCCGAATCGGCCTGGGTGAGGGCTGGGCACGCGACGCGGTGTATCCGGTCACGCTGGATCCGTCGTTGACCTACACCTGGCCGGAGGGGACGTTGGCGACGGCCTTCGGCCGCTCGTGGTGGGGCTCACCGTGGGAGGAGGAGCCGTACTTCACGGACTGTGAGTTGCCGTCGTTCTGCCCGGCGATGGTTGCTGAGGGTGGGGCGATCTTCGTGGCTGATGAGAGCATCGCCTGGGGCGAGGACGAGGAGGACCAGCCGGGGTATGTCGGATACGTCGAGGCGAACTTGTCCTCGATCCCGTGGTCGACACGCATCGACAAGGCCACGTTGGGGTTCGACGCCCTTCCCGCCACCGAGTCGAGCCCGTACTTCCCCTGGCTCGCTGTTCGCCCGGCCTCAGCCCCACTCGACGCGGGCGATCCGATCCCGCGCGCTGATGCTTTCGGCCCGTTCGGCAAGACCGAGATCGAACGATCCAGCACCTTCTTCGAGCCCGGCATGCACCCCACCAGCGAAGGTGCGGACCCGACGCCGACGCGGATCGAGGCTGATGTCACGGCTGCGGTCAGCGCATCGATCGCGTCGGGTGAGGCGGACCGCACGGCGTTCACCGTGGGAAACGTGGTCGATCCGTGCATGTTCTACCCCTACTGGTGCCCGGACTCCTTCCGCCAGAGGGCCCATGCAGGCGACGGTGGGAAGGAAGGTGACCGGAACTCTGCAAGCGCAGGCGCAGCGAGGGGAGGTGTCGCGGCCGTATGGGGTCGCGGAGATCAGGGGCAGGCAGTTGTTGCGCGCAACAGTGTGATGGCCAGCGACTTCGCCGACGGGCCGGGGGCGCGGTGGCTGCACAACCCGTCACTGGTGATTGAGTACAGCGGGGCTGTGCTGCCGCCACCGCTTCCTGTGGACCAGCTGTTCGGGTGCCCGTGCGGGGAGTGGGGTACCGGCAGCGATGCCGCCGCCCTCGACGCGGACCCGATCAACACCGCGCTCGGTCGGTCGCTGGAGATCATCGTCGACGCCCCCCTTTCCGCGCCTGGTGAAGTGGTCCCGTGGGGGCGCGTGTACAACGGCGACGACGACACCGATGGCCCGCTCGGTGTCGGGTGGACACACCCATACAACGCCTCCCTTGAGGAGTCCACCAACCCGGGCACAGGCACGACCACGGCGGTCTTCCGAGACCCGACCGGTGGACGGTGGCGGTGGACCCGCGCAGCGGACGGGACCTACGTCGCCGGCACTGGCGTGACGGCCAGCCTGGAAGCAAGTAGCGGCGGAGGCTGGACGGTGACCTCCACAGCCGGACGGGTCATCACCTTCGACGCCTCCGGACGCCAGGTCAGCGACCACGACCGGAACGGCAACGGCATGAGCCTGGGATACAGCGGTGGGCGTCTCACTACCCTCACTGATACCGCGGGATCGACCACCACATTGTCCTACGGCAGCACAGGCTCGGCGGAGGCCCGCATCGTCGAGGTGCAGCTCCCCGGCGGCCGCACGGTCGGATATGAGTACGACACTTCCGGCGGTGCGGTGAACCTGGCCGGGGTCGAAGATCCGACTGGGGAGACCAGCACCTACGCCTACGACGGTGCCGGACTCCTGACCGGAGTGACGGATCCCGAAGGCAACACCCGCGCGGTCAACACCTACAACGACGCCGGTCGGGTCATCACCCAAGCCGAGCCCACCAGCACCACCGAAGAGCCCCACGAGTGGACGTTCGACTGGCAGACCCCGCCCGGGTCACCCACCGACTACCCCGCCGGATCCGGCGTCCAGACCACGACCGACCCCGACGGCGTCACGACGAAGCAGTACTACTACGGGCACGTGCTCTTCCGGAGCATCGACGACGCCGGCGGCGCCACCGACTACACCTACGACGCGGACGCGAACCTCGTCGCCATCACCGACCCGCTCGGGTACGTCACCACGATGACCTACGACACACGGGGGAACCTGCTCACGCTGACCGGCCCGGCGCCAGAGTCAATCACCGAGACGTGGACCTACAACCCCGACAACCAGGTCACCTCCCACACCAACGGTGCCGGCGAGACCACCACCTACGGCTACGCCGGCGGTCTGCAGACGTCGATCACCGACGCCGAGGGAGGTGTCACTCAGCACGTGTTCGACACGCAGGAGCGGCTGGTTGAGATCACCAGCCCGGAGGGCCGGACCACCGAGTACGACTACGACAGCGCCGGCAACCTGGCATCGGTCACATCGCCGTCGGGTGCCACGGTCACCTACACCCACGATGCTGCCGGCAACGTCCTCACCGAGACCACCGCACGCGGGCACACCACGACCTACACCTACGACCAGGCCGGCAGGGTCCTCACCGCAACAAACCCGACCGGAACTGTCACCACGAACACCTACGATGCTGCGGGTCGCCGCACCGGCACCGTGACGACGTCGCCGTCGGACGAGGTGCTCCGCGAGACCAGCACGACCTACGACCCGGCAGGACGGGTGCTGACGCAGTCCCTGTTCGACCGGACCGTCGTCACCCACGCCTACACCCCGGCCGGGCGACTGAGCTACTCGCGTGACGCGGAGGACCGCGACACCTACTACGACTACGACCGGACCGGACGACAAGTCGGCGTGTCGGGCCCCGGGCCCGACACGTGGACCACCTATGACGCGGCCGGGCGACTCGCCGAGCAGTACGTCAATGCGATCACCACGACGTTCACCTACGACTCCGCCGGCCGCCAGATCAGTACGATCACCGGCGACTTGACCACCGAGACAGCCTACGACGACGCCGGTCGCCCCATCGAGGTCACTGATCCCGACGGCGGCCTCACCGTGATGGCCTACGACGACAACGGCCGGCTCGTCTCACAAGCAGCACCCGGGCGCCAGCCCACGACCTTCACCTACGACGACGACGGGCAACGCCTCTCCGAGACCTCCCCGTCCGGTCTGTCGACACGCACCTGGACCTACACCCCCGACGGGCAGATCGCTACCGAGACCAGCCCACGCGGAAACGCACCCGGAGCCGTCGCAGCCCACTTCACCACCAGCTACGACTACGACCTCGACGGCAACCAAACCTCCCGCACCGACCCGCTCGGACGCACCTGGTCCACCGCGTACAACAACCTCGGCCTGCCCGTCGAGGACGAGGACCCCCGCGGCCACACGACTGGGTACGCCTACGACCGGCTCGGGCAGCTCACCACCGTCACCGCGGCCGACGACAGCGAGACCTCCTACACCTACAACCAGTACGGCAACCGGACGAGCCGCACCGACGCCCGCGGCAACACCACCGCCTACGGCTACGACAGTGTCGGCCAGCTCCTCACCGAAACCGACCCCCTCGACCGTTCCCAGACCTACACCTACGACTGGGACGGAAACCTCGAAACCCACACCAATGCCCGCGGCCAGACCATCACCTACGGCTACGACTGGGGCACCGACCGGGTCACCAGCCGGACCTACGGAAACGCCGAGGAATACTTCTCCTGGGACGCCTCGGCCAGGCTCGCCTCCTTCACCGACAGCACCGGCACCACCGAACTCGGCTACAACGGCCGCGGACTATTCACCAGCGTCGACCAACCCGGCAACGACGACTTCTCCTACACCTACACACCCGCCGGCGCCGTCGCATCCCGGACCTACCCCTCCGGCGCCACCATCAACTACACCCACACCCCCGACGGGCTCACCGCCACCCAGGAACGAGCCGGGCGAACAACCTCCTACACCTGGGACCGCGACCAGAACCTGACGCAGGTCACCTACCCAGCCTCAGTCGACAAGACCGAGACACGGGTCATCGACCGAGCCGGCCGCGTCAGCGCCATCCACACCACCCACACCAGCACCACCGCACCGGTCCTGAGCCTCGACTACGACCGCAACGAGGTCGGGTCACCCACCAGCATCACCCGCACCCGGGGCACCAGCACACCGACGACCGAAGCCTTCACCTACAACGACCGCGACTGGCTCGCCCGCTGGTGCCCCGACACGCAGACCTGCACGTCATCCGCGACCGATCAGGTCCAGTACGTATACGACGCCGTCGGGAACCAGACCAGCGTGGTCGGCGCCGGCGAGGTCCCCGACCCCGGCACCATCGCGATCACCTACGACAACGCCGACCAACGCACCACCACCACCCGAACCAGCGGAACCGACCCCGGCACCATCACGCACCAGTGGGACGCCGACGGCAACCTCACCGACCACGGACGGCAGTACGACCCCCTGGGCAGACTTACCACCGCAGACGCCAGCGCTGGTGGCGCCGCCTCCTACACCTACAACGCCCTCGGACATCGCCGCACCATCACGATCGGCAGCGACAACACCGACTGGACCTGGGACATCAACAACCCGCATCCCATGCTGGCGGAGTCGACAGAAACAGATGACACCACCCAGGTTCACGACTACACGCCCGAGGCCTGGGCTCTGTCCTCCACATCCACAGGGACCTCACTCGGCGGCCAGTGGTACAGCCACGACGCGCAGGGGTCGATCCACGAGACCTTCACCGAGTTGGGAGATCGCGCCTACAGCGAGGCCTACGACCCGTGGGGGGCGAGCGTTGGTGATGTCGACGTCACCTCGCCCTTGCCCCCGCCTAGCTTCGGGTTCACCTCCGCGACGCGGGACCCCGGTACGGGCGACTGGCACCTCCGGGCTCGGGACTACGACCCCTCGTGGCGCGGATTCGGGCAGGTCGATCCGGTTCTACGCAACTCGCAGCAGCCGTGGCTGTCTCCGTACACCTACGTCGACAACCAGCCGACCACCGGCGTCGATCCAACCGGCGAGTTCTGCCGAGGGTGTTCCCCAGGCTCAAGCGTGCCTGGCGAAGGCATCAAAAGGCCGCAGCCGCCGATCATTGTCAGCCTAGGTGGCGGCGGGGGAACGGGCCGAAGGACTGTTGGCGGAACATCGCCGCTCGGTGCGCTCGCGGCACTCTGTAGGGCGCTTCAGAGCGTCGCGGGTACTAATGACGATGAGGAGGATCGGCGCACGCTCTTCCACTACACCGACGAGGCCGGACTGAAGGGGATTCTCGGTAGCGGCCACATTCTTCCCTCGTTGCTTATCAATCGACCCACAGATGCCAAGTATGGCGAGGGTGTCTACCTGACGGATATCCAGCCTGGGACAAAGACAGGCGCAGAGCTATCACGGGCCTTCTTGGCAGTTCCGTGGCATCCCGAGCGGTACACCCATTTTGTCGAGATTGACGTGAACGGTCTTGATGTGTATCAGGGACGACCGCACATCTACGTCGTTCGCCGGATCACTCCTCTTCCTATACTGGATCGCCTTGTTCGTTTTGGAAGGAACTAGCAATGCGGTACTTGAAGGTTCACTGGGAGCACCAGCATCCTGACCAACCCCATGAGCTATACAGCGAGATCAGCGAGGGCTACGAGGTGAGAAAGGTGGAGGTGTTCGCCAGCGGCCGCATGGGGTTCGCCTCATCAACGGACGCGTGCGGTGACTCGCATCTCGGTGAATCCATCGTCCCCACAGCGAAGGAGATCTCAGCGCACTCGGAGTTCCAAGCGCACGACATTTCACCCGACGAGTTTGAAGAAGTCTGGATTCAAGCCACCAGCCGTCGGTGCAGATAGTGCCCAACGCAACCCGGGTGACGATCGGCTCGCGGAGTGCGCCAGTGCAGGATGGGCTCGCGGAGCGACCCCGTTGCGAGAGCCCACCCGCGGGTCGGTCGATGCGCCCGGCGTGCAGTACGTATCCGTCGACGGCGCGCTCGAGTAGCTGCCGGGGCTCCGGCTCGTCCCGGCGCCAGGCCACACACGAGGCTCGCAGGTGGTCGTCGTCGAGACGGGCGGGCGTCCGGTAGACGATCCCGCACCGGGTCGCTCCGCGAGCCCATCCCGCACCGGGTCGCTCCGCGAGCCCATCCCGCACCGGGTCGCTCCGCGAGCCCGTCCCGCACCGGGTCGCTCCGCGAGCCCGTCCCGCACCGGGTCGCTCCGCGAGCCCGTCCCGCACCGGGTCGCTCCGCGAGCCCGTCCCGCACCGGGTCGCTCCGCGAGCCCGTCCCGCACCGAGGAGGCCCGCCAACTGCAGGGGTGCAGTTTCTGAACGCCCGGCGGCCACGCGGTTCCTGGCCGCAGCCTCGTCCCCGCGCCGGACGAATGTCGTCGCCTCGGCGTCGCGACGCGACAGCGCCCGACCCTTGGGGGGCCGGGCGCCATCTGCGAGGCGGGTGCTGCTCAGGTCAGAGCAGTCCACCCAGCAGTCCGTCGTCGGACCCCTCGGACCCCTCGGAGCCCTCGGAGCCCTCGGAGTCGGACTCGTCGCCGGTGTCCGCGTCCACGTGAGCGTCCACGTCGGGGTCGACGACGATGTCACCGGTGGTAAGGACGTCGTTGCCGCTGGCAACGTCACCGAGATCGGCTACGTCGACCACGTTCGTGTTCAGCACGTCCGTGATGTCGACGCCCTCCTCGAACACGTCGCCCAGCACGACACCGTCCTCGAGGTCGAGAACGTCGTCGGCGTCGACACCCTCCTCCAAGATGCCGTCCAGGTCGACGCCATCCTCGACGAGGTCGCTCACGGCGACCTCCGTGCTCTGCGACTCGACGTTCTGATGCACGGTCTCGGCGAAAGCAGCGCCCGAGCCGGCCACGACGGCCATCCCGCTCACGGCCGCGACTGCCAGCGCCTTCGTCCCGTTCAGCGTGTGCTTGGTGTTCATCTCGTTCCTCCATCACTGGTTGGTGCGGATGTTCCCTTGCACCTCCTAGGCTGCGTGGCTCGAACCTGCGTCCCAAGGGCTCGGCGACGTGTCGAGAGACACCCCATCCGGCCGCCGGATGGGCTACGAAGAGCCGCCGGATGGGCTACGAAGAACCGTGTGGAGACGACCAGCCGCCATGTTGGCGCCCGAGCCGGATCGGCATTCATGTTCAACCCAGCAGTTGAGGAGGCGAGCGTGAGCTACGGCCCGAGAGACGCCGTAGGCGCCGGTCCTTCTTCGCCGCGACCTCGTCCCGGCGCTGACGAACCAGGTGGCTTCGATATCGAGTACTGAGATCAGCACCGAGGTCGTCCCTCGCCGATCAGCCGCCAGTCGGCACACTCTTGGGATCGTCGCAGGCACTTGGCGCATGACCACTCGCGCAGTGCGGGTCCTGTGAAGGCACGGTTGCTGAGGTGAGGCCGCGGCACCGTGCGCGCCACCGAGTCCGCTGCCGACGGATAGAGTCAAAACGTCGGGACAGGAGGGTCGTGTGGTTTCGAATGAAGATCTTGCGAGAGATTTGCGAATGGCCCGCTGTGGGGATAGGCGTGCTGCCGCGCGCTTCTATGACCAGACCTGTGCCGAGGCGTGGTTGCTAACGGCGTGCATGCACCTCGAGCCGACGGTGGCGCAAGATGTGCTGCTCGGCGCGTATCGCGAAGTGCTGCAGCCGTCAGAGAGACGGTCGGCGATGATACTGAGGCCTCGCGCCACGCTGCTGGGCGCCGTCCAGGTGCACGCCGCTGCGGCACGGCAGCGCGGGACTGAGTCGGAGTATTCCCGCTGCAACACAGCTCGATACGCCTCGACGCTAGCCACCGTCCGGCTCGCATGCGCCCGGCTCCTGACGTGGGCAAGCGGCTCGCGGGCCACCAAGGACGTCGACGATTCCTGATGAGAACAGCCCTGCTGGGCGCCAACCGGTGTGAGGTGCTCTCGGCTGACCGACGGCGGTCGCAGCCCTCGTGGGGATGGGCTCGCGCGAACCGCGACCGGAAGAGTGATGTCTCGATCACGCGGACGCGTGGTACTGGCTCATCAGGTCGTCGACCCAGTCCGGCTGACTGACGGCGTTCGGGAGGAACTGCCGCAGCACCGGCTTCAGGTCGAGCACGGGCGAGCCGTCGAGGGCGTCCAGGCCTCGCACGGTCAGACGGTTGCCTGCGACGGCGAGGATCTCGCACATGGTGGTCCCGATGCGGTTGGGACGCCGCGGTCCCCGCTCGGCGAACACTCCGACCGCCGGTAGGTCAGGGCGTCCCCGGCCGGGTCGGGTGACGGTGTAGTCCGCTCGCTCGCTCGTCTGGTCGAAGACGAAGACGACCTCGACATGGGAGAAGTCACCGAGACCCGACAACCCAGGTGCGCCGAAGCGCTCGGGGTCGACCACGACCTCGCAGGTCACGTCCCCCCACTGGTCGGTGTCGTCTGGGTCGGTACGTCCGCCGTGGACCCGGCCGACGGGTCGCATCGCGAACTCGACCGTCGGTGCGGGCATCACTGCTCGGGAGCCTCTTGGAGGGCCCGCACCTCGACGCGGCTGGCCAGCGCCTTCGACGCCTTGGCGGCCCAGGAGATCGCGTCCTCGCGGCTGTCAGCATCGATGACCCAGAAGCCGCCGAGGTACTCCGGCGCGTCGACGAACGGCCCCTCGACGCGCTGGAGCGTGTCGCCGGTGTGGTCGACGGTGACGGCGGTGGACGGCGGGTGCAGGCCGCCGGCGAACACGAACGCGCCCGATGCCATCAGCTCCTCGATGAAGGCACCGGCCGCAGCCATCGCGGCGTCGGCCTCGTCCGGTGCCATGCTCTCGAGGGTCGGGGACTCCTCGGTGTCGTGGGGCAGGGACAGCAGGTACTGGGTCATGATCTCTCCTCGGTCGGTCCCGCCGCGTGGTGCCGCGAGCGGGTGGGACAAGCCTCGTCGCGGCCGTGGACCGCGCCTATCCTTTCGACGTGCATCGAAAGGTGGTATTCCGGCTGGGGCCCGAGGACATCTCTGCCATCAGGTTCGGCGTCTCGCCCTGCATGGAGCTGGCCGGCGCAGTGAGAACGCTGCTGGACCCGGGCCAGCACCCCCTCCACTGGGGCTGGATCCGGCAGGCGCGGGGACGTGTGCCGGAGGACGCCTTCACCCTGCTCGGCGCCCTCATCGGCGCCAGCGGGTACTTCCCGGACTTCCTCATCAGCGAGGCCGGCTGGGATCTCACCGAGCACGAGGAGCTGCGGCGCCTGCGCAGCGTCGACCTGGGCACCGTGGCCCGGGACCTGGCGATCGTGCACGGACGCACCACGGGAGCAAGGCGCGCCCTGCTCGAGCGCTTGCTCGCCGACCCCGTGAAGGCCCGCGCCGTCGTCGCCGACGCATGGGAGCGCACGTGGGAGGCGTTGATCGCACCCCAGTGGACGGCACTCGACCGGCTCGTCCGCGCCGACCTCGCCACCCGCGCGCGTCGCGTGGCCCAGCACGGCCTGGGGGCGATGGTCGACACCCTGCACGAGCGGGTGTCCTGGGCCGGGGACTCGGTCGATGTCCGCACGCGATCCCACACCGAGGTGGTCGACTGCACCGGCACCGGCCTCGTGCTGGTGCCGTCCGTCTTCATGCGCACCTGCGTCGTCGTCACCGAGGCTCCCGCACAACCGGCGCTCTACTACCCCGCCCACGGCGTCGCCGAGACCTGGTCAGCGAGCCCCAGCCCGGGAAGGTCCGCACTCGGCGCGCTCCTCGGTGACGGGCGTGCCAAGGTCCTCGTGGCGCTCGTCGAACCCCTCTCGACCTCCGAGACCGCACTCGCCTGTGACCTGGTCCCCTCCACCGCCACGCACCACCTCCAGGCGCTTCGCGCCGCAGGCCTCGTCGACAGCCGACGCAGCGGACGACTCGTCCTCCACACCCGCACACCAACCGGCGACGCCCTTGTGGGCGCCTCCGGGCACTGACAATGCGCGACGAACGCACTGACTCGAAGGCTGCCTCCGTACCGGACCCTTGGACCACAGTGGGCTCGCGGACACATTGGGCTCGCGAGCCCATCGCGTACCGGATCGCTCCGCGAGCCAATCCCCGCCTGGTCACCCTCCGGGTGACGATCGGGCAGCGGGCTCATCGCACCGTGGGGCGGTGGCCGTCGGGCTGAGGCCGGGCCCATTGTGGGACCGGCACTGTTTCGCGTCCGACCGGGAAGGTGTGTGTCGAGGCGGCGGCGCCTCGCCGGGCCGTGACGGTGAGTTCGTAGTTGGCTGGCACGCCCAAGAGGTGGCTGTAGGGCGGCAGGTCGAGAAGTTCGTCTCCGTCACGAAGCCCAGCCTGGGCCGCCAAGCCCTCGGGATCGAGCCCGGTGACAACCCTAGTTACGAAGGTGGAGAAGGAGAAGCCGGGATCGATGACCGGGACCGTCTCGAGGTCCGGTGTGCGGCCGGTCCGCCACAGGTCGCCGGCCGGCATCGACATCTGTCCGTCGAGGACACCTCCGAGGAGTTGAGCATCGTCGTCACCGACCGAGTCAACGACCCAGGCCTTCCAATCGTCGAGCGTCGCCGCGGACCCGGAAATCTTGCGATCCCGCACACGGCGCATGAGATCGTCGAGCGTGACGCGATTCTCTTGCGCGGCGAGGAGTCGCTCGAGCTCAGCGAGGTAGAGCATGCCGCGGACGCAGGCCAACTGGTGGACCCGTGGGTCGTCCCAGAACTGCGGAATGAGGTCGGCCATGGGACGGTCGCGCCACGGGCTGGCCAGGTAAACGCGAACGATCTCGTCGACGCGGGCGTGGAATGTCTCCTCGTCAAGGAGCCCGAGGCGATGCGGCAGCACGATCCCGTAGTAGTCCGCGACGCCCTCGTTGAACCAGACCGCGTTGTCCTGTTCGTTCTCGACGCCGAGCCAGTCGTGAACAAGCTCGTGGTCGACGAAAGCTTGAAGCCGGTCGGACCGTGCGGCGTCCTCGTGCCACCCCGCGATGAAGCACCCCGGGAGTGCCGACCCGCTCATGCCTCGATAGGGGTTGCGGCGAAGGAAGATCGATAACGGCGGGGTTGGCTCCCCGAACAGGTCCGCGAGGCCAGCGTGCATGGTCGAGGCATGTCCGGTAAGAGCGACTACGTCGAAAGTTGGCGGGGAGAGCCAGCACGTCGTGAGCGCGCCCGCGGTGCAGGTGGACACGGTCCCGGCCATGATGTGGATGGCCTGGATTTCGTCCACCGATCGGTGCCTGTCTTGTACGGAGCTGGGCCCTGGCCACGACAGAGCCCCGGGGACGTCTGGCAAGTCGGGAAGGGCCAAGAATGCGGAGGTGCTGCCGGTGATGCCATCGGCCTCGAAGCGAAGGTCCACGGGCGGGTGGCCATCGGTCGTGAGCGCATCGACCCGACGTGGCATGACTTGATACTCGAGGGCGACGGGCCCGGTGGTCGCGCGGCGTCCTTGCCAGCGCCAGTACTCCTCATCGTGGACGGGCTCGATCGGGAGCGGTCCCTCCGTGTCACGCGCCGTCACCACGCATTCGCCGATCGCAGAAGGTACCCCCGCCACCCGACGCCGCAACTGCGCCAACGCTTCGCCCTGTCTGAAGCTGTGGCCCGTAACGGTTACCCGGACCCGCAGCGCTCCCGACAGCGAATCCCAGTCCAAATCGGCATGCACCCGCGGTTGTGACATGGCAGCGAACCTACGCCGACGGCGAACGGCAGTGTGAGACCTGCGGCCATGGTCGTGGGTCCCGCGAGCCCATCGTCAGCGGAGCGGGGAACGCAACTGATCGTCACGCGGGAACGCGTGGATCGCGGGCATGAGCCGTTGGACGGCACGGCACATGGATGCCATGGATGCCATGGGTTACGTGGCCATGGGTTACGTGGCCATGGCTACCGGGGTGACTCAGTGCCCATCGAGCACCGGACATCGGGAACCTCGATGTGAGACGGTGCGTCCCACGAAGGTGAGAGAGGGCGCCAGGGTGATGGTCCGACGATGGGTGATGGCTGCTGCTTGGCTGGGACTTATGGGTCTCGCGGGTTGCGGCGAGCAGACCCTGGGACAGCAGCGCGAACAGCAAACCGTCACGAACAGGTCTTCACCCGACGCGGAGACGCTGCCGGCGGGATGGCGTTGGGAGACGTTTGGCGGGGCACAGGTAGGGGTCCCCGATGACTGGGGATGGACCAACGGCAGTCAGCGCATCGGCCAATGGTGCGTCGACACAGGACGACCCCGGGATCTCGAGCCTGCCGTCGGCCGCCCGGGTGCCTCCACGCTGGTGGGCTGCAATACCGATGAAGGTGTTCCCAAGGAGACCTTGACCCGGCACACAGGAAACATCGTCGCGTTCGAGTCCGCTGCCCTTGACCGCGTTCCCGACACGGGCGACCGGCGCACCGTGGTTGTCGGCGACGCGGCCGTCATCATCCAGACCAACGATCCAACGCTTCGCGATCGCATCGCCGGCACCGTGCACCAGATCACCGTGGACGCGGCCGGGTGTCCCGTCGCCGACCCAGTCGCGGAGGACCCGAGCGATCGCCCCATGGCTGCCGCCGAGCTAGCAACGATCACAGGCGTACGGTCCGTTGCCGCGTGCAAGTACGCCGTGCACCGTCCCGAAGGTGCGGGCCGCGTCCCACCCCTGCTGGCATCCCGCACTTTCGCCGGGCCTGCCGCTACTGACCTCGTTCACGCACTGGTGGCCGCGCCTGTCGGAGGCGGGCCCAACGCACCAGAAGACTGCATGCCCGAGTACTCGTACGGCGACGAGCTCCTTGTCCTGTTGATCGCGCACGAAGAGGGCACTCTGCGCGTCAAGGTGACCTACAGCGGATGCGACCACAACGGCATCGACGACGGGACCACGATGCGTCGGCTCACTCGCGAGGCGATGGCCTCGCTCAACTCAGGGCCGCTCGCAGTCAGCAGCTACTCCGGAGTGCTGCGCGGAATCCTTTCCCCGAATTGATCGTGACCAGTGCGGGATCCGCCTACGGCGATGGGCGCTGTTGTCCGCTGGGCAGCGCGACGGGCCTCAGCGGGTGCGGTCGAGGATCAGTTGGGTCGCTTCGCGCGGTGCGTCCCATTGCGGAAAGTGACCGCACCGCTCGAACCAGTGCAGCACGGCGTCGGGGAACAGCTCGGTCGCGCGTGCGGCCTGCCTCGGCACGGTCACCAGGTCACGGCGCCCCCACCCGATCGTGACGCGGCCGGGCACTGTGCCGGCCGGGGCGCCCTGTTGCTTGGGCCCCTTGGTCAGAGCGTCGAGGGCGGCGCCAGTCGACGGGGAGTCGGCCAGCCCGCGCACGTCTGGCAGCACGGTCTCTCGCGAGAGCGCCCAGGGCCGCGTCGACAACTGTGCGAGCAGCAGAGTCCTTCCCACGGAGTTGCCGAGCAGTGATGGCAGCGTGCCTCGCAGTGCTCGGACCAGTGCGATCGAGGGCCGCAGGGTGGCGCCGAAGACGACGAGCTCGCGGTCGCTCCAGAACCCGCCCGGGTCCAGCGCCACGGTGTCGCCGCCGACTCCGCGTCGTGCGAGCTCGAGCACCATTCGACCGCCCATCGACTGGCCGACGGTGGAGACCCCGTCCAGGCCCTGTTCGCTTATGAAGTCCGCGACTGAGTCGGTCAGGGTGGCGATCGAGACCTCGCCGGTCAAGGGCGGCGTCTCGCCGAACCCAGGTAGATCGACAGCGATGACCTCGCGATGCTGTGCCAGTTCGTCGATGATGGGGGTCCACGACTGCCACCCGGCGCCCAGACCGTGCACGAGCAACAGCGGGCTCCCGCTTCCGCGTCGAACATGGTTTAACGTCATGCTCGGGACGCTACCTCGCGCATCCTGGGGTTCGGTCACCGCAAGCGGATCCTCATCCGACAAAGGAGCACCCCGGAGCTCGCCGAAGCGAGGCCTTGCTGGCCGAGTTCCGTCCCCGCGACGCAGTCATCGGCCGTGTTCCTCGATCGGTCCCTGGTCGGCGGGGTTCGTGGGTTCCTCGGAGACGTCGTCCGTGCCCACCAGGACTCCGACTTGTAGAGCAAGTGCGGCAGCGGCAAGCGCAACGGCTCCGACTCGGTAGAACCACACCAGCTTGTCGTCGGAACGCATAACCTTCTTACGGCTCAGGACTCGCACGATTCTGCCGGTCTCGTACCTGCTTCGGTCTGTGATGGTTGCTGTCATCCCGACTCGAGGCAGTGATTTCTTGATTTCCTCCTCGATCTCCGTTCCCTTATCTACCGCTCCCTTTAGCAGCGGGTGATACCAGACGCGGTCCACGAAGTAGAAGGCGTACCAGAGCAGGAGCCCGATGACGAGAACGAGTGACCCCAACGAGAACCAGCCAACGGTGCTGCCGTCTTTTGCGGCGACGCCGGCGGCGCCGAGGGCGAAGGTGGCGACGGTGAGGGCGAGGCCCCTGATGCGCCACTCGATGTCGTTGAAGTGCATCTGGGTGTCGACGGTGTGCTTCCAGATCTCGATGTAGTAACCGATCTCTTGGTCGCGGGTTAGCTCCGGGTGGGACGCATGGTCGGGGTCGGTGCCTCCGTCTGGAGGGCCGGTCCCGGATGAGCCGTCGGCCTCTTCTCTATGGGTCATCGGGACCGCTCCAGCGAGAGCCCAAAGAGAGGCAGCACCTCGTCCAGTCTCTCGCGACACACGCGCGTGGGTACGACCTCGCCCGTAGCGTCGGCGAGCGCCTTCTCCCTTTCCACATCTTCCTCGGACCAGTGGGTGACCCGTCGAAGCAACTCGTACTCCTCGCGGTGTTGGACTAGTCCGTAAGCGGCGTGGACGTCCAGCACTCCGGCTGCCTGCGCCATTGCAATGTCCTTCATGAGGCTGTCTCCCAGGTATACGGCCTCGTGTGGGGCGCAGCCCTGCTCATCCAGGATGACTTGGAGGATCTCCTGGTTGGGTTTGAGCACGCCGTGGGGGACATGGAGGTGCTTGGTGACGCGCAGGCCGTACTCGTCCGGGCCGTAGTGGCCGGTACGGAGGTTAGCCACGTCGACGCCCGCAATGGCGTCGTGATCGGGAGAGGAATAGAGGACGTCGATGATGCCGTCGAGGCCGGTTTGCCGGATTCGCCACTCGGTCCAGTACGCCCCCGACTCCGTGTAGGCCGCAATCCGCACTCCGGCGTCCTTCAAGGATCGAAGCGCTTCCTCGACTCCTGCGTAGAGGCGAGTGGTGGCCTTGCGACGGGAGTTCTGCGCGTGCAGGGCTTCGTTGAAAACTTCCGCTGGGTCGCGGGTTCCGGCGGCCGCCACCAACGACGGCACTTCTCGCAGGAGATTGGAGTACTCGGTGGTGCCCCGGTGCCGGTGCACGACTCGGATCTGGTCCTCCAAGACCGTGCGATCCACGCCGCTCATTTCGACCAGACCGTCCAGGAGGGCCGAGAACGACTGGTACCACGCCTCGAACCAGTCCCACACAGTGTTGTCGAGGTCCGTGACGAGGAGGCGAGGAGTGGGATCTGTCATGGGGTCACACGCTAGACCCCGGCACCGACAGAGGCCCGTTCGCATGACCCTGCCGCCGTGTCTCCCACAGCCCGTGGGCAGTGGCTTGGCCGCAGATGACCGTCGGACCGCCAGTCCGCAACGGATCGGCTCGCGGAGCGTGCCAGTGCGGGATCCGCTATCGGGACGACGACGTTGCCGTCGCTGAGCTCGTCACTCGTGGCCGGAAGCGGTTGTTCGTCTGCGATCTCGTCACCGGACGAACGTGAACCAGTGACGACCTGGCTCGAGCGGACGCGGATTCGTGACGAGGCGATGGGCGCCCACTGACCACTGGTCTGTCTCGGGCGCGACGAATGCGACTTCCTCGAAGCCGACGCCGGCGAACCACTCTCGGATGGACGGTGTGAGGTCTGGTTCGCCGCGGTGGCGCGTCCAGATCACCTCTGCGCCGGGTGCGCAGAGCTGCGGTGCTTCCTCGATGACGGTTCGGACGTCCGCGTCGTTGATGTTGCCGAAGATCCCGCAGAGCAGCACCAGGTTGGCTGGAACCGCGTCGCTGTAGACGTCGCTCTGGGCCGCGTCAGCCTGTCGCACCTCGACGCACGCAGACGAGGTCGTGGCGGCTTCGCGGGCGCGTGAGGCCAACCCAGCGTCGTGCTCCACCAGGAGGGCCGTGACTCGATCGGCGTCCGAGCGTCGGCCGAGCACGCCCAGCAGATCGCGACCGTCACCCGAGCAGGCGCTCACGACGCGCACGGGGCCCGGAGCGGTCATGTCGAGACGCCGGTTTATCTGGGTTCGAACAGCGGCGAGGCGGTCCCGCAGTCCGGAGTCGGGCCGCGCGTAGGCGGCGTGCCACTCCGACCAGTTCGTGTCCGTCACGTGGTGACCCTAGTGCCCACGCCATCGATCACAGCATAGAAAGGACGTCGTCCAGTGAGCGCACGGCGCCGACGCCGTCGCCGCGGCGGTCGATCCGTACGGCGGTCATGCCGACGGCTTCTGCGCCCGAGCAGTAGGCCACCTGGTCGTCCACGAACACTGCCTGCGATGCGTCGACCTGCAGCGCGTCGAGAGCCGCGTGGAAGATGCCCCGATCGGGCTTGGCCGAGCCCACGTCGCATGACAGGACCACGTGGTCGACTTCTGCGACAAGTCCCAGCGATTCGAGCAGCGGACCCGCGTTCGGCGCGCAGTTGCTCACGAATGCGAGCCCCATCCCACGCCCACGCACCTCCTCCATGAACGGCAAGACATCGGGGTACACGGTGGCGTGCTCGCGGAGAAGTTCGAGGTCACGTCGGACGAGCGACTCGACATCGACAGGCGACTTCCCCGCGAGACGGAAGATGTCTGTAAACGCGTCATGAGGAGTGATGGCCCCGGTCATGAGCCCCTGACCATGAGCGCGGACTCCTGCGACCCAGTCGCTCCTGGTCAGGCCCGACGCTTCGACCAATCCGTCGAGCGCGGCGTCGAAGTCGACCGTGAGCACCGTGTCGAACACGTCGAGCAAGACAGCGCGGACCTTCGACACGCCCTGAGGCTAACGAACACGGCAGCCTCGTGCCGAAGGGGATCCCGCACCGGGTCGCTCCGCACTAGGCACCCTGCGCGTGACGACCTGGACAACCCCACACGCCTCGACAAGGGTGAGCCGATTGCTGACGATGGCTTCTGACCACCTAGTCCCAGCCATAGGGCAGCGCCGGCGGTTCGTGGACGTAGACCTGCTCCCCGCGCAGCAGAGGCTCGGTTCCAAGTGCCTCAACGCTGGAGAACAGGCCCTCATCGCCGATCTCGCTTGCCGCCTTGTCCTTCAGGCGGGCCCGTGCCTGCTGGCGCATCTGAGGAAAGCGACCAGCCGCCTTCTTGTAGACGTCCTTCATGATCTTGTGCCCGACGTCGTGGTCAGTTGCGAACACCATGTCGTAGAGCGGCGTGCCGTGAGCGTTGGTCAGCCGCACGGTGTGCGTGTACTTGTAGCCAAGGTCCGTCTCCAACCGCCACCGCATCAGGTTCGTAAGCTCATCTCTAGCTTGCGGGGCGTCCAGCTGGTTCCGTCGGCGTGCCTCAAGGATGGGCCGCCACCCGTCGGTTCCGAACAGATTGCTAATCAGCAGTTCGGCTCTCTCCAGGTTCTGCAGGTCCAAATGATCGTGAACCACTCGACCAATCTGCGACGAGGCCAGGAGGATGAACAACTCGACCTTCGTGGACGCCGGGTGCTTGTGGCCCGCCAGCATCTTCAAGAGAGACCATCGGGCTTCGACCCCGTCCGGATCCACGAATGCGAACGTCGCTGCCCTCTGAAGATCCGGATCCCGAGTGGCCGCCAGCTCGGTGAGGGCCTGGCCCAGGGAGTTGTGAACGTCACCGGGGAAGATTCGGAGGTCGCGGCTCGGGAACTCGGTCCGGTAAGCCGCCTCGAGAGACGCTGCCCTCTGCGTAGCCAGTTCGAAGCCGCGCACGACCGTGAACTCCGGAGTCGTCTCCAGCGCTCGGCGCAGACTCCCTCGAATTCGCTCGCCCGTCTCACGGCTCTCGTTGTGGTCAGTGCCCGCAAACAGATCCAGATAGACCCGCGCCGGCGAACGCTGGCTGGCAACAGTGAAAGCAGGCAAGTAGTCGGAGAGCATCTCCAACTTGCTCTCCGTCCAAAATCCCCACGGACGAATTGCCACCAACAGATTGTGCCTACGCGCAGGGGCGTCTCCGACTAGGACACGCCCGCGAGAAGCGTGAGGTCACGCGGCGGAGAAGCGCGCCTTGACGGTCGGCATCTCGTCCCAGGTACGACCTTCTAACTCGCGCCCATGCGCCTTTGGCGTGCGCCCACCCCACTGCTTGAAGAAGAAGGCGACACCCGCATCACCACAGCGGTCCCGCAGATCCGCTACCCATGCGGTGTCCATGGGCCGATGCCTGGGCCCGGACTCCCCACCAGCGATCAGCCAGTCAATGCCATTTAGATCCAGTTGGTCCACTGGTCCCAGCAGTGGCTCGGCAGAGACAAAGCGCACCGCAGCCGGGACCTCTCGAAGCCGATCAGCCCGCCACACCTGCTCGTTGTTTTCGACGCTGACGCCCATCCAGACATTGCTGGGCCATGGCAACTTGGACGCCAAACGGGATAGTCGCAGAGGTCGCTTCGTCAGAACTTGATAGGTGTGCCTCGGCGTTTCCTCCATAACCTCAAAGACCTGGCGGATGAACTTTTCGGTGACGCGAGCATGGAAGAGGTCCGACATAGAGTTCACAAACACCGTGCGCGGAGCGCTCCACTGGCGAGGGACGTCAAGAGCGCCCTCGTGCATCTGGAGGTCAAACCCTGGTCCGCTGGTCCGCGAGTCGCCATCTAGCTGGTACTTCGGATTGCCCATGGCCTTGAGCCGCTTGGACAGGGTCAGGGCGTAGCAGTTGTCACAGCCGCTAGTGATGCGATCGCAACCCGTGGTTGGGTTCCAGGTCGCCTCTGTCCACTCGATGCCGCTCTTATCCGCCATGCTGTCAGTCTCCCCCGGCTTCAAGCCCAGTTGAATAGGCGCGCCGAATGTCGAACACTTGTTCGACGCCGAGGTTGGGTCTCTTCCCGACGATGGGCGGTGCGGGACGGCGCAGGGAGTAGATCCAGTGCCCGGGATCGCCAACAATGGTGGGTGACCGATCCCGCATCGCGTCGTTCCGCGAGCCCATCGGCTCGCGGAGCGCGCCAGTGCAGGATCCCCGAGCGGGATCAAGCGAGACCGGGTCAAGCCGGGGAGAATGCCGGGATGGAGCGTGAGGATGTGCGTCTGGCCATCTACCGGAGGTTCGCGGAGGAGGGAGAATTCGGCTCAGCCGAGACGCTCGCGGGCGAGCTGGGCATCGATCCCTCAAGAGTGCGGCGGGCGATGGGCGAACTGGCGGATGCCCGTCACCTCGTGCTGGACGAGGCCGGCGAGGTCGTGATGGCGCACCCGTTCGCCGCCGTACCGCTGGGCTTCGCGGTCATGGGGGCCCACACCCTGTGGTGGGGCGGCTGCGCGTGGGACTCCTTCGCCCTCCCTCACCTGGTGGGTGGCTGGAGGCCGGACCTGCTCCTCGACGGCACCGCCGTACTGGTCTCCACGACGTGCCCTGGGTGCGGTCGTGCCCACGCGTGGACGGTGGGCCGCACCTCGCCGCCGGAGGGCGAGCAGGTCGCGCACTTCCTGGTCCCGACGGCGCGGATGTGGGATGACGTGGTCCACACCTGCGGTCACCAGCGCATCTTCTGCTCCATCAGCTGCGTTGACCGGTGGCTCGAAGAGTCCGGCAACAGTCGCGGTTACGTGATGGATCTCAACACGTTGTGGCACTTCGCTGCCCATTGGTACGACGGCCGCCTTGACCACGGCTACCAGCGCCGTGACCCGGCGTCGTCGACCGAGTACCTGCGCAGCGTCGGTCTCCACGGCTCGTTCTGGGGACTTGACTGACCGGGCAAGGTCGTCGATGAGCAGCGCGGCACGTTCGCGTGTTCGGTCAACGTCCCGGCCGCCTGGCTCGGCACCTGCAGGAAGGCTGGCAGACAGGGCGACGAGCAACCGGACCCACGGCCGCCAGCTGACCCTCGGATGGGGGCTCGCGGAGCGACCCGGTGACCGATGCTCCGCGTGACGATGGGCTCATCGCACCGTGGGGCGGTGGCCGCCGGGCTGAGGCCGGGCCCATTGTGGGACCAGCACGGTTTCGCGGCCGACCGAAAAAGTGTGTGTGTAGGCGGCGGCGCCTCGCCGGGCCGTGACGGTGATTTCGTGGTCGGCTGGCACGCCCAAGAGGTGGCTGTAGGGCGGTAGGTCGAGCAGTTCGTCTCCATCACGAAGCCCGGCCTGGGCCGCCAGGCCCTCGGGATCGAGCCCGGTGACAACTCTGGTCACGAAGGTGGAGAAGGAGAAGCCGGGATCGATGACCGGGACCGTCTCGAGGTCCGGTGTGCGGCCGGTCCGCCACAGGTCGCCGGCCGGCATCGACATCTGTCCGTCGAGGACACCTTCGAGGAGTTGAGCATCGTCGCCGCCGACCGCGTCGATGACCCAGGACTTCCAATCGTTGAGCGTTGCCGCGGACCCGGCAATCTGGCGATCCCGCACACGGCGCATGAGGTCGTCGAGCTTTACTCGGTTCCCTTGCGCGGCAAGGAGTCGCTCGAGCTCGGCGAGGTAGAGCATGCCGCGGACGTAGGCCAACTGATGGATCCGCGGGTCGTCCCAGAACTGTGGGATGAGATCGGTCATGGGACTGTCGCGCCACGGGCTGGCTAGGTAGACCCGAACGATCTCATCGACGCGTGCGTGGAATGTCTCGTCGTCAAGCAGCCCGAGGCGATGCGGCAGCACGATCCCGTAGTAGTCGGCGACGCCCTCGTTAAACCAGACCGCGTTGTCGTGTTCGTTCTCGACGCCGAGCCAGTCGTGGACAAGCTCGTGGTCGACGAAAGCTTGAAGCCGGTCGGATCGGGCGGCGTCCTCGTGCCACCCCGCGATGAAGCACCCCGGGAGTGCCGACCCGCTCATGCCCCGAAAGGGGTTGCGGCGAAGGAAAATCGACAACGGCGGGGTTGGCTCCCCGAACAGGTCCGCGAGGCCAGCGTGCATGGTCGAGGCGTGTCGGGTAATAGAGGCTACGTCAAAAGTCGGCGGGGAGAGCCAGTACGTCGTGAGCGCACCTGCGGTGAACGTCGACACGGTCCCGGCCATGATGTGGATGGCCTGGATGTCGTCCACCGATCGGTGCCTGTCTCCCACGGAACTGGGCCCTGGCCACGACAGCGTCCCTGTGACGTCGTTCGGTAGGTCGGGAAGGGCCAAGAACGCCGAGGTGCTGCCGGTGATGCCATCGGCCTCGAAACGAAGGTCCACGGGCGGGTGGCCATCGGTCGTGAGCGCATCCACCCGACGTGGCTTGACTTGATACTCGAGGGCGACCGGCCCAGTGGTCGCGCGGCGTCCTTGCCAGCGCCAATGTCCCTCATCGTGGACGGGCTCGATCGCGATCGGTCCATCCGCGTCGCGCGCCGTCACCGCGCATTCGCCGATCGCAGACGGCACCCCCGCCACCCGACGCCGCAACTGCGCCAACGCTTCGCCCTGTCTGAAGCTGTGGCCCGTAACGGTGACCCGGACCCGCAGCGCTCCCGACAGCGAGTCCCAATCCAAATCGGCTTGCACCCGCGGTTGCGACATAGCAGCGAACCTACGCCGATAGCCAACGGCAGGTGCGGCCGGCGGCTGTGGTCGTGGGTCCCGCGGAACCCATCCCGCACCGGGTCGCTCCGCGAACCCATCCCGCACCTGCACGCTCCCGAGCCGATCGACTGGCGGGACGCCCGTCTGCATCACTAGACAGCACGCCGCCTTAGCGTGGTCTGGTGGGGCCCGTTAGCCCTAAGGGGACCGGACGCGACTGCGAGTTGGCCGGCCCGAAGCGGAATCACTGGCGTACCAGCGACAACGAGATCGGCGCGGCGCCAAGGCTGCTGCTGTGCAAGGAACCGCAGCTCGTGTTCCATCCACTCGTGCCAAAACGCGATCGTCTCATCCTCGCCACCGTTGCTGCCCTACTCGATGTCTCGGGCGATGCCGCGTCTCTCGGCCTCGGCAAAGTCTGACTGCACTCACAGAGTCGCATCGAGAAGGTGGGCGTGTTCGCGCTGGCTGGCACCCACGCCCTCGACCACGACGAGGTTCAACCCAGGCGGCACTCGGACAGCTCCCTGACGGCCATGAGCCGTCCACGTCGGTGGCTTCAGATGAACCGCATGCCCGCGGCGCAACGACTCCAGCACGCCAGCCAGCAGATGCCCCCACGCGAAGAACGGCTCGTTCCAGGCCAGGTCGTCCCTGTGGACGACTGCAGAGTTGGGCACCGCATCCGTCAGGCGCGCGGCCACCGTCGACTTACCGGCAGCACCACGCCCGTCCACAGAAACGATGCGCGGTCGCGTCGCGGGTGTCCCCGCGCAATTCAATACGAGCTCGACGAACTCCCGCTCATCGACCGCACGCCACCCGTCGACGGCTGGCTCACCTTTGGGCAGCACCGTGCTCACCCAGCAATCCTCGCAGGCCCATCCGATGCTCGGGGTCGCGACCGGGAGCCTCGCGGGGCGGCAGCACTGAGTAGGTCCAGCTTACGGCTCATGCGGACGACCCTGCGTCGAAATCAGTGAGGTCGTAGGTGACCCAGGCGGTGCGGGTAGCCACGTGGTCGTAGACCGCGCGCGCCCGGTCGTTCGACTCTGCCGTTATCCAGCGAACCCGCTCCCAGCCCTCGGCTCTGGCGTGCTCCTTGACCGCGTCCAGAAGAGCCTGAACCACTCCGCTGCCACGGTGGGTCGGATCCACGAAGAGGTCGTCAAGGAAGCCGGCGACGACAGCAGCCACCGGACGGATGAACTCACGCACGTGAGCAATACCCGCGAGCTCGCTCGGATCATCGACCGAGCACGCGACGAGCGCGTCGAGGCGACCCTCGTCGATCCACGACCACAGGGTGTCGAGCTGAGCGGCAGAAACCTCGCGCTCGTAGAACGTGCAGTAGCCGACGTACAACCGCTCCCACTCGGCCCGGTCCTCGGCCGCGAGGCGGCGAACCACCCACTCCGTCACAGTGCAACTCCCCCTGGCGCCGCTCGATCGCGGTACGAACGTTCGATGATTGACGATCCTGATGTGATTGCAGGTACCGCCCGGCGGTCCCTTCGCAGACGGCTCCGCAGTCGGAGTTGACGGTAGCGGATTGCTGACCTGCTCAAATGCTCATGTACATGGGTGATGTCCCGGAAACGGAACCGCTGCCGGGATGCGGCGCTCCGAGTCTCGCCTCGAGGCAGCCTCGCTCGTCGGCGTCCCGCGAGGGGTGTCGGTTGCGGGACGCCGACGACCCAGGTGGTCAGCGTCGTGACGAGGCGTCAGCGAGTTCCGCCTTAGCGGCCGTGCGCTGTCGTTCGATCGCCCGGTAAACGGTGGATCGGCCGACGCCGAAGAGCTCGGCGACCTCGAGGGTGCTGTACTCACCGCTGTGCACCAACGACACCAGGTGCGCCTCCTGCTTGCGGCTCAGTTTCGGCTGCTTGCCCTTCAACCGGCCCTTGGCCCTCGCGACCTTCATCCCTTCCACGGTGCGCAGCCGGATCAGGTCGGACTCGAACTCAGCAACCATCGCGAGGACGTTGAACAGCAACCGCCCGACCGCGTCGGTCGGGTCGTAGACCGACCCGCCGAGGCTGAGGCTGATCTCTCTCGTGGTCAGCTCGTCGGCGATCGCCCGAGCATCCGGCAGTGACCGCGCGAGCCGGTCGAGCTTGGTCACCACGAGCGTGTCGCCGGCGCGACAAGCGGCGAGTGCCTCACGAAGGCCAGGACGCTCGCGGTTGTTGCCGGTCAGTCCATGGTCGACGTAGATGCGATCGGCGTCAACGCCGAGGGCGAGCAGACCGTTGCGTTGCGCGGTCAGGTCTTGCTGATCGGTTGAGCATCGGGCGTAGCCGACAAGTAGAGCGCTCATGGCGCACCTCCAAGGTGGGCCCGGTCGTGCCACGGGTTGTGACCGACTCGGGCATCGGGCGGCGCCCGACCACTCAGCAAGCACCTCGAACGACCGCGAGACAACCCAACCGCCCGAAGCGGATGGTCGAGCGGAGCTCGCAAGCGGATCCCCATCCGGTTAGCGAGACAGAGACGACCTAGCGCAGCTTTGAGTTGCTGTGCGAGCCGCTTGAGGTTGGCTTTGTGGCTACGCGAACTGCCTGAAACCTAGCCGCCGACCTGGGTGGGCGGGACTCGGGAGAACCCCGGGTCGAGTCCGATGCCGAGCTTGCCGTAGCTGTTGCTGCCCCAGCACCACGCGGTTCTGTCGGTTCTCATCCCACACCAGTGCGACGCGCCGGGGGTCAGGCTCAGCCAGGTACCGGAGATGGGGAGCGGTAAGAGGGCGTCACCGGCCAAACCGCCGCTGACTTCTCCGTCCGTGTTGTCTCCCCAGCACCAGCCGGTGCCGTCGGTTCGCACGCCGCAGGTGTCACCGCCATGTTCTGGGCGGAGAACAGGGTGAGGATGCGCTCTTCGAGAGCCTCTCGAGGCAGCACCGCCTCCGGCGATGGTCCAGCGAGCCAAGGGTTGGTCAGCGGCATGCGCGATTCTCTCAGCACCCGCGACCCAACACAGGGCGGCAACGCTACGGCGTCGCTCGGATCGTCAAGGCGGCGAGTCTGAGGTCGCCCCTCCTGCCTGCATCTATGTCAGGTCGAACGCGGACATCTACGGATCGAATCTCTACCGATTCAGTGTTCTTGAGGCGAAAGTTCGATCGCCTCGTTTTCGCTGCATCTCGACAACTGACCGTGAATAGTCGACCACGCCAGTAGATCTTGAGCGACTTGTCGTTTGCTCAAGATTGGTTGCATCTCGACACGATCGCCAGCATCCGCCGTCAGCCCTGGGCCATGTCCACGAAGCGCGAGTAGTGGCCCTGGAAGGCGACGGTGAGGTCGCGGGTCGGGCCGTTGCGGTGCTTGGCCACGATCAGGTCGGCCTCGCCGGGGCGGGTCGACTCCTTCTCGTAGACGTCGTCGCGGTGCAGCAGGATCACCATGTCGGCGTCCTGCTCGAGCGACCCGGACTCACGCAGGTCGCTCATCATCGGGCGCTTGTCGCCACGCTGCTCGGGACCACGGTTGAGCTGCGACAGCGCGATGATCGGCAGCTCGAGCTCCTTGGCGAGGAGCTTGATGTTGCGGGAGAACTCCGAGACCTCGAGCTGGCGGGACTCGACCTTCTTGCCCGAGCTCATCAGCTGCATGTAGTCGATGACGATGAGCTTGAGGTCGTGGCGCTGCTTGAGCCGGCGCGCCTTGGCCCGGATCTCCATCATCGTCATGTTGGGGCTGTCGTCGATGAACATCGGCGCCCCGGAGACCTGGCCCATCTTGCGGGCCAGCTTGTCCCAGTCCTCGTCGCGCATCGTGCCGTTGCGGATGTGGTTGAGCGGCACCTTCGCCTCGGCCGAGAGCAGGCGCATCATGATCTCCGAGCGCGTCATCTCGAGGCTGAAGAAGCAGCTGGTGAGGTTGTTGTGGATCGACGCCGCGCGGCAGAAGTCCAGGGCGAGGGTCGACTTCCCCATCGCAGGACGCGCCGCGACGATGATCATCTGGCCCGAGTGCAGGCCGTTGGTCAGGTCGTCGAGGTCGGCGAAGCCGGTGGGCACGCCGTAGAGGCCGGCCTCGCGGTTGCCGATGGCCTCGATCTCGTCGAGGACGCCGCTCATGATGTCGCTCAGCGGCGCGTAGTCGACGGCCGCACGTCGGTCGGTGACCTTGTAGACCTCGGCCTGGGCGTGGTCGACCACGTCGTCGATCTGGCCCTCACCGGCGTAGCCGAGGGCGGCGATGCGGGTGCCGGCCTCGACCAGGCGGCGCAGGATCGCCTTGTCGCGCACGATCTCGGCGTAGTAGCCGGCGTTGGCCGCGATCGGCACGTTGGCCGAGAGGGTGTGGAGGTAGGGGGCGCCGCCGATGCGCTGGAGCTCGCCGCGCTTGGTCAGCTCCGCGGCCACCGTGATCGGGTCGGCCGGCTCGCCGCGCCCGTAGAGGTCGATGATCGCGTCGTGGATGATCTCGTGGGCGGGGCGGTAGTAGTCCACGCCCTTGATGACGTCGACGACGTCGGCGATCGCGTCCTTCGACAGCAGCATCGAGCCGAGCACGCTCTGCTCGGCAGCGTTGTCCTGCGGGGGCGTGCGGTCGCCGGCGGAGCGCGGCGCCTCGCCGGGCTCGTAGGCCGCCGGGCCGTCGCCCCAGGCCTCGTCGGTGTCGCCCTCGAAGGTGATGCTCACCGGTGCTCCCCTCAGCTGTGACTGCCCACCACGCTAGGGGCGAGGACCGACATCCACTGTCGACGACGCACGTGCGGGACCCCAGCTCGAATCACTGGTCGCGCGAGACCGTACGTCGTCGCGGGCACGTGGGGGAAGCCGACGGAGGCCAGTTGTCCACAGGCTCTGTGGAAAACCTGGGCACAGCCGTGGAGGACACGCCGACCGCGGTGCACAGACGGTGGACAGGCCTGTGGACGAAGTCCGCCCATGCATCCCCGTCAGCGCGCTGACCTGCGGAAACGTCGTACACACGTTGTGCAGGAAAACAATCTGCCCGCCCTGTGCGTTCACCTGTCCGCCATCTGGAAGACGCCTGTTGCTTTGTCGACACGGCGCCGTGACGCCGGACCTCGGGGCCCTCATCCACACCGCCATTCACAGGTAGTCCGAACGAGCTATGTACACGCGGCGGCACTCGATCGTATGGGCCTCAGAGCTGCAGCAGCGTCCGGAGGACGACGCCGAGGCCCACCGCGCAGATGCCCAGCGCGGCGCCGTACCTCAGGTAGGTGCGCACCTGGCCGCCGAGGAAGCCCCGGCGCAGGGCCAGTCCCTCGAGCCGCAGGACCAGGTCGCGGGCGAGCAGACCGACCGCGGCGAGCGCGACGGCCATGCCGACCCCGAAGGCCAGCACCAGCACGAACCCGAACCACGGACGCCCCAGCGCGACGGCGGCCAGGAGGAGGAGCAGGGCCGAGGGGCTCGGGACGAGACCGCCCACCAGGCCCATCACCCACACGCCCCCTCGCCCGGGGGTCGCCTCGGGCTCCGCCGGGGCGGGAGCCTCGACGACGGTCGCCGTGGCGGTCGTCGCCCCAGCCGGCGCGTGCTCGTGGTGCTCGTCGTGATCGCCGTGCCCGTGCCCGTGGCCGTGCCCGTGGCCGTGCCCGTGGCCGTGCCCGTGCCCATGTCCGTGGCCGTGCCCGTCGCCGGACCGCAGCTGGGCCAGCAGGTAGAGCCCGAGGCCCACGATGAGCAGGCCGGTGGCGAGGGTGAGCCACGGATAGATCCGCGCCGGCACGAAGGCGCTGCTCAACGAGACCAGCAGCCCCAGCAGCAGCACCGAGCCGGTGTGCGCCATCGTCACCGCGCTGCCCACCGCGAGCGCCGAGCGGACCGAGGAGTCCCCGCGCTGGGTGAGGTAGAACGCCATGACGGTCTTGCCGTGCCCGGGCGAGAGCGCGTGCGTCGCCCCGAGGGCGAGCGCCGCGAGGACGGCCAGGCCCGCGGCCAGCCACCCGTTGTCACCGAGCAGGCTGGTGGCCCGCGACGACAGCCAGGAGCCGCCGGAGGCGCCCGGGCCGTCGTCCCCGGTGCCGGGCAGCTCGCCCGCAGGACCGCCGGTGGCCACGACGAGCGTCGCCGACGTGACGTCCAGCGGCGACTCGAGGAGGTCCTCGGGGTAGGACGTGAGCCGCTCGCTGGTGCTCTCCGAGGGGACGTCCGCGCTCGTGAGTGTCATCCCGTCACCGACCGCGGTGACCTCGCGCCAGCCCACGGAGCCCGGGGCGGTCGAGTCCTCGAACCTCACCTCGCCGGCGCCGATGTCGGCGGCGCCGGAGTAGCGGCAGGTGATCCGGGTGACCGGCAGCCCGCCCTCGCCGTCGGAGACCGACGCGGTCGCGTCCTCCAGCTCGAGGCGTACGCCGTCGCCGCCGGCCGTGATGGCCAGCCCGTCGGTGGTCGTGGCGCACTCGCCCGCGGCCAGCGCCGGCAGGTCGTCGATCGCGTCGCCGAGCTGGGCGGTCGGGATCTCGGCGAGGTCGACCACGTGGTCCACCTCGACGCCGTCGGGCGCGACGAGGATGCCGGTGTAGCGGTTGACGGTGAAGTTGCCGAGCGGGTGGGCCGAGGCCGGTGCCGCGGTGACGACCAGGCACGCGAGGAGCGCGCCGAGGGCGAGCAGCAGGCGGACGAGGGTCCTCATCGGCCGGACTCCGGTCCCGCTCCGAGGCCGGCCAGCACCGACTCGGCCTCCGCGCGCTGCCACGGCGAGAGGCCCGGGTCGAGGTCGAGCCCGCGACGCAGGTGGGTGCGCGCGTCGGCGGTCATCCCGAGCCCGGCCTCGATCGTGCCGCGGTGGATCCAGAACCGTGCCTCGGGCGAGCCGAGCCGGGTGGCCTGCCGGGCGATCGGGAGTGCTTCCCGGTCGCGGCCGCTGCGGTGGAGCGCCCAGGCGAGGGCGTCGGCGACGTGGACGCTGCGGCGCTGGTCCCACTCCGCCTGCGCCTGCGTCAGCGCACGCTCGGCGGACCCGTGGTCGGCCTCGAAGAGCGCGGTCTCCAGGTCGGTGCCCACGCCGCTCGCGGAGAGCAGGTCGATGGTGGTGCGGACGACCGCGAACTGCGCGTCGGCCTCGTCGGTGCGACCGAGGTGGAGCAGCAGCTCGCCGAGCTCGGTGAGGTACTCAGGCAGCGGCTGTCGGGCAGCCACCTCCTGCCAGGTCTCCACGGCGCCCTCGACGTCGCCCTGCGCGACCTGGAGGCGGGCGGTCGAGACGAGGGCGGGCAGGTGGTCCGGCACGGCCTCCCGGGCGACGGCGAGGCGGCGGCCGGCCTCGGCGAGGCGGCCCTGCTTGCGCAGGATGTCGGCGTAGAGGGTGAGCGTGTAGGCCTGGTCGGCACGCGAGCCGACCTCGGCCGTACGCCGCAGCAGCGCGCCGGCGCGGTCGAGGTCGCCGCGCAGCTCGAAGGCATAGGAGTAGCGGGCCGAGACGGCGGTGCTGGGCTGGAGCCGGTCGGCCGTGCGCAGCGCCTTCATCTGCTCGTCGTACCTGCCGAGCTCGTTGAGGGCGTCGACGCGCACGGCGAGGGCGCCGAGGTCGCGCGGGTTGACCGCGAGCGCCTCGTCGGCGCTGGCCAGCGCATCGGTGAAGTCGTGGCGGGCCGCGGAGATCGCGGCGCTGGCGGCCAGGGCGGTGAAGTTCTCGTCCGGCTCGAGCTCGAAGGAGCGGGCGACGGCCTCGTCGGCCTTGTCGTAGAAGGTGGCGTTGCCGGACACGCGGGCCTGCTCGACGTACGCCACGGCCAGGTTGGCCCACGAGACGTAGTCGGCCGGCACCCGGCGCAGGGTGTCCTGCAGCGCGGCGATGCTGGCCTCGAGGTCCTGGCCGGAGTCGGGGACGACGCGCGGGACGGACGCCGCCGGCGGGGTGGTCGACGGCGACGACGTGGTGGCCACGCCGATGCCGCCCGAGACACCGAGGACGAGTCCGATGCCGACGACGATCAGGCTCCTGCGCACGGGGACGTCCTTTCGGTGGGAGCGGTGGTGCGGCCCGGCCGCGCGACGAGCTGCCGCGCGGCCGAGCCGGTGGTGCGGTCAGTCCTTGCGGGTGCGTCGTGCAGCGCCGCCGATGCCGCCGACGAGGGCCAGGAGGCCCACACCGATGAACGCGATGGCGCTCTGGCGACCCGGGACGACGCTCTGCAGCAGGCCCTCGGTCGAGGACTGCTTGTTCGCCGAAGCGCCCGCGGACGGGTGCGGGTCGGCGTTGCTGCCACTGGCCGGGAGGGCCAGGTAGGGGAACGTCCCGCTGAACGCGGCGTCGTTGGCGTCGACGCCGTCACCGAGGTCGTTCGCCGAGCCCACGAGCTCGCCCTCGACGACCTGGAGCGCGATGTCGATGACGTCGTCACCGAGTCGGCGGCCGTTCGGGAAGCCCTGCGTGTCGCCACCGATCACGCCGAGCCGGTTGGGCTCCGCGGTGACGGGGGTCGACATGTTGAGGCGCAGCTGCTCGCTGGGCGTGACCTTGCCCTTGGCCTTGTTGAGGCCCTTGACGCCCGTGAGGAACACCGACACGAGGTCGTTGCGCGGGGTCGCCGGCGCGTCGATGCCGTAGACGGCCTCGACGAGCTTGGGCAGCTCGGGGTTGGTGACGTACTTCAGCGCGGCGCCGTCCTGCGTGGGCTTGGAGGCGTTGAACGCGTCCTTGAGCTTCAGCGGGATGACGACCTCGTTGACCAGCGGGTTGCCCAGGCGCGAGACCTGCTGGAACTTGCCGTTGGCGCCCTTCTTCTGCGTCGTGGTCCAGGTGCCGATGACCGGGTTCTTCTTCGCGTTCTGGTTCTTGGCGACCCACCTCTGGGGCACCTGGAGCGCGACCGACTGGACGTTGAAGCCGGCGAGCGTGTCGTCACCGGACTCCGACAGGTCGCCGCCGTAGAGCAGGTCGAAGACCCGCAGGTCGAGGAAGAACGGGTCCTCGGCCTGTCCGGCGAAGGACTTGACGTTCTTCACCGGGCTCGTGGTGGCCTGCTCACGCAGCGCCTGGTAGTTGGGCATGGACGCCTTGCCGATGTTCGACGGGGCGACCCGCTTCTTCTTGACGATGACCTTCGTCTTGCCGGCCTTGTTGATCCGGACCAGGCGGTAGGTCTGGTAGTAGTTCAGGTCCTTGTCGGCCAGGGACGTGACCGGGCCGGTGGCGGCCAGGAACGTGTCCTTGGTGACGTAGTGGTCCTTGAAGGTCCACCGGAAGGTCACGTCCGGCTTGGCGTCGGCGTTGTTGTCGACGTGGATGTCGTACTGCGCGTCGGTGGCGAAGCTGTAGAAGTTCGGACCGCCGGCCGGCTCCTCGAAGGGCAGCCAGTTGGCGACCAGGGTGACGCTGTTCTGCTTCTCCGGGCTGCGGAAGGCGTACAGGTCCGTGCCGTCGTACTGCGGGGTGCCCGAGATGAGCGGCGCCTCGCGGTGGCTGGACGCACTGGCGCCCAGCGGGCCTACGCCGGCGAGGCCGACCGTGGTCAGCAGGCCGCCGGCGCACGCCAGGGCCACAGCCCCGTGCCGCTTGGTGGGTCGTGTCATGAGCGATAACTCCTTGATGTCGACCCGGGGCCTTCGGAAGGTGCTCCACCCGGGCAGCCCAGACTCCACAGAGGGCCGGGGTGATCTGTGTTCGGGGTCACTCCCCATCCGGATGGGTCGGTCCACCCCTTGGAGGGGCGGGTCCACTCGGACGCACGCCCGGACGCCGACCTACCCTGTGCAGCGTGAAGGCCGTCGACCGGGAGATCCTGCGCCTGGCCGTCCCGGCGTTCCTCGCCCTCGTCGCCGAGCCGCTCTTCCTGCTCTCCGACGCCGCCGTCGTCGGCCACCTCGGCACCCCCGAGCTCGCGGGCCTCGGGATCGCTGCGGTGATCCTCCAGACCGTGGTCGGCCTCTGCGTCTTCCTCGCCTACGGCACCACCGCGAGCGTCGCGCGCCACCTCGGCGCCGGTGACCTGCGCGCCGCGCTCGCCCAGGGCGTCGACGGCATCTGGCTGGCGGTCCTCATCGGGACCGTCGCCACGGTGGGCGGCGTGCTCCTCACCCCGGCTCTCGTCGGCGCCTTCGGCACCGGGGCGGTCGTGGCCGGCCACGCCGAGACCTACCTGGCGATCGCCTTCCTCGGCACCACGCCGCTGCTGGTCATGCTGGCCACGACCGGTGTGCTGCGCGGCCTCCAGGACACGCGTACGCCGCTGAAGGTGGCGGTCGCCGGCAACGCGCTCAACATCGTCCTCAACGTCTTCCTCGTCTACGGCCTCGACCTCGGCATCGCCGGCTCGGCGATCGGCTCCGTCGTCGCCCAGGTCCTCTCCGCCGCCTGGCTGGTGGCCGTGGTGGTGCGCGCCGCACGCGAGCACGACGCCCCGCTCAGCCCGGACCGCGCCGGGATCCTCGCCTCGGCGCACGCAGCGATCGCGCTGGTGGTGCGCACCCTCGCGCTGCGCGCCTGCCTGCTCGTCGGGACGTACGCCGTCACCCGGGTCGGCACCCAGGGCACCGACGTCAGCGTCGCGACCCACCAGATCGCCATCACCCTGTGGACCTTCCTCGCCTTCGCGCTCGACGCCATCGCGATCGCCGCGCAGGCGCTCACCGGGCGCGCGCTCGGCAGCGGCGACGTCGACGGCACGCGGCAGCTGACCCGCCGGATGGTCCGCTGGGGGTGGGGCAGCGGGATCGTCGCGGGCCTGGCGCTGGCCGCGGTCTCGCCCTTCATCGGCGCCCTCTTCACCAGCGACCCCGAGGTGCGGTCGGCACTCGTCCCGGTCCTGCTCGTGTCCGCGCTCGGTCAACCCCTGGCCGGGGTCGTGTTCGTCCTCGACGGGGTGCTCATCGGCGCCGGCGACGGCACGTTCCTCGCGTGGGCCGGTCTCGTGGTCCTGGCGGCGTACGCCCCTGCGGCGCTCTGGGCGGCCACGCTCCCCCACGGCCTGGTCGCCGTGTGGGTCGCGATGACTGTCGTCTTCATGGGCGCTCGCGGGGTGCTGCTGTCGTGGCGCGCCCGCGGCGACCACTGGCTCGTGACCGGGACGCCCGTGCCTCGTTAGACCCGCAGGACCGATGACCTGGGGGGACCATGCACCGACACCGCACCGCCGTCCGACTGGCCGCGCTCACCCTGCTGGCCGGAGCGCTCGTGCCTCTCGGCGCCTCCCCGGCCGCCGCGACCCCGGGCTGTCTCGACGAGACCCCTCCTCCGGGACCGGTTCCCGGGCTGCCGCTCTCCGACGGCTGCGACGACTCCACGCCGCCGGAGACGACGCTCGCCGCCTCGACCACCCCCAACGCCGCCGGCTTCCTGGCCGCGTCCACGATGACCTTCACCGTCGGCGCGCAGGTCACCGACGGCGACACCGGACCCTTCGGGCTCGAGTGCACCATGACCGGCCCCGCGCAGTCGCACGACTGGCGCCCGTGCACCAGCCCCGTGACCTACGCCGGGCTGCCGGACGGCTCGTACGCCTTCCAGGCCCGCGCGGTCGACCTCGGTGACGCCGCCCGCAACCCCGACAGCCCCCTGGCGCTGGGCACCGTGGCCGACACCCCCGACCTCGACCCCACGCCCGCGACGCTCGCCTGGACCCAGGACACCTCGACGCCGTTCGTCTTCGTCACGAGCACGGCGTACGACGAGCAGACGCCGACCCAGCCGGTGTTGACCTCCAGCAGCGTGCCGATCCGGATCAACAGCAGCGAGCCCGGCTCCACCTTCGAGTGCCGCGACAACGACCGGGCGATCCCCTGCGCCGGCGGGCGCTTCGAGCTCGCGACGCCCGGCGCGGGTCGCCACCGCTTCACCGCACGCTCGGTGGACCGCGCCGGCAACGCCAGTGCGTGGTCGGAGCCCGTCGAGTTCTACGTGCCGACCGACCTGCGTCGGCAGCGCGGCTGGAGGACGGTCCGCGGCGACGGCTACTTCCGCGGCAACGCACTGCGGGCCACCCGCCGCGGCGCGCGCCTCGTGCTCCCGCGGGCCACCGTCGGCGAGCTGCGGCTGGTCGCTGCCACCGGTCGCGGGTTCGGCAAGGTGCGCCTACGCGTCGGGAAGCGGGACTGGCACGTGGTGAACCTCGCCGGCAAGCCCACCGCGGTGAAGGAGATCACCGTCCTCGACCGCTACTCCGGCGTGCGCGCCGGCAAGGTGGTCATCGAGTCACTGAGCGACAAGCCGGTCGTGGTCGACGCGGTCGTGGCGCGGCCGAACAGGTTCCCGGCGGCGGTCCGGACGAACAGTTCATCCGACCTGTCCTGAGCGCCGCGGACACCGTGCGGCGTTACGGCTCCGTTACGAGAAGATCTTCAGGCGTGGATTTCGTTGACACGGCGCCTCGTGTGACCTGAGATACAGGGGCTCCACCCCTCATCCCCGCCTGCGCCACGTACGCCCTCGTTCTCGGGCGCGCCGTCGTGCCGTCGGGTCCATCTGTTGAACGGGAGATCCGCGTGATCCGTCGTACCATCGCGGCCGGCGCTGCCACCAGCGTCGCAGCCGCACTTCTCGTGCCGTGGGGAACGGCTGCCAGCGCAGCCGAGTTCGACCCCGGCACGCTCCGGGCCGAGAAGGCCTCACCCGCCCAGGCACTCAAGAAGGGCACGGTGCTCGAGCTGGGCACCGGCTCGAAGGCCGAGACCTACATCGTCCAGCTGGACGCTCCGGCCGTGCCGACCCGTGCCGGCCTGGAGAGCCGTGGCGAGGCCCGCCCGCAGTCGGAGTCGGCCTACCGCTCGGACCTGAAGTCCGAGCAGGCCGACCTGGTGTCCTCGATCTCCGACATCACCGGCGGCAGCGCCACGGTGCTCTACCGCTACACCGAGGCGATCAACGGCATCGCGGTCAAGCTGACCCGCTCCCAGGCACAGAAGGTCTCCCGCCTGGACGGCGTCGCTGCCGTGCAGGTCGACTTCGAGCGCGAGCTCACCACCGACAAGGGTCCGGAGTGGATCGGTGCCCCGTCCATCTGGGACGGCACCGAGGTCCCTGAGGCGTTCGACGGCAACAAGGGTGAGGGCGTCATCGTCGGCATCCTGGACTCGGGCCTCAACCCGGCCAACCCGTCGTTCGCCGACGTGGTCCCCGCGGAGGACGGTGGCGACGACTACGACCACACCAACCCGCTCGGCGCCGGCAACTACCTCGGCATGTGCGACCCGGCCAACACCGCGCAGTACGTCGCGAACTGGGGCTGCAACGACAAGCTGATCGGCTACTACAACTTCGAGAACCCGGCGGCAGGCGGCAACCCCCGCGACGACGTCTACGACGACGACGGACACGGCAGCCACACCGGCAGCACCACTGCCGGCAACCAGGTCGACGCGACCGCCTACGCCGCCAAGGGAACCCCCAACGAGTTCTCGGTCACCTCGACGATCAAGGGCGTCGCGCCCCACGCCAACATCATCGGCTACGACGTCTGCGACGGCGGGTGCCAGGGCTTCTCCATCCTGGCCTCCATCAACCAGGCGATCCTCGACGACGTCGACGTGATCAACTACTCGATCGGCTCGGCCGCCGCGTCCAGCCCCTGGACCGACCCCGACGCCGTGGCGTTCCTCAACGCCCGCGAGGCCGGCATCCACGTCGCGACCTCTGCCGGCAACGCCGGTCCCGGCGCGGCCACCCTCGGCAGCCCCGGCGACGTGCCGTGGATGACGACGGTCGGCGCGACCACGCACGACCGCAAGTACGTCTCCTCGGTGGTGGACATCGCCGCCGGTGGGGCGACGCTGGGCGACATCGCCGGCGCGGGCCTCTCCGGCCCGACCGACGCTGCCTACCCGCTGGTCGACGCCGCCACGATCAACAACAACGCGCTGTGCGAGATCGGCAAGTTCCCCGCAGGCACCGACCTGACCGGGAAGATCGTCATCTGCGACCGCGGCGTCACCGGTCGCGTCGAGAAGGGCGAGGTCGTCGCCGGACTCAACGCCGAGGGCATGATCCTCGCCAACGACGCCGCGAGCGGCAACTCGCTCAACGGCGACGCGCACGCCCTGCCGACGGCCCACATCACCTACGCCGACGGCCAGGCGCTGCGCACGTTCATGGCCGCCAACGCAGGCACCGAGGCGGCCCTGTCCGGCTCCGTGGCCGACGTCAAGGACGAGAACGGCGACATCATGGCCGCCTTCTCCAGCCGCGGTCCGAACCGCGCGGTGTCGATGATCAGCCCGTCCGTGTCGGCTCCCGGTGTGGACATCCTCGCCGCTGCCGGTGCCGGCAACGAGGTCGTCTGGGAGTTCATCTCCGGCACCTCGATGGCCAGCCCGCACACGGCCGGCGCGCTCACGCTCCTCAAGGGCATGCAGCTCGACCTCCCCGAGGCCGACCAGTGGAGCCCGGCCGAGGCGCAGTCCGCGCTGATGACCACGTCCGAGCGCGAGATCACCGACTCCGACGGCACCGTCGCCGACTGGTTCGACATGGGCTCGGGTCGCATCGAGCTCCGCCGGGCCGCCAAGGCCGGCTTCGTGCTCGACGAGGACCTCGCCGGCTACCAGGCCGCGAACCCCGCGACCGGCGGTGACGTCCGCGACCTCAACACCGCGAGCATGGCCGACGACGAGTGCCTGCAGACGTGTGAGTGGACCCGCAGCCTCACCGGCACCGCGACCGGCGCCGGGGAGTGGACCGTCTCGGTCGAGAACCTCTCCGACGGCGTGACCCTGGCGGCCGACGTCGACACCGTCACCCTCACCGAGGGCGGCACCGCCGACGTCACCGTCACCGCGACGATCGACGCCGGGATGCCGACCGACGAGTGGCTCTTCGGCACCCTGGTGCTGACGCCGCCCGCCGGTTCCGAGGCGCCCGAGGCGCACCTGCCCGTCGGCGTCCTGCCGTCGGCCGGCGTGCTCCCCGAGTCGATCGACATCACCACCCGTCGTGACGCGGGTTCCCAGGTCGACACCGGCTTCGAGGCGGTCGCCATCAGCGACCTCCAGGTCGACGCCAGCGGTCTGGTCCCCGAGGACCGGGTCGAGCTCTCGATCCCCGAGGACTCCACCAACACCGACGCCTTCGACGGCAACGGCACCAAGGTCGAGATGCTGGTGGTGCCTGCCGGCGCCACGAGCCTCATCGCCAAGCTGGAGAACCCGACCGCTCCCGACTTCGACCTCTTCGTCGGGACCGGGGAGGTCACCGAGGCCAACGTGATCGGCTCCAGCGCCAGCGCTGGCTCCGACGAGGTCGTCGAGATCGCCAACCCGGAGCCCGGCACCTACTGGGTCCTGGTGCAGAACTGGGAGGCCTCGACGGCCGGAGGCAGCGACACCACCGACCTGGTGACCGTTGTCGTCGCCGGGGACGAGGGCAACCTGCGCGCCGAGGGCCCCGAGGGTGCCCTGCCTGCTGCCACGCCGTTCTCGCTCCGCACCTTCTGGGACGAGGACGCCATGGAGGCCGGCCAGACCTGGCACGGGACGCTGACCCTCGGCACCTCGCCGGCGACCCCGGGCGACATCGGCGTCGTCCCGGTGACCATCGAGCGTGTCGACGACGACGTGACCAAGACCGCGGACGTGGCCGAGGCGGCACCGGGTGACACCATCACCTACACCGTCGAGGTCGCGCCCAACGTCACGCGTGAGGACCTGACCTACTCCATCACCGACGCGCTGCCCGAGGGCACGACCTACGTCGAGGGCTCCGCCACCGACGGTGCCACCTTCGCGGGCGGGGTCGTGTCCTGGAACGGCGTCCTGGAGTCGACGTACGGCGACGAGGGCAGCTACTCCTTCGCCACCAGCGCCGACGACGAGTCCTGCACGACGCCGCTCGGCGGGTACGTCGACCTGGCCGAGCTCGACATCCTCGCCGACGACGAGATCACTGGTGACTCGGTGACGGTGGGTGTCTTCGGCACGGGCGACTTCGGGTTCTACGGCCAGAGCTACCGCGGCGTGAAGTTCGCCGACGACGGGTTCCTGGTCTACGGCGACGGCTACGGCGACCCGACCGTGGACGAGCCCTACGCCGCGCAGTCCGTCCCGGACGTCGCCAAGCCCAACGGTGTCGCGGCGATGCTCTGGCAGGACATGGAGCTTCGCTACGACGCAGCCACCGGCGCCGGTGTCACCGTCGCCAGCACCGCCGGCACGGACGGCTTCGACGCCGGCGAGCTCGGGATCATCGAGTTCGACAACATGCGCTACTGGAACAACGCGACCGGCACGTACGGCCAGCTCGACATGCAGGCGTGGGTGGAGGACGGCAGCAACGACCTCTGGTTCGCCTACGACAACATCTCAGCCGGCAACGGGATCCTGCTCGGCGGCAACCCCGCCGCGCCGGTCACGATCGGCACCGAAAACGAAGCCGGCACGTCGGGTCAGGCCCTGGTCAACGCAGGCAACGCCGGGCCCGTCCTCGAGGACGGACTGGTCGTCTGCGCGACCTACAACGGTCCGCCCATCGAGGGAGCCAGCTTCACCTACCAGGTCACGGTCGACGACACCGTCGGCGACAAGGACCTGACCAACAAGGTCGTCCACACGACCAACAACCCGGGCGCGAAGCCCGTGTCGGTCAGCCACACCGTGGCGATCAAGGGCGCCGCCGTCAGCACCAACGTGGCGCTGGGCCTCGACCCGACCAGCATCCAGACCGGTGGATCCACCACGGCCACGGCGACGGTCTTCAGCACGGGCCCGAAGGTGCCCACCGGTTCGGTCGAGTTCTGGGCAGGGGAGCGCCGTCTCGGTGCCGCCGCCCTGGACGCCGCAGGCAAGGCCACGGCCGCGCTGGCGGACTTCACCACCGCGGGCACGTTCCCCGTCACCGCGAAGTACCTCGGTGACGCGGCCAGCGCCCCGTCGACCTCGGCGCCGGTCAACCTGGTGGTCTCGGCCCCGGGCGCCCCGGCACCCAAGGTGAAGTCGCGGATCGACCTGGACGCACCGAAGGTGATCAAGAAGGGCAAGAAGGCCAAGCTCAAGATCGCCGTGTCCGCCCCCAACGTCGTGCCCACCGGCACGGTCGAGGTGACGGTCAAGGGTGCGCTGAAGAAGAAGACCTGGACGCTGACGCTCAACGAGTACGGCAAGGCCCGTCTCACGCTGCCGAAGGCGACCAAGGTCGGCAAGATCAAGGTGAAGGTCGAGTACCTCGGTGACGCCGCGGTGCTCGGCAGCAAGGACCGGACCAAGATCAAGGTCACCAAGAAGAAGTGACGGGTCGATCCTGACCTGATCCACACGGAGGGGCCGGCGGTGGCAACACCGTCGGCCCCTTCGTCATGCGCGGAACGCCTGCGGGAACCCGGCCGTCAGACTGGAGTGATGCACCCGATGCGCCGACTGGCCCTGCTCCTGGTGGCCCTCGCCCTGCCGGTCACCTTCGTGGCAGCGTGTGGGGACACCACCCCACCACCGAGCGGAGAGGAGACGGCCGTGGATCCCAGCCCGTCGTCCAGCCCGTCGTCCAGCCCGTCGTCCAGCCCGTCGTCCAGCGCGCCGATCGATGCCGTGCGGGCGGTCGAGGACCTGGCCGGCGTCCTCGGTGTGACCCCCGACGAGGTGGAGGTGGTCTCTACCGAGGAGGTCACCTGGCGCGACGGGAGCCGCGGCTGCGCCAAGCCGGGCGAGATGTACACCCAGGCCCTCGTCGACGGGCTCCGGATCACGCTGCGCGTGGCCGGTCAGACCTACGAGTACCACTCCGGCGGGAGCCAGCCGCCCTCGCTCTGCGACGAGCCCACCGAGTAGGACGCGCAACGGCCCGCCACCTCCGGAGAGGCAGCGGGCCGTGCGGGTGGTGCGTGGTGCGGTGCGTCAGGCCGGGACGACGTTGAGGGCCACCGTGGCGGACACCTCGTCGTGCAGCTTGACCGACACCTCGTGAGCGCCGAGCGACTTGATCGGGTTCGCCACGACGATCGTGCGGCGGTCGACCTTCTCACCGGAGACCTCGGTGATCGCGTCGGCGATCTCCGAGGTGGTGACGGCGCCGAAGAGGCGACCGCCCTCGCCGGCACGGACCTTCACGTTGACCGCGTTGGCCTCGAGCTTGGTCTTGACCTCCTTGGCGTGGTCCGCATCGCGGACCGCACGGGCGGTGCGGGCAGCCTTGATCGACTCGATGGTCTTCTCGCCGCCACGGCTCCAGCGGATGCCCAGGCCACGGGGAACGAGGTAGTTGCGGCCGTAGCCGTCCTTGACCTCGACCACGTCGCCGGGGGCGCCGAGGCCGTCGACTTCCTGCGTCAGGATGAGCTTCATGTCTCGTGCTCCTCTCAGCGACCGGTGGACGTGTAGGGCAGCAGGGCGAGCTCGCGCGCGTTCTTGACGGCGATGGCCACGTCGCGCTGGTGCTGGACGCAGTTGCCGGTCACGCGACGGGCGCGGATCTTGCCGCGGTCGGAGATGAACTTGCGGAGCAGGGTGGTGTCCTTGTAGTCGACACCGGTCGCCTTCTCCTTGCAGAACTGGCAAACCTTCTTCTTGGGCTTGCGCAGAATTGCCTTGGCCATTGTGGTGCTCCCTTTCAGTGAGCCCGGCCCTGAGGCAAGTCAGGGACGGAATGGTGATGGATGTCTTGCTGGATCCCCGGGGGACCTTGGGTCTCGATACGCCCTGGTCACGGCTTCGCGAGCTCAGCCGTGCGGGCTACTCGACCTGGCGACCTGTCACTGCCTCGCTTCGCTCGGCAGTGGGTCGCTCAGAAGGGCGGCTCGTCGTTCCCGCCGGAGACCCCGGGCGTGGCCCACGGGTCGTTCGGCGGGGCGGACTGGCCGCCACCCTGCGGCTGGCCGCCCTGGGGCTGGCCGCCCCAGTTGCCGCCGCCGCCACCGGACTGCGAGGGAGCAGGGCTGGCCCACGGGTCGTTGCCGGCCGGCGCGGACTGACCGCCACCGCCGCCGCCACCCGAGTAGCCGCCGCCACCGCCGCCGGACCGGGTCGTCTTGGTGACCTTGGCCGATGCGGAGCGCAGCGACGGGCCGACCTCCTCGACGTCGATCTCGAAGACGGTGCGCTTCTCACCCTCGCGGGTCTCGTACTGACGCGACTTCAGGCGACCCTGGACGATCACGCGCATGCCCCTGGTGAGGGACTCGGCGACGTTCTCCGCGGCCTGCCGCCACACCGCGCATGCAAGGAACAGCGTGTCGCCGTCCTTCCACTCGTTGGTCTGGCGGTCGAAGGTGCGCGGGGTCGACGCGATCCGGAAGTTCGCGACGGGTGCCCCCGAGGGGGTGAACCGCAGCTCCGGGTCGTCGACCAGGTTGCCGACGACGGTGATCGTGGTCTCGCCTGCCATGTCAGGTCTCCTCAGAATGTCCTGCTGTGCCGGTGGTTCCGGGGGGTGCTCCCGGTGCGCTGCCCATCAAACAGGCAGCGACCGACAGCGGGAAGTGTCTTTCCACAGATGCCCGCGGAGGGCGATCAGTGGGCGTCGGGACGCATGACCTTCGTGCGCAGGATCGACTCGTTCAGCGTGAGCTGGCGGTCGAACTCCTTGACCGTCGCGGGCTCGGCCGTCAGCTGGACGACGGCGTAGATGCCCTCGGCGTTCTTCTTGATCTCGTACGCCATCCGGCGACGACCCCACACGTCGACGGACTCGACCGAGCCGCCGTCCTTGCGGATCACGTTGAGGTACTTGTCGAGCGACGGCTCGATGGTGCGCTCGTCGAGACTCGGGTCGAGGATGACCATCACTTCATAGGCACGCATAGCGGTCTCCACCTCCTCTGGGCTAGAGCGGCCACGGGCTTTCCGTGGCAGGAGGGACTGTGCGTTCGCGGCGCAGGTACGACGTTGGGTCGTGGCGCCACGTTTGTTGCGGGTGGTGCTGTGTCGCCCGCAGGCAACCGGAGCAAGATACCAGCGCGCGGGCCACCCGTCGGAATCGTTGGGGAGGGGGCCCGCAGGGCCTGTGGACGCCCGGCGGAGCGGACGTGCGAGGCGCTAGCGTCGAACGGTGCCAGCAGCAGCACCGTCCCGCGCCTCCGCCGTCGTGGCGGGGCGCTACGTCCTGCTCGACCAGGTGGGCACCGGCGGCATGGGATCGGTGTGGAGGGCGTACGACGAGCGCACCCGCGGGCACGTGGCGGTGAAGGTGCTCGGCCGGCACAGCTCGGCACTCCTGGCGCGCTTCGTGCGCGAGCAGGCGGTGCGCGTGCGCCACCCGCACGTGGTCGCGCCCCAGGGCTGGGCGGCCGAGGACGACCTGGTGGTGCTGGCCATGGAGCTGGTGGCCGGGGGCTCGGTCGCCGACCTGCTGCGCGAGCGCGGACCGCTCGACAGCGGGACGGTCGCGCTGCTGCTCGAGCAGCTGCTCGCGGGCCTGGCCGCCGTGCACGCCGCCGGGCTGGTGCACCGCGACGTCAAGCCCGCCAACCTGCTCCTCGAGGCCACCGGCGACGGCGAGCCGCACCTCAGGCTCGGCGACTTCGGGGTGGCGGCCCCGATCGCCGACCGCCGCTTCACCACCGTCCCCGGGGCGATCGGCACCGACGGCTACATGGCCCCCGAGCAGGCGCGTGGCGCGCCGCCCGAGCCCACGCAGGACCTCTACGCCGTCGGCCGGGTGGCTCTCGAGATGATGACCGGACTGCCGCCGGCCCGCCAGGGCGATGTCCCCTCGCACCCGCTACGGCCGCTCGTCGAGCGACTGCTGGTGCCCGACCCCGAGCAGCGCCTGGCCACCGCGGAGGCGGCGCTGCGGCTGCTGCGCCGGCTGCCGGTGCCGGACGCCGATCCGCCACCGGTCCCCGACCGCCTCGGACCGGCCCCGCGCCGACGGCGTACGCCTGCGCTCCCCGCCGGCGTCGACTGGGCGGGCTGGGCGGCGGTGGCCGGCCTCGTCGCCGTGGTCGTCGGCTGTCTGTGCGTCCTCCTAGGCTGGACGCCATGACCTCCCAGCAGTCCGCACTCCCCGTCGGGGCCCACGTCGACCAGACCGACCCGGTCGCCGAGGCGCTCGCCCGCGGGACGTCGCTGGTGCAGTTCTTCCTCGGCGACCCGCAGGGCTACAAGGGGCCCGAGGTGCGCTTCGAGAGCGGGCCCGCCGCGCTGCGTGCCTCAGCGGAGGAGGCGGGCGTCGACCTCTACGTCCACGCCCCCTACATCGTCAACGTCGCCACGACCAACAACCGGATCCGGATCCCGAGCCGCAAGCTGCTCCAGCAGCACATGGACGCCGCGGCCGAGATCGGCGCGAAGGGCCTCATCGTCCACGGTGGCCACGTCAACAAGTCCGACGACCCGGCCGTCGGCTTCGACAACTGGCGCAAGGCGATCGAGGCCACCGACCTCACGATCCCCCTCCTCATCGAGAACACCGCCGGTGGCGACAACGCGATGGCCCGCCACCTCGACCGGATCGCCGGCGTCTGGGACGCGATCTCCTCGGCGGAGGGATCCGAGCAGGTCGGGTTCTGCCTCGACACCTGCCACGCCTGGGCCGGCGGCATCGAGCTCGGCGACGCGGTCGAGCGGATCCGCGCGATCACCGGCCGCATCGACCTGGTGCACGCCAACGACTCGCGCGACGACTTCGACTCCGGTGCCGACCGCCACGCCAACTTCGGCCAGGGCCGCCTGCCCGCCGACGAGTTCGCCGCGGTCGTCCGCGAGGCCGGCGCTCCCGTGATCTGCGAGACCCCCGGCGGCGCGGCCGAGCACGTCGCCGACTTCGCCTGGCTCCGCGAGCACCTCTGACGTGCTCGCGGCGGGGGCGCTGGAGGGGACGCAAGAAGTTCTTGACAGAAATCCGGCACGACATGCAACCGAACCGGCCGTCAGCGCGTCTGTAGTCACGAAGGGGCCAGACACGTACGGGGGTCGTGCCTGGCCCCTTGTAGCCTTCTCGGGGTGACGACCCCCCTGACGCTGCGCCCGATCTCCGCGCTCGAGCACCGCGAGTTCATCGCTGGCCGGTCGTCCGCCAGCTTCCTCCAGACGCCCGCCTGGGCGAGCGTGAAGTCCGAGTGGCGCTCGGAGTCGGTGGGCTGGTCGCGCGGCGGGGAGCTCGTCGGTGTCGGGCTCGTCCTCTACCGCCAGCTGCCCAAGGTCAAGCGCTACCTCGCCTACCTCCCCGAGGGCCCGGTGATCGACTGGTCGGGCGACGACCTCGAGGCCTGGCTCACCCCGCTCGTCGCGCACCTCAAGGCGCAGGGCGCCTTCGCAGTCCGGATGGGGCCGCCCGTGGTCACCCGCCGCTGGTCGGCCGAGCAGGTCAAGGCCGGCATCGCCGACGAGTCCGTACGCCGCCTCGGCGACGTACCTCCCCTCGAGCGGTCCCAGGACGGCGCGTGCGTGACCGCCCAGCTCCACGAGCTCGGCTGGCAGCAGCAGGGCGCCGAGGGCGGCTTCTCGGCCGGGCAGCCGCAGTTCAACTTCCAGATCCCGCTGGTCGACGCCGAGGGCGCGCCGCGGAGCGAGGCCGACGTCCTCTCGGGCATGAACCAGCTCTGGCGCCGCAACATCAAGAAGGCCGACAAGGCCGGCGTCGAGGTCGCCCTGGGCGAGCGCGGCGACCTCAAGGCCTTCCACGACCTCTACGCCCACACCGCGGAGCGCGACCACTTCACACCACGCCCGCTGTCCTACTTCGAGACGATGTACGACGCCCTGGCCGCCGAGGACCCCGACCGGATCCAGCTCTGGCTGGCCCGCCACGAGGGCGACCTGGTCGCGGCGACGATCGCGATCCGGGTCGGCACCCACGCCTGGTACTCCTACGGCGCCTCCTCGACCGAGAAGCGCGACGTCCGCGGCTCCAACGGTGTCCAGTGGGCGATGATCCGCCACGCACTGGCCGCCGGCGCCCACGTCTACGACCTGCGCGGCATCACCGAGACCCTCGATGCCGACGACCCGCACGTCGGACTGATCCAGTTCAAGGTCGGCACGGGCGGCGAGGCGGTCGAGTACGCCGGCGAGTGGGACCTGCCGATCAACCGGGCGATCTACAAGGCCTTCCAGATCTACCTCGCCCGGAGAGGGTGAGGAGCCGGTGAGCCTGACCCTGACCGTCGACGGGGAGCGGTGGCGCGCCCACCTCCTCGCGACCGCGACCAAGAACCCCGGCATCGTCCCGGTGGCCAAGGGCAACGGCTACGGCATGACGCTGGGCCGCCTGGCGCGCCGCGCCCAGTGGCTCGCCGACCACGCGGAGCAGACCGGCGCCCGCCTCGACCTGCTCGCGGTCGGCACCTACGACGAGGTCGACCAGGCCACCAGCCGCTACGACGGCGACATCCTGGTGCTCACCCCCTGGCGTCCCTTCGGCGCCGCGCTCGCCCTCGACCCGCGGATCGCCTCGCGGGTCGTGCACACCGTGAGCCGGCCCGAGGACCTCGCCGCGCTCCGCGCGCACCACCCCGGCGCGCGCTTCCTGCTCGAGCAGCTCACCTCGATGCGACGCCACGGCATGACGCGCCGCGAGCTCGCAGCGGCCGCCGAGGCCGTCGGCGAGCACGGCCACTCGAGCGGTCTTCGGGGCGTGGCCATGCACCTGCCCCTCAACACGACCTCCCACCTCGGCGAGGTGAGCAGGCTGATCAACGACATCGTCGCCTCCGGCCTGCCCACCCGCACGGCCTTCGTCTCCCACCTCACCCACGACGAGCACGCCCGGCTGGCCGCGACCTATCCCGACTTCACGGTCCGGCCCCGCATCGGCACCGACCTCTGGCTCGGCGACCGCGGTGCGTTGAAGGTCGGGGCCACCGTGCTCGACGTGCACGAGGTCGAGCGCGGTGACACCTTCGGCTACCGCGGCCGCAGCGTGCCCAAGCACGGTCACATCGTGGTGGTCAGCGGCGGCACCGCGCACGGCATCGGCCTCGAGGCGCCGACGGGCGACCAGTCGCTCAAGGCCCGGGCCGCGACCCTGGCCCGCGGGGGTCTCGACGCCGTCGGCTTCGTGCGCTCGCCCTTCTCCATCGACGGCAAGCAGCGGCTCTTCGCCGAGCCCCCGCACATGCAGGCCTCGATGCTCTTCGTGCCCTCAGGGGCGCGGGTGCCCCGCATCGGCGAGGACATCGAGGTGAGGGTCCGCTTCACCGCGACCGACTTCGACCGCGTCGTCATCAGCTGAGGCGTCGCGCAGCACCGCGACCACCAGCCACACCAGGCCGGCCACGCGCAGCACGACCGCCAGCCAGTAGGCCCGCGCGTCGTCGGCGATCGTGGGCACGAGCGCCTGCCCGACGTACCACCCGGTGATGACCCAGCCGAGCAGGTGCAGGGCCTGCCACACCAGCAGGTCGCGCCAGCGGCGTACGGCGATCGCGGCCAGCGGCAGCACCAGCAGCGCCGACTCCGGAGGAGCCGACGGCGCCACCACGAGCGCCGCGGCGAGCAGCACGAGCCCGGCGCGGGCGGCGGTGACCGGGCCCGGTCCGGCGCGGCGCACGAGCCGCCAGACCGCCCCGGCGGCGAGCGCGAGCACGAGCAGCTGGACGACCACACGCGTGGCGCGGGACTCCCCGACACCGGACTGCTCCAGCAGGAGCCAGATCGAGCCGAGGTCCGGGTCCTCGGTGGTGCCGCGGCCGGGCAGCGTGACCACGACGTACGCCGCTGCTGCCGCGACGAGGGCGTCGACGCGGTCGCGCAGCCGGCCACCGACGGCGACCACACCGACGAAGGCCACCGCCACCGGGAGCGCGAACGCCGCACCGATGCCGGCGCCGACCCCGGCCACCCAGGCGCGTCCGGTGGTCCAGCCCCACAGGAGCACCGCGACGCCGACGGCGGCGACGAGCTCCCACGAGAGCCAGTGCACGAGGAGGACCGGGCTGAGTGCCCAGCCGGCCGCCGCCCACGGGCGACGGCGGTCGACCCGGCTCAGCAGCGCCGTGGCCAGGAGGGCTAGCGACGCCAGCAGCACGGCGAGCGCGGCCGTCGTGGCTACGGTCCCGGTGCCCGGCCCCAGGGCGGCCAGCCTCTCGAGCCACGAGGCGACGCGCGGCGGGGTCGAGGCGTCGACGGGGGCGCCGGCCAGGTTGCTCCAGCAGAGCTGGGCGAAGGGCTGGTCGGCCTTGCTCCACCCCGAGGGCACGCACGCGCCCTTGCTGAGCATGCCGAGCGCCAGGACGACACCGGTGGCGCCGAGGAGGACCCGCGAGGCGTCCCACCACCGGTGGCCGGCGGCGTGGTCACCCACGGGCCCGCCGACGACCTCCGACATGGTCGACACGACCGGGTCGGTGCGACTCGGCGCGTCACGGTCCCGGGCGTGCACCGCCGACCTCAGGGCCTGGTGTCGATGAGGGCCGGACGCTGCTGGACGCGGCCGACCGGCGTCGGGGTCTCCGTCGGCGGGGGCACCGGGGTCGTGGGCACCGGTGTCGGCACCGGCGTCGGCGTCGGCACCGGCGTGGGCACCGGCGTCTCGGTGGGGACCGGCGTCTCCGTCGGCAGCGGCGTCTCCGTCGGCGTCTCGGTCGGCTCCTCGGTCGGGATCTCGACCGTGGGCGTCTGAGTCGGGGTCCGGGTCGGCTGCGGCGTCGACGGGGGCGGCGGGGGCGGGGTGTAGGTGTCGGACCCGTCCGGTGCGTCTCCGTCGACGTAGACCGGCTCCGGGAAGTCCTCGACCTCCATGCCCTCCATCACGCGCTGCATGATGGCGGTCCAGGTCTTGGCGGGGTAGTTGCCGCCGAAGTAGCCGGACTTGCCGTCCGAGCTGGTCGGCAGCCACAGGTCCTGGCCGTCGGGGCGAGGCACGTCGAGGGCGGCGCGGCCCTTGCCCCGGACGTACATCACCGCGGTGGACATCTGGGGCGTCATGCCGACGAACCAGGACGAGGACACGTCGTCGTCGCCGTTGGTCGCGGTGCCGGTCTTGCCCGCTGCGGGGCGTCCGAGGGCGAGGGCCTCGGTGCCCGAGCCGGACTGAACCACCTGCTGGAGGGAGTACGTCACGTCGGCCGCGATGTCGGGGTCGACGGTCTCCTTGCTGCGCTTCGGCGCCTCGTAGAGGACCTCGCCGTTCTTGTCGACGACCTTCTTCACGACGTGGACCTCGTTGCGCACGCCCTCGTTGGCGAGCGTGGCGTAGGCGTTGGCCATGTTGATCGGGCTGACCTGGGCGGTGCCGAGGGTGACGCCGACGTTCTCCTGGAAGTCGATCGAGCGGCGCGGGATGCCCCACTTCTGGGTCTCGTTGCCCGGGATGCCGAGGTCCTCGGCGGCCTGGATGACCTTCTGCGGACCGTCGTCCATCGAGTCGACCATGTCGACGTAGGCGGTGTTGACGGAGTTCTCGGTGGCGTCGAGCATCGACACGGCCGAGCCGTAGTCGGTGTCGCCCTGGTTGCCGAACTCCGTGCCCGCGATGTCGATGGGGCTGTTGCCCTCGAAGGTGTCGTTGAGCGAGAAGCCGTCGCGGATCGCGGCGACGTTGGTCGCGGCCTTCATCGTGGACCCGGACATGCCGCCGGCCTCGGCCCAGTTGATCTGGGACTCGAGGTAGTCCTGGCCGCCGTAGAAGCCGAGCAGCTCACCGGTGCTGGTGTCGACGGTCGCGGCGGCGACGTGGAGGTCCTTGTTGCCGGCCGCACCGGGCATCCCGGCGTCGGGACGCTGCTCGTTGACGGCCTCCTCGACGTCGGCCATGACCTGCGGGTCGAAGGTGGTGGTGATGCGAAGGCCACCGCCGTCGATCTCCTCCTCCGAGGCGATGCCGCGGGCGAGGATCTCCTTCTTCACCAGTGACAGCATGTGGCCCTTCTGGCCGCCGAACTGGCTCTGCGCAGCGACCTTGGGGAACTTCGGGAGCCGCTTGAGCGCCTTGTCGCGCTCCTCGGTGGTGATGGAGCCCATCTCGGCCATGCTGTCGAGGACGTACTCGTAGCGGACCTTGAGGTCGTCCTTGGCCTCCTTGCCGTTGGCCGGGTCGTACCTCGTCGGGTTGTTGAGCACCGTGGCCAGGACCGCGGCCTCGCGGAGGGTCAGCTCGCTGGCCGGGTGGTCGAAGAACGCCTTGGAGGCCGCCTGGATGCCGTAGGCGCCGCGGCCGAAGTAGATGGTGTTGAGGTAGCCCTCGAGGACCTCGGACTTGCTGAGCTGCTGCTGGATCTTGAGCGAGACGACCGCTTCACGGATCTTGCGCTTGTAGCTCTGCTCGCTGGTCAGGTAGAGGATCTTCACGTACTGCTGGGTGATCGTCGACGCACCCTGGCGGTCGTTGCCGCTGGCGTTGGAGAAGAAGGCGCGGAGGATGCCCTTGGGGTCGATGCCCTTGTCGGTCCAGAAGGTGCGGTTCTCCGCGGCGACCACGGCGTCCTGCATCACCTGCGGCATCTCGCCGAGCGGGATGGACTCGCGGTTCTGGTCCTCGTAGTAGGTGCCGAGCTGCTGCTTGCCGTCGGCGTAGTAGACGAACGTCGTCTGCGCCTGGAACGCCGAGTTGGGCGTGGGGATGCTGATCGCCTGGTAGAGCACCACGACGACACCGGCCAGGACGAGCGCCCCGACCACGCCGAGGACGGCGAGGACCTTGACGACCCGGGCCGCGCGCTGCTTCGGCGTACGCCGCGCCTGGGGCCGTCGGGTCTGTGCCGGTCCGGTGGCTCTCCGCTTCTTCTGAGTCACCGGTCAAGGGTACGGGGACCGGTGGGCCATCCTTGATTCGTCACCGGCGGATATATCGGTACGATAGGTCACATGGCACGTCGTGGCGACACCATCGAGCTCGCAGTCCTCGGACTGCTGCACGAGGGACCCATGCACGGCTACGAGCTGCGCAAGCGGCTCAACCTGATGCTCGGATGGGGTCGGGTGCTGTCCTACGGCTCGCTCTACCCGGCGCTCAAGAAGATGCTGCGCGCCAACCTCATCACCGAGGTCGCCGCCACCACCACGTCGACGAGTCGTCGTCCACGCATCACCTACGAGGTCACCGAGGCCGGCAACGAGCACTTCCAGCGGCTCATGTCGGAGGTCGGTCCCACCGCGTGGGAGGACGACAACTTCGACATCCGGTTCGCGTTCTTCTCCTCCACCGACATGGAGATCCGTCTCCGCGTCCTGGAGGGCCGCCGCTCGCGGCTGCAGGAGCGGCTGGCCCGCGTGCAGGGCGAGCTCGAGCGCACCCAGGCCGAGGTCGACCGCTACGCCGCCGAGCTCCAGCGCCACGGCGTGGAGTCGGTCGAGCGCGAGGTCCGGTGGCTCTCGGACCTGATCCGTGCCGAGCGCGGCGACGGGGCACCGACCCCGCCGACCGGGCCGTCACCTGCACCGTTCACCACCCCGCGGGCCGCCGGCGGCGTCCCGACCACCAACGACTGACCACCAGTCAGCGAGACACGCAGAGAGAAGGAGAGCCCCATGGGTTCGGTACGAGTAGGGATCGTGGGAGTCGGCAACTGCGCGACCTCCCTCATCCAGGGCGTTGAGTACTACAAGGACGCGGACCCGGCCGGGACCGTTCCGGGGCTCATGCACGTCGTCTTCGGCGACTACCACGTCAAGGACGTCGAGTTCGTCGTCGCCTTCGACGTCGACGACAAGAAGGTCGGCAAGGACCTGTCCGAGGCCATCAACGCCTCGGAGAACAACACGATCAAGATCGCCGACGTCCCGACGCTGGGCGTCGAGGTCAAGCGCGGCCCGACCCTCGACGGCCTCGGCAAGTACTACCGCGCCACCATCGAGGAGTCCGCGGCCGAGCCGGTCGACGTCGTCCAGGCGCTCAAGGACGCCGAGGTCGACGTCCTCGTGTCCTACCTCCCCGTGGGCTCGGAGGAGGCCGACAAGTTCTACGCCCAGTGCGCCATCGACGCCGGCGTCGGCTTCGTCAACGCGCTGCCCGTCTTCATCGCCTCCGACCCGGTCTGGGCCAAGAAGTTCGAGGACGCCGGCGTCCCGATCGTCGGCGACGACATCAAGAGCCAGGTCGGTGCCACCATCACCCACCGCGTGATGGCGAAGCTGTTCGAGGACCGCGGCGTCGCGCTGGACCGCACCTACCAGCTCAACGTCGGCGGCAACATGGACTTCAAGAACATGCTCGAGCGTGAGCGTCTGGAGTCCAAGAAGGTCTCCAAGACCCAGGCCGTGACGTCGAACCTGACCGGTGAGCTGGCCGACAAGATCGACAGCCGCAACGTGCACATCGGCCCGTCCGACTACGTCGCGTGGCTCGACGACCGCAAGTGGGCCTACGTCCGCCTCGAGGGTCGCGCCTTCGGTGACGTCCCGCTGAACCTCGAGTACAAGCTCGAGGTCTGGGACTCCCCGAACTCCGCCGGCATCATCATCGACGCCGTCCGCGCCGCCAAGATCGCCAAGGACCGCGGCATCGGCGGCCCGATCCTGCCGGCCTCGGCCTACCTGATGAAGTCCCCGCCGGTGCAGATGGCCGACGAGGTCGGTCGCGCCGAGCTCGAGAAGTTCATCGCCGGCGAGTGAACCACCGCGTCACCCGACGCCAGAAGTGACGCAGGCCCCGTCCCCCTCGCGGGGGGCGGGGCCTCCGTGCTGCCCGGGGTCGACGCGCCCGTACGCTCGCCGGCGTGACCGCTCGCACCCCGCTCGTCGTCGGATTCGACCTCGACCTCACCCTGATCGACACCGCGGCCGGTTTCCGCCAGGTGCTGGAGGTGCTGGGTGACGAGCTGGGCGTGGAGTTCCCGCTGGAGGAGATGGCGGCCCGGCTGGGTCCGCCGCTCGACCACCTGCTCGCGCCCTACCTCCCGCCCGAGCAGGTCGCGCCGGCTGGCGACCGGTTCCGGGCGCTCTACCCCGACCACGCGATCACCACCGTCCCCGCGCTGCCCGGTGCGCACGAGGCGTTCGAGGCGGTGCGCGCCCACGGCGGGCGGGTGCTCGTGGTGACCGGGAAGTACACCCCCAACGCCCAGCTCCACCTCGACCACCTCGGCCTTGACTCCGACCACCTCGAGGGATGGGTGTGGGGCGTGGGCAAGGCCGACGTGCTGCGCCGCGAGGGCGCACTCGCCTACGTCGGCGACCACGTCCACGACGTCGAGGGGGCCCGGGCCGCGGACGTGCTCAGCGTGTCGGTGCTGACCGGTGGCTGCACGCGCGAGGAGCTCGTGGCGGCCGGCACCGACGTCGTGCTCGACGACCTGCTGGCGTTCCCGGCCTGGCTGGACACCCAGCTCGCCACGCGCGCGTCCTGACGTCGTACGTCAGGCAGTCGCCGCGGCGACGAGCACCCGGGCGGTCTCCCGCGCGCGGTCAGCGACCCGCGGGTCGGCGCTGAGCGCGCCGTCGCTGAGCCCGCCGTCGAGCACCAGCGTGAGGGAGGTCGCGAGTCCGTCGGGATCGGCGGCGCCGGCCCTGCTGGCCAGCTCGGCCACCCAGGCGCGCACCGAGTCCTTGTGGTCGACCGTGCGGCGGTGGACGGCCGACCCGGGCACGGCCTCGGCAGCGGTGTTGATGAAGGCGCACCCGCGGTAGCCGTCGCGCCGGCACGCCGTCCCGAGCGCGTCGAAGAGCCCGACGAGCTGGTCGGCCGCGTCCTCCCCGGCTGCCGCGGCGGCCGCGTGCAGCTGGTCGCTCCAGACGCCGTCGACCTTGTCGAGGTAGGCCAGGACCAGCTCGTCCTTGGCCGGGAAGTGCTTGTAGAAGGTCGCCTTGGCCACCCCGGACTCGGCGATGATCAGGTCCACGCCCACCGCACGGATGCCGCGCGCGTAGAAGAGGGCGAAGGCGGTCTCGAGGATCCGGTCGCGGGCGGAGGGTGCGGGCACGGGGTTGATGGTAGACAGATCTGTCTGCTAGCGTCCAACCGCCGGTAGACAGACCTGTCTACCTCATTCGGGAGGAACCCATGCGCATCGCAGTACTCGGCACCGGGATGGTCGGCCAGGCCCTCGCCGGCGGCCTCACCCGCCTCGGCCACTCCGTCACCGTCGGCACCCGCGACCCGGAGGTGACCCTCGCCCGGACCGCGCCGGACGGCATGGGCAACCCGCCCTTCGCGGCGTGGCTGGCCGACCACGCCGACGTCGCGCTGACGACGTACGCCGACGCTGCCGCCGGCGCCGAGCTGGTCGTGCTCGCCGGCAACGGCTCCGCAGCCCTCGACATGTTGACCGCCGCCGGGGCCGACCACCTCGCCGGCAAGGTGGTGCTCGACATCTCCAACCCGCTCGACTTCTCCTCCGGCTTCCCGCCCACCCTGTTCGTCAAGGACACCGACTCGCTGGGCGAGCAGGTCCAGGCAGTTTTCCCCGAGGCACGCGTCGTGAAGTCGCTCAACACCCTCACCGCCGCGCTCATGGTGGAGCCCGGCCTGCTCGGCGCGACGACGACCGTCTTCGTGTCGGGCGACGACGCCGCCGCCAAGGCCACCGTGACCGATCTCCTCACCGGCTTCGGTCACACCGACGTCATCGACCTCGGCGGCATTGAGACCGCACGCGGCACGGAGATGTTCCTGCCGCTGTGGTTGCGCACTATGGGCGCGCTGGGCACGGGGATGTTCAACATCTCGGTCGTGCGCTGACCCTGCTGCTCAGCCGGACCGCTCGGCCCACCACGCGCGGAGCGCGGCCTCGGCCTCCTCGGGCGACTTGGGGCCCTCCTCCATGCGGAGCTCGAGCAGGAAGGCGTAGGCCTGGCCGACCTCGCGGCCGGGGCCGATGCCCAGGATCGTCATGATCTCGTTGCCGTCGAGGTCCGGGCGGATCGAGGCCAGCTCCTCCTCCTCGCCGAGCCGCGCGATGCGCTCCTCCAGCGAGTCGTAGGTGCGGCGCAGCCGGTCGGCCTTGCGCTGGTTGCGGGTGGTGCAGTCGGCGCGGGTGAGGATGTGCAGCCGCTCGAGCTGGTCGCCGGCGTCGCGGACGTAGCGGCGTACGGCGCTGTCGGTCCACTCCCCCGAGCCGTAGCCGTGGAAGCGCAGGTGCAGCTCGACGAGCGTCGACACCGCGTCGATGTCGTGGTTGGAGAAGCGCAGCGCCTTCATCCGCTTGCGGGTGAGCTTGGCGCCCACCACGTCGTGGTGGTGGAAGGTGACGATGCCGCCGGCCTCGAAGCGGCGGGTGCGTGGCTTGCCGACGTCATGCATGAGCGCGGCGAAGCGGGCGACGAAGTCGGGGCGCGCCGGCTGGCCGGGAGGGGTGAGGCGGTGCTCGAGGTCGATCGACTGCTCGAGCACCGTCAGGGTGTGCTCGTAGACGTCCTTGTGACGGTGGTGCTCGTCGCGCTCGAGTGCCAGCGCGGGCAGCTCGGGCAGCACGTGCTCGGCCAGGCCGGTCTCGACCAGCAGCGTGAGGCCGAGCCGCGGGTGCGGGGCGCAGACCAGCTTGACGAGCTCGTCGCGCACGCGCTCGGCGGAGATGATCTCGATCCGCGCGGCCATCGCGGTCATCGCCTCGACCACGTCGGGGGCGACGGTGAAGCCCAGCTGGGCGGCGAAGCGCGCGGCGCGCATCATCCGCAGCGGGTCGTCGGAGAAGGACTGCTCCGGCGTGCCGGGCGTGCGCAGCACCCGCTCGGCGAGGTCGACGATGCCGCCGTGCGGGTCGACGAACTCGCGGCTCGGCACGCGCACCGCCATCGAGTTGACGGAGAAGTCGCGCCGGCCGAGGTCGCCGGCCAGCGTGTCGCCGAAGGACACGTCGGGGTTGCGCGAGGAGGGGTCGTAGGTCTCCGAGCGGTAGGTGGTGATCTCCACCTGCCACTCACCCTTGCGGCACCCGATCGTCCCGAACTCGCGCCCCATGTCCCAGACCGCGTCGGCCCATCCGGCCACGAGCCGCTCGGTCACCTCGGGGCGGGCGGAGGTGGTGAAGTCGAGGTCGTTCTGGAGGCGTCCGATCATCGCGTCCCGCACCGGGCCGCCGACCAGCGCCAGCTCCTCGCCGGCCCCGTCGAACAGCGCTCCGAGCTCGTCGATGACCGATCCGATGCGTGTCAGCTCCGCGCCGACGCGGCGCTGGATCTCGACGATGGTGAGGGGCTCAAGGGCGGCGTCGGACACGACAGGCCACTCTACGTGCCGGTCCGGGACCACCGAACATCTAACATCGGTGCGTGCCCCGCCCGTCGTCCTTCCGTGCTGCCCTGGCGGGGCTCCTGACCCTCGGCGCGGCCACGAGCGGCGCGCTGGCACCGGCGTACGCCGCCCCGGCCGAGGAGCTCGACCCGCTCCTGGTGCACATCGACACCATCAGTCCCGAGCTGCCGCGCAACGGCGACGTGGAGATCACCGGCACCGTCACCAACGTCAGCGACGAGACCTTCACCCGCATCAACCTGCACGCCTTCTCCTCCCAGGCGCCGATCCCGACCGCCACCGCCCTCGCGGAGTCGGTCACCATCGATCCCGCGGAGTACGTCGGCCAGCGGGTGACCGTGCCGGGCACGTTCGACACGGTCGACGAGCTCGAGCCCGGTGAGACCGCCTCCTTCACCGACACCGTGCCCGTGGAGCTGCTCGAGGTGCCCGACGAGGAGGGCGTCTACTGGATCGGCATCCACGCCCTGGGCGACAGCTCGGTCCCGCGCGACGCCGTCGCCGACGGCCGCGCCCGCACCTTCATCCCGCGCCGCCCGTCGGGCGACGCCTCGCAGGAGGCGTCGGTGATCCTCTCGGTCCGCGGCAGGGTCTGGTACGCCGAGGACGGCAGGATCGGCGGCGTCGAGCGCTGGACGCGGCGGCTGGAGGAGGGCGGCAGCCTCGACGCGGCCCTCGACATGGCCGACTCCGCCGGCGACGCGCCGTACAGCTGGCTCGTGGACCCCGCCGTGCTCGTCGCCCTGCGCCGGCTCTCCTTCGGCAACCCGACGCGCAGCATCGCGCCGGACGAGGACGTGCCCGGCCAGGAGCCGACCCCCACCGAGACGCCGTCCGGGGACGAGGACGAGGCGACGGAGCCCGCGCCCGAGTCCGAGGAGACCCTGACGCCGCCCTCGACGGGCGAGGATCCCGAGCTCACCGAGGACGAGGCCCTCCTCGCCACGGCCGCGGGCGAGTGGCTCGGCCGGTTCGAGGAACTGGTGGGCGCGCAGCCGGTGCTCACCCTGCCCTTCGGGGACCTCGACGTCTCGGCCGCGGTGCGCAACGACGCGATCAGGTACGACCAGGCGGTCGCGCGCAGCGCCGACGTGATGGCCGCGCTCGGGCTCCCCACGCAGCCCGCCGTGGCGCCGGACGACGACGTGATGAGTCCCGAGGCGATCGCTGCGACGCCGACCGACACCGTCATCCTGCTCGGCGACAACGCCTTCCTCCTTCCCCCGACCACCCCGAACTCGGTGGTCCGGCTCCTCGGCCACAAGGTGGTGGTGACCAGCACCGGCGCCGAGTCCGGCGGCCCCGGGCCGACCGCCGCCACCGATCCGCTCGCGCTGCGCCAGCGACTGCTGAGCGAGGCCGCGCTTCGACTGGCCGCCGGGGACACCGCGCCGCTGGTCGTGACCCTCCCGACCGTGTGGCGCGGCGAGGACGCCGCGTCGTTCTTCTCCGAGCTGGACCGTCCCTGGCTCGACCTCGTGCCGGTCGCCGAGGTCGCCGAGCGCGGAGCGGTCGGGGTGAAGGCGTCCAGCCTCTCCTACACCGAGACCGACCGCGAGGCCGAGCTGGGTGCACTGGCCTTCACCGCTGCCGAGCGCGCGACCGACGCCTCCACCCTGCTCGAGCGCGTGCTCACCCTGCAGACCACCATCGAGGAGCAGGTCCGCGACGAGGTGATGGTGACGCTGTCGGAGCAGCACCGCGCCCGCCCCCGCCTGGCGCTGCGCGCGGCAGGACGGGTCGAGCAGGCGCTCGAGGCCGACCTCGCCAAGATCACCGTCGAGGCCCCGACCGCGGTCACCCTGTCCAGCGACGCCGGGCCCTTCCCCACCACGGTGGTCAACGGCCTCGACCAGCCGGTGACGGTGCAGGTCCGGGCGACGACGGACGGTGAGCTCACGGTGACCGGCGACGGCGAGCGGGAGCTGGGACCCCAGGCGCGGAGCGTGATCCGCTACGAGGCGACGGCCGACCGGGCGGGCGTGCACAGCGTCCGGCTCGTGGTCACCAGCGTCGACGGGGAGCCGCTCGGGTCCAGCGACCTGCTGCCGGTCCGCGCCGCTCGGGTCAGCGCCCTCATCTGGATCGTGATGGCCCTCGGCGCCCTCGTCCTGTTCGGCATGATCGGCTACCGGCTGCCGGGCCAGATCCGCCAGCGGCGGGCCGAGCTCGCGGCCGCCGAGGCAGCCGAGGAGCCGGCGGACGGCACGACCACCCATCCACCGGACGGCCAGCCCGCGGCCGCTGGAGCCGATGCGGCCCCGGAGCGCGCATGACCGAGCAACGGATCCTGGCCTCCTCGGCCGTGATGGCCGCCGGCACCGTCTTCTCCCGGGCCTCCGGCTTCATCCGCAGTGCACTGCTGGTCGCAGCGCTCGGCGCAGCGCTGCGTGCCGACCTGTTCACCATCGCCAACACGCTGCCCAACATGGTCTACATCCTGCTGGCGGGCGGCATCTTCAACGCGGTGCTCGTGCCGCAGCTGGTGCGGCGGATCAAGGCCGACCCCGACGGCGGTGACGCCTACGCGAGCCGCGTCATCACGCTGTCGGCGCTCTTCCTCGGCGTGGTCACCGTGCTGCTGGTCGTGCTCGCCCCGTTGCTGCTGAGGGTCTACCTGGACGACCGCATGCTCGAGCCCGACCGCGTCGCGCAGCTCGAGACGATCGTCGACCTGACGCGGTGGTGCCTGCCCCAGGTCTTCTTCTACGGCATGTACGTCCTGGTCGGGCAGGTGCTCAACGCTCGCGGCCGCTTCGGGCCGATGATGTGGGCCCCGATCGCCAACAACCTCATCGCGGTGCTGATGCTCGTCGGCTACCTCGTGGTGTGGGGGACGATCGGCACGGGTCCGGAGAAGTACGAGGCGCTCAGCACCGCCCAGGAGGTCGTGCTCGGCGTCGGGTCCACCCTCGGCATCGTCGTCCAGTGCCTCGTGCTCGTGCCCTACCTGCGGGCCTCGGGCTTCACCTACCGCCCGCGCTTCGACTTCCGCGACCCCGAGCTGCGCCACACGCTGTCCCTGGGCATCTGGACCGTGCTCTTCGTCATCGTGACCCAGGCGGCGTACCTCGTGGTCGTCCGGCTGGCCTCGGGCGGCACCGCAGCCGCCGGCGACGGCACCGGCCTGACGGTCTACAGCAGCAGCCTGCTGATCATGATGGTGCCGCACTCGATCGTCACGGTGTCGCTGGCGACCGCGATCCTGCCGCGCCTGTCCGCCTACGCCGACGAGGACCGGCTCGCCGAGCTCGGCAGCACCGTCGGCTCGACGCTGCGCACCGCGCTGGCCCTGGTGCTGCCCTTCGCGGTCGTGCTGCCCATCGTCGCGGGCGACGTGGCGTCGGTGGCCTTCGGGTGGGCCGACCCCGACACCGCTGCGAGGTTCGCCCCGACGCTGGCGCTCTTCGGCCCGGCGCTCGTCTTCTTCACCATCCACTACTTCATGCTGCGCGGCTTCTACGCCATGGAGATGACGCGCCTGGTCTTCCTCATCCAGCTCGCCGTCTCGCTCACCAACGTCGCGGTGGCCCTCGTCCTGGTGCCGAGCCGGCCACCGGAGGAGACGGCTCCGATGCTCGTCGTGGCCTACCTGTCGTCGTACGCCGTCGGCGCTGCGCTCAGCTTCGCCGTCCTCCAGCGCACCGTGGGCGGGCTCGAGGCGCCACGGCTCGTGCGCTTCCTCGTCCGGATGGTGGTCGTCCTGGCCGCAGCGGCCCTGGCCGCCTGGCTGGTCCGGCTGTCGCTGGCCGGCCTCGGTGAGCGCCCCGGCCCGCTGCTGGCACTGCTGCGCGGCGGGACCAGCGCGCTCGTCGGCGGCGTCGTGCTGCTCGTCGGGGCTCGCCTGATGCGGGTGCGTGAGGTGACCGGCCTGGTCGACACCGTCGCGGCGCGGCTGCGGCGCGGGTGAGACTCCCTAGAGTGGGCCCGAGCAGACGACAGATGCCGGACGGGCGGGGAGCGAGGTGAGCGATGCCGACGTCGATGCAGGCCGGTGACGTCCTCGCCGGGCGCTACCGGCTCGACGACCTGCTCGCCGAGAGCGAGGGCGGGCGGTTCTGGCGCGCCCACGACCAGGTGCTGCACCGCGCGGTGTCGGTGCACCTGCTGCCCGGCGACGACGAGCGCGCGTCGGCCCTGCTCGAGGCCGCGCGACGCAGCGGTCCGGTGGTCAACCGGCGCCTGCTCCGGGTGCTCGACGCGGAGGTCGCCGACGGCCGGTGCTACGTCGTCAACGAGTGGGGCCAGGGCGAGTCGCTCGACATCCTGCTCACGCGAGAGGGCCCGCTGGCGCCCCGGCGCGCGGCCTGGCTCGTCGGCGAGGTGGCCGACAGCATGGCCGAGGCCCACGACGCGGGCCTCGCCCACGGGTGCCTGAACCCGGAGAACGTGCTGGTCGACCAGCACGGCCAGGTGCGGATCATCGGCTTCGGCGTGGAGGCCGCCCTGCGCGGGCTGCCCGCCGGGCGGATCAGCGTCGACGAGATCGACCTCGCGGGCCTGCTCTACTGCGCGCTCACCGGCAAGTGGGCCGGCGTGTCGGAGTCGGGAGTCCCCGCGGCTCCCGAGGTGCACGGCGACGTGCTGCGCCCGCGTCGCGTCCGGGCCGGCATCCCGCGGATGCTCGACGCGCTGTGCGACCAGGTCCTCAACCCCGAGCACGTGCCGGGCGAGGCCGGCTCCGACTACACCGCACGCCGGATCCGCGACCTGCTCCACGACTACGTCGGCGACGTCGCCGGGACGCCCCTCCCGGTCGCGCCAGGCCGACCGCTGGTGGCCCCGACCCCGACCCCGACCGTCCCGGACGGTGAGGTGGTCGACGTCGACGCTGATCCGCCCGAGCCGGAGCCGGAGCCCGAGCCCAGCCCTGAGCCGGAGCCCAGCCCTGAGCCCGAGCCCACCCCTGAGCCGGAGCCGGGCCCCGAACCGGAGCCCGATCCCGAGCCCGATCCCGAGCCCGCCGCGACGCCTGTCACCGACCTCCCCACCCAGGCCGGCATGCCGGTCTTCCACGACGACGACGAGGTCGACTGGCTGCGGGCGCGCGCCGACAAGCCCGCTCCCCCGCCGCCGCTCGACGACCCGACCCCGAAGCCGCTCTTCGCCCCCGACCCGCCCGACGGGGAGCCCGTACGCCGTCCGCGTCCCGGCAGCCGCGCGGCGACCAGCGGCCAGGGCTACTGGCCGTGGGACGTCTCCCAGGACTCGTCGGTCAGCCAGGACTCCGGTGTCCGGCCGCCCGGGCGCGACACGGGCTCGTGGTCGTCGGGGTCGTGGACGGACGATCGCTGGGGCACCGGCGACGGTTTCGACGACACGGGCGAGCAGGTGCCGGGGCGCAACTGGATCCGGCTCGCGATGATTGTGGGCATCTGCCTGCTGGTGGGCGTGGCGGCCGTCGCGGCCTACCAGCTCGGGCTCAAGCCCCCCACCCCCGGTGACTCCACGGACGAGCCGACCACGAGCGCGAGCCCCACCGTGGCCGCCCCCACCCCCTTCACCGACCTCGTCGCCGACGACTTCGACCCCCAGGGCGCGCCTCCGCGCGAGGAGAACCCCGAGCAGGTCCCCAACGTCCTCGACGGCGACCCGGCCACCGCGTGGACCACCTCGACCTACCGGCAGAACTTCGGGCCCGGCGGGCTCAAGAGCGGCGTCGGCCTGGTCGTCGACCTCGGCACCACCCGCGCGGTGCGCCAGGTGGTGGTGACCACCTCGGGCGGCCAGACCGCGCTGGCGGCGTACGTCACCTCCGAGGCCCCCACGGGCGTCGCGGGCCTGAGCCCCGTCGGCACCGCCTCCGGCGACGGCCCGGTCACGATCGAGCTCGACGAGGCGGTGTCGGGGCGCTACGTCACCGTCTGGCTGACCCTGATCCCGGCGGTCGACGACGGGTTCCGCGGCACGATCTCCGAGGTGCAGGTGCTCGGATGACCGCTCCGGTGAGCGACCGGTCCGACCAGGCGCTCCTCCAGGCGCACGTCGACGGGGACGCCGACGCCTTCGGCGAGCTCTTCGCCCGCCACCGCGACCGGCTGTGGGCGGTCGCGCTGCGCACGATGGGCAACCCCGAGGACGCCGCCGACGGGCTGCAGGACGGGATGATCGCCGCGTTCCGACGCGCCGGCTCCTACCGCGGCGAGGCCGCCGTGACCACCTGGCTGCACCGCGTCGTGGTCAACGCCTGCCTCGACCGGATCCGTGCGTCGAAGATCCGTCGCCTCGAGGCCCTGCCCGACGACGTCGAGGACCGGGGCACGCTCGTCGCGACCGCGGTGCACGACGACCGTCCCGAGGAGGCGGCCGAGGGCAACGAGCGCCGTCGGCGCGTGCTGGCCGGCCTCGCGACGCTCCCGGCCGACCAGCGCGCGGCGCTGGTGCTGGTCGACATGGAGGGCTACCCGGTCGCCGAGGTCGCGGTGATGCTCGACTGCGCGGAGGGCACCGTGAAGTCGCGCTGCTCGCGGGGTCGCACCCGCCTGGCCGGCCTCCTGGCCGACCTGCACCACCCGACCGGTGACCCGCCTCACGGGAACCCGCCCCCCGACGGGCCCGTCCAACCCACCGTGCGGCCCCGCGGGCCGCCCCGCGCCTGATCCTGAGCCACCCGACCGCCGATCCCGAGGAGGTGTGACCCGATGACCGACTCCCCCCGCCCGACCCCCGAGCAGGAGGCCGTACGCCGCCTCCTGGCCGAGTCGCGCCACGACGGGCCCACCCCTCCCGAGGTCGTCGCCCGCCTCGACGAGGCGCTCGCCTCGCTCGTCGCCGAGCGCGGCACCGATCCCCTGGTCTCCGACGAGGCTGCCCCGGCCCCGGCCCCGGCGACCGACCTCGGCGCCCGCCGCCGGCGCCTGGCCGGAGTCGGCCTCCTCGCAGCCGCCTCCGTGGTGGTCGCGGGCGTCGCCCTCGGCCAGGCGCTGCCGCGCTCGGGTGACGACACCGCCGGCGGTGGTGATGCGGCCACCGCCGACCGCGGGACCTCGCTCGCCGAGTCGGCCCAGCCGGACGCCGAGGACGACAGCTCCGCCGGGTCCGCCGAGACCGCACCCGAGTCCCTCAAGAGCACGATGGTCGCCCCTGACGCGGGTCTCCCGACGCTGTCGTCGACCGACCCCACCCTCGACCAGCAGGTCGCCGACCTCCGTGAGGACGTCGCGCGCTACCAGCTCGGCTCCACCGACGCTCTCGGGCGGTGCGAGCTGCCCGCGACCGGCTCCGTACGCCGCCTCGCGGCGCAGGTCGACGGCCAGGCCGGCGCGCTGGTCTTCCAGCGCCCCGACGGCGCGGCCCAGCGGGTCGCGGTCTACGTCTGCGGCGTCCCCGAGCCCGTGCGTACGCTCACGCTCCCGGCTCCCTGAGGCGCCCGCACCCGGGTGGGGTCCGCGTCACCCCCGGCGCGGGAAGAACGCTGGCCTACGATCGGTTGAGCACGTCGTAGGAAGACACCCGACCCACCAGGAGTGACACAGCCCCATGAGCGAGACCACCGACACGCGCAACGTGATCATCATCGGCTCGGGGCCCTCGGGCTACACCGCCGCTGTCTACGCGGCCCGTGCGGCCCTGGAGCCGCTGGTGTTCGAGGGATCGGTCACCGCGGGCGGTGCGCTGATGAACACCACCGAGGTGGAGAACTTCCCCGGGTTCCGCGACGGCATCATGGGACCGGCGCTGATGGACGAGATGCGCGCCCAGGCCGAGCGCTTCGGTGCCGAGCTGGTCTCCGACGACGTGGTGGAGGTCGACCTCACCGGTGACCTGAAGGTCGTCAAGACCGCCACCGACACCTACACCGCGCGCTCGGTGATCCTGTCCACGGGCTCGGGCTACCGCAAGCTCGGCCTGCCCCGCGAGGACGAGCTGTCCGGTCGCGGTGTGTCGTGGTGCGCGACGTGCGACGGCTTCTTCTTCCGCGAGCAGGCCATCGCCGTCGTCGGCGGCGGCGACTCCGCCATCGAGGAGGCGACCTTCCTCACCCGCTTCGCCTCGAAGGTCTACCTCATCCACCGCCGCGACGAGCTCCGCGCCTCCAAGATCATGCAGGAGCGCGCCTTCGCGGACCCGAAGCTCGAGATGGTGTGGAACTCCGAGGTCGCCGCGATCAACGGCGCGGACAAGCTCGAGTCCATCGACCTGCGCGACACCGTGACGGGCGAGGAGCGGAAGCTCGACGTCACCGGCCTCTTCATCGCGATCGGCCACGACCCCCGCTCGGAGCTGCTGACCGGCCAGGTCGACCTCGACGACGACGGCTACGTCCTCGTCGAGCACCCCTCGACCAAGACCAACCTGCCGGGCGTCTTCGCCGCCGGCGACCTCGTCGACCACCACTACCGCCAGGCGATCACCGCCGCCGGCACCGGCTGCGCGGCCGCGCTCGACGCGGAGCGCTTCATCGCAGCCCTCGACCACGAGGCGTCCACCGCCGGTGACGCCGCCGCCACCGTCGAGGCGATCACCGAAGAGGTGCAGACCGCCGGCGCCTGAGCACCTCTGCCACCTCACGCGGCTCGTCGACCCACAGGCCCACCCGGGCCACGGTCGACGGGCCGTGCGGCGTCTGGAGGGTCGTCGGACCGGTGAGCACCAGCTCGAGGTTGGTCCGGCTGCCGACACCGATCAGCAGTGTCGCGCCGTCGCCCTCCCCCTCGACGTGCACGGACCTCAGCAGACCGGGGAGCTCGTGGTCGACGGTGCGGACGCTCGCGATCCGGTCCAGGGGTACGTCGATGCGGGCGTGGATGCCGTCGCGCACCGTCAGGACCTCCTCGCCGAGCAGGTGCGGGCGCACGCGGTACGCCGCGAGCATCCCCAGCATCCACACCAGGCCCCAGACGCCCACCACCAGGAGCGGGATGCGCAGGGACGTCCACCACCGGCTGAGCACCACGTCGAGGACGACGACCTCGACGGCGGACCCGAAGATCCACAGCCAGAGCATCGGCGCGACGAGCCGTGAGTAGCCGATGGGCACCGTGCCCGCCGGCACCTCGGGGCGGCGTAGGAGCCAACGGCCCAGCGCCCGGTAGAGCGTGATCTCGAGCCTGAGCGCCTTCCAGGCCAAGGCCAGCACGCGGCGTACGCCGTCCATCACGCCTCCTCCATCAGCCGGGCGAACCGGCTCGTCGTGTCGTCGAGCACCTCGCTGAAGACCGCGAGGCGCTCCGGTGGGACGTCCCCGAACAGCCGCGCCGCCAGGTCGGTGTGCGAGGCCACGAGGTCGTCGACCGTGCGCGTGCCCAGCTCCGTCAGCGTGACCAGGGTCGCGCGGCGGTCCGTCGGGTGGTCCTCCCGCGTCACGTGTCCGCTGGCGACGAGTCCGTCCACCAGGCCCGTGACGTTGCGCGGGGTGACCCCCAGCGCCTGAGCCAAGGCCTGCTGCGTGCTCGGCCCGCCCGCGCCGACCACCCACAGCACGTGCACCCGCGACGTGGTGAGGCCCTGCTCGCGCTCGAAGCGGGCGAGATCGGCCTGCACGAGGGTGGCGAGGTGCAGGACCCGGTCGAGGACGTCGGTCGGCGCGGTCATATGCTGAATATACTTCACGATGTAGGCACTGCACCACTTGCCCCGGTAGTCCAGTGAGGAATGGTCGCCCGGACGCCGGAACATCAGCCATCCCTCACTGGACTACCGCGACCCCCGGCGAGGGCGGGAACAACTGTCCGAGGGGTGGTGTTGGATTGATCGACACCCCACCGAGCTATCCCGATGAAAGGGGCACACCCGTGGCCAACATCGCCGCTGTGACCGACGCCGAGTTCGAGGCGCAGGTCCTCAAGTCCGACAAGCCCGTCCTCGTGGACTTCTGGGCGGAGTGGTGCGGTCCGTGCCGCCAGGTCGCCCCGATCCTCGACGAGCTGAACGCCGAGCACGGCGAGAAGCTCACCTTCCTCAAGATGAACGTCGACGAGAACCCGGTGACCCCCTCGTCCTACCGCGTCACCGGCATCCCGACCATCAACGTCTACCAGGGCGGCGAGGTCGTGAAGTCCATCGTCGGCGCCAAGCCCAAGGCCGCGCTCCTCAAGGAGCTCGAGGGCATCATCTGAGACGTCCTCAGTCGCCAGAGGCGGTCCGCACCGATCCGATCGGGCGGGCCGCCTTCTGCGTGGGGCGTACGACTCCCCACATGCGCTCGAGGGCGAGCTCGACCTCGTCCTTCCAGCTCAGCGCGGTGCGCAGCTCCATCCGCATCCGGGGCGTCGTCGGGTGCGCGCGCTGGGTCTTGAAGCCCACGCTGCCGAGGAACTCCGCCGGCAGCACGCAGCCGTCCGGCCGGCCCCGCGTGTCGCCGTACGCCTCGACAGCCGTGTGGCCGCGCTCCACGAGGTCGGCGGCCATCGCCTGCACCAGCAGCCGTCCGAGCCCGCCGCCCCGCATCTCGGGCTCGATCCACGCCGTGGCAGCGACCACGGCATCCGGCGAGGACGGCGCGGTGGGCAGCGACGCAGCGCCCGGGAACCGGGGCGCCGGGGCGTAGATGATGAGCCCGACGGTGCGCCCGTCGATGCGGACGACCCGCCCGCAGGACCCCCAGTCGCGCAGGACGCCGGAGACCCAGCTCTCCTTCTCCGCGATGCGCTCGTGCTCGTCGAGCCGCGACCTGTCCACGGGCGTGAGCTCCCAGAACAGGCAGGCGCGGACCGGGTCGGCCAGCTCCGCGAGGTGGTCGACCGTGAGGCGTGCGGTCTTGCGGGACACGACATCGATGCTAGCCCCGCGCGGCGCCTGAGAGGATGAGTCGTGCGCCCGATCCGACAGAGCAAGAAGCTGCAAGGTGTCCGCTACGACGTCCGCGGCCCCATCCTGGTCGAGGCCCAGCGCCTCGAGGCCGAGGGCCACCGCATCCTCAAGCTCAACATCGGCAACACCGCGCCGTTCGGCTTCGAGGCTCCCGAGCAGATCCTCGCCGACATGATCCACCACCTGCCCGACGCGCAGGGGTACGCCGACTCGCAAGGCATCTGGTCCGCGCGGACCGCCGTCATGCACTACTACCAGTCCCACGGCCTGCGCGACGTCGGCGTGGAGGACATCTTCATCGGCAACGGCGTCTCCGAGCTCATCTCGATGGTGCTCCAGGCCTTCGTGGACGACGGCAACGAGATCCTCGTGCCGGCGCCGGACTACCCGCTGTGGACCGGCGCCATCACGCTCGCCGGCGGCATCCCGGTCCACTACCGCTGCGACGAGGCCGACGACTGGAACCCCGACCTGGGCGACATCGAGGCCAAGATCACCGAGAACACGCACGCGCTCGTGATCATCAACCCGAACAACCCCACCGGAGCCGTCTACAGCGAGGAGACGGTCAAGGGGCTCGTCGACATCGCGCGGCGCCACCAGCTGGTGGTCATGGCCGACGAGATCTACGAGAAGATCCTCTTCGAGGACGCCCAGCACCACCACGCAGCGACGTACGGCGGCAACGACGTGCTGTGCCTGACGTTCTCCGGGCTCTCCAAGGCCTACCGCGTCTGCGGCTACCGCGCCGGGTGGGTGATGATCTCGGGCCCGAAGGAGATCGCGACCGACTTCCTCGAGGGCCTCACGCTCATCGCCAACATGCGCATGTGCGCCAACGTGCCCGCTCAGCACGCGATCCAGACCGCGCTCGGCGGCTACCAGTCGATCGAGGAGCTGATCGGGCCGGGCGGACGCTTCTACGAGCAGTCGATGCTCGCGCACCGGCTTCTCAACGAGATCCCGGGCGTCTCCAACGTCAAGCCGCGCGGGGCGCTCTACTGCTTCCCCCGGCTCGACCCCGAGGTCTACGCCATCGAGGACGACCAGGAGTTCGTCATCGACCTGCTGCGGGCCAAGAAGATCCTCGTCACGCACGGCACCGGCTTCAACTGGCCCGCGCCCGACCACTTCCGGCTGGTCACGTTGCCGGAGGCGAGCGTGCTGGAGGAGGCGATCGGGCGGATCGCGGACTTCCTCGCCACCCGCCGCTGAGCGCCGCGGGCGGCTCGTGAGTCGCCTGTCACGAACGCTCGCCGCCGCGCGCCGCGGACCCTAGGCTTCGGCCCATGCGCGACGTGACCTACCCCCCGATCATCGTGACCGCCAAGACGGCCTTCCGGGCCCTCGGGCAGCGCTTCCAGATGACGGGCACCGACAACGTCCCGCGCACCGGTGGTGTGCTGCTGGCCTACAACCACATCGGCTACGTCGACTTCGTCTACGGCGGGCTCGCTGCCAACCCCTCGGGTCGCCTGGTCCGCTTCATGGCCAAGCGCGAGCTGTTCGACCACCGCTGGGTCGGGCCCCTCATGCGCTCCCTGCACCACATCGAGGTCGATCGCGGCGAGGGCGTGGCGAGCTTCCACACCGCGGTCGACCACCTGCGCCGGGGCGAGGCGGTCGGGATCTTCCCCGAGGCCACGATCTCGCGGGCGATGGAGCTCAAGGAGTTCAAGACGGGAGCCGTACGCATCGCGGCGGAGGCCGGCGTACCCCTCGTGCCGGTCATCATGTGGGGCACCCAGCGGATGATGACCAAGGACCACCCCCGCGACTTCTCCCGCGGCAAGACGATCGCGATCAGGGTCGGCGAGCCCATGCACCCGACCGGCGCCGACCCCGCCGGCGAGACGGCTGAGCTCCACGCCCGCATGTCGAAGATGCTCGACGAGGTCATCGCCGAGTACCCCGCCGCCGAGCAGCCGCCCGGCTCCTGGTGGCTGCCCGCCTCGAAGGGCGGCGGCGCCCCCACGCTCGAGGAGGCCGCGGTGCTCGACGCGTCGGAGAAGCGGGACCGCGCCCGCAAGCGTGCGGAGAAGCGGGCAAAGCGACAAGGCAACAAGTAGACCTGTCGATACATCGATCTGTCGCTTTGTGGTTTTGTCGACTTAACGCCTGATAGGCGGTCGGCCCTCTCTCGGTGGTCGAGTAGCCGGCGAGGGACGAGCGGTCTCGTCTCTCGGTGGTCGAGTAGCCGGCGAGGAACGAGCTGGCGTATCGAGACCCTGGGATCCACGTGAGATCTCGATACGGCCCTGTCGCGCCTCCCACCAGGGGGTTTCGACGCGCTCGTACGCCTTCGCTTCGCTCAGTCGTGTCGCTTGCTCAACCTGGCCACGCCCACGCCGACCGCTCGTTCCTCACGTTCGGCTGCGTGTCTCAGATCGGCCGGTCGTCCCGGTTACGCGGGTCCATGATGTCGACGATGCGACGCAGGTCGTCGAGGCTGGCGAACTCGACGGTGATCTTGCCCTTGGACTTGCCCAGGTCGACCTTCACCCGGGTCTCCAACCGGTCCGAGAGCCGGTCCCCGAGCTCGGCGAGACCGGGCGCGGTCGGCTTGCGTCGCACGACGCGGGGCGAGTCGTCCTCCGAGACGCCGACGGACACGATCTCCTCGAGCCCGCGCACGGAGATCCCCTCCGCGGTGACCCGACCGGCGAGCCTGTCCTGCAGGCCCGGGTCGTCGACGCTCAGCAAGGCGCGGGCGTGACCCGCGGACAGCACTCCGGCCGCCACGCGTCGCTGGACGGCCGGCGAGAGCTTGAGGAGGCGCAGGGTGTTGGAGATCTGCGGGCGAGAGCGGCCGATGCGCTGGGCGAGCTCCTCGTGGGTGCAGCCGAAGTCCTCCAGCAGCTGTCCGTAGGCCGCCGCCTCCTCGAGGGGGTTCAGCTGGGAGCGGTGGAGGTTCTCCAGCAGCGCGTCGCGCAGCATGTCGTTGTCGTCGGTCTCGCGCACGATCGCGGGGATCGTGTCGCGGCCGGCCTCCTGGGAGGCACGCCAGCGACGCTCGCCCATGATCAGCTCGTAGGAGTCCTCGCCGCTCTTCCGCACGACGACCGGCTGGAGCAGGCCGACCTCGCGGATGGAGTGGACCAGCTCGGCCAGCGCCTCCTCCTCGAAGACCTGCCGCGGCTGGCGGGCGTTCGGCCGCACCTGGGTGATCGGGAGCTCGGCGAAGTAGGCGCCGGCGACGGTACCTCGGGCGGCCTGGTCCGTCGCGCTCGCGCCGTTGTTCGACGTGGAACCAGCCGTCGACGACCCGTTCACGACTTCGCCCCCCGTGTCCCGACCGGGGGCGGGTGCGGGCGGCGCGCTGGGGGAGGTGGGGATCAGCGAGCCCAGACCACGGCCGAGGCCGCGACGCGGAGGGGTGGTGTTCATGCGGGGGCTCCCTTGCTGGCGATCTCACGGGCGGCTTCCAGGTAGGACAGCGCTCCCGCCGACGCAGGATCGTAGGTCATCACCGTCTGGCCGTACGACGGCGCCTCCGACACCCGCACCGAGCGGGGCACTGCCGTCTTGAGGACCTGGTCGCCGAAGTGGCTGCGCACCTCTTCCGAGACGCCGGCGGCCAGGCGGGTGCGGGCGTCGTACATGGTGAGCAGGATCGTGGACACGATCAGCTGCGGGTTCAGGTGCTGACGCACCATCTCGACGGTCTCGAGCAGCTGGCCCAGACCCTCGAGCGCGTAGTACTCCGCCTGGATCGGGATGAACATCTCCCGACCCGCCACCAGCGCGTTGAGCGTGAGCAGGCCGAGCGAGGGTGGGCAGTCGACGAACACGTAGTCGAAGCGCTCCTCGCCCGCCTCGGCGGCCGTGCCGACCAGAGGATGGGCGTTGATCGCACGAGCGAGACGCTGCTCGCGAGCCACGACGCTCACCAGCTCGATCTCCGCACCGGCGAGGTCGATCGTGGCGGGCACGGCCCACAGGCCCGGGAGATCGGCGCACGTGGTCATGACCTCGGCGAGGGGCTGGCCGTCGACGAGCATGTCGTACGTCGACGGCGTGCCGCGGTGGTGCTCCACGCCGAGCGCGGTGGACGCGTTGCCCTGGGGGTCGAGGTCGATCACGAGCACCTTCTGGCCCAGCTGGGCCAGGCCGGCCGCCACGTTGACCGTCGAGGTCGTCTTGCCGACGCCACCCTTCTGGTTGGCGACCACCATGACGCGCGTGGCGTCCGGTCGCGGGACACCCTGGCGCCGCAAGCCGCCCGACCGCGCCAGGACCGAGTGCTGGGCCGCCTGCGCGAGGGGTGTTCCGTGGTCGGTGAAGTCGTTGTCCTGTGCAGCGATGTCAGCGGCCGTGCGCACCTGCCACGCAGGTCGTGTTTCACGTGAAACACCCTCAGCATCGGTTTCACGTGAAACGCCGGGTGAAACCGGCGCCTGACGCTCAGCCTGTGGAGAACTGGGTGCACCCTGTGGATAGCCCCGCTCAGCAGGCGTGCCCGCGTCGGTGGAAAACTCTGTGCGCACCTCAGCGCCCGGGTCCGCGCTCATGCTGTCGCTGGGACGGTCCGTCACTCGGGACACCTCTCACTTCGCTGCTCGTGGGCTGCGCTTGGTACGACGACTCCTGGCATCGCGGGCAAGGGGCCAACCTATCTGCGACGGATCCGCCCACGGAACCCGGACCACGGTCGTCGGAGGATCGACGATGCCGATCCCCACCTCGGACACCTCGGGGACACCACACCGCCACGTCCGGAGGAACGCGGCCGCAGAGTGGATCTCATCGTGCACGCTCCTGCCCTTCATCGCCACCGTCGCACCCGTCGGCGCGACCAGCGGCATGGACCATCCCAGCAGCTTCTCCAGCGGCGCCACCGCGCGAGAGGTCACCACGTCGAACACCTGCTCGCCGTGGAGGTCCTCCGCCCGACCGCGCCGCACGGTGACGTGGGCGAGGCCCAGCTCGTCGACCACCTCGTCCAGGAACGTCGTCCGTCGGAGCAGCGGCTCGACGAGGGTGACCTGCAGGTCCGGACGGGCGATCGCCACCACCAGGCCGGGCAGGCCAGCGCCCGTGCCGATGTCGCACACCGAGGATCCCGCGGGGATGGCCTCGGCGAGGACGGCAGAGTTGAGCAGGTGCCGGTCCCACAGTCGTGGCGCCTCGCGGGGACCGATCAGTCCGCGGACGACACCCTCAGTCGCCAGGAGCTCGGCATAGCGCTCGGCGAGGCCGATCTGCTCGGACGCGAACACCCTCCGCGCCACATCGGGCACGGAGGGTGCTGTTTCACGTGAAACGTCGTCGCTCACGCGGGAAGGATCACCACGTGGCGCTTCGGCTCGGCGCCCTCGGACTCGGACGTCAGACCCGCCGCAGCCACGACGTCGTGGACGACCTTGCGCTCGAAGGCACTCATCGGCTCCAGCGACATCGCTTCACCGGACTCCTTCACCTCGGCGATGGACCTCTCAGCCAGGGCGACGAGACGTGTCCGCTGCTCGGCGCGGTGTCCACCGACGTCCAGCATCAGGCGCGAGCGTTCGCCGGTCTCGCGGTAGACGGCCAGGCGCGTCAGCTCCTGGAGGGCCTCCAGCACCTCGCCGTTGCGGCCCACCAGCAGGCTCAGGTCGGCGCCACCGATCTGGACGCTGGCGCGGTCGCCCTCGACGTCCATGTCGAGGTCCCCGTCGAGGTCCGCGATGTCGAGAAGCTCCTCGAGGTAGTCGGCGGCGATGTCGCCCTCGTGCTCAAGACGCTGGACCTTGGTCAGGCGGGGGGTGCCGGACTCCTCGGTGCCCGACTCCTCGGTGCCGGACTCCTCGGGGACCTCGGCGCCTGCGGCGTCCGCGTCGGTCATCTGCTCACTCACGTGTGTCTCCTGCTTCCTTCGGGGTGCGACGCCTCAACGGGCTCGCAGAGAACTGTGGGATCAGCGCTTCTTCTTCTGGTTGCGCTGTGCCTTGGTCTGCCGCTGCGGCTGCTGGCGCGGCGGCTTCACCTCGGTGACGACGGGGGTCTCCGCGGCGTCGGGCTCGATCGCGATGCCCTTCTTCGCCGCCTTCGCGCGGTCACGGTCCTCCTTGGCCTTGAAGGCCGGGGTGCCGGGCGCGGGGTTGTTGCGGATGACGTAGAACTGCTGCGCCATCGTCCACAGGTTGGAGGTGGTCCAGTAGAAGAGGACACCGACGGGGAACGCGATGCCGCCGACCGCGAACACGACGGGAAGCACGTAGAGCAGCATCTTCTGCTGCTGGGCGTAGGGGCCGGACAGCGCGTCGGCCGGCATGTTCTTGCTCATCAGCTGGCGCTGCGTGAGGAAGGTGGTGAGCGTCATCGCCAGCACCAGCACCGCGGCCAGCACCCGCACCTCGACGCCCTCGGCGTTGAGGAAGGTGTCGGAGATCTTGCCGCCGGCGAACACCGCGGCGCTGAGCTGCTCGTTGAGCTCGGGGGTCATCAGACCGCGCTTGGTCTCCGGGTTGCGGGCAGCCTGGTCGAGGATGCGGAAGAGCGCGAGGAAGATCGGCATCTGCAGCAGGATCGGCAGGCAGGACGCGAACGGGTTGGTGCCCGAGTCCTTGTAGAGCTTCATCGTCTCCTGCGCGAGACGCTCCCGGTCGTGGCCGTACTTCTTCTGCAGCTCACGCACCTTGGGCTGGATGAGCTGCATGTTGCGGCTCGACTTGATCTGCTTGACGAACAGCGGGATCAGAGCGGCGCGGACCACGAGCGTCAGCCCGATGATCGACAGCACCCAGGCGAGGCCGGAGGTGGGTCCGAACAGGTCACCGAAGACGTTGTGGAAGCCCACCAGCACGAAGGAGATCGCGTAGTAGAGCGGCGTCATGATGGCGCTGCCGATGGACACGAAGAAGTCGATCACTCAAGCTCCCTGACTCGGGGTGGTGGAGCCCACGCCGGGGGCGCGGGAGGGGACACGGGGCGGAACCGGGTCGTAGCCGCCGTCAGCCCACGGGTGGCAGCGGCCGATACGGCGTACGGAGAGCCAGGTGCCGCGCACGGCCCCGTGCTCGGTGACGGCCTCGAGGGCGTACGCCGAACAGCTGGGGTGGTAGCGGCAGACCTGGCCGTAGAGCGGGCTGATCGCGAACCGCCACGCGCGGATGAAGCCGATCAGGAGGTGCTTCATGTGCCGCTCACCCGGTCGAGCGTACGGCCCAGGTCGGCACCGAGCGTCGCGTAGGACGCCTCTGCGGCCGCCGGGAGCGCTCGCACCACGAGAGCAGCACGACCCGGGAGCCCCTCCAGGTCCGGAAGGCGCTCCCGGGTCAGGTGCCGGAGTCGTCTCTTCACACGGTTGCGTGTGGCGGCGTTGCCCACGGCCTTGCTGACCGTGAACCCCACCTGCGTCGGGCTCGGTGGCGCGTCGGCATCCACCCAGAGGTGGACGACCAGGGTCGCGCAACCGGCACGACGTCCGCCGCGGACAGCACGACGGAAGTCGTCACTGTCGGCGAGGCGGTGGACAGCGGGGAGCACGGCGGGAGCCGTGGACTCGGGCCGTCAGACCGCCAGGCTCTTGCGGCCCTTGCGGCGGCGGCTGGACAGGATCGAGCGGCCGGCGCGGGTCCGCATGCGCAGACGGAAGCCGTGCACCTTGTGACGGCGACGGTTGTTCGGCTGGTAGGTACGCTTGCTCACGGCTATTTCTCCGAAGGTTTCGAGGGATGTCCACTCCACAGCGCGGTCGATGCTTGGCCCAGAACTCAGACACTTTCGGCCGGCACCGCCCGCCCACGTGGCCGCCATGAGGCGGATCGTGGACATGCGGCACCCGTCGACACGGAGCGACCGGCCAACGGTACGCGGTGGGGAAAGAGGGGGTCAAACCCACGACCACCGCCGGCGGGACACCCTGTGGATGACGTCTTGCCGCGACGGTCGTCAGGTTGTTACGTTCACAGCCTCCGCGGTGCCCTGCCACCTCGGTCTGTCCAGGGTCGTCCGATCGGTGTGGCCCGGGTCACAGAGGGTCTGAAAGTGCCTCTGACCTGCGGAAACGCTGGAAGGATCGTGGCGCGGCACGCCTCGGGGACGCTGTCCCGGGTCCTCGGGCCAGTCAGTTCACAGCTTGTGGACAACTCTGTGGACCACGGTTCGCCGAGTGTTCGGTGTGAGCCTTCAGACAACGGTGGAAAGCAAAGGCGGTCCGGTGGACGACCAGCAGGTAGATCTCGGGACGGCATGGCAGCAGATCGTCGAGGACCTCCAGCCCAACCAGCGCGCCTGGCTGCGTCCCAGCGTGCCGATGACGCTGCACGAGAACACCGCGATCATCGCGGTCCCCAACGACTTCACGCGCAACCAGCTCGAGGGCCGGCTGCGCAACCACATCGAGGACGCGCTGAGCGAGGGCTTCGGGCGCGAGATCCGGATGCTGGTGACGGTGAACCCCGCGCTGGAGGACGTGCCATCCACACAGGCCGACGAATCGACAGATCGATCTGTTGCTTTGTCGACAAATGAGCCGGCGTACGACTCCGCGTTCGACGCCGCCCCCGCGCCGCAGGTCGACCACGCCGAGCCCCCGACGAGCGGCGAGCGCCGCCCGTCGGCGCTCGAGACGCGGCTGAACCCGAAGTACACCTTCGAGACCTTCGTCATCGGCTCGTCCAACCGGTTCCCCCACGCCGCGGCCGTCGCGGTGGCCGAGGCGCCGGGCAAGGCGTACAACCCGCTCCTGGTCTACGGGGAGTCCGGACTCGGCAAGACGCACCTGCTCCACGCGATCGGCCACTACGTGCGCAGCCTCTACAGCAACGCCAAGGTGCGCTACGTATCCAGCGAGGAGTTCACGAACGAGTTCATCAACGCGATCCGCGACGACCGGCAGGACCGCTTCAAGCGGCGCTACCGCGACGTCGACGTGCTGCTGATCGACGACATCCAGTTCCTCGAGGGCAAGACCCAGACGCAGGAAGAGTTCTTCCACACGTTCAACACCCTCCACAACGCGAACAAGCAGATCGTGCTGACCTCCGACCGCGCCCCCAAGCGCCTCGAGGCGCTCGAGGACCGGCTGCGCAACCGGTTCGAGTGGGGCCTGATCACCGACGTCCAGCCGCCGGACCTCGAGACCCGCATCGCGATCCTGCGCAAGAAGGCCGCGATGGACCGCCTCACCGCACCGCCGGACGTGCTGGAGTTCATCGCCTCCAAGATCCAGACCAACATCCGCGAGCTCGAGGGCGCGCTGATCCGGGTCACGGCCTTCGCCAACCTCAACCGCCAGGAGGTCGACATGACCCTGGCCGAGATCGTCCTCAAGGACCTGATCCCCGAGGGCGGCGAGCCCGAGATCACCCACGCACTGATCATCGCCCAGACGGCCGCCTACTTCGGCGTCTCGCTCGAGGACCTCACCGGCCCCTCGCGCGGTCGCCACCTCGTCATGGCACGCCAGATCGGCATGTACCTCTGTCGTGAGCTGACCTCGATGTCCCTGCCGCAGATCGGCCGCGAGTTCGGCGGTCGCGACCACACCACGGTGATGTACGCCGACCGCAAGATCCGCCAGCTCCTCGCCGAGCGCCGCGCGGTCTTCAACCAGGTCAGCGAGCTCACCAACCGGGTCAAGATGCAGGCGCGCCAGGCCTGAGGGTCCCGCACGCCGGACGACCGGGGCCGTGGTGCTCCACGAGGTGTGGAGAAGTTGTGGTTCGGATCGGCGCTTCGTCCCCACCCCCTGTGGACACGTCGGGACGAATGACACGAAGGCCGTCGGCGTCCACACCCCGCCGCGAGTTCACCGTGGTGCGTGCACACCCCTCATCCACATGGTTTCAGACCGCTGACCTGCGAAGATGCCGGTTGTCCACAGTTTCCACCGACCCTATGACCACTATGAACCTCAAGACTGGACCGACAACCCACCAACGTCTATCGGCCCTTCCTCTGGGGAGAACCCTGCCGGGCCCGCCGGTCCGCGTGGCAGGATGCACTTCCCACGCGCTTGCGTGTGGTCCCTGTCTGCCTGCACGTTTCACGCACCACCTCTCATCGAGGAGACCCCTGTGAAGTTCCGCGTCGAACGCGACGTCTTCGCCGATGCCGTTGCCTGGGCTGCCCGCAGCCTGCCGGTCCGCCCGAGCTCGCCCGTCCTGGCCGGCCTGCTCATCGAGGCCAGCGACGCCGGCCTGATGCTGTCGACGTTCGACTACGAGACCTCGGCCCGCGCCACCCTCACCGCCGAGGTGAACGACGAGGGCAAGGCCTTGGTGAGCGGGCGACTGCTGGCCGACATCTGCCGCAGCCTTCCCGCGAAGCCGGTCGAGCTGACCCTGGAGGGTCCCCGCGTCTCGCTGACCTGCGGCTCCGCGCGCTTCAGCCTCCAGACCATGCCGGTCGCCGACTACCCGACGCTGCCCGAGATGCCCTCGGCCACCGGCACCGTGTCCAGCGCCGACTTCGCGCACGCGGTCGCCCAGGCGGTCACGGCCGCCGGTCGTGACGACATGCTGCCGGTGCTGACCGGCGTACGGATCGAGATCGACGGCTCCACGATGGCGCTGCTCGCCACCGACCGCTTCCGGCTCTCGCACCGCGAGCTCACCTGGAACCCGCAGTCCCCCGACGAGTCGGTCGCCGCGCTGGTCCCGGCCAAGGTGCTCGGCGACACGGCGAAGTCGCTGACGTCGGGCGCCGAGGTCACCATCGCGCTCAGCGCGAGCGGCGCCGGCGAGGGCCTCATCGGCTTCGAGGGCACCGGCCTGGGCGGCGTACGCCGCACCACGACCCGCCTGCTCGACGGCGAGTTCCCCAAGGTCCGCTCGCTCTTCCCGGCCGAGCACCTCACGATCGCCAAGGTCAGCAAGGCCGAGCTCATCGAGACCGTGAAGCGCGTGGCCCTCGTCGCCGAGCGCAACACCGCGGTGCAGATGAAGTTCGGTGACCACCAGATCGTGCTCGACGCCGGGTCCGGCGACGAGGCGATGGCGACCGAGGCGGTCGACGCCGACATCACCGGCGACGACCTCACCACCGGCTTCAACCCGCAGTTCCTGCTCGACGGCCTCACCGCCATCGACGGGGAGTTCGTCGACCTCGCGTTCACCCAGGCGACCAAGCCGGTCGTGATCTCCGGGACCGACGCCGATGACGCCGGGTCCTTCCGCTACCTGCTGATGCCGAGACGCCTGCTGAGCTGAGACCGCCGAGAGGGTGGGTGGCCCACCGAGGGGTGGGGACTACGCTCACGCCTATGGACATCGGACTCATCGGACTGGGCAAGATGGGCGGCAACATGCGCGAGCGCATGCGCCGCGCAGGGCTGACGGTCGTCGGCTACGACCGCAATCCCGACGTCAGTGACGTCGACTCGCTGGCCGCGCTCGTCGAGGCGCTGCCCAGCCCGAAGGTCGTGTGGGTCATGGTCCCCGCCGGCGACGCCACCCGCGCCACCGTGAAGGAGCTCGGCGAGCTCCTCGGCGACGGCGACGTGGTGGTCGACGGTGGCAACTCGCGCTGGACCGACGACATCGCCAACGCCGAGCTGCTCTCCACGAAGGGCATCGGCTACGTCGACTGCGGTGTCTCCGGCGGCGTCTGGGGCCTGGAGAACGGCTACGCGCTGATGTACGGCGGCGACGCCGACGACATCGCGAAGGTGCAGCCGGCCTTCGACGCCCTCAAGCCCGAGGGCGACTTCGGCTCCGTCCACGCCGGCAAGGTGGGCGCCGGGCACTTCTCCAAGATGGTCCACAACGGCATCGAGTACGCGATCATGCAGGCGTACGCCGAGGGCTGGGAGCTGCTCGAGAAGGCCGAGCTGACCGACAACGTCACCGAGGTCTTCCGCTCGTGGCGCGAGGGCACCGTCATCCGCTCGTGGCTGCTCGACCTGATGGTCGCCGCGCTCGACGACGACCCGGGCCTGAGCCAGATCGCCGGCTACGCCGAGGACTCCGGCGAGGGCCGGTGGACCGTGGAGGCAGGCATCGAGAACGCCGTCGCCACGCCCGCGATCACCGCCGCGCTCTACGCGCGCTTCGTCTCCCGCCAGGACGACTCGCCGACGATGAAGGCCGTTGCCGCGATGCGCAACCAGTTCGGTGGCCACGCGGTCCGTTCCTCGGCCCCCAAGGGCGGCGACGCGGAGGGCACGACCGGCGCCGAGCAGTCGGAGACCGCCAAGCAGGCGGGCGCCGGCAGCGCCTCCGAGGCCGGGGAGAGCTAGACCTCCTTGCACGTCGCCCACCTGAGCCTGCACAACTTCCGCTCCTACGCCGACCTCGACGTCGCGCTGGAGCCGGGGGCCACGGCCTTCATCGGCCGCAACGGGCAGGGCAAGACCAACCTCGTCGAGGCGATCGACTACCTCTCCCGGCTGTCCTCGCACCGGGTCGCCACTGACGCACCGCTCATCCGCGCCGGCGCCGACCAGGCGGTCGTGCGGGCGTCGGTGGTCAAGGAGGGGCGTACGGCGCTGCTCGAGGTGGAGCTGAACCCCGGTCGCGCCAACCGGGCCCGGATCAACCGCTCGCCGTTGCCGCGGCCGCGGGAGATCATCGGCCTGGTGCGGACCGTGGTCTTCGCCCCCGACGACCTGACGCTCGTCAAGGGTGACCCGTCCGACCGCCGCAAGATGCTCGACGACCTGCTGGTGCTGCGCACCCCGCGACTGGCCGGGGTGCGCTCGGACTACGACCGGATCCTCAAGCAGCGCAACAGCCTGCTCAAGACCGCCGGGATCGCGCGCGGGTCCTCGCGCGACGCCGCGATGGCGACGCTGGAGATCTGGGACGACAACCTGGCCCAGGTCGGCGCGGAGATCCTCGGCGCACGCCTCCAGCTCGTGGAGGACCTGCGCCCCTACCTCGGCAAGGCCTACGAGGCGGTGGCCCGCGGCGCGAGCCGCGACGACGCTGACCTCAAGTACAAGCCCAGCATCGAGGTGGGCACACCCGAACCGACCGACCTCCAGCAGGCCCTGCTCGACGCGATCGCGGCGCGGCGCAAGGACGAGCTCGACCGAGGGATCTCGCTCGTCGGGCCGCACCGCGACGAGCTGCTGCTCACCCTCGGCACGGGGTCGGGGCCCGACGACCTGCGCCTCCCGGTCAAGGGCTACGCCTCCCACGGGGAGTCGTGGTCGTTCGCGCTGGCGTTGCGCCTGGCGTCGTACGACCTGCTCCGCGCGGACGGCGACGACCCGATCCTCGTGCTCGACGATGTCTTCGCCGAGCTCGACGCCGAGCGTCGCAGCCAGCTCGCGCAGCTCGTCGCGGGCGCCGAGCAGGTGCTGGTCACCGCTGCGGTCGCCGCGGACGTGCCCGCGTCGCTGCAGGGCGTGCGCTACCTCGTCGCGGACGGCGAGGTGACCCGTGACGCCTGAGGACGAGTCCGGGACCGGCGAGGAGGCGGCTCCCGAGCAGACCGTCGGGCAGGAGCCCGAGCCCGAGCACCGCGCCGACGGGCTCGACCTGGCGCGCTCCGCCTCCCGCGCGGCGGCCGCGAGCGCCAGCACCCAGCCCGCGCGCCGGAAGACGGCGCCCTTCCGGCGGCGTACGCGCACCACCTCCTCGGGCGCGCGCCCCGACGACCGCGACCCGCAGCTGCTCGACCAGGCGATGGGCCGGCTGATCGCCAACCACGGCTGGGAGCTCGACCTGAAGGTCCAGGGCGTCTTCGGCCGCTGGGCCGAGCTGGTCGGCGCCGAGGTCGCCGACCACTGCACGCCCGAGTCGTTCGACGACGGCCGTCTCGTCGTGCGCACCGACTCCACCGCGTGGGCCACCCAGCTCAAGCTGCTCACGCCGTCGGTCGTACGCCGCCTCAACACCGAGCTCGGGCACGGCACCGTCACCGTGATCGAGGTGCTCGGGCCGCACCTGCCGAGCTGGACCAAGGGCCGGCTCTCCAGCCGCGACGGCCGCGGACCCCGCGACACCTACGGATGAGCCGGAATGCCGATCTGAGGGCCCCGCGCCGGTAGGGGGACCCACCGACCCCCCTGTTCGGCCCTGTGAACCGGCCTCATGGGGCCCCTGAGGGCACTTTTTTGCCCCTGTGGTCCCCAACTCACGGGTCGATCCTTCGGTGGAAGCGCCTGAGGCAGTAGTATGGGGACACGAGTCGCACGTCTGGCTGCCCGTGGCAGCAGCAGCGACTCGACTCATGTCGAACGCCCTTGCAGGCGACGGGAAGAAGGCTGTGCCTTGAGCGAAGAGAACGACGAGTTCACCACCGAACCCACCACCGACTCGCAGGCACCCGGACCCGATTCTCCCCCCTCCCCCGCGGAGGCCATCGCCGAGGCGGTGGAGGCTGCGCAGGAGGAGGCGGCCGACGTCGTGGCGGATAAGCGCTCCTCGACCGCGGTCGACGAGGCCTTCGAGTACGACGCCTCCGCGATCACCGTCCTCGAGGGCCTCGAGGCGGTGCGCAAGCGCCCCGGCATGTACATCGGCTCCACCGGTGAGCGCGGCCTGCACCACCTGATCTGGGAGATCGTGGACAACGGCGTCGACGAGGCGCTCGCCGGCTACGCCACCCGCATCGTGCTCACGCTCCAGGCCGACGGCGGGGTGCGCGTCGAGGACAACGGGCGCGGCATCCCGACCGACACCGCGCCCGGGCAGGAGATGCCCGCGCTCACGATGGCGCTGACGATGCTCCACGCGGGCGGCAAGTTCGGCGGCGGCGGCTACAAGGTGTCCGGCGGCCTCCACGGCGTCGGCGTCTCGGTGGTCAACGCGCTGTCGACCCGCCTGGTCGCCGAGGTGAAGAACCGCGGCCACCTGTGGCGCCAGTCCTTCCAGCTCGGTGTGCCCGACGCCGACCTCGCGCAGGTCCGCGCGCTGGAGGACGGCGAGGGCACCGGCACCACGGTGACCTGGTACGCCTCGGACGACATCTTCGAGCACACCACCTACAACCTCGAGACCATCACCTCGCGCCTGCGCGAGATGGCCTTCCTCAACAAGGGCGTCGAGTTCGTCGTACGCGACGAGCGGGCCGACGCGGAGTCGCGCGTCGACGCGATCCAGGACGACACGGTCGACAACTCGATCGACAACGCCGGCCACGACGCCATCAAGCGGGCCGAGACCGGCGGTCTCGAGCAGGTCTTCAAGTACGACCGCGGCCTCGTCGACTACGTCGAGCACCTCAACCGCCGCAAGGACAAGGCCAACGTCACCGTCATCTCCTTCGAGGCCGACACCCCCGAGTCGGTGGAGAACCACATGAGCCTCGAGGTCGCGATGCAGTGGAACACCACCTACACCGAGTCGGTCCACACCTTCGCCAACAACATCAACACCCACGAGGGCGGCACACACGAGGAGGGCTTCCGCGCCTCCCTCACCTCCCTGGTCAACCACTGGGGCGAGGAGTGGGGCCTGATCAAGAAGAAGGAGGACCGTGTCTCGGGCGACGACATCCGCGAGGGCCTGACCGCGATCGTCTCCATCAAGCTCGCCGAGCCGCAGTTCGAGGGCCAGACCAAGACCAAGCTCGGCAACACCGAGGCCAAGGGCTTCACCCAGCGGATCATGAACGACCAGCTCGGTGCGTGGTTCGAGGAGAACCCCGCCGAGGGTCGCGACATCGTGCGCAAGTCGCAGGCCGCGGCCAGCGCCCGCATCGCCGCGCGCAAGGCCCGCGAGCTCGCCCGCGGCCGCAAGGGCCTGCTCGGCGGCGGTGGCCTGCCCGGCAAGCTCAGCGACTGCCAGTCGACCAACCCCGCCGAGTGCGAGGTCTTCATCGTGGAGGGCGACTCGGCCGGCGGCTCCGCGCGCCAGGGCCGCGACCCGCGCATCCAGGCGATCCTCCCGATCCGCGGCAAGATCCTCAACGTCGAGAAGGCGCGCATCGACAAGGTGCTCGCCAACTCCGAGGTCCAGGCGATCATCTCCGCGCTCGGCACCGGCATCCACGAGGAGTTCAACCTCGAGAAGCTGCGCTACCACAAGGTCGTGATGATGGCCGACGCCGACGTCGACGGCCACCACATCAACACGCTGCTGCTGACGCTGCTCTTCCGCTTCATGAAGCCGCTCATCGAGCACGGCTACGTCTACATGGCCCAGCCGCCCCTCTACCGCCTGCGCTGGAACAAGCCGGCCGAGCACGAGTTCGTCTACTCCGACGCCGAGCGCGACGCGCTGCTCGCCGACGGCCAGGCCCAGGGCAAGAAGCTGCCCAAGGAGAACCCGGTCCAGCGCTACAAGGGTCTCGGCGAGATGAACGCCGACGAGCTGTGGGAGACCACGATGGACCCCGACGCGCGCCTGATGAAGCAGGTGACGCTCGAGGACGCCGCCCAGGCCGACGAGATCTTCTCGATCCTCATGGGCGAGGACGTCGAGCAGCGCCGCTCCTTCATCCAGCGCAACGCCAAGGACGTCCGCTTCCTCGATATCTAGGTCGCTAGCCGCATCTACGAGCAGCCCTAGACATCGATAGAACGCAGGAGAGAGACAGACATGACTGAGACCCCCACCGGCACCGGCGCAGGCGGCTTCGGGTTCGGCGACGACCGCATCCAGCCGATCGAGCTCCAGACGCTGATGCAGCAGTCCTACATCGACTACGCGATGACCGTGATCGTCGGGCGCGCGCTGCCCGACGTACGCGACGGGCTGAAGCCGGTGCACCGCCGCATCCTCTACGCCATGTACGACGGCGGCTACCGCCCCGACCGCGGCTTCTCGAAGTGCTCGCGCGTCGTCGGCGACGTGATGGGTCAGTACCACCCCCACGGCGACACCGCGATCTACGACACCATGGTCCGCCTCGCGCAGCCGTGGGTGCTGCGCTCGCCGCTGATCAACGGCCAGGGCAACTTCGGCTCGCCGGGCAACGACTCCGCCGCCGCCATGCGTTACACCGAGTGCCGGATGGCGCCGCTGGCGATGGAGATGGTGCGCGACATCGACGAGGACACCGTCGACTTCCGCCCCAACTACGACGGTCGCTCGCAGGAGCCGACCATCCTGCCCTCGCGCTTCCCCAACCTGCTGGTCAACGGCTCTGCCGGCATCGCGGTCGGCATGGCGACCAGCATCCCGCCGCACAACCTCCTCGAGGTCACCGAGGCCGCGACCTGGGCGCTCGAGCACCCCGACGCCACCAAGGAGGAGCTGCAGGACGCCGTCATCGAGCGGATCAAGGGCCCCGACTTCCCCAACGGCGCGCTGATCGTGGGCCGCCAGGGCATCGAGCAGGCCTACCGCACCGGGCGCGGCTCGATCACCCAGCGCGCGGTCGTCGAGATCGACGAGGACGCCAAGGGCCGCACGATGCTCGTCATCAGCGAGCTCCCCTACATGGTCAACCCGGACAACCTCGCTCTGAAGATCGCCGAGCTCGCCGACTCCGGGCGCATCCAGGGCATCTCCGACGTGCGCGACGACACCAGCTCGCGCACCGGACAGCGCCTGGTGATCATCCTCAAGCGCGACGCCGTGGCTCGCGTGGTGCTCAACAACCTCTTCAAGCACACCGAGCTGCAGACCAACTTCTCGGCCAACATGCTCGCGCTGGTCGACGGCGTGCCGCGCACGCTCCCGATCGACCAGTTCATCTCCAACTGGGTCACCCACCAGATCGAGGTCATCCAGCGGCGTACGCGCTTCCGCCTCGCCGAGGCCGAGCGCCAGGCCCACATCTACCGGGGTCTCGCGAAGGCGCTCGACGCCCTCGACGAGGTCATCGCACTGATCCGGCGCAGCCCCGATGTGGAGGAGGCCCGCAGCGGCCTCATCGCGCTGCTCGACATCGACGAGGTGCAGGCCAACGCCATCCTCGAGATGCAGCTGCGTCGTCTCGCGGCGCTGGAGCGCCAGAAGATCATGGACCGCCTCGCCGACCTCGAGCGCGTGATCGCCGACCTCGAGGACATCCTCGCCAACGAGCCGCGCCAGCGTCAGATCGTCTCCGACGAGCTGAAGGAGATCACCGACAAGTACGGCAACGAGCGGCGTACGCAGATCATCGCCGCCGACGGCGACCTGTCGATGGAGGACCTCATCCCCGACGAGGACCTCGTCGTCTCCATCACCCGCGGCGGCTACGCCAAGCGCACCCGCGCCGACCAGTACCGCCTGCAGAAGCGCGGCGGCAAGGGCGTGCGCGGCGCCACCCTGCGTGGCGACGATGTCGTCCAGCACTTCATCGCGACGACCAACCACCACTGGCTGCTGTTCTTCACCACCGCAGGTCGCGTCTACCGCACCAAGGCCTACAACCTGCCCGAGGCGGCGCGTGACGCGAAGGGCGGCCACGTCGCCGGCCTGCTGAGCTTCCAGCCCGACGAGGACATCGCCCAGGTGCTGGCGATCCGCGACTACGAGCAGGCTCCCTACCTCGTGCTCGCCACCCGCACCGGCCTGGTCAAGAAGACCAAGCTCGGCGACTACAACTCGCCCCGTCAGGCCGGCGTCATCGCGATCAACTTCCGCGAGGACGACGACGAGCTGATCGGCGCCGAGCTGGTCAACGGCGACGACGACATCCTGCTGGTCTCCCGCAAGGGCCAGTCGATCCGCTTCAAGGCCGACGACGAGCAGCTGCGCCCGATGGGCCGCGCCACCGGCGGCGTGCGCGGGATGAAGTTCCGCGACGGCGACTCGCTGCTGTCGATGTCGGTCATCCGCGCCGACCAGGTCGCGGCCGAGGAGGCCGTCGAGGGCGACGCGGCAGCCTCGGAGGAGGTCAGGGAGCAGTACGTCTTCACGATCACCGACGGCGGCTTCGCCAAGCGCAGCCGCATCAGCGACTACCGCCTCCAGTCCCGCGGCGGCATCGGCATCAAGGCGATGTCGCTGTCCAACGAGGACCGCGGTGGCCTGGTGGGCGCCTTCATCGTGGAGGAGGAGGACGAGGTCCTCTCCATCACCAGCAGCGGCCAGGTCGTGCGCAGCCCGATCGACGCCAACTTCCGACCCACCGGCCGCTCGACGATGGGCGTGAAGTTCGTGACGCCGAAGAAGGGCGACACCGTGGCCGTCGTGGCCCGCTCCGTGGAGGCCAAGGTCGTCGAGGAGGCGGCCGAGGCAGCAGGCGTGGACACGAGCGCTGACGGGGCCGACGCCCCGGTCGACGAATCGCAGGACGTGGCCGACGGTGCAACAATCGAGGCTCAGGACGCCGCTGACGCGAGCGTCCAGGTGTCCGACGAGCTGGGCGCCGACGAAGACACCGAGGAGTGATCCATGTCGGACCGCACCGCGACTCCGCGTCGTACGTCCGGGGATGAGCCTGCCCGCAGGTCCCTCACCGGCCGCCTGCAGGACACGCTGTCCAACGCTGCCGAGGAGCACCGCGCCAACGCCGACTCCAAGGCACCGCGCGGCAACCGCGCCCGCCGCGAGGCGGGACGCCAGCCCCGTCGCGCCCGCCTGCGACTGACCCGCATCGACCCCTGGTCGGTGATGAAGACGTCGTTCCTGCTGTCGGTCGCCTTCGGCGTGGTCACCTTCGTCGCCATCTTCATGGTGTGGTCGGTCCTCGGCGCCGCCGGCGTGTGGGAGTCGATCAACTCGGCCGTGGCGAGCATCGTCGAGGGCGACAGCGGCAACTCGACCTTCGACATCACCGACTACGTCGGCATGTCGCGGGTGCTCGGCTTCACGCTGCTGGTCTCGGTGCTCGACGTGGTCCTGCTGACCGCGATCGCCACCCTGACGGCCTTCCTCTACAACCTCGCCGCCGCCCTCTTGGGCGGCATCGAGGTCACCCTCGCCGAGGACGAGAAGTGATCCCTGCCTGATCGACCCCCCTCGATTGGCACCGCCTGACCACCCTCAGGTAATCTTCGGCGTCGTCGCTTGCGACGTGTGCGGGCCTATAGCTCAGACGGTTAGAGCGCTTCCCTGATAAGGAAGAGGTCGGAGGTTCAAGTCCTCCTAGGCCCACTCCATCCCTTCGCTCCGCTCCACGAGGAGAGTCCATGAAGAAGCTCCTGCTGGTTGCCATCGCCGCCGTCGGCGCGCTGGTCGCGAAGAAGAAGATGGACGAGGGCAAGCACGAGCAGGCCCTCTGGGCCGAGGCCACCGACCCCGTCGAGAAGGCCTGACGCTCCACTCCGCTTCACCGGGGGCCTTGGCGCAATTGGTAGCGCACCTGCTTTGCAAGCAGGGGGTTAGGGGTTCGAGTCCCCTAGGCTCCACCACCAGAAACCGCAGGTCAGCCTACAGTTTCTCTCGTTTCGGGACCTTCATGAGTGATTCTGGTCGGCGCCGGTATGCCAGATATATGCCAGATTGACGGGCAGGCTGTCGGCGGCGACCGCAAGAATGATCGTCACGGCGGCGAGGGATGGGCCGGGCATTGAACGCCACCTCGCACTGCTGGTCCAAGGGGACGGCGTCGTGTCGCCGGTGCGTTGCCCTGCCACCACGGGGTGTGAGTCCACGGCTAGATCTAAAACTGACGGACGTCGTTGACAGTTCGGGTCTCTGATCTCTAGGAGACCTGCATGACAGAACGGGAACTGGAACGGCGAGCCAAGCACAAGCTCGCGGTGCTCAAACACGTCGAAGAAGTCAGTGGCAGCGTCTCGGCCACCTGCCGCTACTACGGCATCAGCCGAACCTGCTACTACAAGTGGCTCAAGCGCTACGAAGACGAAGGCTTCGAGGGCCTGAAAGACCGCTCGAGCGCACCGCACAACTCACCGAAAGCGACCAACGCCGAGGTCGTGGAGAAGATCCTGTGGCTGCGTCAGCGCTACCACTTCGGGCCCGGCAAGATCGCGATGTACCTGGAGCGGTACCACCAGATCAAGATAAGCCCCTCAGGCGTGTGGCGGATCCTCCACAAGGCTGGCGTGGGCCGGCTGCCGGCCTCCCAACGCTACAAACGACGCGAGACGCGCTGGAAGCGCTACGAGAAGCAGCGCCCGGGCCACCAGCTGCAGGTCGACGTGAAGTTCATCGAGCCCCTCGGTCAGAAGGGCCGCAAGAAGCGCTACTACCAGTACACCGCGATCGACGATTGCACCCGGCTTCGCGTGCTGCGTGCCTATCCGCGCAACGACCAGCAGACCGCGATCGCCTTCATCGACCACGTGCTGTCCAAGCTTCCGTTCGCGGTCGACCAGGTCCAGACCGACAACGGGCAGGAGTTCGGTTCGGCGTTCCACTGGCATCTAATCGACAAAGGCATCGGCCACATCAAGATCAAGCCCCGAACGCCCCGCCTGAACGGCAAGGTGGAGAGATCTCACCGGATCGACTCCGAAGAGTTCTACCGCCTACTCGAGGGTGAGGTCATCGACGATGCCCGCCTTTTCGAGACACGACTCCAAGAGTGGGAGGACTACTACAACTACGATCGCCCACACGGCGCTCTCGACGGCCAGACACCGTACGAACGCCTACGACAGAAAGCCGCAGACCCACTGTCATAGGCGTCCGTCAGTTGCACATCTAGGCGCACCCTCGGCAACTCGACGACGCAAGGTGGGCGGAGGTCGCGCCATACTCAAGCGCGTCGCCGTGCGATGGCTGAACGCGGCGGTTTTCCCGCGTTCAGGGTCGGCCAAGTCGCACGCAGCGTTGGCCAGGCCGGCAGAGCAGTCGCCGGCCAAACCGATCGACTGCACACGCCGAAGGTGTCTCTGTTGCGGCCGTCGGGCGCGGCCGGCGCCCTGCCGTCGTCACCGTGGGGAGCCTGACGACGGCAGCGGCGACCAGACGCGCCGGGGCTCGACCTCATGCTCGTGGACTCGACCGCCTCGGTCGACAAAGGCGGGGCGAGGGTCCGTCCTTGGCTGTCGAATAGCGCCTCCGAGGTCGGACCGGGGGAGGGCATCTATCGATCGCCACAGGCCTGAAGCGCTGCCATGGTCGGCGACAGGTCCTACGGACTCGGTGAGGTAAGAGGGGTGTCGGGCGCGCTGACCGGGCTCACGGTACTCCTGTGTCTCCATGCGACGCTCCCCCAGTCACTCCAAGCGGCTGCTCAGCACATCGGGCGCCACGCCCAGCCGGCGCCTGAACTCGGTGAGGCGGGCAGTGCCCGCCATCGTCTCCCTGATGACCAAGCATCTCGCCCGGTGCGTTTCTCACGTTCGTTCAACTTTCGTCGAGTCCGAGCACCCCCGGTCGAGATTCAGTGCGACGCACGACGCCGTGGTGGCCGAGGGTTGGGGGCGGCTGTGGGTCACTTGGGCGCTGCGAGTGCTGCCCTGACCGCGGCCGTGTGCGGACTCGAGAGCAGGTCGCAGTGCCGCGCCCACCGCTTGTTCACGTTGCCAAGGCACAGGTCGCGCGCCGATCGCGCCAGCTCGCGCGCTGCGGCGTCGTCGCCGAGCAGGTCGTGCAGGCGTGCCCGCGCGAGGTCGGTCGGGCCGAGGATCTGCGCCTGCCCGAGGAGGGCGAGCGTCCCGGGCGCCCGGCTGACTAGGTCGAGCAGTGCAGCTGCATGTGTCGAGAGCGCCAGGTCGGCGACCGTGTGGGCGAGCACGACCAAATGCCCGTGCGTGGCCCAGACCCAGGAGGTGGGCTCGCTGAGCCGGGTCGCGACCAGGGCCTCGGCAGCGGCGACGTCGCCCGCCTCCGCGGCCATCACTGCGTCCCATACGAGCGGCTCCAGGTAGTCGCCTTCGACCGGTGAGGTGAGCAGCGAACCCTCCGACCACCGCAGCCCCAGCTCCGCGGTGCGGCTGTAGCCACCGTCGTACAGATCCACGCGCCGGTGGCTCTCGACGGCCGTCTCGAGCAGGCGGCGAGCGGCACCCGGGCCGGATCGCCACTCGGTGAGCTGGACCTCGCTCCAGCGCAGCTGGACCCGTACGACGGGTGCGCGGTAGCGGTCGCAGGCCTCGATCCCCAGCCGCAGCTGCTCCTCGGCCGCGGCGACCTCACCAAGGGCGCACAGCGACATGACCCGCGCGCTGTGGGCGATCGCGCGGTCGACCCCGTCCCGAGCACGGGGGAGGTCGAGGAGCGTCCGCATGTGCAGGTCGGTGTCGGCCGCGCGGTCGGCAACGGCGACCTGGCTGAGCATGCGCCCGAGGAGGGCGTCGCTCAGCACGTCCGGGTCGCCGGTGTCGCGCGCCCTCGCGAGCGCCCGCGCGCCGAGCTCGTGGAAGACCCGAGGATCGTCCTCGTAGCACAGGCCGACCGCCGCGGCCGCCAGCGTGCGCGAGAGCGCCGCCGGGTCCTGGGAGACGAAGTCCTCCAGCGCGGCAAGTCGATGGGCGAGCTCGACGTTGGCCCGGTCCTCGGTGAACACGACCCACGGCCACGTCCCGAATGCGCGGAGGAGGGCGGCAGCGAGCCGGCCGACGGTCGCTGGCCGACCGCGTCGCACCGCGTCGTCCAGGTGCTCGCCGACGACTTCGATGACCTTGCTCCCCTGGCCCGCCCGGGCCCTGCTCTCCAGCCCGGCGACCAGGAGGTCGTCGCGTTCCTGCTGGTCCTGCTGGTCGTCGGGGAGCTGGTCGAATGCGTCGAGAGCGCCCTGCCACCAGTGGACCGCAGTCTCGGCCGCCCAGTTGTCGTCCGCGAGCAGCGCGGCGGCACGGCACGCGTCGACGAGCTCGCGCGGGTCGGCGAGGGGGCGCGCGGCCATGAGGTGCTGGGCGCGTCTGGTGAGGCGTCCGCCGCTGCCGGTCGCGAGCGCTGCGGCCAGCCGCAGGTGTGCCTGTTGGCGTCGTACGGGCGACACGCCGGCGAGCACCGTGTCGCGGAGGAGGGCGTGGGAGAAGGCGTAACCGGTGCCGTCCGAGCGCGGGACGACGATCTCCTCGTCCACGGCGCTCTCGAGAACGTCCAGCAGGATGTCGCGCCCCAGCCCGGTGACCGTCTCGAGGAGGTCGAGCTCGAGGAGCTCGCCGGCGATCGCAGCGTCCTGCAGCACCCGCAGCTCCGTGTCGCCTAGCACTCCCAGACGTCGTTCGAGCACGCCGCGCACGGCCAGCGGCACCTGGCCGCGACTCCTCTCGTCGGGCGAGAGCCGGGCGTACTCGGTGACGAAGAGCGCGTTCCCGGCGGTGCGCTCAGCGAGCAGGCGCGCCTCGGACGGGTCCACCGGCTCGCCCGTCATCAGGGCTCCCAGGGCCGCGACGTCCTCCGCGGACAGGGGCGGCACCACCACGTGGTGGGCGTGGTCGGCGCGCAGGATGTCGGCAAGGGCGCGACGGACTCCGTCGTCACCCTCGTTGTCACGGACGGTCATCACGAGGAGGATCCGCCCCGTGGTCATCGACCCGGCGAGGTAGGAGAGGGCCCGCAACGAGGACTCGTCGGCCCACTGGACGTCGTCGACCAGCACCACGAGCGGCCCTGTGGCGGCGGCGTCCTCGAGCAGCACTCGGACGTGCTCGTAGACCTCGAACTTCGCGCTGTCCGACGACGTGCCAGGCGGCGCTCGCAGCACGTCAGCGGGGTCGGCCCCGAGGTCGGACACGAGCTGTCGCAGCGCCCACCAGGCAGGGGCTCCCGCCTCCTCCGTGCAGCGCGCCCGGATCACCCTGGCCTCCGAGCCAGGCCGACCCACGAGCGTGGTGATCCGCTCGGCGAGACGGGTCTTGCCGATCCCAGCTGGCCCGGTGAGCACGAGCCACGCCGGTTCGCCGGTCCACGCGACGTCGATCACGGACCGAGCCCGGGCGATCTCGTCGGTCCTCCCCACGAAGCCCCGTCGCCCGCTCGGGGTATCCGGCGCGACACGGGGCCGGGGCGGGGTCGCTGGCGACCTCCCGGACCGGGCCGCACCCGGCCAGTGGTTGGCCCACGCCTCCTGCCGCACGAGTGAGGTCTGCAGGTCGCGCACCAGTTGTGACGGCTCGAGCCCGAGCTCGCGATCGAGTCGCGCGGCGTGCTCCCTGAGCTCCTCGAGCGCCTCGGGCGTACGCCCCGCCTGGTGCAGCGCCAGGGCGTGCAGCCGCGCCGCCTCGTCGCGCAGCGGCAGCCTGCGGGCCAGGGAGCCGGCGTGCGCCACGGCGTCTGCGACCCGGCCCGCACCCAGCATCGCCGTCGTGCGCAGTTCCTCGGCACGGATCCGCTCGTCCTCGAGGTGGCGGGTCTCGGCCTCGACCCAGGCGGCGGGACGCAGATCGGCGAGAGCATCGCCCCGCCACAGTCCCAGGGCGTCGGTCGTGGCGTCGAGCACAGCGACCCAGTCCTCGTCCTCCTGCGCACGCGTCGCGGTCGCCAACCTCTCGCGGAAGAGGTCGGTGTCGACCGCGAGGTACGCGGTGTCCATGACGTAGCCGGGGGCGCGGCGGATGATCGGGGACACCCCGGTGTCGTCCCGCAGCTCTCGCCGGAGGTTGGAGACGTAGGCCTGGAGGCTCGGCAGCGCGCTGGGCGGGGGGTCGTCGTCCCAGACGACGTCCACGAGGCGGTCGGTGGACACGACCCGACCACCCGCGAGCAGTAGGCACGCCAGGACCGCGCGCTGCTTGGGCGCGCCGAGGTCGACGAGCCGACCGTCGAGGCGCGCCTCTAGCGGTCCGAGGAGGCCCACGTCCAGCGTCATGACCGTGACCTCCCCTCTTGGTGATTCCTTGGCGCGCGACTCCGGACCGCGCCAAGTCTGGCACCAGCCATCGCCAAGACAGCCCCGCCACAGTCGTCTCGTCGGCCCGTCACGCCGACCTACCAGCATTCGACAGAGGAGCAACACCATGACAACCAGCACCATCGTCCAGCGACCAGACCTCGAGCGGCTGGCGCAGTCGGTGACCGAGCTGCACGAGCCCGGTTCGGAGGGATACGCAGCGGCGGTCACGCCGTGGAACCTCGCCGTCGCCCCCGCGCCCGTGGCAGCCGTGGTCGCGCACGGCGCCGACGACGTGGTCGAGACCGTGCAGTTCGCGAACCGGCACGGTGTGAGCGTCGCGGTCCAGTCGACCGGCCACGGCATCTCCGGCAGCGGTGAGCTCGACGACGCCATCTTGCTGCGCACGTCGCGGATGCGCGGCATCGAACTCCACGTCGAGGAGCGTTGGGCGCGCGTCGAGGCCGGCGTGCAGTGGAAGGACGTCCTCGAGGCGACGGCGCCGCACGGTCTGGCCGGTTTGAGCGGGTCCTCGCCCGAGGTCGGCGTCGTCGGCTACATCACCGGCGGCGGTCTCGGCCCGCTGGTGCGAACCCTCGGTCTCGCCTCGGACCGGGTCCGTGCCTTCGAGGTGGTGACCGGCGACGGCGAGCTCCGTCGCGCCACGACGACGGAGAACCCTGACCTCTTCTGGGGTCTGCGCGGGGGCAAGGGGATGCTCGGCATCGTCACGGCCGTCGAGATCGACCTCCTGCCGATCAGCGAGATCTACGGCGGTGCCCTCTACTTCGACGGCGACGACGCCCGCTCGGTGCTGCGCAGGTGGGCCGACTGGGCCCCCACGCTCCCGCGGGAGGCCACCACGTCGGTGGCACTGCTCCGGCTGCCCGAGATGCCCGGCGTACCGCCGGAGCTGGCGGGACGGCTCACCCTGGCGGTGCGGTTCGCGTGGAGCGGCGACCTCAAGCTCGGCCCCGAGGTCCTGGCACCCGTTCGTGCCACCGCACCCGCGCTCATCGACGGCGTCGACGTCATGCCGTACGCGGCGCTCGGGGCCATCCACGCCGACCCGGTGGACCCGATGCCGGTCCACGAGGAGCACGCCCTGCTCTCTAGCCTGCCCTGCGAGGCGGTCGACCGGCTGCTCGCGCTGACGGGCCCGGGCACCGAGTCCCCCCAGGTGATCGTCGAGATCCGGCAGACCGGCGGAGCGGTGGGTGCCGAGGGTCTCGTGCCGAGCGCCTTCGTCCCGCGTCGAGCGGCCTTCTCGCTCCTCACCATTGGGCTCGGGATCCCCGAGCTGGTCGACGCCGTCCGCGCGAGCGGCGAGGAGATCATCTCCTCGGTGGATGAGTGGACCACCGGTCAGAAGCTCCCGCACTTCGCCCCGACCGCCGACGCCACCTGGCTCGAGACCTCCTACGACGCACCCACGGTGGCCCGGCTGCGTCGCGTCTCGGCTGCTTACGACCCGCGGGGAGTGATCCACGCCGCGCGCCTGCTGCGCTGACTCACCGGGCGCCGCTCGACGTGAGGGGCGCGTAGACGACGTCGGGGGACTGGTCACGACGTATCCACGATGTGACCAGTCCCCGGCGTTCGGTGCCGGGCGAGCGCGTCAGTCCCGTCCGGCGGTCTGCTTGAGGAACTCCACAGCTCCCGGCACCACCGGGTTCACGTACAGCACGTTGTGACGCATCAAGCCCTCGGAGGTTCGGCGATGACGACACCCCGGGCCTCGAACGGACCGCCGGTCGGGAGGTCCCCTGCTGCCTGATCTCCGCCCACACCGAGCTGCCGTCCTCGACCGTGCGGAGCACCTCGAAGGCGAGGTCCGGGGTGCGATCGAAGATCGCCTGCCAGTTGGCGCGCACCTGCGCGGTGCCGGTGAACGAGTTGTCGGGTGTCGTCGGGGTGTCGCTCGCGAAGTCCGCGGCGAAGCAGTTGACGAGCGCCTCGATGTCACGAGCGTTGATGGCCTCGCTGAGACGGGTGAGGACGGCCGACGCCGCATCGTCCCGGTCGTGGCTTCCTGGCTTCTGATCCGTAGTCATGACCCGACGCTAGCCAGCGCACGCGCCGGTTCAATGGCCGGACCGCGCTCCCATGTGCCGAATCGACGGCCGACGACGCCACCGCTGAGGAGTTCCCATGGACGCGCTTTCGCACGCACTCTCGCCAGTAGTCGACGTGGCGGTCACCCCGCGACGCATCACGACTTCGGACGACTTCGCCGTCGAGCTCCGGGTCGAGGAGTCGCTGTCGCTGGCATGCGTCAGGAGTGGCACGATCCACCTCGCCGGAGAAGGCGTGCGGGACCGTGTCGAAAGCGGCTCCTCCTTCGTGCTGAGGGGTGGCCAGGTCCTGACGATGTCGACTCGGGCGAGTGCCGTGCCGTCGGCCAGCGTCGGACCACGCGACCACTGCGGCCCGGGTCGTTCCGGTCCCGCGGATCTGGCCACCACGTGGGTCGACGGCGTCTCGCTCCACCTCGACACGGTGAGCGCGACGACGCTGCTAGGCGGGACCCTCCCACCGGTGATGGTGGCCGGCCACGACTCCGACGACGGCGCATTCCTCCGCACGACCATCCTGCGGCTGCGCGAGGAGGCGCTCGGAGGACTGCCGGGAGCGTCGGCAGCTGCGACCAGCCTGGCGCAGCTAGCCTGCCTGACGGCCCTGCGCGCCACCGAGTCCGACGGGGCCGCTGCCACGTGGCCGACGCCGGCCCTGGTGGATCCTGTCCTGGGCGCGGCCCTGAGGAGGTGCATGACCATCCCGGACGGAGGTGGACGGTGACGGAGCTGGCTGCCGCGGCACATCTGGCGCCGTCGTCGTTCGCCGCCCGGTTCCGTCTGCTCACCGGACAGCCACCCTCGGCGTACCTCGCGCGCCTGCGCATGCGCGAGGTCGCGTACCGCATCCGCACGACCGACGATCCGCTCTCGCTGGTCGCAGCCGAGGCCGGGTACGCCTCGCAGGCGGCGTTCTCCCGTGCGTTCAAGCGCGCGATAGGTCGATCCCCGTCATCCCTGCGTCCCGGGCTTGGCGAGACAAAGTGGTCGTCGGGACCTCAACTGCGCACGTCGGTCCAGCCGCCATCGACAGGCAGCTCCGCACCGGTCGTGTAGGTCGCGTCGAAGGCGAGGAAGTCGACGGCTCGGGCCACCTCCTCGGCCCGCCCGGACCGCTTCATCGGTGTGCTGTCAGCCATCGCACGCCGCGCCTTGGCGAGCCGCTCGCCGGTCAGGCCGGCGCGCTCGAGGACAGTGGTGTCGATGGGCCCGGGGCTCACTGCGTTGACGCGAATGCTGCGCGGCAGGAAGTGTGCGGCCAGCGCCCGGGTCAGGACGCGGAGCGAGGCCTTGCTCATGTCGTAGGTGACGCGCTCCGGCCGGGCCATGAGGGATCCGATCGAGGTGGTGAGCACGATCGCACCGCCGTCTCGGACGGACGGGCCGAGATGCTGAGCGGTGAAGAGCGGGCCGGTCAGGTTCGTGTCGGTGACGGACCGGTACGCCTCCATGCCGAGCTGGTCGAAGGGCACCGGTCCGCCGATGCCCGCGTTCAGGACGAGCACGTCGAGCCCGCCGAGTCGCCGATCGACGTGCGCACCGAGCAGCTCGATGTCGGAGGCGTCGGTGGTGTCGCTCACGATCACCTCGGCGTTGCTACCCAACGCGCGGCTCGCGCTGTCGACCGAATCGGGGCTCCGTCCCGTTGCGATGACCTGCATGCCTGCCTCGACGAAGCCGCGGGCGACGGCGAGCCCGATGCCCGCGGTCCCCCCGGTGACGAGAGCGGTCCTGCCTGTTCTGTCGAGGGTGGTCATACGTGGACCACGAAACCTCGCGACCTGGCGGTTCAGGAGACGGCCGCGTCACAGCTACGTCACAACCACGCCACAACGACTGCCTACGTTCCCAGCCATGAGGTTGGTCTCCACCCGCTATGCGCGGCGCGCAGCCATCGTCTCTGTCGCGCTGGTCGGTGCGGTGGTCGCGACGGCCGTGACCGTGACCGTCGCTCGCGACACGGCCGTCGTCGAGAAGGTCACCGAGGTCGTCGACGAGGCGGCCTCCGCGGTGTCGGAGGAGGACGGGCGGATCGAGCAGGACTCACTTCCCCTGACCGAGGTCGACCACCCGGCGATCCGTGGTCTGGATCCCGCGCTGCTGGATGCCGTGTCGAAGGCCGCGGTGCTAGCGCGGCGCGACGGCGTTCAGATCATGCTGACGAGCGGCTGGCGCAGCGAGGCGTACCAGCAGGAGCTGCTCGACGAGGCTGTCCGCGAGTACGGCTCGCTGTCAGAGGCGCTGCGATGGGTCCAGACACCCGAGCGCTCCGCGCACACCAAGGGAGATGCCGTCGACGTCGCGCCTCCACGGGCGTACCGGTGGTTGCGGGCCAACGGCGACCGGCTGGGCCTGTGCCAGGTCTACCGCAACGAGGACTGGCACTTCGAGCTGGTCGTGCCCCCGGGGGACTCCTGCCCGCCTCCACTGCCCGACGGGACCGCGACGCCGGACCGCTCGGCCGGGTGAGCAGCCGAGCGGTCCGGACGAGCTCAGACTCGTGCGCGTAGGGACGCCCACGCCTCGGCCGGCGTCGGGCGCGAGGCCAGGCGGCTCGCGGCCTCGGCGGCCCCGGTCCGGATCGAGTCGCTCGCCAGCAGCTCACGGATGCCGCCGGACAGGTCGGCGGTCTCGTCCAGGACGACGCCCGCGCCGAACTTCTCCACCTCGGCGGCGATGTGCGGCTGGTTGGCAAACTGCGGGAGGAACGCGACAGGAAGTCCGCGCGACAGCGTCGCGAGCGTCGTACCGGCCCCACCCGCCGCGACCACCGCGTCGGCCTGGTCGAGGAGCGGGCCCAAGGGGGTGAAGCCCACTACTGCGACGCGTCCGGGGTCGAAGTCGAAGTCCGTAGGGGCGTGCGTCAGCCCCGCGGTGACGATGACGTCGTGGTCCGCGTCCAGAGCCGCGGTGACGGCCCTGTGCAGCAGGTCCTGGTTGTCGGCGACCGTGCCGAACGAGACCAGGAGCCTCCGCCGTCCGCTGAGGGCGCCGATCGGGGGCGCGTCGTGACCGGACGAGGTGAACGTCTGCGGGCGGACGGGGAGGCCGTTCGTCCACGAGCGCAGGTCGTCGCCCAGCCACTCCGGCCACGTCTCGACGACGGTGAGGCGCTCGCGCAGCTCGAGGCCGCGATGGGCCAGGACGGTGTCGCGTCCGGCCTCGAGCGCCGGGTCGAAGGGCGACGCCGGGCTGTGGGTAACGCTCGCCCACGGAAGGCCGACGTGGCTCGCCACCACGGGCGTGACGTAGTCGGACACGTCGCCCACCAGCAGGTCCGGGCGGAACTCCTCGACGATGGCGATGCGGTCGTCCAGGGCCAGCGCGGCCGCGGTCGAGGTGAACAACGTGACGGTGGCGGCCGCGAGCAGCCCCGGGTCGTCGGTGCGGAAAGCGGTGAGGTCGAGGCCGGTCCGGCGCTCGTTCTCGTCCATCCACTCCGGCATGGACGGTCCGTGCTCGCGGTAGGGGGCATCGACCAGGTGTGACAGCGACTTGTGCGTCGCGACGACGACCTCGTCACCGGCCGCGTGGGCGGCGTCGGCGATGGGCAGTACGGGCAGCAGATGGCCGTAGGCCGGCACGCTGCTGAACAGCACTCGCATAGTGGTGAACTCTCCTTCGGTTGTGGGTGGTGATGTACGGAGCTCAGAGCAGTCGGTCCGCCATGTGGTCGGCGGCCTGCTGACCTGCGACGGCTCGCACGATGTCGAGGTAGTCGTCGGTGCTCGCGAACGAGTGGTGGTGCTTGCGCACGAACTCCTGCTCGATCTGCCGGAAGGCGCGGTTGCCCACCTCGCGGCGCAGGTCCCAGAGGGCCAGCGCGCCACCTTGGTAGGCGGCCGGGCCGTAGGGAGCGATCGCGGCGGGGAATGCGCCGCGGCGGGGCCTGGCGATGGGTCCGCTGCGAGCGACCTCCTCGGCGACCTCCGCTCGCCTCTCGTCGAACCGTTCGGCAAGCGACTGGGTGGGTGAGCCCTGCCTGTGCGACCAGAGGACCTGGTAGTAGACGGCGTGGCCCTCGGCCAGCCAGAGGTCGCTCCACGACTCCACGGACACCGAGTCGCCGAACCACTGGTGGACGAGCTCGTGGACGAGGACGGCGTCCACGTCGCGCGGCTTGGTGAGCTCCTCGGTGGAGAGCAGGCTGAGGCTCTGGTGCTCGAGCTCGCCCCCCACGGGCGTGGCGAGGACGCCGTAGGACCGGAACGGGTAGGACCCGAGCCGGCGCTCCAGGAAACGCAGGTGCCGCGGGATGGCAGAGCGGGCCTTCGCGGTGGCGGCGACCGCTCCGCGGGGCACCCAGCTGCGGAGCGAGACGTCACCGACCCGGCCCTGTGTCACGCGGGCGAACGGCCCCACCGCGACCTGGAGCACGTGCGAGGCGATGGGTGGTGTCGTGAAGACCGCTCTGGAGCCCCTCGCCGTGCGTCGGGTGCTCCGGAGGTCGCCGCTCACCGCGGCAGTCAGAACGGGCGGCGTGTCCACGGTGATGTGCCAGGGCGCCTTCTGGCTCGGATGGTCGAACATCGGGACGAGGTGCTGCACGCGACTCGTCGGCTGTCCGATGCTCTGCACCACACCGCCCGAGCTGAACACCCCGGGCGGGAAGCCGCGCGGCCCGATGTCGGCGGCGTCCAGGACCTCGGTGGAGGTGCGCACCACGACTCGGAAGGCGCTACCCGCGCGCATGGTGGTGGACGGGGTGACGACCAGCCGACCGTCGCGCTCACGAGCCGTGGCCCGGTCGCCGTTCACGGTCACGGTGTCGACGCCTCCGCCGGCGAAGTCGAGTCCCAGGCAACGGGTGTCCGACCCGACGCGCCCGCGGATCACGGTCCGAGCGCGGTAGGACTCGCCTGCGGCGGCGAACCGCAGGTGGGTGCGGTAGTCCCGGACCTCGACGCCCTGGGCGCCCAGTCGCGGTTGCAGCCGGTCGCCGACGGTCTTGTCGCACGGTTGCGAGTCGTACGTCGCTGCGCCCGCCGTGCCCGCCGTGGGCTCGGCCACGATGGCCGCTGCGACGCCGGCACTCCCGGCGACGGCGGCCATCGCGACGCAGGTGGCGACGAGGCGTGGTCTGGCGACGATCATCAGGGACATCTCCTTCGGTTGTCCGGAAGCGGCCTCAGCGCATGGAGCCTCCAGGGCCGCGTGGGTTCAGCAGGTGGTCGACGTTGCTCGCACCGGGCGGACCTGCCTGGGTCCTAAGCATCCGCGCCACGAGCGTGGCGGCGATGACGACCAGTGCCGCGTCCAGCACACGCTGGCGGCGGGTCGTCGACGACAGGTGGCGCATCACGGTGAATTCCTCACAGATCAGGCACGAGCGTCGGCGGCCGGATGGTTCACCCGTTCCGGCGCTCGGCGCCGCGGGCGAGCCCCTCCGTCATCTGGACCTGGAAGGCCCGGGTGTAGCGCTCGACCACCCACCCGAGGGGGACCGGGGTGTGCCACGTGGCCGACCACCGGATCCGGGTCCCTCCGGGCTCCGTCAGCTCCAGCTCGATGCGAGCCCGGAAGTCGCGCAGGACCCGGTAGTTCAGTTCTCCGACAGGATGTCGTAGACCATGAGCCTGTCCGGGACGAGCTCGACGAGCTGCTCGCGAGCGATGTTGCGCCCGATGCGGAAGATCCGGATCTCGTCGAGGGGATCCGTTCCACCCTCGTCAGCCACCTGCGGGCGGCTCGCGGGCTCGGACTCGAAGGAGTCGACCGGGGACCACGTGGGCCAGGTCGAGCCGTCCACCAGCAGCTCGTACACCGAGCGCGGCGGGGCGGTGGACACGGCGGTCGTGCCGTAGCTGCGGACTGTCCTGGTCACCATGACTCCTTCGGTCAAGCGGCGGGTGCAGGTGCTTCGTGACGCTAGGGACCGGAAGTTCCGCCCAGTGCCGCTCCGGCTCCGTCCGGCGAGCCGTGACCGTGGCCATGCCCGACCGGGTGAACCGCCCAGGCGACGTCGTCGTGCTCCAGAACATGTCACCTCGCCGGCTCGCCGAGCCCGACGTCCTCCGACACGTGGTGCGCTGTCGGACGCCTTCTGACGTCGCGGCCGCCCTGCGGATCATTGGTGACAGACCGACGACCCTCGACCTCCGCGGCCTCGACGACATCGACGTGCGCGGTGACCTGGCCACCGTCGGCGGCGGGGTGACGGCACAGGCCCTGCTCGACGCGGCGGCGCGGCACGGCCTGACGCCAGTGGTCGGCCGGACCGGCTCGGCACGCGTCGCGGGTCTCGTGCTCGGAGGAGGTCACGGGCCCCTGATCGGCCGTGCCGGGCTGTCGGCCGACAACCTCGTCTCGGCTGAGGTCGTCCTGGCGGACGGCACGATGCTCGAGGCGAGCCAGACCTCGGGTCCCGACCTGTTCTGGGCGCTGCGAGGAGGTGGCGCGCCACCAGGAGTGGTCACCAGCCTCACGACCCGCCTCCAGCCGATCGCGCGGGTGGTGCAGGGAACGCTGGTCCATCCGCTGGACGGGGCTCGGGAGGTCCTGGCGGGGCTGCGCTGGCTGCACCAGTCCGACGACGACTCCCTCGACACCAGGATCCGCTTCCTGGCCACGCGTGACGGGGTCGTCCTGGTGGTCCAGCCGACGTGGTCGGGTGCGCCGGAAGTCGCGGGGGAGCACCTCGCGGCGGTCCGTGCCCTGGGACGACCGCTCACCGATCACCTGCAGCACCTCACGATCGCCGAGGCGGTCTCGGCGGACGAGGCCGTGCGCGACCGTGCGAACCGCCGGACCACCTCACGGCTGCTCACCGCGCCCTCACGGTCGACCGACGAGCTGCTCCTCGCGGCGGCCACGACTCTCCCGTCCGGTGGCGCGCTGGACGTGCAGCACGTGCGCGGTGCCGCCACGAGGGTCGCGGCGGACGCGACGGCGTACCCACGACGCACGGAGCACCTCAGGGTCGAGATCAGCTGCTCGTGGCGCTACGGCGACGGGTCCGAGCAGTCCTCCTGGGTGCGGTCGACGGCGAACCTCCTGGACCGTCCGCCGCCGCACGGGGCGGACGTGACCCGGCTCGAGCGGGTCCGTGCGCGCTACGACCCCGACGGACGGTTCACGGCGATCTCCGTGTGACCCTCGACACGCGCCATCCGTGCGGGCGGAGCCGCTGCGACATCCCCCTGCTGCCGCTGAACCACCCGCGCTGTGACGTCGTGTACCTCCTCGACGGGACGCCCCGCGGCGACCCGCGGACGAAGGAGGAGGACCTTGCCCGACCTCGACCACCGCAGCGCCAGCAGCCCTGGCGCCGCGACGAGCACCGAGACCCGGACGCCGCACCTACGCGGACCCGGCCGTGCGCGCCCGACGTTCCGGATCGTGCCGGTCGTCGAAGCGCTGATGGACCGACGCGGTGAGGACGTGGACGCGGTGATGGACCGCTACTTCTCGCCGACCTACCGTGCCCGCGTCGACGGCGTCCTCACCGACCGTGCGTCCTTCGCCGAGCGGGTCCGCGGCATCAGGTCGATGCTCGCAGACACCGGCTCGGTCACGGTCACGCTGGAGGACGAGGTCGCCGACGGCGCCGCGTACGCCTCTCGCTACGTCCTCGAGGTCTCCACGCCCGAGCGGAGCGCGGTGCGCGAGGTGTACCTGTTCGGACGTCTTGCGGACGACGGACGCCTCGAGCTGGTCGACGAGGTGACCCTCGAGCTCGAGACGGCTCGGCCCTGACTTGACCTGACAGCGCGGGTCGAGGACCTGCGCCCCGTGAGAACCCTGAGGAGAACCCATGGACCCCTCGCAGCTGCGAGCCTTCATCACCGACCACTTCGACAGCCTGATCAACCAAGGCGACATGACGACCATCGAGCGCAACGTGCATGCCGACTACGTCGACCACGACGGCCCGGGCGGCCGGACCGGGCTGGACGAGAGCAAGGCCCGTACGCAGCGCAACCGTCAGCGTCTCAAGGACCTGCACGTAGAGGTCCGTGACGTCCTGGCGGACGGCGACAAGGTGGTCGTCCGCAACGTGTGGACGGCCACTGACCCCGACACCTCGGCGCGCGTGGAGATGCACGGCTTCGTGCTGTTCCGGGTGCAGGACGGGCGCCTCGCCGAGCGGTGGGCGACGATCACCGAGCCGCGCGAGCTGACGACAGCATCGTTCGAGTGGTGAGGGGTCTGCGGGTCCGGTCGGGCCGGGCAGCGACGTGATCGTCGCAGCGGCCAGCCCGGTCCTCGGTCTCGACTGGTCCTGGATCGGATACACCCTGGGCCTGGCTCTCGGCGTGCTCACCGTCATCACGCTGCGCATGACCGTTCGCCACGGTGATCCCATCGCCGGTTGGTGCCTGGCGCTGGTCGGGATCGTGGCCACGGTGTGGGTCACCATCTCGACCCGGAGCGCGAGGGTCGTTCCCCTGCTCGACCCGACGACTCCCGGTCGGGTGCTCAAGTGCTACACGGACTCCGGGCTCGACTGGTCCAGCGACTGCGGTCGCGAGTACGCCGACCGGGTGGTCACGGGGATGGTGCCGGCCGCGGCCGTCGCGATCGTCCTGGCGACGTGGCTGGTCCTCTTCCGCCGACACGCTCACGGTGTGAACCCACGCGGTGCCCCGTCCCGTGCACCACAACACGCGCCCGTCCGAGGGGCGAGCCCGACGAACGAGAAGGACGAATGATGGTTGCTGAGAAGCTGAGAGGGCTTCGGTGGCCGAGGCCGGTCCGTGTCGCCGCCGGGATGGGTGTCGTGCTGCTCGCCTCGCTGCCCGTGGTCGCTGGGAACGCCCTAGCCGCGGCGCCTCCGGGCGTACCCGACGTCGCCCCGGCGGCCTCGGGGCGCGTGGCAGCCCAGGCGCAGGCAACCGCCCGGACCTCCCGCCTCGAGCGGCGTCGGGTTGATGCGGTCGCCACTCCGCGGCTGAGGTGGAAGCCGTGCGGCGGCAGGGCGGAGTGTGCCTCGGCACGCCTGCCCCTGGACTACGACCGGCCGCGTGGCGCCACCACCAAGGTCGCGCTCCTCCGACTGCCCGCCCGCGACCAGCGGCGCAAGGTCGGCAGCCTCTTCCTAAACCCGGGAGGTCCCGGCGCGTCGGCCGCCGCGTTCGCCAGCCAGGCCGGTGGTCTGCTGCCCCCACGGCTCCTCGATCGCTTCGACGTGGTCGGCTTCGACCCGCGCGGTGTGGGGAGCAGCGACAACGTCCGGTGCTACCGCACCCCACGCGAACAGCTACCCTTCGCCCGGGTCATCGCGAGGTCCCCCTTCCCGTACACCGCGAGCCAGGAACGCGCCTACATCAAGGCGTACCGGTCCCTCCACCGCGCCTGCTCGACCACCGGCCAACCGCTCGCCGGGTCGATGTCCACCGCGCAGGTGGCGCGGGACATGGACGTCCTGCGTCGCGCGGTCGGCGACGAGCGACTCACCTACTACGGCCTCTCCTACGGGAGCTACCTGGGTCAGGTGTACGCCAACATGTTCCCCGACCGGGTACGGGCGCTGGGGGTCGACGGTGTCATCGACCCGGTCGCCTGGGCCGGCCGCAGGCACGCCCCCGCGCCGACCGGTGACCGCATCCGGTCGGCGGACGGCGCCTACAAGACCCTGCAGGAGATCCTCGTGCGCTGCGGTCAGGCGGGCGTCGAGAGGTGCTCCTTCGCTGCCGGCGACCCGGTCGCGAAGTTCGCCGAGATCGCCCGCAGGCTCCGCGAGTCGAAGGTGGACCTAGAGGTGATCCCCGGCGAGTCGGTGCGCTACGGCTACACCGACATGGTGCAGGACGCCCTGCTGGCGATGTACGGCGCCGAGGGTCCCACCACCATCACCGACAATCTCAACGACATCGAGCTGTTGCTTCAGCCGTTGGGCCGGTCCCGGGGCACCGACCTCGAGCGGGAGGCGGCGGCCAGCCGGGTGCTGACCAGACATCGCGAGCTCGCCTCGCTGCCCGGCTCATCGGCCGCCCTCGACTACCTCAACCTCCCTGACATCACAGCCGCCGTGACCTGCACGGACGGAACTAGCCAGTCCCTGCTCGGTGCCTCTCGCCGGTTCGGTGAGCGCGCGGACGAGCGGGCGCCCTACTTCGGACGGGGCTGGGCCTGGAACTGGACCTGCTCGGAGCGGACGTGGACCATCGAGGACGAGGACGCCTACCGAGGACCCTTCGACAGGCGTACGGCGGCTCCGGTGCTGGTCGTCGGCAACTACTGGGACCCCGCGACCAACTACGACAACGCCGAGCGGGTCAGCCGCATCCTGCCCAAGAGCCGGCTGCTCTCGAGCGACAGCTGGGGTCACACCGCGCTCGGCAGCTCGCGATGCGTGGACCGGGCCGTGTCCGACTATCTGATCCGTGTCGAGCTCCCCGCTCGGCAGACCGTTTGCATCGGTGCCGCGCAGCCGTTCACCGGCGCGCCGGTGGACGAGGGACGTACTCCGCTGCTGGAGCGGTTCAGGGGGTAGGGCGCAGCGGCGTGTCAGACCGTCGTCGCAGTGTGGGCCGTGAAGCTCGCCCGGCGCTCGTCGGCACGCACGGCCATGGGCACCACGTTCCCCGCAGGTGGGATCGGGCAGCTGACGAGCGGGTTGAACGCGCAGGACGGGAGGATCGCCGCGTTGAAGTCGAGAGTGCTGAGCTGCTGCAGGTCGCCCGACGACCCACGCCGGATCGTACTGCTAGTGCTCGATGCCGGCGAACGACCGCGCCAGGGACGTCTCGGAGTCGAAGACCTCGACCCATTGCTGGCCGTCCGGCTCGGCCGAGATCCTCATCGTGCGACCGTCGTCCAGCCTCAGGACCTCGCCCGTCTCGACCTCGATCATGCCGTTCGCGGTCGCGCCCCGGTCGGCGAGCACGCCTGGCTCGCCCTCGCCCAGGCGTACCCGGGCACCCGGCTCGCCGTCCGGTCGGGGTGTCAAGCGCCGGGCGCCTCCTGCAGGGTCGTGCCGGGGGTCAGCGGGACGCGCTCGACGGGATGGAGGTCGCCCTGGGCGTGGGCCAGCTGCTGCTCGCGGGGGATTGTGCTCCTTCTGCATCTCGGTCGTGGCTGCCGGCGGCAGCGACCAGTCCACGACATCGCCGCGTCGACGGGGTTCAGCCGCCTGTGACGGGCGGTGATGAACCGCGCCGTGCCGCCACCTCGTCCTGTGTGCAGCGAGACCGCCGTCAGCGCCATCAGCATCGTCAAGGAGGAGGACGCCTCGTGAACAGCGACAACACCTGGGAAGCCGTCATCGTGGGCGGGGGTGCCGCCGGGATGAGCGCCGCCGTCACCATGGGCCGCGCCGGCAGGAGGGCGCTGCTGGTCGACGCCGGCGGCCAGAGCAACCTGGTCGCCGAGCGCGTCGGAGGCCTGCTGGGCAGGCCGGACATCACCCCGCAGCAGCTCTATGCGGAGGGTCGCGACGACCTCGCGCGCTTCGATCACCTCGGCGTGCGGTCAGGAGCGGTCACGAGCGCGGACCGCACGGACAGCGAGGGCTTCGTGGTGTGCCTCGACGACGGGAGCGAGCACACCTCAGGAGCCCTCGTCCTGGCGACGGGCGCTGACTACCGCCACGCCGACGTCGCGGGGGTGGCGGAGCGCTTCGGGGCCTCGGTCTTCCACTGCCCCTTCTGCCACGGCTGGGAGGTGCGCGGACGCACGCTCGCGGTGCTGGCCGAGGGCCAGGCCGGCGTGAACCACGCGTTGAACCTCCTCAGCTGGACCGACGACGTCACGCTGCTCACGAACGGGTCCGAGCTCGATGACACACTCCGCTCGCGTGTGTCGGGGGCCGGCGTCTCGGTTGACGAGAGGCCCGTGGCCCGCGTCGAGGGTCCTGGCAAGGACCTGCGCTCGGTGGTCTTCGCCGACGGCGAGGAGACCCGTGCCGACGCACTGCTGGTCCAGACGTCCATGCGGATGCGGTCGACCATCGGCCGGGACCTGGGCGCGTCGGTGATCGAGCCGAGCGCGGGCCTTGACGTCGAGACGCTGCGGGTGGACCCGCTTGGACGGACCGACGTCCCTGGTCTGTACGCCGCGGGCGACACCGCCCTGACCGCGTCGCCCTCGGTGTCCGGGGCGATGGCCTCCGGCTATCTCGCCGCGACCGGAGTCGTCCAGGCGCTGGCCGCCTCGCGGAACCGGTTGTGACCACCCACGGGCGCCGCCTCGGTGGCGGGATCGCACTCGCCCTCCTCGCAGGCTGCTCGCTCGTGCCGGACGACGAGACCGCCACGACGTCCCCGACTCCCGCCGTCGGCCGAGAGCCTGTCGTCCTCGACGTCGTGGAGGGACCCGCACGGCGCGACGGCCGGACGGGTGACGGCGGGACGGCGACTGGCGACGAGCCACAGCGTGCGGTCCCGCGCTGGGTGCAGCTGCGCGCCGCGACCATCCCCACGCTCGAGGACCCCTACGTGGTCGACATCCACGGCGCCACCCTGTATCGGTCCGACGAGGACGCGAACGAACCGTCGATGTCGCGCTGCACCGACGAGTGTGCGACGACGTGGCTGCCCGTCACGATGAGGGACCACGGGACCGTGTACGTCGCGGGGGTGGCCCGCGACCGGATCAGCGCCATCGTGCGGCAGGACGACTCGCTGCAGCTGACGATCGACGGCTGGCCGCTCTACCGCTACGTCCGTGACGAGGAGCCCGGCGAGACGCGCGGCCAGGGTGTCGACGATGCCTGGTTCGCGGTCGGGATCACCGGAGAGCGCGTTGAGTGACGGCAGCGGGACGAGCGCGCCGTGCGGCGACCTCGCGGTGTGATCGTGATCGGCGACTGGACGTCTGGCGCGCAGGATCGCCCTCGCGGTACCCCGAAGCGCATCGACGCCTCCCGCAACCACGACCTGGTGCTGGCCGCCGTCGAGAGACTCCTGCGCACTGCGCCCGTCGAGTCGGTGACGATGGACGCCGTGGCGCAGGACGCCGGCGTCGGCAAGGGGACCGTCTTCCGGCGCTTCGGTTCTCGCGAGGGCCTGCTGGGCGACGTGCTGGCGAGGCGGACCCGGTCGTGGCTGGCGGAGCTGACCGAGCGCACACTGCCGGAGCCCGACCCCCGTCGGCGTCTGGAGCTGTTTGGCCCGGCCCACATGCGGTTCGTCGTCGATCACGCAGACCTGACCGTCGCTGCGGGCGCCGAGGGCTGGTCCGTGGCCGACGACGCCGTACGCGACCACGTGAGTGGCCTCCTCGCAGAGCTGGGGCAGCCGGAGGAGGACCGGGAGTTCTGGGTGGGCGTCCTGCTCGTGGCGTCGTCGACCGGTCTGCTGAGGTTCCTCGCCACCCGCGGAGCTGACCTGGACGACGCCGAGCGCGGATGGCACGACCTCATCGCACGGCTGTGGAGCGGGTGCACCCCGCCTCCGCGAACTTGACGCATCAACAAAAAGGCGGCATGCTCCGGTCGACGTCAGAGAGGACCGCAATGTCATCACCTGCCCCGGCTGGCGCCGTGCGTGTCGGACGCAGCGACCTCGAGGTCCTGCCCGTCATGCTCGGTGGCAACGTCTTCGGCTGGACCCTCGACCGCAGCGCGTCGATGGAGGTGCTGGACGCCTTCCACGACGGTGGCGGCAACTTCCTCGACACGGCTGACGCCTACAGCCACTGGGCGCCGGGCAACCTCGGCGGGGACAGCGAGAGCATGCTGGGGGAGTGGCTGGCGTCCCGGAGGCCCGAGGACATCGTGGTCGCCACGAAGGTCGGTGGGCATCCCGCACAGGCCGACCTGTCGCCCGACACCGTACGCGCGGCTGTCCGCGGTTCGCTCCGCAGGCTCGGCCTAGAGACGATCGACATATACTTCGCACACTTCGACGACGCCGACACGCCGCTGGAGGAGACGGTCGGGGTCTTCCAGGAGCTGGTGGACCAAGGCCTCGTCCGCTACCCGGCGCTGTCGAACTACTCACCCTCACGCGTACGCGAGTGGCTGGACGTCGCGGACCAGATGGGAGCAGTGCCCCCCGTGGCGATCGAGCCGCACTACAGCCTGATGGCCCGCGAGGCCGAGGCCGAGCTGCTGCCGCTGGCCGAGGAGGCGCAGCTGTCGGTGCTTCCGTACTTCGCCTTGGCGGAGGGCTTCCTGACCGGCAAGTACCGTGCGGCGACCGACATGGGAGGCACCGTGAGGTCCACCCGGATCGCGGAGCTGGCGACGCCCGCGAACTTCGCCCTGCTGGACGCGGTGGAGCGGGTGGCCAAGGCGCACGGGGTGTCGATGGCGACGGTGGCGCTGGCGTGGTGTCGCGCGCAGCCGTCGGTCGTCGCCCCAGTGGTCAGCGCGACCAGGCCGTCCCACGTCAACGACATGCTGGCGAGCGCCGTGCTCGATCTCGCGCCCGAGGACGTGTCCATGCTCCTCAGCGCGTCGCAGCACCTCGTCGGCCAAGGAGCAGATCACCGATGACCGACGAGGTCGACTGGCTCGACCGCGACGAGCAGCGCGCGTGGGTGGCCAACGCGGCGGTGATGATCAGGTTGCCGGCAGCGCTGGACGCGCGCATGCAGCGTGAGACCGGGCTCACCCTGTTCGAGTACCTCGTGCTCTCCGCGTTGTCCATGGCCGAGGAGTGGACGCTCGGCATGAGCGCTCTGGCATCCGAGACATCGGCGTCGCTGTCGCGGCTCTCGCACGTCGCCAAGCGGCTGGAGGAGCGTGGACTCCTCACGCGCGAGCGCGTGCCGGGGTCCGGTCGGCGGACCTGCGCGACCCTCACCGCCGCGGGGTGGGACGAGGTGGTCGCGAGCGCGCCCAGCCACGTCCAGGCCGTGCGGGACTACTTCATCGACGTGCTGAGACCGGAGGACCTGGAGACGGTCCAGCGCATCGGCCGAGCCGTCGGCGAGCGCCTGGACGAGGCAGGGGCGGGAGGACGGAACTCGGACGCCACTTCCTCTTCCTAGGTTCGATCGTGCCCGATCGACGATGGAGGAAGCCATGGCCCCCGACAACCGCACCGCACTGTCCGTCCTCGTGGTGGGAAGCGGGGTCAGCGGCCTGGCAGCTGCCTCGTTCCTGCAACGATCGGGACACCAGACGCTCGTGGTCGAGAAGCGTCCCGGCCTGCCCCGAGACGGCTTGGCGCTGAACCTCCCGGGCAACGCCGTGCGATGCCTGACGGCTCTGGGGCGCGAGGACATCGTCCACGCCGGCGCCCCGGTGCGCCGGCGCGAGTACCGCGCGCGGGAGGGTCGGCTGCTCTTCGCCGTCGACGAGGACGAGACCTGGCGCGGGGTGGCGACCTCCATCGCGTTGCGACACGACCGGCTCATCGAGATGCTCGCGCGTGACCTGGACGTCCGCTTCGAGTGTGCCCTCACCGCGCTCAGCAGCGACCCGAGGCCCGTCGCGCAGCTCTCGGACGGCACGAGCGAGGCCTTCGACCTCGTCGTGGGCGCGGACGGGGTCGGCTCGTGGGTGCGCGGGACGATGGGGGAGGCGACCCGTGTCCCGTCCGCGATGACCGCGTCGGCGTGGCGGTTCGTCACCCGCAACCCGGGTGTCCGGTCATGGACGGCATGGACGGGGGGTGGGCTCGTGCTTCTCGCGATCCCGCTGCCGGGCGACGAGCTCTACGTCTACCTCGCCCGCACCCGCGGCGGGCACGTGGGGACGACGATGGACTGGGTGGAGTCGGTGCTGCCGGACTTCTCCGGAGCCCCACGCGAGCTGGCGGCGCTGCTCGCCGACCCGGGGACCCGTCGGCACCGCGGCCCCGTCGACGAGGTCGACTGCGAGAGGTGGGGCTCGGGGGGTGTCGCCATCATCGGCGACGCGGCTCACGCGACCGGTCCCGTATGGGCTCAGGGCGCCGGGATGGGGCTCGAGGACGGGTGGGTGCTCGCTCAGGAGCTGGACGCGGGCCCGGGCGTCGAGGAGGCATTGCGCCGCTGGGAAGACCGGAGGCGGCCGCGAGTGCGCCACGTGCGGGAGGTCACCGACCGCATGTCGCGGCTCGCGCGCGTCCCGGCGCTGGTGCAGCGGATCACGCTCCCCCTCATGGGCCCCCGGGGCTTTCGGGACGCCTACGTCCCGCTGCGCCCGACGCCGTGACCACGGCGCGCGTCACTGCTCGCCGATGACCGCCTCGATCAGGTGCGGCCCGGGGTCGGCGAGCGCACGGGCGAATTGCGCGGCCAGCTCCTCGGCCGTGCTCACGCGGGAGGCGGGCACACCCATTCCCTGCGCCAGCGCGACGAAGTCGATCTCCGGGCGGGTCAGGTCGAACAGCCCGGCCGCGGCACCGGAGGCGGCCCCCGTCCGATCGAGCTCGGCGCGCAGGATCGCGTACGAGCGGTTGTTGAGGACGACCGTCGTCACGTCGCACTGCTCGCGGGCCATCGTCCACAGCGCCGAGATCGTGTACATCGCGCTGCCATCGGCCTGGAGGCACACGACCGGTCGGTCCGGGCTGGCAATTGCGGCCCCAAGTGCCGTCGGCAGCCCCTGTCCGATGGCAAGACCCGTCAGCCCGAGCAGATCGTGCGGAGCCGAGTGCAGCGTGGCCGACTGGGCGGCGGCGGACCCGGTGACGGACTCGTCGACGAGGATGCTCTCGGGAGGGAGGAGCGCGCCGACGACATCAGCCCAGGTACGCGGATCGAGTGGACCCCGGGGCAGTGCTGGAGGAGCCAGCGGGGCGAGCACCGGCTCTGCACAGGGCGCGACCGCCTCGGCCACCATCTCAAGCGCGAGCCGCGCGCTCCGTGAACCCTCCGCTGCGAGGACATGCACCTGGGTGCTGGACGGCGTGGGCTTGCTCGCCTGGCCGGGATAGGCGAAGGAGGTGACCGGGGTGCGCGCGCACACCAGGACCAGGTGGCGTACGCCCTCGAGCTGCGCAGCGACGAGCTCGCCCCGGTAGGCCAGCGGCTCCGTCTCGGGGATCCCGGCCCCCCGTCGCTGGCGAGCCGGCCACAGCCGGGACAGGAGGGTCGCACCCGTGGCGGCAGCGATCCGCCCGGCGGCTCGCAGCCCGTCCTCGCTCAGCGCCTCGCCGTCCAGCAGGAGTGCCACCCGGTCGCCTGAGGACAGGGCCTGCACGACCGCGTGCGCCGCGTGCTCGGACGGCGGGGCGGCCGCAGGCACCCGGACGGGGGCAGCCGCCTCCGCTCCTGGTGACCACGAGACGTCTGCAGGGACGATCAACGTCGCGACCGCACCGAGGTCGTCCGCGGACAGCGCCGCGGCCACCGCGTCGGCGCAGTCCTGGGCCACGTCTGCGGGATCCGTCGCGCGCCGCACCCACGACGAGACCGTGTGTGCGAGCGCGTCGACGTCGGACTCCAGGAGCGAGTCCAGGCCCTTGTGCGCGAGGGCATGGTCTCCGACGATGTTCAGCACAGGGGCACCTCCTCGACGCGCGTTGTGGAGGTTGGCCAGGCCCGGACCGAGGTGCAGCAGGGTCGCTGCCGGACGCCCGGTCATCCTCGCCCAGCCGTCCGCGGCCGCGGTCGCGACCCCTTCGAAGAGGCACAGCACGCCACGCATCGCGGGCTGATCGTCCAGCGCGGCCACGAAGTGCATCTCGGACGTGCCCGGGTTGGCGAAGCAGACGGTGACCTGACTGTCGACGAGCGTGCGCACCATCGCCTGCGCGCCGGTGGTCCCAGACGTCGACCGGCCGTCAGGTGCGGTCGGGACCGTGTCTCGATCAGAGCTCATGGCCAGTCCCACGGTCCCACCGGCCTCGGTGGTTCATGCATCGGCCACGTCACTCCGAGCCGGGTCCTGGGAGACGCGAAGGCCCGCAGACAGTGTGTCTGCGGGCCTTCGCGGGCACTCAGCCAGCGGTGGGCTGCGCGTCCTCCGTCACCGTGACGCCCTCGGCGAACCGGACCAGCTGCGACTCCGTCAGGGGCAGACCCGACCACACCTGGATGGCCAGGGACGCCTCGTCGGTCCCGGGCAGGTAGAGCGTACGGGTGTCGCTGGGGCCGAAGTTGTCCATCAGCACGCCAGGCCGGCCCGCCACCGTCAGCTCCTTGCCGACGAGCGGGTCCGGCACCTCGCGGGCCAGCGAGACGTAGATCTGACCCTCGAGGCTGGGGCCGGCCATCGCCTGCTCGGCGTTCTCCGGCTCGGGGACCGACCCACCGGGCGGAACCAGGGTGAAGGACGCGCTGTCGGAGGTCCCCACCGTCCATCCGTCGGGGATGACGGCGATCTCGAAGCCGGCCGGCTCGGTGCCGTCGTAGGCCACGAGCGCGAGAGGATCGGAGGCGCTCGAGCGGACCGGGTCCGCCGCGGCCGGACGGTCCTGCGGACGGGCGAGGTCCTGCGGGCTCATCGCAGCCGCGACGCCGGCGGCGACCAGGGCCGCCACCCCGGTGCGGAGGCCGACGCGGCGAGCCGTACGGCGGTGCAGGGCTCGCCTGCCGCGCCGGAGGTCTTCGCCGACGAGGGCGTCAGCGGACGTGGCGTCCGCGTTGTCGGCGGCGACGGTCAGGAGTGAACGAAGGTCGGACATGGTGGTTTCCTTAAGGTGAGGTGGTGCACGAGTTGAGGGACACGAGGTCGGTGGCCGACCTCGAGCTGGTGGGCTCGTCGATGTCGAGGAGCTCTCGCAGTCGCTCCAGGGCTCGTGCCGTCTGGCTCTTCACGGTCCCGGTCGAGCAGTTGAGGGCGTCGGCGGTGTCGGCCACCGAGAGGTCGTGGTAGTACCGGAGGACCACGGCTGCGCGCATGCGTGGCGCCAGCTGGGCGAGCGCGGCGTTGACATGGTCCGCCTCGTCCAAGGTGGTGACCGCTCGGTCCGGGACCGTCGACGACGAGTGCTCGCGGCGCCACGGGCGCCTCTTCTCGTCGATCAGCGCGTTCACCAGGGTGCGCCGGCTGTACGCGGCGGGACTCCTGGCTCGTCTGAACGCTGGCCAGGAAACGTAGAGGCGCGTCAGCGTCGTCTGCACGAGGTCCTCGGCCAGGTGGGCGTCACCCGCCGTGAGCAGCGTCGCAGCCCGCAGGAGAGCCGGGCGGTGCTCGCGGACGTAGGCGTCGAACTCCGCGTCGCGCCCTCTCATGTTCTCGTTCTTGCTGTCATGCCCCCATGACGGAACGGGCGGTGCGCGCGGTTGCACGAGGAGCAGACAAGGTGGGATCGGTTTCTCGGACGTCTGGGAGGGTGAGGTGGACGCCGCGTGCTCACCGACCGGACAGCAGGTCGGTGGGCATTGGCGGTCAGCCCAGATCGGTGAGGAGGGCGGCCATGGCGTCCGGCTGGGACATGAACGGGTGATGGCCGGCCTCAAGCTCGACGACAGCGTTCGCCCGCTCGGCGAACTTGCGTTGGACGTCCACAGGGGTCCCACGGTCGTTGGTGCAGACGACGTAGGTCGTCGGCATGCGCCGCCACGACGCCGTCTGGACGGGATCGGTGAGCACCGACAGGCTCTGTCGGGCCGTCCTCGACTGAGCAGCCTGCTGGATCTCCGGCGAGCAGTCCTGGAGGAAGGTGTCCGACAGTGCGTCGACCGACACGGAGAAGGTACCCGCCGCATGGTCGATGTCGAGGAACGGTGCTGGCTCCGCCCCGCCGAAGGACGACAGGCTCTCGCCCGCCTCGGGCAGGTAGCTGGACACGAACACCATGCGGGCGACGTGGGGGAGATCGGCGGCAGCTTCCGTCGCGACGATGCCGCCGTAGCTGTGTCCGACCAGCACCACCGGTTCGTCGAGGTGCTGCAGTGCGCGCCGGACCGCCGCAGCGTCGTCTCGGAGAGTTGGTGCCTGCGCTGTCACCGCCACCCCGGTCTCGCCGCAGCTAGGCATTAACGGAGCCAGAGTCTCGATGCCTCGGCGCTCCAGGACAGCTGCGGTCGGGTGCCACCACCAGCTTCCGTCACGGACGCAGGCGCCGTGGATGAATGCGATCTTCATGAACCTTCCTCCCATGACGTCGGTGGAACCGACACGTAGGGCGGAGCCCGTTCGTTCACGTGACCGTGCGGGTGCGACGACATCTGGCTGGCGGCGCGATCCCGGCAACGTCCTCGGTTCCGACGTGCTCCGTGCACACAATCGCGACGTCACCCACGACTCTTCGTGAACCGGATGACCCGCCGCGAGCGTGTTGCGGCCGTCCACCGCACATCCGAGGAGCTCCGCCATGAACTCTGTCGTCACGCCCTCACCGCCCTCCGGCGGGACCGCGGTCGGGTCCCGGCCTCCTCGCCGGACCAGCTGGTCGTTGCCGCCGAGCAGACCGAGGCGGCGTGGATGGCCACCGTCGTCGAGACGACGTCCGAGCCCACAAGCCTGCTGCTGGGGACCACGGTGGAGCGGTTCGCCGGAGGAGTGGTGCTCAGCGCGCCCGGGGACGAGACCCGATTCCTGGCCAAGGCGGTCGGGTTCGGCATCGACTCGCCGCTCGAGCCGGCCACGCTCGACCGGGTGATCGCCGTGTACCGACGTCGAGGCGACGCGTCGGCCACGCTGCAGGTGGCCCCCAACGTGCTCCCCGCCGACTGGGCGGAGACGGCCGGGTCGCGAGGTCTGGCTCGCGAAGGATCATGGGCCAAGCACGCGGCACCGCTGGACACGGTCGACCTCACGTCGCACAGCGACCTGACGGTCACGCGGGTCCCTTCCGACCGCATCGGTGAGTGGGGTGCCGTCGTGGTGCAGGGATGGGCATGCCCGACCTGCTCGGCTTCGCGCTGGCTGCGGCAGCGAGGACGAGCGACATCCATGCCTTCGGTGCCTTCGAGGGCGAGCGGCTGGTCGCCGGAGCCCTCCTGGGCGTGCACGGCACCTCAGCCGGTCTGGGTGCGGCTGCCACCCTTCCCGGTCACCGCAACCGGGGCGCGCAGCGGGCTCTCATCGCGGCGAGGGTCGCCGCGGCCAGTGAGATGGGGTGCGAGTGGGTCTTCGCGGAGACCGACTCGACCGACGCGGACGGTCAGTCGCGCCGCAACCTCGTGGCCGCAGGGCTCGAGGTCGCCTACGAGCGGGACAACTGGGTCTGGCGTGCCTGAGGACGGCCGCGCTCACCGCCCGGCGGATCGTCGCGGACGGGTGGGGCCGGTCATGAGGACCGAGGCGACCGCGCACGCGGCGGCGACCGCCAGCGCGTACGCCGCCGACGTGGCTGCGATGCCGGCCTGGTCGGCCAGCACGCCGGCACCGATCGCGGGAACGCTGTTGGCGGCGTAGCTGACGACGTAGATCCGGGTGAGGCGTCGCCCGACCGCGGTGGGGTCGGTCGTTCCGGCGAGGAGGTGCTGCAGGGCGGAGTGGAAGCCTCCGCCGACACCGAGGCCGGCGACGGCGGCGCCTGCCATCAGCACGACGGCGTGACCAGTCACGACGGAGACGAAGATCATCGCCGCGCCCGTGCCGAGCGCCGCCGTCCACACTCGTGTCGTCTCGCGCTCCGCCCGCAGGACCACGGCCACGGCCAGGCCGCCCCCCGACGCCATGACGGCGACGAGGACGCCCCCCGCGAACGGCGTGGTCCAGCCGAGCGTCGCGATCAGTCCCGGTCCCAAGGAGAGCAGCAGCCCGACGAGCGCCCACACGCTGGCGAGCAGCACCAGCAGTCCCCAGCGCTCACGGACGCCGGGGACGGGGGCGGCCACCCGGGAGGCAGGTGGTCCGGCGACGCGGGTCGGCGCGGTCTGCGCGACCGGCACGACGACCAGAGCCGCGGCCAGGCCTGCGACGAGGACGCCGTAGATCCACCCGGGAGCCGCCGAGAGCGTCGCTGCCGCGAGTCCGGCGAGCAGGGCGCCGCCGCCGATGCCGGCCATGGGTGCCAGGGTGTTGAACGCGGGACCGAGACGTGGCGCGCGCAGCTGCAGCCATGACGCCAGTGAGCTGGTGGCGAGTCCGGTCGCGATGCCCTGCAAGGCGCGAGCCGCGATGAGGACCCAGCCCGCGGCGCCGGTGAGCAGGAGGAGCAGCGCGACGATCTCGAGCACGATCGCCGAGACCGCCCCCGCCTTCATCTCCTGGGACGCCCAGGGGCCGACGACGAGCAGCGCACAGAGCAGCCCGATCGGGTAGGCGGCATAGATGAGGGTGAGGGTCGAGGACGTCAGCCCCAGCTCGACCTGGACGAGCGGGTAGAGAGGAGTCGGGGCGGACGACGCGAGCAGGAACCAGGTCAGCACGACCGCCGGTACGGCCACCGATGCGCGCCACGAGGTGGCGCGCATCGGTACCGCGGCAGGGGATGGGTCACACACCGTGCTCACGGAGCCACCCGAGCGCAAGGTTCCACGCGTCCTCGGCGGACGCCTGGTCGTAGTCGTCGCGCCAGTCCGCGTGGAACCCGTGGACGGCGCCCGGGTAGGTCACGATCGTGACGTCAGGGCGTGCCGAGCTCCGCTGAGCCAGGGCGGCGCGCATCTCGTCGACCGACTGCATCGGGATGACCGCGTCGAGCTCGGCGTACAGGCCGAGGACCGGTGCCACGATCGAGTCGACGACGTCGATGGGGTGGTGGGGGAAGAGCGCGCGGTCCGGGAGCAGGTCGCTGTAGGCGTCGTCGAGCACGCCGTACCACGACACGACGGCCTGCGGGCGGGCGTCGCGGGTGGCGAAGAGCCAGGCCCAGCGGCCGCCCCAGGAGAAGGCGTTGACCCCGATCCGGTCCGCGTCACCGCCGTTGGCGACGGCCCAGTCGAGCACGGCGGAAAGGTCGGCGAGCACCTGCTCGTCCCCGACGCGGCGCAGCAGCTGCTTCACCATGAGCTCCACGTCGTCGTAGTCGGCCGGGTCGCCCTGGCGAGCCATGAGGTCGGGGGCCACGACGAGGTAGCCCTCGTGGGCGAAGCGTCGCGCGACGTCCTCGAGGTAGGGGTGCAGCCCGAAGGACTCGCCGATGAGCAGCAGGACCGGCAGATGGTCGCCGGCGTCCGGGCGTGCCACGTAGGTCGGGACGGCGAAGCCGTCGACCTCGACGCCGACGCGGCGCAGCGAGAGCCCGTCCGCCGGGGTGGAGATGGTGGTCGCCTCGGCTGCCGACGTCAGCGGGACGACGGGTCGGACGACGGGCAGGTCGATGGTGGTCATGTGGTGCCTCCGATGGTGGTGTCGATGGGTGAGCTGGTGGTTGCGCGAGAGGATCGCGGCTGTCGGGAACCGGATGGGACGGGCTCAGAACTTGCCGTTGTCGTTCTTCCACTCGCCTCGCGGGGGGATGGCCTCGATGACGTCCCAGTGCTCGGCGACGTGGCCGTCCTCGACGCGGAACATGTCGAAGATCGCGGCCTCCTGGCCGTCGACCTGGCCCTGGCTGAAGGTGACCACGAAGTTGCCCTCGCCGATGATGCGGTGAAGCTGGTGGTGGACGACCGAGGAGGGGCCGTCCTGCGTACCGATGAGCTGCATGAGCTGCTCCGCACCGTCGCCCCATCCCGGGTTGTGCTGGATGTAGGAGTCGTCGGCGAGGTACTGCGAGAGGTGGCGCGTGGACCGCGCGATGAGCACCTCCTGGACGAAGTCGGCCACGAGCTCCTTGTTGGCCTCGGTCCGATCGAGGTCGGTGACCTCGGTGGGGCCGTCGAGCACGGTGTGACCGCCCGGGTTGGTCCCCTCGGGGATGGCCTGCAGGTTGTCCCAGTGCTCGACGATGCGGCCGGCCTCCCACCGGTGGACCTCGAAGCCGACGACGTGGCCGTACGGCTCGATCTGGTACTCGATGTGGGCCAGGCTGATGTCGCCGTCCTCGATGGCCCGCAGGGGGTTCACCATCGAGTGACCGACGGGCAGGGTGTCGAAGTACTCGAGCAGCGGGCCCAGGCCGTCGCCGAGCAGGACGTTGTGCTGCACGTAGCGGCGGGAGTCGATCCAGTGCAGCGGGTGCCGCGCCCCGGTCTCGATGGACTTGGAGATGGCCTGGGTCTTGTCCTTGTTGCGCATGGTCGTCCTTCTGGTCGTCGATGTCGGTCGCGGCGGCGCAGGCGCTACGAGTAGGTCTGCGTCCTCGAACCGTGCTGTCAGATGCGTCAACGTCACTCTGCGATCGATCCAGCCGCTGTGGTGGCCGATGATGCGGTTGCGGCAGAATCAGCACCGCGCACGACCGATTCCCTGACGGAGGCCGCTCTCGATGACCGCTGCAGATGCGTTTCTCGAGCGCGATCTGTTGATCATCGACGCCCTGCAGGTCAATCCGCGGGCGTCGTGGGCCGCCGTCGCAGGAGCGCTCGGCCTCTCCCCGCTGACCGTCGCGCGTCGCTGGAACAGGCTGGCCGAGTCAGGGCTGGCCTGGGTCGAGGCCGGGCCGGGGCCGGCGCTGATGCGTGGGGCGTTCCTGGAGATCCGGTGCCGACCCCAGGGCATCGACTCGACCATCGAGGCGTTGACCCGGCTGCCCGAGGTCCTCACCGTGGGCCGTCTCCTCGGTGAGACGGACCTCTACGCGATCGTCGTGTCGGCCGACCACGATGCGTTGCGTCAGTTCGTGGAGGAGAAGGTCGACCGCCTCGAGGTCGAGCGGACCACCGTGACGGTCTACACCAAGGTCTACGGCGGGCCGTCGTGGCGGGTGGCGCTGCTTGACGCGACGCAGGCCGACCTGCTGCGCGGCCCCCGCCCGCGCCGGGACCACCTCGACGAGATCTCCCCGCTCGACGCCGAGATATTCGAGCGACTCTCGCTCGACGGGCGCCGGTCGTTCTCCAGCCTCGCCGACGAGCTCGACGTCAACGCAGACGTCATCCGTCGTCAGGTGGACCGGCTCCGTCGCAGCGGAATGCTGCACTTCCGGGTTGACATGGCCAGGCCCCTCGCCGGCTGGTCGCACATGTGTCTGGTCCGGATCAGGATCAACGAGCTGCGGCTACCCGAGGTGGCGCGTGAGCTGAGCGGGCGCGCGGAATCCAGGTTCGTCGCCTCGGCGGTCGGCGCTGCCAACCTGCTCTGGATCGTGAGCTTTCGCGAGGCGGCCGAGATCCATGACTTCCTTGCCGGCCTCGCCAAGGCCCATCCGGGGGCGGAGCTGATCGACGTGTCGACGATCCTGACCCTCAACAAGCTGCACGGCCGGCTGCTCGACCGGCAGGGCAGGGCCATCGGCCACGTCACACCGGCGTTCCTGCGCTGAGGGACGACGCGACCGGTGCCGGCGTGCGCTGCGGGTCACGGTGCAGCGTGGAACTGCGTCGTCCAGGTGTCCACGGTCGTGCCTGCCGAGACGACGTCGATGGTCGGCCACCGGCTGAATGCCGAGCAAGGGTGGGATATCCCGAGGCGCACGACGTCGCCCACGGCGAGGGAGGACGCCTCGTGGACGACCGTGTGGTGGTCGTACATCGCCGCCACGGTGCCGAGACCGTCGGTCGTGGCCGCCGAGGTGAGTGCGCCGCGTGCGAGCAGGACTGGCCAGCCCATGTCGTGCGGGAGCTCGCGCTTACCTGCTCCGAGCACGGCGACGTGCGGTTCGGGGGTCGACAGCACGCGTACGAGGACGCTGAGCGCGGGCACCAGCCCGGGGATCGGGGACACTGCCGCGTAGGTTCCGTGGTCGTGGGTGACGTAGCACCCGCTGCGCAGTGCGGTGACCGTCCATGGCGCGCTGGGCCGCCGCGCCGCCAGCACCCGGTCCGGGAACGCGGATCCGCCCATGGTGAAGACCGGGCGCGCGGTCTCGAACTGCGCAGCGAGTGCATCGTGCAGGTCGACCGACCGTGCCGCGAGCTCATCGACCGCATCGATGCTGCGGGCGTCGCGACGATTGGGCACGACGCCCTCGTAGGCCGCCACCCCCGCGAACCGGAGCGACGACAGACCGGTCGTGCACCGGGCGACCGCACGGGCGGCCGTCTCGGTGCGTACACCGGTGCGTCCGCCGGGCATGCCGACGTCGAGCAGCACCTCCAGGACGGCGCCGTGGGACGCCGCCTCGCGATCGAGCAGCCGGGCGCCCTCGACCGAGTCCACCAGGGCGAGGAGACGGACGTCCGGGTGCTCCCACTGGATTTCCGCGAGGGTGCGGACGCCGGCCGGGTCGACGACCTGGTTGGCGACGAGGACGGTCGGGGCACCCCAGGGAGCCACGATCGCGGCCTGCTCCGGCGTGGCGACCGTCAGACCGGACGCGCCTGCGGCCAGCTGTCGAGCCACGACCGGACGACACATGGTGGTCTTCGCGTGCGGCCAGAGGTCCACGTCGGCGGCCTGGGACCAGCCAGCGCCCGCCTCCACGTTGTGCTCGAGCGCGTCGAGGTCCAGCTGCAGTCTGGGAAAGACGTCCATGCGGTGCTCCTGCGGTCCTGTCTGTCGGGATCAGTGCGGGGGATGGCCCGGTGGCCCGGGACGGCGCAGGCGCTGGCCAGCGCGTACGCCCGTCGGCTCGCCGTCCTCGTACGCGACCACCCCGCCGATGACCACCAGGTCGATGCCGGTCGAGCGTTGGACGGGGTTGGTGAAGGTGGCCGTGTCGCCGACCCGGTCCGGATCGAGGAGCACGAGATCGGCGGCGCTGCCGGGCCGGATGACGCCTCGCCCGCGAAGCCCGAACGCGCCTGCCGGGCGGCTGGTCATCATCTCGATGGCCTCGAACCAGTCGAGCACCCCTCGTTCGCGCACGTAGTGCGCGAGGACGCGGGTGAACGTTCCGTACAGGCGGGGATGGGGCTTGCCGCCGGTCCCGGGGGGCAGCCCGTCGGAACCGATCATGGCGCGGGGATGGGAGATCGCGGCGTCCACGTCGTCCTCCGACATCGCGAACACGCACATGCTGGCAGCCAGGTCGTTCTCCAGCAAGATCGTGATGAGGGCCTCGAAGGGGGTGACCCCGCGTCGTGCGGCGACCTCCGCCAAGGTCAGCCCCTCGTCGCGGTGCGTGGCCGTCGACGCCACCAGCACGCTGTCCCAACCGGACCCCCCGACCCAGTTCTCCCACGTGCCGTCATCAAGTCCGAGCTCCCTCTCCGCCCGTGCGAGTGCAGCCGGGTCGCTGAGCCGACGCATCGTCTCGTGGTGCCCACCGTCGTGGAACCACGGCGGCAGGCAGCTCGACAGCATGGTGCTGTTCGCCCGGTAGGGGTACACGTCATGACCGACCCGCACGCCTCTCTCGACGGCTGCGTCGATGAGTGCCAGGGCTTTCGGCACCAGACCCCAGGCGCCCCGTCCGGCGGCCTTGAGGTGCGACACCTGGAGCCTCGCGCCCGTCTTCTCCGCGACGCTCAGCGCCTCCTGGAGGCTGGCTAGCAGCTGGCGCCCCTCGCCCCGCATGTGGGTGGTGTAGACGGCGTCCTCCGGGAGCGCGTTGACGAGTGCGACGAGCTCCTCGGGTGCTGCGTACATGCCGGGTGGGTAGATGAGGCCGCTCGACAGGCCCCACGCGCCGGCCTCGAGCCCGGTTAGGAGTGCCCTCACCATGCCGTCCCGCTCGACCGCGGTCGGAGGCCGGTCGTCGCCACCGACGACCGCGGATCGCACGGTGCTGTGGCCCAGGAGGGGGACCTGGTTCACCGCGTAGCCGTGTGCGTCGGTCCTCGCGTAGAGATCTCTCACGGTCTCCCAGTCGAAGGGAAGGTCGGGGAAGATGCGACCGGTGAGCGCCCGGATCTCCTGCCGCCTCGCAGGCGGCGCCGGGGCGAGGCTGAAGCCGCAGTTTCCCACCACCTCGCTGGTCACCCCCTGGCTCAATTTGCTGTCGTCGACATGGTCGAGGAAGGGTGCGGAGTCGGCGTGCGAGTGTGCGTCGATGAAGCCCGCGGAGAGGATGCGGCCGCCACCACGTACGTGGCGCTCGTCGGCGAACGGGGCGAGGGATCCTGGACGGGACACGTCGACGACGGAGCGACCTGCGACGCGCACGTCTCGGGGGATCAGCGCACGCTGGTCGTGGTCGGCGACGAGGACGTCAGTGAACAGCAGGTCGGTCATGCGTGGCTCCCGAGGTCAGGGCGCGTGTCGGACGTGGCGGGCGTCGTCGGGAGACGCGGCGGGTTCGCGGCTCGGAAGAGGATCGCTGCCAGCACCAGGAGGGCGACCATCACGGCCAGCCCCATCCGCGTGGACCCGGTGCTCTCCCTGACGACGCCGATGAGTGTGGGGCTGAAGAAACCGCCCAGCAGCCCGACGCTGTTCACCGCCGCTACCGCCGCGGCGGCCGCGGTCCCGGTGACGATGGACGAGGGCACGGACCAGAAGATCGTGTAGGCGACGAAGAGAGCCGTGGTGCCTACGACGATGGCGAGGTAGGCGATGACGAACACCGAGCTGGCGAAGGCCGCGACACCCAGGGCGGCGGCTGCCACGAGGGTGGGCACCACGATGTGCCAGCACCGCTCGCCTGTGCGGTCGGAGTGCCGGCTCACGACCACCATGCCGGCCATCGCGAAGACGTAGGGCACGGCGACGAGGACACCCACGAGCCAGACGTCGGCCACGCCGGCGTCGGCGAGGATCGTGGGCAGCCAGAAGTTCATCGCGTAGATGCCGCCGATGATGGCGAAGAACGCGCCGGCCATGAGGTAGACCGCGGGCATGCGGAGGACGTCTCGGAGCTGCCCGCTGACCGAGTGCGTGACCACGGTGATGTCGTGTGCGATCACCTGCTTCTCGGCCGGCTCGAGCCACGCGGCCTCCCGCGGCGAGTCGGCCAGCGTGCGGGCCACCACCGCGGCAAGGCCGAGGCAGGGGAGTCCTTGAAGTAGGAACATCCACTGCCATCCCTGCAGGCCGGCCACGCCGTCCAGCCCGGTGATCATCGCCGCCGAGAGGGGAGCGCCGATGACGGAGGCGAAGGGCACTGCAAGCATCACCAGTCCCATGACCCGTGCCATGCGGGCGGCGGGGAACCAGAGCGTGAGGAAGAAGATCATGCCAGGGGCGAAGCCGGCTTCGAAGACGCCGAGCAGGAACCGCACCACGTACAGCTGGGTGGGCGTGGTGACCAGCGCCATGCCCATGGCTGCCAGCCCCCACAGCACCATGATCCGGACGAAGGTTCGTCTCGCACCGATCCTCGTCATGACGAGGTTGCTGGGGATCTCGAACAGTACGTAGCCCAGGAAGAACACCCCTGCCGCGAAGCCGTATCGGGCGTCGTTGATCCCGAGGTCCTGTTCCAGGCCAGCCTTGGCGAAGCCGATGTTGACCCTGTCGAGGTAGGCAAAGACGTAGCAGGTCATGAGCAACGGCAGGAGTCGCCACGCGACCTTCGCGTAGAGCACGTCGCGATCGATCGCGGGTGGGACGGTGGTGGACTGCTGGGTCATCGGATCCTCCGATAGGTCGGGCTGCCTGAGCAGCAAGACCGGTAGCGTGCAATGGGCTGTAGCGGGGATCACCAAAATGCGAAGGATCTTTCGCTGGGCGGGGCCTCAGTGATCGAATACGTCATGTGTCAGCGATCACCCGTCCCGTCGGGCAACTGACCGAGCTCGACCTTGCGCTCGTCGACGCCGTGCAGGTCAACCCCCGGGCGACCTGGGCGACGATCGCGCCACACATCGGGGTCAGTCCCGTCACCGCCGCACGTCGGTGGCAGAACCTGGCAAGCGCCGGGCTCGTGTGGTCGGGATCGGTGATGGGACCCGCATTGTTCAGCGGAGCCGTGCTCGAGTTCGCCTCGGAGCCGCGATCCAGCAGGGCACTGGTCGAGCAGCTCGTCGCCCACCCTGACGTCTTCACCGTCGGACGGACCACCGGGGAGTTCGACGTCTACGCTCTCACCGTCGCGCCGTCGAGTCGCGCTCTGGTCCGGTCCGTGGTCGACCATGCAGGGGTGAGCGGCGTTTCGCGGGTGCGCACCAACGTCTACGTGCGGGTGTTCGGTGGGCAGCAGTGGCGCCTGAGCGTGCTCAACAGCGAGGACGCCGCCGGCGTGCGGGGCGACCCCCTGCGAGCCGTGCGCGCCCCTGAGCTCGACGACGTCGACCGGCGGATGTTCATGTTCCTGTCCGCCGACGCCCGCGTCCCGTTCCCCCGGCTGGCCGACGGGCTCGGGGTCAGCGCGCAACTGGCGCGGCGACGCTTCGATCGGATGATGCGCAGCGGTCACATGGCGCTTCGAGCAGACGTCGCGCGCCCGCTCGCCGGGTGGCCGACGGCGGCCATCGTGTGGATGTCCGTGCCGGCCCATCAGCTCGACGCGGTCGGGAAGGCCTTGGGCGCGTGGCGGGAGGCCAGGTTCTGTGCCGCCGTCGCGGCGACCTCCAACCTCGTCCTGGTGCTCAACCTGAGGGCCGCGGAAGACCTGCTCGCGGTCGAGAACCGGCTGCTCGACGTCGCGCCGGAGGCCACGTTGGTGGAGCAACGCCTGGTCGTGAGGATGGAGAAGGTCAACGGCCACGTGCTCGACGAGCTCGGCCGGTCCAGCAGGGTGGTGCCTGTCGATCCCTGGCTCGGTGACGCCTCAGACGGTCCGCGCACCATGGTCTGACGAGCGCTGCACCCATTCCTGACGACGCAGCGCCCACCACACCTCACACAGCTGCTGCCCGGTCTCGAGGTCGAGCCCCGTCAGCAGCTTCACCTGGTTGAGCCGGTACCTCATCGTGTTGGGGTGGATGACGAGCATCTCCGCTGCCCGCGACGTGCTCATGCCCGCTGTCAGGAACGCGTCGAGAGTCGTCAGCAGCTCCTGACCGAACTCCCCGCGGGACAGGAGCGGCTGCAAGCGGGACTGGACCAGCCCGTCGCCCACCACTCGCTCCGACGCCACCGCCATCAGCAACGACAGGCTCTCGAGAGTCTGGGGGCCGGTCCGCCCGAACCCGACACCCACCTCGATCAGCTGTCCGGCGAGCCGGAACGACTCGGGCACGCGGTCGAGAGCGACAGCGGGGCCGATGCCCAGGGTGGGTCCCTGCTCCGGCACCTGGTTCCCGACCATCACACCGACCGCATCACCATCGACGATGGCCCCGATCGGCTGCAGCCGGTGGGTCGAGCCCCACCTGAGGATCGACTGGAGCACCCCATCGGCCGCCTGGTCGTGGCAGGGCGGAGCCCGGAACGCGCGATAGCTGGCGGACGAGGGCAACCCGAAGCTCGTGGCGTGCAGCGCCATGTCCGGGCTGCTCATCCCGTCACGCAGGAGGTGCCGGACGAACTCGACGCGATGCGTCTCGGCCACGCGCGCCATGTGCAGGTCCGCCTCGCGGTGGGCGACGGCGTACTCGCGGCTCACGAGGTCGTTCACCTCCCACAGGATGCGTACGGCCTCCAGCTGCATCGCGCTGTCGAGACCCGAGACGGGGGCGGCCCCCATTACGAACTCCCGCAGTGTCTGGAACGCCATCCGGATGGCCAGCAACACGTGCTCGATGGGGATGCCCGCCCGGGCGCGATCGGCTGCTGCCGACACGTCGCGCACCTCGTCCGGGGCCCTGCCCCCGGACAGTGCACGCGCTGCGGTGTCGATGTGGCGCAGGAGCGAGGTGCTGAGCGAGGTCCGAGCGACGTCGCCGTAGCTCGGGACGTGTCCCACGACGTCGTCGATGATCTGGTTGGTCAGCCAGGCGGCATCGGCCCTCAGGGCGTCCGCCACCGCGTCGAAGTCGACCGCGGCGTCGGCCTCCACGCGCGATGATGACGACTCGCCCATCGATCCTCCTCGTGCGTGAGGCGACAGCCGAGTGTCACACCTGGTTGTGCGGTCGCACAACCAGGTGAAGCCGGCGTTGGCTCGGCAGACATGGCGACGGCGATGTGACGCAACTTACAGTCGTCGACAGAGCGGCTGTCACCTCGGGACCCGGGCTGGCCAGGCAAGGACCTCGGCTCACCCGGGCGGCGACGTGGCCACGAGTGAGTACGCGCGTGCCGGCACCTCGGCCGTCGGCGTGTGCCTTGCCCGGCGGCACACGCCCAGGCCGCAGCATGTCCGAACCCAGAAGGGACCTGACCATGAGCACGACCTCAGACGTGTCGACCCGTGACCGGCGGCGAGCCTTCGCCGGAGCGGTGAGCGGGCACCTGATCGAGTGGTACGACTACGGGGTCTACGGCTTCCTGGCCGTCTACGTCGGTGCCACGTTCTTCCCGTCGGACGATCCGCTGGCGAGCCTGCTCAGCACCTTCGCCGTCTTCGCCCTCAGCTTCTTCATGCGGCCCATCGGCGGCCTCGTCCTGGGCACCGTCGCGGATCGTCACGGCCGCCGCCCCGCCCTGCTCATCGCGCTCGTCCTGATGGCCAGCGCAACCTTCGCGATCGGCGCCATCCCTAGCCACGACACGATCGGCGTGTGGGCACCCGTCCTGCTGGTGCTAGCGCGCTGCGTCCAGGGCTTCTCGGCCGGAGGTGAGATCAGCGCGGTGAGCAGCCTGCTCTCCGAGCGCGCCGTCGAAGGACGCCGGGCGTTCGCCACCTGCTGGGTGCAGGTGCTCGCCATCTGCGGTCTGCTGATCGGCGGACTCGTCGCCAACGGGATGACGTACAGTCTCGGCGAGGAGCAGATGTCCTCAGGAGCGTGGCGGATCCCGTTCCTGGTCGCCGGGCCGCTGGGCCTTGTCGCGCTCTACGTGCGGATGAGGCTGGAGGAGAGCCCCGCCTTCCGTGCGCTCGAGGGCGGCGACCAGATCGCCAAGGCACCGGTGGGTGAGCTGCTGCGGCGCCCGCGCGGTCTGCTCCAGGTGGCCGGTGTGTGCGTGCTGCACAGCTCCATCTTCTACCTCGTCCTCACCTTCCTCACCAGCTACATGTCTGGATCCCTCGGTGTGGGCTCAGGCACCACCCTGCTGGTGATCGGGGCGGCCGGAGTGACCGCCGCGGCGATCATGCCGCTCGCGGCGACGCTGTCCGACCGGGTGGGGCGCACCCGCTTCCTCATCCCCGTAGCAGTGCTGGCGATCGGAGCGATCACCACGCTCTTCCTCTCGGCCGGTCCTGACCCGAGCCCGCTGTTCTTCGCCAGCGTTCTGCTGGTGGCAGCCTGCTTCGGACTCTTCAACTCCTCGACCACGGCACTGATGGCGGAGCTGCTGCCGACCCGCGTCCGCGCCACGGGCATCGCGGTCGGCTACAACGTCGCCGTCGCTGCGTTCGGCGGGACGGCCCCGTACGTCGCCACCTGGCTGATCGCGAGGACCGGTGACGTGCAGTCACCGATGTGGTTCTTCGTCGCGACCGCGCTCATCTCGCTGCTGACGCTGGCCACGATCCGTACTAGCGACCTCCAGGGGCGATCGGGCGTCGAGTCGTCGATCCCCGGACCCCACCTCGACGCGCCGCGCACACCCGTGGTCCTCGACTAGTCGTGAGCCTCCACGCAGCAGCCACCGAAGACCCCGAAGGAGCAGTCATGGCGAACCACCAGTCCCCCACTTCCGAGGACCGCCCCCGTGAGCGAGCCGGGACGACGGGCCGGCAGGGTCCCCTCGAGGGCGTGACCGTCCTGGACCTGTCCCGCCTGGCGCCCGGACCGTACGGCTCGATGCTGATGGCCGACCTCGGTGCCCGCGTGATCGTGGTGGGCGGCGGACGCACGGGTCTGCCGGTGCCGGCGCTCTCGGCGGGCAAGGAGTTCATCCGGCTCGACCTCAAGTCCGACGCCGGGCTGACGGCCCTGCGAGGGCTGGCAGCGCAGGCAGACGTCGTGATCGAGGGATTCAGGCCGGGGGTAGCCGACCGACTGGGAGTCGGCTACGAGGCGCTCGCCGAGGTCAACCCGCGTGTCGTCTACTGCAGCGTCACCGGGTACGGCCAGACGGGTCGACTCGCCCAGCGCGCCGGACACGACATCAACTACCTCGCTGTCAGCGGGGCGCTGGCGACCTTCGGACCCTCGGACCAGCCGCCCGTGCCTCCGCTCAACCTGCTGGCGGACTTCGCCGGCGGCGGCATGCTCGCCGTCATCGGGATCCTGTCGGCCATGGTCGAGCGGGAGCAGTCCGGTCGCGGCCAGCACGTGGACGCGGCGATGGTCGACGGCGTCCTGTCGCTGATGACGATGGACTTCGCCGACTGGGGCTCGCCGACCCTGCCCCGCCGCGGCGAGGGCGTCCTCTCGGGGACCATGCCCGTCTACCGCTGCTACCGGTGCTCCGACGACCAGTTCGTGGCCGTCGGGGCGCTCGAGGACCAGTTCTTCCTCACGCTCTGGTCCACCCTCGGTCTCGGCGAGTTGCCTGACCACCTCGATCCGGCGCAGTGGCCGAGCATCGCTGCCACGCTGGAGGTCGTCTTCGCCTCGCGTACCCGAGACGAGTGGAGCGAGGTCTTCGAGGACCTCGACGCGTGCGTCACCCCGGTCATCCGCCCCGACGAGGTGTCCAACCATCCGTACCTGACCACGCGCCACGCCGAGCTGACCAGGGAGAACACCCCGGTGGTGCCACGGCTCTCCCGCACCCCCGGTCGCCGACGTCCGATGCAGGGCGCGGACGTGACCAAGGAGGTGCTGCACACCGCAGGCGTCGAGCCCGACGTCCGCGACGCGGTGTCCGACCGGTCCGCCCAGCCCGTCACCGGGCTGTCGTGGCCGCCCGTCCCCCGACCGACCCGCCAGGACTGAGGAGCTGAACCCGATGACCGACCACTACGACGACTTCCGCCAGATGGTACGCGCGCTCACTGAGAGCGAGGTGGCCCCGCACGCCGCCGAGACGGACGAGACCGCGTCCTTCCCCGAGCGCTCCTGGGCGGCGCTGCGTGCTGCCGATCTCCCGGGTCTCGCACACCCCGAGGACCTCGGCGGCTCCGGTGCCGACCTGATGTCGCAGGCCATCGCCATCGAGGAGGTGGCGGCGGGTTGCTCGTCCACCGCCATGGTCCTGCTGGTCAACTGGGCCGGTACCTGCACCGTCATTCACGAGGGGTCCGCATCGCTGCAGCAACTGGTGGTCCCGAGGGTGTCGGAGGGGGAGGCGGGCGCCGGGTGGTGCCTGACCGAGCCGAAGGGTGGCTCGGACCTCTCCGGACTCGTGACCAAGGCGGCGCGAGCCAGCGACGGGTGGGTCCTCAACGGCCAGAAGCGCTTCATCAGCAATGCCGGCTGGGGAGAGTGGTTCGCCGTCCTTGCGCGCACCGGAGACCAGGACGAGTTCGGCGTCTTCATGGTCCACCGTGACGATCCCGGATTCTCCGTGGGGCCGCAGGAGAGGAAGATGGGCCTGCGTGGCAGCCCCACCGCCGACATCGTGCTGCAGGACTGCCAGGTCCCCGAGGACCGCGTCGTGGGCGACCCCCACCGTGGATACCGCTACATCATCAACGAGCTCAACGGCAGCCGAGCGCTCGTCGCGGCCCAGGCGCTCGGCCTGGCACGCGGATCGCTTGCTGCGGCCGTCGAGTACGTCACCGAGCGCGAGCAGTTCGGTCAGGCCATCTCCTCGTTCCAGATGATCCGCGCGATGGTCGCCGACGCCGCGATCGAGATCGAGGCCGCCTCGGCGCTGCTCGAGCGCGCCATCCACCTCATCGCCGAGGACGACCCGCGCGCCCGTGCCGCCGTGTCGATGGCCAAGGTCCTCTGCAGCGACACGGCGATGAAGGTGACGACCGATGCCGTCCAGATGATGGGGGGCTACGGATACACGCGTGAGTACCCGGTCGAGCGGATGATGCGGGACGCGAAGGTCACCCAGATCTACGAGGGCAGCAACCAGATCCAGCGTCTCCTGATCTCCAAGGCTGTCTACGAGGGAAGGGCCTTCGCATGAGCGCCGCGCTGGACGGGATCCGGGTGGTCGAGATGGCGGAGGTCATGCAGGGCCCCCTCGCGGCGCAGATCCTCCTCGACTACGGAGCCGAGGTGGTCAAGGTCGAGCGCGCATCCGGTGACCTGATGCGCGGCCTGGACCGTGACGCCGTCGCAGCCGGGACAGTGTCGGCGTACTTCGCGGCTGTCAACCGCGGCAAGCAGAGCGTGGTCCTCGACCTCAAGGACGACGACGGCATGCAGGCACTGCACGACCTCCTCGCCGGTGCCGACGTCTTCCTTCACAGCTACAGACCTCGCGCCATGGAGCGTCTGGGTCTGACGTACGAGCACCTCGCCGATCGCTACCCCTCGCTGGTGTACGCCTCGGCATCGGGTTGGGGCGAGTCCGGACCGTTCAGCCACAAGGCCGGTCAGGACCTCCTCGCCCAATCGATCAGTGGCCTCGCCCGGACCGTGGGCAGGGCGGATCTCGACAGCCACCTGAACCCGGTGGCCGCGGTCGACCATGCGTCCGGCTCGGCCCTGGCGCACGGCGTCCTCGCTGCGCTGCTCCAACGGGAGCGGACCGGGCTCGGGCAGCACGTGTCGGTCAGCCTGCTCGACACGGCGGTGCACATGCAGACCCTCGAGGCCGCGACGCGACTGATGTACGACCGTGAGCTGAACTGGGTCCAGCAGTGGTGGAGCGGGGAGTTCGCCACCAGCGACGGCCTGGTCACCGTCATCGGCTTCTTCCGGGCAAACGCCGTGGGGCTGGCGTGCCGGGCGCTGGACATCGAGGACATCAGCCGCGAGTCCGACTACGACGACACCGCGAAGCAGGCTGCAAGAAAGACGGAGATCAACGCGCGACTCGCCCCGGCGCTGCAGGTGCTGACCACGGTCGAGGCGATCGAGGCCTTCGACTCGGTCGACCTGCTGTGCTCACCGCTGCTGACCCTCGAGGAGTGCCTCGGCCACCCCCAGGTTGTGCACAACGATCCGTTCGTGCCGATCACCGTCACCGGGCAGGGCGACTCCAGGGTGGTCGGCCGGCCCGTCAGGCTCTCGCGCCAGTCCCCCTCGGACCTGCCGCAGCGTGTTCCGCTGCTGGGGGAGGACACCGACCACGTCCTCACCGACCTCTACGAGGGGTCACAGCGGGTCGCCGCGACAGCAGGGGACACCCGATGAGCCGCCACCTCCTCAACCCACTCGGCGTCGCACCGAGCTGGCGGCTCGGCTCGGTCGTGGCGCCGGACGTGGACCTGCCGACCCTCGCGTCCGTGGACGTCCTGGTCGTGGGGGCGGGTGCTGCGGGGGTGGCGGCCGCGACGACCGCGGCCGAGCGCGGCAAGACCGTCATGCTCATCGAGCGGTACGGCTTCAGTGGCGGTGCCGCGGTCGCCGGCATGTCCGGGACCATCTGCGGCATGTACTACGCCAGCGATCGACCTGAGCGCCCGGAGCAGGTGGTCTACGGCTTCACCGAGCGCTTCAGGAGCGCGCTGGCCGATCGAGGCGGGTTGACCGCCCCCCAGCTGTACGGAAAGACGTTCACCAGTGCCCACGACCCGCACATGTGGGTGGAGACCGCGGACGACCTGCTCGAGTCTGCCGGTGTCGAGATCCTGTTCCACACCACCGTCACGGACGTCATCATGGACGGGCCGACGTACCGAGGTGTCGTCGTCACGTCGAATGCCGGCTCCAGCGCGATCTTCGCCGAGCGCCTCATCGACGCCTCGGGCGACGCAGCGCTGGTGGCCCGTGCCGGGGGTGCTCACCGGTTCGGTGACGAGGGGCGGATCCAGAACCCGACCATGTTCCTGCGGCTCGGCAACGTCGACGTCGAGCGGTTCGAGGACTTCTACGGGACCGACACGATCTGCCCGCCGCGGGTCTCGGAGATGATCCATGATGCCCAGTACGCCGGCTTCGACCTCCCGCGGACCAAGATCTGGGTATTCACCACACCGCGTCCGAACGAGCTGATGGTGAACGCGACGCGGGTCTCACACCGCGACGGTCGCGAGCTCAACGTGATCGACCCCGCCGACTTCACCGAGGGAGAGATCGCCGGACGCATCCAGGCGCGCGAGTACGCCGACTTCTTCCGCGCCAGGATCCCCGGGTGCGAGGGCGCCTTCCTCGAGGACACGGGGGTCGAGGTGGGGGTCCGGCAGACGCGGAGCATCGTCGGGCGCGACGTCCTGAACAACGAGGATGTCGTCGCGGCTCGCAAGCGTGGCGATGGCATCTGCCGCGTGCCCTGGCCGATCGAGCTCCACGACAGTCGCGGATCGAACCTGCACTGGCTGCTGGACGACTACTACGACGTCCCCTACGGCAGTCTCCTGCCTGAGAGCGGGTCGAACATCATCGTGGCCGGACGGTGCCTCAGCGCCCAGCACGAAGCGCTGGCATCAGCGCGGGTCACGGCGCAGTGCTTCGAGTACGGCCATGCGGCCGGCGCCGCGGCAGCGCTCTCGCTCGATCGACGCCGGCAGCTCGCGGAGATCGACGTCGACGTGCTGCGCGAACGGATGGTCGCCGCCGGAAGTCGGCTCTGAACCGTCGAGAGCCCATCGTAGGAGAGGCCTGACATGAACATTGTTGTCTGTGTGAAGTACGTGCCGGACGCCACGGCCGACCGCAAGTTCGAGGACGACTTCACGGTCGACCGCGTGGGGGTCGACGGGCTGCTGTCCGAGCTGGACGAGTACGCCGTGGAGCAGGCCCTGCAGTTCCGCGAGAAGCGCGAGGGTGAGGAGATCACCGTCACCGCGCTCACCGTGGGCCCCGAGAAGGCCGTCGACGCGGTCCGCAAGTCGCTGCAGATGGGTGCCGACGCCGGCGTCCACGTCGTCGACGACGCGATCGCGGGCTCCGACTACCTCGGCACCTCGCTGGTGCTGGCCAAGGCGATCGAGAAGCTCAAGGCCGACCCTGAGTCTGTGGGTGCGGGCGCCGGCGGTGTTGATCTGGTCGTGTGCGGCATGGCCTCGACCGACGCCTCCGGCTCGGTGGTCCCGGCGATGCTGGCCGAGCGCCTGGGCATGCCGCAGGTCACGCTCGCCTCGGTGATCGAGTCGCAGGGCGACCAGGTGCGGATCAAGCGCGACAACGAGGGCTCGACCGAGGTCATCGGCGCGACGCTGCCGATCGTGCTGTCGGTCACCGACCAGTCGGGCGAGGCGCGCTACCCCTCCTTCAAGGGCATCATGGCCGCGAAGAAGAAGCCGCTGGAGACCTTCTCGCTGT